>Ga0208242_100037_pt1 | contig 200776 bp, 203 predicted proteins | sample SubbioAug_CSW13A_FD_184825 | JGI IMG/M metagenome (GOLD analysis project Ga0208242, IMG submission 184825) | Serpentinite rock and fluid subsurface biosphere microbial communities from McLaughlin Reserve, California, USA - CR12Aug_CSW13A (SPAdes) | ecosystem: Environmental > Terrestrial > Deep... | reverse complement strand
CGTTTTTCAGGGACCAATAACGGCTGTTTTGTCGGCCACATTTCTCCTGAGGCGGCTGAAGGCGGCCCCATTGCTGCTGTAAATGAGGGTGATACAATTACAGTTGACATCCAAAACCGTGAACTGAGGCTGCATGTCTCCGAGGATGAAATAAAACAGCGTCTGTCGCTTTGGCAGAGGCCCAAACCAAAATTTAAGAGCGGTTATCTGTCCCTCTACAGCCGGCTGGCTGAGTCGGCAAGCCTGGGGGCGATTATTAAGCACCGCCAGGAATAACAAAGAGGAGAGTGGCGGCAATGATTGTGCCTGTTGTAAACGCCTCTACACCTGTGAGCGAAATAGAAACTCCTGTACTTCTGCTTGATGCGGCACTCCTTGAGTCAAACATCAATAAGATGGCGGAATATGCACGGACACAGGGCGTGTTTCTGCGGCCCCACGCTAAAACACACAAATGCACCGTCATAGCCCATGCTCAGCTGAGAGCCGGGGCGATAGGTATAACGTGTGCCAAGATCAGCGAAGCTGAAATAATGGGCTATGCAGGAATAAAAGATATTCTGATTGCCAATCAGGTGGTAGACCCGGGGAAAATTGAGAGGCTGGTCTCTTTGCAGAATTACTGTGACGTCAAAGTGGCCGTCGACAGCATAAAAAATGCAGAGGATATATCACTGGCTGCACACCGCAGGGGACAGGTCGTAAAAGTTATTATTGAGCGGGATATAGGGATGAAACGGTGCGGTACAAGGACCCTGGATGAAACACTGCGCCTGGCAGGCGCCGTATCACGGCTGCCGGGGTTGGAGCTGGCAGGCCTTATGGGTTACGAGGGCCATACTGTGTTTTTGACTCCGCGGGAAACCCGGCTGGAAAATTGTTCACAGGCCATAGAAATTTTGGCAGAAACCAGGGATGCCATGGAGAAAGCGGGGTTCTCCACGGAAATTGTAAGTTCCGGTGGTACAGGAACCTATGATATTACCGGTGGCTACAAAGCTGTTACCGAGCTGCAGGTGGGAAGCTATGCCACCATGGATTGGCGCTACAGGGAAACAGGATTGGGTTTTGACCTGGCACTCTCAGTCCTTGCCACGGTAATCAGCCGTCCTGACCGACAGACGGCCGTAATAGATGTGGGCATGAAAGGCGTTACCTCCGAATTCGGCTTGCCTGTGGTAAAGGGAATTGAGGGAGCCGAGGTTGTATCGCTCTCTGAAGAACACGGTAAGCTGGAATTGTCTGCAGACGCTTTAAACCTGGCAGTGGGCGACCGCGTCGAGCTGATTCCATCTCACGGCTGTACCACCTTCAACCTTTACAATTGGGTACACGTCTGCCGTGAGGGCCTGCTTGAAGGAGTCTGGCCTGTTGCGGCAAGAGGGGCGCTGTACTAGAATGTGACTTACGTAGGAGGGAATTATTTTGCAGGTAAAAAAACACGATGCCATACTTATACACCCGTCTGATAATGTGGCGGTGGCTATTAAAGATTTGACAAAGGGTCAAACAGTTCATGTCTTGGGTGATTCATTTCATGCTGAGATGGTGCTGACTTCTGATGTTGCTTTTATAAAGCAGGTTCATCCCCCGTATCGGAAGTGGTGGAGTATGCATTCAGGCCTTCACGTACAGGACTGGTAATTATGGATACCCCCGGCTACGATGTTGAATCCATTACCGGTATGGTGGCAGGAGGGGCCCAGGTGGTGGTTTTTACAACCGGGAGAGGCACGCCGATGGGCTGCCCCATTGCTCCTGTGATAAAAGTTTGCGGCAACAGTTCAACATATGAAAAAATGCAGGATAACATAGATATAAACGCGGGTGTTATTATAGACGGCATCTGCTCTGTGCAGGATGTGGGCAGGGATATGTTCCGTGAAATAATAGAGGTGAGCAATGGAAAGCTGACAAAAGCGGAGCAACTGGGTTTTGGAGACTTTTCTATTACACGGATCTTTGAGGCTGATTATTGCTAAAAGCATAAAATCCCCGAAAACAATGAAGTTTCCGGGGATTTTTTTTAGACTTTTTTTTTATAAAGAAGCCGCCACGCCCCTGTAATTCTAAAACTGGAAGGAATAAATCATTTCTTGACGAAAGATAATATAACAAATATGAAACATTTGGTAAAACAAGTGAATTCAAAGGAGGAACAGGATGAACAAAGTTGAAAAAGCACTAATGCACGGCCTTTTTGTTCATTTGCATCACAACATCGATAAAGCTATTGATTTTGGTGCGTTTAAAAGGCTAAATGAAAAGGTTGATAAAACCTGGCCGGGTGCGCTTTTAGTCGGCCCCGATGCCAATGATGATGCTGCGGTAGTTAAAATACCGGGAGACGGCACTTTCGTTGTGGGAAAAATGGAAAGCCACAACTCTCCATGCGTTCCAAGGCCCTATGATGCTGCAGCTACAGGAGCCGGCGGGGCTATGCGGGACGTGGTGGCTATGGGAGGCAGGCCTTTATTTATTCTTGATTTTATAGGCACCCGTCCCCTTGAACAGGAAGTATTGGTTGGCCCCTGCGGCTTTAAAGGTGAATGCACCTGCGGCAACTGTAAAACAATGACCAGTCAGGAACGTTTAGATATTATGCTCAAGGGCATTCAGGACATGTGTAATGTTATGGATGTTTTTGTTGCGGGAGGCGGCTTTTCCACTTCCTTTAGCGATATAGTCCCGGCCTGTGTGATTGCTGTTGTGGGCAAGCTGGTAACGGACAAGCCCCTCACCAAACCTGCCAAAAATGCAGGAGACAAGATAATTGTGCTGGGAGAGACAGGCACCGACGGGAACGACACTCTTTACAGAGCAGGCCTGGTCTCAGAAATGCGTCCGGCCGTTGCCCTTTTTGCAGAAGAAAGAGCGACCATGGATGCCAGCATTGCCGCCTTTAAAACAGGTAAAATTAATGCCTGCTCCGACTTAGGCGCCGCAGGTATCGGGGCCGCAGTATGTGAATCAGCCCGCTATGGCGGCTTTGGAGCAAAAATAGATTTAACAAATGTTCCGGTGAGAGATAAAGATATCACACCCGAGGAAATTCTAATCTGCGAAACCCAGGCCCGTATGCAGTTCCAGGTTAATCCGGCGGATGTGGATGAGGTTTTAGAAGCAATCCGTTCTCAAAACGCAAAGGCAACCGTCATCGGTGAAATCACAAACGATGATAATGTTGTTTTCGAGTACCAGGGCAAAGTAATTGCATCCATTCCCAACAAACCTCCCGAAGAAATTCTGGAAGAGTTGAGAAAGTACTAGCAATAAACGCAAACATCCTTTGGCAATCCCTTAAGGCCAAAGGATGTTTAAATTTAGCGGGGTGATTCATTTGTGCGAGTTTTGCACTCAGCATGGCGAAGGGAAGAAATGGTATGAGGTTATGCAAAACTACTCTGCCGAACTTCTTGCCGTTTACTGGGGCTTAGATTCATACACAGTTTCTGCTTGTGTTTGCTGTTTATTATGCAAACCTCCTGGTGATTGAATCCACAGCTTTTTGCAATATACATACTATCTCATCAATTTCAGTGCGTGTGGTACAAAGGGGCGGTGCCAGAGAGATATTCTCCCATAATGAACGGATAATAAGGCCTTCTTCCCAGCACAGAGATGATACAGCGTTTGTGAAAGACATCTGCCGCCCACCTACCGGTTTCTTGGTTCCAGGCTGGGCACACTCTATGCTGGCCAACATACCAAGGCCTCTGATATCGGCCACAAAGGGATGGCTGCCAAATGCCTGGTTCATACACTCAAGCAGATATGCCCCTGTCTCCCTGGCGTTTTCCACCAGCCCTTCATTTTGAATAATATCAATATTAACCAGTGCGGCAGCACACGAAGCCGGGTGATTGTTGTAAGTCAAGCCGGCCATGAAGGGGAATTTGTCAGGACTTTTATCACGAATAGTCTCGTATACATGACGGGTTATTCCCATGCCGCCAAGCGGCAGGTATCCGCTGGTGATTCCCTTGGCAAAAGACATCAGGTCGGGGTAAATGTTCCAATGCTCCATGCCGAACCATTTACCGGTACGCCCGAAACCGGTTATGACTTCATCTAAAATCAACAGTATGCCATGCGATTTGCACAGCTTCTCCAAACGGGAAAAATATTCAGGTGGCGGCGGTATAATCCCGCCTGTTCCGGCTACCGGTTCTGCTACAAAAGCAGCAATTGTTTCTGCCCCTTCTTTATGAATGGCTTCTTCTACAGCATCAATGCATTTATAATTACAGTCGGTCAAAACACAGTCAAACTCGCAGCGGAAGCAGTAGGGTGCCGCTACATAAATGTGCAGCGGGTCCGGCGGCGAGAAAACATGATACACCGGAAGAGTAGTTGCGCTGCCGGCAGCCCGGGTAATGCCGTGATAAGACCAGCGCCGCGAAAGGATTTTCATCCTTTGGGGCTCACCAAGCACTGCATGATAAAGACGTGCTGTCCTGAAAATAGTTTCGTTGGCATCCGAACCGCCTGTGGTAAATAAAAAGTGGCTTATATCACTGCCGTCAGGAACCAGGCTTGCCATCCTCTCTGCCAGTTTAATCGCCGGTTCAGAAGAGAACCCATAGAAGGAAGGATAAAATGCCAATTTCCGCATTTGTTCGGCTACAGCATCTGCGACTTCAGTACGCCCGTGACCAATATTAATGTTAAACAGGCCGGAAAACCCGTCAATCACAGTTTTGCCATCAGACGTTTCCAGGCGGATACCCTGTCCTCCTGTGAATATGCGTGGCCCCTTTTTCTCGTGAGTTCGAAATTCGGTAATAGGATGCAAGAGATGAGCGCTATCCAGTTCCGAAAGCGACAAATTTCGGTTGCTCATAAGAATCCTCCTTGAAATAAGTATTTATAAAATTCAGATAATTACTCTGCCAAAGCATTCGTTCCTGATAAGCTTAATCCTTCTTCTGGTAACAATAATAAAGTTATTTTACTTTCATGAGAATACTTTAATGCCGTACGCAGCACCCATTCACCAATAAAGATTAATATCTTCCTGACGAATCGCCGGTTCTGATTGCAATCCAGAGCAAAACACCGATTATCAGCCCGAAATTGAGCTGATTCAGGGTATCAGGCTGAGTTGAAAGAAAGTTAAGCGTCAGGTATGAATACAAAAACGGGAAACCGATGGCAAAAATGAAGAAGTATGTGAGCACAATTAAACATCCCAAATCCTCGTGTCCTAGAAAAGCGGTGCATCCCACCGACAAGGAAGAAACGGACAAAAATGTAGTTGAAAAGTAAAAGATAGGAATTTGCTTTTCCTGAAGCAAGTATAGCAATATTCTGTCAGGAGGTCAACCACATAACTATCCATAAGTTACTTCCGATTACACAATATGGTACCGTTTTAGGGGCGGGCACCCGGCTTGGAATAAACGAAGGTAAGCCATACTACCCAAACTCCTGATGATGCGAAATATGTGGCCAGCGATCTGCTTGTTCAGGAAGGCGGCACTTCCATCCTTTCTGAAACCACAGAACTGGTTGGAGCTGAGCACCTGCTGGCCAGGAGAGCACTTTTTTTCTTTTTATAAAGAAGCCGCCAGTTTATTTGCTGCTTCCCTGATTGTCTTTAGTTTATAGTCACTGTTTTTCCTGGTAACGCCGATAAAGTCAAATTTACTGCCCCTTACATGATCAACAAACCTTTCCATGGATGCCAGGCACAGCAGAAAACCATTGCCGGTGCCGCCCGCAGCCGCCACGCAAATTACCGGCTTGCCTTTTATATAAGTATCTGTTTCTTTACGGCACTCACATCTCCTTACACGGTCAAAAAAAGCTTTTGCCGATTCACTCAAATCCCACCAGTAGACAGGCGTGATGAAGATAAAAGCATCCATATCACCCATGGCGGAATGGAGCTTCTGAAAATCGTCTTCTACCTGACAGTAGTGTTCCTGCCTGCATGTTCCCCAGCCGCTGCCACAGGCGCTGCATTTCCCAATCTCCAAGTCATTTAAACAAAAGTGAACTGTATCGGCTCCGCCGTCTTGAGCACCCTGGCGGGCTTCTTCACCGCAGGCGGCTGTGAGGCCGTCAGAGTTGGGACTGCTTGTGATGACCATTATTTTTGCCATTTAAAACAATCCTTTCATCCTAAAATTTTCTTTGCCGGTAATGATTAAGGTTTGAGCAGGTTGCCGTGATCGTCAAATTTAAGCGGCAGAAGTTCCCCTGTAACTTCCAGGTTCTTATTCTCTTTTGCCAGGGGGACCAGTGCTTCCGAGATAAACATTTCTGATAGGCTGGAAGTGTTTTTGATCCAGATTGCTTTAATGGATTTCGGGTCGCGGCTATACATTGTCGGGATGGCATTTTCCAGCACTTCCCGGTCTGAATCAAAATAAACAGGGATTTTTGCCCCTTCCGGTTTCATCGAAGTCAGGCAGTTGGCGTATGTAAAATGCCTGTTTATTTTTTCAACCAGGCGGGTTGTGGTAAAATCAGCACGGCCGATGCCTGTAGCATTGCCGTCAGTTTTTTCAGAAAGGTCACGCACAAAGATACGTCCAATATGGGGCTTGCCAAAGGGGTCATTCCACATCCTGCCTACAACATTGGGATCCATTCCTGAGCCGCTCACTTCTTTGCCTATTTCATCAAGGATAAGCAGGTCCAGGGTGTCAAAGGGCAGCTTGGGCAGCAGCTCTTTGGACAGGTTTAATATTTTGGGCTCTTCTTTCTCTATTTCGGCGCCGTGAAGTGCCTTGATAAAAGCCAGGTTCTTGTAGCCGTCCTCAACAAGGGCCACGCCAAAAACATTTTCTTTTTGTTGCAGCACCAAGCGGGACATTTTTTTAATTATTTCACTGGCAATATCAGGGTTAATCTGCTTGTGGGCTGCCAGCGCGCCTTTGTGTTTACCCAGGCCTATTACAATCATTTTGAGCAGGCCGCTTTCAATATCTCCATGGAAAAGGGTGTGCGCCTTTACCCTGTTTATGATAAAGATATGGTCTGCATTGTTGGCATACTGGTCGATATAGATGGGAATTCCATCCACTTCACCTAGTTTGTCTACCTCCATGGAGGAAAAGATGGGTGCCCCGGTGAATTCTTCTGTTATGCCGTATCCTGCGAGCACTTTAACCTGCCCTTGGGCTGTGCCGCCTCCATGGCTTCCCATTACCGGGATAATAAACGGGCTGGCGCCTATGTCTTTTAAATAGGTCACCACACACCTGGCAATCTTCTCAATATCTTTTATGCCGCGGCTGCCAAGGGAAACAGCCACACGGTCATTTTTTGCGATTTTGCTGCGCAGGTTTAATTTCTCCAGCTCTTCAATACAAGCGTCCTCAACGTCAGGCAGTTGTCTTGATGTAAAAGTTTGCTGTGTACGGGCAATACGAAAAAACTCCATTTTCAGTCCTCCTTGGTTTTTACTATATGTATTGTATTATTATTCGTTATTCAGATATCTATTTCCTTTATAAATAATACTGGCAGGTGAAAGCGGTGCGAAAACGGTTTATCCGTGTGATACTGGCTGTAATCATTCTTTTTGCTTCTGTTGTTTTCTATCTGAGTTTTAAATTTGAGACGCTGCGATACGGGGTAGCGCCGGTGGTACTGGAAAGCGTACCCCGGATTGCCCGCAAGACAGGCTGGAATTATGGTCGGCTCCTGCGCAAAGATTATCCCAAAGCTACCGACATTCACTTTGTTGAGGAGTATAATCTTTTAAATCAGCAGGTCTTTGAGCTTGGACGGGCGATTGAAACGCTCGCTGCACAAGGCCATACAGATACTGAAAAGGAACAAAAGTGGCAACAGCTGCGTGCTGAGCGGGAGAAAATCCGCCCTTTTGCCGAGGCGGTAGTAGAACAGCAGGTAGCATCAGTGGTAAGCGATGAAGGGCTTAAGGTCATTTTCGGACGTATTCTGCCACCTCCCATGTTTATTTTTGCAGATTCGTATTATATTCTGGTAGCCTCGCCGCGCCATGAGATACGTTTTGATAAATCAAGGCTCCTTGGCAGGGAACTTCATCTCTCTCAAATGGACGAGATAGAAACACAGTTTGAGCTGAAGTATCCCGGTATGGTTGCCCTCGTTCAGGATGTGGGCGGACTGGCTGTATTTTACCCGGCCTATATTTTTCATCAGGGAAGTATCCGGGAACTGCTTGAACTTAGTGTTCATGAATGGCTGCACCAGTACCTGTTTGTCGCTTCTCCGCTTGGGCGTGCTTTCCTCAAGGGCGGCAAGATGCACACAATTAACGAAACAGCAGTAAGCCTGCTTGGCCGCGAGATTGGCGACAAAGTTTACATGCGTTATTACGCGTCTACCGACAGCCTGCCCCTGATTGAAGAGGAGTTCAGGGCGTACATCAACAACCTGGCACAGCGGCAGAATGATACTAAACCCGATGTCGTGAAAACGGAAGGTTTTGAATTTCAGGGCTTTATGCGTGACACATACCTGGAGGCAGTGAGCCTGCTTGCCCAGGGGAAAGTTGAAGAGGCAGAAAGCTACATGGATGAAAGGCGCAGGACTCTTGCCGCCAGCGGTTACAACATCCGAAAAATAAATCAGGCTTACTTTGCTTTCTACGGAAGTTATGCGGATTCCCCCGGTGCAATTGATCCAATCGGTCCTGCGCTTGCCAAGCTTCGTTTGCGCACCACTTCAGCACTAGAGTTTATCAGGGTACTGAGGAAGATTACCTCGTATGAAGAATTCCTGCAGGTTATGGATGAGTGGCAAATCACAGCCACAGGCCGTTTTTAACTTAATATTGCCATCGCCGAGAATAATGCTCTTAACAGGAGGAGAACTAAAGTATAGTTACCAGATGCACAATAGCATCAGACAGGGACTGTAGTGCTATCAATGCCCTGTTTGAGGCACTTTGCGAAAACCTTGCCTTGCTGTTATAATTGTCAGGCAGCTAAAGGAGGTTTTAATATGCGCAAGCAAAAACTTTTTACACAAGTTACAGTTGTCTTTATGGTGCTCCTGCTTGCAATGCCTGTAACGAGCGGCGCGGTAGCTGGCTTTAGGTTAGCCAACAATCTGTTGCTTGACGATATCATTGCCAGTCAGACCATGGTCACGGGCAGATTGATACAGAATGAAGAGGGGCAGGCCGAAGAAGGACTTGGGTCAGACGAGCAGACAGCAGTTGTTGCTGCTGATGAGAAGCAGGAAGACGATGTTGAGAAAATAGAAAATGAATTTAATTTTACATCTGAAGAAATTGATCTGTTTGCGAGGCTCGTTCATGCCGAAGCAGCCGGGGAACCGTATGAAGGCAAGGTTGCTGTTGCCGCGTCTGTTCTTAACAGGTTGCGCAGCAGCCGCTATCCCAACACGCTGCGTGGGGTGATTTACCAGATCAGCGGCGGGCGCTATCAGTACAGCCCGGTACTCGATGGCAGGATTAATCGTTCTGCCGGCAGCGGTGCACTAAAGGCTGTAGAAGATGCCATCAATGGCTGGGATCCGACAAACGGTGCAAGCGGTTTCTTTAATCCCCGCAAAACAAGCAACCAATGGGTTCGTTCACAGCCTGTGACAAGAACTATCGGCCGGCATGTCTTCTTTAAATAACTGCAAGCAAACAAAAATGGCTTTCGGGCTGCATGCCTGAAAGCCATTTTTTCATATTTCCTTACAGTTAATTCTTTTTGATAATTATCCGGCCAGAACGGGATACACTGTCGATTTCATAATAGAAACTGCTGCCCTGTTTTTTTAGTGTACCGCTGACTTGCAAGGTTTCACCTACTGTCGGCAGCTCCCCGCTGTATAGAGTGTTAACTTGCAGTCCGCTCTGCTGTTCCTTGGTAAAAGGAATTACCACAGGCAGCTGGCAGCAGCCTGCCTCGTCACTGAGAAAAAACACTCCATCGTCTGCATAGACAGAAGCGACATATCCTGAGACTGTGAGCTTACCCAGGTATGAGCCGGGGTCGGCAGTAACCTGAGAAATAGAGACTGTCTCTTTTGACGTTATCAGCCGGGGGTAGATGAAGAGTGATGCTACCGCAATTAATAAGGCAAATATAAGCAAGTTTTTTCTGTGCATGTGCTGCCTCCTTTGCATAGCATTATTATAAGGGAAAAAGGATACTACGTCCAGCAGCACTTTAAGCTTTAATCCAGTTTATAAAGTTAACCCAAAAGTTTTTTTACAGCATCCTGAACGCGCCCGCCATCTGCTTTACCCTTTACCATGGGCATCAGTTTTCCCATTACTTTGCCGAATTCTTTTGGCGTGGCTTTAAGTTCATCTATCACATGTTTTACCATCTCACTGAGTTCTTCTTCGCTCATCTGCTGCGGCAGGTAAGATTCAAGGATCGCAATCTCTTCTTTTGCTTCCTGTACAAGGTCGTCACGCTTTCCCTTAATATACTCCTCAACCGCATTGCGCCGCTGTTTTACTTCCCGTTGAACAACAGTTAAAATTTCACTCTCTTCAAGTTCACGACGTTTCTCAATACTTTCATTCTTGATGGCCGACAGCAGCAGCCTGATGGTGCTTAAACGCTGCTTTTCCCCGGCTTTCATCGCCAATTTCATTTCTTCTCGAATTTTTTCAAGCATAATGGATCCTCCCGGCAGGATTGCTTTATTTTCCATTATATAATCGTAAACTCTAAATTGCAAATACAACAAGCACCTTATCAGCGCGCGGCCCCGATGCCAGCGGATACTGGATTTCAAAGCACGCAGCACTTGGGCACTGCCGTCTGAGTGTGGTTGATCCGGCAGGCGGCGCGCAACCCATGATCAGGAAGGTGGGTAAAAGCAGCTATATCATTATATACAACGGTGAGCTGTACAATACACCGGAATTAAGGAAAGAACTGGAGCAAAGAGGCCATACTTTCAGCGGGCATTCCGATACTGAAGTTTTACTGGCCTCGTATATTGAATGGGGGAAGGATTGCCTGCCGCGGCTAAACGGAATCTTTGCTTTTGCCGTTTGGGATGACCTGAGGCAACGCCTTTTTCTGGCCAGAGACAGGCTTGGGGTCAAGCCTCTGTTTTATACACAACGGGGCAGTTCTTTTCTGTTTGCCTCTGAGTTAAAGGCACTGCTGGCCAATCCACTGGTCAAGCCGGTGTTGGATGCTGAAGGGTTGGCAGAAGTGTTTGTGATGGGGCCATCGAGAACGCCGGGACACGGTATATTCAAAGGAGTTTCGGAGTTAAAGCCCGGTTGCTTTATACACGCGGACAAACGAGGCGTGGTGCAGGAGAAGCGCTACTGGTCACTGGAGAGCAGGGCACACGAAGATGATTTGGAGACAACAATAGCAAAAGTCCGCCACCTGGTAGAGGACTCGGTTAAACGGCAGCTGGTGGCAGACGTGCCGGTAGCCACCTTTCTTTCCGGAGGAGTGGACTCAACTGCTCTCACTGCTATTGCCGCCAGCGCTTTTGCACTGGACGGCAGAGGGACTCTCCATACATATTCAATCGACTACGCAGAGAATGACCGCTATTTTCAGCAGTCACTTTTTCAACCCAATGCCGATGCCCCATGGGCAAAACTTGCATCAGAGAAAATCGGCACAATTCATCACGGCATATTAATTGATTCTGCCGAACTTGCGGCAGCACTAAGTGATGCCGTCAAAGCCCGGGACCTGCCCGGAATGGCTGACGTGGACTCATCACTGTTGTTGTTTTGCCGGGAAGTTAAGAAAGATGTTACAGTGGTGCTGTCGGGAGAATGCGCCGATGAAGTATTTGGCGGTTATCCCTGGTTTACACACCGCGAAGAGTATACTGCAGAAACTTTCCCCTGGATACGCAATATTGATGCGAGAATGAAACTGTTAAGCCCTGAGACAGTATTTGTTCTCAGGCCGCATGAATATTTGCGGGAGCGCTACCAACAGGCGCTGTGGGAAGTTCCCCGCCTTATGGGAGAAGACGCACTGGAAGCGCGCATGAGAGAAATGTTTTATTTAAATATCACACGCTTTATGCCCACTCTGCTTGACAGGAAAGACAGAATGAGCATGGCTGTGGGCCTTGAGGCCAGGGTACCTTTCTGCGACCACCGGCTTGTTGAGTATGTCTGGAATATTCCCTGGAGCATGAAGTATTACGGTGGCAGGGAAAAGGCTGTCCTGCGCCTGGCCCTAAACGGGCTTGTGCCCGAAGAAGTATTGAACCGCAAAAAAAGCCCGTATCCCAAGACACACCACCCTGCCTACCTGGCAGCGGTACGGGAGAGGGTACTTAGTATACTGGCAGACAGTGAAGCACCACTTAACCGTCTGATAGATTATGAAGCAGTACGTGCCTTTGCCGCATCTGAAGAAGCTGCAGTTAAATTTCCCTGGTTCGGCCAGTTAATGGGCGGGCCGCAGCTCCTTGCATTCCTGACACAGGTAAACAGTTGGCTCCGTGACTACAAAGTCAGCTTTGACTTTGATATCAGCAGGCAAAAAAAAATGACAGTCTAAGCCTGAGGCCGCCGGTAACCGGCGGCTTCAGCGTTTATAGCGTCAGATCTTCAACGCTCGCAAGCTCACTTCCCGGGTAAAAGTGAAAGAGGATTCCCCTGAAATCCCGGCCGTCAGTGGCCAGTCCGCGGACTCCCCACTGGCTCATTCCCACACCGTGCCCGTTGCCCCCGCCGAAAAAGGTCACATTTCTGACATGGCCCTGCTCACGGATAATATCAAACACCAGATAGGTGCTGGGTAAAATAGTATAATTATTAAGTTTACTGCCGTCGTGCCTTGCCAGTACCACATTGCTTCCACCGGCGAGGTAATTAACCGGGCGGATGATATAACGGATATTGAGTTCCTTAAGCACCCTGTATGTGCCGTTTTGACCCACAATTTCCAGTTCCATGATGTTGCCGCCCGCACCGCGCCTGATGACACGCAGATCAAGCAGAATACCAATAGGGTCAGGTCCGATTGCCTGGGAGACGAATGCCCCCTTATCAAGGGTCAGAATGAAGGATGGCTGCAGCATTTGCTGCCGCGCTAAATTCTGGCTGATGCTGGCTTCCAGTTCCCGGCGCGACATTGTTACCTGCCAGCGGAACCAGGGGGAGGCTGAATCAAAAGTGTTGTGGTTGCGGGAGGTGAAAAAGGAGCGTGCCCCCTCCTCAGAGGATATGTCGGGAAGGGAACCGCTTCTCAGTTGCGGCTGCGAAATCAGATAGGGGACAGGGAAGGCGGGGAAAGCGCCGCTTTTCCTGTCGTGCCATACTTCTTCGAAATTGGCAGTGACTCCTGATGAGGTGGAGAAGTAGCGTGCGTCGATAATAGCGCCGTCGTAAACAGCAACCAAACCTGCAGTATCCCTTACAGCCCTGCTGCTGGCCTCGTATTCAGGGACATTATTGTAGACCTGGGAGGCGGTGCTGTCATCAACATGGGCTGACAGTCCGCGAAAACCGCTGCGGGCAATGGATGACACTGCATAGGAGCGAGCAGCTACAGCCTGTACTTTGAGCGCTTCCAGTCCGAAAGAAACGGGCATTTCGCTTGGCACAACCGAATACAGATATTCTTCAATTGATACTTCGTTGACCAGCAAAAGTGCGGCTCCGTTTGAAATAATTTCAAGCCGGCCGTAGTACGAAGGAGTAAATTGGGGGCTGCCGCGCCGGATTGTGTCCACCCTGATTTTACTCCCACCGGTGGGCAGGATAAAAAGGCGGTTGTCAAAAATCAGGGTATCACCGGCAGGAAAAGTGACAGCAACTGATTCTCCCTGCGGATTGAATCTCAGGGCCCCTCCGGCGGAAATGACGAAAGATTTCCCTGAAACTTTGTCCTCCAGGGTGTAAGAGGCGGCTGAGGAGACGGTAACTGAGCTGTGGGATGTACCGGCAAAACCGCTGGTGTTCAGTACCACACGGATGTTGTGGGGCACATAGTTTTCGGGGATAAGAACAGCGCTAACGAGCCCCTCATCAATAAAAAGTGCGACATCAGTCATACCGACAATAAATTCACTCGTCTCCGCTACCCTGATGGCACCATTGTCAGGGCGGTAAAAGGCAGTATTGGGGCTTAATTTAAAAAAGCCCAGTTCCTCACCTTCCAGCGCATTATTGCCAACTGTTAAGAGTCTGTTCAAAATTACTTTTTCAAAGGGGGAGAAATAGTGGAGTATCCCGTTGATACCGACGGCAAGGCCAACCTCCCCCGTACTTGGTGTTTGCTCTGACAAAGCAAGGTTTAATAAGCTGCCCGTCCCGTCAAGCAGCGTGACGCTGCCGGCAGAGACGCTGAGAACATAGGAAGCCTCTGAAAGGTCAAGCCGGGGAAAAGAGGCTATTTTCCATTTTCCCTCTACTCTTACAAGTTCAACCTCTGTGGTATATGGCACTCCATTAACTTCAAGGCTCAGGTTAATTGCAGCCTGTGACAGTGAACTGATTCGAGGCGCAGAAACTGAAGTCAAGCGGAAAAGTTTGCGCGCAGACAACACTCCAAGCAGTGTCTGTGCCTCTGCGGCTTCAAGTAATAGCAAATCCTCCGCCGCCGCTGTTTTTCCTGCAGTTGCAAGGTCAAAGAATTTTTCTGCCGTTTTGACTGCTTCAGCGCTGTACTGACCTAATAGGTTGAAAGAAAATACAAGAAGCACTGCGATAAATAATATGGCTATGGAAAATTTTTTCAAGCAAGCCCCTCCCGTGCAAGGTTATAAGACAAATACTATTTACTAATTTCAACATGCAAAAGCAAGTTCCTGCAGTGCTTGACACGAACACACGTTTGATTTATAATGGATATAAATGGTAAAAAAGGAGAGAGTAATCATGCTTGCCCGCGTTACCGGTTGTACAGTAGTGGGTATTGAAGGCAGGGTGGTAACTGTTGAGGTGTTTCTTTCTGCGCAGCTACCGGGATTTGATATAGTCGGGCTGCCTGACGCAGCAGTACGGGAGGCCAGGGACAGGGTAAGGGCAGCCATTAAAAACAGCATGCTCTGGTTCCCACAGCAGCGCATAGTTGCTAACCTGGCGCCGGCCGACCTGAAAAAAGAAGGCCCGCAGCTGGATCTCTCCCTTGCCTTTGGTGTTCTTGCCGCCGGAGGGCAACTGGCGGCTCCTGACCCTGGAATGGCTGTATTGGGTGAGTTGGCGCTTGACGGGACGCTGCGCCCGGTACGCGGTGTTCTTCCCATGGTAATTGCGGCCCGCGATGCGGGGCTGTCCAAAGTCCTGCTTCCTTTGGATAATGCTTGCGAGGCCTCTCTGGTTGGCGGCCTGGAAATAATGGGCGCCAGTTCCCTGGCGGAGGCATTGGATGTGGTCAGGGGCAAAAAAAAAGCTTTACCGCCGCCTAAAAAGAGCAATACTTGCATTCCAGTAAATGCTGATTTTTCCCGCGTTAAAGGGCAGGAGGGCGCCAAGCGTGCTCTTGAGGTGGCCGCAGCCGGCGGCCACAATCTTGTGATGACAGGCCCGCCCGGCGCCGGCAAAACTATGCTGGCAGGCTGCGTACCATCCATCCTTCCCGACCTGAGCGAGGAGGAAAGCCTGGATACAACCAAAATTTACAGCGCTGCCGGCTACCTTAAGGATACAGCGTCTCTTATCACCCGCAGGCCGTTTCGCAGCCCTCATCATACAATTTCCCTGGCTGCACTTTGCGGCGGAGGAAAAATTCCGCGTCCGGGAGAAGTAAGTCTGTCGCACAACGGCGTCCTTTTTCTTGATGAAATCCCGGAATTCAGGCGGGAGACACTTGAAGTGCTGCGCCAACCACTGGAAGAAGGAGAGATTACAGTGGCGCGCCTGCAGGCTGCCTATACTTATCCCGCCCGTTTCATGCTTCTTGCTTCAATGAACCCCTGCCCGTGCGGTCTATTGTCTGACCCCGCCGCCGCCTGCACCTGCACGCCCTGGCAGATCCAGCGCTATCACCATAAGATTTCAGGCCCTCTGCTGGACAGGCTTGATATTTTTATCGAGGTGCCACGTCTGCGCTACGAAGAGGTAACAGGGACAAAAGCTGCGGAGCCGTCCCAACGGATTAAAAAGCGGGTGGAGGAAGCCAGGGAAAAGCAGCGGCAGCGTTTTAGCGGTGACTCAGTAAGCTGTAATGCACAAATGGGGCCGCAGCATGTCCAAAAATACTGTGTGCTTGATGAGGCCGGGCGAAATCTTATGCGGCAGGCTTTTGTGCGTTTGCACCTCAGTGCGCGGGCATATGACCGTATTCTTAAGGTAGCACGTACAATTGCCGACCTTGACTGCTCGCCAAAAATTCAGACGCGGCACCTGGCCGAGGCCATCGGCTACAGGCAGGTAAGTGCTGCTAAGCTTAACTCAAATTCAACAGAGTGCAGTCCATTGACATAAACATTTCCAACATAAACAGCTAGCCCTGTTCCACCAGGTAGTCGTTAAAGCTCAGCTGCTCCAGTTGGTCCATATGAGAGAGTCCAGCACCGTCGATCTGAATGGTGACATAGTCCACGCCTTCAATCTGTGCCATCGTATTGACAACGGAATAAACAGCCAGCAGTTCGCCGGCGGAGCCCGCAGCGTTGGCAAACTCGGCGGAAACGGTGACTATCAATAGTTTTTCTCTTTCGTCATAGGCCGCATCAAGCAAGCGTGTGCCATCGGGGATAACCCGGAATCCGGAATCAAGCGACTGCGAACCCGCCAGCAGCTGCCGGAAAAGAATTTCCGCCTGTTCAGTAATGCTGGCGGAGATGAAGCAAATAGGCACTGGCCGGGGCTCCAGATAGAGGCAGGCATTTGGCGAGCCGAAATATAGCTCGACAATTACCTCCTCCACCGGGGCGGTAATGCGTAGTGGAACAACATCAGCAGCCTTCTTACCGTCCACATGGAAGCGTACTGTGCTAACGGGAGCCTGGGGGTAAAAGCGCACAAACGCCCCAGGGTAGGTGATGACTGTGGACACGTTTTCATTTTTTCCGGGTGATTTGGTTATAAGGTAAACATCCATGGAATGATCGCTATTTTCATTATATTCAACAAAGTTGATGCTGTAACCGCCGCTGGGTTTCTTACCCCAAACGGCAGCCAGGTAAAGAACGTGCTCCAGTTGAAAAGCGTAATAATTTTCGTTCGTCTTATCCATATGGTCACTGACGATAAAGGCAGGGAAGTCGCTTTCCTGCAGAACAGACGTTTCGGGGACCGGAAGTTTCTCAGGCTGGGTCTTACCGTTTTTGCGGCCGCAACCGCTTGCCGGTGATAATAGCAAAGCCAAAACCAAAAACGAAACCAGTGTCCTTTTCATGTCAAAATACTCCGCTTCCCGGTTTTTTCAAAAATGGCGTACTGTAAAATCTCTTTGTCAGTATTGTACCAGAAAGAAAAGAAAACTCCAGTTAAAGTTCATTAACATCAACAATGTTTACTTTGTAAGAGGAAATACCCTCAATCTCCAGTCTGTCAATCAGGCCAGCCCCATTTCTCTTAAAAAATTTTCTACAACCGTTTTTTTATCATACTGGCATACAGAGTGAGAACTTTGGGGTTTCTTTTCCACTATATCAATTATTTCATTCAGGTCGTATGGAGTATAAAGATTGTCTTTATGAACAAATTCAGGAAAGCAGAATGAATTTGGCGCCACTGGAACTGAACCGAGAACGATGGCTTCAATTAGCGACGATGGGAGCATGTCTGCAATTGATGTGGTGACGACAACAGATGCTTTTGCCAGATTCTTGTGGTAAATTTCCTTGACGGGGTTAAAAACAAATTCAAGTCCTGTCGTTTCTGCGGCTGCCAGAAATGGGGCGAGGGCAGGTGCTCTCTGTACAAGTTTAGAGACTGGTGTGCCTGAAAGATGCTTTACCCTGTATCCCCTTTGTATAAGGATCCGTGCTGTTTCCACTTCCAGCATGTACAGCCTCTCCAGGGAGAAGCGCTGGTTAAAAACTATGAGGTCATCTTCTTTAACTGTGTCCAGGTAAGGCTGATAGATTTCAAAGTCAAAAGGGAAACCGGTCACTGCAACTTTTTCTGCCAGTTGGGGATACGCCCTGGCGATACATTCCCGGCACCAACGTGAATTGGCGAAGATTTTATCATAGATGCTCAGTCTTTCTTTTTCTCGCAGATCTTTTAGAGCACCGGTGAATACCAGCGGATCAAAGTTCATTTTTGTCAGGCCCACGACCAGTCCGTATTTGCGGCCCTCTTTATGGCGGATAATCTCAATTAGAGGACTTTGTGCCCAGCCGATAAACCAGACATCATCCGGACTGCTTTCAATACTCAGGTAATCTTTTATGGGTGCTGCAGGGCCGCGCCAGTCAAAAGCAGGGAGCTTCGTGAACTCAACTTTGTGCTGCAGCAATTCATCTACCACCGCACGGTTGAAACTCCCGGTCCAGCTGTCCTCACCGGGGGAGTAGCCAACAAAGTAGAGCAGCTAACTCACCCCCATCACCTGGGCATAGAGTTTATAAACAGACTCCGGGTTAAAGCGCGCAGTGCAGCAGGAGTTTTGCGGAGGGAAAGCGGCTTTTTCACAGATTACGGCCAGGTTGTAGGGTGAGTAAAGGTTTTCTTCTGCAAGGAACTCGGGGAAGGGGCCACGGTTTGGCGCCAGGCAGGTTGCGCCAAGTGTGGATGCCTCTATTAGAGCGGTAAGATCTGGATGGTCAATAGTTGTGGCAATGGAGACATCGGCCTGCGACAGCCACCAATGGTATTCTTCAGGCTGCGTATAAAAGATAAACTCCATGCCGTTTTTTTGGCCCTCCAGCATAAGCGCGTGCGCTTCAGGGTCAGCTCCAATCACAGCCTGCTCTACAACCGGGGAGAGATGTATTACCTTACAGTCTAAATTTCTCAGCAACCCGCTCAGGTAGACCTCTAGAATATGCAAATTCTCCAGGCAAAAAGACTGGTTGAAGGCCACCAGTCTTTTCTGCTTCCTATCCTGTTGTTTTGAATGCAAAGGGGGGTGAGGGGGGTAAAAAGGAAAACCGCAGACGTATACACGCTGTTCCAAAGCGGGATAAGCTGTGGTTATTCTGTCTTTGTCCCACTGTGAAGCTGCAAATACTCCGTTAATATGAGCTAAAAAGTCAGGTGTTAAACTGTTTCCACTGTGAAAGTGGGCATACTTGCGTCCGGGCATTTCTTGAAGATGACAGGCTTCCATGCTGCGGGTATCGGCCAGCAGCCAGATGGCATCCTGCGTTGGTTCAGTCTGTGTAGGCATTTTTTTTAAATAGCCTTCATAAGAAAGAGGAGAGGCAATTTCTTCAAATTCTATTTTTTTTTCGCCAAGAAACCGGCGTATGCCGTTGTTCACAGGCTGCAGTCTAAGATTTTCTTCAAAATGTTCGCTGATAAAATACAGCAAAATAAGCCCTCCCGCTAAGTGAATAATCGAATTGACTACGTTGCTTTACGGTGATGTGAAATAATTTCACTTAAAGCCTCATCAAGGGTGTAGCGTGGCTCATACCCCAGCATACGCAGGCGGCTGATGTCCGGGATACGTCTTATTGTTTCCTCAAAATAAGGGCCAAAGGCGCTCGAGTATGGGATAAATCTAATATTTGATTCAGAACCTGTCATAGCAATTATTTTCTCTGCCAAAGAAAGGATTGAAATTTCCTCAAAGCCACCGATATTATAAATTTCTCCCGGAATCCCTTTTTGCAGTACAACCTGCAGACCGTCCAATATATCTTCGATATAACCGAAAGTCCTTGTCTGTTTGCCTTTTTCATATACAGGCAGTTCTTCGCCCTTGAGGGCCTGTGTAATAAAAGTTGGTACTACCATGCCATAGCTGCCCGTCTGATATGGGCCTATTACATTGAAAAAACGGCCGATTTTAACACTGGTTTCTCTTTCGCGGCAATATGCCAGCGCCAAATGCTCCTCCACAAGCTTGCCTACTGAGTACAACCAGCTGGCCTTATTGCTTGCACCAAGGATCGAATCGTCTTCTTCGGCAACAGGGACCTTTGGGGTTTTTCCGTAAATAGCTGAAGATGAGGCGACAAAGATACCCTTTGAGAAAACTGTTGCAGCCTCGAGCACATTTTCTGTGCCTGTATGGCTGAGTCTTAACGTTTCACAGCCTCTCGACATTGTCAGCCGCACACCGACCACACAGGCCAGATGAATAATGTAGTCGCATTTTGACGCAAGTGAAAAGACAAGTTCACGGTCTGTTACGCTGCCTGTGATAATCTCTGCTTTTGAATCCCGCAGACGGTCTGCCCTGCCTGTGGAAAGATTGTCAAGTATAGTGACCTGGTTGCCTTCGCGCAGCAGCCGCAGCGAAAGATGTGTCCCTATAAACCCTGCCCCGCCGGTTATTAAATAGTGCATAACCCGACCCCTTTCTGCTTTCTCCAATTCATATTATGAAAAAGCCAGGGTTTAAATTACTTCATGGCAACAAGGCAAAGCCGCACACATATCATGTAGGGATAGCTGTTAAGCGGGGTGGTCATTATTGTATAGCGAGAAAATACTTACGCTCTCTGCCGGGGTTGGTGTTGTCGGGTTAGGCTATGTCGGGCTGCCGCTGGTCATTTTGGTGGGGCAGAAAGAATTGCCTGTGGTGGGGATTGATCAGGACGAAAAAAGAATCGAAAGCATCAGGCAGGGAAAATCGTATGTTTCCGACATTGCCGACTACGAAATTTTGGCACTGCTTGAAAATGGTATAATCACGGTCAGCACTGACTTTGGCAAATTGTCATCATGCGCAGTAATAGTTGTATGCGTGCCGACGCCACTGACAGCCGGCAAAAAGCCTGACTATTCCTGCCTCATAAATGCCGCCTGCTCTGTGGCAGCAGTGCTTTCCCCAGGGCAGCTGGTTATCGTGGAAAGCACGGTGGCACCGGGCACTACAGAGGGGATAATCCTGCCGATCCTTCAGTCGGGCGGGATGAAAGCAGGCAGCGATTTCTTTCTCTCATATTCCCCTGAAAGGATAGATCCCGGCAGCAGGGAGTATTGTTTAAGCAATATTCCAAAGCTGGTCTCCGGTGTTACGCCGGCCTGCCTGAACAGGGCACAACTCTTTTATAATTTGCTGGGGATGACTGTCGTCCCTGTTGGCACACCGGAAACGGCAGAAATGGCAAAGCTGCTTGAAAACACATACAGAGATGTAAATATAGCATTGGTCAATGAGATGGCACAGGTTTGCCGCGCGGCGGGCATAGACATCTGGGATGTGATAGAGGCGGCGTCTACGAAGCCTTTTGGCTTTCAGGCCTTTTATCCCGGTCCTGGGGTAGGAGGGCACTGTGTACCGGTTGACAGCAGCTATTATGCTTTTTTTGCACGTGAAAACAACGAGCCGGCCGCGTTTGCCGAACACGCGCGCAGGGTAAATTCAGCCATGCCGCAATACGCCGCTGCCCTTGCCAGAGAGGCACTTGCGGCTGCAGGAAAGACTGCCGCGGGCAGCAGGGTTTTAGTCCTTGGCGCAGCGTACAAAAAAGATGTAAATGACGCGCGCGAATCTCCGGTTATCAAGCTGATAGAGTGTCTCAGGTCGGAAGGGGCAGAGGTCGGGTACCACGACCCCCTTGTGGAAAAGATCAGCACGGCTACAGGTGAAATGAACAGTGTCAGCCTTGATGAAATTACTCTTTCAGGTTACGACTGTTCAGTTCTTGCAGTAGCCCACAGCACCTTCAATCTGCCATGGCTCGCTGCCCACAGCAGTATGCTGGTGGATTTGACCGGTTCGCTGCCAAAGCAGGCAGGCAGGGTTATTTCGCTCTAGCTGTGTTCCTGATACTTATTTTACATAGAAAAAGGTGATAACGGTGAGCCGGCTTAGAATTGCCGATGTACTGGGTTTTAAAATGAAGCTGTGTGAGGCTGAGTTTGTGGATTACCAGCTTCTCTATCAGCCTCATTTATACGATCCTCTGGAAACAGGATTTTTAAAAAGCATGCTTAAACCCGGAGATATGTTCCTTGACATCGGCGCCTATATCGGGTTTTACTCCCTGCTGGCTTACGCCGCCGTCGGCGACGGAGGGAAAGTTCTCGCTGTAGAGGCCGATCCTTACAACTACAGTATTTTGTGTGTTATTTTGCAGGCGGAGGGACTATGGAGCGAAAAAAACCGGAAAGAAATAACGAACCATCGGTCGGTGTTGTGCTGCCGGTGTACAACCAGAAAAATGAGTATCTTGCTGAATGTTTGAAGTCGATTGAAGCCCAGGAATTCCGCGGGTTTAAGCTTGTGATTGTGATTGACGGCGCAAATCGCGAGACTGCGGAAGCGGTATATGAAGCCGCCGGGAATCTGACAGTGCCTTGCGAGATTATCAAAAGGGATAAGAACAAAGGGATAGCTTTTTCCCTGAATGAGGGGTTTGCGCGGCTTGGCAACTGCAGTTACCTGACCTGGGTGTCAAGTGATAACATACATTACCCCCGTTTTCTCGATACGCTGGTAAGAGAAATGCAAGTAGCGGGCAAAGATTTTGTCCTGGTTTATTCCCTGTTTAGAATCATAAATTCGGAAGGCGATGGTGTACCGGAACGGGGCTATGCCTATAAAATGACATATTTGATGGATAAACCGAGGGAATTTATCCTCAGGCACAATTTCATCGGCCCGTCATTCCTGTTCAGGCGGGATGCGTATACAAAGGCCGGTGGCTATGACCCCAAATACGAAAAAGTCGAAGACTATGAATTTTGGCTGCGTTTATTTGAACTTGGCGAGATCAGGTTTATCCCCGAGGCATTGATGAACTACCGGGTAGGGGGAGAATTTGCATATACAACGACTACCCCCAGGGAACAGATCCTGCTGAAAATGGCCCGGGCCGGCGTCGACCACAGGGAAAGAAATGGCGATAAGCCAAAGGTTACAGTGCTTCTGTCTGCGTACAACCAGGAAAAATTTATAGAAAAGGCAATTGGCAGCGTACTTGCGCAGACCTTTACCGATTTTCACCTGGTTGTAATTAATGATGGCTCCACCGACAATACCCCAGACAGAGTAAACAGGTTTTCAGATTCCAGGATCATCCTGGTTGAACTGGCCAAAAACAGGGGAAAACCTGGCGCAATGAATGCAGGGCTTAAGTTTGCGCTTGGAGATTATATTCTTGACCTCGATGCCGATGATTGGCTTGAGCCTGAGACACTGGAGGTGATGGTCCGGGAAATGGAAAGCCTCCCTGAAAGTGTGGCGATGGTGTATGCCAACCGAAAAATATGGTACCAGAGAGGGGATAGCCTGGAGGAAGGCGCAGTCTATCCGGGTCTAAACTACACTGACAAGTATGAGGTAGTAAAAAAAATGAAAACCCACTGCCCGCGGTTCTACAGAAAAAATGTGCTAATGTCTGTGGGCGGCTGGCAGACAAAACTCTTTACGGAGAATATTATGGCGGAAGACCTGGCGATGATGCTGCGACTTGCTGAACATTACCAATTTCACTGGATCAACCGTGTCTTGTACCATCAGAGAAGGCATGAGAGCAATATGTCCAAAACAGCGGAAAAAAAATTTCAGGCACAGGTTAAGTGCCTGGTAAAAGAGGCGCTGAAAAGATGGGGATGCGAATGCAACCTGGTATTTAAGACTGAGGGCCCATGGGTGACCGAAGTGGCCTTTTCTCCGGGTAAAAGTATGAGCAGGGACAGTGAAAAGAAATGAAGCCAAGCCGAGTTAATATTATCGGCCTTGATGAAACAGCGTGCCGAGGCTACTGCCAGGTTTATGGAATTAGTGGGGATCATACCAAAAACACTGTGTTCTGCTAATATAACACATGATATGATCGGCGACTTAAGGTTTTGGCGCCTGCTTGCGGGGGTAAAAACGGTGGTTGTAGGGAGGCGGGCCAATGAAAGCGCCCCCTTATTGAAAAAAAGGAGGGTTTGTGTGGTGGAAGCAATAACAATAAAAAAAATCCAGAAGTCGAGATGGTAAGTCTCTTCTTCTGGATTCTCTTTTTATATGGGGGCCGCAAAACATTAGTTTTTCAGTGGTCTCGTCTGCGCCTATTTTTTATGCCTGTTTCTGCTGTATGAGGGCGGAATGCAGTATATCGAGAGTTTCCCGGTTGTTTTCCCAGTGCAGCCTGTTTCTCGCCTCGTCATAACCCAGCCAATCATAATCGGTGTGCTCATAAGAAAGGCGAATCTTCGGCAGGGCTCTCACCTCGATAGCGAGGACCGATACAGAACACTGCCGGCCATTCATGTCAAAAAAGAAGAAGTGTTTGGGATCGAGCACACGCTCGTATTCCTCAACACCAGTTTCCTCCGAGAGTTCACGCAGCGCCGCCTGCCTGTTTGTCTCCGGCGCTTCAATAAATCCGGTAACGGGCTGCCAGTAACCGCCAAGGATGCTGTTGCGCTTTAAGAGCAGATACTTTGGCTCCGAGTTCTCCCATTGGTATAAAAAGACCATAATACAACGCTGTGGCATACTAATCACTCCCTATAATAACTATACCTACAAAGTACAGTGTGTCAATACCCAGGTAAATTAATCATTCAGTGTATTTCATCAGTTCAATTCGCAAACACTATCGGCGAACGGGGTGAAATATAATGGAGCATTATGATGCGGTTGTGGTGGGCGGGGGACTTGCAGGTGCATCTGCGGGCGCTGCACATGGCGAAAAGCGGCCTAAAAGTAATAGTAATTGAGCGTGGCGATTTCGCCGGCAGTAAGAATATGTTCGGCGGAGTAATTTACAGCGAGCCAACTGCAGAGGTGGTGCCTGAATTCTGGCTTGAAGCTCCCCTGGAACGAACCGTTACCCGGGATACATTGTGGATGCTGGACAATGACTCAGCCCTTGAGCTTGGTTTTACAGGCCTGCGCTTTGCCAAATCGCCTTACAATAAGTTTACTGCCATACGACCCAGATTTGACCGCTGGCTGGCAGAAAAAGAGCACAACAGGCCGGAGCAGAATTGCTGACAAAAACAGCGGTACGTGATATGTTATATGAAAAAAAAATTCTGGGCAAGGGCCCTGTACGTGGCGTAATACTTGATAACGGAGAGTCTGTCTCTGCCGATGTGGTAATAGTGGCGGAGGGAGTAAATGCCGCATTGACAAAAAAAGCCGGGCTTTCCGGTAGGATAGGAGCAGATCTTCTAAGCTTGTGGGTCAGGGAAGTAATATCGCTTCCTGCTGAAAAATATAGACATCAGGTATCCCCGTGGAGGTTTTGGCGTTACCTATTATATGTAAATGGGGTGATATTTTTGAGTATTTTGGGCCGGCTGAAAACACCTGTTTTCAAGGCTGAAGGGATTCCAAAAGTAGACGAAAAGGCTTATCGCTTAAATGTATGGGGCCTGGTTAAAAGCGAACGCATGTTTACGTTGCAGGAAATTTTGGAAATGCCTAAAACTTCCCTCAATGCCAGACTGACTTCGGTGAGCGGTTGGTCAGTGAGAGCCAACTGGGAGGGGGTACTCTGGCAGGACTTTATGAGTTATGTTGACCTGATGCCCGGAGCAATCCATGCCAGATTCACCAGTATCGGCGGCTATGACACCAGCATGCCTCTGGCAGTATTAAATGAACGGGTGATGCTTGTATATGCAGTAGAAGGGGAACCCCTGGAGAAAGAGTATGGTTGGCCGCTTCGACTTCTCGTGCCGCACCTGTGGGGCTACAAATCATGCAAATGGCTGGCGGATATCCAGTTTACCGACAGCGAGCAGGGGGGCTTCTGGGAGGACAGGGGGTATACAAGAAGCGGGCAAATTGAACCTGGCTTGACACTGGATATCAACACAAGAACAGAGAGGCCAATTAAAGGCGGTGGAGAGGTAACTGAATTTTAAAAGGCATTCAACTTTTAAACCTATTTGCTTCTTAAAAATATTTTTATAAATAACTTTTTGGGTAGTTAATTTTCTGAATATTTTTGATATAATAGATATATACCTAAATATGGTAAAGCATGTTTATACATTTGAAAGGAGTGGTGGAGTAATGATTGTCAACATCAAACCGTCACCGCCGATGATTTTTGGCGCGGGAGCTTCCTGGCGGACAGGCATGGTGGCAAGGGGCCTTGGCATCAGGAAGGCATTGTGTATTTATGACCAGGGGATGAAGGATACCGGCATTGCGGGCAGGATAGTGGAAAATCTCAAAGCGGCAGGCATTCAGGTTGTCTGTTATGAAGGCGTACAGCCCGACCCGCCTGACTACATCATCCACGAGGCAGCAACGTTTGCCAATGAGGAGAACATCGACGGTATCATTGGAGTCGGTGGCGGAAGCGTAATGGATGCAGCCAAAGCAGTCAACATACTGACGACCAACCCCTTTCCCATTACTAAATATTTTGACCTGGGTGTAGTGCAAAAACCCGGAAAGGTGTTAATACTTATCCCCACCACAGCGGGGACAGGCAGTGAGGTAACCGAGTTTGCCATAGTTACAGACACATTAAACAACAAAAAGGTAGCAACATTAGGCCCCCCTACCATCGCAAATCAGGCAATTATCGACCCTGAACTTTTGCTTGGCATGCCGGCGTCACTGACGGCGGCTTGTGGTATGGATGCTTTTGCCCATGCGGCAGAGGCGCTGACTTCATCGGGCATGAACCCGCTGTCCGATGCTTTGGCCCAAAAAGCAATTTCCCTGATAGTGGACAATCTTCCGGCAGCAGTAAAAGACAACAATGATATTACAGCCCTGACAAATATGAGTTTTGCCGCCACCATAGCCGGCACCGCCTTCAACAGCACAGTTACCCACATCGGGCACGCAATGGCACACACCATTGGTGCATTTTATCATATCCCGCACGGGGTGGGTTGTGCTTTGGCCCTGCCGGCAGTTATGGAATTTGTGGCCGATACTGTACCCGAAAAAGTGCGGCAGATTGGTGCTGCCATGGGGCTATCTTTGGATAAGGGCATGGCTCATGCCGAACTGGGCCTGGCTGTGGCCGATGCAATTCGGGAATTTTTAAGAAAAATCGGCATTCCAACCCTGGAGGAACTCAGTGTGCAAAGGGAAATGATGGCGCTTCTGGTTCCGGCAGTTATGTCGGATATGTCTTCGTATTTTTCACCCAAATGGGGGTCTGCCGAGCAGGTCTATTACCTGATGGATAATATGTATAAGTACTAAACTGTGAGAGGAGGGAACATGATGTTTAGAATTTTAAAAGTTGATGCAGGCGCAAAAACGCTTGTAGAGGAAGAGCTTAACTCAGCTTACCGTGAATACGGCGGGAGGGGCCTGATTGCAAAAATAATGCTGGCGGAGGTGAACCCGGCCTGTGACCCGCTGGGCGCTGAGAATAAGCTGATAATCTGTACAGGCTTACTCGCCGGAACCAGCGTGCCTATGGCTCACCGGCTCTCTGTGGGCGGAAAAAGCCCTCTCACCGGAGGCATAAAAGAAGCCAATGTAGGCGGCACAGCGGCCACAGCCCTGTCGCGCCACGGTATTAAAATGATTGTGCTGGAGGGGCTGCCCAAGAGCGAGGAGTGGCACTTTGTCAGAGTAGCGAGAGACGGCAGTGCGGAGCTTGTTGCCGCCGATGAATATGCCGGCCTTAATAACTACCAACTGCATGGTAAGCTGAAAGAGCGCTATGGTGATGATATCAGTGTCATTTCAATCGGCACGGCTGGAGAAAGGCAGTACAAAAATTCCACACTGCAGGTGACAGACGCCTCCTCGGGGCATCCGTCCCGTGCTGCCGCGCGCGGTGGCCTTGGCGCAGTAATGGGCTCAAAAAAGATAAAAGCCATTGTGATTGAAAAAAGCGAAGCGCGCCAGGCTTTCCCATACGCAGACAAAGATCTCTTTGAAAAGGCTAAAAAAGCTCTTGTACAAAGAACACTTGACAACCCGCTCAGCCACGGGCTGATGGAGGTAGGAACTGCCGCCACCACCAATGTCTCCGGCGTTACAGGCATGCTGCCCGTCCGCAACTTCAGCGGTACATTCTTTGATAAACTTGACTCGGTCAGCGCCGAGGCGTTTATGCAGAGGCTGCAGGTAGGGGGAGGCAGAAACAAGGAAGGATGCCAGGCAGGGTGTATTATCAAATGTTCAAATACAATAAATGACGCCGAAGGCAACTACATTACATCCGGCTTTGAATATGAAACAATTGCACTGTGCGGCCCCAACTGTGACATCGGCGATTTTGATGCCATTGCCCGCATCGACCGCCTATGTGATGACTTCGGTATCGACACAATGGAAACAGGGTGCACAATTGCTGTCTGCATGGAGGCGGGGAAAATCCCCTGGGGTGACAGCGAAGCGGCAATTGGCCTGATCAGAGAAATGATGGAAGGCACCGAATTTGGCATGCTGCTGGGACAGGGCACCGAGGCAGCCGGCAAAGCACTTGGCGTCAGCCGGATTCCCACAGTAAAAGGGCAGTCAATGGCGGCATATGACCCGAGGAACTTAAAAGGCACAGGCTTGACATACGCCACTTCACCCATGGGCGCCGACCATACCGCCGGCCTTACACTGCTGCCAGGCGTAGACCACGCGAGCAAAACTGCACAGGTTGCCATATCTTCACAACTGCAGGCTATCTCTGCGGTGGCTGACTGTGTCATGTGCCTCTTTGGCTGGTTTACAGCCGCCACTGCCCCTGAAATAACTCCGGATTTGTTTGCCGGCGCGCTTGGCGGGGAATGGACATTCCTGCGGGTGTATGGAATCGGTGCAGAGACCATTATGATGGAGAAGGCTTTCAACACAGCAGCAGGTTTCACTGCGGACAGCGACAGGCTTCCCGGCTTCTTTTACACTGACCGCTCTGCTGTGACCGGCAGCACTTTTGACTTCTCACCCGAGGAAATTGCACAGGTGCTCAATTTTTAACTTACCATGATTTCCGGTGGCTAGGACTAAAATGACGCGAACAAAAGGCCAGGTGAACCCTGGCCTTTTGAATTAGCAGTGGTCAAGCTGAATATAGATGTGGTATTCTCATAATAAAGGAACGGAGAAAGAGGTGATTCGCTGTGAAAACAGCTGCCGGGTATGTTGAAAGCTTAAGACAGCTGAAGCTTAAGGTATACATGTTTGGGGAGATGATAGAAAATGTTGCAGACCATCCTATCATTCGGCCTTCCATGAATTCAGTGGCCAAGACTTATGAACTGGCAGGGGATCCACGCCACGAGGAGCTGATGACTGTCACGTCCAGCCTGACAGGGAAAAAAATCAACCGTTTCACACACCTGCACCAAAGTGCCGACGATCTGGTGAAAAAAGTAAAGATGCTGCGTTTGCTTGGTCAAAAAACAGCATCTTGCTTTCAGCGCTGTGTAGGCTTTGACGCCTTTAACGCTGTTGACAGTACCACTTTTGAGATGGACCGTGACCTCGGTACTGAATATAATCAGCGCTTTCGTAGTTTCCTGCGCTATGTACAGGAAGAGGACCTGACAGTAGACGGGGCTATGACGGACCCCAAAGGCGACAGGTCACTGAGGCCAAGCGAGCAGGCCGACCCGGACCTTTATCTGCGGATTGTGTCCAAAGATGAAAAAGGAATCGTCGTCCGCGGTGCCAAGGCCCATCAAACAGGCGCGGTCAACTCCCATGAAGTGCTCGTTATGCCCACCATCGCCCTTGGCGAGGAGGATAGCAGTTACGCTGTTTCCTTTGCCCTTCCCAGTGATGCCGATGGAATTATTTATATCTACGGCCGCCAATCCTGTGACACCCGCAAACTGGAAGCAGGCAGCATGGACGCCGGGAATTGTGTTTATGGCGGACATGAAGCGCTGGTAGTGTTTGAAGATGTCTTTGTGCCCCACGAGAGGGTCTTTATGTGCGGGGAATACAGGTATGCCGGGATGCTGGTAGAACGCTTCGCCGGCTATCACCGTCAAAGTTACGGCGGCTGTAAAGTTGGGGTGGGTGATGTGCTTATTGGCGCCGCAGCTCAGGCCGCCCAGTACAACGGTGCCGCCAAAGCGTCACACGTCAAAGATAAACTGATCGAAATGGTGCACCTGAATGAGACACTCTATTCCTGCGGCATCGCCTGCTCCTGCCAGGGGAGCGCTACTGCCTCGGGCACATACCTGATTGACCTGATGCTGGCCAATGTCTGCAAACAGAACGTGACTCGCTTCCCTTACGAGATTGCCCGCCTGGCGGAAGACATCGCCGGCGGCCTGATGGTGACCATGCCCTCGGAACAGGATCTGCGCCATCCTGAAATAGGCAGGTACGTGGAAAAATACCTCAAAGGAGTGGCGGGCGTACCTACCGAACACCGCATGCGTATACTGCGTCTGATTGAAAACCTGACGCTTGGCACTGCCGCCGTCGGCTACAGGACCGAGTCGATGCACGGCGCCGGCTCACCCCAGGCACAACGAATCATGATTGCCCGCCAGGCCAACATGGAGCACAAGATGAAGCAGGCCCGCGTTCTCGCCGGTATCGAGCCTGATAAGTAGATATGTGCGGCAACTGAGCTGCAATACTTGAACACTTGAACACTTCTCTTTATGCGCTCTTTATTTCTGGACATGCCAACGCCCGTATAGTATAATTATCCTATTATTTTAATTTACAGATAATTTTAACTTTGACTTCTTGGGAGGGAAAGCTTTGAACAGGCTGACAATCTATGATACTACGCTGCGGGACGGAGCGCAGCGCGAGGGGATTTCTTTTTCGGTTGGCGACAAAATCAGGATCACACAACGGCTGGATGCTTTTGGTATCGATTACATAGAAGGCGGTTGGCCGGGTTCAAACCCTAAGGATATTGATTATTTTCGCAAAGTCAGGCAGTGTGAATTGAAATGTGCGCGGATTACTGCCTTTAGCAGTACACGGCGGCCTGATATACGTATCCAGGATGATATAAACATACAGGCGTTATTGGCTGCTGATACCGGGACAGTAACTATTTTCGGCAAGTCCTGGGATTTCCACGTCACCGAGGCGATTGGCACCACGCTTGAAGAAAACCTGGACATGATTGCGGATACAGTGGCCTTCATGAAAGAGATGGGCAGGGAGGTCATCTATGACGCTGAGCACTTTTTTGACGGTTACCGCTTCAATCAGGACTATGCCATGGCAACCATCCGTGCCGCTGAAAAAGCTGGAGCTGATTTAATTGTCATATGTGATACCAACGGCGGCTTGATGCCTTTTACGCTTCAGGATGTACTGAGTCATGTCCAGAGTGAAATTAAAGCGCCCCTTGGCATCCACGTCCATAATGACGCCGGGATGGCAGTGGCCAATTCAATCATTGCCGCCCGCATGGGCATCAGCCAAATTCAGGGGACTATCAACGGCTATGGTGAGCGCTGCGGCAATGCCAATCTGTGCACAATTATCCCAAACCTGCAGCTAAAGCTCAATATGCCTGTGGTCCACCCGGACCAGCTTGAGGAACTAACCGAGTTGTCACGCTTTGTTGCTGAATTGGCCAATCTCGGCCCCCTTGAGCAGCAGCCCTATGTCGGCGCCAATGCCTTTGCGCACAAAGGCGGCATACATGTTGACGCGGTTATGAAGCATGCCAATACATATGAGCATGTGGAACCCCAGCTGGTGGGAAACAAGCGCCGTATTCTTATTTCAGAACTGTCTGGAAAAAGCAATGTTCTTTTCAAAGCGCATGAGAATGATCTGGATTTGACCAAGGAGGCGCCGGAAACAAAGATAGTGCTTGAAAAACTTAAAGAGTTGGAGCACCAGGGCTACCAGTTTGAAGGCGCCGAGGCATCATTTGAGCTGTTGATCTGGAAAGCTTTTAAGACACACAGGCGCTTGTTTGAACTGGAAGGTTTCCGCACCATCGTGGAAAAGCGGGGAGAAAACGGAGATATCATCTCAGAGGCTACAATAAAAGTAGCGGTGGACGGCAGGGAGTATCTGACTGCCGGTGAGGGCAACGGGCCTGTCCACGCCCTCGATCAGGCACTGCGCAAGGCGCTGGAGCAGGTCTTCCCGGAACTGAAGCAAATCAAACTGGTTGACTACAAGGTGCGTGTGCTTGATGGCAGGGATGGCACAGGCGCCAGAGTGCGGGTTCTTGTGGAGTCAAGAAACGAGAAGAAAAGGAAAAGCTGGGGTACGGTTGGTGTTTCACATAATATTATTGAAGCCAGCTGGCTGGCGCTTGTTGACAGCCTGGAGTACGGCCTGATGTGTATGAGCAAGGATAAAATGAAAGATTTGCGCAAAGCTGTCAGAAAGTTCAGGATGGAAGAATAGCGCATGGATATAAAATTATATGGCTGCGCTACAGCCATCGGCAGCCTGCCGCACAAAGAGCCGGCAGGCGCCCTTAAGCTCATATTTGAATTCCTGCCGGATATTCCGCACTGGCCGCAACTTCCCGCCGGCGGTGAGGATGAAGGATTTGTCCGCCAGTATTTAAACCCGCTTTTAAGTCGCGGCCTGCTAAAAACGGAAACAGGGCGCTCTCCTTTTTTTGATACAGGCGCACCTGACTGGCTGGAGAGGCTCACAGCTTTTTACAGTGAAGTTCTTGAGCCGGATGAAGCTGTGGACCGTTTTGGTTTTCCCCGCGACTATGCGTCAGGATTTTATGCCTTTCTGGAGCACCTTGGCACTTATGGCACAGGCAGCGCCCTTTATCTCAAGGGGCAGCTGAGTGGGCCGGTAACCATCGGCTTTCAGCTGACTGACGCCCACATGCAGCCGGCTTTCTACCTTGATGAATTACGCGATGTGCTGGTGAGAAGCCTGGCGCTGCAGGTGCGCTGGCAGAGCAGGGCACTGGCGGCTTTTGGGTTGCCTGTGATACTGTTTATAGACGACCCCAGTATAATTAATTTCGGTCAGTCCACGTTTGTGGGACTATCAAGGCAGGCCGTCAAAGAGAGCCTGCTGCCGCTGATTGAGGCAGCTCACGCTGAAGGTGCCCTGGCCGGTGTCCATGCCTGTGCCGGGGTGGACTGGTCCTTGCTTTTTGAGCTTCCGTTTGATATCGTAAACATAGACGTGTACCATTATTTTACTTCGCTTTTGGTCTATGCCAGGGAGTTGGACAGTTTTCTTGAGCGCGGTGGTGTTCTGGCCTTTGGCATTGTCCCCACCTCCGACGAGGTCGAGGCAGAAACAGCACGGTCGCTGCTTGATCGCTTGGAGGAATACATGGCCGCGCTTGAACGTAAACATGTAAACGGAAAAAGATTGAGAAAGCAGATGCTTCTTACGCCAAGCTGCGGGACGGGTACACTGTCTGAGTCCCAGGCACAAAGGGTGTACCAGTTGCTGCAGCAGGCAGGTACAGAGTATAGAAGGTAAACAGAAGCACCAAAGGGTGATAATTATATGTTTGGTTTTGGCCGTTTATTAAAGAAACTTGCCCCCTACTGGCGTTGGATTATTGCAGCCTCGGGATCTGTCCTTATGGTTATGGTGCTGAATCTATCTATCCCGCAGCTTTTCAGGGTGGGAATAGATACCGCCATTCTCGGGGGGCAGTCTTTTTATTTGCCCTGGATCGCCCTCGCCATAGTTATAATTACCGCGGTCAAAGGCTTTTTTTCTTTTGTACAGCGTTATGCCATGGAGCGGGTAGCGCAGCATGTAATATATGAACTGCGCAACAGTCTTTATGACCACCTGCAGCAGATGTCCTTTTCCTTTTACGAACGTACCCAGACAGGACAGCTCATGAGCAGGGCCACGGCTGATGTGGAGATGTTAAAACGTTTTTACGGCTTCGGCATAGTCCACCTTTTCCAGGGAGTGCTTATGTTTGTGGGTGTAGTGGCAGTAATATTTTCAATGCACTGGCGCATGTCTCTGCTCACTCTTGCTTCGCTGCCGGTAATTACTGTTGTTATCCTGCGTTTTGGCAGGCTAGTCGGGCCGGCTTACCAGGTGATACAGGAGGAACTGGCGGAGCTTACCTCGGTACTGCAGGAGAACTTAAGCGGTATCAGGGTGGTAAAAGCCTTTGCCCGCGAGGACTACGAGCAGAGAAAGTTTGACAGCTACAACCTGGGGCTGTTTCAAAAGCATTTGGCTGCTGTGCGCATATGGGCCTATTATTTCCCTTTCCTGAGCTTTCTGACCGGTTTGACAGCGGCGGCAATTATTTGGTACGGCGGACGTGAGGTTATCCTTGGCAACCTGATGCTTGGCGAACTGGTTGCCTTTAACAGCTACCTGCTGATGCTCGTTATGCCCATGCGCATGCTGGGTTGGGTGGTCAACCTGTCTAAGCGTGCACTGACTTCGGCAGATCGTGTTTTTGAAATCCTGGACACCGAGCCGGAAGTGCGCGACCTGCCCGGGGCAAGAGAACTGGGCACTGTTCGCGGCGAATTAACCTTTGACTGTGTTTCTTTTTCCTATCGTGAGGGCGTGGAAGCCTTAAAGGGAATTAATTTTACTGCCTCACCGGGACAAACAATCGCCATTGTGGGCGCCACCGGTTCCGGCAAGACCACACTTGTCAATCTGATACCGCGCTTCTATGAGCCTGCGGGAGGCAGAATACTTTTGGACGGTACTGTTATCAGTGAATTCACTCTCCAGACATTGAGGGCTAATATCGGTTTTGTATCTCAGGAGACATTCCTTTTTTCAACTACCATTGCTGAAAACATTGGCTACGGCAACCCGCAGGCCGACAGGGAGTCAATCGTGGAAGCAGCCCGTGACGCGCAAATACATGAGTTTATCACAACGCTGCCAAATGGTTATGAAACCGTAGTAGGGGAGCGGGGTGTAGGGCTCTCAGGCGGCCAGAAGCAGCGCATATCCATAGCACGCGCTCTTCTCAAAAACCCTAAAATATTAATCCTGGATGATTATACATCAAACGTGGATGTTCATACCGAGTTTCTGATCAGGCAGGCCCTGGAGCAGCTGATGGCAGGCAGGACATCCTTTGTCATTGCACAGCGGCTTTCCACTGTCCAGGCCGCGGACCTGATTCTGGTGATGGACGGGGGAGAAATAACAGCTCGTGGCAACCACGAAGAACTGCTGCAGCAAAGCCCAGTCTACGCCGACATCTATAACCTTCAGCTGCAGCGAAGCTCGCTGCCGCCCAAAGGCGATGAGTTCTGATGGACCACATGATCCACCATTCACAGTCTCTTGATGAAGCAGCGCCCATAGACTCCCGCGTGCTGCGCAGGCTGCTTACCTATCTACTGCCACACCGCTGGCAGGCATTTTGGGCTATAGTGCTGATGGCGTTGGCTTCACTCACCACCCTGGCAGGCCCTTACATCATCAAGGTAGCAATCGACACAGCCATTGCACCGGGCGATATCCCGCGTCTAAATCTACTCGTTGCTCTCTTTTTAGCCGCCCATGCCCTTAACTGGGCAGCTTCATTCGGGCAGCAGTACCTGATGGCTGTGGTCGGACATAACGCCATCTACAGTTTGCGTGCCCAGTTGTTTGCACATTTGCAGCGACTCCCTTTCCGTTATTTTGACAAACAGCCAACCGGCAGGATTATGTCGCGTGTCACCAACGACACTGAAGCTTTAACCGAATTGATTACAGGCGGCATCACCTATATCGTAGGAGATACACTCCTTTTAGTGGGGATAGTGGCCATCATGCTGCGCGAACACTGGCAGCTGGCGCTTCTTACCTTTACCACCCTCCCCTTACTAGTTTTTGCCGCCACCTATTTCCGCAATCGTGTTCTTCACGCCTACCGCCAGGTAAGGGAGAAAATAGCCAATGTAAATGCTAACTTGCAGGAGAGCATTTCAGGTGTACGCGTAACACAGTCTTATACCAGGGAAGAACAGAATGCTGAACGTTTCGACCATGTCAACATGGAAAACTACGCAGCCAACATGCAGGCAATCTCGCTTTTTTCTTTGTTTTTGCCTTTTGTTGAAGTGATAGGCGCCGTAGGTACAGCTATTGTAATCTGGTACGGCGGGGGGCAGGTGGTGCAAAATCTTGTGCCCATCGGTACACTCTACCTCTTCCTCGATTATGTGGCACGCTTTTACGCTCCTATCCGAGACCTGTCACAGGTTTACAATTCACTGCAGTCTTCCCTGGCTGCGGCGGAAAAAATATTCACTGTGCTCGACACTGAACAGGAAATTGACATCGGTGCAAAAGTTATTGACAATCCCAAAGGCCATTTATCGTTTCAGGATGTCCGCTTCTCCTATGAAGCGCAACAGGAAGTGTTAAACGGCATATCTTTCGAAGTAGCAGCGGGAGAAACGCTGGCAGTCGTCGGTCCCACAGGGGCAGGGAAGACAACACTTATCAACCTGCTCTGCAGATTCTACCTTCCCACTTCAGGGCAAATTCTGCTTGACGGGTACGAAATCAGCAGTCTTTCACTTAATTCACTGCGCGGCATGATTGGATTGGTCCTGCAGGATACTTTCCTTTTCAACGGTTCCATCCGGGAAAATATACTCTTTGGCAACCCTGACGCCGGGGATGATGATATGATCAGGGCGGCTGAAGCTGTTCATGCACACCAATTTATTGTGGCGCTCCCTGAGGGCTACGACACAAAAGTGCAGGAGAGAGGCAGCGTGCTTTCATCGGGACAGCGCCAGCTTGTTGCTTTCGCGCGGGCGCTGCTCAAAGACCCTGCTATCCTGATTTTGGACGAAGCTACCGCCAGTGTGGACACACTTACCGAGGCCCAAATACAGGATGCACTTAAAACACTGCTTGCAGGGCGAACAGCCATCATTATTGCCCACCGTTTATCTACCGTGGAATTTGCAGATAAGATAATTGTCCTTGAGGAAGGTAAGATCACACAGCAGGGCACACACAGTGAGCTTGCGTCTGTTCCCGGGCCTTACAGCGACCTGCTTGAAAAAACACGATAAAAAAGTATATTTCACCAACTGAGGGAAATTCTTTTTATGCAGAGAATAAAATTATAAAGGGAAATACTAAAATAATATGGAAATATTATGGATAAAGTGAATAGAACGGGGGACAGCGTTGGAGATTAAGAGATTTCTCACTGATATTTGTGAAATGCACGGTGTGTCGGGGTATGAACATCATGTTGCAGCCATCATAAAAGCTGCTCTTTGTGAACACGCGGACGAAGTCCGCCAGGACCGCCTGGGTAATGTTGTATTCTACAGAAAAGGGAAGGGCGACGGCGGCAGACCGCGTATACTTTTGGCTGCCCACATGGACGAAATCGGTTTTATGGTGACAAAGATTGAAGAAGGAGGCTTTCTCAGGTTTACCTCTGTGGGTGGTATTGACACGCGCACAATTGTGGGGCAAGAGGTGCTGCTCTCTGCCAGAGAAACGCTGCCTGGAATAATAGGAGCGAAACCGCCTCATATAATTCCTGACGAGGAGAAAGAAAAAGCATATAAAATGGAAGACTTGCATATAGACCTCGCACTGCCGGAAGAAAGAGTACGAAAGCTTGTCTCTCCCGGCGACCTGGCTGCTATTCGCAGGGAACCGCTGATGCTGGCAGGGGACTCCCTGGCAGCCAAAGCGCTTGACGACAGGGCCGGTGTGGCTGTCATGCTTTGCTGCCTGCAGGAACTTGAACGTTTACATCATAAAGCCGACGTTTACGCCGTAGCCACTGTGCAGGAAGAAGTGGGGGTGCGCGGCGCCACCACAGCTACTTACGGGATAGTACCCGACATTGGAATAGCAATTGATGTAAATCACGGTGAAATGCCCGGAGTATCCGAACAGGATGTATCACAGATGGGCAAAGGGCCAACCATCAACATCGGGCCCAACATCCATTCCAAGGTAAATGGGGAACTGATTCGCCTTGCAAAAGAATACCGTATTCCCTACCAGCTAGAAATAACGCCCGGCTTCACAGGCACTGATGCGAGGGCGATCCAGGTGACGCGTGGCGGGATTGCCACAGGGCTTTTATCCATACCGCTGCGCTACATGCACACTTCGGTGGAACTGGTGGACTTAAATGATATCAGGCAGGCAGGCAGGCTGCTAGCGCACTTCATTGCCGCGATTGACACACCGTTTGTGGAGGGATTGATATGTTACTAAAAAGACTGGCTGCGGCGCACGGCGTTTCAGGTGATGAGAGTGAAGTGCGGGACATCCTGAAAGAGGAAATTGAGGGTACGGTTGAAAAAATTTATTTCGACCCCATTGGGAGCATGTATGCCTGTAAAGGAACAGGCCGCAAACCAAAGGTGATGGTGGCCGCGCATATGGATGAAGTGGGGCTGATGGTGGCAGGTTTTGAAAAAAGCGGCCTGATAAAAATCGAAAAAGTTGGTGGTATTGACGACAGGGTGCTGGTATCAAAACCTGTAACGGTGGGGCCTAACCGTCTGCCCGGCGTAATAGGCGCCAAAGCCATCCACCTGCAAAAAATAAATGAGCGCACTAAAGTAATTAATATAGATAATCTGTATATTGATATCGGCTCCAGAAGCCAGGATGAAACAGAAAAACTTGTAAAGCTTGGGGATTATGTGTCATTTAAGGTAAAGATCCGAGAAATAGGTGATAACTGCTTGTCGGGCAAAGCTTTTGACAACCGTGCGGGCTGTGCAATCCTGGTCGAAGTGCTAAAAGAAGACTATGACCTGGAGCTGACAGGTGTTTTTACCGTCCAGGAGGAGGTAGGCCTGCGGGGGTCAGGTGCCGCCGCCTACAACGTCAACCCCGATGTGGCGCTGGTTATCGAAAGTACTATAGCTTCGGATGTAGCCGGCACCAAAGAAGCCTTCCATGCAACAAAACTCGGAGGCGGGCCGGCCATTACACTGATGGATGCTTCATTTATAACTCCGCAAAAAATGGTAGACCTGCTGGTGAACACTGCGGAAAAATTGGGTATCCCCTATCAGTTCAGGCGCCTGACCACAGCATCCACAGATGCCGGCAGAATTTCGCAGACTTACAGCGGCATCCTGACCGGAGTTGTTTCTGTTCCCTGCCGTTATATCCATTCACCGTTTTCAATTATTAACATGGACGACTGGCAAAACACGCTGCGTCTTGTAAAGGGCGCATTAAACGCCATCGCCGAAGGAGGGCTGCTTGAATGAAGGATTTGTTAAAAAAGCTGAGTGAAACATATGGACCGGCAGGACGAGAAGAGACAATTGCCGGAGTTATCAAAGATGAATTAGAATCTTTTGTTGATGAGACATTCACCGATGTTACAGGCAATCTGTATGCTGTAAAAAAAGGCTCCGGCGCTAAAATTATGGTTGCCGCTCACATGGACGAAATCGGGATCATTGTAACTTTCATCGAGGAAAAAGGATTCCTGCGCTTCAGCAACGTAGGTGGTGTGTCTCCATACATCCTGCTCGGACAGCAGGTGGTTTTTTCAAACGGTACAGTGGGAACTGTCAGTATGGAAAAGCTAGACGACATCAAGAAACTGGCTCTCGATAAAATGTATATTGACATTGGTGCCAGGGACAGGGATGAGGCATCTGCAAAAATAAGAATCGGTGACGTCGCCACCTATTACAGGCACGTTTCCTTTAACGGAGGACGGGTGATTGGCAAGGCGATGGACAACCGCACAGGCTGTGCTGTCCTTATCAAGGCAATGCAGGAATTGGGTGATACTAACAACACTGTCTATGCCGTCTTCACCGCACAGGAAGAAGTGGGACTCCGTGGTTCCCGCACCTCCAGCTACAGGCTGGACCCTGACGTCGGGCTTGCTGTTGATGTGACACTTGTTGGCGATACCCCCGAACCCCCCTCCCCAATGGCAGTTTCTCTAGGCAAAGGACCCGCAGTCAAAGTAAAAGACAACTCTGTGATTTGCCATCCCCGCCTGAAGGAGATGTTGATAAACCTTGCAGTAAAAAACAACATTCCCTATCAGCTAGAAGTTCTTACAGCCGGAGGCACCGATGCCGGGGCAATCCATATCTCACGTGAAGGAGTGCCTGCCGGGGTAATCTCTATCCCATGCCGCTATGTGCACACACCCGGCGAAATGGTGGAACTGGAAGATCTGGAGAATGCAGTCCGCCTGCTTAAGCTCTTCCTGGAAGGTCCCGTTGATCTGCAGAAAATATTTCCTTGCTATCCCCGCTAGCGTTATGTTAAAATAATTCATATAGGCGGCATTGCTTCGGCAAGCTGTACCATGTTTCTATCGTATTCAATCAAAAGGAAACTGCTTGGAGCCACTTGTGGACCGGGACAGGAGGACAGGGATAAAGTATTTGTATGCCCTCCGACTTGTTCAGGGGGCGTTTAAATTTTTTCAGGGAGGTGTGGATATATGCGGATAGCTATTGTAGGCGCAGGCAACGTAGGGACGGCCCTAACTGTCCTTTTTGAAGAGGCAGGACACGAAATTGCAGGCGTGGCTAGCCGCAGCGAAAGCTCGGCGGCAAAAGCAGCAGCACCGCTGGGCATACCTTACTCCACAGACGCAAAAGATTTTACATCCCTGGCCGACGTTGTCTTCTTAACCACGCCTGACCGTTTTATCAGCAAAGTGTGCAACCAGCTAGCCGAAGCCGGCGCTTTTTCCGCCGGCACCATTGTGGCACATACCAGCGGCGCCCACAGTTCCTCAATACTAAAAAGCGCTGCTATATGCGGCGCGAGAACAGTGTCCTTCCATCCATTGCAGACATTTGCCACCCCGGAAGCCGGCATTAAAAACCTTCCCGGCTCGTACATCACAGTGGAGGGAGACATACAAGGTTTACCTATAGCCAGGCAGTTGGTGGCAGACCTGAATTGCCAGCTGCTTGAAATCCCCACCTCCTGCAAACCGCTTTACCACGCAGCTGCAGCCATAGTTTCCAATTATTTTACTGCTCTCGTTGACTATGGCCTGCAGGTCATGATAGCGGCCGGTGTCAACAGAGAGGATGCTCTGCCCGCCCTCTATCCATTAATCGACGGTTCATTAAGAAACATTGCCCGTGTCGGTGTAACACAGGCCCTTACGGGACCAATCTCACGCGGAGACAGCAGTACAGTCGATACACACCTGCGGGCAATGTCAGAAAAAATCCCTCAAGCTATCCCCCTCTACAGGCTCCTTGGCCTCGCCACAGTAGACCTGGCCCTGGCCAAAGGGACGCTTGGAGAAAAAGAGCGAAATGACTTGCTTAACAGTCTTGGGGCCCCAGATAAAACAAGCATAAAGAGAACAAATAAAAAGATCAGGGGGAGCTAAAAATGGAAATCATCCGAGAAATATCAGGCATAAGAAAAATAATAAAAACTGCCCGCGAAAACGGGCAGAGCGTAGGATTTGTACCAACCATGGGTTTTCTACATGAGGGGCACCTGTCACTGTTACGACGTGCGAGAAAAGAAAATGACCTGGTAGTACTGAGTATCTTCGTCAATCCTCTCCAGTTTGGGGTAAATGAAGACTTCGGGGAATACCCGCGCGACTTGGAAAGAGACGCTGCACTTTCGGAAGAAAACGGCTGCGATATAATATTTTCACCAATGGCAAAGGAAATGTATCCCCACGGCTATGCCACCTATGTGGACGTGCAACGTCTGACAGAGGGTCTCTGCGGCGCCTCACGGCCCGGGCACTTCCGCGGTGTTACCACAGTAGTAACAAAGCTCTTTAACATTGTCACTCCCGACCGGGCCTACTTTGGACAGAAAGACGCACAACAGGCCATGGTTATCAAGAGAATGACCGAAGACCTTAATATGGACCTAGAGATTATTGTCTTACGTACCGTACGGGAAACTGACGGCCTTGCCATGAGCTCAAGAAACGCCAATCTGACAACTGCAGAAAGATCAAGCGCACCTGTGCTTTTTCAATGCCTTAAACAGGCAGAAGAACAAATCTCCAGCGGAGAGCGAAACCCCTCCACCATCATAGATAGAATAACCAAGACAATAGAAAATGAACCCTTGACTAAAATCGATTATGTATCAATAGTTGACAGCACCGAACTCAAAGAAGTCACCATTATTAAAGACAGGGTGCTGATAGCGCTTGCTGTACGTTTCGGCAAGACACGCCTGATAGATAACATCATCGTGGAGGTTGAAAAATGCAGCGTATCTTGTGCAAATCAAAAATCCACCGCGCCACAGTCACCGATGCAAACCTCAACTACGAAGGCAGTATAACTATTGACGAAGCGCTGATGGATGCCGCGGACATCATTGCCTATGAGAAGGTCCAAGTAGTAAACAACAATAACGGCGCCCGTTTTGAGACCTATGTTATCAAAGGCAGCCCCAACTCAGGCACAATCTGCTTAAACGGAGCCGCCGCCCGCCTCGTTCAGCCTGGTGACATCATCATCATAATTTCCTACGCCCAATTGGACGAAAAAGAACTACCCTGCTTTCAACCCAAAATAATTGCAGTCGATACAAAAAACCAACTCCAAGGAATTAAACACACCGAAGGATAAAATGGAACTATGAAGAATAAAATGCCAGGAACTCACTCTTGCATTTTATCTCCAATTATGCTATTCTAATGTTCGGACTTGTTCAAGTCCTATACGTGTCGGGGTGGCGGAACTGGCAGACGCGCACGTTTGAGGGGCGTGTGGTAAACACCGTGTGGGTTCAAGTCCCATCCCCGACACCATAACGCATGTATCACAAGGGTTTCAAGCCAGTCTTGAAATCCTTGTTTTTATTTACACGACCAATAAAAGTGGTCGAATAGTGCGCCAGCGTAAAACCCCAGTCGAGGTGTGTATGAAATATTTTCCTAACACACTATTCTAGCTGGGAGGCTGACACATGAAACGAAGAAAAAATGAACTTTTCCCTGGGGAACACACCTTTGTGTTTCCAAAAGATGGGGAAACACTATCGTTTGACGATGCGGTTAATTTGTTTTTAAAAGAGCAGGTCATCAAGAATCGAACGCCGAGAACCATCGAGTGGCACATCGAAAACTTCCATGTGCTAAAGAAGGCATTTCACGAGCAAGGTATTCCTTTGGATTTAAAGACGATAACAACGAATCAATTAAAGCATAACTTCATCCTGTATTCAATAAAAACTTTCAAAAATCAACCGACTACCATCAACAACCGTTTGAAAACGTTCAAAGCGTTTTGGAAGTTTTTACTGCAGGAAGGATATGTGGACACCGATATTGCAGCAGTGCTAGATAAGCTTAAGGAGAAGCAAAAGGTCATTATTTCTCTGGATAATGATGAAATCGAGGCATTCTTTAAAGCTTGCGACAAAAAGACTTTTACAGGGTTACGCGACCTGGCAATCCTCAAAACATTGCTTGATACAGGAGCCAGGGTAAGTGAAGTGAGAAAACTTAGGGTACAAGATATTTACTGGAGGGACGACCTGCTTTGCCTAGATGGAAAAGGGAGCAAAGAACGTTTTGTCCCTTTGGGTGATGAGCTGAAAAAACCATTACGGGAATATCTGAATGCCCGTGGCAAATTGCCTACCGATGTGGTTTTTGTGTCCATAGACAATGAGCCTATGGCAAACCGAACGATTCAGGGAAGACTTGAAACATTGGCTAAAAAAGCTGGCGTCAAGAAGAAGTCGTCTCCGCATATCTGGCGGCATACCTTTGCCAAGCTCTACATTTTAAATGGGGGTGACCCCTTTACCCTAAAAAAAATTCTTGGTCATGCAGATTGGGGAATGGTACACCGTTATGTAGACATGTTTTCAACGGATATCAAAAAACAGCATCAACGGTTTAGCCCGTTAAAAAACCTATAACTTCGAAAGATAGGTCAAACATCCCAATCGTAACTTGGGATGTTTGACCAAACCTTTAAAAATCGTCGGGGTTTTCTAACCTACCGTTGGAAAGCTTATCGAAATGGCTGATAAATATTTTGTCTCCGTGTTCTTGCGTAATACGGACATAACGTGCTACCATTTCCTCGGTTTTGTGCCCCATGAAATGCCTAAGCGCTATGGTAGAGCCACCGTTTAGAATAAAATTGAGAGCAAAGGTATGACGACAAGTGTGAGCGCTACACCGTATACCTTGGATATTTGCCTTGCGTCGCAACTTCATAAAATCCTCTTGTATTCTCCGCTTACCATAACGCTTACCATCTTTTCCAATGAAGAATGGGTCACTTAGAGCGCCCCGATAGATACCAAACGCATTCACATATTTTTGAAGATATTTTTTTGTGTCACTTCCGAAGGGTATAAATCTGTTTCTGTCATATTTTCCTTTGCGGACATGAATCCGTTGATTCTCAAAATCAATATCTTCGATATTGAGATTATACAACTCGTTTAGCCTTATCCCCGTTTCGATAAACAGTTTAACAAAGGTTTTTGTCCGTAAGTCATCGAGACATTTGTTATTGAGTACCTTCATCATGGCCTCGATATGACAGTTTGAGAAGGGGATAATATTCTCGTACCCTGAATATTCAAACGTAATATCCCTACATACATTTCTTGTTAGACCTTCAATGGATAGTTCGCGAAAAAATACTCTCAATGTATTTACGCGACCCTTAATCGTAGAATCCGCTTTGCCGTCATCAATCATTTCATCAATAAACGCAAGAATAATTTCCTCATCAATCAGTGTGGCATCATCTATGCAATCGGGGACTTCCTCCTGTAAAAAATTTCTAAATACATTTAAAACTTCTCCATAAAATTTTATCGTCCTTTCACTTTTTACCTTACGAGAATGTCTTCGCTTTCTGATGTACATAATTCTTGCATCGTCAAATGAGATTTTCTTTCTTGCCTCTGTTTCTCCAAGAGGATTATATTCCTCTAGGAACCTTTGGAAAGCCTCCGACAACATTTTGGGGTCCATACTATCTCTTTTTTTCAGATAAGGAGACTGGTAACGCACTGATGCTAATTTCGACTTGTCAATAAGATTTCAGCTCCTTTTGTTTGGGTGACATAAATATAGCACAGTAGAGTTTGGTGCGTAAATGGTTATATATGGTATATACAGGCATGTTGACTATATAGCATGTAATATTATGAAATTGGGCTATAACTTAAATATATATGACATAGTAAAATACGATATAATTGCAATTACATGAAGCTACAAACCCTTGTATTTGTTACCTTTGTGAGCATCTTATGATAATATTCATGATAAAACACGTAATTAATTTTATTGCTATTTATTGAAAATAATCAGGATATTTATTCAATAAATTACCAAAAAATTATTAAAAAAAAGATGACATCCTAGCATAACTTTAAGGGGCGTGTGGCGGAACCGTTGGGTTCAAATCTCATCCCTTATCCCCGACTCCATATGCAAAACAAGGGCTTCAAGAGTCCTTGTTTTCGTTTACACGACCATCCAAAAAGCGAAAGCGTGCGTCAGCGTAAAATCCGCCGTGATACCATGAAATCTACGACCGTCGTAAAACTATGCTATAGCACAGCGCGGCACACTAGAAGATTTTTTTATAACACTAGATAACGAGACCATGTCCCCGAACCATACAGGAACGAATCAGCATTCTGGCGAAAAAGGCGGGACGACACATACCTTTGCAAAATTGTATATCCTAAATGGGGGGGACCCCTTAACCCTAAAGAAAATCATAGGGGCATACTGACTGGGAGATGGTGCATCGGTGGATATGTTTTGCCCAGAAATGAAAAGGCAACACAAGAAGTTTAGCCCGTTTAAAAATCAATAAGGTCATCCGAATCAAGTCTTTGATTCGGATGACCTTATTATTTATGTGGGGTGATTAATCTTGCAATGGTCAAAAATACGGTTTAGTGCATCTCTGTAGGCTCGTTTATCATCATCATTGATTTCGGTTCTTTGTGATTCGCACGTAAGATACCTATTCAGTGATTTAAACTTTCGGTAGCATAATATATGCATTAATAATATCGCCGACCCACCACCTGCGAGAAAACGAATGGCAAACGTGTTGCGAAACGTAGACGGTGTGCAACGAACGCTTTGAATGTTGGCCATCTCGCCCATTTTTTTCATATTACGAAGAATAGTACGGTCTTGTATTCTTCGTCCATCTCGCTCTTGAAAAAAGGGTACACCTGGCTGGTCTTTATCCATGGAGCGGGAGTTTAAGTAATTTTCAAGAGCTTTGCATGTAATCTTGCCAAACGGTATATTTTCGCCCCTTGTAAATGTTCGTGGGCCGAGATAGACGGTTCTATTAACAAGGTCCACATGGTCCATGTCTAGCTGACATATTTCACGCGTTCTGGCCCCTGTATCAAGCATCAACAATGCAATAGCGAGCGTGCACATATCTCGTACACTGTTATAGTCTAATACATTAAACATGGCCGTTATTTCCTGTAAAGTAAATGCAATTTTGTTGTTGCTTCGGATTCTAAAATGAATATCTTTACCTGTGTCCATCATAATACCATTACTCGATAAGTAGGTGATGAGAATTTTTAGACTGTTTAACCGTGTAGCAATCAACATGTCGGACATACCCATTTCTTGCATGTAATGAATAATCGAATGAATGGTTTGTTTATCAATCAGTGAGATATCCTCTACGCAATCAGGGAACGTCTTCTTCAGTATAGCTTCAACTGCACGGAGTTGCTCCCAGTAAAACATTATCACTCTATCTGTGTAGTTTGGATTGGATAATCGCCATTTATTTACTCCTTCATAATACTTCATGCTGCTAAAAACCTCCTGGTGTTTTAAAATTAGGGAAGGCCTCCCAATACTGACTCAATAGGCCTACCTTGTTTTTATAGGTGTAGCGTAAATTTGGCTCGTTTTCCATTGTTCTCTTGGAAGAATGGGTCGTTTATCTTTTATCGTACTTTTCTGACTTTCAATAATACGGTTTGATTAATTTGGTCAACATCATTCGCGATTAAAACCAGAGGTTCTGGTACTAATATCGGGGTTGTAACTTCGGGACACTAGAAAATCGTTTGCCGCTTCGTAATACTTCATGTTGAAAATACATCCTGTTGTATGATGTTTTATTGTGCGTCATGTTGCGAACACCTCCTCGTTGATGGAGCAATTATAACATCATTAGTTCACACGGGGAATACCCCAAATTATGGTTATATTATAAAATAATAAGATAATTAATGATTATATTACTATAACATTCATATTTTATTATAACAGCCTCTTACAATAAATATACAACACATAAAGTCACATACAGTCGTATATCACTCTGTCAGTCAGATTTTATTCTAATTCATATTGAACTATTGAATCGTCCGTCTGCTCCTAGACTATATAGCTCGGTAAAAACCCCACGTACCCTATAAAAAACAGGGATTTATAAAAAACTACAAAATTCCCCTTGAAACATCTGAATGATTTCTATATAGTATTGATAATTGGATGAAATTTCAAATAATTTGTTTTAAAAAGGAGGCAGTTGTTGAAAACGGAAACCGCTGAAAAAATACCTGAAGAAGCAGAGAATTTACAAAATACCAAATGGGAAATAGATGTTTGCTTGGAGGCTGAGAGACTGCGATTATACATGCTTGTCAATCAGTTAGGTTTCAATAACAGAGCTGTTCTCAAACAAAGTAATATATTGGATAGCTACATTATCGATATCATGAAAAAATAAATGCACTGTGAAAAAAATCCCTTTAATTTGAAGGGATTTTTTATTTTGATAGAGAAGATTTACCATCCGTTTAACTTTGTGAATAATTGAAAAAAGGGGGCGACAAATTTGTCTTTTAACTCAATTAAAGAGACAGTATGCCCACTATGTGAAAATTGTGTTCACTTCCTTGAACTTAACATCGGTGGGCTTATAACCAGCTTTGATACAAATCCATCTTTTACTGTTACGGGCGTTACAACATACGAAAGAACAGGAATTTTTTGTGCTGTATGCTTTGATAAAGGTGAATATGTTCAAATCGGGAAAGAGGGCGAGGTTCTGCCTCCTGAGATGGTTGAACAGGAGCTATACAAAGTAAAAAAAACAAGGCTACATTTGGTAAAATAATATAACTAATTTATGTCTATTATGAAAACCGTGGTAGTCTTGTAAGAGGAAACCACCCAGAACCGTATATATAAAGGTTAATAAAAGTGCCTTGCTGAAAAACAAGATAGGGGATTCCTAATGAGGACACAAAAATTGATATTTATTGGATGGTTTATATTAGTAGGTATGTTGCTAATAGGTTGCAATCCCTCGAATCCAGACAATATGATAGGGCTGCAAATTTATAGTATGACCACGGGAGTAGGAGCTGCTGATAATAACGACATCATGGATAAGCAAAAGTTATCGTATTCAATTACTTTAACTAATGAGGAGAACCGAGACATATATGTTAAATCAATCACACCTATTTTAGGAGATGGAATTTCTAACATAGTTATAACTGAAGAATTGACAGTCATAGTTGAAAAGTCATTACCAGCAAATCAAAGTCTTAAAATTAATGACGAGCTCATTATAGATACAGAAGGATTATCAAAAGAAGAAATACTTGACTTACAACCGTTTATTACTGATATTAAAATATCCACAGAGCAAATTATAGAATTACCAGGTCAACAATAAACATGGATGGTTAGAGTCAATAGAAAGTCTTATTACATACAGCCATCCCTGTAGTTGTGCACTTCTGCGATATTCAGCGACAATAATGCTTATTCTTCTTATTTCAGGCCTAAAAATGATACTACTAAAAAGCTAAAGCGCTGAGGCTGTTAAGCAATTCGGTGCTTTAGCTTTTTATACTATCTACATATAAAACTAATTTATATGATAGCAGGTAAGTAGCCTATTCATGGCGAAAAAAGAAAAAAATGGTCATACGTGTACGCTGGATAAGGAGCTAAGGAAGTATGAATTTATTTGTACCATCTCCTTTATTTGAAAATTGGATTATACAACAAAGGGATGTAGATTCCATTATAATTTGTTCGCCTTTTTTAAAAAAGGAAGCGTTAGAAAGAATTATCACTGCTTACAGGCTCAACGGTAATAGCGTACGGGTAAATATAAAAGTATTAATTGCAGGGCGTTTATCGGACTTTATTAATGGAGCTTCTGATATATCTGCCCTAGAAACCTTACGAAAACTTAGTTGCATAGACCCGATTAATGTCCGTAGAATCTCCAACTTACATATGAAAGCCTTTCTTATTAACGACAACAGTTTATTAATTGGAAGCGGTAATTGTACTTTAAACGGATTATTCGCTGAAAAAAGAATTGGAAATATTGAGGGAGCTATATCAACTGATGACCCTAATATTATCAGTCAGTTTTTATCATATTTTAATCAAGTTTTTGAGCAAAGTGAACCGCTGGATATCTTCTATGACCAGGTTGTTAATGAATATACAAATTATGTTAATGAGTCTGTGAGTCTTATAAACTTAGACGTTTTGCGAAGAGTAAAAAAGAAAGATAAGTTTGCTCGGTTTAACCTGGTGTCTGATAGGGGTGCCCAAGGAATAGCTTTCGAGAATGTTTCTGCTGGAGAAATTTCTATTGAAGAAATACCACAATTTAGCACGTTTGAGCATGGTGCATTTTCTGTTGTTGAAATACTAAGTAAAGAAAATGATATCGGCTTAACTTTTCTGGAAATGGGTAGGAAACTTCAGGAAGGACAGAGAGGAGAGGTAGCTGACAGAAAATATGGTGAGAATCATTCAAAACTTGCCGAGCTATTGGATTTTACAACGATTACACAAGGACGGCCAAGGAAAGTTTTTCTAACTAAACTTGGGAAGGGATTTTTACAGGAAAATAATACGAATAAACGCGAAATATTGAAGGCACAAATTTATAGAATGGCGATTGTTAAAGATATAATCGATAAACATATGAATGATTCTTTTAGTCTAGATAATTATCTTCGCCCATATTTAAAACAATCAACAATCAATCGAAGAAGGCCAAATATTAAAAGGTTATTTGAATATCTGCTTGTTAACGGTGTAATAGAGGTTGAATCGGTTTTAGCTAAAATGTAAAAATAATCGTTGAAGTGGAACATATGTTCTTATATAATAATAATAAAAGAACTATGAAGGTGAGACTATATGCGAATTGGCTTTATTGACGCGGACCTAATTGATAATGGAACACGACATCCTAACTTGGCACTTATGAAACTTAGTGGTTACATGAAAAACACTTTGGGATATGAAACGGAGCTCCTGTTTGACTACAATAGTTTAGAATCATTCGATAAGGTATACATCTCAAAAGTTTTTACATTTACAAAAATAAATTCAAAAATTCTCACTTTGCCTAATGTTGAATATGGAGGTACAGGGTTTCTTCCTGAAGAAAAACAAGACCTTCCAACTGAAATCGAACACCACATGCCAGATTATCATCTTTATGATAAATTTGTAGAAAAAGAAATTGGCAGAGGGATAAAGCCTCAGCATTTTTCTGATTATATGGATTACTCTATTGGGTTTGCTACAAGAGGATGCTTTAGAAAGTGTAGTTTTTGCGTTAATAAAAAATATGACCGTGTAGTACGGCATGCTAAGGTATCAGAGTTCGTTGACCCAACTCGGAAATATATCTATCTCTGGGATGATAATATCCTAGGGTATGAAAACTGGCGAGAAGTTTTCGACGAACTAGCTGAAACAAAACGCTATTTTCAGTTCAGGCAAGGCATTGATATTCGTTTAATGACAGAGGAAAAGGCTAGTGTCCTTAGTAAAGCAAAATATAAAGGTGATTACATATTTGCATTCGATTATCTGAAAGACCGTGAATTAATTGAGCGAAAACTAAATATTTGGCGTAAATATTGTTCGAAAACCACTAAACTCTACATACTTTGTGCCTATGAATCACAAGATGTAAATGATATTATCAGTGTTTTTGAGCGTATTTCTGTTCTTATGAAATACAGGTGCTTGCCATATATCATGAGATATGATACATATAAGCAAAGTGAATTTGCAGGGCTTTACATAAATATTGCTCGTTGGTGTAACCAGCCAAACTTCTTTAAAAAGAAAAGTTTTAGAGAATATTGTGAGGCTAATGGAGAAAAAAGTTCGACTGTGAGATACCTCAGAGATTTCGAAAATAAACATCCTGATATTGCAAAAAAATATTTTGATTTAAAATTCGAAACAGTTCCGAGGTTTGACGCCAATAACGAAGAAGTAGCTGCTACAAGAGAAGTTAATTAATGAAGTGAGGTTACGATGGCTAATAGAGGTAATCGGTTCAGAGATGCAGTAATTCGTTTAATTGAGTCATGGAATGAGCCAATTGAGATAAAAAAAGAAGTTCCCGTTGGGTATCGTTTTGTTAATACACCACGGGAAATAGATATCGTTTTAAAACATAAAAAGCTAAATACATATCTTGGTATTGAGGCTAAAATTCAGGAAACTGAAGGAACAGCATACCAAAAGTTAAGCTACACCCTAGAGGATTGCTTAACTAGTCCTATAACCACATTAATTGTTTTTTCTGGGAAACACATTAAAAACGATATGAAAAGTAAGCTTATTTTAAGTGGCATTAGTATTGAATTAGATTTCCAGTCAGATGATATAAATAATGAAAATGACTCTGTCTCTGACCCGAAGAACCTTTTTTACCAAAGAGTCTGTATAGAACTGGGACTTGACTGGTTTCACAGATTCTAATAAGGGTATTGTTAATTGGCAGATGAGTTTGTTAATTTGTTTTCCATTAACAATACTAAGCAAGACGAAAAACTGTATATTGTTGTACATTTAACCCCTAGTTTTTGTATAGGGGTTAAATATGTTGGCCCCCCTTGTTAACTATTTTCATCATTAGGATATTTTGCCTTCTAAAATAATTGAAGGAATTAGAGGAAATATGTAGAAAATGTTATCCTAGAAAAGTCCGCTATTGATTAGGTTACACAAGTGTTTTTAATATTCCAAGATTTTTATAACATTAGATTTTACGAATGTTTTTTAGCTACAATGCTCAATCCTTATTAGTCTAGTAAAGCTCTTTATTCAGAGAAGATGCGGTAAAGACATAGTCCCCAAAAAAGAATCATCTGAAATTGAAGGTATAATTGACATTTTTCTTTTGCTTGGATAACAGCATATTCAAACCTACTGGGACAATATGAAGCATTATCAAAAAGCAATTTTTTCGTTCTTTCGTCCACACCAGAATCTGTCGGTTTAAAAACATATGGTGACTATATAATAGCTGTTCCTAGAAAGAACTCAAAGATTGAAAATAGTTGTTACCTTGTGAAAGTAGAAGATGTCATTATTACAGAAGAAAGGATTAAATTTAACATAAAATAATGAAAATGGCATTTGGGAAACGTCTTTATATATGGCCCTGTTAAAGAAAAAGGGGAGCCATCAGAAGACGCACCCAAAAGTACAACATAAACATTAGCGGGTTGGTTGGCGGTAAATAATACTGGATTGGAGAGTGGTTATAATGCTAGAAATAAAACCAGGTATTCATTCAAACTTATCTTTTTCAGTAATAGATGAGGAAGAAGGAGCAATAATTAAATTATTTTCAAAATTATGGTTAGTTACTTTTTTTCGAAAGACTACATTCAAAAATAGCAATTATACAGTTGCATTTGGGAAACCATCAAGTGAACTAAAAAAAATATTTCATTTTGAAAGAGAAGTACTAATACTATTTAACCCTTACCTTAAGTATGATACAAGGTGCCTTGATTTTGTAGATAAGATAATGTCTGATTTTCATAATAGACTTGATAAATTGTGTATAATTATTGTTAGCAAAGACCTTCAGATAAACTCACAAATACAAAGAATGGCTTTACAAGAACCTGAGTCTAGGATAATAATTCCGTTTAATTATACAGAACTTCGACTTGCAAAAGATACTAATATAATTATAAATCGCTTTAAAGATTATTTTCATAATCGTGACTTATATGCATTTGAATCACCCTTAAAGAGTGACACATATTTTTTTGGACGGTTGCAATTAATTCAACATTTGTATGATAGATATAAAACAGGAGAGAATTCAGGTTTATTCGGTCTTCGAAAAATTGGAAAAACCTCTGTTCTTTATGCATTAATGAGGCATTTAAATTTGCGCGATGAACCGTCTATATTTTTTGACTGCCAAGAGCCCTCATTCCATCAGAGAAGATGGTTTGAGGTACTGCAGTTTATAATTATTAATATGGTTGAGAAGTTTGCGATAAAATCAACCAAAATAATTGCATTATCAAAGGTTTATGATGAAAAAGACGCTTCAAGATATTTTGAAGAAGATATTAAGAGTATTTATGTAATTTTAAAGAAGAAAAGAATTCTCATCTTATTTGATGAAATTGAAAACATTACCTTTGATATTTCTCCTTCAGAGCATTGGAAAAGTGATAAAGATTTTATTTTCTTTTGGCAAACGTTACGTTCCATATTTCAAAAAAATAGAGACAATTTTTCCTTTATTGTTGCAGGAGTAAATCCAAAGCTATTTGAGACTGCTACAATACAAGGCTTAGATAATCCAATATATAGGATAGTTTCTCCTTCATATTTAAATCTATTTAATATTAGTCAAGTACGTGAGATGGTCACGTCAATCGGTTATTACATGGGACTTGAATTTGATGAGGAAATTTTTACTTACTTAACAGAGGACTATGGTGGTCACCCCTTTTTAGTAAGACATATATGTAGCTGTCTACATAAATCTTTACCTAAAAATCGCCCAGTTCAGGTTACAAAATTTAAATATAAAGTTGAGAAAAATAACTTAGATAATTCAATAAAGGATTATATTGAGTTGATATTAAACGTTCTTAAAAATTGGTATCCAGATGAATATGAATTACTACAGTACCTTGCAATAGGAGATATTGATACATTTCAGGAATTTGCTCAGATTTCACACAGTTTTATTGAGCACCTTGAAGGTTATGGCTTAGTTACTCAAGAGCAGAATACTTTTCATTTTAGAATTAAATCAGTAGAAAAATATTTAGTAGAGGTAGCAGAAGTAAATAAAAAATTTGAGAATAAAAAAGATAAGTGGAAAGAAATAACAGTACGGCGCAATTTATTCGAAACAGATTTAAGGGACTTGGTTAGGCTTAAGTTAAAATTAACTTATGGACCAATTGAAGCGAGAAAGAAGTTCTTGGATGTAATTAGTCCGACCAGCAGGAAAGAAAAACTTTCCCAATTGAGCTTGGATAAAATATTTGAAAACAAAAGTGAAAAGTACTTAGAAGATTTAAGAAAAGTTGTTTCCCGTAATTGGCAAGACTTCTGCAAAATATTTGGAGATAAGAGCGATTTTGAACAATATATGAGATATGTTAATAGTTCGCGAATTGATGCGCATGCAGAGGATATTGACAAACATCAAATGGCTTTGTTATTAATAGCATTAGATTGGCTTCATGAAAAGGTTAAATTATACATTTAATAGCAAATTGACTATGGCTCGCAAAACTATCTCCTGATAATGCTTTTACTATATTCCAGCCAATGCAGAACCCGCTCACTAACCAATGATTGCAGGTCTGCTAAAGAAATTTTACACGATAATAACCTTACCTTCATTCTAATTTATACGCTTATTCTAGAACAAAATTATTGTTACAGAATAATAAAACTAGAAACGAGGTGGTAACTATGAAACCCTTTGGGCAAAAGGAGTTGCCTAAAAAGCTGCAAGAATCATTTCTGACGGGGTTGAAAAGAGGAACTGCTCAAGTATATAGCAAGAAGCAATGTATTGTCGTTGATGCTGTCCTGAGTATTTCGTTTCTGTAGAGCAACTTTCTCGGAAAACGAGAGCACGTGTCTCGGCAAATTAGAGCAGGGGTCGCGGAACATAGAGCAATCAATCTGAAGAGCCCCTCTGGGTAGCTACTAGAATCACCGCTCAGTCTGGTGTGGCTGCGCCCCAAAAGGGTAACATTTTGCCCTCTCCATGTAAAGGCTTCCCCCTTTGGGGTGGCCTGCGGCCAGCCTTGACATGGAGCCTCTGGCAAACTGTTTCGTCAGCCAGGGCAGCCACCTTTACGACCTCGCTACGTTACTTCCCTAACTTCGGGTTGTTTGTGGCTCTAATCTTAACACTGTGGCACATCCCCAGAAAACAATACAGTAATCCTCAAACTGCCCTGGCAAATCATGAAGGGTGGTCAATTTAACCGAGACAGATGCTCTGAATCAGCGTGATACCTGCTCTACTGAAACGAAATATTCAGTCCTTCCTAATGAGGTGATAGAGGAAGCAGATAAAGAGTTAATGAGTAAAAAAATAGCTAATAAAAAGGTAAAGCACTGAACTGCTTTTTAAGCAGCTCAGTGCCTTTTTAGTTTCTTCTGCGTAGGAATACCTTTTTATGCTAGGTTGGGAGTACTATTGGTAGGAAAATGGAAATGATTGGCGAAATAGTACAATATTCGCACATTAGCCAGTATGACCCACGAAAGATGGATGCCTATTAATGGCAATTGAATGGCAACCAGCCTGGTCTTCTGAAGTTACGATAGAGAGTGAGATTACCCTTAGGATTGAACAAGTTCCACGATGCCCTCGAGGATATGCTCATTAAAAGCGTAACGCTCTTGGCTGACTGTCTTCGCTATTTCAACTTTTGCTGTGGGCTGCGAGGGATATCAACGTTAATGATAGCTGTAAAGACTATGATGAGTTCACTGACGGATAAGGTAAAAAATACCTATTTTTGCTTTTGCAAGATAAGGGAAGAGGTGAAGTCAATGGAAGGATGCTTAGCAATAATTCTAATTGCTGTTGTCATAGTACTATTTATTAACTATCCTCTACCAGCAATGGTGGTAACAGCAGCAATAATAGCTGTAATTAGTTTTATAAGCGCAAACAGGGAAGCTGACGAAGAAGATAAGGTAAGACTGAAAAAAGAATCATTCGAGAGAGCACATCAGAAATATAGCGATTTTAAGTCAAAGATTACAATACCTGATAATGCATCGAAAGTTAATTATAAAAAAGGAAATGCTACCATTCTTAATACTAAAGTATTTATGTGGATTGAAGATAATGATTTATGCTTTTTTCCAACGAAGTCTCCAAGTTCTGATACTGCTAGCGACATTAAAAAAATCATTTTATACAAAATTCCTATTAGTAAGATAGAATATTATGCGACTAGCGGCGATGTTGTATATGAAAATAAAATTACTGGTGGTGGTGGTGGTAGTTCTTTTGAAGGAGCATTAGTAGGTGGTGCTATTGCAGGTGGTGCAGGTGCAATAATTGGTAGTCGAAATAAAATTGACCCTATTAGTTCTGAATTAATAACACATGATAGTAGGGAAACTTTTCTTAAATACTTTGATGACAATAACCTTAAGCACTCTATGGTTTTTGATTTTAAAGACTATGAGAAATTTAATGAATTGATACCTCAGAAGGCATTTACTATAGTAAATACAATTAAAACAAACGATATTATAGATAGTGTTTTGAATGAAAGCACGGGTTCGAATATATTAGACCAAATTAGGGAACTTGCCAAGCTAAAAGATGAGGGCATATTAACTGAGGAAGAATTTTCTAATAAGAAGAAAGAATTGCTAGCTAGAATAAGTTAAAAACATGAAGTTACACCTTATGCAGAGATGCACGTTAAGGTTATGCTTAATGGAACAAAATATTCATGAAAAGCAACTATATTGATAAATTGAATGAGAATAAGGAGGAAGATTCGTTATGGGGAAGTTATATAAAGAAGAATTTAAATCTGTTGATGAACTTATATTGAAATTACAGAAGCATCGTCATTGGCGCAAAATAGACAAGGAAATTGCAAGAGATATATTTAACCAATTATATAAGAACAGTAAATACATACCTGAAATTGCTGAATTAGAAATTGATGATATGGAGCGAATAAGGGAATTTTTGATTGTTTCAGAAGAATATGGGTTAGTCAAAAATAACTTTACTAAGCTTGCACAATCAGAAGTTGATTTAGGTCTTTTATCAATGTTTGCAGTTACGTTGGAAAGGCTAGGGGCATCAATTTCAAAAGGATATCCTTATAGACATTTAAGCGATGATAAATTAAAAAGTTTAATGGGCATGGCTGAGTTATCATATCAATCTTCTATCCTGTGTGACAAGTATTTATTACCGTCATATTATGGGGTAATCTTCTGTAGCTGCGTATTTCTTGATTTAGATAGAGCAATAACTTGGAAGGCTCAATTTAATAACGCCGTGAAAAGTTTAAATAGTATCGACGATTCACTCCTTAATTATTACCAACATTCGATTAAGCAGGACAAAGGCTCTATTAATGAAATTAATATCATGATTGACGAAAAAATAAATAGGTTGAAGGCACAGTTAAAGTAGTTTTTGAGTGAATCATATCAGCCATGACTCGGAGAAGATAATTTTTTGCTTCAACTTTTCTAGTCAATCGCATTGTGAATGGTTATTTTGTAATATTTACCTATTTAAAAAGCACATGACCTTTTATTATCCTATGATAGAATTCTGCCAGGCTATGAAGGGCGCAACACGCCAGTTAGCCAATATTTATTTGCCTTTTTTAGAAGTGCTTTTAGAGAATTAATTCCCAATGATATACAGTTTCAGAAATGCTTTGACCGTTTTGAATATCTCTATTCATTAATACACTCTGATTTATCAGAGAAAGATGGAGAAGGTATTTGGGGCCCTATAGGCGCTTTTGGATGGCGGAACAGACGTAGCGAACGCTCAGTAATTATTGCAGTCAATAAAGAGCTTGAAAATATGAAAGAGAATTGGCCGCCTGTAATGGGAGGACTTTTTGATGGCTCATATGAGCGAGCAAAAACTATAATTGATGGCTTTAACGAATCAATCTCTGATATGCGTTGGTTAAGAAACTAATAACTTGCTGTAGGGGAAGCCTATTGTTTGCCGACTCCTTAGCCCATTACACAGAGTTATTTCAGGAAGTCCCTGGCGAAACAAAGAATAAGAAATGGCACAGGTTCTTTATGAAACATCAGGGGAAAATGACGGTCTTTTGGAAAGTGTTAGAGGGAGAAGATAATCGGAGAGTGTTGAGTTGATGCTTGATTGTGTTCTGCAACCAGCGTTTAGGGAGTGGAGATAGCGCAAACACGGTAAAAGTCATGGCCCTTTATCCTCGGTAATTTATATTTAATGATAAATAGATAGCGAGGGAAAAGAAATGAAACCAGTGCTAGCAGCAATGTGTGGAACAAGTCTTTACTCAATAAGGGAACTTGCCAAAGAAGAATATACAACCCTAACAAATGCCTTTTATCAATTAAATAAATTTGCTGAGAGTCAACAATTATATCAAATGGTCAAATTGAATTATGATGCTATACAAGAAGCTCTAATTAAGTATTGTGTGCAATACTGTCAAAATTCAGTTATGGATTGGCCAAGAATAGAACATATGTTTCTCGATGTGAACAGGCTGATACTTAACTTTCTTTCAATTTTTCGCACTTTTTTGGACCATTCTGAGGCAAGCATTAAGAAAGGCCATGGAAAAGATTCTAACCAATTTCGCCAGTTTAAAGATGTGTGTACCGAGTTTTATGATAATGATTTTTCATATAGATTTATTTACAAGCTTAGGAATTATGCTCAACATTGCGGAATGCCAGTTGGTAACTTAGAGGTAAGTTCAAAACTAATTGAGCCTGACAGAAAGGAAACCCAACATAGCTTAAAAGTTTTCTTTAATAAAGAAGAACTATTGGACAGGTATGATTCATGGGGAAAACAACTTACGTTAGATATTAAGAAGCTTTCAGATAATATCGAGATTACCGTTCATATTAATTGTGTTATGAAATTCATTGAAATCATCAACTCCCAAATAAAAGAAAACGTTTTTACAGATTTGAAAATTGGTATAAGTTTCATTCAACGTCTACTTCAGGAAACTGAAGTTTTTAACGGTGACCCATGTATTGCTTGTGTTAAAACAGATAATGAAGATGAAAACAAAACAAATGTTAAGCTTGAATGGTTTCCTTTACATCATATTGAAATGTTAAACCGTGTTTATACAACACATAAATATACGAACTTCTTTCTTGAAGGGAGTTTATAACGTTGAGCAATGAAAGATTTACTCATGACTTATTTATATTTAAAGAGAATCTTACAATAATGCATTTTGATGATATTTGTGCCCGAGGATTTAAGTATTATCATGAATTAATATCAGCAGATTTTATTTCTATGCTACCAGTTAGAAAACACCTATTTATCAGACTTTTATATCACGCAGAAACTACGAGCAGCGCTATTTTTCTGTTGATAAACAAGGGATTGCTGTTACAGTCTTTGTCATTATGTAGGGTAAGATTAGAACAAGTAATAGTTACATCATACTTAATTCATGAAGTCGTTGAGGTAGCTTTGGCACCATTTGTTTATCATATGAAAATTAAACAGTATAGAGATGCCAAAATGGTGAATGAAGACCCAGTGTTAAGTAGTTTTTTTGATAAAAATATTGACTTTATCAGAACGGAGGCTGCTGAGGCACAACGTACCATGAACCCTAGCTTTGAAAAAGCTTCAGAAGCTTTCTGTCGAAAATGGACTAACTTAGATTTATTGTCAATGGCAAAAAAACGTGACCGTCTTACAAAAGATGCCGATGCGATATCTAAAAAACCGTTGGAGTTAGTTTACAAGAGTTTGTATCCTTTACTTAGTAGTTTTGTTCATTGTGATATGGCTTCTGTATCACAGGATTTTTTAAAGATATTTTCTTTTGACAATGAAAAACCAGGTGTCCTAATGCCTGACCCTAGTTGGGCAGTGATAATAGCAGGTTACTGTTGCTTATTCGATATTATACAGATTCACGAAACGCTAGCATATGTTGATAAAGGTAGCTTTGATTATTACAAGGAACTTGAAAATGAAAGGATATCAGTTTCCAAAGAAGCTAATTTATAACTATGACAAGGGAAAGCCCATCAGTGGTCGCTTGGTAAGCCATTATAGGGAGTCTTTCCTGTTCATACAAAGAATAAGAATGGCATTGAGATTCAGTTCTTTCTGAGGTGAACCTTTTATGAATACAGAAACTGTATAGCTTTTATTTCAAATTTAAAGACCTTTGTTGGCTTTATAGTGTTGACGGTGGTAACTTGCTTTGGTCTATATAGGTTTGCAAAGCTCAAAAAGATGAGAGAACAATTTGACACATACATAACATTAAGATATCTTCTAAAACTCCTTTTAGGTTTACTCATAAAAGAACACAAATTATATGATAAAATTGTTAAGTATATTTCCTATGAAGAAAACAGGGAAATATTTGAAATTTATGCTTCAGAGCTTGATGAAGATTATAACTTACTTAATGAATGTGAAAGTATTCAGCCGAAAATATTAAATTCTTTTGCTGATAAAAAACAGGCAGAAATAGCAGAAGAGCTAGTAGAGTTGATAAAACAATCATTAACAGAGCAAAAAAAAATGGCAAAAAAAATTAGAGATATTAATGATAGTCATGACTTGATAAAAGCTATTTTCAGTCGAATGTTTTCAGTAGATTATTTAATAAATAGAGTAAACATTACTCTAGCGCAGGTAGAGTTTAAAATAGACACTGCAGAGCTTGGGAAAAAGCAAATAGAATGCTTATCAAGTTTGATTAAGGTCAAAACCTAAGTAAAGTTTTACTAGTAGTACCACTTGAAGAGGTATATTAAGTCTCAGTTTGGGACGTAAGAACGGCTTATATATCTATAAGTGCGAGAATGGTAGCCGCCTATATGTCGGCCAGGGGAAGCCCACCAATGGTTGACCCGCAAGCCATAACAGCGGTTCATAAGGAGGCTGACAATGAACCTTACAGAAATTCTTAAAATAAGAGGATTTGACTCTTGCAGTACGACAAAACTGCTAAGGCATAAAGATAATAAAACACACGATTTAAAAATGCTTTATGAGTCAGGAATGATACAAACTTATCAAAGCGTTCAGAGCAAAGATATCTTTCGCGATTGTGATTATGTTATGTCCTTCTTGGGAACGGAAGCCTCGAAAGCGAAGTTTATTGGCCTTTACAGGATAACTGGTATAACAAAAGTCGCAAATTTTCAAGTGCCGAGAGATTTCCCTTATCCTGACTTCTTTAAACCAGAAGACTTCTATTATGAAATGGAAGAACTCGATAATTTAGACGACCTGAAAGACAGGATGATAATTGACTGGGGCAATAGTGCAATACAATGGCAGCAGTGGCTGAAAAGCAATGACAAAGAAGTGGTGGAGATATTACCCAAAGGTTACTTTGAGAAGTTTCCAGGCTTCTTAGACTTTACATTATCATTCAATGAGCTAAAGAAGGTTATCGATAATCCAGATGCGAATCGAGAGTGGCATAGAATGCTTGGGTCGGTTGCAGGCGTGTATCTTATCCTTGATACAGAAGAAGGCCTGCAGTATATTGGTTCGGCGTCAGGGGAGAGGGGAATATTGGGTCGGTGGGAGCAGTATGCAAAGTCCCAGCATGGCCATAACAAGTTGTTAGTTGATTTACTGGCGGAGCATCCTGAACGGCATAAATCGTTTAAATTCACAATACTTCAAACATTGCCAAGGACATTGACCAAGAAAGAAGTTATCGCACATGAAGTAAAGTATAAGAACAAGCTGGGGACAAGAGCATTTGGACTAAATGGTAACTAAGTGATATGGCTATAAGTATTATCTCATTAAATCTTAAAAACACACAAGGGGGAGCTATGGAAGCAAGGCAGATATTAAATAACTTTTTATTTATTTTACTAGTAACTACATTTGTTGGTTTATTTTTTCTATTTATGAAAAAGGGTTTCGAGAATTTTTTTAATGCAATTGAATTTTTATCAGATTTTATTAGTCTAAGAATAGAAAAGTTTGCGAAAAAAACTTAATGGTTTATTTGTTTTAAAGTTTTTATTCTTTTTATGCCTGCCATTTATGCTAGTTACAATAATATTAGACTTAATTTGGTTTATTGTTCCTTTATTAATCTTTATGTCATTAGCAAATGTTATAAAAAATACAGACCCAAATTTTTTATTTCGGTTGGTTGATTATATAGATACAAAAACCAAGGAAAATTATTATTTGAATAGATTAATTTTAATAATGGACCAGGGGAGTAGCATTATCTATCTAACCGTCGCAATTTTACTAACCTACCTTTTTATTGGGTACCTATCCTGGCCAGCTCCCTTGTACTACCTGATAACTCTCGTAATCCCAATGTATTTGAATCTCTGGATTTACTTTACATACAAGCTAAAGGTAAGAGTAGATGCTCATACAGTAAATATAAGAAGATTAATTTCATATTCAATTTTAACAATATTTATTGTTTCCGAAAATTATGGGAGATTTGGGTCATTGTTTTTTAACAATCCAGAAGTCCAATTGAGTGAAACTAATTTTTTTGCGCAGTCTGCAATAGTTATCTTTTTTGCCGTGGAAAGGCTGCTCAAATTACTAACAGAAGATTATAAGTGCTTTATGGATGCTAGAATTAAAGATGTTAAATGAAGCAGTAACGATTATAAACCTAGTAATAGAGACAAGGATGAATCTGTATGAGATTAAAAGTTGAGATGGTATCAAAAACTTGTTGGACACAGAAATTAAGGACTTGGCTAAAAAAAAGTGACTAGGACAAAAATTAGAAAAAAGTTTATCCCGTAGCCGATAATATTGCGTATTAGAAAAAGGGTGGGAGATTATGGAACTTATTTATTTGTGGATTGAAGAGTTTAGAAATATAAAAGAACAAGGTTTTTCTTTTTCTCCTCGATACAACGTCTTAATTGAAAATAATACAATAGGAAGGAGATTAAAAATTGAAAAAACAGATTATGACACTCAAATATTTGATAAAAACATTACCAATATTACAGCATTAGTTGGGAAAAATGGTAGTGGTAAGACTAATATATTGGACATTTTAGGAATGCGAATGGATGAAAGAAGAAAACTTCGAGATGCACGATATTTCATGCTATACCATCATAAAAATCATATATTTTCAATCGAAGGGAATGACTTTCTTCTAATAAAAAATAATGTACTTGGCTTCCCTTCCAATGCCGTTAAGGAACCATATAGTATGTTGTTAGAACAAAATGGTGAATTCTTTGTTTTTAAGGGATTTTTACAGTTTGAAGATATAGAGCATAAAAAACTTAGATATTTTAATTTTAGAAATCGATTTAGTAATGAATATAATAAATTGAGTTTTAAGATTGATACTGATTATACTACTTATTTTAATAGATTTAATATAAACCCAGTTTTTATTGGTAGCTATTCTAAATATAGAGATTAATAACTTATTTTAACAGAATAAGCTCTAATTCTATGAAACATCTTTTTAATTTAAAAGAGAAAGTTTATTTAAAACTATCGTTTGAAAAGCTATCTTCAAGTCTAAATACAGATATAAATTTGAAAAAAAGTTATCGAGACAGGGTTAGAATTAAAAGCAAGGATATGATACAAAATCAATTTCATTCAAAAAACTTCATACCATGGTTAATAGAAGAATACATTTATTTTAACTTAGATGCATTGCAAAAGGATAATGATTTTAACGATTTAAAGAATACAATTGAAAAAATTCAATTTAATGAAAAAGAGCCTAAATGTTATTTTCTTAAGGTTCTTAAAATTATTTTAAATGACATTGGAGATGAAAGAAACCTCGATTTATCGATATATTATGACACCTTTGTTAAGTTTATTGAGCTATTAGAAAAGATACCTAAAAATAGATATTATGAAAAACAGGTTTTAATTCCGATAGGTATAAAAGAACAACCAACTCTAAGAAACTTGCTAAAGTTTATTGATGGTCAAAACCTCGGCGAAGAAAATTTTTTAAATTCAATTGTTCTAGTTGAGATTGAACCTATGAGTGCTGGCGAAGAGGCTTTTATTAATTTATTTGCATCATTAAATTTTGGAATTAGGGAAATACCTGGTCGAAAAGACACAGCTTTAATACTTCTGGATGAGCCAGATAATTTTATGCATCCTGAATGGAGTAGATTAATGCTCTCGGAGATTATTAATCTGCTCAATCAATTTCGACAAGGGTACAAGAACTATCAAATCATTATTACAACTCATTCTCCTTTCATTTGTTCCGATTTACCTAAGGAGTGTGTTATTCGTCTGAACAAGTGTGCTGAGAGCGGAAACTGTATGGTGACGCCAATTAGTGAAATTAATCAAACGTTTGCTAGTAATATATATGACTTGTTTTCCTCTAGTTTTTTTATGAGTGCAACCATTGGTGAGTATGCAAAAACAAAAATAGAAGCAGTGATAAACTCTTTAACGCAAAATGAGATATTAAAAGAAGAGGATAAAAAACATATACAGGATGTTATTTCAGTTATTGGGGAGCCACTTTTAAGAAATAAGTTAATAGAAATGTACAATAATAAAGACCCTGAGTACAAGAAAAAGGTTTTAGAAAAGAGACTAAAAGAGATACAAAGTCAGTTAGCGGGGTTGAATGCTGATGATACCAATTAGAAACGATAAGCTTAATTCTCTTGCTGAATATCATTACCACAATATTGAGCAACATTTAAAACGTCCACGAATCAATAAATTTGATGCTATAAATAACTGGTTTATGACAAACGGTTTGAGGTTGTCTCTACATGATGTTGTTGTTGCCCCTTATGAATTATTAGTCAGAGTCAAAGATAGTTACTATCAGACCTCGTATCCCTCTGAGGTAAATTATCTAAAAAATCTGTATAACGATTACTTTTCAAAGTCTGGCCAATACATTAATGATGAATACAATGCAGTTATCCTTGTTGAAAAATTAGGGCTTAAAGTTTGCCCGTACTGTAACCGAAGTTTTATTAACAACGTTAATTTGGAACAAAGAGGTTTAAGGCGAACATCACAATTGGACCACTTTTTTAGTAAAGGCATTTATCCGTTTTTAGCTCTATCGTTCTACAATTTGGTTCCATCATGTCCTAGCTGTAATCATTTGAAGCATAATAAAAGCATCGATATTTCCCCATATGATGAAAATATTGAACATGATGAACTAATAAAATTTGATTATGATATCAAATCGGTAGATTACCTACATAATGAAAAAGACATAGAAGTAAAGGTTAGATTTAAGGATGAAATTAAGCGAAATGTAAAAGAATTGGGCCTGGAGAGCCAGTATCTCATACACAGTGACATTGTTTATGAGTTAATAAAAAAAATGCAGATATATAATGAGAGTCACTTTGCGGAAATTATGAGGAATTTCCCCAAACTGTTTAAAGATGAGCACGAGATGAAGAGGGTAGTCTTTGGAAATTACCTCAGTATTGAAGACATCCATAAGAGGCCCCTGGCTAAGTTAACCAAGGACATATATGAAAAAATTTATAACACCGAAAGCACATAATTAGAAGACTGCCTCACATCTACAATAAGATGGAGGCATTCTTCGTTTTCATTATTGTGGCAAGCTAATTCTTATGCTGAAAGGTATGCGATTTCATATGCTGATTGGTATATTTACACCTCTGAACGGAACCCACTAGGTAGATGTAGCTGCTTCTTAAGTTTTATTTGTTAGTGATATGGACATTTTTGAGGTTAGGCAGTTATCACTAATGCTGTAAACATATCTATACTCAAACTGATGCAAGAGGAAAAGATGTTTGTATGGAGAATAATGGTAGTATATGCATATTTAAATAATACGAGTAGGATTGAGATGGAGTAAGGAAGCCATCTTATATAAGTATGAAGGGGAGCAGTAACATGCATAAAATATATGTATATAAAAGTTTTGTAGATAAAAATAATATAAAGATTATTAATGCAGATTGCAGAAGATATCTGCTTGAAATACCACTCAATAGTAATAAAAGATATAAAAATGTCTTGGTTATTTTAAAGAACCCTAGTAAAGCAACCAAGGTTCACTCTGATTTAACAATAAATAGAGTTTTAACATTTTGCAATAATGAGGGCTATAGCAAAGTTTATATTATGAACCTATTTTCATACTACTCAACAAAGCCTGAGGAGATTAAAGCGCTTATTGATGGTGAAAAGTTTGAAATAGCGATAGGAAATAAAAACGATAAACTACTAAAAATGGTATTAAAAGACTTAAATGATGTTATTGTGGCCTGGGGAGGTAACACAATCCATCGAAAATACTATTATCGAAAGCGATTAAAAGAAGTAACCAAGTTAATAATGGGGAAAAATTTATACTATGTTCAAAGTATTTCAGAGGATAAATACTATCCAAGACATGCACAAACATGGTCTGTTAACCAAGGAATAAAAAAATATAAATGGACTCCACCAGAAGATTTATATATCTAATGCTAGTTAAACCAACTGTAAGAAGAGCAAGAAGTAAAATGGACATTATCGTCTAGCGACTTGTGCTACAAAAGTTGTCACACACTTTGTCACAACGCCTATAAAAAATACTATTAGCTAATTCACTAAAAGCCCAATTTTAGGGACTCTGTGAACTGATAAATACCATAAAAACTCAATATATACGACTGGGGGTCAAGAGGTAGCACGTTCAAATCCTGTTTATTTAAAGGGGACTTTTGACTAAAATCAAAAGTCCCTTTTTTTATAGGTAATAAGACTTGCGGGAAAATTTTTAGACTCTTTATACAACAGTAAATTTACTCCTTATAAAATCTTCAAGCCTATTAACAACGGGTGACTCGTTGACTATGGCTTTCAGCACTTTTCTTTCAACAGCCAGTACATATGCTTCGGTGCTCTTTACGTTGCTGTGGTGATATATTTTCTGAATTTCTGCAATGTTGAACCCAGAATCAGCTAGAAGAGTCGCAAATGTACGCCTTAGCCAGTAACTAGTGATATTTTTTTCTATGCCTGCATTTTTGGCAAAGGCTTTTAAGAGCTTATTTGCAGCGTTGGTTGAAAGGGGTTTCCCTTTCTGCGAGTGTGAGTAAAAAATATATTTTTCACCTTGTAAGTTTTCTTTTCTTAGTGGGTCGTCAAGGATTACCTCAAATGACTCCATCAGTCCTGGTGTCATTAGCCTTCTGCGATGCCCAGATTTCCCATGTGCATATATCAAATGATGCTCGAGTTGAATATTACCTTCTTTTAGTTTAACCAACTCACCTATCCGTGTTGCGGTTGTTAGAAGTGCAAGTACCAAAGTAAAATTTCTAGTAACGTGTTCATCGAATTCATATGCAGCGACCAGCAAACGGGCTAATTCATTTGTGTTTAGCCGTTCGAGGCTCATATCTTTTTTTATAACTTTCTTGGGTTCTATCTCATGTGCTGGATTTTCGGCTAATATACGCTGTGTGACCAAATACTTAAAGAACTGTTTGAGCGTATATAAGATTTCGTTGTATACTCCTGGAGTTCGTTGTTTATTAATGATTGACATGTAGATTCTGACAGTGTCTGTCCCTATTGGCATTCTGTATATGGATGCCTCGTTATAAACAACCTTTATAGCTTTATCAAAATTCCATGTGCCTGGGCAGAGCTGTTGCGTTTCTTCGACAAATTGGCAAAAATCATTCAGTATCCTTTTTTTACGCGCTCTAAGTTTGGGGTTATTGTCACGAACTGTTTGTGTAAAAAGATTTACAGAGCCTTCTGCATTTAGTTTCATCATATACCTCCAGTCAAATTCTAATCTTGTCGGTCATAACTCTCTAGAATATTTTTAATGGAAAGAAAGGCCAGCGGGAAATCCTTTTTAATTTTTTCCTGGATATCCTTTTCCAGAAGACGTAGATATTTCATCGTTGTTGTAATATTTTTGTGTCCCAGAAGATATTGAATTTGAACTACGTTAAGCCCCGAATCTAATGCATTAATGGCAAATGTGTGCCGTAGGCGGTGCGTTGCACCATCTTCGATTCCACATTCTCGAAACACTCTGGTAATCATCTGTACAATTGCTCGCTCACTTAATCCACGTCGATATGCATTCGGTCCTTTTTTTGTCAAAAACAGTGGTTCATCACAATTTAGTGTATTAATTGGTCTGCGTTCTTTTTTTAGATATTGCATCAGTTCTTCTCGAACCTCGTCTGTTAAGGTAGCCACACGCCACTTTCTGCCTTTCCCGAAAATTTCCATTGTATCTGTTTTAAAATTTATATCAGACACCTTAAGAAATGCAATCTCTGATAATCTCAAACCAGTATTTATGGTAAGATAGATAATCATAAAGTCGCGTTCACCGTTCTCTTTATTGCTTTTTGCTTGAAGAAGTACTTTCTTTTCTTCTGCTTTATCTAACGATTGGAAATTGAGTTCCCCTTCATCCAAGAATTTTATATCGGCAGTTGGTGATTTCAGGAGTAATTCCTTATTTATAAAGAATTTAAAAAAGGCAGATAGAATGGCCAGAATTTTATTGAATGTAGATGGTTTATGGCATTTGTCTTTCTTACTCCTAGGTTTTATTTGACCTAAGAGGAGCCTGATGTCAGTTTCAGTCACATTAGTAAGGACAGGCTCTCTATCGCACCATTGACCTTCCATAAATTCAAGGAAGCGTTTTAGTTCGTCGTGATAAGTTTTCAGAGTCAATTTCGATTTTTCATTAGTAACAACCTGTACTTTTAAATCATTTACATACCGTTGAACTGCGTCAACCAGTAAAGTATCAGCCACGATTGGGTTATGGATAATTGCTTGGGTGCCTTGTTGTATGAGCTCAAAAAAGTCAATCTCAGTTAAATTAAGTTCAGACAAAACTTCCTCAAGAGGCATACGTCCGTTAATTTTTATTGACATGAATACCACTTCCAATCGTTCTTAGTTTTGTTTTAACACTGATATGGACTTCGGACTTCCTGTGTTTTGCGTATCGGTTTATTTCAATAACGGAGTTGTGTCCCGCTAGATGCTGAACAGCTCGCTCATCAGTATGGGCTGAGAGCAGTTCTGTGATAATTAAATAACGGAAAAAATGTAATCCACCAATATCCTCTGTGATACCTGCTATTTTTTTATACTTATGAAATTTTCTAAGAAGGCTCTTATATCGTAGTTGAGTACCAATCTTATTACGCCAGAGAGGGCCATCTTTGTCCAGATTTTCCATGTGTAGTTCCAGAAATAAACTGCAGATGCTTGGAAGAGGAAGGACTTGTTCCTTTCCGCCTTTTCGCAAGAATTTAGCTTCCCAGCGGCATTGGTCAATGTTTTTTCTTTCTAAACTAAGAACCTCAGCAGCTCTAAGGCCTAATCCCGCTAATAGTGAAAAAATGGCTAAGTCCTGTAGCATGTCATCAGAATGGTTTATTATTACGTCAAAAAGCTTAATCGCTTTTTTAAGGAGGGGAAGGTCGTAATTGGAATTCTTGATGATGTTAAAATTCTTCATTTGTACAGTAGGGTTTTTATAGATGTGCTTGGACTTCTTTAAAAAGCCGAACCACGATTTCACAGACTGTATATATCCCTGAGCGGTTTCTGTAATTATTTCCTCATTGCTGACTCTTTTTATAAGGTGATGCCTAAAATACTCCATATCAGACGAATTAATTTCCTTAATATTTACTTCATTTGGGTCAATGTCACTATAGTGTTTGAAGTCGATGTACCAGCGTAAGAAATAGGAAATGTGAAGGCGCGCTCTTTTTTGCCATTTCTGACCTTTCTCATCTATTTCTTCAATAAATCTTTGTAATTGAGGATGGAGAACAGCGGATGATTGACGTGTCGGTAAGGATGGTGGTAATGGCTTACAATTCTTTAGAACACGCATGGCAAAAAGTTTATGCATTGGAAAAGCCTGGCCTGAGTAGAGCATATCGAAGTAATAATTGTAGAAGTGAATGAGTACCATTTTCTTGTGCCTGAACGATTTTGATGTCGTAAGCTCTGCATATAGATGTTTGATATACTCCTCATCACACATCACGTTGAAGACGTTTTCGTGCCCATAATGTGTATTACAAACGCGTTTCATTATTGTAAGAAGACTTCTTGCATGGCTTAGGGAACCTTTCTCTTTATAGTGGTTTTTTATAAACGTCAAATAACCAGCGTATGGTTCCTCTTCTGTTATTGCTTTGACACCTTTGAGTTCCTCAATATTTCGAGTTTGTAGTAGCAATGGTTTCATCTCCTGATGGAACGTGTTGCTACTAGTATTCTCTTGCTGGGAAAAATTATGCATTTTTTTCCAGTTTATGATAGAAGAACCCTTCTTTATACAACCACCTTTATTTACCATAGTTTTTATTGTGGAATTCATTTCCATTCTCCTTCCTTAATAATTGAGTTATACTGTGGGTAGACTAGATAACGTTTCATGACACACTATTCTACTGGGTAATTATGGAGCGTCAAACTGAGCGTCACAGGGATAGTTGAAAAGAAGAGTGGTAGTGTGCTAAATGCAAGAATAAAACGCACTAACCACTTGGCGAGAAGCCTTGTGATTACTGCGTTTATGATGATTTTGAACCTATAATATTTACCGCACACTATTGAGGGGCGTGTGTCTACGACATACGGGTTCAAGTCCCGTCTCCGACACCATAAGCTATCAACAGCCAAGCTGTTAAAACAGCTTGGTTTTTTGTATTGTTGACAGAGAGGTATATATTCCAATTGCTGACACGAAGTATAACTATAAGAGCATATTAACACATTGGCAATGCGAACCGGCTTTATTTTTATTAAAAGTGCCGCAATAAATTATTGCACAAAGGTGAGATTTTTGGCTTTCTTGGCCCCTCAGGCGCCGGGAAAAGCACCCTGCAAAAAATCCTTTGCGGTATTTTGCGAAACTATAGAGGAAGTGTAAGGGTTTTAAACACGGAAGTAAAAAACCGAAAAGACAGTTTTTATGAAAATATCGGTGTTGATTTTGAATTTCCCAATCTGTACGGTAAATTCACCGCTCTGGAAAACCTGCTTTTCTTTTCGTCACTCTACGGCCAAAAAAAACAGGACCCGCTGCCGTACCTGGAAAGAGTCGGCCTCTCGGCCGACGCTCAAAAAAAAGTATCCAGCTATTCAAAGGGCATGAAGGTGCGCCTGGCTTTTATCAGGGTCATTATCCACCGGCCCGCACTGTTATTTCTTGATGAGCCAACCAGCGGGCTTGATCCCGCTTTTGCCCGTATTTTGAAAGATATGATTCTAGAGCAGAAAAAAGAGGGAAAAACAATTATTCTTACCACCCATAACATGCATGATGCTGTTTTGGCGCCGCCTCCTTCACCGGCCCAAAATTTCTTTTCTACCAGTAAAATATCTTAGAATTATTCAAGGTTTGTGGGTTTGAATCATATATTAATTTAAGTCGTTGTTATAGATAAAGGAAGTGATGAGAGTGAATCTTGCAACCGCCCTGGAGTTGGCGGTACACAGGTATCCCGGTGCTACAGCAATCGTGACGAATACGGGGAGTTATACTTATCTGGAATGGGACCGGCGCATCGATTCAGTGGCTTGGAGTCTTGTTACAGCCGGAATCAGGCCGGGTGACCATGTAGCAATTTGTGCACTAAACGGAGAGGCTCCGGCTACGATGTATTTTGCAATCCATAAAACGGGTGCGGTTGCTGTGATGCTGAATGCCCGCTGGAAGCACAGAGATATCACTTATGTTTTAGATGAGGCAAATGTCGGGGGCATGGCAGATTGGGTGAGTGTGTGACTGCTTTTATTGTACCTGCCCAAATAGGGCTGACAGAAAAGGAATTGGAACGTTTCTGCCTGGAGAGCATGTCTTTGGCGCGCTTTAAAAGACCGCGCCGGCTTGTATTTGTGGACTGTTGGGGGGCTGCTTATAGTTCTAAACGGCATAATAGTAATTTATCTAATAGGCGTATGCTACAGTACTTTGCTTGCTATAAAGCAATACATTAGTAATACCATCCGATACATTAGAATATGTAACAATCTATATATTTGTGTATAGATTCAGATTTTTTTACAAAGCATAAAAACCCTGTTTCAGGCTGGAACCAGCTTAACAGCAGAGAAGGGAGACTTTAAATTGCGTCTGGTTATTTTTTCTGCCTTAAAAAAAAGCTGTACCGGCGCAGTTCCTCCTTGCTTTTTTTTCTAAAAAAAGCCCTCGGTTTTACCTATTAGCAAAACCAAGGGCCTATCAGCTTTACGGATACATATTAATGACTAGTTGTGCTAATGAACTACCGGATACAGAACGGTGCATTTGGTGATGTGAGAGTAGGATGTTAGTTGCCATCTACAACCTGCTAGGGTACACAAAGCACATCACAGGGGAAAATCAGATTGGGGTTAGTAATGTGCGGATTGGCGTTAATTAAGGCCTGCAATGAGACCCCAAACCGCCGGGCAATTAAAAACATCGTATCTCCCGGCCTTACAGTATACCTATTCATAAATCCGGGAGGACAAGTAGTGGGAACCCGGCAAGTATCTACCCCAGGTACACAAAGTACGTCACAAGGGAAAATCAGATTGGGGTTAGTAATGTGCGGATTGGCGTTAATTAAGGCCTGCAATGTGACCCCAAACCGCCGGGCAATTAAAAACATCGTATCTCCCGGCCTTACAGTATACCTCCCCTGAAATCCGGGAGGACAAGTAGTGGGAACCCGGCAAGTTACTTGCTGCGTAACGAACTCAGGAGTGGCAGGTTCGAGAGATAATAGTTGCCGCTGGGCCTGCAATATCGCCTCAAGTGTCATACTATACACCTGCAAAGGATCGACCCCCGTCCCTCTCTGGGGTGTATTGTCGTATAACTGTTGATTATCCTGAGGTGTGCACTCGTCGCACAATTCGAGGTGATCATCCTGATCATGATGAACCATATAACAACCTCCTTTCCTACTAAGCTGTAATTTAGAAACTGATACTTTTATGTCAGTATCGCTACATTTTATGCTGTAATTTCAGAAAGAGTGTCAATGCTTCATATAACTACATAACTGTAATTTTGGATGCTATGGTAATAGCCTCCCCGACACCAAATGCTTATTTTAAAGGTTCTTGCGTGGTAACATGTAAGGGTCTTTTTTGTTGTTCGTACGTGATAGTTGTGCACTACCAATTAGTGTGAACTTTAAGGAAGTTATTTTCAGGTGACAGGCGAAGATTTTAGGTATAGAATTCGGGCAGGCACGGCATGCGACAGAAAAACCCGGTTGATTGAGTGTGGAGAGGATTTCACCGCCGGCACATGAACTGCTGGAAAAACTGGGTATCACATTTTCCTACAACACTCGCTATGATAAAGACCTCCATATTTCATACACGATGAACTGGCGCCCCACCAGCCCCGTGCAGATCCTTACCGAAGAGCGCCAGGGGTCAGTATCGGAACGCGGCTTTGTAATTGACGCTGACAGTGGAAAAGCTCTAAACCTTAGGGGAGGGAGAGGAAGTTCCCGGCAGGGGATACTGTCGCGGGAAATCTCTGCAGGTCCGCTTGCCGAGGGAACTAACAGGATTCTGTTCAAAAGCCGTACGCTTTTTGCCATGTTGGAAGCGCCGGAGTTTGCCTTCGACTTCAAAATGGGAGCTAGCCCGGAAACAGTTAGTGTGAAGCAAAAATTTATCTATGATGATGTGGAATTTATGATTGAGGAAATTGTCTTCGATAAAAATGAATTCACAGTTCGCTACAGCCAGCTTACGCCGCCCGCAGAAGTAGGGGTTTACCAGCTTTCATTTGCCTTTGATGACCGTCTGGGTCATGTGTGGCGTACCACGCCGGATGTAAAACTCGCTGTGAGAAACCCGAAGGAGTATACGATGACTGTGCCGAATACACCGAGCAAGAACTGGACTTTGCTGGTTGAACACGTGGTCCTTGTTATACCGGGGATTGAGACAGAGATAACCGTGAGGGAGGAGTAGCCGTGAAAGATAAAAGAACTATAGCACTTTTAAGTATTGTTTTGACCGTTTCCCTGGCAGCCAACATTATTTTGGTACGCCGTTACACGGATATGTCAAAGCAGCAAAACATGGCCTGGAGCAATTCAGCCGCCTATTTTGAAGTGGTGGCCAACTGGGCCCGGCTCGATGTTAAAGTCTTTACTGAGGATGTTCCTATTTCCCCGTTGTGGTTTGATTCCCTGCAGACAAATCTCCGGATGGTGGAAAGGCAGCTAGAGAGTTTAAGCGTACTGCCTTACTCTGGTGACATTTATAACCAGCAGAAGATGAAAATACAGTTATTTGTCAGTTATCAAAAGTCGGTTGCAGCTCAGATGGCCGAAGAGTTCGCCGCCGACGGAGAGATATCAGAGGAAAGCATGAAAAGAAGCGAAGTGATAAATGATGCCTGGTACGGCATGCTGAGCACATTGGCAGAACACAGAAACAGTGTCAACCCCTACAGCCCCATCTTTCAGAGAAGGGCCTGGCGCGGCATGTGGGATTCGATAGGAGCGGTACTTGACGGGCTTGAGCTTATACCCTTATAATAAAGCAACAGTTTAAGATTTAATGAAAACTTTATTGATACCGGAAATGGCCGATAATTTCCCACCTTAACAGTGCGCCTTCCTCAACGGCGCGTCCGGCATTGTGAATTACGAGCGGGATACCGGCCCTGTTTTTTTTGTCACTGATAATACCTGCATGGAGCTGTCCGTCCGGGAAAATCCAGTAGACAACGTCACCCCAACGCCATTCATCAAGCCTGTCGTTAACCTGCAGCGTCAGAGTTTCTCCAAAACGCTCAAAAAAGCGCATCTGGTTTCTGACGCGGCGGTGATCCATATTTGGGTCAGGTGCACTTAACCCGTAAACCTGCGGATAAAGAGCAAAATTCTCTCTCATATCCTCGTGGATTAAGAGCTGCAAATCTATCCCGGCGTGGCGGAAAGCCCTGATAACCACATCGGTGCAGACACCTATGTCAGCGGGCACATCACCGCCAGGGTATTCGATTCCAATGTATGAGCCGTTATAGCGTACCCCTCGTTTAACCTCTCCCCGTGCTCCAAGGACAACCAGGTCGGCAAACGCCAACTCTTCTTCAGGTAATCTTTCCACAAGGGACTCCACATTCTTGTTCTACAGAGATTAGACTTAAACAAGAAGGAGTAGCGCGGTAGTTTGCAGCTCCATATAAACAAGCAGAGGTCAATCAATAAAAGAAACTTTGACGGATCCTATACCACTGATTATTGCCTCCCATTACCCAATTTACAATAAAGCTGGACTGTATGTGATCAAATTCGAACATTATAAAAATCTGGCGGATTTTGCTTATGAAAACTTTAATGTGGAGGGCATTTATTACAGGTGGTCAACTCAAGACTGTATGACGGTGGATGGGCTGCCTTATGCCGGGATTTTCTCATCCGGCACTCCCAATATGTATGTGGCTACCGGTTATGGAAAATGGGGCATGACCAACAGTATGGCATCTGCCACAATTATCCGCAATTTAATTATTGACGGCGAAAACCCATGGTATGATGCTTATAATCCGTCACGCCAAACATCTGCTGCATCCTTAAAGACCCTGGCTGTGGAAAATCTGAATGTGGCAGTAAATTTGATAAGCGGCAAACTTATGGCTGTGCCTGGGGATGTTGAAATAAAAAACGGAGAGGCGAAAGTGATTGAAATTGACGGGGATAAAGCAGGAGCATACAGGGATGAAAAAGGTATTCTTCATATCGTCGATACAACCTGCACACACTTGGGCTGTGACTCACAATTACTCAAGCGGAACAAAAAGTGACCATATTGGAGGACTAGATAAGTTCTAGTGTTTTTTTTGCAGTTATTATGTAAGAGCAGGTAATTCAAATTGCTTTGACGAACTATTGATGGGATGAGCTTTGGATAGGAGGTTTTTTTCATGGTTAAGTATAACTATGGGACCTTAAATGAGAATAATGAGGTTGCCACGTATGAGAATCACGACACCTGGTATGTAAAAGAATTTTTGGCTGTTACCAGGATTACTGTTGCTCCCAGGACTAACCAGATTAAATTAGCCCTGAAAATTGCTAAGGGTTTTAAGTTGCCCTTAGGAATCCTTTATATGCTTTTCAGGCCAGGAAATGACTCGGTTGAACGGGGGCGCTATCATTCTTCGGGTCTTCTCAGTTATAAAGATGTTGAAATGTTTTGTAATAAGTTCAAGGAGTATTTCGAGACAGACGGCCGCCATCATTTGTGGATATTCTCGGCCAATGACAAAGAGAGAAAGCAATTTTTAATCCATGACAACCATCATTTGGTTCATGTTTTTGATGATGTTGATAAAATAAAGGCCTTACTGAAGAAAAAGAAATTTAAAGAAGAAGAAATCAGGGTGCCTGAACCCCATATACATTTTTCAAGTTCCGATAATGACGTGTTTGAAAGTGAGCTGCTCGGCTACTGGAATTGGACTCATTCACCATTCAGGCATAAAGCTAAGGCATAACTTAAAAGGAATTGTTTTTAGCTGTGGGCGTATCAGCCTACGGCTTTTTTAAAAATGCCTGACAACATGATGGACGATTGGGGGTAAAGTGATGGGCGCCTCAATACGGATTTTAATTGCAGAGGACCATGCTGTGGTGCGAGAAGGAACCCGGCGGATTTTGGAGGACCAAAGTGATTTAATTGTGGTTGCTGAGGCAGTCGATGGTGAGGATGCAATAAAAAAGACAGGAATCTCCCACCCTGATGTTGTGATACTCGATATCAGGCTTCCATTGATGAACGGCATTGAAACAACCCGCCAGTTGCGAAAAGCCTACCCCAACACTAAGATTTTAATTCTCAGTGCCTTCGATGATGACGACTATGTTTTTGCTTTAATTGAGGCCGGTATCACCGGTTATATGCTGAAGACTGCCTCTGCCGCTGAGATTGTTGCTGCAGTCTGTAAAGCTGCCAAAACTGAAACTTTCTATTATTAACTGTATTATCGGCACAGGCGGATTTGACAGAAATGAGGGATAGCAGAATGTTAAAAGTAATGGTTATTTTATTTATTGATGATCAGTTATTGGCAAAAGAAAGGGAAAAGCTGATTCAGTTATTTTTGCCTGAGTGCAGTGTTGTTGTTGTAACAGGTGTGGATGAGGTTAAACAACACCTGACTGATGCCGACATAATTGTATCTACTGCGATGTTTCCTATCGGCAGGTCTCATATGGAGAAGGCTGAACGTTTGCGTTTTATCCAGATATTAGGTGTTGGAACGGACCATGTCGATTTGGATGCGGCGCGTGAGTTGGGGATTACTGTTGCCAATGTGGATGGGGCTAATGCTGTAAGTGTTGCAGAGCATGTTCTTATGTCAGCGCTGGCATTGTTAAGGGATTTAGCTAACACCCATGAGAGCATGAAACAGGGGGAGTGGCCTTTTAGCGTTTGGGCAGGCCGCGCTCAGGAGTTAGCTGGGAAAACAGTAGGCATTATGGGGATGGGCCGTATTGGAAAGGCAGTGGCAGAGCGTTTTTCAGCGTTTGATGTTTCTTTACTGTATTATGCCAGGAGTGAACTGCGGTTATCAGATATGTCCAAAGGAAGACAGGCAGACTTCTCCACATTGCTGGCGCAAAGCGATATACTGACTGTTCATCTGCCGCTTACCCCTGAGACTCACGAGCTGTTGAACAGGGAAAGGCTGTTTAAAATGAAAAGAGGAGCTTTTGTAATAAATACCAGCAGGGCCGGCCTGGTAGAGGAAACTGCGCTCATTGAGGCTTTAAGCAGCCATTTGGGGGGGGCGGCGTTAGATGTATTTCACCAGGAGCCTTTGCCTGCAGATAATAAATTACGCAAGCTGCCAAATGTTCTGCTTACGCCCCATGGAGCCGGAGTAACTATAGAGGCGCAAAACCGCATCGCTCAAGGAGCCGTTTTCAATATCAGGAGATTTATAGCAGGTGAGCGGCTTGCTGATGTTAAGATAACAGGGAAATAAGACTAATAATTAAACCGGGCTTTTATTTTAAAAGCCCGGTTTTTTTAGTGGTTTTTTGTCATCACAGTCCAAGCGCTTTTTTGTTAACTATGTTATAGGGCTTTTCGCCTTTTAACACAGCTGCTGCAGTTTGTGCGACACGTGTGCGCAGGCTTAGACGAGCCTGGACACTGTTAAATGCAGAGTGTGGGGTGATAATAACTTCATCCATGTCGAGAAGCTCATTGTCAGGGAGCACTGGCTCATGTTCCAAAACATCAAGACAGGCGCCCCTGATTTTCTTTTCCTTCAGGGCGCGAATCAGGGCAGCCTCATCAACAAGAGAGCCTCTTGAGGTGTTAATTATAACAGCTGAATCTTTCATGCGCGAAAAAGCATCATAATTTAACAGATGCCTGGATTCAGCAGATAAAGGAACATGGACTGATATGTAGTCGGCTTGCTGATAAAGTTCATCAAGTGTTACCTTTCCAGCCGTTTTTCCCTCAAGCACGCTGTCCGGTAGATAAGGGTCAAAGATAATTATTTTCATGCCAAAGCCTTTAGCGTATTCATAGACATGCTGGGCAATTTTCCCAAACCCGATTAAGCCCAGGGTCACTTCGGACAAACGCCTTGAAGGAAAGCCCAGACTTGAATTCCAAACACGCTGCTTAACGGCGTTATTCATAAAATTGATTTTACGTTCGTAATTTAAAAGCAGCGCAATTGTGTGGCTGGCAACTTCCGGCAGACAATAATCGGGAATATTGCAGACGGGTATTCCCTTTGCAGTAGCTGCATCAACATCAATGTTATCATAGCCGATACCGTATCTGACATAAACTTTACAGTTCGGCAGCGAGTCAATGACACTCTTTGGGGTTGGTGCATAGATGGAAAGCAAAGCGTCAGCATCCTGGCACCTTTCAATTATCTCACCCGGGGTACGGCAGGTTTCCGTCCTCAGCTCAATGCCCTCTTTACTGAGAACATCACGCTCAATTTCATAGTTATAGCCGGGAACAATATGACTATCAACAATAACTGCTAACATAAGACACACCCCCTGGATTAGTTGCTATTTGCATTTGAAATTTCCCGTCTATAGGCAGCACCAATGATTCCTACATCGGTGCCAATAGTAATATAGCGGAAGCCCTGTTCTACACGTATTTTTACCTGATCGCCGCTGCGTACAAATATACCGGCTGCTATTCCCGCGTCATTGGCAACCTTAACAACTTTTTCGGCTGCCTGCTCTACCAGCGGGTGAGTCACCTGGGCGGGAATGCCAAGTGATTGTGACATATCGAATGGTCCCAGGAAAATCACATCGATTCCCGGTATTGCTGCAATCTCCTCCAGGTTGTCAAGGCTTGATTTACTCTCACAATGTACGACTATCAGTGTCTCTTCATTTTCATGCTCAAAATACTTTAACGGATGAACCGTGCCGTAATCCGCCGCCCTGGTAAGAGCAGCACCCCTTGTGCCCAGAGGGAAATATTTTGCCGCTTTGACTATTCTTTCTGCAGTAATGCGGTCGTTGACCTGTGGCACCTGGACACCGTGTGCTCCCACGTCTAAGGCTCTTAAGACTGTAGTATCCCTGAATTCTGTAATCCTAATGATGGAAGACATTCCCCTAAGTTCAGCGGCACGGATTAAGTGTTGAGTCGATTCAAGGGAAAGCGGTCCGTGTTCAGTATCAATGACCACAAAATCCAGGCCGGACAAGCCCACCACTTCCACAAGGTCAGGAGAATTACACATAATAAAAGTCCCCAGAGCAGTTTCACCATTTTTTAACTTCTTTTTCAGCTTGTTGTTAATCATACAAACGCCCCTTTTTGGTAATTTGAAGTGCTTCTGTTAATCTGCAAACAGTGGGAAGTAGTATGTTTGTCCTGACAGTAGTCAAATAATAAAATCCCGTAAGGATTACTTCGATAATTTTTACTCATTTTCCTCTATTGGGTTAGTAAAAAAAGCAGGTTAGTAAATAGTCGACAAAAAACCGGCGCCTTTATGCGCCGGCCAGGAAAGCGGTGTAAAAGAACCCGTTCAGTTAAGTTTAGGGAGCCTGTTTTGAAGCAAACTCACACTCCCGGACACACATGTCAAGGTGATGTGCGGATTCATCCAGGGTAGATTTAAGTTTTTCATCATTTGACTTCTTGGCCATTGACTGCAATTCTGAAACAACATTTTGACAATCTTTTATACATTGCTGAAGTTGCTGCTTTTGATCCATTATACTAACCTCCCTTTTTAATTAGGATTTTGATAAGCCTTTAGCATCAAGACACCCGTGAATACACATTTCAATATGCCTGTCAGCTTCAGCTAAAGCATACCTGGCCCTGTGGTCTACCATTCCATTGGCGATGTTTCTGATCATTTGGGCGCTTTGTGTACACTTGTCAATGCATGTTTGAATTTCTGTAGAGTTTAGCATTATTTCACCTCCTTCATTTAGCCTTGTAGATAGTATGAGAAAGTACAGGGTATGATATGTATAAAAGCAAGAAAGACGCTTCGTGCTTTTTAACAGAGGAAATTTCCTGGTATGCAATGAAAAAGCCGTGCGGTTGCACGGCTGATACATGTATTTTTAGAGGGGTAGAGGAAAGAACCGTCCACTAAAGAAGAGAAGCGCGGCCAGGAGTGTCAGTACTAAGTTAAATGATTGGCCGACTAAGTAAAGGAGAATAGGCTTGCCTCCCTGCCCCTGTTTAAGCAGCTGCTTGAAATTTGTTTCCAGCCCGATTGAGACAAAAGCCAGGCAAAAAAACCATCCGCGCAGGCCTTTTGTAACTTTCAGGATGTCTCCCACAGCACCATTGCCGAGCATGGGAATTAGCACAAATGAGAAAACAGCAGATGCCAGGACAAAACCCAAAATGAACTTAGGGAACCTGTTCCAGATTTCCATTGCTGACGGCTTCTCATCACCGGCTGTTCTTTCCACTCGGGTAACCCAGATAAAGGAAAGGGCAAAGGCAACCATGCCGATTAGCACATTCTGTATCATCTTAATGATGGCTGCAATCTCCATGGCTTTTTCGCCCAGCAGCGACCCGGATACTACAACAGCTCCTGTTGAATCGACTGTGCCGCCGATCAGCGCCCCGCCAACTATCTGCCCAAGGCCCGCAAACCTGATAAGGTATGGTAATCCAATCATCATGATAACAGTAAAAATCAGTGAAAGGGAGATAGCATAGCTGATCTCCTCTTTTTTGGCCCTGGTGGCGGAGCCGGCAGCTATTGCCGCAGAGACACCGCAGATGGATGTGGCTGCGCTGATAGTTGCTACCAGAGATTTACTGCTTATTTTAAGGATTTTTGTGCCAAGCAGGAACATGAATGTGAATACCACAGGAGTTACAAGCCATGCAACTCCTAAACCATATAAGCCCAAAACCATGATTCTGTTAAAAAGGATCTCTGCTCCCAGCAGGACTAAACCGGTCTTAATAAACAACTCTGTACGGGTTGTTTCCGACAGCCACTTTGGCCTTCCCACAGTATTGCTGATAATCAGGCCAATGACAAGCGCCCAGATAACATTGTCCAGCTGGTACTTATTTAGAGTGGACTGATTCCCCAGCAGAAAAGAGAGAAACGCGAGCCCAAAGAGAAAGGGGAATCCGGTTATGTAGTCTCTTGCTTTTTCTTTCATTACAGCCACGGCAGCAAAAGTGAGAATTCCTATCCCGCACGCGAGGAGCAAAAATTGCCACCCGCTGGCGGAAGACAGCGCCAGCAGGGGGTTTGTGGCCCATTTACCCGGAGCCGGGATTTTTTTGACCAGCCCTGCGGCGGCCGCCAGCATCAGGGCAACAGCCAGCCATACTGTCCACCAATCTTCTGTTTTCCAGAGGGGAGACCAATTTACTTTCCTTTTAAAGTTTTTTTCTTCAAGATCTGACATATTAAACCTCCTGTCGATTAAACTCCTTTATTCTATGGCAGGAGGCTCAATAAAGTGAAAGTATTCCTGACAGAATTTAAACAGTATGAAATCACTCTAATCAACCTAAAATACTGTAGGTTAAAAAAAATGTAAAGAGGATACTAAATGAAAAATAAGAAGTTAATGGTTGTTGTCCTAAGCACGGTGCCCTTTTTGATGGTATTGGGAAACTCCATGCTTATTCCGGAATTTCCAACCATCAAGAATGAATTAAACATAAATCAGTTTCAGGTGGGACTGCTGATTACTTTCTTTTCAGCCTCGGCGGCAGTGGCAATACCTTTTCTTGGTTACCTCTCCGACAGGTATGGCAGAAAAATTATTATTGTACCCAGTGTAATCCTGTACGGCATAGGGGGCGTTATCGCCGGAGTGGCCTCAGCTTTATTGAGCAGCCCCTATTATGTGATCTTAGGGGGAAGGATTGTGCAGGGGATAGGAGCAGCAGGCACGGGCCCTATTGCAATGGCCCTTGCGGGAGATTTGTTTAAAACAAAAGAGCGCAGTGAAAGTATGGGTATACTGGAGGCGGCAAACGGACTCGGTAAAGTGCTCAGCCCGGTGCTTGGCGCAGCAGTGGCATTAATTGTCTGGTACGCACTGTTCTTTTCATACGCCATGCTGTCTTTACCCATAGCCGCATTGGTCTGGTTCCTTGTGAAAGAACCAAAAGGAAATGTAAAAAAAACACCATTCAAAAAGTATATGAAAACAATGATCTCCATCTTCAACAGGAAGGGAGTCTCACTGCTCCTGAATTTCCTGGGGGGAATGGTGGTTTTGTTTATTCTGTTCGGTGTTTTGTCATTTACATCGGATATCCTTGTCACTAACTTCAGACTGAGGGGAATAAGCAAAGGTGCGATTCTGTCAATCCCACTACTTTCTATGTCTATTACAGCCTATCTGACAGGACTCTATCTGAGAAAGACAGGAAAATATTTTAAGCTTTCATACCTGGCCGGGCTGATCACAATTGCGGTGGCCATGGCAATCCTGCCTTTTTGCTGCAAAAGTGTCTATATTTATCCTGCTATTTTAGGTTTGCTCGGATTGGGCAGCGGATTGGTGCTGCCGGCTGTAAATACCATGGTTACAAGCGCAACTGCCAGCGAGCAGAGGGGGGGAGTAACTTCCCTTTACGGAGCTGTTCGCTTTATAGGTGTTGCCCTGGGGCCTCCTGTTTTTTCGCTTTTGCAGCAGATCAGCATTCCAGTTATGTTTATCAGTGGGGGAGTGCTGGCGGTGATTGCCGGTGTGCTGGGTTACATATTTATCAGTGTGAAGACTGTTATGCAGCAACCGGGTGCGGCGTAACCCATGAAAAAAGCGCCGTTCATTAGTGCGGCGCTTTTTTGCGGGCTTTGACCAGAAAATGGCCGTAATTATCACTGTTGTTCTTCTTTGCAGTAAAAGGTCCTGAGGCAACGAGCCACAGCAAGTTGAGAACAAAGAGGGCAAACAGAACATCCATCACCAAAGGTAAACACTTCCTCTGCCTGAAGCAATTCATCTAACGGGAAAATAAACTTATTATCGCCAGAAAAAAGGCTGTGACCCCTCCGGCCATCAGTGGCCCTACCGGAACGCCTTTTAAAAACACTATGCCTATTAACGAGCCTATGACAAGGCCAAGTATTATTTGCGGCTGGGTCTCGAGAAGATTCAGTCCCATTCCATTTAATCTGGTGGCTATTATCCCGCCGGCGATTGCTAAAAGCCCGGACAGTGAACTGAAAGTCAGAATAATTTCTTTTATTTCAATTCTGTCGATGGCCAGCGGCACCAGTACTGCAATCATAAGAAAAAGCAGACCAATTTCAATCCCTCGTTCTTCCAGTAATGGAAGCAGGCTTTTGGCATTAAGCAGTTTCATCAGCAGCAGTATTCCTGCTGCAAATGCCACTGCATTTGACCTTCCCGCCACGCCCAGTATAAATATGATTGATATGAAGATAAAACCGCTCATAATATCTGCCCTCTCCGTAATATCCAGTATATTTTCAAGTATATGACGGAGGGGCAGGGTATAGAATCCCGCAATAATAGTTATACGGGTTTAATGGAGCCGTTGATATAAATAGGAGTAATGGTATAAATATCCTCCTGCGCACAGTATTTAACGTCCTCTTCAAATCCTGAGCGGCAGAGCCTCTCGCCGTTAACACTGCCTTTTACCATATCAGGCAGTCCGTTTTTCCCGTCTTTGCCAAAGCGGACACTTTTGTAGAAACAGGCTGACGTCAAAGCAAGATCAGAAGCTCTAAAACTGCTGTTTTTTTCAATGAGGTTATTAACAAGGCGGCCTGCTGTGAGGAAATCCTCCAGCGAGTAATTTCCTCTAGTCCCTGCACAGCAGATAACTAAATCTTTTTCCTGGCGTGAAAGCCAATCCGATACTGCCTTGGCGTTTAAGAGTGCACAGACAATGACCATGTCGGACTTTTTGGCCTTTTGCAGAGCATGGGTGCCGTTTGTGGTTGTGAGAATTAAACCTTTTCCGCGGAGAGTTGTGTTTGCATATTCAACAGGGGAGTTTCCCAACTGGAAGCTTTCTATATAGTTACCCTCAATTTCTCCCCCTAAAAGGTAGCTGCTGTATAAAGCTTTCTTTTTCAGGTTGATTGCTTCAGCCGGTGAAGAGACCGGAATTACTTCACGGCAGCCCATGCCCAAAGCTGTAATAATGGTGCTGGTCGCTCTCAAAGTATCAATGACAACTGCAATTCGTTCTTTAATATCATCTGAGGCAATCTGTTCCTGGACCAGTATTATATCTATAAACATACATTAGCAACCTACAATTCAGTAAAATTTTGCCTGTTTCTTTTCGCTCTCAGCAAGCGATAACTTAAAGGTATCAGCGCGCAGGCCAGCCCGCAGGGATTCGAGTGCAATTATTTCCTGAGGGGAGATATTGCCCAGGTTTACATTGAGCCCAAACATTGTAATAAAATCAACTTGTTGCTTTTTAAGAGGAGCCTCCCAGATGATTTGCTCCTGATGGCTTACAGTCATTAGAAATTTATTTAGTTTTTCCTGTTCAATATTGCCCTTCTCATTAAAAATGGTAACACCCATACCGGACTCCCTGGCTTCAACAATGACCTTAAATGCACCGTCATCAATGTCCCTACCGACCTGTTCCGCCATCTGTTCGGGGTTAAAAACCTCACTGCAATCTTTCTTTCCTATTTCAGTGACTACAAGCAGGCCGGTTTCGCAAGCTGTTTTAATAATTTGGCTTCTCTGCCAGGGTACAACATTGATAGTTCCGTCAGATATTTCAATTGAGGTAAAGCCAAGCTCAAACGCGCGCTTTAAATATGCCTTAAGTTTCCCCTGAATGTAAGCAATTTCAAGAAATGTGCCGCCTGGATAAACATGGATATCATAGGATTTGATTATCTCAATCTTTTTACTGAGTAGTGTGGGGTTGTAGAGAGCAGATGAGCCAAAACTCAACTTCCAAAAATCTATGTAGTCGGCGCTCATTTCAAGTATATCCTGTGTTTCTCTAAGGCCGCTCCCTTTATCGAGAATCATGGTTATTCCTTCTGTGCGCGGTTTGGCAAAGACTCTGCTTTGCAAAGGAAAGGCAAAGTCAAGGCCCCATCCGTTTGCCGGTTTATCTTTTATCAAAGTAAATTCTCCCCTTTTTAAACCATTGTTTGTTCCTATCGTATTCTACCTTTAAAAGAAACGTTACCTAAAACAGAAGGCACATAGGCAGGAAGCAAATACTGCAGTACAGTATTAATGCGCCCTGCCTTAAGATAGATGGCAAAATTAGGCAGCAATTATTAAATCTCAGTTGGTCAAACTAAAATATCAGACTGGCTAAGAGGTGGATTAAATTATGAAAGAGACTCCGACAACCAAAGATTGGCTGGTGGTTGGCGCAATTACAGGAGTTGCCGGATCGGCGGCCAAAGCTGCAGCAAATTTCATGCTTAGTAAAAAAAATATCCCCACTGTGCGCTATGGAAGAGCTGCAGGAAGCAGATTACTAGGAAAGAGGGAAAATCTACTCAGGGTAATCCCCAGTCATACTGAAAATAAGATTGACTGGGCCATTGGTTACGCAGCCGATGCCATGTTGGGCGGGGCATTCGGAGCAGGACTTGGTTATGTTTTTTCCAAAACTGCTCCCGGCAATGAGTTCTTCAAGGGCGCAGCGGGAGGCGGCGCCATGTGGGCAGCTACACTGTCACTTGGAAATAAGCTTCGCCTCAGTGATTTGACAAAAGTGAAACCCCGGCAGATGGCATCCATGTTGGCTGTAAGCTTGTTAATAGGCGGTATGCAGGGCATATTGTTAAAAAGCGCTGCATTAAGCCTTGCCGGGAGCCCTGAAACTGTGCAGACAGAAAATGATAATGATAAGCAGTTCTACACAAAAAGGCGTACCATAGGCAGGCAGAGGCCAAAGAAGCAAGATGCGGAACTTCCGCAGTACGATCCCTCGTATATTCACTAAATTTTGCTTAACAAAGTCAGCTCTGGCCGTGAGATAACAACGGACAGAGCTGACTTTCAATTATTTTTCTCAGAAAATATACTTATTCTTTGCCGCTAGAAAAGAGAAATAATAAAAGGAAATACGTGCCTCGATATGAAATAGAGTACGATAATAAGGCTGAGTAGCCACGCACCGTATTTAATGGCGGCAAAACCCATATCCTTTTCGCTGCTGTCGTCCCTAAGATCACTCACACAAATCACCTCACAGAAATTACTAATAAAACCGACAGCTGGAATTCACAGTGGGCACCTTACGGTGCCCACTTGCGCTACTCCCTGGTTTTTACATCGGTATTGTTCTTTGCAAAAAGCATATACACATTATAAATTAGCACAACAAGACCGATGACGACGTTGTTTATTAACAGAGTGTTGGGAGCAAGAAAAGGCATAAAGTTTACAAAGGCAAGCCATGCGCCCACTATAATATGGACCCAGTGAAAGGTTGTCATCATTGTTATCACCTCCTTTTAAGTAATAATGTGTTCGATTTGACTGCAGCATATACATCAAACGATATTATTTCCTTGCCGATAAAAAAGAACAACCGGAGTTTTTGAGCGCCGGTTGTTCTTAAAGTTTATAAACTCCTGAGAGCCAGTAATCGCTCAAGGCGTACTGTGAAATCCTCGTTAACTGTTTCTGCCAGCCCGTAGCCGAGGGCCAGTTCACAGGTGGCAATTGCTTCGCCTAGTTGACCCTGCTCCTCATAAATGTCTGCCAACACTGAAAAAGAGGGGAAATAAGGAGTCGGCACGTTATTCATGTACTCTACCATCCATGCTTCGTAAAACTCAGGGAAAAGGTCAATATCACTTTTGCATATCTCAATCAGCTTTTCCCGTTGGCAAGGCTCAGGCGGCAGGGAAGTGTACAACTTAATCAATTTTATGTAAGCATAGTGCCGGTCAAGAGGAGAAGGAGATTCAGCCGCTGCCAGCAGCAAAGCTATGGCTTCTTCTTTTTTCCCCTTTTTCAGCAGCTTGCTGCCTTTGCGCCAAAGGTCTCTGGTGCGGAATTTATTTGACTTTGTGCGCCATTTAAACATATGATACCTCCTGATATTCTACAACAGCATAATTGTGCAGCAGCAGGGATTGGCTGTGGCAAAGCGAATAAGAATTTAGACGCACAAAGGGGAGGGGAACAGTGAATATTGAGCTTAAACGCATAAAATTTACCTTGCCCGGCAGGGAAATCACACTGGATGTTGTGGCCGATGTGGAAGCCCTTATAACCGACCTCTCAGACGCAGACAAAGTCCCTTGTTGGGCAGAGCTTTGGCCTGCAGCGCGCTCACTGGCGCGATATATATGGGAGCATACCCGGCTTCACGGGCAGAGTGTACTTGAGATAGGTTGCGGATTGGGGCTGCCCGGTACTGTCTGTGCTGTAAAGTGCGGAGTTGTAACCTTTTCGGATTACAACAGTGACGCAGTCGAACTTTCTTTGCATAATGCCGCCATCAATGGAGCGGTGGCGAAAGGACATCTCGGTGACTGGCGCAAGTTTGTGCTGGATGATAAATTTGATTGGATTATTGGTTCCGATGTTTTCTATGACCCGAAACTAAATCCGTATGTGAAAGCTTTAATTGAAAAAAACCTTAAAGCGGACGGGCAGGTTCTAATTTCTCACCAGCGCAGGGAACATACTTACAACTTTGTCAAACATTTAAAAAAAGAAATGGGGTTTGCTGAAATCAGGATTGATAAGATTGAGACAGATGAAGAATCGGTTTACCATTCTTTCTCAATAAGTATTCACCACCTGATAAAAAAACTCAAACATGCTTAGGCTTTAGCTCACTTAAAGTAGGGGCTGATTTCCCGGGCAATTTCCTCGGGCCGGATAACGCACATGGGCTGCTGAAGCATCATCTGAAAGAAGTTGGTGTCAGGAGGGAAAAAACGTGTATTTAAAAAAGTGCGTGCAGAGAAGCGTATCTGAAGAGGGAAGTCTGCATCTTTGTCCGGCGCAAAAAAGAACGAGGCATTAAAACTATAAATTTGGCTGGCAGAGTAGTAATTAAACAGACGGCGTATGCCTGATGCCAGAGCGTCCACTGTATCAGGGGATACGCTTTCAGGCACAGTAACTCCGGGTACTATGGCCGCCACATCACCGATAATGCCAAGTGGGGCAAACGGAACAAACCAACTTATGCCGTCGTGCTCCCCCAGGAAACGTTGGCCCAGGCGTTTTTCTTCGGACAGGTAATCCTGCCAGAAAGAGCGCCCAAACTCTTCCCTGTAATTATTAGAGGCTTGCAGGGATTCCATGTACAGGTTGCCGGGGTTCTGGCTGCCGAAAGCCTGGATATGCGCGTGTATCAGTCCGCCTCCGGAAGGCGGCATGTAGTTCCATCCCATAAATGTGTAAGACATTCCCCTGTCATAGCTCTTAACCCTGCATAAAAAATCAAGGCCTGCCGCCAGCGCGTCAGAGAGCCGGCTTTGGGTCATATCCTCCAGGGAAAGGACATGTTTATCAGAGACTATAACGAGCCCGCTGTAGGCATCATAAGGCGCAATATTGGCGATAACAGAAGCTTCTCCCCTGCGAATAATACCTTCGGGCACCAATTCAGGCGGAAACCTCGTTGTTATTTTTTCCAGATTGGGGGGACAGAAGGGACAAAACCCCTTATTTTCACCGTCATAGTCATCGAGATTAAGAGGCACAGGCCTGATAGCACCAAAATGGGCAAGACGTGAAGAGCGTCCTGTCAGCGGGTCATAACGAAATTCCATGTCGTGAGTAACGGGCGCAAAGTCGCGGCGCGGGTCAAGTATAGTGCTTTTCACTTCCTGGCTGCGAAAAACTATTGCCATACAAAGACCTCCTGTTTGTAAATTTTAGCAATTTTAATCCATCTTACCTCAACACAGCTTTGGGGTCAAGTATCCGCGCCGGGGTATTCTTTTGCCGGCTTTGACGCAATGGAGGGTTGAGCATGACAGTATGGGGCATTTTCTTATCAGCATACCTGGTTGGGTTTTCAGGAGCGCTTGCTCCGGGGCCGCTGTTGACTGTTACAGTAAACGAATCCTTTCACAGAGGATTCAGGGCAGGCCCGCAGTTGGTAACCGGGCACGCACTGCTTGAAGTGTTTATAGTGGCGCTGATTGCCGGCGGGTTTTACCGTCACGTTAAAGACAATCCTTATATCTACGGGACCGTGGCCATTGCGGGCGGATTATTCCTGGCCTGGATGGGATGGAAGTTGATCGCCGGAGCGGCAAATAAGACAATCAGGCTGGATCTTGACGCAAAACCCGAAGGAAAAAAGGCCGGACCACTGATTCTTGGCGCCATAGTCAGCCTCTCTAACCCTTTTTTCATTATCTGGTGGCTTTCAATTGGCTCGCTTTATGTAGCCATGGCGGTGCTGCATGGACTGAAAGGCCTTGTTGTTTTTACACTTGGCCATGTGTTGGCCGACTATACATGGTATTCGCTGGTAAGCGCAGTGGTAGGTGGAGGCAGGAAATTTTTTAACCAATCTGTCTACCGTACGGTTATTTTCAGCTGCGGGTTGTTCCTGACTGCGATGGCGGCATACTTTATTTTTGCCGGCGTTTTGTTTATATTTGGCTAAAAAATGTTAAAGGCAACACAGTGAGCTCTTGGGCCGCACTCCGTTGCCTTTTTATGCTGTAGGAATTGAATTTTATCCGACCAAAGGAGGGGTGCCCAGTATCCGGGACTCGCTCTCTTGCCCCTGTTCAACAAGGCGGAAGCGAAAGGATTTTCCCCGCAGTGAGAAAACCAGTTCGTATGGATAGGTAATGACCTGTATCACAAAATCCTCAGCTGACGGTTCAGTTATTCTATATAAGAGTACCCCCGCCTCTGTAGGTGCACCGGACAAAGCTACACTGTAGCCTCCTGACGGCCGCTCTCCGGCCGCAACAAGATAGACCGGTTTGCCCTGATAGCAGGTTGCATATACTCCGGCCCTGTCCTTCAGTGACTCCGCCCAGTCCCGTACAGCGGAAGGCAGGGTAGTTTGGCTGCCAAGAACGAAATCATTTTTATTCATATATAAATTATTCACCAAAAAAAGGCATTTACCTGCCGGATTTTATGATAAATCTATGCAAATGCAATAATTGCCGGTTAGAGGGGAACTAGCCATTAAAAACTCGGGGGATAATTATATGGGTCTCCCAGAACAGATAGCGCCCTTAAATAATATTCGTGGGAAGGAAAGTGCTAAGAAGGAAAGAATTATAGAAATATGTATAAATGTGCTTTTATGGCGAACAAATGTTTGATATAATAAGTGTAAAATATTTTTGAAGTATATTGAAAGGATGTATGATTCATGAGGGTGCTAAATTATTCTACAGAAAATATAAATCAATTATCCATTCTTGAGCAAAAAACCTTTGCAGAGTTTTTTGCAGGAATTGGTCTAATGAGAATGGGATTGCAACAAAGTGGTTGGAAAATTAAATTTGCAAACGATATTGACACAAAAAAATATGAAATGTATAAGGGACATTTCAAGGATGCAGAGCAGCACTTTGTATTGGACGATATTCATAACCTATCACCTCACTCTGTGCCAAACGTCACACTCGCAACTGCATCCTTTCCATGCAATGATCTTTCATTAGCAGGAGCGCGGTGTGGTTTAAACGGGAAACATTCGTCGGCTTTCTGGGGATTTACGCAAATCATAGAAAAAATGAATGACAGAAAGCCTCCCATCATCATGTTGGAAAATGTAATTGGTTTTTTGACTTCTCATAACGGCAGGGATTTTAGGCAGGTATTAGTTACTTTAAATAGATTGGGTTACAGTGTAGATGCATTTATCTTAGATGCATCTAAGTTTGTTCCACAGAGTAGACAAAGATTATTCGTGGTAGCAATATTAAATAATTATTTAAAAAAATGGAGAGCCAAGGAACAACTGCATTTTTTTCAAGATGATTTAAGGCCTAAAGCTTTAGCAGATTTTATATATAGTAATTCAGATATATGTTGGAATGTGCGTGATCTGGTTTTTACAGACAATCATACTTACTCCCTGGAAAAAATTATTGAGGACATCCCAGAGGAGTCTGGTGAGTGGTGGAGTTCCGCTAGAGCAGAATATTTGTTAAGCCAGATGAGCAATAAGCACAGAGGAATTGCTGAAAAAATGATTGCTTGCACAGAGTACTCTTATGGAACTGTATTTAGACGTGTAAGAAATAAGAAAACTATGGCAGAGTTAAGAGTGGATGGCCTAGCTGGATGCTTGAGGACTCCCAGAGGAGGCAGCGCCAGACAAATTCTTTTTAAAGCTGGCAAGGGCAGATATTTTGCCAGACTGCTTACACCCCGCGAATGCGCAAGGCTTATGGGTGCAGATGATTATTGTATTACCGTTCCTTTAAATAAAGCTTTGTTTGGTTTTGGTGATGCTGTATGTGTACCTGTAATCAGCTGGATAGCAGATAATTATCTAAATCCAATTATAAAAGAATTAACTGAGTCTAGTTTAATGTTGAAAGAAGGTTTGATTTAGTGGATAAAAAAGAACAAGCTATTCTTGAGTTTAATTTGTGGTTTAGTAATCTACGCAAGCACGGACTTAGCGGCGGCGCTGCAAAAGGTACAATCTCTGCTGCTTTGGTTGTGTTAGAAAGATTAAAAGAAAATTTTGATTTGGAACTACAAGCCCATAGAGCCCCTGGAGGCGCACAAATAAAGGGTGTAAGCGGCGTGGCGGTTACAAAAATACTAGCTGCATTTGGTGAGAACAGACCATTTGTTAAAGAGGGCGGAAGGACTAACAGAGGAGCACCTGGGGATATTGAACTTATGCTTAAGGCAATTAGCAAGGCAGGACTTCATAAAATTGACTCTGGTGACCGAAATGCTATTTTAACAAGATTTCAAGCAATATTGGTAGAAAAAGTAGTTGAATTTCACAATAGGCAACGTCTAAAAATGATATATGATCCAACTAAAAGTACTTGAAAGTTAATTAATCAACTCTTGTATTTGGCAAAAGAAACAGGGAAGGAAGGACCAATTGCTCAACATCTTGTGGGGGCAAAACTTCAAAAAAGATATCCTGGGTTAAAAATAAGTAATGAGTCATATAGCACCGCGGATGACCAGTTGCATCGGCATGGTGACTATTGCTTAGGTGATACAGTGTTTCACGTAACTGTAGCTCCTATGCCGCCTGTTTTTGAGAAATGTAGGGTAAATTTAGAAGATGGACTGCGAGCGTATGTTTTAGTTCCCGACAGAAGTCTTGCAGCCGCCAGGCAAACTTCTGAATTATTGATTCCTGGGGCAGTTGCCGTTGAGTCCATCGAATCTTTTGTTTCACAAAATATTGAGGAGATATCGTTTTTTGAAAGAGATAAATTATCCACGGATTTTTATGAGTTGCTGGAAATATATAACTCCCGAGTTAATGAATCAGAGCTTGATAAATCAATGTTGATTGAAATACCTAAAAACCTTAGCCGGAGAGTAAATAGAAAATAAAGCAATATTTTAATTTATAACCACAAAGATCAGGAGAGTTATGGATAACGTATCGAAAGAAATACGAAGCCAAACCATGAAAAATATTAAGTCAAGTAATACAAAATTAGAAAGAGAAATAACTAAAGAACTTTGGCAACGCGGGTTTAGGTTTAGAACAAATGTTCATGATTTGTTAGGGAAGCCAGATATTTCCATTAAAAAATATAAAGTAGTTATATTTATTGATTCATGCTTTTGGCATGGTTGTCCTTTGCATTGTAGGGTTCCTAGCAGTAACACTGAGTATTGGGAAAGTAAGATTAGCAAAAATAAGAAAAGAGATTCGTTAATATCAGCTTCATATAAGCAAAAGGGTTGGAACATCTTGAGGATATGGGAACATGAATTAGATAATAGCTTCAAAGCTGTCATGGAAATAATTTCGAATTTTATATTATCTTCAAAGAGCAAGGAACAAAATGCCAAATAATTACTCTTATCATGAGGCGCGTATGAACAAAAAGAGATGGCTTTACCTGCTGTGCCTGGCGGAAGTGGGCACAATGCTTGTCCTGCTGAACTATTCGGCCGTCCTCCCCATCATCAAAGAAGAATGGGGACTGACCAATACACAGTCAGGCTTGATATTCAGTTCCTACCAGGTAGGATATATCATGCTGGTTGTAATATTGTCGACTCTGACAGATTATATTGATACAAAAAAAATATACGTGTTTTCAGCTTTGTGGGCCGGCCTCGCCGGCATGCTTTTTGCGGTCTTTGCCAGGGGTTTTGTTTCAGCTCTTATCCTGCGTTCGCTGACGGGGTTCGGGCTGGCGGGGACATATATGCCGGGGCTTAAATTGGTTTCGGCTAAATTCCCCTCAGAAGAGCGCGGGCAGGCTGTAGGCATTTATGTGGGCGCTTTTTCAGTAGGTACTGCACTATCTATGTATGCAGCAGGGGTTTTAACAGGAATTTTCCACTGGCGGGCGGCTATGTTCATTACCTCCTGCGGCCCGGTAATGGCAGCGCTTTTGGCCTGGAGAATCCTGGAGAATGTGCCCCCGCAGAGAAGGGACGGCAAGCGGGGGAAAGATGTACGCAGAGAGGTCTTTACTAACCGTCCCGTGCTGCTGGTTATTTCAGGCTACATGGCTCATATGTGGGAAATGTTTGGCATGAGAGGCTGGATTGTGGCTTTCTTTGTCGCAGTACTGTCTGCCAGGGGCAGTGATTTAACAAAGGCCACCAGCTTTGGCGCCCAGATTGCCTCGCTCATTATCCTGGCCGGAGCTTTTTCCACGGCTTTGGCGGGAAAACTGTCAGATCGCTACGGCAGGGCGAAGACGATACAGATTATTATGCTCTCCAGTGCAGCATGTTCACTGCTTTTCGGATGGACAAGGACGCTGCCTCTGGCCATGATTGTGCTTATCAGCCTGGTTTACGGCTTCCTTGTTACTGCTGAGTCATCAGTCCTTTCCACGTCGGTAACTGAAATGGTAGCTTTCCCATATCTGGGCACCGCCATGGCATTGCAGTCTTTTCTGGGCTGGTCGGCTGCAAGTGTTTCGCCCGTAGTTTTTGGCGCTATCCTTGATATGGCAAACCCGGCAGCTGCGTCATCCGGTTTTACCCCAAACTGGGGCCCGGCGTTTGCAGTGCTTGGAATTGGCGCATTGTGGGGCCCGCTTGCCATGCAAATGCTGAAAAAATATGATGCGCGGGAAGATAAAAACTGCAGCACGGCTAAAATGGAGCATAAGAAGAATAGTCCAAGGCAGAATATATAAAGGCTAAAGCGAAAGGAGCGTTTATATTGAGAGAGGCAAATTCGCCTTTTGCCCGTGTCGGGGAGCGCGAGGTGGCAGGTGAAATATTCCAGGTGACTCACCGCCTGCTTCGTATACCACGTGAAATCTACCTGGAAACTGTGGCACAGTCTGAAGAACCGTTCAGTGAAGCTGCAGCACAGGACTTTGTGGAACAGTACCTGAGGTGGTGTGGGGATAGAAACGGCGTAATCGGCATGGTCCGCCTTGACGAGGAAGAAGATGCAGTGGTGCTGGATGCCGCTGTTCGCTACAGGATAAACCCTCAAGACCGCCCTTCCTGCCGGACATAATATTAGCGATAAAGTGCCTGCCACTTTGAATGGATATTTTTCCTGATTTTCGGAAAAATAGGATAAACCGAAAATCAGGAGGGTTACTATGGAGAACTTGATTTTACAGAGCTTTATCCACGATGAACCACAAATCTTGATATCAGAGCAGGAGGCGCGCGAGTGGACGGCAATGCTTCAGGAAGTGCTTTTGTACGAAAACTCGGCTTTGCTTTTTTACCTGCAGGCCTCTTATGCCATACCGCGACAAAAATACTATTTTGACTACTTTGGACAGAAAAACAAGAATGTTCATTACCAACTGCGTTGTCACGGCATGCACGATATGCGCCATGCGGAAATGCTGGGGAGGACCATAGTAAGACTGGGGAGTATGCCAACCTTAGATATGAAACAGCTTCCCCCGTTAAGACATACAGGGAAATGCTTGATGCCGCACGCAGGATGGAAGAAGAAAAGCTGGCACTCTACAGCAGCTGCCTGGGGCGCATCGACGACAAAGAAATATTGTTAATGATTTCGAATATCATGCGTGAAAATGAGATTCATGCCGCACTGGATGAACAGCTTCTTCAACTGCTGGCGGGACAGGGCCTGGCTGACAATGCTCTTCCCACAACACGGGGCCCGGAGCAGATGGTTGCTGATGTCTCCATGATGCAGCGCGCATTTTATCTTGAGGCATATTCAATTATTCACCTGATTTACCTTTCCATCTGCCTGGGTTACGATCAAAGCCTGGCTCCCAGATTGCGCGCTCTGTCCATCGAGCACATGGTTCACCTGAACGATATTGCACATGAGATACAGGCCATGGGCGCTCTGCCTCAGGTGCCGCTGAAAATGGACTTTATCGGCAGTGATCAGTTTTCGGTGAGCTCACTATTGGAGAAAAACATCAGGATCATGGAGCAGAAGGCAGAAGAGATGGGATCCTTTACTTCCAAAATGCAAAATGAAAAACCGCGCTCTGCACTGCAAAAAATTGTACCAAAGGAACTGGAAAATGCCTCGGACTTGCGTGCTTATCTTGGCAGCTTTAACAATGTGCGCACAGTGCACTAGTTTAGCTGTGGATTAAGTTTAAACATACAATACAAAAGCGCTCAAAAGAGCGCTTTTACCTTGCATTGAAAGGATTTTTAATATCTATGCCGAAAAGAAAGCATTTATCGGCAGCAGAAAGAAGGTTTAAGCAATGGATGTCAGAAAACAGTTTGGCAGTAATGCAAAATACTATGTTGATAGTAAGGTTCACCCAGGGGGAGTCGCTAGTCATCAGCTGCCACATAGAGGGTGCGCTGGTGGCTGTAAATGACCATGCCGGGTTTTGCGCCTCTTGGTTTGCGCACGTGTTTAACATGTGTATAATCTACCGGGACATTTGAGGAAGCTGCGGCACGGCTGTAACGTACAGCCAGCTTGGCGGCTTCAATCAGTGTGCCTTCTGGAGGGTCCGTGTTTTTGATAATTACATGGGCGCCGGGTATATCCTTGGTGTGCAGCCAGGTGTCTTCGGGTGCGGAAGTTTTGAGAGTAAGCCGGTCGTTTTGCATGTTGTTTCTACCCACGTAAATATCGATGCCTTCGGCTGATGTAAAATGAAGAGGAGAAGAGACAGCCGGTTGCCTTGCCTTCTTTGCCGTCACGGCGCGCATCAGCCCGGACTGTTCCATTTCACCGCGTATCTCCTGGAGGCTTTCAAGGTCGGCATACTCCAGCGAGGCCAGGAGAGACTCAAGATAAGCAAGTTCGTTTTTTGTTTCATCAAGGCGGCGTTTGAGGACTGTTTCACCGTCTTTTAGCTTGCGGTATTTTTTGAAGTAGCGCTGAGCGTTCGCCTGTGCCGAAATTGATGGGTCAAGGGGGATAGAAATAGTGGCCAGTTCAGGGGAATAAAAGTTTTGCAGGACAGCTTCGCGCGCGCCCGGCCTGATTGCTCTAAGATTGGCTGTAATTATTTCGCCAGAGATGCGCAGACGGTCCGCGCCCTGCATTTCCCGGAGTTCTTTTTCCTGCAGGGTCTGTTTTTTATAAATGCGGGAGAAACGGGCATGAGCTGTCTGATGCAATCGGTTTCTTTGTTCATCTATATTTTTGGTTTGGATAATATCGGTGTAATATTGGTCGAGTGCTTCATTGACAGAAGAGTATGAGGTCAGCCAGGTGGCCGGGAGCCGGGTAAGGCGGATTGGGGAGCAGATATGCGTGCGGCCGTCCGGGGAATGTGCGATGCACGGTTCAAGGCTGCCGGTGCGAAGAGACTCGTCAAGTCTGCGCAGTTCTATGGTTAAACTGCGCACCACATCAAGAGGGTGGGTATTTTCGCCGCCGGTGGCCCTGAAAATCAGTTCACGGCTTATTTCTATGCCTATTCCCATTACTGACGCCACAAGCAGCTGTTCAGGGGCGCCTTCCGCTTGCTGAATCAGAACCTGTGCCAGTGCCTCTTCGCTGATGCCATGGAGTTCCAGTTTTGACTGCAGAGGTGGGGGTAGGTATGGTGCACCCGGCGTTACTGTACGATGGCGGCTCATTTGCGCTGTTATTATCTTGGCGCTGCCAAGTATTTGTTTTAAGTTTCTGTCGCCGGCGGCAAGAATAATGTTTGAATGTTTACCCATGACCTCACAAATTAAATATTTTTTTGTCTCGGTGCCAAAATCGTCGTAGCCGCGAAAGGCCAGGATAAGAACGCGGTCAAGGCCGGACTGTTCCACAGCCAGCAGCCGTGCTCCGCCAAGGTGCTTGCGCAGCAGCATACAAAAAGCAGGGGCCGCTGCCGGGTTTTCGGCCTTGAGCCGGGTTAGGTGGACTCGCCCCAGCCGGGCGTCGGCTGAGCATGTCAGCACAACCTGACTGTCACGTGAACGCAGGTGAATGTAAATTTCCAGTTTATGTGGTTGATGAATTTTTTCAACTCGGGCACCGACCAGCTTTTCATTCAGTTCCCGGCAAACAGCCGCCATGGTGATACCGTCATAAGCCAATTTTTCCACCACCTATCCTTACCTTTTTCAGTATATCAGTCGCTATCTGCGTAATCAACAAAAAACAGTCCAAGAAATTCTCTATCAGTTTAAAACAGTCTTTAAGCGCAGAACTGTGCTTTTTTTTTGTTTATTAAAATATACTTTGCATAGCAGGAAAAGGACTGCAAGAAATGTCAGTACGCAGTAAGGAGGTGGTCGTGTGAACAGGCTCCCCTGGCCCACAATGGAGACCGGTGAAGTCATGTCCCATTTTCGGGTCACCCTGGACACAGGCCTGTCGGAGAACGAAGCCGAAAAACGGCTTCACAGTAACGGTCACAATGTCTTGGAGCAAAAGAAAAAAACGTCACCCGTAGTTATTTTGCTTAATCAATTCAGGGACTTTATGGTGCTGGTTTTGCTTGCCGCAACACTAATTTCCGGACTGTTGCAGGAATATAGCGATGCACTGACCATAATATTTATTGTAGTTGTTAACGCTGTTTTGGGCTTTATACAGGAGTACAGGGCGGAGCGTTCACTGGAGGCGCTGCGCGACATGACTGCGCCCACGGCAAGAGTGATGAGGGAGGGAATGCGCAGGGAAGTGCCTGCACAGGAACTGGTACCGGGTGATGTGGTAGTGTTGGAAGCCGGTGACCGTATACCAGCCGATATTCGTATCTGCGAGTCTCGTCAGCTTACAGTAAACGAGGCTCCGCTTACCGGCGAGTCTGTGCCGGTGCTGAAACAGGCAGAAAGTCTTGAAACATCCCGAGATACGCTCGGGGACCAGTTCAACATGGTTTTTATGGGGACAATGGTGGTGGGAGGCAAGGGCAGCGGAGTGGTAGTTGCTACGGGAATGGAGACTGAGATGGGAACGGTGGCCCACTTAATACAGGACGCCGAGGATGGAGAAACACCACTGCAAAAGCGGCTGGAACAGATGGGAAAACTACTGGTGCTGGGGTGCCTGTCTGTCTGCGCGCTTGTGGTAGCCATGGGATTAGCCCGCGGCCTCCCCGCCTATAAAATGTTTATGGCAGGTGTGTCACTGGCCGTGGCCGCTATCCCGGAAGGGTTGCCTGCTGTTGTTACTATTGCCTTGGCAATAGGGGTACAGAGAATGGTAAGAAAGAATGCCATAGTGAGAAAACTGCCGGCAGTTGAAACTCTTGGCTGCGCAACTGTGATTTGCTCGGATAAAACCGGTACATTGACGCAAAACAAGATGAATGTTCAGGAAATCTGGGCGGGTGGGCAGACCTTTTCTGTGGAGGGTGACGGCTACAGCCCGCAGGGCGCTTTCTTGTGGCAGGGAAGCAGGGTAAAGCCGGCGCGGGAAACTGACCTGCTGCTGGCTCTAACTGTGGCTGTGCTTTGCAACAACTCAGAATTGCGAAAGGGAAGCGTGGATATCAAGCCGATGTGGCGCGGCGGCGGGACGAAGTGGGAGATTGATGGCGATCCCACCGAAGGCGCCCTGCTTGTGTCAGGCGCCAGAGCGGGAATCTGGCGCAGCGACCTTGAACGTAAGCTTAAGAGAGTAAGTGAAATAGCTTTCGATGGGGTGCGCAAGCGAATGACTGTGATTTACAGCGGAGATAGCGGTCCTGTTGCTTATGTGAAGGGAGCACCGGAAGAAATTATTGCACGCTGCAGGCGTATTTATTACGGTGGTGAGGTAAGACTGTTTACAGAGGAACTGCAGCGGGAGGCACTGGCGCAGGTTGAGAATATGGCAGCCATGGCCCTGCGCAATCTTGCCTCTGCCTACCGGCCCTTGCCGGCCGCCATTGACCATAATAACGCCGATGGTATTGAAAACGATATGATTTTTGTCGGCCTCTACGGGATGATGGACCCGCCGCGCAGCGAAGTGCTTTCTGCTATTAAGAAGTGCCATACCGCGGGAATTAAGACAGTTATGATTACAGGAGACCATAAAACCACGGCTGTTGCTGTTGCCAGAATGCTGCGCCTGCTGCCGTTTGGCGGTGGCGTGATGACAGGCCGTGAACTGGACATGGTCAGTGACTCACAGTTGGAGAAAGTTGTGGATGGCACTTATGTATATGCCAGGGTAACACCGGAGCACAAACTGCGTATTGTGAGGGCGCTTAAACGCAGGGGCCATGTGGTGGCCATGACCGGCGACGGGGTCAATGATGCTCCCGCTGTAAAAGAGGCAGATATCGGTATTGCCATGGGCAGGACCGGCACAGACGTGACACGTGAGGCGGCTGCTCTTGTCCTGGCTGATGATAATTTTACGACAATAGTAAACGCAGTGGAAGAGGGGCGCAGTATCTATGACAATATCCGCAAGTTTATCCGTTTTCTGCTGGCCTGCAATGCCGGGGAAATACTTACCATGTTTTTGGCTATGCTGGTTGGCCTGCCTCTGCCTCTGCGGGCTATACAAATTTTGTGGATAAACCTGGTTACTGATGGCTTGCCAGCCATGGCTCTCGGAGTGGAACCTGCTGAAGCAGGGGTAATGAACCGTCCACCGCGGCCTCCCACAGAGAGTATCTTTGCACGCGGACTTTGGCAGAAAATTATCGGCAGGGGACTTGTTATCGGCCTCACAACCATAGGCGTGTTTGCCTGGTCTCTGCAGCAGGGAATGGTGCTTGATGAGGCACGGACAATGGCATTTGCCACGCTGATAGTGGCCCAGCTTCTCTTTGTTTTCAGCTGCCGCAGTGAAACAGGCACTGTATCTGCCGGTGTTTTTTCAAACCTGTACCTGGCGGCTGCTGTAATGTCATCTTTTGGCATGCTGCTGCTGGTTCTTTATCACCCGGCCCTGTCAGTGATTTTTGGTACAGTTCCTCTTGGCACAGGGCAGTGGCTGATAATCTTATCGCTTTCTGTGCTGCCAAATCTGGTAAAAACATTGTGGTCCATGGTCATGGGAACAGTGGCGCCGCGCGTGGCAGTGGTCAGAAAATAAAAGAAAATAACGGAATTTACCGGAAGGATGATTTCTGCTACAATATAATAGTCGCAGTTAAAAAAAAGGGCTCCCGGCGGCGGGAGCTCTTCTGAAAGAGAGTTGGTTTTTATATGGTCAGCAGTATGACCGGTTTTGGACAGGCAGATAATGACACTGACAAGATTGCCCGCATCAAAGTGGAAATCCGTTCAGTAAACCACCGCTACCTTGATATATCTGTCCGCATGTCAAGAGGCATCCAGGCCCTAGAAGACAAGGTGCGCCGCAGCGTGCAGCGCAGCCTCGGCCGCGGGCGCGTAGAGATATTTATCACACGCCATGAGTCAGAGGGTGACAATGTTTCTGTGCTGCTTGACCGTTCTCTGACCGTAGCTTACATTAAAGCATTGGAAGAACTGAAAGAGTTGTGTTCACTGGATGAAAATCCTGACATGGGACTGCTCTGCCGCCTGCCGGATGTGCTGCGGGTGGAAAAACAGGAGACCAGCCTTGAGGAGATCTGGGAACAACTTGAACCGGTGTTGGAGAAAGCCCTGTCAGGCCTGATTGAACAGCGTAAAACTGAAGGTGAGAATCTTGCTGCGGATATTATGGAGAGGCTGAAGGCTATAAAGGAACTGGTAGCGCAGGTAGATAGCCGTTCGCCCATAGTAGTGGAGGAATACCGCAGGAGACTGGAAGAAAGGCTTCAAGCCTACCTGAAAGATATTGAAACTGACCAGGCGCGCATACTGACAGAAGCCGCAATCTTTGCCGACCGCAGCAGTATAAACGAGGAACTGGTCAGGCTTCGCAGCCACCTTGCCGCATACCAGCAGGCTTTATCTGAGCAGGGCCCCATTGGCCGCAAGCTGGATTTCCTGACGCAGGAACTATTCAGAGAGGTGAACACCATAGGTTCGAAAGCTAATGACTACGATATTACACGCCTGGTAGTGGATATGAAAACAGAGCTTGAAAAAATACGTGAGCAGGTGCAAAATATCGAATAGGCTCGCAATAGCTCTTTAGAATTACCTCTTGCATTTTTTCTCCAAATTCCGTTATACTATTAGCAGAGTGGCTCTATTTCAGTCAATTTTTTTAACGGAAAAGGAGGATTGGCCAAAAATGCCTATAAAGCTCATCAATATTGGTTTTGGCAATATAGTTTCTGCCAACCGCATTATCGCCATTGTCAGCCCTGAGTCAGCTCCAATCAAAAGAGTTATTACCGAGGCCAGGGACCGCGGCATGCTAATTGACGCAACCTACGGACGTAGGACCCGCGCGGTTATTATTACCGACAGTGGCCACGTGGTTCTGTCCGCGGTGCAGCCGGAGACTGTCAAACACCGCCTGCATACAAAGGAAGCCAGCGCCGCCGAAGAAGAAGAATAGCAGACCGGAGGTGAGCCAGTGGCAGGCAAGGGAATGCTCATAATCATCTCCGGTCCGTCGGGTGCGGGGAAGGGGACGGTATGCAGGGCACTTTTGGAACAGGATGACAAGCTTGTTCTGTCTGTGTCCAAAACAACCCGCTCGCCCCGTGCCGGGGAACAGGATGGGGTAAATTATAATTTTGTCAGCAAAGAGGTATTTTTAAAAGCGGTTGCTGATGGCGACTTCCTGGAGCACGCTTGCGTGTATGGGGAATACTACGGCACTCCCCGCAGCAGTTTAGAACAGATGCTGGCCTTCGGGAATGATGTAATTCTCGAGATTGACACGCAAGGTGCACTGAAAGTTAAAAATTCAGGGGTTAACTGCGTATTTATCTTCTTACTGCCACCATCTGCTGACGAACTATTCAGGCGGATTACCCGCCGCGGCACGGAGTCTGTTGAGAGCCTGAGGCGCCGGATGGCTTCAGCCAGGGGTGAGTTGTCCATGGCTTCCATGTATGATTATGTAGTGGTCAATGACTGTGTTGACGAAGCCCGTGACAGCATCGCCGCCGTCATTCGTGCCGAAAGGTGCCGCGTACACAGAAACATGGATTTGATTGAGGCAATTATTGAGGAGGCAAAAGAATGATTTATCCTTCCATTGACCGTTTGATTACTAAGGTAGATAGCAAGTACACGCTTGTAATCGCTGCGGCCAAACGGGCACGGCAGCTTAATGATAACAGCCGCCCTCTAATTGAGACTGGCTTGAATAAAAGTGTGTCTGTAGCATTGGAGGAAATAGTCCAGGATAAAGTGTCCTACGAACGCATTAAAGCGGGGCTAAAATAAAGGGGTGTCCGCCATGCTGGCCGGGAAGAGCATTGTCCTTTGCGTTACAGGCGGAATAGCTGCCTATAAGGCGGTGGAGCTCTGCAGGCTTTTTGTCAAAGCCGGCGCTGAAGTCCGCGTTATCATGACTTCGGCGGCAAAAGAGTTCATTTCGCCACTCACATTTGTGACTGTAAGCGGCAACCCTGTTTACAGCGAACTGTATGCAGCGGTGGAACGCTATGATGTGGCGCATGTCGGGTTAGCCGCTGAGGCTGACCTTTTTGTGATTGCCCCGGCCACTGCAAACTGCATTGGCAAGATTGCTTCAGGAATCGCCGACGACCTGCTGACAACCGCAGTGATGGCTGCGGCAAGCACAGTGCTGCTGGCGCCTGCCATGAATGTGAGAATGTATGAAAACCCCATCACACAGTCTAATATAAAAAAGCTGACAGTTTTAGGCTATCAAATTGTGGAGCCGGAAGAGGGAGAACTTGCCTGCGGTGATATAGGCCGCGGCAGGATGGCTGACCCTGAAACTATTTTCCGTGTGTCAGCAAGCTTGCTGGCCAGGGACAAATGCTGGCAGGGAAGACGTATTATAGTTACCGCGGGACCTACGCGCGAAGCACTTGACCCGGTGCGCTACATCTCAAACCATTCAAGCGGAAAGATGGGTTATGCCATAGCCCGCGCAGCTGCAATTGGCGGGGCGGAAGTGGTCCTTGTTTCAGGGCCCACCAATCTGGCGCCGCCGGTGGGGGTAAGGATGGCCCAAGTGGTGTCGGCGCAGGAGATGCGGGAGGCGGTAATGTCATATTTTCCTCAGTCAGATGTTGTTATTAAAGCTGCTGCCGTGGCTGACTACCGCCCCTCAACAGCCAGTGGGCAGAAAATAAAAAAGGGCGGCGATATGACGCTTACCTTGGTTAGGAATCCGGATATTCTGGCTGAACTTGGAGAGTTAAAAGAAGGCCGCTACCTTGTCGGCTTTGCTGCTGAGACTGAAGATATGTGTGCTAACGCGCACGATAAGCTGAGGAGAAAAAATCTTGATATGATTGTTGCCAACGACCTCACAGAGCCGGGGGCAGGCTTTGACGTGGATACTAACGTGGTTCGCTTTATTTTCAACGACGGCACTGAAAGACAGCTACCCAAAATGTCAAAAACTGAAGTGGCAGAGGAAATCCTGAAGGAAATTTACGCCCGCTACCGGTATAAGAAAACAAGAAAATCCGACTGAGTCGGATTTTTTATATAAAACAACTAATTATTCAGGAGAAAATTTCTTACAAGGCCCGGTGTAACAAACACTTCGAGCATTGCTGCCACAGCCAGCAGGAGAACGATGGCGGGGAAAGCATTTTTAATTTCTCTGAAAATGTGGACAATTGTCTCTTTGCGGCCCTGCCCCGGCAGGGGAAAGACAACATGATAGCCAAGCTTGAGGCCAAGTGCGGCACTGAGTAAAAAAGCAGGAAGTTCAAACATACCGTGGGGCAGGATACTGATAATGATTAATTGCAGAGGTAAAATGCCTTCGTTGGCCATATGCGCCACTACCGCTCCCAGCAGTGTGCCGTTGGCAAGTGTGGAAAAGAGGGCAGGAATGCCAAGAATGAAGCCGAGGATGATAACCTGGAGGGAAGCCGTCAGATTATGAAAGAAGAGAATCAATGTGCCGGCGATTGGGTTTCCACTGAAGACCCTGTCACCCAGATCGCGCAGAAGAGGAAATGCAGTCTCTTCAAGCATATTAAAAAGTGCAGGGTCACTTGAAAGGGCGGAATAGCTAAGAATATATCCAAGGAAGAAGAACGTTGTGGCTAAGAAGAGCCATGAGCGGTTTTCTGTAAAAACTAATTTTATACGGTTTACCATGGCGTTACCTCCGTTTGGACGCAGGGCTTTAATTTTTGGCTGTTTGGTACTATTATACCGGAAGGCAGGTAATTTGCAAGGAATCTTATCTTGTCGCAGGGTAAACAGGTTTTTCTGTGGAATTATATGATAATTAATAATCGCAGGAGATGCTTTTTGGAGGCTTGTATGGAAACGTTGGCACAGGTAATTATAAACACGCACCGGGGCGAATTGGACAGGCCTTTCACCTACCGCGTCCCGGAGGGAATGAGTATAGCCGTTGGTAGTCGTGTTATTGTGCCCTTCGCCAGGCAGCGCCTGGAGGGATACTGTATAAGTTTTTCGCCCGGCACGTTTGACGGCGATTTAAAAGAAATAGAGGAAGTGCTTGACACTGAACCGCTTTTAAGTGAAGAACTGCTGGCACTGGCCCAGTGGGGCGCCGGCCGCTATCTCTGCCGCAGGTTGGACTTTCTGCAGGCCATGCTTCCGGCCGGCCTGCGCTTTAAAACTAAAAAGTGGGTTGAATACTGCGGAGCGCCCGATGCAGAAGACGACATGCTTTCCTATTTGCAGGAGAATGGCCCGCTGCCTCTTTTCAGGTGGCAAAAAGCATTCCCTGAGGCAACGCGCATATTGCACCGCCTGCAAAGGGACGGTATAATTAAACTAAGCAGCCGGGACAGCCACGGCTTGGGTGAAAAAAAAATTAAGGTTGCACGTTTAACGGGAACCCCCAGCGAGTACGCAGTTACAGGAAAAAAACAGATGCTTGCACTAGAGCTTTTGCGCCAGAGTGGGAGACTTACTCTGGTACAGCTTGCAAGAGAAGGAATAAGCAGCGCTACATTGACGTCGCTGGCCGCCAGGGGAATCCTTGAGATCAGCGAAGAGCCGGTGCGCCGTTCTCCGCTGACAGAAGAAGCCGGGGCAGATGCAGCGGCCTTGTTTTTGACTCCTGACCAGCAAGCAGCTTTATCGTCAATAAAGTCTGGGCTCGCCGCCACAGGCCCAAGGAAGTTTCTGCTCCACGGCGTAACAGGAAGTGGTAAAACTGAGGTTTATCTGCAGGCAATCAGAGAAGTTCTTGATACCGGTAAAGAAAGTATTGTAATGGTACCTGAGATTGCCCTGACACCACAGATGATTGAGCGTTTTACCAGCCGCTTTCCCGGTAAGGTGGCAGTGCTGCACAGCCGGCTTTCAGCCGGCGAACGCCATGACGAGTGGATGAGGGCGGCTGAAGGGGAGGCGCCGGTAGTTATAGGAGCAAGGTCTGCTGTCTTTGCGCCGCTTAAAAAGCTGGGGCTCATAATTCTTGACGAGGAACATGAACATACTTACAAACAAGAGGAAAAACCTCGCTACCATGCACGGGATGTGGCACTTTGGCGGGCAGAGTACCATGGCGCTGTTGTAATACTTGGCAGCGCAACTCCTGCCCTTGAATCCTACCGCTATGCGCTAGATGGTAAATATGCCCTCTGCAGCCTGCCGGTTCGGATTGAACAAAGGCCTATGCCGCCCGTGGATGTGGTAGATATGCGGCTGGAGCTTAAAGATGGTCATCGGAACATGTTCAGCAGGCGTCTGCTGCAAGAGCTGGGTGCGACGCTTGGCGCGGGCAGACAGGCCATACTGTTTTTAAACCGCAGGGGTTATGCCACTTTTGTTCTCTGCAGGTCCTGCGGGCACGCTATGCGTTGCCCGTCCTGCCAGGTGGCGCTTAAATACCATAGCGACGGAGCAAGGCTGCGTTGTCATTACTGCGATTACAATGAGGACTACCCCCTAGTCTGCCCGTCATGCGCCGGCAGGTATATCAAACACTTTGGCACCGGCACACAAAAAGTGGCCGAAGAGGTAAACAAACATTTCCCGTCAGCGCGTGTTGCCAGATTAGATGCAGACACTACCTCGCGCAAAGGTGACCACAGTCGAATCCTATCTGCTTTCAGACGTGGCGAGACAGATGTGCTGGTGGGCACGCAGATGGTGGCCAAAGGGTTGGATTTCGCCGGCGTAACCATGGTAGGGGTAATCACAGCTGATACAGCTCTTAACTTACCGGACTTCAGGGCCGGTGAGAGGACCTTCCAGCTCCTGACCCAGGTGTCTGGACGTGCCGGACGGAGTGAAGCGGGAGGCAGGGTTGTTGTTCAGACATATACACCTGAACATTATGCCATCCAAACAGCCAAAGAGCACGACTATTTGTCCTTCTATGAGCGTGAAATAAGATCTCGTGAGGAACTGGGCTACCCACCTTTTAAGGTACTTGTCAGGCTGCTTTTTACAGGAAAGGACGAGGGAACAGTTGCTGCAGCGGCGGCAGAGGTCGCGCTGCTGCTTGAGGTACGTGCAGACCTGCTTGGGCCCTCGCCATGCCCCATCTCTAAGCTGCGGGGGAGCTTCCGCTGGCACCTGGTGGTGCGCGGCGACGACCTGTTTGGGCTGCTGGACGTAGTGAGGGAGACGGAAAAAGTTTTTGGGCAGAGCCCTCTCTCGTCTCACGTGCGACTGAGTATTGACGTGGAACCCCAGAATTTACTTTAACCAGGAGGAAGCAGCAATGGCTATCAGGATTATAAGAAAAAGTGGAGACCCGGTATTACGGGGGATTTCTCGTGAAGTAAAAGAAATTACACCACAGTTACTGGCTCTTCTTGATGATATGGTTGAAACAATGAATGACGCTGAAGGCGTAGGCCTTGCGGCTCCCCAGGTTGGTATCAGCAAACGACTGATTGTGGTGGACGCCCGGGATGAGCACGGGTTGCTCAAGCTGGTAAACCCCGTTATAGTGAACCGGCAGGGTAGGGATATAGTCGTTGAAGGCTGCCTTAGCTTTCCGAGTTTGGTTGGTGAAGTGGAAAGAGATTCACAGGTTACTGTAAAAGCACTGGGCACAGATGGAAAACAGCTTGAAATCTGCGCCTGCGGCCTTTTGAGCCAGGCACTGCAGCATGAGATTGACCATCTGGACGGCATCTTGTTTGTGGACCATGCTATCCGGTTTATCGAAGAAAAGAAAGACGAAAAGAAAGACGGCCAGGATTAGACATTTTGAGGGAGGTGGAAGCAGATACGATGAAGGATATACGCATAGTCTTTATGGGCACGCCAGACTTTGCAGTTCCTGCGCTTTGCAAGTTGGCGGAGGCTTTCAGCGTCATGCTTGTGGTGACACAGCCTGACAGACGGCGCGGCAGGGGACAGACGCCATCTCCAACACCGGTAAAAAAAATTGCGGAAGAACTTATGCTGCCTGTCAGCCAACCAACACGGTTGAGAGACGGTGTGCTTGCAGCGCATCTGTCCGGCCTTGCGCCGGACTTGGTGATCACCGCCGCTTACGGGCGGCTGCTGCCGGCTGAAATACTGGCAGTGCCGAAGATTGCATCGCTTAATATCCACGCTTCTCTGCTTCCCCGCTACCGAGGCGCTGCGCCAATCCACCGTGCTGTGATAAATGGTGATAGTGTAAGCGGAGTAACAATTATGTATATGGATACAGGCATGGATACAGGCGACATTTTACTGCAGCAGTCTGTACCAATCGGCCCGGACTCAACCACCGGGGAACTTCATGACATATTGGCAGCCCTTGGCAGCGACATGATTGTACAGGCTGTCAGGGACGTGATGTCAGGGAAAGCCGCACGTGTCAAACAGGATGACACCATGGCGAGCACTGCACTGCCTTTGAGACCTGGTGAGGAAGAGATAGACTGGAGTGTCGATGCTGCAGGCATACATAATCTGGTGCGTGGTATGAATCCGTGGCCCGGGGCGTATACTTTGTTTAATGAAAAAAGGCTAAAAATATGGGGGGGCAGGGCGGAGGACGCCAGCCCTGCACCATGCGGGAGAATCCTTGAAGCCGGTGATGAGGGCATCCTTGTGGCTGCCGGCAAGGGGGCCTACCGCATCGGAAAGCTGCAGCCTCCGGGTAAAAGGGTAATGTCTGCATCTGAATACCTGTGCGGCAACATCTTGCAGCCGGGGGAGACACTGGGAAGGAGGGATTGCGATGGGGGTCCGTAAACGACTGTATCTGGGCCTTTTAAGTGCCACACTGCTCCTTTTTGGCGGAACAATTGTCTACATCTGGCTCACTGTCTTTCAGCGTGACGGAGGGCTTCTTCGTTACTTTTTTGCCGCGGCTGTAATTGTGGTGCTTTTTGTCCTCCTGATTGTGGGCCTGGGATTTGCCGGTATAGTACTGTCAATTGTTTCCGATCGTAGTTTTAAGGTACTTGACGGCCCGATAAACTTCACAGTTTCAATCCTCTACCCTGTTGTAATCAGGCTTGGGAAGCTGTTTAAGATTGCACAGGATAAGATTCAACGCTCCTTTGTAGAAGTAAATAACCAGTTGGTTAAAGCCCGCCGGGGAAGTATGAACCCCGGGCGCCTGTTGGTGCTTTTGCCGCACTGCCTGCAGGACCGGGATTGTACAAACAGGATCACGACAAATGAAAAGAACTGCCGGCGCTGCGGCCGCTGCAAGGTAGGAGATCTGCTTGCTTTAGGTGAAAGATATGGAGTGCATGTGCGTATCGCTACAGGAGGGACACTGGCCAGGGAAGCTGTAAAGCAATTAAGGCCAAAAGCCATTGTTGCAGTTGCCTGCGAGCGTGACCTGACCAGCGGGATACTTGATTGTATCCCTCTGCCTGTACTGGGAGTAACCAATGAACGCCCAAACGGCCCCTGCCATAACACCACGGTGAGGCCTGAGGCAGTGGAAAATGCGATTTTGTTCTTTCTGAAAGGAGGAAATAACTATGTTACCCCTTGACATTACCTTTCTCTTGGTTCTGCCCGCTTTTTTCTTTGCCATGTGGGCACAGGCACGCGTCCACTCCACTTATAATAAATTTGCCCGCGTCATGGCTCGCTCCGGTGTGACCGGCTCCCAGGTGGCAAGGAGGCTGCTGGACGATGCCGGCCTGCGCGATGTAGGAGTAGAGATGGGGCAGGGCAACCTTTCCGACCACTATGACCCGCGCCGCCGCCTGATACGCCTTTCACCCGACGTCTACCGCAGCAGTTCACTGGCGGCACTGGGTATTGCGGCCCATGAAACCGGCCACGCCATTCAGCACGGTGATGGTTATATCCCTTTAAGTTTTCGCAATAACATTTTTCCCGTGGCAAATATCGGTTCACGTATGGCCTTTCCGCTTTTTTTTGTTGGATTCTTTTTCGCCAGGGGCGGCCTGGGCTGGCTGATGCAGGTGGGCATCCTCTTCTTTGCCTTTGCTGTGGTATTTCAGCTTGTCACACTGCCGGTGGAGTATAACGCCTCCAGCCGCGCACTTTCATTACTGGAGGGTGCAGGCTACCTGACCATGGAAGAGGTGGGTCCGACACGTCAGGTACTAAACGCAGCGGCGCTTACATATATCGCTGCTGCCGCTGTGGCTGTGACACAGCTGCTGAGGCTCCTGATGCTTCGCAACAGAAGATGAAAAAGAAACTGGACGCCAGGGAGGCAAGCCTGCTGGCCTTAAAGCGTGTGGAAGAGGACGGTGCTTTTGTTAATCTTGCCCTCACAGAGGTTCTCTTTGGCAAAGATATAGACCCGCGCGACAGGAGGCTGGCCGCTGAAATCTCCTATGGTGTAATCACCTACAAGCTTACCCTTGACTGGATGATCAGCCATGCTGCCGGGCGCCCGGTGGATAAAATAGATAAACCGCTGCTAAATATTCTCCGCATCGGTTTTTACCAGCTTTTTTATCTGGATAGGATACCGGCTGCCGCTGCCTGCCATTCCGCGGTGGAGTTGACAAAAAAAAGCAAAAAGGGCGCTTTGGCGCCTTTTGTCAACGGGGTATTGCGTGGTGCGCTGCGCAAAAAAGACTCCCTGCCATGGCCAAAGCGGGAGGATGATGAAGCCGCTTATCTAACCCTTGTCTACTCCCACCCCGGCTGGCTGGTAAAACGCTGGCTGGCACGCCTGGGTGCAAAGGAGACTGAAGCGCTGCTTGCCGCCAACAACAGGTATGCCCCACTTACACTGCGCACTAATACGCTAAAGACAACGCGCAGTGAACTGCTTTTGCTCCTTGGAGAACAGGGGTTAAAGGTAAGGCCGGGAGAGCTAGTACCGGAGAGTATAATCCTGGAGGCCGGCGGACGTCTCGATGACATTGTACAACACAGGCAGGGGTATTTTATGGTTCAGGGGGAAAGCGCCATGCTGACCTCAAGAGTGCTTGAGCCACAGCCCGGTGAAAGAGTGCTTGATTGCTGCAGCGCTCCCGGTGGTAAAACTGCTCATATTGCCCAACTGATGGATAATCAGGGAGAAATTGAGGCGCTTGACATTTACCCGCACCGTCTGGAGTTGGTGGAAGCAAACTGCAGGCGCTTGGGCGTTAATATCGTTAATAGTATTTGCGCCGATGCCCGGGACATTTCATGTTTGGAAAGAGGAAGCTTTGACCGTGTGCTGCTTGATGCGCCGTGCTCCGGTCTGGGGGTAATCAGGCTCAAACCCGACATCAGGTGGCGAAGGCAAGAGCGGGATATCCATGAACTTGCCTCTGTGCAGGCCGTAATGCTTAAAGAAGCAGCACAGGCCACCCGCCCGGGCGGAGTCCTGGTCTACAGCACCTGTACCAACGAGCCCGAAGAGACCGATCTGGTTATCGAGTCTTTCCTGAAGGGGCACCCCCGTTTCAGGGCGGATAGTGCAAAGCCTTACCTGCCAGAGTCAGTAAAAGGGGCTATGGGGCGCACGGGCGTTCATCTTTATCCGCACCTGCATAATGCAGACGGCTTTTTCATCTGCAGGCTTGTCCATAGTCAATATTGATGATTTAGATATTGTTTACTGACGGTGTTTACTGAGCATGCAGTGTGGCGCGCTTTAAAGGCAGCCACATTGCATTTTGGCGAGTCATTTGGTATACTTGGGGCAGACCGGCTTGCCGGCAATAATTCAATAAGGGCCGTGGTTCAATGAAAACAACAATTGCCCTGGCACTGACACCGGCCGCAATGGCCGGTTTCCTGGAGGGGTTGGGCGAGCCGCCTTACCGGGCGGACCAGGTTCTAGACTGGCTCTACCGCAAGCAGGCTTATAACTTCAGCGATATGACCAACCTGCCGCAAGGGCTCCGTGAGAAGCTGCAAAAGGAAGCCAAAACCGGTTTCCTTGAGCTGGTAAAACAGCAGGTTTCAGACGATGGTACCATAAAACTTCTTTTTGCTCTGGGCGACGGTGAATCAGTGGAAACAGTGGCTCTTCCCTACAGGACCGGGCACAGTGTGTGTGTTTCCACGCAGGTGGGCTGTAAGATGGGATGTCTGTTCTGTGCCTCAGGAATGCCCGGATTTGTGCGCAACCTCACCGCTGCTGAGATAATGGCCCAGGTGCTGCAGGTGAAAAAGCTACTGGCGGCGGAGGGACATGCTCTAAAAAGTATGGTTTTGATGGGGACGGGTGAACCGCTTGACAACTGGGCAGCTTTGCTCCCTTTCCTTAATGCTGTCCACGATCCGGCACGGCTTGGCATGAGCCTGCGCCACGTGACTATTTCAACAAGCGGGGTGGCGCCGCGGATCCTGGACCTGGCAAAGCTTGGCTGGCCGCTCACATTGTCGGTTTCACTGCACGCGCCAAACGATAAACTACGAGGCAAAATCATGCCTGTTAACAGGAAATACCCGCTATCCGTGCTGCTGCCGGCATGCTGGGAGTTTGCCGAGATAACAGGCAGGAGAGTAACATTTGAGTATCTTCTGATTGACTCCCTAAACGATGGGGAAAATCAGGCCAGGGAGCTGTCAGGCCTTTTGCGGGGGATGCAGTGCCATGTAAATTTAATACCGCTCAACGCGGTACCTGAACTTCCTTTTACTCCGAGCAAAGATGCTGCAGTCTTGCGGTTTCAGGAGATCTTGCGGCAAAATAAAATTAACGTTACAGTAAGGCGTAAATTAGGCGCTGATATAGCGGCGGCATGCGGCCAGCTGCGCAACACTTTCCGGGGGAGTGAGCAAGATGGATGCCGCAGGGATAAGCGACAGGGGAAAAGTCAGGGAAAAAAATGAAGACTCCTATCTTCTCTGTAACGACGGTGCTTTCAGGTTGTATGCCGTAGCCGACGGAATGGGCGGGCACGCTGCCGGGGAGGTGGCCAGCAACTTAGCACTCGAATGTGTCCGCAGGCACGTGGCGGAGCACGGGGCAAAACTGCTGGAAGATGCGGGGATGAGTGTGCCTGACTTTATTAAAACAATGCTGGATTACGCCAATCTAAGCGTGTTGGATGTTGGGCTTTCAGAACGTTCCCAGGCCGGTATGGGCACCACGCTTACGATGTTGTTTGGTTTCTATGGCCGTTATTGGCTGGGACATATCGGGGACAGCCGGGCATATTTAATCAATAATGACGGCATATTTCACCTGACTGAGGACCATACACTTGTCACACAACTGGTGCGAAACGGACAGCTCAGTGAAGAGGAAACCAACTGCCATCCTCAGCGACATATCCTGACCAGGGCGCTTGGTACTGATAAATCTGTTGATTTTGACATCATGCCCTTGGCTTGCCGTCCGGGAGATACGGTTCTGCTCTGCAGTGACGGCCTCCACAGCCTTGTTGACAACGAAGAAATACACGCAGTCGCAGTTGCCGGTGAAGACATTAGAAGTATACTGGAGAAACTGGTGTCTCTGGCCAATGAAAGAGGCGGTACAGATAATATAACAGCTGTCCTCGTCCAACTGTAGCAGTTAATACGGAGCGGAGTAAAACTCGAGGTGAAGACATGATTGGGAAAATTCTGGGGAACCGTTACCGGGTGGTTGAAAAAATTGGCGACGGGGGGACGGCCTTTGTCTACAGGGGCCTGGATATCCTCTTAAACCGCAGCGTGACTGTTAAAGTACTGCGTCCGGAGTATGTAAGCGACCAGGACTTTGTGCGCCGTTTCAGGCGCGAAGCACAGGCGGCTGCCAGCCTTTCACACCCCAATATAGTAAGTATTTACGACGTTGGCTATGAAGACGGCATCCATTATATAGTTATGGAATACATCAAGGGGAAATCGCTTAAAGAACTTGTTGAACAGATGGGACAACTCCCGCTGAAGATGGCAGTTGATTATGCCTGCCAGATTGCCCATGCCCTTGATCATGCCCACCGTCATGGCATTATCCACCGTGATGTGAAGCCTCATAACATTCTGATTAATGAAGAGGGCCGGGTTAAAGTCACTGACTTTGGTATCGCCCAGGCTGTGACCTCTACCACGGTTACCTATGACGGTGCTATTTTGGGCTCTGTCCACTACTTTTCTCCCGAGCAGGCCAGAGGCGGCCAGACAGGTGAAAAGTCAGATATTTACTCGCTGGGAGTGGTCCTCTATGAGATGCTTACCGGAGCTGTCCCCTATGAGGGAGAGTCGCCGGTATCAATAGCACTTAAACACGTACAGGATCCTTTTCCCGACCCCCGTACAATCAACGCCGATATACCTGTGCCGCTGTGGCAGGTTATCCGTAAAGCTGTGGAAAAAGACCCTGAGAGACGCTACCAATCGGCGCGGGAAATCTTATCAGACCTTACAGACTGGCTAAACGGCAAACCTATCAGTCCAGTAAGCAGTAAGCCCCCGGAAGAAAAGGCACGGCCTGAAAAAAAGAAAAAAAGAAAAGCTTTAATCTGGCGCTGGGTAATAATCGTACTTTTACTTGCTTTTGCCGTCCTGCTTACAGTAGGTATCTCACATCTTCGCTCCATCATGGTGGTTCCGGAAGTGGAGGTACCGTCCGTGGAAGGGGAGAGTATTTCCAGGGCAACAAAGATACTGGGAGATGTGGGACTCAAGCCTAAAATAGTTGACGAAGCTCCGGATGAAACAATACCGTCAGGACATGTGCTGCGCCAGGATCCTGCCGCAGGCCGAAGAGTTAAGCAGACACGGGAGATTGAGCTGACTCTCAGTACAGGCCCCATCATGGTCGAAGTGCCAAGCGTCCTAAACAGGACTGAACTGGAAGCTACGATAATACTGAGAGGTTTGGGTTTTAATCCCGAAACCCGGGAAGAGTACAGAGAAGAGGCCCCCGGCACAGTTGTCCGCCAGGATCCCAGTGAAGGGTTCAGCCTTGTCAGGGGGTCAACAGTAATAATAACAGTAAGCCTGGGCGGGCGTCCGTTTCCAATGAAAAACCTGATAGGTTCAACACTGGCCGATGCCGAGGACTGGGCTGCTCTGTTTGGGCTGACGGTACGTAACGTGGCACATAGGGAAAACCCAAATGTTGCGCCGGGATTTGTTTATGAACAATTCCCAGCTGCCGGGGAGCTTGTGCAGGCAGGAGATTTTGTGGACCTGGTTGTGAGCAAAGAAAGAAGCGGCGGAGACACCAGAGAGTATGGAATCACGATTGATACCGCCCAAATCCCTGTCGGTGAAACAGTGACAGTGACTATCAAAGATTTAAACGGAGAAAGAGTGGAATTTCATCAAAGCTCAGGAGGTACTTTTATCGTTACAGGTGTCGGTCACGGCACAGTTGAGGTGCGCTGGCGCGATTATTATAAAAAGATTAACTTCCCTAATTAAAGAGGAAATTTAAGAGGTGATACCAACTGCAGGGGACTATTATCAGGGCGCTCGGTGGATTTTGTGACGTGCGGGATGAAGACAGTAATATCTGCCGCTGTCGCGCGCGCGGGCGTTTAAAAAAAGAAGGCGTCACCATAATAGTGGGTGACCATGCTGAGTTTACTCCTCTGTCGGCTGGCGAAGGGGTGCTGGAAAACATTTTGCCTCGCCGCAACCATTTGAAGCGGCCGCAGGTTGCCAATGTTGACCAGGTAGTTATTGTATGTTCCCCACATGATCCGCCTCTTTCATTTCATCTGCTGGACAGGCTGCTTGTGCAGTCGGAAGCCCAGGGCTTAGAGGCCTTTATCTGTATGAATAAGCTCGATCTCGCTTTGAATAACGAGCTTAACAGTTTGCGCGATGTGTATGGGAAAGCAGGCTATACAGTGTTTGGTACAAGTGCTTTAAAGCGTCAGGGTATTGAACAGCTGGCTGCTATTTTCAAAGACAGGGTATCAGTGCTGGCAGGCCCTTCAGGAGTCGGCAAATCCTCACTTCTCAACTGCATGCAGGAAGGACTTACTCTAAGAACAGGGGAAATTTCCGACAGGCTTGGACGGGGCAGGCATACCACACGCCATGTTGAGCTTCTTCCCGTGGATGGAGGCGGCCTTGTAGCTGATACTCCCGGGTTCAGCCAACTGGAATTGGATGGTGTCTTGCCGCGTCAACTGGGACACTATTTTCCTGAATTTGAGAGTTATGCTGCGCACTGCCGCTTTAACGGCTGTATGCACAGGAGTGAACCGGGGTGTGCTGTCAAAGCGGCATCAGAAGCAGAGGAACTTTCATCTGTCCGCTATAGCAGCTATCTGGTTATTCTGAATGAGGTATTTGCACAGGAAAGGAGCTATTAGCGTAAATGATAAAAATTGCCCCTTCTCTTTTATCTGCTGACTTTTCGTGCCTGGCGGAGGAAGTTAAGAGAGTGGAATCCGGCGGCGCCCACTGGCTCCATTTCGACGTAATGGACGGTCATTTTGTGCCTAACATCACCATAGGACCGCTTGTTGTAAGGGCTCTGAGAGAAAAAACCAGCCTTTTTTTCGATGTACACCTGATGATTGAGAGGCCGGAGATGTTTATTGCTGAATTTGCCGATGCCGGAGCAGACCTGATAACTGTATCTGCCGAAGCATGCACACATCTGCACAGAGTGCTGCAGACGATAAAGGGGCTTGGTAAAAAAGCCGGTGTTGCTGTTAATCCGGCAACGCCGCTGTCGGCAATTGAATATGTTCTCGATGAGCTGGACCTGGTGCTGATTATGAGCGTCAACCCAGGGTTTGGCGGACAGAGCTTTATCCCTGCAGTACTGCCGAAAATAAGATCTTTACGCAAAATGCTCGGCAGCAGGGAAGTTGATATTGCGGTAGACGGCGGTATAAATGATGTGACTGCGCCCCTTGTTACAGAAGCGGGAGCTAATGTCCTGGTAGCCGGTACTTCCATTTTTAAGGCAGCAGATGCGATAAAAGCTATCAAGATGCTTCAGACTGAAAAAAAGTTAGTTTAATACATTGCTATATGCTATAATATAAGCGTTATTTTCCTTCAGGGTCAGGTGAGAAGGGTTTCCTTCAATTCCTAACCGGCGGTACAGCCCGCGAGCCAGGTGGCTGATCCGGTGAGATTCCGGAGCCGACAGAAAAGTCTGGATGGGGGAAGGGATTCTTTTTCCTATGCAAAACCCTGGGGAGCCGGGGTTTTTAATTTCCCAAAGAGAGGTGTTGGCGAGGATGGAAGCGGACGAACGATATATGTGGCTGGCACTTGACCTGGCGGTTCAGGGACTGGGAGAAACAAGTCCAAATCCAATGGTAGGCGCTGTATTGGCTAAAAACGGGAAGGTAATCGGTACAGGATACCACCACCGGGCCGGGGGGCCGCACGCCGAAATATTCGCGCTGGAGGCAGCTAAGGAAGAGGCGCGGGGAGCCACATTGTACGTAACGCTGGAGCCATGTTCTCATACGGGGAGTACGCCGCCATGTACTGACCGTATTATTCAGGCAGGGGTCAGGAAAGTGGTGGTGGCTATGCAAGACCCCAACCCGCTTGTTAACGGCCAGGGGTTGGCACAGCTTCATGCGGCGCGTATTAAAGTGAAGACCGGCGTACTGGAAGAAAAAGCCTCCCGCCTCAATGAATCTTATATCAAATATATAACCACCCGCAGACCGTTTGTTACTATGAAAGCAGCCATGACCCTTGATGGGAAAATAGCCACCAGGACAGGCGCTTCACGGTGGATTTCCAGCGAACGTTCGCGTGAATTCGGGCACCGTCTGCGGCGCCGGAATGATGCGATTATGGTGGGTGTTGGCACTGTGGTCGCCGATAATCCAAGGCTTACCACAAGATTGCCGGAAGCCGGCCCCGACCCCCTTCGTATCGTTGTGGACAGCCACGCCAGGACGCCGCTGGAAGCTGCTGTTATTGCCAATAAAGCAGGCAGGACACTGCTGGTTGCCACAACTGCGGCGTCTGCAGAGAGTGTTGACGCGTTAAGGGATAATGGAGTGGATGTAATACAACTGCCTCCGGGTGATGACGGCCGTGTGCCGCTGGATAAATTGATGGCTGAACTTGGTGGGCGGGAGATTACTTCGGTGCTGGTGGAGGGAGGAAGCGCCCTCAACTACTCAATGCTGGCAGCGGGACTTGTGGATAAGGTTTACTTCTTTGTGGCGCCGCTGCTGTTTGGCGGAGACAAGGCGCCCTCCCCTATTGGCGGCGAAGGCGTGGCCAGAGTCGACGAAGCCTGGCATTTGACCAACATTGAAATAAGCCGCTATGATTGTGACGTGCTTGTCACAGGATACGTTTCCACAGCGGATGATAAAGGCTGTACAGAATAGGGGGATGAGTCTTGTTTACCGGAATTATTGAAGAAATGGGGACTGTCAGGGCACTGGAGGTGCGGAGTGAATCGGCTAAGATTAAAATCGAGGCCAGGAAAGTTTTGTCCGACATTCGCATGGGCGACAGCATTGCGATAAACGGGGTTTGTCTTACTGTTGTGTCATTCTCCGGCCAGACTTTTTTAGCTGATGTAATGCCTGAGACACTGCGTAAAACCAACTTAATCGGCCTCAAAGCCGGCCACAGGGTAAATCTTGAAAGGGCGTTGGCTCTGGGAGGAAGGTTGGGAGGACACCTTGTCAGCGGCCATATTGACGGCACAGGCAGGCTGCGCGAAAAGCACAACGAAGGAAACGCTGTAGTTATTCACTTCAATGCTTCTCCCGAAGTACTGCGCTTTATAGTACCCAAAGGGAGTATCGCCATTGACGGGATTTCACTGACAGTGGCCAATGTCAACCTGGATTCGTTTTCAGTGTCTGTAATTCCCCATACAGCGGCAGAGACAACATTGGGTGACCGCAGGACCGGTGACATGGTAAACCTGGAGAATGATATGATTGGTAAATATGTTGAGCGTCTTCTTAGTTCATACCAGGATATGAGACAGCAGAAGGACATTAGCATTGATTTTCTGAAAGCCAACGGCTTTATACAATAGAGGAGGAGCATAAATGGTATTTAACAAAATTGAAGAAGCTATTGAAGAGCTGCGGCAGGGGAAAATGATTATTGTGGTGGATGACGAAGACAGAGAAAATGAAGGCGACCTGATAATAGCCGCTGAAATGGCGACCACTGAAGCCATCAATTTTATGGCCAGGTATGCCTGCGGCTTAATCTGTATGCCCATAACCGCTGAGCGGGCCGGCGAGCTTGAAATTCCGCTGATGGTATTGAGGAATACAGATTCCCATAATACTGCATTTACTGTTTCCGTCGATGCAAAAGACACGGCAACCGGTATTTCAGCTGTGGAGCGCGCGCTGACAGTCAAAACCATGATCGATCCGGCCTCAAAGCCGGATGATCTGCGCCGCCCGGGCCACATATTCCCTCTTATAGCTATGGATGGTGGAGTGCTGCGCCGGGCGGGTCATACAGAGGCCGCCGTTGATTTAGCCAAACTGGCGGGTCTCTATCCTGCAGGTGTAATCTGTGAAATTATGAGCGAGGACGGGACAATGGCCAGGGTCCCTCAACTGATGGAGTTTGGCAAAGCCCACAATCTGAAAATTGTAACAATCGCCGCTCTTATTAAATACCGCATGCATAAAGAAAAGTTGGTGAAGAGAGCGGCAGAAGCAGTGCTGCCCACAATGTTTGGAGAGTTCAGAGTCATTGCATATGAAAACAGTGTGGACAGGCTTGAACATCTGGCGCTGGTAAAAGGCACAATTAGTCCGGAAGATTCAGTTTTGGTGCGTGTGCATTCGGAGTGCATGACAGGCGATGTCTTCCACTCCCTTCGTTGTGACTGTGGCTCGCAGCTTGCTCATGCGCTTAAGATGATTGAGGATGAAGGCAGGGGAGTACTTGTTTATATGCGCCAGGAGGGCAGGGGTATCGGACTGGTAAATAAAATAAGGGCTTATGCCCTGCAGGACAAGGGCAAGGACACTGTTGAGGCCAACGAGGAACTTGGTTTTGCTCCCGACCTGCGCGACTACGGTGTGGGAGCTCAGATCCTGGTCGATTTGGGAGTAAAGAAAATCAGGCTTCTCACCAATAACCCGCGCAAGATAAAAGGGCTGGAGGGTTACGGCCTGTCGTTGGCAGAACGTGTGCCGCTGGAGGTGCCTTTGTGTGAATTTAATGAGGGCTACCTTGACACCAAGAAAAATAAACTCGGACATATCTTAGGCTCCCGTTGCCATGTTTAATAGGTAATAATTAATTATCAGAGGAGGATTTACATTGACTAATCTTTATGAAGGTCAACTTGTGGCCAGAGACTATCGATTTGGTATTATAGTGTCGCGCTTTAATGAGTTTATTTCCAGCAAGCTGCTCAGCGGCTGCCTGGATGCCTTAAAGAGACACGAAGCCCTTGAGGAGAATATTGCGGTTGCCTGGGTGCCGGGAGCTTTTGAGGTTCCCCTCATAGCACAGAAAATGGCACGCAGCGGCAGATATGACGCAATTATTTGCCTGGGTGCTGTCATTCGCGGCGCCACGCCTCATTTCGAATATGTATCAGGCGAGGTAACAAAAGGAATAGCCAAGGTTGCGCTTGACAGCGGGGTACCCACGGTGTTTGGCATTATCACCAGTGACACCATTGAGCAGGCAATTGAACGCGCCGGCACAAAGGGCGGGAACAAGGGTTGGGATGCCGCTCTCAGCGCCATAGAAATGGCTGACCTGACTAAAAAGATATCCTGATGAACTAATAAAGTTAAGGCGCTGTTTGGCGCCTTATTTGCGGAGCAGGACTTCAGGGCTTATCAGCTGCAGTGTAAATTGCCTGCTTATTTTATCAGTGCAGAGAAGAGAGTAGGTGAAAAAAATTGCAGGTTAGCGACGATATGGTTCTGGTTAAGAGCTGTCAAAATGGGGATTTATATGCTTTTGACACGCTGATGCAGAAATATGAAAAGAAAGTTTATTCCCTCTGCTACCGCATGTCGCGCAACCCTGATGATGCCGCAGACCTGGCCCAGGAGGCTTTCACAAAAGTATACAAGGCTCTCCCTTCATTTCGCGGGCAATCTTCTTTCTCCACCTGGCTCTATCGCATTGTGACAAATACCTGCCTTGATGAACGCAGGCGGCGGGACAGCAGGCCAAGTACAGTCTCTATTGATAAACCTCTCGAGACAGAAGAGGGAGAGATGGCGCTGACACTGCCCTGCAGCGACCCTGATCCATTAACAGTTGCTGTCAATCTGGAATTACAGAATGAAATAAATGAATTGTTGGCTATGCTCCCCCCTGACCAGCGCCTTGTATTGGTAATGCGTGATTTGGAAGGTTACAGCTACCTGGAAATTGCCGATGCACTTCAGGTTACAATGGGTACAGTCAAATCACGCTTAAACCGGGCCCGCTCCAGATTGCGCGATCTTTATCTGAAAAAAGAGGAACAAATTCATCCGGTTCTGCATCTAAAGGAGAAAAGGGGGTGGAATCATGACCTGTGAACTGGTGAGAGAAGTAATTTGTGAATATATTGACGGTGAACTTGATATAGCGCAGCTTGAGACTTTTGAGTCACATCTTGAATATTGCATGGTATGCCGCAGGGAAGTTGACGAACTGAGGGAAACTCTCACCTGGTTGAAGCAGGCTGAGGAAATTTCTCCTCCGGCCGGTTTGCGCAGTTCGGTACTAAACAGGCTCAAGAAGGACAAGATGACTAAAAACAGACTGCGTTTTGCGCCAGGCTTTTCTCAGGCAGTGGCCGCCGCGGCCATCTTTGTCTTCCTTGTGGCCGGAAACCTCACACTTGCGCGGCTGCCGGCTGTCGCCGGACTGCCAAAGAGCTTATCCGAACCGGGGCAGAACCTTACACTGGAAGCGCCTACCATGGAAGTTCAGGGAACGGATGCTCCCGATGCCGCCGGGCCGGTCGAGCCTGCTAACAGACAGGGTAGCGTAGATGTGACTGCAGAAGGCAAGGAATTTAGCGAGGATTATCAAGTTGGTGTTACGGACGCAAGAGCGCCGTCGGGCCTGCGCCGCCTGACAGTAAATCCCCGTGTTGTCCTTAATGCTCTGCTGCTTCCGCTGTTTGTTGTCTTTTCCTGGCTGGCAGTGAGGAAAAAGAAGGAGGCATGAGTATGACGGAACCAAAGTTCCTGATAGTGGACGGCAGCAGCCTGCTCTACCGGGCTTTCTTTGCCCTGCCGCTGCTTCAGACAAAGCAGGGCCTTTATACCAATGCTGTATACGGCTTTACAACCATGCTGCTCAGACTGCTTGAGGAAGAAAAGCCCGACTACGCCGTAGTGGCTTTTGACAGGCCGACGCCCACCTTCAGGCATCTGGAGTATAAAGAATACAAGGCAAAGCGTGAGAAGACGCCGTCAGAGCTGTCCGAGCAGGCCGCAAGCGTGCGTGAAATCCTCAGTGCTCTGCACATACCAGTGATGGAAATGGACGGCTACGAGGCTGACGACCTGATCGGCACTATTTCCCGACAGTCCAACCTGTCTCAAATTAAGCCGGTCATTGTCACTGGCGATGCCGATATTTTTCAGCTTGTGGACCTTCCGGCAGAAGTAATCTACACCCGGCGGGGGATAACACAGGTGGAAAGATATGACCACAATAAGCTGCATGAGCGCTACGGCCTCAGCGCCAGCCAGTTTATTGACTATAAAGGCTTAAAGGGCGACCCATCGGACAATATACCCGGTGTGCCGGGAGTGGGTGAAAAAACGGCAATCAAGCTGCTGCAGCAGTTTGGGACAATGGACGGTATTTATGAACACCTGGCAGAGATTCCGGGCAAGTTGAAGGAGACATTGGCACAACACCAAGAGCAGGCATATCTCAGCAAGCGTCTTGCCACAATTATCACAGACATGCCTGTGGAACTTAAGCCCGACGATTTTCGCCGGCGTGAGCCCGACTATGACAGGCTACGCGTTATATTCGAGCAACTTGAGTTCAAAAGCCTGCTTGAGCGCCTGCCGTCTGAACAGTCTGCAACTGAGCATAAAACTTTGGTTCAGGAGTCCTTTAGCGAGGTCAAAGCAAGCGCCGACTGGGAGCGCTTCTCTGCCGCCGTTGCCAGGGCGGGAGAGGCTGCCATTATCACAGAGCCTGCGGGAGCTTCCTGGCAAAGTGCACTGGCAGGAATTGCTGTGGCCCTGCCGGCAGAGACATTTTATATCCCTTTTCATTTTCTCAGTGAGAGGATTGAGCAGGCGGGCAGGATATTTTTGTCTGAGGCCTTTACCACCATTGCCTATGACGCCAAGACATGGATTAATATCTGTGTAAAAATAATGGACGCTGAACCGGCAGGCCCCGTTTTTGACGTGGCACTGGCCGCCTACCTGATTGACCCGCTGCAAAGCGGTTACCCTCCTGAAAAGTTGTCATCTTTGTACCTGGACAGGCAGCTGCCTGTTGCGCCGGGTAAAAGAAAAAGCGACACTGACTGCAGCAGGGACTATTTCTGCTGCGCGGTAAGGGCTTTATACCAGCTGTACCCGGTTCTGAGAAGCAAACTGCGCGAGCTTGAGCTGGAAGAACTATATGACACACTGGAGATGCCTCTGGCATCGGTGCTTGCGAAGATGGAACGACACGGGATCGCAGTCGACATTGAGGAACTGGCCAGGCTGAAAACACAAACAGCAGGCAGGATAGAGACACTTGAATCAGAAATTTACTTATTGGCTGAAATGAGATTTAATCTTAATTCTCCAAAACAGCTTGCACATGTCCTTTTTGAAAAATTGAAGCTTCCTGCTTTTAAAAAGACTAAAACAGGCTATTCCACCGATGCTGAAGTCCTGGAAGAGCTGGCGGGACAGCACGAAGTTGCAGCAAAAATACTTGAGTACCGCATGCTGGTTAAACTTCAGGGGACTTACCTGGAAGGGCTGTCTAAGCTGGTTCGTCCGGACAGCGGGCGAATTCACACCACTTTTAATCAGACTGTTACTGCCACGGGGCGTCTCAGCAGTACTGAACCAAACCTGCAGAATATACCGATTCGCCTGGAAGAAGGACGCCGGGTGAGGCGTGCTTTTGTTCCCGGCAGAACGGGAGTACTTTTGCTTTCAGCCGACTATTCACAAATTGAGCTGCGTATTCTTGCTCATCTTTCAGCAGATAAAGTTCTGATCAGTTCATTTTTGGGTGAAGAAGATATACACAGGCGCACCGCGGCCGAGGTGTTTTCGGTGCCGCCTGAAGAGGTCACAAGAGAGATGAGGGACCGCGCCAAAGCAGTTAACTTTGGTATTATCTACGGCATCAGCGATTATGGGCTTTCCCGTCAACTCAGCATCCCAAGACATGAAGCTAAACTATATATTGAACGTTATCTCGAGCGCTACCCGGCGGTAAGAGACTATTTTGTGGACGTGGTAAAAGAGGCCCACGCCAAAGGATATGTAACCACCATTCTCAACAGGCGGCGTTATCTGCCCGAGATCAACAGCAAGAATTTTGTCAGAAGAAGCTTTGCCGAACGTACGGCCATGAACACGCCAATCCAGGGTTCGGCTGCCGACATCATCAAGCTGGCCATGCTCAATGTCCAGTCTGTGCTTGACAAATTTAATGGTTCGGCAAGAATGATTCTCCAGGTCCATGATGAACTGGTGTTTGAGGTAGAAGAAAATTCACTGTCTGTTGTGGCTGCCGACGTGCGCCGTGAAATGGAGTGTGCCATCCCGCTGCTCGTCCCCCTCACAGTGGACTTTAAAGCCGGACCTAACTGGGCGGAAATGCAAAAGCTTTAATAAATACGGAGTGATACAATGCCTGAACTTCCAGAAGTAGAAACAATCAAGCGTGGCCTGGAACTGGTCCTCCCCGGGAAAACCATAGAGGGGGTGGACATCAATTATGCCGGTTCCATTAAAGCGCCTTCATGTGAGGAATTCGCCCGGCAACTGCCGGGTTTGACTTTTACAGGGGCAGGGCGTCGGGGTAAATACCTGCTGCTTTGTCTTGATGACAACAGCTTGCTTGTTGTTCACCTGCGCATGACAGGACGCTTATTTTTCTGTGAATCTGAGATTGAAACCGACAAGCACATACATCTTAAAATCATATTTAAAGACGGCTCCCGCTTGTATTTTCACGACGTCCGCAAATTTGGCACAATCTGGTGGCTGCCCGTATCAAGGGCATGTGAGATCAGGGGCCTTGCTGCGCTTGGCCCGGAGCCGCTCTCTGCAGACTTTGACGTTAGTTATTTCAACAGCAAAACAGACAGGCGCTCTACAAACATAAAAGCTCTGCTGCTCGACCAAACCTTTGTGGCAGGACTGGGCAATATTTATGTGGATGAAGCGCTGCACAAAAGCGGGATACTGCCCACCCGCCCGGCAAAGTCGCTGACAACCCCGGAGAGAAAAAAACTGATAACGTCGGTGCAAGAAGTGCTTCTCGATGCTATCTCCTGGCGCGGGACAACTTTTAATGACTACCGCGATGCAGCAGGCATGTCAGGTCAATTTCAGAACAGGCTCAGTGTTTACCAGCGCCACCACAAACCATGCCTGTCCTGCGGCACATTTATCTGCCGTACTGTGGTGGCGGGCAGGGGCACACATTTCTGTCCATCCTGCCAGAGTTAAAACTAAATAAGGCACCAAATCCGGCTCCTTCCATACTATAGTAGTACTTGCGGCAAAGGAGGTAGCCGGGTGCCTTTTCTTTCCATATTTCTACTTGGTCTTGCAGTTTCCTTTGATGGGTTTGGCGCAGGCTTTGCATACGGGGTGCGAAGGCTGCACATCCCAGCAGCGTCAATTGTTATAATCTGCCTCTCTTCTTCATTTTCAATCTTTCTTTCCATGAAAGCCGGCAGCCTGGTAGCGACTCTGTTTACGCTTAAAACGGCATCCTTTATCGGTGGCCTGATGCTGGTTGGCGTTGGCGTTGCAATTGTCTTCCAATCCCTGCAAGGAAGGCAAAACCACCAGCCCGTGAGCGGGGAACAAAAACAAAAAAGCAGCAGCGGCTTAACAATGGTGCCTCGAGTAATGCGTGAACCTGCCCAGGCCGACTTTGATTGTTCGGGTGCTATTTCGGGCAAGGAGGCAGTAATCCTGGGAGTGGCACTGGCCATGGATGCCTTCGGGGCTGGTTTTGGTGCTGCGATGATGGGATTTGCCCCGGTAACCACCGCCTTAACAGTGGGTGTGACTAAATTAATCCTGCTTTCCTCGGGAGTGTTGTTGGGAAAGAAATATGCAAGCAATATTTCCGGGGAGAGGGCTGCCATAGTTTCAGGAGCGGTACTGATGGTACTTGGCATCGCTCACCTCTGTTAGCCGTATATTTTAAAAGTAAAAATTTATATTGTGTATCTGAAAAATAATTGCTAAGCTAAAATAAGCTCCGCCAACACCCTGACTGTTGGGCTGCATACGGCATGAATATAGTTAAAAAGGAGACAAGCCTAGCGCCGGTTAGTTTAGTGCGCGCGCCAGACATATATATACCCATTGTCCTTCAATGCAGGGAGGTCTTTTTGGTATAAATATTGCATAAATCATATGTAACCCCCGATTCCGTGGAGAAAAACATTTTTAGGGAGGAAAGATGATTATGAATAAAATGTTGTGGCAACCAGGTGAGGAGCGCAAGGCCAGGGCTAATATGACTGGATTTATAAAATTAGTCAATGACAGGTTTGGGACAAACTTTGTAAAATACGATGAACTCTATTCCTGGTCAATCGAGAATAGCCCGGATTTCTGGGCACTTATGTGGGAATATGGAAAGGTCAGGGCTTCTTCACCTTACACCGGTATTGTCAAGAATTTTGACGATATGTTCAACAGCCAATGGTTTGAAGGCGCCAGGCTGAATTTTGCTGAAAATCTGCTGCGCTATCGTGATGAGAAAACAGCCCTTGTCTTTAAAGGAGAAGCACATGAGAGCAGAAAAATTACATACAGTGAAATCTACGACTTGGTGTCGCGGCTCAGCCGTGCGCTGAGGGCGGCCGGGGTTGTGGCCGGTGACAGGGTTGCCGGATTTATGCCAAATATGATTGAAGCAGTTACAGCCATGCTGGCAACAGCAAGTATTGGCGCCATCTGGTCTTCCTGCTCTCCTGATTTCGGTTTTCAGGGAGTCATGGACCGTTTTGGGCAGATACAGCCGAAAGTTCTTTTCGCTCCCAACGGGTACTCGTATAACGGCAAGGAATTTGACTCACTCCCGAAAGTGGCACAGATAGTCAGTGAAATTCCTTCCATCGAAAAAGTGGTCGTGGTCCCATATACCCAATCATCCCCTGACCTGACAGCAGTAAGGGATGCGGTGATGTTTGACGACTTCCTGGCGAAAGAAAAAGGCCTGGAGATCGAGTTTGAACAGCTTCCTTTTGAGCACCCCCTCTATATAATGTATTCATCCGGGACAACCGGTAAGCCCAAATGCATTGTGCACGGGGCGGGGGGGACTCTGATTCAGCACCTTAAGGAGTTAATCCTGCATACAGACCTTGGCCGGGAAGACACCAGTTTTTATTTTACCACCTGCGGATGGATGATGTGGAACTGGGTTGTCAGTTCACTGGCTGTGGGATCCACTGTAGTATTATTTGACGGCTCACCCTTTTATCCTGACGCCGGTGCTTTGTTTAAAATGGCTGAGGCTGAAAAAATCACTGTGTTTGGCACAAGCGCCAAATATTTGGCCGCATTGGAACAGGCAGGTGTAAAGCCCCGTGAAAGCTATGACTTATCAATGCTTAAGGCTATACTGTCCACAGGATCGCCGCTGTCTGTAGAGAGTTTTGACTATGTGTACAGGGATATTAAAAAGGATCTCTGCCTGTCTTCAATCTCAGGCGGTACCGACATTATATCCTGCTTTGCGCTTGGCAACCCCATTGGCGCGGTATATTCCAGTGAACTTCAGTGCCGCGGACTCGGTATGAAAGTCGAGGTTTTTAATGCTGATGGCAAGCCGGTTGTGGGGGAAAAGGGCGAACTTGTCTGCACCGCCGCTTTCCCGTCCATGCCAATATATTTCTGGGATGACGAAGATGATAAAAAGTATCTGGGCGCCTATTTTGAAGTCTATAAGAATGTGTGGCACCATGGTGATTATGTCCTGCTGACAGAAAACGGCGGTATGACTTTCTTCGGGCGCTCCGACGCCACCCTCAACCCAGGCGGTGTCAGAATAGGCACGGCGGAAATATACAGACTCATGGAGACGATGCCGGAAGTTTCAGACAGTCTGGTGGTTGGGCAGGACTGGGATAATGATGTAAGGGTGATTCTCTTTGTAAAACTTGCTCCGGGAGTTCTGCTTACTGAGGATCTGAAAACAAAAATAAAGACTCTGATCAGGCAAGGTACTTCTCCGCGCCATGTGCCTGCAAAGATTCTAAGTACCGGCGACGTTCCCTATACACTGAATGGAAAGAAGGTTGAAATCGCCGTCAGAAAAATCATCCACGGTGAAGAGGTGCAAAACAGGGAAGCTCTGGCCAATCCGGAATCACTGGATCTATACAGGGACTTAGCGGATTTAAAAGTATAACGCGTCAGAGTACAATAGATGCAAAGCGGCATCGATATCGGCGCAGATACATCACACTCATGTTTATAAAACAACCGTTCAACTATGACGGTTGTTTTTTTTCGTCAAGAAATAATTTGCTGAACGAGTCAGGCAAAACCAGGCGGTTTATGGCATTATCCTTTAAATCACAGCGTAAGTATGAGAGGAGGAGGCTGAAAGTGGTGCGTAAAAGCGGTTTACTGTTACTGATATTTTTTTTGCTGGCTTTGGGCGCTGGCTGCTCCAAGCGCCCAAAAACACATTTGCCGGATATTCTGCGTGTAGCTTCACTCAGTAATCCACTGACATTAAATCCTCTGTTTATACGTGATGCGTCCACGGCAGAAGCTGCATCCCTGCTTCATCCAGCGTTAATCGGCTTTGACAGGGACAACCTGCTCCCGCAACCCAGAATAATTTCGGAGTGGGAAGTAAGCAATGACGGCCTTATTTATCTGTTTACACTGAGAGAAGATGTGTTTTGGTCTGACGGCATGCCGCTGACCGCAGAAGATATCGCCTTTACACTGCGGGTGATTTGTCACCGGGACTATACGGGCCCTTTGTACATGCACATGCACAAGATTTCAGGCGCTGTAGAATACAGAGAGCGGCATGATTCTCCTCTGGCGGATGGAAGCATTAGCGGCGTAAGGGTCATTGACGGGCACAGCTTTGAAATCAGCCTGACTGAAAAATTTGCCTCGTTTCTGACTCACATGGCAATTTCCCCACTGCCGTTTCACCTGCTGGGAAGCGTCAATGCTGCCGCATTGGAGAGCCATGAGTATTCAAGGACAGTTACGGTGGGGCTGGGGCCATATCTTTTAAATGAATGGGTTCAGGACAGCTATCTCCATCTAACAGCCAATAACAAGTATTTTCTTGGCAAGCCTAAAATTGAAAACCTATATTTATGCATCGTTCCCAACCAGGAGACACAGTTAATTGAGCTGCTGGCGGGAAGGCTGGACCTGCTTCCCACATCTGTCAAGGTAGAAGACATTGCAAAGCTCCGGGATGACCCGACGCTGGCTGTATATTCTCATCTGCGTCTGGCCTACGATTACCTGGGGTTCAACATGAAGAAAGAAAACTCTCCGCTGGCCGATAAAAGAGTACGTCAGGCTCTTGCCATGACTTTAGACCGCGAGGAGATAGTGGCTAATCTTCTCCTTGGCTTCGGACAGGTGGCCCATGGTCCCTTGTCACCGCTGCAATTTGCCTATAACAGCGAGTTGGAAGGTATGCCATTTAATCCGGATTGGGCACAAAGCAAAATACTGGAGGCGGGGTTCGGTGAATATGAATTGAAGCTTATTTACAATGCGGGCAACCTGGTGCGGGAAAATGTGGCACTGCTGTTTAAGGAAAGAGCAGCAAAAATTGGTGTCAAGATCAGAATCACACTGCTTGAGTGGGAAGCCTTCCTGGACGCTTTGCACAAAGGGGATTTCGATATTATCATACTTGGGCACGGAACCGGTGTTGATCCCGATCTCACTTATTACTGGCATTCAAAAAGCCCCGGGAACAGCCTGGGCTACAGCAATACAGAAGTAGACCTGCTGCTGGAGGAGGGCTTGCAGACGGGGGATCTTGAGGAGAGAACACAAATATACAGGCATGCTGAGCAGCTTATAGTCGATGACGCACCGCTAATATGGCTTTATTACCGTGAGGCAGTCCATGCCGCCACTGCAAACCTGAAATACTTCACTCCCCATCCGGTTTCACTTTTTTATAATGTCCATGAGTGGAGTCTGGTGCAATGAAAGCGGGCAGCAGCATGCAAAAGTTTGTGCTGAGGCGTCTGGCGGAGACTTGCATTGTCCTGCTGGGGGTAACGCTTGTTACTTTTCTGATGATGCATCTGGCTCCCGGCCAACCGCTGCAGGCCAATCCGGAACTCAGGCTTGACCCTACGGCGGTTGAACGGTGGCTGCAATTGCGGGAGCTTGACAAGCCGCTGGCCGCGCAGTATTTAGCCTGGCTCAGCCGTGTCTGCACCGGGAATCTTGGCATATCACTGCTGCATAACAGGCCTGTTTTGGACATGATCAGAGAACGCTTGCCGGCTACGCTGCTTCTTACCGGAAGTTCGCTAATGCTTGGGCTTGGAGCAGCACTTCCGCTTGGCGTCATAGCGGCTGCAAAAGAAGGAAAGCCCGCTGATGGAATAATTGATTTCATCTCGCTTTGTTTCATTTCTCTACCTGGCTTTTGGCTCGGCATGATTTTAATTATGGTGTTTTCTTACCAGTTAAAATTACTGCCTGCTGCCGGCATGGTAACTCCCGGGGAAAGCGGCATGGCAGATTTGTTTAAACATATGGCGATGCCTGTGAGTGTGCTGGCGGCGGGGACTTTTGCCTATTATGTACGATATGTGCGTTTTGCGGTGCTGGAGATACTTAATCAGGATTTTGTAAGGACGGCCAAGGCAAAAGGGGTGCCACCGGCATTGATACTCTGCCGTCATGTGCTGCCCAACGCGTCTATTCCTCTTGTAACGCTGGTCGCACTTTCTATCCCGTTCCTTTTTACCGGCGCCTCTGTGACAGAGTATGTCTTTTCCTGGCCGGGCATGGGGCGCTGGATTATTACAGCAACGTTGTCGCGGGACTACACAGTAATAATGGCGGTAAATCTGATTATCGCCGTATTAGTGTCTCTGGCTAATCTAAGTGCAGATTTATTGTACCTGGTGTTTGACCCCAGAGTCAGACTGAGGGAATAAAAAAATCACGGGGGATAAGATGCGGAACAAACAGCATAAACAAATCGGTTTTAAGACTGTTGTCGGACTAATCCTTGTATTGGCCCTGGTTAGTGCTGCACTGCTGGCTCCTGTTCTTGCCACTCATGACCCTCATCTGATTGACACTGAAAACTGGCTGCAGCCTCCGGGAGCGGGGCATTTTTTCGGTACTGACAGGCTGGGCAGGGATATTTTCAGTCGCGTTCTTTATGGAGCAAGGGTTTCACTGGCTGTGGGAATCCTGGCAGTGGTATTGGCGGTTATCATTGGTACTGTCCTGGGAGGGTTTGCCGGGTACTATGGCGGTCTGGCAGACATGGCAATCATGCGCTTTACAGACGTTGTGCTGGCGTTCCCCTCATTATTTCTGATAATTACGCTTGTGGCACTTTTTGACGCTGAGCTATGGCTCGTGATACTGATAATAGGGCTTACAGGCTGGCCCCGCCTGGCGAGATTAGTGCGGGGTGAATTCATGCGCCTGCGAAATACAGATTTCCTCGTCTCTGCCAGGATGCTGGGTTCTTCTCACAGCAGGGCTATGTACTATCACCTGCTGCCCAATGCCCTTGGCCCCATTATTGTTTCGGCAACTCTTGGCGTACCGGCAGCAATACTCGCTGAAGCCGGTCTAGGTTATTTCGGCCTCGGTGCACAGCCTCCTGTTCCGACCTGGGGCAATATGCTAAGAGATGCACAGCTCTATATCAGGCAGGCCTGGTGGTATGCCACGTTTCCGGGACTGTGTATTTTTATCACAGTCATGGCCTTTAATTTACTTGGCGATGGCCTGCGGGGATATTTTAACCCAAGGCAAAAGGTGTGAATGATATGATGCAGGTTGCCGATTTAAAAGTGAGCTTTTATGCAGGTCGCAAAGAATATCCGGTGATAAGGTCTGTTTCATTTGAGATCAGGCAGGAAGAGATACTTGGTTTGGTTGGAGAAAGCGGAAGCGGCAAAAGCATGACCGCCCTGGCTCTGATGGGGCTGCTGCCGGCTGGAGCAAAGGCCGGCGGAAAAATTGGTTTTGGCGGTAAAATACTTACTCCGGGAAATGAGAGCGACTGGTCCGGTGTGCGCGGCAGGGAAATTGGAATGGTGTTTCAGGAGCATGCGGCATGCCTAAACCCTGTGATGAAAATAGGCAGACAGATATGTGAATCCCTGGAAGTTAACGGCATAGCCTCCGGTACAACAGCAATCAAAAAAACGCGCCGGCTGCTTGAAAGGTTTGGGATTGAACCGTCTAAACTCCGGTTTGAACAGTATCCCCACCAGTTAAGCGGGGGTCTGAGGCAGCGTGTGATGCTGGCTCTGGCCCTGGCCTGCGAGCCCAGGCTTCTCATTGCTGATGAACCTACCACAGCGCTGGATTTAACCATTCAGGCTCAGATTCTGGACCTTTTGTATGAGACGGTACGTGAAAAATCCACGTCGCTTCTTTTGATTACACACGATCTCGGTGTAGTCGCCCGCATGGCCGACAGGGTTCTTGTCATGTATGCCGGGAAGATAGTGGAGAAAGGCAGCGTGGTTGACATTTTCAGAGCTCCCGGCCACCCTTTTACTAAGCTGCTCCTGGAATCCACCCCCAGATTGGACCGGACTCTAAAAAAAGGTGCTCATATACTTGAAAATGAACAAGTTTGGGAGAACAGAGGGTGCTTTTTTGCGCCGCGTTGCACAAAGCGGCGTAAAATTTGCGTTTCAACCGTTCCCGAGCTTGTCGAGATACACAAATCTCATTTTGTCAGCTGTTTTAATTGCAAGGAGAGCATATGACAGAGCCCCTCCTGCTCACAAATAAAGTTTCTGCACAATATTTAATTGACAGTAAAAAAATAGCCATCAAAGCAGTGGACGGTGTTTCTCTGCAATTATTCAGTTCAGGGTCACTGGGGCTGGTGGGAGAAAGCGGCTGCGGCAAGACTACACTTGGCAGGCTGATAGCAGGACTGCTTAAACCATCCGACGGCTCTGTCATGTTCAGGGGAAGGCCGGTGGTACCCGGACAGCATCTGCCCGATTTACAGATGGTCTTCCAGGATCCCTACAGCTCACTCAATCCCAGAATCAGTATTCAGGGACAACTGGAGGAGGGCTTGCGAAATTTCAGATTAGGGGACAGAGCCATGCGCCTGCAGAGAATCAATGAAGCGCTGGTGTCTGTAGATATGCCGTCTGACTGTTTGTCTTCTTACCCTCACCAGCTCAGCGGCGGCCAACTCCAGCGCATCTGCCTGGCCAGGACACTTGTCCTGCGGCCTAAACTGCTGGTTTTGGATGAGCCCACTTCGGCACTGGATGCCCCGGTGCAGAGTCAACTGCTGGCGCTGCTTCTATCATTAATAGATGAATATGGCCTTTCATATATTATCATTTCACATAATCTGGCTGTGATCCGTCAGGTTTGCGACAGTGTAGCGGTGATGTATCTGGGCAGGCTGATAGAAGTGGGCCCTGTGGCAAAAGTTTTTAACTCACCCCGACACTTTTATACTGCCATGCTGCTTGATTCATACCTGCCGCCTGACCCTCTGCTCAGAAAGAACAAGACATCAGTAAAAGGAACCCTGCCAAACCCTCTCAAGCCGCCTGCGGGGTGCCGCTTTCATCCCCGCTGCAGCCATGCCGTAACACGCTGCAGGACAACCCCGCCACTACTCCGAGAGGTAGTCGATGACCACTTTTGTGCCTGTCATTTCTCAGGTTAATGATATAATAGTCAGTAAATAATAAATATTTAGATATTGACAAAAAATTGTAAACATATTACTATATATCTATAAATATCTGAACAGTGTACGAAATAGCCGACAATAAATCTATATAGGAGTTTTTATGGAAAAGCTAAAAATGTCAAAAGGCAGTATTCAGTCTGTTGCAAGAGCTCTAAGTATTTTAAATTTACTCATAGAAAGAAACGATATTGGTATTACTGAGCTTGCATTAGAATTAGGCGTACCAAAGGGCACCGTCCATGGTTTAGTTAAAACTTTAGAGGAATTTGGATATTTAGAACAAAATATAGATAACAAGAAATACCGCTACGGCTCTGAGTTGCTAAAAATTGGATTCACAAGTATCCGCAGGATTGAATTGCGAAAAATCGCTATGGAGAGAGCACAGAAATTATGTAACGAACTATCAGAAACAGTCCATGTAGGTCTATTACTAGGTGGCATGGTTGTTATAATAGCGCGTTGCACTCCAAGTCATCCATCTTTTATGCTGATGCCTGAGGTCGGCCTTAGTATACCTCCTCACTGCACCGCTATGGGAAAAGTTCTCTTATCTGAAATGCCAGAAGATAAACTGTCTGAAATATTAAACAAAAATGCACTGGAAAAATACACACCTCACACTGTAGTAGAATTAAACAAAATAAGAGAAAATTTAAAAAAAATAAAAGATAATGGTTTCTGTGTTTCACATCAAGAAGCATTAATCGGGTTAAGTTGTACCGCTGCCCCAATCAGAGATCACTCTGGTAAAATTGCTGCATCTATTAGTATATCAACTAGTACAGAACAGTTACTATGCCAAGAAGGAAAACTGGAGAAATTTGTTGAGAAGATTATTAATTCCGCCGCTTATATTTCACAGCAGATGGGTTACCAAGCCAAAAACTAATTATTTTTTTTATGGACATATAAAAACACAGTTCGACATAGCCGTACATTTAAGTAAATTAAGTCTTAATTCGATAAATTGACTTCGTCGTTATGTTCTATTTCCACACTACTATAAGGTCATATCGGATTAATATCACATTATTTTAATTAATGATTTTAATTTGTAATAGAAAGTTTATGCGGATGTAATTATTGCGTAAGGCTAATAGGGAGGCGATATGATAAAAAGGATAAAAAATATGAACCGGAGGGGATGCAAATAAGGTTTAACGTTCCAAATATGCCCTACATGAAGTAACTAAAAAATAATAGGAGGTATTTTAAATGTCGAAGAAAAGCTATCTTGCGATGCTTACATTCATAATAGTTTTCACTTTGTTATTTTCTATGTTATCTGGGTGCGGTAAGAAAACTACAAGTGAGGTAGAAGATTGGCCAAAGCGACCCATAGAATGGGTTTTAGCAGTTTCAGCAGGTGGAGGAACAGATATTTTTGCTCGTAATATGGCGAAGTCCCTTGGTGAAATACTTAATGCGGATATCAGAGTAGACAATAAGCCGGGAGAGTCTGGTAGATATGTTCTGCGCCAACCTGCAGACGGGTATACATGGACAGCAACCCATGAAATTGCTACTACCCAGTTGTTGCAACCTGAAACTGAGTTTAACCTGAAAACCTGGGCACCTATAGCAAATATACAGGATGACCCGAGATGGATGGTAGCGTTTAAAGACAGTTCCTTTAGTAATGCCAAAGATCTAATAGAATATGCACGTACAAACAGAGTAACGGTAGGAGGGGTCTCTGCAGTTGGTCCTGATGCAGTAGCTGTGTTTTTTTTAAATAAACATGCAGGCACTAAATTTGAATATATTCCATTTGACTCTACCGCAGAAGTTATAACTGCAGCCATGGGGGGCGCTATAGATGTGATGACCGGCAGCTTGATTTCATTTGTTCCACAGTTACAAGCTGACCAGCTAAGATTAATGTTGGTGTTTTCAGAAAACACTATAGCAAAATTTCCTGACGTTCCTACAGCCAGAGGATTAGGTTATGACGTTGTAATGTCTACATACCGTGGAATCGGAGTTTCTATTGAAACGCCTGAATATATAAAGCAGAAAATTCTTGATGCTATCAAAGAAGCAGTTACTACTGAATTTTATCAAGACTATATACGCAAAAATTTTCTTGACCTGATTACAGACATTGCATACCTAGATGATGCAGAAGAACAGCTTGCCAGACTTCATGATATGACTAAAGAATTCTTGACTGGTATTCGCTAAGTAAAATTTAAAAAATAAGAGATAGGAATGATCGCGTGAAAAAGGGAGAACCGATTTTCTTGATAGTGCTGCTGGTCATATCCATCTTTATGTTTGTTGATAGTATAAAGCGCCCGGCAATACATGTGGGACAGATAGGACCGGGTGTTTGGCCAGCAGCTGTTAGCGGAGCGCTGATTTTTATCATTATAAGTTTTTTAGCAGCAAATCTTCTTGAACAGGTAAGAGGTAAGAATTCAATGGCCTTACTTGTGGAAGAGTGCCCTGTAAAACACAGTATTGATATAGAACAGTTTGAGAATCAGCAAGCCAGCAAAGTTTTTTTAAAAATGCAACAGGCATATATTCCAGTTTTAGTAGCAGTGACAATTGCTGTTTGTATTTATCTAATGAATATTATTGGCTTCCTGTTCACTGTACCGATAATAATCATTGCAATGATAAAAATTCAAAAGTATGTCTTAAATCCTCTCCTCCTTATACTAATAGCAGTTGGCAGTTCAATATTATTGTCAGTATTTTTTGGCACCGTGTGTCACTTATACTTAGCACGCGGTATCGGTTTTTTTCGGGAAATAAGCTATTTTATTTACTGAAGTAAATCCGGGCCGGTTATTCCCTGCCCGGAAGCCTTTTTTTAAGGAGGAGTGAAACGTGAGTTTTGACTTGTTGATACACGGTTTCTTAACTGTTATTCAACCGATAAACTTTCTCTGGATGGCTGGTGGTCTTTTAGGAGGGATATTTTTAGGCGCGGTACCTGGAATTGGTCCTGGCCTGGGTATAATTTTGCTTACCCCGCTGACTTTTTATTCTCCGCCCGAGGCAGTCTTCGTCATGATGATTGCCATGTACTGCGGAGGTATGTGTGGTGGAGCGATTAGCTCTATATTGCTGCGTATTCCTGGTCACCCTTCGGCGGCTCCAACCGTATTTGATGGCTACCCTCTGGCCATGAAAGGCCAGGCGGGAAAGGCTATAGGCACATCTTTGTTTGCTTCCGGGCTGGGAGGAATTTTTGGGTCTCTAGTTTTAATTCTGGTAAGTACTAAGCTTGCAACAGTTGCAACGAAATTTACTCCGGCAGAATATTTTGCTTTGGCGGTAGTTGGCTTGACCGTTATTGCCTCTGTTTCTGGTAAATCACTAGGTAAAGGGTTGGTTGCGGCCGCTATAGGGTTGCTAATTCCAACTGTGGGTGTTGATCGTATTACCGGTGTGGCCCGATTTACTTTTGGTTTTTATAGCTTGTATGAGGGTTTTCACTTTGGGCCTGTACTGGTTGGAATTTTCGCTATCTCTGAAGTGATTCGAAGGTCTGGAGGTTTTACCAGTGTGGAAATAGTTGCAAAAAAAATCAAAGCCACTTTTCCGAGCTGGCTGGAGTTTAAGGAATTGTGGGGCTGCATCTTACGGTCGTCAATAATCGGGACTTTTATTGGTATTTTACCGGCCGTTGGAGGCACTACTGCTGGTTTTATAAGCTATGGAGAAGCAGTTAGGTGGTCTAAGAACCCTGAAAAGTTTGGAACGGGAGCGTTAGAAGGAATAGCGGCTCCAGAAGCGGCCAACAATGCAGCAGCCCCTGGTGCTTTAGTGCCTTTGTTAGCGTTAGGTATACCTGGCAGTGGGTATACCGCTTTAATCCTGGCAGCTTTTATGTTACACGGTTTGCGGCCTGGCCCTTTGCTTTTCGTAGAACAACCAAAGCTTGTTTATACCATCTTTGTGGGAGTTTTATTTGCCAATTTATTAATACTCCTACTTGGTCCGTGGTTGGCCAATATTTTTGCCCGAGTTATAGATATACCTTACAGTATTTTAATGCCTTTTATCATAATCTTTAGTATTGTCGGGGCTTATGCTATCCGAAAAAGCCACTTTGATCTATGGGTAATGTTTATCTTTGGCATTGTGGGGTACATAATGAACCATTACGATTATCCTCTTATGCCACTGGTTTTGGGGGTAGTTTTGGGAGATATGGCTGAAATGTCTTTAAGGAGGGCGTTACTAATTACCGGGGGCAGTTTCTGGGCGGTTATCTCAAGACCAATTACTGCCGGTCTTTTAATTGCTGCTGTGATTGCTTTAATCCTACCGCCGCTAATCACTTATGTTAAGCGTAAGAGATGCATGGCGACAGAAGCAATGGGTAAAACAGGCATGTAAAAATAAGTAAAACTTAGACTTATTTAAAGGGGAGATGAATTAATGATTATCAATCAGGAAAAGTGTACTAGCTGTGAAACATGTGTGCCTTATTGTCCTTTGGGTGCTATTGAAGTCAAGGGAGATATGGTGGACATCAACCAGGAAGAGTGTGTGGAATGCGGTGTCTGTTACCGTTTGGATCTCTGTCCTTCTGAAGCTATCGAGCCGCCCGAACTAAAATGGCCTCGGGTCCTGAGGTCTCATTATAGTGATCCAAGTGCAAGACATCCTGACACTCAAATCATGGGGCGAGGTACTATGGAGATGAAAACAAACGATGTGAGCGGACGTTTTTGCCAGGGAGAAGTAGGCTTTGGAGTAGAAGTAGGTCGCCCTAATACCGGAACCAGATTGCGAGATGTGGAAAAGGTAGGTATGGCTATTGCTAAGGTAGGAGTTCAATGGGAAACGGAGGGGAACCCCACCTATTATCTAATGACTGATCCCGCTAGCGGGAAAATGAGAGATGATGTGCTTGAAGAAAAAGTTCTCTCCGCCATTCATGAGTTCAAGACACCGTTAAAAAAACTAAAAGATGTCCTGGAAGCGATAGAAAAAGTCAGCAAAGAGGTCGATACTGTATTAAGCGTTTGTATAATTACAAAGCTAGAAGAGGACGGCTCCATTCCAAACGCGGAAAAAGCCAGAGAGCTGGGGTACAATGTCGCTATTAATCCGAAAGTTAATGTTGGTTTGGGAAGACCTTTATTTGACTTCGAAAAAGGAGGAAATGTCTAATGACACATTCTCTACATCGGCAGGGTAGTAAAGAGAATTTACAAGATGATTTCGCCCTAATGTGTATACCTACACTTGCCACCTTTAATGAGGCTCCCCAGAAAGCTGCACGTTTTTTAGAAATAATTAAAAAGTATTGCCCTGATAACTACGGCGTAATCAGCCGGGGTAACAAATACACACACGATGATGTTGCATTAATAGAGGCATTAAACATATCTCCCGCAATCTTTTGTGTGATTAATCGTAAAGATGATCTTACTAGCATCTTCAGAGAGTTAAAAGAGGATGATCTGGGACTGAGTGTAGTAGTAAATGGTATCTATGAGATCATTGAAGAATGCTGCCAACAAGCTGGATTACAACCTCATACAGTCAATCATTCATTAGGAGTATGGGGTAGTACTGATAAATTGCCTTCCAAAGAGACCTTAGAGATTATAACTATGTGCGGGCACGGACAAGTGGGCACTAACTTAGTATACCACCTTTTGGAAGAGATTAAGAAAGGTAAAATCTCGGTGCGCGAAGCTGCTGAAACCCTGGCTAAGCCTTGCATCTGTGGTTTTTTTAACACTAAACGGACTGAATCCTTACTTAAACAGATTCTTAAGTCAACATAATCAGCATTGGGATAATTTGCAATGCACTTTTTACAATTATATAAGGACCGTTTTGCGTATGACGGTCCTTAAATAATTAAGACTGAATATCTATCGCACGAACTACTACCCCGCGACGGACAGTAGAAAAATAATTTGTTCCACCCCTACAACTTGAAGGGAGGAAATGAGTTGGACGAGTTTGCTAGAAAAGGGTCGGTTAACCTAAAGCAGGAAGTTATTCAGGCTGGTTGGTGTGTTTCCTGTGGTCTGTGTGCAGATATGTGTCCCTATATAAAAACGGTAGAAGACCGAATAGCCATTGTTCATGAGTGTAATGCTGATGAGGGTAACTGTTACAAGGTTTGTCCTCGTACAGCAACCGATTACAGTTTTCTACACAGACAAATTAGAGATAGTGATGATTATGATTATATTTTAGGCGGGTACAGAAAAATTTATATGGCACGTGCAATAAATAACAGTCATCATGAGTCTGGGCAGTATGGTGGGGTAGTTACAGCCCTAACCGCAATGTCATTACGGGAGGGTCTGGTGGACTCTTCCTTGTTAACGGCCAATTCAGTTGAGGATAGCCGTCCAGAATATGTTATTGCAATGGATGAAGAGAATGTAATACGTGCAGCTGGTTCGAAGTATGTGGTGTATCCTACAGTAAGGGGACTATACCAAAGAGAGATGAGTCAAAAAGATAAAACTTTGGTTGTTGGTCGCCCCTGTCAGGTAACTGGCCTTCGTAAAATGCAGCATTATACAAGTGTAGCACAGGGAAAGAAGGTTGAATTTATAATTGGGCTGTTTTGTTTTTGGGGATTAGAATATGCATTTTATAATTACTTGGAAGATGAGTTAGGCATTCATTCCATTACAAGTATAGATATACCGAAAAACAGAGGTGCGATTATTAAGACCTCTTCAGAGGTACACGAAGTGCCATTGGAAAAGGTCAGGACCTTTATCCGCAGGGGTTGTCATTCATGTTTCGACCCCACCTCTGAGCTGGCGGATGTCTCAGTAGGTTCCACAGAATCGGAGACTAGTTGGTGCACTCTGATATCACGTACTGAGAAAGGTAATGAGTTGGTAAACAAGGCTATCTCCCTGGGAGTGATCGAAGTTCGCTCATATTCTTCTGAACTTGAAGAACAGCTCCGGGAAGCTGTGAGAAATAAAAAGGCAAGAGTTCTCTTGGAAAAGCACGAAACTGTCTCCGTGAACCGTTCTTATTTACGAATAAACGACAGCCTTCAAGAGAAGTTGAAGGGAGGTAGTGTTTCATGATTAGAAATGAACCTGGAACTACGGTTATACTTACCGGGAACGAAGCAATGGCCAGAGGAGCAATGGAAGCCGGGGTGCAATTTTGTGCATCTTATCCCGGTTCTCCTTGCGTAGAGGTTGCCGATGTGCTAATTCGATGTCACGACAGGGGGATATACGGGGAGTGGTCTACTAATGAGATAATAGCGCTGGAGGCAGCGGCTGCGGCTTCTTTTAGTGGGATGAGATCAATTTGCGTTATGAAGCAGAACGGACTTGCGGTCGCTGCTGACTTCCTGTTGAGTTTAAACCACTCAGGCGTCAGGGGAGGATTAGTTTTAGTGGTCGGAGATGATCCCTCGGCTCATTCTAGTATCAATGAAGTTGATTCACGTCATTTTGCACGATTTGCCGAGATACCACTCCTGGAACCGTCCACGGTGCAAGAGGCTTGTGATATGACCCGGTGGGCTTTTGAGCTGTCTGAAAAGGTTCAAACTCTTGTAATTATTCGCGTGGTAACCCGTATCTGTCATGCTCGTGGCAATGTTGTTTTAGGAGAACTTCCGCTAGTATCGGAAAAGATACCAAGGATAGAGCCGTGGGATCGTTTTTTCTGTGTGAGCCTAGCACATTTGGCTGTTCACGTCCGACAAGAGCAAGCCCGCGAAGTTTTTGAAGAGTGTGCTTTTAACCAATATGAAGGTCCTGAGGATCCTGTTTCAGTGGTTGTAACCTCAGGCCCGTCGTCATTGTATGCCCGAGAGGCACTGTCCTTGCTTGGGATAAGGGAAAAAGTAGGGATTTTAAAAATGGGTGCTACGTGGCCTGTGCCTCGTAACTATATTTTAAATCATCTCGGCAAATCTGAAAATATAATATTTTTTGAAGAGACAGATGCGTTTTTAGAACAAAACATTACGTCTGTTATGGCACAATTCGGTGACAGAAAGTATCACTTTTTCGGTCAGGCCTCTGGCCACGTTGAAGGTGAGCGTGGTGTAGGAGTTGGGGAAATGAGTACAAATCAAGCGGTTAAGGCTTTGAGTAAGATATTTAATATAGACAACCCCCTTGTTAGGCCAAATACCTCTGATATTAAAGAGATACTCAGAGGGGGACTCCCAGAACGGGAGCTGACAATGTGTCCCGGTTGTCCTCATCGCTCCTCTTTCTGGGCCATTAAGACAGCCCTGGAATTAGATGGGAGAGAAGGGTTTACCCTTGGAGATATTGGCTGTTATACTTTAGGAGCTCTTCGAGGCGGTTTTTATCTTCTACGTAGCGTATTTTGCATGGGTAGTGGGGCAGGCCTTGCCAATGGATTTGGACAGCTTCATCGCTTTGGATTTAACCAACCTGTAATAGCATTGGCGGGGGATTCGACCTTTTTCCATGCATGTATACCTGCTTTGGTTAGTGCACAGTACAACAATGCTAATTTTACCTTAGTGATCTTAGACAACGGAACAACGGCCATGACAGGCTTTCAGCCCCATGCCGGTACAGGATTAACCGGTCAAGGCACATCTACAGGGCCACTTATAATTGAAAATATAACCAGGGGACTTGGCATAAAAACGGAGATAGCCGATCCTCATCAATTGAAAAAAACTGTGGAATTATTATACAGAATGTTAAAAAAACAAGGTCCTAAGGTGGTAATATTACGAAAACCCTGTTCCTTGGAGGCTTCACGAATAAAACGTCGCCTTTATCAGGTAAATCCTGTGGAATGCATTGGCGACAGTTGCGGCTGCTCCCGATTTTGTAGTAGAGTATTTGGCTGCCCTGCCATCTTCTTTGACAACGAGAAGGGGAAGGCGTACATTAATGACCTCCTGTGCACTGGCTGTGGTGCTTGCAGTGACCTTTGTCCGCGTGAAGCAATCTACGAGGTAGACACTAACCAAGCGGAGGTGAAAATGGCATGAAAGGGCTTAAAGAACCTTTAAACATTATACTAACAGGTGTTGGAGGACAGGGTAATATCATTGCGTCGGGCTTGGTTGGCATTGCTGCTACCATGGCTGGCCTGAAAGTTACCATTGGGGAAACTTATGGAGCCTCTCAGCGAGGAGGCACGGTTATGAGCAATATTAGGATTTCACTAAGAGAAGATTTCGGTCCTCTTATACCGACAGGATGCGGAGATATAATTGTGGCCTTCGAGCCTCTAGAAGCTTTGAGGATAGTTTCAGAGTACGGTAACTCTGAAACTAAGATTATTGTTAATAATGAGCCAATATATCCTTTAGCTGTATTAATGGGGGAAAGTGATTATCCTGCTGTTAATGATATACTGGCTTTGTTAGAAAAAATAGTAGGAGATGTAATTACCTTTAATGCCACAGCTCTGGCCAGAGAAGCTGGAGATCCCAGGGTACTAAATATGGTAATGATAAAAGCTTTAGCTGTCTCAGGATACCTGCCGTTTCCAGCCTCCTATTTTGACGAAGCATTAGAAACATTTTTACAAGGTCTTCCATCTGAAAAAAGAGAAGTTAACAGGCGTGCGATGGGTGTTAAGGTGGAGCTGTTTTAACTACTAGATTGTCAACTCTTAAACTATGGATAAAGGTATTTATAGTAATGCTTGCATATCCGCCGTAAATTGTCATTCAATACCCTTCGAAGCTTTTGATTCATATAGGTAGCGGATAAGCTTCATCAAATCTGTGCGTACCAAATCTAAAATGTTAAGTTGTAATACAGATAGAAAAAACATCATTCTACTCTAGTAAAGATGAAATATCTTAACATCACTTTGTCTTATTGCTGCTATAACCTTAGATTACCTTGATTTACTCTCACTGTTTTGGACATGGCTCCTATATATTATTTCTTTATTTGCAATGGTATTAGTAAAATAGGACTGGAGGAGTAGTATTGAAAGTAGATACTTCAAAGTGTGTTGGCTGCGGCAATTGTGTACCTGTATGCACCATGGGGGTAATATCGGTCAGGGATAAAAAATCTTACATCAACCAGGATGAATGTGTCGAATGTGGAGCCTGCGAAAGATTCTTAATCAACAAGAAGGAGCCCCCCGCCTTGGTGAGAATCGCAAGGTGTATCTTGGGCGCATTAAAATTAGGTTACCAAGCCCCTTTGGATGCATGTCCCACAGGTGCTCTTTATCAGCCCGATATTGAGTGGCCCCGTAGTGTGAGAAGAAGTTTTAGTGACCCTACTGTCCCGCATGAGTCAACGGGTATTCGTGGTAGAGGGACTGATGAAATTAAGACTAATGATGTTACAGGTAGATTGGAATCAGGCGAGGTTGGCCTCGTTGTTGAATATGGCCGTCCCGGCATTGGAGCTCGTTTTAAGGATCTTGAAAAAATGTCGAAGGCTTTGGCTGTTCAAAACGTAGAATTCGAGATAGACAACCCGGTTACACAATTGATGAGTGATAAAAGTACAGGTGAAATAGTTCCTGACGTCCTTGACGAAAAGGTTATGTCAGCTATTATCGAGTTGCGGACTTCCATAGAAAATGTACCGGCTGTGCTGCAGGAAATCACACGTGTAGCCGAAGATTGTCCAACTGTTTGCAGTTTTGGTATTGCAACCCGTTGTACAGAAAACGGAGATGTGGCTTATGAGCAGCTTGTTAAGGAGCTTGGGTTTACCATGTCTCTAAATGGCAAGACAAACCTCGGCCTGGGAAAACGTTCTGAGGAGGCAGCACAATGACAAACACTTTACATCGCAGAGGCACACCCGAGGGACTGCAGGAAGACTTTATTGTCTTCGCGCTGACGGCAAAAGGTCATAATAGAAAAGACGCAGCACCAAAGATAAAAAAGTTTATTGAACTTGCTTTAAAACATAACCCCAACAGTATAAGCAGTTCTTCTTTCTATTCTTATGAAACTGGAACGGATTGGTCAAAAGTATATGATGGGGTGGTAGATAATTCCCATGCGGCAGCAAACTTTTCCGATCTTAGGTCAGTTAAAAATTTTATTAGCGTTCTCAAAGAGGCTGATCTGGGAATCTGTATTAATGTTTCCGGCCTCTTAGAACAGGTAAGGCAGTGCTGCTCAGAAGTAGGGATTTCCCGCCACAGTGTAGAACACTCCCTTGGCATAATCGGAAAAAGAGACATGCTCCCAAACAACCAGGTGCTGGAACTGAACACTATGTGCGGTCACGGAATGGTTTCTTTTAACCTGATCGCCAAAGTAATTGAACATGTTAAACTGGGGAAGATAGATGTTAAAAAAGGTGCACTGTTATTGGCAAAACCATGTATGTGCGGTGCTTTTAACACAGTCAGGGCCGCAAAATTATTGGACATGGCTCGCGACTCTTTTTAAAAGTCCTTTTACAGCAAAAAACTGGATGTGAGAAAACACACTGGAGGAACACCGGAGGTGAGAAACATTTACACCCGGCCCTATATTTGTTATAATCTAAACATCTGCGAGGTTAAAACGGGAGGCCTGTTATGTACAAGATAACGCTTATACCAGGGGATGGGATAGGGCCTGATATTACAGCCGCCACAAAAAAGGTACTGGAAGCATCGGGGGTACGAATTGAGTGGGATGAAGTGATGGCGGGTGAGGGGGCGATTGGTGAATTTGGAACTCCGCTGCCTGCACAGGTTATTGAATCGATAAAAAGGAATAGAATTGCACTTAAAGGTCCGCTGACCACCCCGGTGGGAGGAGGATTTCGCAGTGTCAATGTTGCTTTGCGCAAGGAACTGGATCTGTATGTAAACCTGCGCCCGGCCCGTACATACGAGGGGATTCGCTCACGTTATTCGGGTATTGACTTGGTTGTGGTGAGGGAAAATACTGAAGATTTATATGCAGGTGTAGAGCATATGGTGGGTGAGGACGCCGCTGAGAGTATTAAAATAATAACGCGGAAGGGCAGTGAAAGGATTTGCCGTTTTGCGTTTGAATACGCACGCAAAAACAACCGCCGTAAGGTTACGGCGGTTCACAAGGCTAATATCATGAAATGCACAGACGGACTCTTTCTGGCAGTTGCTGCTGATGTGGCCAGAGACTTCCCGGATGTGGAATTTGAAGACCGGATCGTGGATAATATGTGTATGCAGCTTGTAATGAAACCGGAGCTCTATGATGTACTGGTGATGCCTAATTTGTACGGAGACATTATATCAGACCTCTGCGCGGGGCTAACCGGCGGCCTGGGCGTTGCGCCTGGCGCTAACATAGGTAGTGACACCGCAATTTTTGAGCCTGTCCACGGCAGTGCGCCCAAGTATGCCGGGCTTGACAAGGTAAACCCCACAGCTATGATTCTTTCATCTGTTATGATGCTGAGGCATTTAGGTGAAGACAGTGCTGCGCAGCGGTTGGAAAATGCACTGTCAGCTGTTATCCGGAAAGGAAAAACTGTTACCTATGACCTTGGCGGTTCTGCTACAGGCCGTGAAATGGCAGAAGCTATCATTGATGAGATGTCAGGGTTTTAAATTCTTTTCGGCCATTTCAACCATCTTCTTAACCATGTTGCCTCCGATTTTGCCGCCCATGCGGCCGCCCACCTTGCCACAGTTGCGGGACGATATGCTATCCCAGCCTTTTTCTGAGATGGTGCCTGCAATGCCAAGTTCGCCGGCAATTTCATTTTTATATTTACTCAGGGCAGCTTCCAGCGAGGAACCAGGACTGCTATCCACAATGCCAAGCTCAGATGCAATCTCCTGTTTAAATTTTTCAAGCGCCTGTTCCACTCCGGGAACCAGGCGTTTTCTGTTTTTGTTGTTTGCCATTTTATTCACCTCCTGATTATAGTTTTACCACTGACTGTTGCAGTATCCAGACAAAATTGTCTTCAAATGAGAAATGATGAATAACATAGACTCAGGTCGCAGTAGCAAAATATAAAAAAGGAGTGACAAAAATGACGCCTAACATGCTTGCTTACTTTCATTCATTTAAACAGGCCGACGCCGCGGCAAAAGCCTTAAATGAGTCGGGGTTCCCAAGCTTTGTCGATAAAGTAAAAAAAGACCTGCCCAACCCTGATTTTAGTGTATCAGAACTGATGGTTGGATTCCTGCCTGACCTGGCGCACGGGATTTTTGGCAGCGGAAGAAAGGCCGGTGATGAGAAAGAAAAAGAGGATGGTGCATTCCTGTTAATTATTGAGGAAGAACAGGCAAAAGAGGGGGAGCTTAGAGAGTTGCTGCGGCAGTTTGGCGGAGAACTAATCAGAGAGCAGTGACAAATCGTATACCCTTAATTCAAGGTTGTCCAGTTTGCTCAAATCCAGACGGCTTTCAACAGTAGCGGGCACAGTAACAATATCAGGGTTTCCATCACTGATAAAGCGTTCGTCTGGGTTGTTGGTAAAATAAGCAAGCCAGCGGTAAAGTTCTACCTCATCCGCCCTGATTCTTGGCAGTTTAGAAGGATTAAAGCGATTGTCAAACGGGGAAAAAGCCGGGTTTGCCCCTACCAAAAGGACGGCGTTATTAACATAGCTGATACCTTCCCATTCGCCGTACAAAAGATGGCTGTCTTCACGGGGACGGACACCGTAGGGCAGCGCCAGTGTGTTTACCTTATAGCCGGGCAGATATTCTTCCGTGGTTTTTACATGACGGGCCAAAGCCCTGATTCCTTCTTCCATGGAAACTTTGCCCAGATTCTCATGATTATAAGTATGATTGCCAATTTCAAAGCCAAGGCTGATGAGTGTCTCCAGCTTTTGCCTTATATACTCTTTTTGCCTGAAGGGCAGCGGGTAATAAATATAGAAGGTCCCGGCAAGTTTAAAGTCGGGATATTTTTTGTTTAAATCTATCAGAATTCCAACTGCGCTGTCCGGGTCCACCACAAGCTCGCCATTGACTTCAACCAGGCGGAACTGCCCTGCTGTCCCGTCATCGAAAGTAAGAATGAATGGTGTTGTGCCGGCAGGCAGATCTATATTGCCTGCCAGATAATCATTAAGATTCACAGGCCGGTAACCTTCTGTGTAAAGTGTTTCCATATCGCGCCGGAAATTATCTTTATGGCGTGCCCACGTATCTTCTTTATTTCCCACTTCATGGTACATAAGTACCATCACTTTACCCAATTCATTTGGCCTGACAGCAGCCAGGTCGATTTCCTCCTGTCCGTTTGGGGCAGGATCCACCGGGACACTGTCATCAGGTTTTTCGTCTTGCGGTGCGGGGTTATCTACAATTACACCAGGATCAACAGGGGGGACGGGAGCGTTAGTTTTGGCAGCAGACAGACAGCCGGTAAACAACAACAGAAAACAAATAACTACAACTAATTTTTTCACTCTCATCACCTCAGATAAAACTTTATCTTACAGGCACTGCTGGAGTCAATGGTCAACTTTGCCAGTAATTGCTGATAGTCATTAAAATTAAAGATTTTTGAAGAATACAGTCATGTGTGATATACTTTACATACTATAATAGTGTATTGAGAGAGATAAAGATAAAATGATTCATGAGTTGGGAGGAGAGCAGGATGCCAGACACAATGAAAAAAAGGGTCATTGCGAAGCAGAGAAGCACTGAACTGAAAAAGCATATTGAGCCCTACCTGTCTGCACGGCCGCGCATTCCCGATGGGTTCAATCATTGGTCTAAAATACTGGAGCGGCAGGAAAAAATCAAGAAACATTTTAATGTAACTGACGAAAAGTGGAATGATTGGCATTGGCAGGCATCGAGACGTATAACTTCTGTTAAAACACTAAAAAAATTGCTCAATTTGGATGAACAACAGTTGCAAGCTGTGAGTAAAGTTGGTGAGAGGTATCGCTGGGCAGTCTCACCATATTATTTAAGCCTCATAGACCCTGATAACCCCCTTTGCCCCGTCCGGCGGCAGTCCATACCTTCCTGGGAGGAACTTGATGATACCTGTGGCCAGGATGATCCCATGGCGGAGGAATACACATCGCCTGCACCCGCCATCACCAGGCGCTACCCTGACCGCCTGATCATTAATGTAACTAACCAGTGCGCCATGTACTGCAGGCATTGCCAGAGAAGACGCAATATTGGCGAAATCGACCGTATGACGTCTCGTGAACAGTTAAATGCAGCCCTTGACTACATCAGGCGTAATGAAGAAATCCGGGACGTGCTGCTTACAGGCGGCGACGCCCTTATGCTAAGCAATGAAAATATTGATTGGCTGCTGACTGAACTGGACAATATCCCTCACGTGGAAATTAAGCGTCTTGGATCACGTACGCTAGTCACCATGCCTATGCGTGTGACCGACGAGCTGTGTAAAGCTCTGGAGAAGCATTCTCCTCTTTACATTAACACACATTTTAACCACCCGATTGAAGTAACACCAGCGGTGGCGGAGGCATGCGGTAAACTGGCAAGGGCGGGAGCTGTACTGGGTAATCAGGCTGTACTTCTGGCTGGTGTAAATGATGACCCCCATGTGATGAAAAAACTGAACCATGAGCTTCTTAAAGTTTTAATCCGCCCCTATCTTATCTTTCATGCTAAAAATGTGAAAGGGACAGCTCATTTCCGCACCGGTGTTGAAGTGGGGATTGATATCATGGAACAACTGCGCGGCTTCACGTCCGGCCTTGCGATTCCAACATTTATTGTAAACGCTCCGGATGGTTATGGAAAAACGCCTATGTTTCCCAATTACCTGCTGTCTGTGGGTAGGAATAAAGTAACAATCAGAACTTGGGAAAACAGGGTTATGGTATACGAGGACCACTGCGTCAAAAAAGACTGAAAAATTGTGCCGGAAAACAGGGGGCTCTAAAAAAGCCTCCTGTTTTTATTCTTGCTGCAGGAATCCCGGCTATACTGTTGAACTACAAAGAATATAATTGCAGCAGGTAAAAGACACTTTTAGTTCTCTGTTACATAAAATATTTCAACCAAACACTTGTTCGTCTATTCAAAATATGCTATAATATGATAAAAAAAGAAGAAGGAGCATGTGTGTCATGGAAGAGCGTATGTTTCAGGAGCTCATGGGGCGGTTTGAACAGATTCAGGACAGTCTCAGACAGATTCAGGAGGACATGCTTGAAGTAAGGGTGGATGTATCAGAGCTGAAGACAGACGTATCAGGGCTGAATGGCAAGGTCTCACGTATCGAAGAAAAGCAGGATATGATATTTGCAGAGACAGCAGGCTTGCTTGAGTTTCGCACTGAGACTTTGTTGCAGCTTCAGGATCTGCAGATTAATCACAAGTCAATCAGCGCCCTGCTGGGGGAACACGATATTCAGATCAGAAGTTTACAGCGCCGTGTATAATTGCATGTTGTTTACAAAATGCCGGGATAATCCCGGCTGCTTTTTTAAATTAATACCGTATTCCGATAGTGAATCTGCCACAGATAAAGGAATATTAAGGAAAGCGTAGAATCTAGAACGAGAAGTGCCGGGGGTGATGGTATGGATGATACTGTATACTGGCTGGCGCTAAGTCTTGTCTCTGAACTGGGTGCAAGAAGGATACGTCGGCTGGTCGAATACTTTGGCTCTGCCCGGCAGGCTTTTAGTGCCGGTGCAGATGAGCTTTACCTGTCGGGGGTTGCCGCACGGGCTGTGGAAGCATTGCTTGCTGAGCGTAAAAGAATTGAGCCTTATCTGGAATGGGAGCGCCTTATTGGCGGAGGAATTTCTTTGGTGACGCTGTTTCACCCGCATTATCCACAGCTGCTGCAGCAAATTTACGATCCACCGACAGTTCTTTTTTATAGGGGGGATTTGGGGATACTAGAAATGCCGTGCATTGCTGTGGTGGGGGCAAGAAAGGCAACTGAGTATGGCAAGACTGTGGCATTTAGGCTCTCGGCAGACCTTGCCCGGTCCGGTATTGCTGTGGTGAGCGGGATGGCGCGCGGCATTGATACTTCCGCCCACCAGGGCGCGCTGCAAAGCGGGGGGAAGACTGCTGCGATACTTGGATGCGGGTTGGATATATGCTACCCGCCTGAAAACCTGCGCCTGCGAGAGAGAATTGCCGGCAGCGGAGTGATTGTGAGCGAGTTTCCCCCCGGCACACAGCCTAAGCCTGCACATTTTCCCCTCCGCAACAGAATTATAAGCGGCCTTTCGTTGGCTACAGTTGTGGTGGAAGCTGGTGAGAAAAGCGGAGCTCTGATTACTGCTGATTGTGCGCTTGAGCATGGGAGAGAGGTCTTTGCCGTTCCCGGCAGTGTAAACAGTCCAAACAGCCGGGGTTGCCACAGGTTGCTCAAGGAGGGGGCGGCGCTGGCGGAGAATGCCGGGGATATTTTGTTGGAGTTGGGGCTTAATGCAAAGAATGAAATTGCGAAGACATGCGAATTAACTCCAGAACAAATGAAGATATTAGTATCTATGGAGTTTGAGCCTGTTCATTTTGACGATTTGCTTGTTCGCTGCGGGGTAGAAGCATCTGCACTCGCTGCAGCCATGGTGGAGCTGGAGCTTGCCTCAATAGTAAGAAAAATGCCGGGAAATTATTATCTGCGTGTATAGCTGACGGTAATTTGTATAATATGTAGAAGAGAAAGGGACATTTGTCCGGAGGTGCCTAATGTCTAATTACCTGGTTATTGTGGAATCACCGACAAAGGCTAAGACAATCAAGAAGTACCTGGGCAGGAAGTATAAGGTTATGGCTTCCATGGGCCATTTAATTGACCTGCCAAAAAGCCAGTTCGGAATAGATGTAAATCATAATTTTACGCCAAAATATATTACCATCCGCGGTAAGAGTTCAATCTTAAAAGAGCTTCGCGATGCAGGTAAAGATGCTAAGAAAATATTTCTGGCTGCTGACCCCGACCGTGAAGGAGAGGCCATTTGCTGGCATCTTGCAAATGTGCTGGGGATTGATGAAAAGGAACCATGCAGGGTTGAGTTTAATGAAATTACTGAGAAGGCAATCCAACATGCCTTTAAAGGGCCACGTCCTATTGACAGAGACAGGGTTGATGCTCAGCAGGCCAGGCGTGTTCTTGACAGGCTTGTAGGATATAAAATATCACCTCTTCTCTGGAAGAAAGTTAAAAAAGGGTTGTCTGCCGGCAGGGTGCAATCAGTGGCTCTGCGCATGATTGTGGACAGGGAAAATGACATCAATAATTTTAAGCCCGAAGAATACTGGTCGCTTGACGCAGATTTGCAGACTGGAAAAGATATATTCAGGGCGCATTTCCATGGTATTAAGGATAAGAAATATGTCCCTGCCAGCAGGGAAGAAGTAAATGAAATTATTGACGGCCTCAAGGGCAGTGACTTTGTAGTTCGGGAAGTTACAAAGAAAGAACGCCGCCGCAACCCGACGCCCCCTTTTACCACGAGCAGCCTGCAGCAGGAAGCTTCCCGCAAACTTGGTTTTACCAGCCGCCGCACTATGATAATCGCCCAGCAACTGTACGAAGGACTGCAGCTAGGGAAAGAGGAAGGTGTTCTTGGCCTGATCACCTACATCCGTTCTGATTCAACCAGGATTTCCGCGGGTGCTCAGGACGAAGCCCGGGCTTTTATTCAAAGCCAGTACGGTAAACCATATGTTCCCGAAAAACCCCCCGTTTATTCAAAGAAAAAGGGGGCCCAGGAAGCTCACGAAGCTATCCGTCCCACCTCTGTTACACGCACACCCGACCGGGTAAAAGAATATCTCTCCCGTGATCAGCTTCGTCTTTATCGCCTAATCTGGGAGCGTTTTGTTGCCAGCCAGATGAGTGCCGCCGTTTATGATACTGTTACCGCAAAGATAAGCGCAGGAATATATTCTTTTCGCGCCACAGGTGCGGAAATTAAGTTTGACGGCTTCAGGAAGCTATATATAGAGGGAAGGGACGAGGAAGAAAAAACGGAGGGCGCTCTGCTGCCGGCGCTTGAAGCGGAGCAGACGCTGCTTTTGCTTGATTTGAAGCCGGAACAGCATTTTACACAACCGCCGCCAAGATTCAGCGAGGCTATGCTCGTCAAGACGCTGGAGGAAAATGGGATTGGGCGCCCCAGTACTTATGCCCCTATTATTGAAACCCTGCAGGCCCGGGGTTATGTGATATGGGAGAAAAAGCTGTTTTATGCAACAGAACTCGGCCGCCTGGTGCTTGAACAGCTTTTGGAGTTTTTCCCCAATATAATCGATGTTGATTTTACTGCTCAGATGGAGGAGAAACTTGATGAAATCGCCGAGGGCCACCTGGAATGGGTCGATGTGATTGGCAAATTCTATGAAGGTTTTTCCACACGGTTAAAAGAAGCCGAAGAACACATGGAAAAAGTAGTAATTGAACCTGAGGTAAGCGACCAGGCATGCCCGAATTGCGGCCAGCTGCTTGTTTATAAGATGGGGCGTTTCGGGAAGTTTCTGGCCTGCCCGGGTTTTCCGGCATGCCGTTTTACAAAGCCGGTGCTAAAAGAGATAGATGTGCAGTGTCCGGAGTGCGGGAACCCCCTTGTTGAGCGGACAACCAAGAGAAGACGAAAATTTTATGGCTGCTCTTCTTACCCTGCCTGCAGTTTTACAACATGGGATGAGCCCCAAAGGGAAAAATGCATTCATTGCGGCTATCTCACTGTTAAAAAGGGCAAAACAATGCAATGCGCAAACAAGGAATGTGCGCAAATAATAAGCAACACTGAAGAGAAACAGGTAAGTGTGCGTAAAGTAGCGAAATCTCCTGCTGCCCAGGCAAGCCCTAAAAAAGCAGCTGCGGGGAGGAAGCGAGGTGGCTGAGCTTACCATCATAGGCGGAGGCCTGGCAGGTGCGGAGGCTGCCTGGCAGGCAGCATGGGCAGGGGTGAGGGTAAGGCTGGTTGAGATGCGCCCGGGTAAAATGACTCCCGCTCATCACAGCGGCGATTTGGCCGAACTGGTTTGCAGCAACTCGCTAAGAGCGGCAAGTTTGGAGAATGCTGTGGGCCTGCTGAAAGAAGAGATGAGAAGGCTGGGCTCGCTGATCGTAAGCGAGGCAGATAAAAATGCTGTTCCTGCAGGCGGGACGCTGGCAGTAGACCGCCAGTCGTTTGCGAAGGGGGTTACAGAGGCAGTCTGCAGTATGGATAATGTCACACGGGTAGAATCTGAAGCGATAGAGATTCCGGCCACCGGCCCTGTTATAATTGCCACCGGCCCTCTTACTTCTGAGAAGCTGGCTGAAGATATAGCCCGGCTGACCGGTCAGGAATACCTCTATTTCCACGATGCAGCAGCACCCATTGTGACACTTGAATCTATCGACCTGGACAAAGTTTTCCGCGCTTCCCGCTATGGCAAGGGGAGTGCTGATTATCTGAACTGCCCAATGGACTCGGTTCAGTACAAAGTCTTTTATGACGAACTTATAACTGCGGAAGTTTACCAGGCACGCTGTGAGACAGGGGAAGAAAAATTTTTTGAAGGGTGCATGCCCATAGAGGTCATGGCGGCCCGCGGCAGGGAAACCATTCTTTACGGCCCGTTAAAGCCTGTAGGGTTAACTGACCCGCGCAGCAACAACAGGCCTTACGCGGTGGTTCAGCTGCGCCAGGACAACGCTGCAGCCACTCTTTACAATCTAGTGGGCTTTCAGACGCGGCTGCGCTGGCCTGAACAGCAGCGTGTCTTCCGACTGATACCAGGCCTGGAAAAAGCTGAATTTGTCAGATTTGGCGTTATGCATCGTAATACATATCTTAACTCCCCTCGGATTTTACTGCCTACACTGCAGTACATTAAGCGTGCAGACCTTTTTTTTGCAGGTCAGATTACAGGTGTAGAAGGATACGTGGAATCAGCGGCCATGGGGTTGCTGGCGGGGATTAATGCGACACGGTTAATAAAAAACACAGACCCTCTGATTCCTCCTGACGAGACCGCTCACGGCTCACTTTGCCGTTATATAACAAGTGCTGATCCTGAAAATTTTCAGCCCATGAATGTCAACTTCGGTATTTTTCCCCCACTGCCGGGAAGGATCGCCAAAAAGGAGCGTAAATTGGCTTACGCTGTCAGAGCATTGGAAAAACTCGAAACATGGCGAAAAGATTGGCAAAATTAACTTGCAAAGCAAATATTGTTATGTTAAGATTTTGACAGGAGGAAGCACCTTAATGGCTGATCTGGCAAGCGGTTTTATCACCTACCTGCAAGTGGAGAAGAATGCTTCTCCTCATACAATCAGAAATTATGCCGAAGACCTAAGCCAGTTTCTCGGCTTTCTGGAAGAGGAGGGGGTCTTCTTTCCTGACAAGCTGGATTACCTGGCTCTTCGTTACTTTCTGGCCTTTTTGCACGGACAGAAATACGCACGGCGGACTGTGGCCAGAAAGCTTTCAACTATCCGTACTTTTCTTCGCTACCTGAGCAGGGAAGGAGTATTGTCCGATACTTCATGGGCCTCTGTCTCCACCCCGCGCCGGGGTAAAAAATTGCCGAAATTTCTCTATGTGGAGGAAATGCTGAGGCTGCTTGCGGCCCCAGGTACAGATACACCGGCCGGACTCAGGGATGCAGCGATTCTTGAAATGCTTTATGCCACTGGTATCCGTGTCAGTGAGCTGGTTGGCCTGGACATTAATGACCCTGATTTGCAGAGCGGACAGGTTATTGTCTTTGGCAAAGGCTCGAGAGAAAGGATTGTCCCGCTTGGCTGTTTTGCCACCCGTACTGTACACACCTATCTGAGCTGCGGCAGGCCCGCACTGTTACGCAAAAACAAGGCGCCGGAAGAAGAAAAGGCCCTATGGCTGAATAAATACGGCACCCGTCTAACCGACAGAGGTGTGCGCCGTATTGTTGACAAGTATGTGCGCCGTGCGGGTTTAACAGGTGGGATCAGTCCTCACAGCATACGCCATAGTTTTGCCACCCATCTGCTTAATGCAGGAGCCGATATACGGATTGTTCAGGAATTGCTGGGCCACGTAAATATTTCTACCACACAAATTTATACCCACATTACCAGGGACAGACTAAAAGAGGTATACAACTGTGCACATCCCCGTGCTTAAGGAGAGAGACTAATGTTTCACGGAACTACAGTGGTGGCTGTGCTAAAAGACGGACGATGCGCACTGGCCGGGGACGGCCAGGTCACATTCGGCAACACTGTCATGAAGCACCAGGCAAAAAAAGTCAGACGTATATATCACGATCGTGTCCTGGCTGGCTTTGCGGGCTCAGTGGCAGATGCTTTTACATTGTTTGCGAAATATGAGGAGCAGTTGGAGAAATACCAGGGAAACTTGCGACGCGCTGCAGTTGAACTGGCAAAAGAGTGGCGTATGGATAAATACCTGCGTCGCCTTGAAGCCCTGCTTATAGTGGGGAATGAGGACAGCCTGCTAATCATTTCGGGCAGCGGCGAAGTAATAGAGCCGGATGACGGGGTTGCCGCCATTGGCTCAGGAGGGCCCTACGCTCTGGCTGCAGCCCGTGCGCTATACCGTTATACTGTCATGCCGGCCAAAGACATTGCCTTCAACGCGCTGACTGTGGCAAGTGAGATATGCGTCTTTACCAATGATAGGATAGTTGTGGAAGAGATTTGACCTTTTTCGGGAGGAAATTATGAGAAGCAAGGAAGAAATGACGCCAAGACAGGTTGTGGCAGAACTTGATAAATATATCATAGGACAGCATGCTGCAAAGAAATGTGTGGCAGTTGCACTGAGAAACCGCTACCGCCGCAAACGGCTGCCGGAAGAGCTCCGTGACGAAGTGTTTCCTAAAAATATAATCATGATAGGGCCTACCGGTGTAGGTAAAACCGAAATCGCCAGGAGACTGGCAAAGCTTGTGAACGCTCCATTTGTCAAAGTTGAGGCTACTAAATTCACTGAAGTCGGCTACGTGGGACGGGATGTTGAAACCATGGTCCGCGAACTGGTTGAAACTTCCATCCGAATTGTCCAGGAGGAGAAGATGGCAGGTGTCGAAGCAAAAGCAGCAACTCTTGCCGAAGAGAGGTTGCTGGGACTCTTAGCACCTGAGCCCCGTCGCGAACAGAGCAGTGCTAATCCATTCAGCATGCTTTTTGGCGGCCCTGCTTCAGATGAAGAAAAGGTAGATGACCAGGATTTTAGGGAAAAGCAAAGACAAAACATGCAGCTTCGACTTCACCTGCGACAGCAGTTGGAGTCACAGGCACTGGAAAATCAGACCGTGGAACTGGAAGTAGATGAACGGGCGCCGGTGGTGGAGGTATTTTCTGGCTCAGGCATGGAAGAAATGGGTATCAACTTTCAGGATGTGCTTGGTCATCTGTTTCCCAAGAAAAAGAAAATACGCCGTCTTCCCGTCAGCCAGGCCCGCAAGATACTGCAGCAGGAAGAGGCACAAAAACTGATAGATATGGATGAGGTCGTCAGTGAAGCTGTATCCCGTGCCGAGCAGTCGGGTATAATTTTTCTAGATGAGATTGACAAAATTGCAGGCAAAGACCACCATGGCCCTGATGTCTCAAGAGAAGGGGTGCAAAGAGATATTCTTCCCATCGTTGAAGGTTCAACCGTTATGACCAAATACGGACCGGTAAAGACTGACTTCGTCCTTTTTATCGCTGCCGGAGCCTTTCACGTCGCAAAACCGTCTGATCTGATTCCTGAACTGCAAGGCAGGTTTCCAATCCGTGTTGAGTTAAACAGTCTATCCGTGGATGATTTTAAACAGATACTCACAGAGCCGGCCAATGCCCTGATTAAACAATACGCCGCGCTTCTTGAGACAGAAGGCATTTTGATTCGTTTTGGGCAGGATGCTATTTCATCAATTGCAGAAATGGCCTGCTTACTCAATGAGGAGATGGAAAATATCGGGGCCAGGCGCCTGCACACAATACTGGAAAAGGTGCTGGAGGACCTGTCCTTTGAGGCGCCTTACCTTAACACCAGGGAAATTATTATCACAGCCGACTTTGTTGAGGATAAATTAAAGAATATTGTAAAAAATAAAGATTTAAGCCGTTATATACTCTAACCGGCAGATATTATTAAATATGTAATAAAGAGAGGATGATAGCATTGGAAACAACACCGCTACTTGAAAAAACCCGCAGGATTAACAAAATCCTGCAAAAAACAGCCGGACAGCATGTCGATTTCAGAGAAGTGGCTGATGTTTTAAAAAACGTGATTCACGCCAATATTTATATTGCAGACCGCGCAGGCAAGATTTTGGGATTCTCCCTGGTGGACGAGTTTGAGTGTGAGTTGATGGTCAACCAGGTGCTTAAAAACACTCATTTTCCTGAAGACTATAATGAGCGGCTGCTCAGTGTGGATGAATCACGGGTTAATTTGCATCAAAAATGCAACGATTGTGTTTTTCTTGATCAGGTGGAGTGCCTTTTTACCAATAAGATCACCACGATAGTGCCTATAGTCGGTGGAGGCAAGCGCCTTGGCACATTACTGCTGGCGAGGTTCGCCGAGGAGTTCGGGTCAAGCGATTTGATACTTGCTGAGTACGGCGCCACCGTGGTAGGCATGGAGATCCTCCGCTCCAAGGCGGAAAAAATCGAAGAAGAAGCACGCAACAAAGCCATAGTCCAGCTGGCCGTCGGTACGCTCTCCTACTCCGAGATGGAAGCGGTGGAGAATATTTTTGAAGAACTAAACGGTGACGAGGGGCTGCTTGTGGCCAGTAAGATCGCCGACCAACTGGGAATAACACGTTCAGTTATTGTAAATGCGCTTCGCAAATTTGAGAGTGCCGGCGTGATTGAATCACGTTCATTGGGCATGAAAGGTACTTATATCAAAGTAAAAAATCCTTACCTGCTGGATCATCTGGCTAAAATAAAATAAAATATTTACAGTTCAGAGCGGCCACTGCCGCTCTTTAATTTTAAACAAAAGCATCTTCTTTATTAAACTGCATAAAAAAGTCATAAAAAAAAGACAAACTGTTATAATATATGGCGAGAGGTGAAACCAGTGAGGAAAAATCGTCGTATATTTAATGGCCGTTCCTTTTGGGCAGGTTTTTTTTGCGCCGTCTTAATGCTTTGCGCAACACTTGCAGGCGCATTTTACTTGCTCTCAAGCCAGGGGGTGACAGTTTATCTTGACAGTGAGGAGGTGGCGCGCCTGGTTAGAGACCAGGTTATTTTGCAGGCGCGTCAGGATTTGCCGCAGCTGATTGCCGGCGCAAAGGCGCAGATACCTGCCATAGTGGAAGAGGAAATGCGTGAGCAGCTCAATTCAGACCGCATGGAAATCGCAGGCTTTGTTTTCCGTGTGCCGGACGAATTAATGGCACAACTGAAAAAAAATATGCAGGATAATGTGGAAAACGCCACTGCTGAAATTCTGGACGGTATAGACACTGACGAAGTGGCATTGCAGTTTGGAGAGGATGTGTACCACATGGTGCGTGAAACCATGCAGGGAGAGCTGCACGGGCAGAGTTTTGAAATCATGGCATTTGACCGCCTGCCGGTGCTGGTGCGCGTCAATGTCAAATGACAATATATAGCTGTTTAAACGGCCTTTTTAAACAGTTAAAACGGTAAAATAGTTTAGCACGGTAAAACATTGCCAAAGAATGAGAACTGTGCTATACTTCAAAATGGTGTAAAACACACGCTGGCCTGATTTCTACGGGTGTGCCCTAACCCTTTGGGGTTCCGTATGAAGATGAAGGCGGCGGAGGAAAAACAGAGAGGAGGTGCAGGAATGTCAGTTGTTTCCATGAAACAGTTGCTTGAGGCAGGTGTCCATTTCGGTCACCAGACAAGACGCTGGAATCCCAAGATGAAGCCTTTTATCTTTACCGAACGTAACGGTATCTATATTATTGATTTGCAGAAGACAGTCAGAATGATTGACGACGCATATAATTTTGTCCGGGATCTGGCTGCCAATGACGGCAAAATTATGTTTGTCGGCACAAAGAAGCAGGCGCAGGAATCAATACAGTCCGAGGCCGAAAGGTGCGGCATGTATTATGTTAATCAGCGCTGGCTGGGCGGTATGTTGACTAATTTTAAAACAATACGCAACAGGGTCAACCGCTTAGTAGAGCTGGAGAAAATGGAAGAAAACGGTGTATTCGACGTCCTGCCGAAGAAGGAAGTGATTCGGCTTCGACATGAGTACGAGAAGCTGAATAAATTCCTTTCAGGAGTGCGTAATATGAATGCTCTTCCAAACGCGCTGTTTATAGTGGACCCCCGCAAAGAAAAAATTGCTGTTGCCGAGGCGCGTAAACTTGGAATACCCATCGTGGCCATAGTTGATACTAACTGTGATCCCGATGAAGTGGATTATATTATCCCCGGAAATGACGATGCAATCCGTGCGGTCAAGCTATTTTCTTCGCGTCTGGCCGATGCGGTGCTTGAAGGACTTGAAGGGCGCCAAGACCATATTGTCATCACTGAGGAAGTGCGGGATAAAAATGAAGTCCCTGCTGAAGTAAAGTAAGATTTCAAGAACTTACGGCCGGGCTATGCCCGGCCGTTCTCCAACTATGGTAACTATAGGAGGGTTTGGATATGATTCCTGCTGCAATGGTCAAGGAGCTCCGTGAGAAGACGGGTGCAGGGATGATGGATTGCAAGAAAGCATTAAGCGACGCCAACGGCAACTTTGACAGAGCGTCCGAAATCCTAAGGGAAAAAGGTCTGGCCGCCGCAGCTAAAAAGGCTGGAAGAATAGCCGCCGAAGGCGTGGTTGATGCCTACATACACATGGGTGGAAGAATTGGCGTCCTGCTGGAAGTTAACTGTGAGACCGACTTTGTGGCCCGGACAGATGAGTTCCGCTCTTTTGTCAGGGATGTGGCCATGCAGATTGCTGCTGCCAATCCGCAATTTCTCTCTCGTGAAGAAGTCCCTGCCGACATGATTGAAAAAGAGCAGGAAATACTGAAACACCAGGCACTTAACGAAGGAAAACCGGAAAAAGTGGTGGAAAAAATTGTGGCGGGCCGGATTGACAAATATTTTAAAGAAAACTGCCTGCTTGACCAGGCATTTATACGTGACCCCGATATCTCTGTCACCGATTTGCTCAAGGATAAAATTGCAAAAATTGGTGAGAATATCAGTATACGCCGCTATGTCCGCTACGAAATGGGAGAAGGCCTGGAGAAAAAACAGTGCACTTTTGCACAGGAGATAGCTGAAATGACAAAAGGAGAATAGTTTAATTTCTGATGTCATAAAAAAAGAGCACTACGGTGTTCTTTTTTTACAGGAATTAAAGCAGTTGCGTAGAATTAGTTAGACTGGAGGACTGCCAACATGGAAAAGGCTGTTTATAAACGTGTCGTACTCAAATTGAGTGGCGAGGCGTTGGCAGGTGATAAAGGCTTCGGCATAGATCCCGACGTACTTCGGGACATTGCGGCACAGGTTGATGAGGTCCACAGGCTCGGGGTTGAAGTGGCCATAGTGGTGGGAGGCGGCAACATCTGGCGAGGCGCACCGGCCGGCGAAAGAGGTATGGATCGCGCCACTGCCGACTATATGGGAATGCTGGCTACCGTACTCAACGCCCTTGCCTTGCAGGATGCACTGGAGCACCGCGGCGTCGATACCCGTGTCCAGACAGCTGTTGAGATGCGCCAGGTTGCCGAGCCATATATCAGGAGACGTGCCATCAGGCATCTTGAAAAGGAAAGAGTTGTTATTTTTGCCGGTGGGACAGGCAACCCCTATTTTTCCACTGACACCACAGCTGCCCTGCGAGCTGCTGAGATTGAAGCAGAGGTAATCCTGCTGGCCAAAGGGAAAGTAGACGCTGTCTATGATGATGACCCGCTGACTAATCCCGCCGCCAAGAAATTAACTCAGCTTACATATATCGACCTGATTAACAGAGGACTGGGAGTTATGGACTCCACCGCTGCTTCCTTGTGCATGGACAACAAGATCCCACTCATCGTTTTTGGGTTAAATAAAACAGGTAATATCAAAAGGGTAATTCTCGGTGAAAAAATTGGTACCTATGTAAAGGGGGAATGAGTATGGTGCAGGAAGTCTACAGCAGCACTGAAGAAAAAATGCAAAAAGCGGTGGCCGCGTTGAAGAAAGAGCTTTCTACACTGCGTGCGGGTCGGGCAACTACTTCCTTGCTCGACAAAGTTTCAGTGGACTACTACGGGACTCTTATGCCTATCAACCAACTGGCAAATGTGTCAACACCAGAACCACGTTTACTGATTATCCAACCTTGGGACAAAAAAGCAGTTTCTGAAATTGAGCGGGCCATTCTTAAATCAGATCTGGGATTAACCCCAAACAGCGATGGCACTATAATACGTCTGTCAATCCCGCAGCTGACTGAAGAAAGGCGCAAGGAACTTGTAAAGCTCGTCAAAAAGAAGGCGGAAGAAGGCCGTGTGGCCGTTCGTAACATTCGACGGGACGCCAATGAAGAACTCCGCAAAATGGAGAAAGATAGTATTACTGAAGACCAACTGCACAAATCCCAGGACGAAATCCAGAAACTAACCGATAAATATATCGAAGAAGTAGAAAAAGTTTTGTCTGCAAAAGAGAAAGAAATAATGGAGGTTTAGTTATGGAGGAAACGGGGCTTTTCCCCGACATCCTCGCGTTAGAGCTTGCTGAGGCGGTCAAAGTGCTGGAGCAAATAAAGACAGAATACCGCATAGTCTATACTTCACCACACGGTAAACCTGGCCATGGAACCGTACGGGTGATAAGACAGCGCATGCTCACAGATGGAAGAACAGAACTGACCGTCTCGGCCGGGGATTGGGGAAAGGAGGTGTAACCATGGCATTTAGGATTACGGACGAGTGCCTTGCTTGCGGCAGCTGCCTGGATGTTTGTCCAAGCGATGCTATAAAAGAGGGGAATATTTACACAATTACTGAAGAGTGTGCCGACTGCGGCGCCTGTGTGGATGAGTGCCCGCAAGGGTGCATTATCGAGGAGTAAAAACCGTGGCCCCCTCAGTTGAGGGGGCTTGCCTTTAAACAAGAAAAACGCTTTGCAATTTTAACAGAGGTCGCGTTTTTCTTGTCCGCTAGGGGGCGCGCCCCCTTCGGCGGGTCTGCGAACCCTGAGCACCCCGCAAAGAGTAGGGGGGAATCCCCCTTGCAAACCCCCTTGCATAGGAAATCTTTATAATTTCCTATACAATAAAAAGAGGTGACCCAGTTGCGTATTCCCCTGCGTGCCCTGCTGCGAAAGAAAACAGATATTAAAGCCGGCGAGAAGGATTTGCCTCAACATATAGCCATTGTTATGGATGGCAACGGGCGGTGGGCAAAAAAACGCGGATTGCCCCGTACGGCAGGCCATCATGCAGGGATGGAAGCTTTAAAACGCATAGTGGGGGCTGCCGGCGAAATAGGAATAAAGGTGCTTACTGTTTATGCATTTTCCACAGAGAACTGGCGCCGGCCGCAGCCTGAGGTGGAATTTCTGATGCGCCTGCCCAATGAATATTTAAAGACTGAGTTGGCCGAGCTAAATAAAAACAATATTAAGCTTAGGTTCATGGGAGAGATGGAAGGATTGCCTGTCCATACAAGGCAGGCGGTAACCCAAGCACTTGCTGAGACGGCAGGCAACACTGGGATGATACTTAATTTTGCCCTAAACTACGGCAGCCGTGCGGAATTGGTCAGCGCAGTAAGGCAAATTGCCCGCCAGGCTTCCGACGGACTGCTGAGGGCGGAGGAAATAGACGATGCTGCAATTGAAAAGTACCTTTACACTGCGGGCTTGCCCGACCCTGATTTATTCATCCGTCCAAGCGGTGAGAGCCGCCTCAGCAACTTTCTTCTCTGGCAGGTGGCGTATACTGAACTATGGTTTTCTGATGTCTACTGGCCGGATTTTGACAAGACACACCTGCTTGAGGCTATTGATGCATATCAGAATAGAGACAGGCGTTATGGGGGTATCAAGCTGTAAAGGAGGAAACAATGCTCAAACAGCGTATTATCAGCGCTTTAATAATAGTACCCCTTGTCCTGGCACTGTCCTGGTTTGGGGGCTGGCCGTTCTTCGGGCTGGTTTTGCTTGCTGCTCACCTGGGGCTGCGTGAACTTTACAACCTCACCGGGCAGAAGGGAAAAAGCGTCAGCATGCCAGGTTTTGCAGGCAATTTTGTCCTGCTGCTTACTTTATTCCTGGGAGGGCTTAATGCTTATTTTTTTGCCTTTGTCATTTACTTCTTACTCCTAAATTGCTATTTTGTGGTTAGTTACCCACGAGATTACCGGCATTTGTTGTTGATAGTTTTTGGGAAAATCTACATAACAACACTAATAGGTTTTTTTCTCCTCCTGCGTTTAGAAAGCGGGTTTCCGGCGCTTTTAGCAGTCTTTCTCGCTGTGTGGGCAAGCGACAGCGGCGCGTATTTTGTCGGCATGTCCTTTGGCCGCCGGCAGCTGGCGCCGAGGGTAAGCCCTAAAAAAACGCTTGAAGGAGCTTTGGGAGGCCTGCTTGCCGCCACAATACTCCTTTCGCTGCTGGCACCTCCGCTTGGAATGTCGCGCCCTTTCGCCGCACTGCTTGGTTTTACTCTTTCTGTAGCGGGCCAGTTTGGAGACCTGTCCGAGTCTGCTCTTAAGCGTTGGGCAAATACCAAGGACTCCGGAATATTTCTCCCGGGGCACGGTGGTGTGCTTGACCGGGTTGACAGCCTGCTATTTGCTGTCCCGGTTGCTTTTCTGCTCATAAATATTGCTGTTTTCTAAGCGGAGGCATGGTATTATGACGAAGAAGATTGCTGTCTTGGGTTCTACAGGTTCTATCGGCCGGCAGACGCTTGATGTTATTGAAAATTATCCTGGCCTGTTTCAGGTGGAAACTCTTACCGCAAACAGTCAGGTGAAGCTTTTAGCAGAGCAAGCCAGGCGCTTTCACCCACTCAAAGTGGCTGTTGCCGATGATTCAGCGTACGGGGCACTTAAATCGGAACTGGCAGATCTCAATATAAAAATAATGGCTGGGAAGGCTAGCATTGAGGAGTTGGCGGCTGACGCGGCCACAGACATTGTCCTTAATGCACTGGTGGGTTTTTGCGGACTCATACCCACGCTGGCTGCGGTAAGAGCCCATAAAACAATAGCATTGGCTAATAAAGAAACACTGGTAGCCGGAGGGCATCTGGTTATGTCGGAGGCCCGGCGCTCTAATGCCTCAATTATCCCGGTTGACAGTGAACATTCCGCCATCTTTCAGTGTTTGCAGGGACAGGATGGCGCTGCCGTAACAAGGTTAATACTAACCGCTTCCGGTGGGCCGTTTTACGGATACACCAGTGATGAACTGGCTATGGTGTCTGCAGAGCAGGCTCTCAAACACCCCAACTGGGAAATGGGTGCAAAAATCACAGTGGATTCTGCCACATTGATGAATAAGGGCCTGGAAGTCATTGAGGCGCACTGGCTGTTTGACATCCCCTACGACCGGATTGATGTTTTGGTACACAGGGAGAGCATTATTCACTCCATGGTGGAATTTGCGGATGGGGCTGTTCTTGCCCAGCTGGGACTGCCGGATATGCGTGTGCCGATACAATATGCATTAACTTATCCAAAACGGTTGGCAGGAGACACTGGACGTGTGGACTGGTTAAAATTAAGCAGACTTCATTTTGCAGCACCTGACACTGACACTTTTCCCTGCTTGCAACTTGCCTTCGAGGCAGGACGCTGTGGCGGGACAATGCCGGCAGTGATGAATGCGGCCAACGAAGAGGCTGTTCGTATGTTTTTGCAGCGCCAGATAGGGTTTTTGGCCATTCCTCGTATAATTGAGTGTGTGATGAATAAACATAAAGTAACTCAGGCTCCCGGCCTGGCAGAACTTTTAGAAGTTGACCGGGAGGCCAGGGAAACTGCCCTGCAGAGGGCGGAAACTGAAAGGGTGAAATAATGCTGACTTTTATCGCTTCTATTGTAATTTTCGGCTTGCTCATTTTTGCACATGAACTTGGCCATTTTCTTGTTGCCAAGCGTGTAGGCATAGGAGTGCATGAGTTTGCCATTGGCTTTGGCCCGCGCATTGTCAGCAGCCAGAGAGGAGAAACGGTTTATTCATTGAGGGTCTTTCCACTTGGCGGGTTTGTCCGTCTGGTGGGTGAGGATCCTGAAGAGGTCTTTGAGCAGGAGAGCTTTCAAAGACAACCCGTCTGGAGGCGCTTTGCTGTGATTGCTTCAGGGCCGCTGATGAATTTTGTGCTTGCTGTGCTCCTCTTTGCGCTTATATATTTTGCTTATCTTGGTGTTCCGCTCTACCGCTCAACTGCAATCGGAGAGCTTCTCCCCGACGGCAGGGCGGAGGCCGTTGGCCTTTTGCCTGGGGACAGAATTATCACAATTGCCGGTACTCAAGTCTCAAACTGGAATGAACTTGTTACCATGATAAACGCAAATCCTGACAAAGAAATAACGATAGAATTTGAGCGCAGCGGCCGCCTGCAAGCGGTGAATGTCATTCCCCGCCGTGATACTCAGACAGGGGTTGGCCTGATTGGAATCTCACCGCAGAGCAAAAAGTTTGATTTTTTAGCTTCGCTCAGTATGGGATTCACTCACACTGCGTGGTTCATCCGCTTCATAGCCAGCAGTATTGTGCAGATGATTACCGGCCGCGTGGCAGCTGATGTGGTAGGCCCCGTTGGTATAATTCAGATTGTGGGTGAGGTTGCCCGTACCGGGGTGGTAAATTTACTTTCACTGGCAGCCATAATCAGTGTGAATCTGGGACTTCTAAACCTGCTTCCTATCCCTGCTTTGGACGGCAGCAGACTGATGTTCCTGGGGATTGAGGCTGTGCGGGGACGCCCGGTAGATCCCCACAAAGAATCCTTTATTCACTTTATCGGCTTTACAGTACTAATTCTTCTCATGATTCTCATCGCTTACCGTGACTTGGTAAGACTGGAAATATTTTTCTAATACATGACAGCGGGGAGCGTTTTACAGATGTACAAACGGCAAGGGACACGCCCTGTCAGTGTCGGCGCTTTAACCATAGGCGGCGGTTCTGACGTGATTATCCAGTCAATGACTACAACGGACACTGCCGATATGGAGGCAACTGTCACACAGATCAGAGAACTTTACGAGGCCGGCTGTGAATTGGTGCGTGTCGCAGTGCCCACCGAACAGGCATCCCGGGAGCTGCCTGGAATAGTTAAGGAATCGCCGCTGCCGGTGGTGGCGGATATCCACTTTAACCACAGGCTCGCCCTGGCAGCCCTGGAGGCAGGTGTGGCCAAACTGCGAATTAATCCTGGTAACATAGGGGGCCCGGAAAGACTGGCTGAAGTTGCCATGCTTGCCGCAGCAAAAAAAATTCCCATTCGTATTGGTGTCAACGCAGGCTCACTGGAAAAAAGGCTCCTTGAAAAGTATGGGCATGCCACGGCGGAGGCACTGGTTGAATCGGCCCTTGACAATATACGTCTCATGGAAAAATTAAATTATTTTGATCTTGTAGTCTCACTGAAAGCATCCTCAGTCCCTGTGACTGTACAGGCTTACCGCATGTTGGCGGAGCGGGTGAATTATCCGCTGCACATAGGTGTGACCGAGGCAGGAACAATATTTTCCGGGACAGTGTTTTCAGCCGTGGGAATCGGCGCACTGCTGCTGGACGAGCTTGGCGACACACTGCGTGTTTCACTGACCGCGCATCCTGTGGAGGAAATCAGGGTTGCCAAAGCGATTCTCTCCGCCACCGAAATCAGAAGGTTTGGCCCACGCGTTATTTCCTGTCCCACTTGTGGGCGCTGCCAGCTGGATGTTATCTCCCTCGCCGGTGAAATTGAGCGTAGAGTTTCAGGCTTAAAAGAGCCGCTTACGTTGGCTGTTATGGGTTGTGTGGTAAATGGCCCGGGCGAAGCGCGTGAAGCCGACCTTGGCATCGCCGGGGGCAAAAACCAGGGACTTATCTTTCGCGGTGGTGAAATTGTAAAAAAAATACCTGCGGAGAACCTGGTGGATGAGTTTATGTCTTTTCTTCAGGAATATCTTCAGAAAGGGCAAAAAAGCAGGGGGAGTAAATGTGAAAATAACAGCAGTCATCCCCGCATTTAATGAGGAAAAAACAATCGGGGGAGTTCTTTCCGTGCTGGTTCGTATTCCTGAAATTGATGAAATAATAGTTGTTAGCGACGGGTCTACGGACCGGACAAAAGAAGTGGCTGAAACATTTAATGTTACAGTAGTCTGCCTGACCGAAAACCGCGGTAAAGGGGGAGCCATTAAAGCAGGGCTGGACAAAAGTCGTGCAGAAGTGATACTTTTTCTTGATGCAGACCTGATTGGGCTGTGTAAAAACCATGTCTACAGACTACTTGAGCCTGTCACTTCAGGAAAAGCCGATATGAGTATAGGTATATTCGAAAACGGGCGTGTTGCTACCGACCTGGCTCAAAAAGTCGCCCCTTATCTTTCAGGCCAGAGGGCGGTCAGAATGAATGTACTGGAAAAGATGGTAAACCTTGATTTATCGCGCTTTGGTGTAGAAATGGCACTGACACAGCTTGCGGACTCACTTAACCTGCCGGTTGCAGAGGTTATACTCCATGACCTCACTCATGTGACAAAGGAAGAAAAGATGGGGGTAATTAAAGGACTGGCAGCTCGCATGAAAATGTATTGGGAGATAGTGCGCTATTTTGCAAAAATAGACAACCCCAAGTGATGCCGTACTTGCAGTGTCTTTCCAGATGTGGTAAAATACATATGCTTTGAGCAGTCAGCAGAACGGGAGAGTAAGAGTGGGACCTTCCCACTCTTCTGTATTGTAAAGAAAAATAGATATACAAAATTAGTTTATGGGAAATAACATAAACTAAGATAGCTGAAGAATAAACGGAGGGAACAAACGTGACGAAACAGGCGGTCACGGATATTGTAAAAAAGATTGCCTCGCCTCTTGCTGAAGGCTTGGGACTTGAAATTGTTGATATTGAATTTGTTACTGAAAGAGGACAGACAATACTCAGAGTTCTAATTGACCGTGATCAAGGCGTAAGATTGGAAGATTGTGAGGCCTTAAGCCGTGGTCTTGGGGACGAGCTTGACAATGCCGACCCCATTGAGCAAAGTTATAGCCTTGAGATATCCTCTGCAGGTTTGGAGAGGCCTTTAAAAAAAGACTCAGACTTTATTCGTTTTGCAGGCAGAAAAGTAAAAATAAAATTGTTTTCCCCTCTCGAAGGAAGAAAAAATTTTGCGGGGACACTCGTTGGAATTGAGGGTGAGCAGGTTCTGCTCGGGGACACAAAAGCTGAAGTCGTGCGGATACCACTATCTCAGGTTGCAAAGGCCAATCTTGTATACGAGCAAAAAGGTGTATAGAAAGGGGTTACTCTGTTGAATGAGGAGTTTTTAGCTGCATTATATGCCATTGAGAAAGAAAAAGGCATTAAGAAGGAGACGCTGTTTGAAGCAATCGAAGCGGCTCTTGTTTCCGCATACAAAAGAAACTTTAACACCGCGGGCAATGTACGTGTCCATTTAACAAGGGAAACCGGAGAAATAAAAGTCTATACACGCCTGAACGTGGTGCAGGATGTGACACAGCCACAGCTTGAAATTTCACTGGAGGAAGCGCAGGCAATAAACCGGTCTTTTCAAATCGACGACATTGTTGAAAAAGAAGTGACGCCGAAGAATTTTGGCAGGATTGCTGCCCAGACTGCAAAACAGGTTGTAATCCAGCGGATCCGCGAAGCTGAACGCGAGCTGGTTTTTGACGAATATATAGACAGGGAAGAAGACATTATCACCGCAATCGTTCAGAGAACCGAACAAAAAAACATTATAGTAGATTTAGGAAAAACCGAGGCTGTGCTAACTCCAACTGAACAGATGCCCAATGACCAATACAAGCAGGGGGAAAGAATCAAGGCTTTTATAACTGAAGTAAGGCGTACCACCAAAGGCCCGCAGATTTTCATCTCAAGAACGCACCCCGGCTTGCTTAAACGACTGTTCGAGCTTGAGGTGCCTGAAATTTTCGATGGCACCGTTGAGGTTAAGTCTGTGGCACGTGAAGCAGGCTACCGTTCTAAACTGGCAGTATATTCCAAAAATAAGGACGTTGACCCCGTTGGCGCCTGCGTAGGACCCAAAGGGGCCAGGGTACAGTCCATAGTTAATGAACTGCGTGGAGAAAAAATAGATATTGTTAAATGGGATGAAAGCCCTGAAGTTTTCGTGGCCAACGCGCTTTCCCCGGCTAAAGTTGTCGCTGTCCGCCTCCAGGAGGACCACAAAATTGCCGGGGTTATTGTCCCCGACTACCAGTTGTCACTGGCCATTGGCAAGGAAGGGCAAAACGCCAGACTTGCCGCCAAGCTGACAAATTGGAAGATTGATATAACCAGTGAAAGCCAGGCAGCGCAGCGGGGCATGATTCAACCTGCAGCGCGTCCGGCTGTTATTGGCAATGATGAGGATGTATTAACTCCTGAAAGCACAGTACCTGGCTTGCCTGATGAAATTGTCCAGGAAGCTGAGATGGGAGGGGAAAATGAAAAAACGTAAGGTTCCCATGAGGGTATGTGTAGGCTGCCAGTCCCCACAAAACAAACGGGAGCTTGTTCGTATTGTCCGTACACCCGAAGGAAACGTGGAAATTGATACAACCGGTAAAAAAGCGGGCAGAGGTACTTATCTGTGCAAAAGCCAAAGCTGCCTGGACGCCGCTGTTAAAGCAAAAAGGATTGAGCGCAGCTTAAAGCACCCCGTTTCCCCTGCTGTGGTTGCCCAATTGGCAGAGCAGCTGTCGGGAGAGGACAGCGATGAGCAATAGAGCTCTGTCATTGCTCGGGCTTGCCCGCCGGGCCGGCAAACTTTCCTGGCATGAGGATGCCAACCTTGCCGCTATCCGTACCGGTAAGGCCAGTGTGCTGCTGCTGGCGGAAGACGCAGGCTCATCCACAGCAAAAAAATACAGAGATAAATGTTTGTTTTACAATGTTCCGCTTATCCTGTTTGCCTCAAAAAATCAGTTGGGACAGGCGGTTGGAACTTCTCCCCGTACGGCCATTGCAGTTAACGACCCGGGTTTTGCCGAAAAACTGCAGGAACTGCTGCAAAGATGAGCAGATGACCATACTTAAGGAGGTCAATATAATGGAGGTGTAACCATGACAAAGCTCCGAGTATATGAATTAGCGAAAGATCTAGACGTTCCGAGCAAGCGTATTATCGACTTGCTTGCCGACATAGGCTTTCAGGTAAAAAATCATATGAGCACAGTGGAAGATGAAGCAGCAAGGCGTATTATTTACCAACTGACAGGTAAAGGAGAGCCGCCTGCAAAAATTTCCGCAGTGAAAGCAGCCCCGGAAAAAGCAGTGAAAGCAGTCCCCGAAAAAAAAGAAGCCGTATCTGCGCCGCAGGTTAATCGGGCACCGGAGAAAAAGAAGCCAGTACGCCCTGTTTTTCAGAAGAAGCCCGTAAGGAAAATCACAAAAGTTGACCGCAGGGAAAGAAAAGCGCGCCGGGAGGCACGCATACGCGATGAAGAGCAAAAGAAAGAAACCACAGTTGTCCTGGAAGGCCGGATCACTGTGGGTGAACTTGCTGACAAACTGGGAATCGGGGCCAGTGAACTTATAGGCAAGCTGATTGAAGTGGGGGTAATGGCTTCAATTAATCAGGGCGTGGATACCGAAGTGGCAAGGCTGATGGCAGAAGATTACGGTTTCCAGGTCGAGGTAAAAATCGACCCCATTGAGGCGGAACTTGTGGAAGCAGTGGAAGACCATGAAGAGGATCTGCGCCCCAGGTCGCCCGTTGTCACTGTGCTTGGGCATGTAGACCACGGCAAGACGTCGCTTCTTGACGCAATCAGGGAGGCCAATGTAACTGCTTCTGAAGCAGGCGGAATTACACAACACATTGGCGCTTACCAGGCTGAATTGTCAGGTAAGAAAGTTGTCTTTTTGGATACGCCCGGCCACGAGGCTTTTACTGCCATGCGTGCCCGGGGAGCCCAGGTTACGGACATTGCCATAGTGGTGGTAGCCGCAGACGATGGAGTTATGCCGCAGACAGTAGAGGCCATCAACCACGTCAAAGCGGCCGCAGTGCCGATCATTGTGGCGGTCAACAAAATAGATAGGGAAAATGCCAATCCCGACCGCGTAAAGCAGCAGTTGTCCGACCTGGGAATTATTCCGGAGGAATGGGGCGGTGACACAGTCTTTGTTCATGTCTCAGCGCTCAAGCGCCAGGGGCTGGATACCCTGCTGGAAATGATTTTGCTGGTAGCCGAGCTGCTTGAACTTAAAGCAAATCCCAATAAACCTGCCACGGGCATTGTTGTGGAGGCCAAGCTGGAAAAAGGCCGCGGCCCTGTGGCTACAGTTCTCATCCAAAACGGGACACTGCAGGTAGGCGATCCTGTGATATGTGGGACAATATCCGGCAAAGTACGTGCCATGGTGGATGATAAAGGCAGGCGTATCAAGAAAGCTGGACCGGCAACACCGGTTGAGGTGCAGGGCCTGACTGAAATTCCTGAAGCGGGCGATACGTTGCAGTCAGTGACCGACGAGCGTACTGCCAGGCAAATCGCGGAAAAACGGGCAGAAAAGAGGCGTGGGGTCGAGCTTAAAAAGACCGTACGCGTCTCACTGGACGATTTATTCAAACAGATTCAGGAAGGTGAGGTCAAGGACCTCAACATTATTATTAAAGCTGATGTTCACGGTTCTGTGGAGGCGCTGCGTGATGCGCTCGTTAAGCTGGGGAATGAAGAAGTCCGTCTCCAGATAATTCACGGAGGGGCAGGGGCTATAACTGAATCGGATGTGATGTTGGCTTCAGCTTCCAATGCCATTATTATCGGCTTTAACGTGCGCCCGGAGCCAAACGCGCGTAAGATGGCAGAACGCGAAGATGTGGATATCAGGCTCTACCGGGTAATCTATGAGGCCATTGATGATATAAATGCTGCTATGAAGGGAATGCTGGCCCCTCAATTTAAGGAAGTTATACTGGGGCAGGCCGAGGTCAGACAGCTCTTTAAAATATCAAGGCTGGGCACAATTGCCGGCAGCCATGTTTTGGATGGTAAAATAACCAGAAACGCTGATATCAGGGTGATTCGTGACGGAGTTGTCATACACGAAGGCAAACTTGATACCCTGAAGCGCTTCAAAGATGACGCCAGGGAAGTTGCCACTGGTTACGACTGCGGCATTATGATGGAAAAGTTCCATGATTTCCGGGAAGGCGACATTGTTGAGGCCTACACGATGCAGCAGATAAAACCGTCTTAAGATGGAATCTTCCGGGGCGTGAATATGCGGAGGTATAGTTATGACTGAACAAAGAGCACAAAGGGTTGCTGAAGAAATTAAACGCGAAGTAAGCGAAATACTGAGAAAAGAAATTAAAGATCCGCGTGTGGCAGTTATGGGGGTAATAAGCGTCACAGATGTAAATGTTACCCGCGACATCAGGCATGCCAAAATTTATGTCAGCATTCTTGGTACTGACGAAGAGAAAACACAAACTCTCCAGGCGCTTAAAAAAGCAGCAGGTTTTATCCGCACTGAAATCGGAAAACGTATCCGCCTGCGCCACATTCCTGAACTGACTATACACCTTGACCAGTCCCTGGCTTACGGCGCCCATATCAACCAGCTGTTGCATGAAATCAACAGGAACGGGGGAGAAGGCGGGAGTGAATAGCCTGCAGGAGATAGCCACCAGGCTGCGAACAGGCGGCCATACTTTAATAACTTCTCATATCCTGCCGGACGGCGACAGCATAGGTTCCTTATTGGGATTGGGGTTAGCTCTGCGTGAAGCTGGTTGTAAGGTAACCATGTTCTCAGTGGACGGTGTCCCGGCAAGATACTCCTTTCTTAAGAAGGTGGAACTGATACAGTCCCATGAACTGCCCGGGAACGGATACAGCCATGTTGTGGCTCTTGACTGCAGCGACCATCTGCGCATTTGGCCCATCTGGGATAAGATAAAGGATTTGTTTATTATAAACATCGACCACCATCCCACAAATCAAAACTACGGCAGCTTAAATTATGTTGATACAAAAGCCGGGGCTACCGGGGAAATAGTCTATTTTCTGCTTCAGGAGTTGGGTATCAGCCCTACCATTGAGGTTGCCGAGGCCCTTTATGTGGCTATAGCCACAGATACAGGTTCTTTTAAGTTTGAAAGCACCTCCGCGCGCACCCATCGTGTCACTGCCAAATTGTTTGAAGCAGGTGTTAAACCTCAGGACATATCATCACTTGTATTTGACCAGCGTTCGCGGGAGGCGATATATATTCTGCGCGCCGCCCTGATGTCGCTGAGGTTTTCTCCTGACGGTAGAATTGCCTGGATGATACTGAACGAAAAAGATATGGAAGAAAGCGGTGCCAGGGACGAACACCTGGAGGGGGCAGTCAACTTTGCCAAAAATATTGAAGGAGTCGATGTGGGGCTGCTTTTTAGGGCTAAAGAAGATGGCACTGTTAAAGTAGGATTCCGTTCCCACAATATCGATGTGGGGCAAGTGGCACACTCTCTCGGTGGCGGAGGGCATGCACGCGCAGCAGGATGCTCTCTAGAGTCAAGCCCCCAGGACGCTGTAAACACTGTAATGAGTGCTCTTGAGCCATTGATGAGGGATTGAGCCGATGGCAATGGACGGAATATTAAACATACTAAAACCTCCCGGCATGACTTCCCACGATGTTGTCAGCTGTATCCGGCGCCTGACAGGAATTAAGCAGTGTGGGCATACAGGTACCCTCGATCCCGGCGCTGCAGGAATACTGCCTGTTTGTGTGGGAAATGCCACCCGCGTTTCAGAGTATGTGTTGGAGATGGATAAAACATATCGTGCCCAGCTTTCACTGGGGAGTGCCACCGATACCGAAGACGCCTCCGGCAGAGTAATCAGTAAAATGGAAATACCACCGCTTAATGAATCCGATATCAGCCATATTCTGCAGCAGTTCGTTGGCAGGACAAGCCAGGTGCCTCCCATGTATTCCGCAGTTCGCAGGGACGGGGTGAGGTTGTACGAACTGGCACGCCGCGGTGAAACAGTAAGCCGGGAGCCAAGGCAGATTACTATTTACCGGCTTAAGTTACTGGCCCTGGCCGGTAATAAATTGTTTTTTGACGTGGTTTGTTCGCGGGGCACATACATACGTACTTTATGCACAGACATTGCAGTGCGGCTTGGCACGTGCGGACACATGTCATTTCTGCTCCGCACAGCTGTAGGTCCTTTTGTGCTGAACAATTCCTATACACTGGAAGAAATAGCCGGGCTGCAGGATGATGGCTGTCTGGACACAGCTTTTCTTCCACTTGATACTGCTTTGCATCAATATCCCTCCTTCCTGGCAACTCCCGCGCAGGCCGTAAGTATAATACACGGCCGTGCCATTACATCCGGAGCTGACTACCCTGAGGGACTGCCAATCAGGGTTTACAGCACGGACGGGATAATGCTCGCTGTTGCCTATCAGTCGGAGGGAATGTTAAAACCTAAAAAAGTATTTATCACCGGATAGAGCGAGGGTAATAAAAATGCAAGTAGTCAGTGGGATCGTGTCACTAAGAAAATTACACCAAGGCCCGTTGTTTTTAGCACTTGGCAACTTCGACGGGGTCCATCTTGGACACAAAAAAATAATAAGTGCTACAGTGGAGTCGGCCGCAGAGCCTGGCGCCTGCAGTGCAGTGTTGATTTTCAACCCCCATCCCCTGCAGGTACTGGCACCTGAAAGGTCCCCTGCCTTGCTGCTTACTTTTGAGGACAGGATGGGATTACTGGGGGAAGCGGGAGTTGATTACATTATTACCCATCCCTTCACTCCTGAATTTGCACAATTAAAACCTGATGATTTCGCCAGAAGGATTCTAAAAGAAGAACTGTCTGTGAGCGGTGTTGTGGTAGGGTTTAATTATTCCTTTGGCTGGAGAGGCCAGGGCAAACCTGCAGATTTGGTGCGCCTCGGGGCTGAGCATGGTTTTTCCGTCCAGGTGATAAATCCGGTTGAGAAGAGCGGGGCGCCTGTGGCAAGTTCAAGGATTCGAGCTCTTTTGTCCATGGGCAGGGTGGAAGAAGCCGGGGATATGCTGGGCTACTCCTTCTGCCTGCGGGGAACTGTGGTCCACGGTGACGGGCGAGGACGTCAGCTTGGCTTTCCCACTGCCAATGTGCTCACATCACCGGATGTGATAAGCCTGGGCCATGGCGTCTACCTGACCCGGGTCAGTTTTACCGCAGAGGAAGGGCAAAAAGAACAGTTCTGGGCACTGACCAATGTAGGAAAGCGTCCCACTTTCTGCAAAGGAGAGCCATCCGTTGAAGTGCACCTTCTTGATCTTAAAAAAAATCTTTACGGCAGAGAATTAAATGTCCGCTTTCTACAAAAAATTAGAGAAGAGAAAATGTTTACCGGACCGGAAGAGCTAACCGAGCAGATTAAAAATGATGTTGTCAGAGCGCGCCGTTTGATAGCGCGCAAGTATGGCAGTAAAAACAGGGTATCAAATGTTGCCAACGGGTTTTCATTATGATAAAATGATGTCTGCAACCTATAGCTCGGATAATCGATTCTCCGGCGTTTATCTTGGCTCTGGGGGTTAATTAAATAAAAAAGGAGGTGAAATTATGAGCCTTGACACAGTGCGCAAGCAGGGTTTAATTGAGAAGTTCCGCTTGCATGAAAGCGACACAGGGTCACCTGAAGTGCAGATAGCTCTCCTTACTGAAAGGATAAACTACCTGACTGAGCATCTCAAGGAACATAAGAAAGACCACCATTCGCGGCGAGGACTGCTGAAAATGGTTGGCCAGCGCAGAGGCATGCTAAACTACCTGAAAAAAATTGATGCCGAGCGTTATCGCACCATTTTAGCAAAGCTTCAGCTTCGTAAGTAGTTTTTTTCCCTCAGTAAAAAAATGCAATAAAAAAGCGGGGGAAACCCCGCTTTTTTATTAGCACAACAGAGAGGATGTCGTAAATGAAAAAATACTCCCTGGACTTTTTTGGCAGGGAACTGAGCTTTGAGGTAGGCAGGCTGGCAAAACAGGCAAACGGCTCTGTACTGATTCGCTATGGAGACACAGTGCTGCTTGTTACTGCTACGGCCGCTGCAGAGCCCCGTGAGGGCATAGACTTTTTCCCACTCACAGTGGACTACGAAGAGAGGCTGTATGCCGTAGGTAAGATACCCGGCGGCTTTATAAAAAGAGAGAGCCGGCCCACCGAAAGGGCTATTTTAACTGACCGTTTAACTGACCGTCCGATTCGACCTCTTTTCCCCAAAGAGTTCCGCAATGCAGTACATATTGTGGCCACAGTAATGTCCGTAGACCAGGACAGCCCGCCTGAAGTTTTGGCCATCTGCGGGGCATCTGCCGCACTCTCCGTTTCCAATATTCCCTTTGCCGGCCCCATAGGTGCGGTTGTTGTGGGCTGGATCGACGGTAAGCCGGTTATTAACCCCAACCAACAGCAGGCTGAGGAATCAAGGTTGCATCTGGTGGTGGCAAGCACAGATGATGCAATTATGATGGTGGAAGCCGCCGCAAACGAACTCACAGAAGAAGAAATCCTGGAGGCAATTATGGCGGGATATGAAGCCAACAGGCAGATAGTCGCAGTACAGAACAAAATTATCAGTGAACTGCAACCAGAAAAAATGGCTGTTATAGCTTTTGAGCCTGATGCAGCTATTTCACTTGAGTTGCGTGCTTTTTGCAGTGAGCGTATCGGACAGGCAGTGCGCATCATCGAGAAGCACGAACGCGAAACCGCTATCAGTGATTTAAAGAAGGAAGCAAAGGCATATTTTTCCGAAAAATATCCTGATAATGACAGGGATGTGCGCGTTGTCTATGACAGGCTGGTTAAGGAAACCATGCGCACAATGATTCTCAGTGAAGGAATCCGACCGGACGGCCGTAAAACAGACGAGGTGCGCAAGATTTCCTGCGAGGTGGGTGTCCTGCCAAGGACCCACGGTTCCGGCCTTTTTACCCGCGGCCAGACACAGGTGCTGAATATATGTACCCTCGGCGCTCCAGGCGACGTACAGAGGTTGGACGGGCTTGGCCTTGAAGAATCAAAGCGTTATATGCACCACTATAATTTCCCACCCTACAGTGTGGGTGAGGCCGGCTTCATGCGTGGCCCCGGCAGGCGGGATATAGGCCACGGTGCTTTGGCAGAAAAAGCGCTGTTACCCATGATTCCATCAACTGACGATTTCCCCTATACCATCAGGCTTGTCTCAGAAGTCCTGGAGTCTAACGGCTCCACCTCAATGGGCAGTGTCTGCGCCTCCACACTATCCATGATGGATGCCGGGGTACCAATTAAAAAACCGGTTTCAGGCATAGCAATGGGCCTGATTAAAGAGGAAGATAAAGTGGCTATTCTTACAGATATCCAGGGCATGGAAGATTTCCTCGGCGATATGGACTTTAAAGTGGCAGGAACACGCGATGGGATAACTGCTCTGCAAATGGACATAAAAATAAAGGGCCTCGACCGCAACATACTGGCGCAGGCTCTGGCTCAGGCCAAGGCCGGATATATGTACATACTGGAAAAGATGCTTGCAGTGATTCCAGAGCCGCGGGACGATCTGTCGCCATACGCGCCCCGTATCATTACAATGCATATTGACCCCGATAAAATAAGAGATGTTATCGGCCCAGGCGGCAAAATGATCAATAAGATAGTGGCAGAAACTGATTGTGATATTGATATTGAGCCCGATGGCACCATCTACATTGCAGCAGTTAATCCTGAAAGCGGCAAAAAGGCTGTACAAATGATTGAGGGCCTGACCAAATCGGTTGAACCCGGCGAATTATACCTTGGCAAAGTGACCCGAGTGGAAAAGTATGGGGCTTTTGTCGAGATACTCCCGGGCAAGGAAGGTTTAGTCCACATTTCACGGCTTGCTCACGAGCGCGTCGGGAAAACCGAAGATGTTGTCAATCTCGGAGACGAAATACAAGTTAAGGTAATAGGCATCGATGACCGAGGCAGAATCGACCTGTCCCGCCGTGCCGCCATACCAAACGAGCACGGGGAAATGGTGGAAGAAGAAGCTGTGCCCAAGAGAGATGACCGCCCAGGCGGCAGGCGCCCCTTTAACGACCGCGACCGCCGCCCGCCCAGAAGGACATAAACCGTTTGGTTTATGTCTTTTTTTTGAGGACAATTTTGAGTTATAGCTAAGGCCCTCTTCCTGCCGGGAAAGGGCCTTAGCTATTTTACGAATGCGGCCGGCTGTTAACCGTAACAGAACTGCGCTGCAGTAATATTATAGTATAAAGATTCTAATTGAAAGCGAGGAGGGTTTTCTTGAAAAAGTATTTATGTTTGCTGTCGGTGTTAATGATTGTGGTGTTGGTGGCCTTTGCTTCAGGAGGCTGCGGTAAAAAGCAGGATCTGGCAAAAATCAGGTTGAATGAAGTCACACGTTCTGTGTTCTACGCGCCAATGTATGCGGCCATTAGTCTTGGCTATTTCGAAGATGAGGGTATAAGCCTGGAGCTGACTACGGGCCAGGGTGCGGATAAAGTGATGACCGCCATCCTTTCAGGGCAGGCGGATATCGGCTTTATGGGCCCGGAGGCGAGTATCTATGTGTTTAACCAGGGGCAGGATGACTATGCTGTTAATTTCGCACAACTGACAAAAAGAGACGGCTCATTTCTCATGGCCCGTGAACCTGACCCAAATTTTAAGTGGGAGAGAGTCAGGGGTAAGACAATTATAGGCGGACGCAAAGGAGGCGTGCCGCTTATGACTTTGGAATATGTCTTAAAAAACCATGGCATTTATCCCGGAGTCGATGTGGAAGTACTTACACATATCCAGTTTGCTTTGATGGCGGGCGCATTTACAGGCGGTGAGGGTGACTATGTTACTTTGTTTGAGCCTGTGGCCACTGCCCTTGAAACAGAGGGTGCGGGATATGTAGTTGCCTCAGTTGGTGAGGAGAGCGGGGAAATTCCCTATACAGTATTTTGTGCACGCAAGAGCCTGATTGAAAAGAACCCGGAGCTCATACAGAAATTTACCAACGCCATCTATCGCGGGCAGCTTTGGGTTGAGGCGCAATCGCCGGAGGCAATTGCTGCTGCTATCAAGTCCTTTTTCCCTGACAGCAATGAATCAGTACTCACCGGTGTTGCAAAGCGCTATAAAGAAATAGACGCCTGGTCCAAGACTCCTTTCTTTACTGAAGAGTCGTTTAACAGGCTGCAGGATGTAATGGAAACCGCGGGGGAGCTTGATAAGAGAGCACCTTATGACAAACTGGTAAACAACAGCTTTGCACAACAGGCAAGTAAAATTATCAGGTAAATGTCTGAAAGGGGGGAGCAAATGAGGGCGGGGCCGCTTGTAGAAATAAAAAAACTGTCTATGACGTTCCACAGCCCGGCAGGTGAAATTAAGGCTCTGGGAAATATTTCCCTGGAAATAATGGAGGGCGAGTTTGTCAGTATTGTAGGGCCGAGCGGCTGCGGTAAGTCCACATTGCTTAACATGGTTGCCGGATTGATTAAGCCCGCCTCAGGGGAAATCTGCATCAATAATAAAACTGTGCAGGGCCCCACCTCTCTGGTGGGCTATATGCCCCAAAGCGACCGTCTGTTTGAATGGCGCACAATCTGGAAAAATGTCCTGCTTGGCCTTGAGGTACAGAAAAAAGTTGACAAACATTCCAGGGGTTATGCAGAAGAGTTACTTACAAAATACGGACTGTATGAATTCAGAAACTCCTACCCAAGTCAGCTTTCAGGCGGGATGAGGCAGAGAGTTGCCCTGATAAGGACACTGGCCATCAATCCGGAGCTTTTGCTCCTTGATGAGGCATTCTCAGCGCTTGACTACCAGACCAGGCTTGTTGTAGCCGATGAGGTTAAACAGATAATTTCCAGGGAAAATAAAACAGCGGTGTTGGTGACACACGACATAGCTGAAGCAATCAGTATGGCTGAAAGGGTTGTTGTACTTACCAAAAGGCCCGGCATGATTAAAAACATTCATCACATAGCTTTGACCTGCAGCGAAAAAACGCCCATAAAATGCCGCGAAGCCCTTGAATTTAAAGATTACTTCAACAAGATATGGAAGGAGTTGGATGTGCATGTCTGAAGTGCCGACTCCTGACGTCTCTGCAGAGCACCGTGAGTACCTCCGCAACAGGAAGCTGTACAGGATCAAGATAGTTGCGGCCCAGGCACTGCTGCTGGTTGGGATTATTATATTGTGGGAAGCGGCAGCCAATTGGAGGCTGATTGACCCTTTTATTACCAGCCAGCCGTCCAGAGTTGTAAAAACGCTTATTTCACTTCATAACGGAGGGGATTTATACAGACATATAGGAATCACTGTTTTTGAGACAGTGGTGGGATTCACACTGGGCACTGTTATCGGCACTGGAGTTGCTGTGCTGCTTTGGTGGTCGGATTTTCTTTCGAGGGTGCTTGAGCCGTATCTGGTTATTTTAAACAGTCTGCCTAAAATAGCCCTTGCCCCAATTATAATAGTCTGGATAGGCCAGGGGATGACTGCCATCATAGCGATGGCGCTGTTTATATCGTTGGTGGTCACCATACTAAGTGTACACTCGGGCTTTGCCCAGGTAGATACGGAAAAAGTTAAACTTCTGAGAACTTTCGGAGCCACAAAGATACAGGTGCTATCCAAGGTGATACTTCCGGCAAGTGTGCCAACTATCATCGCGGCCTTAAAAATAAATGTGGGCCTGTCCTGGGTCGGTGTGATAGTTGGGGAGTTCCTTGTATCAAGGGCCGGTCTTGGTTATTTAATTGTATATGGGGGCCAGGTGTTCAGGCTTGACCTGGTGATGACCAGTGTTATTATCCTGGCAGTCGCTGCAGCTATCATGTACCAGTCCATAGTGTTCCTGGAGAAAATTATAGTGGGTCAAAGACACTGATGATTTTATTAAAGAGAACCCGCGCATGCGGGTTCTCAGCATTTTTATGCGGCAGGTCGCATAAGATTCTATAGCCAGCCAAAAAAGAAGGTGAAACTTTGTCCAGGGAAGAACGCCGGCGCAAGCGGAAGTTAAAAATATGTATATTTTTAGCCGTTACATTGTTGTCACTGGCAATACTTCTGCACAACCAAATACTGAGCGATGTATTTTCTCCAAGTACCAAGGGAGCACTCTACAGGGTCAGGACCAGTCAAAACGTGGTTGCGCTTACCTTTGATGCAGTGTGGGAACCTGCGGAAACCGGCAGGATCTTAGATGTGCTTGACCGTTACCAGGTCCGCGCTACTTTTTTTCTCACAGGTAACTGGGTGAGGTATAACCCGGACCTGGCGCGTGAGATATTAATACGCGGTCATGAAATAGGACAGCACAGCCAGAATCACCAGGTGTTGACAGGCCTTAAGGATGAGGAACTGGCACGTGAATTCCGGCTAATGGAAGAAACGTTGCGGGAGGAATTGAATTGCCAAGCCTTTCTGTTTCGCCCTCCTTACGGTGAGGTCAACCAGCAGGTGTATAATTATGCAAACGACAGGGGCTATACCACAGTCCTATGGAGCATTGATCCCCACGATTGGCTTAACCCGGGAGTGGATCAGATTGTGTCCAGGGTGATTAAAAACCTTCATAAAGGCGCTATCATCATGTTTCATACAAGTTCCACCCAGGCAGTGGACGCGCTGCCTCTTATAATCCAGGGCTTGAGGATGAAAGATTACAGTATACTGACAGTGTCACAGCTGCTGGAGTTGGCTGAAATGAATTGAATTGGAGGCTCTATCATGCGCTACCGTTATTTTAGGGCGCTGTGCGGAAAAAGGGTATTCAGTTTAATACTTATCGCCTGTATTCTGCCCACAGCATTGAGCGGAGGCAGCAAGTATCTGCGCCGCTATTTTTACAGCGTTAAAAAAAATGTCACATTTCAGGGCAGTGATGTAGGGGGTATGCTGCCTGAAGAGGCGAGGGCAGTTGTTACAGGGGTGGCCAGGGCCATGCATGTGAAGCCTGTGGACGCAGTGCCGGACAAAGAGTTCGGTGGCGTTATTCCCGACCTGAATGGGTATGGAGTTGATATAGACAGCACTGTGGACGCAATATTGAGAGCAAAAAGAGGGGAGTCAATTGAGGCTGTGCTAAAGCAGGTTCCTGCTCAAGTCAGGCTTAGCGACTTTCCCGAACTGGCGGTGTTCCGTGGCAACCCCGCTAAGCAACAGGTAACTTTTCTGATTAATGTTGCCTGGGGAAATGAGTACTTGCCCGCAATGCTGGATGTGCTGAAGGAAGAAAAAGTGGGGGCGTCTTTTTTCCTGGTTGGCAGATGGGTGAGGCAGTTTGGTGAAATGGCACTGGCAATACGAGATGCCGGTTTTGAGCTTGCCAATCACGGGGATTCAGACGCAGCTGCTATGGGCGCCATGAGCATTGAGGCAGCCCGTGAACAGATAAGCCGGTGCAACGAGACTGTATTCTCGGTCTGCGGTGTGAGAACACAGTTTTTTAGCCCTCACAAAGGTGAACTCAGTGAAAATGTGTTAAAAGCGGCAGCCCTGGAAAATATGAGAGTTATTATGTGGACTGTGGACACCGTTGACTGGAAACTTCCCGGAGTGGAAAATATGCTGGAAAAAATCCTTGATAATGCAGCCGGGGGCAGCCTGATCTTAATGCACCCCACAGCCCAGACCGCGGAATTTCTAAGACAGGTCATCCCCGGTTTGAGGCAAAGAGGGCTTGAGCCTGTGTCATTGGCTGAACTACTTTCTCCTTCTTATCAATGAGCAGGAGGCGTGATTTTTGGCAACAAAAAAACGTGTAACTGTTAAATTGACCACAATTCTTTTGCTGCTGGCCGCCCTTGGACTGGTCTTTATTGTTTTGGGCGCAGGGAGCGGTGCACAACGCTTATTTTATGGTGTTAAACCAGGGGTAAAACTTGAGGGCGTTGTCATGGAAAAGCTGCTGGAGAAAGAAGTAAGGGCGAGAGTTTCAAAGATGGCCTCAGCCATCAACCGGGCTCCGCGCAATGCGGCTTATGACAACAAGACCAAGTCCATAATATTGGAAATTCCGGGATTGGAGGTTGATGTTGACGCTACAGTAACAAGGGTTATGGACGCAGAAAAAGACGAGCACGTTGATTTGACAGTAATAATACTGGAACCTGAATTGACGGCTGATATATACCGTTCAATTAGCATAAAACTGTCTTCTTTTGGCACAACCGGCGGCGGAGGCGGGCGTGCGGACAATCTTTACGTTGCAGCTAAATATATGAACGGCACTGTGCTTGCTCCGGGAGACGTGTTCTCGTTTAATAAGGCAACAGGACCCCGCACATTTGCCCGCGGCTACGGTATGGCGCCAGTGGTAGGAGGCGTGGGCATCGGTGGAGGAGTATGCCAGGTGGCAACTACCATCTACAATGCTGCAATGATTGCAGGAATGGAAATAATTGAAAGACACCCGCACAGTATCAGAGTCTACTATGTTCCTGAGGGGAGGGACGCCACGATCACCAATTATATAGATTTTAAATTCCGCAACTCAACTGATAAATTTATACAAATTCGCTCCGGAGCCGGCGGGGGCCACGTGTGGGTGCAGATCTGGAGCCAGTGACTTGACAAGCAGCAGGCAAACGGTTAATCTGGGGAAGAAATGGTCACAGGAGGCACATTATGGAATCTATTAAAATCTTTGTCCAAAAACTTCCCCATGCACAAGATCTTCCCCTGCCCGACTATAAGAGCGAAGATGCTGCCGGTATGGATTTGTTAGCAGCAGTGACAGGGGGCGTAAGCCTGCCGCCGGGTTCACGTATCCTGGTGCCCACAGGGTTGCAAATCGCGGTGCCAAGGGGCTTTGAAGCACAGGTAAGGCCGCGCAGCGGACTTGCCTGGAAGTGGGGGATCACCATATTAAACAGTCCCGGAACCATTGACGCCGACTACCGGGGAGAAATAAAAGTTATCCTGGCCAACCTGGGAAATGAAATATTTACTGTTGCCAGGGGTGACCGGATTGCCCAGCTTGTGGTGACACGTATTCCACGCGTTGAGCTGTGTGAATGCGGGCAATTGCCCGAGACTGGCAGAGGGGAAGGAGGCTTTGGGCACACGGGGCTGTAAGTGAGGAGAGGAATACATGCTGTCGCTTATTGTGCTTTTTATTGCGATAGCCGCGTCACTGACACAAAGGGTGAGGTTAAAAAGGAGAACAACCGCAAGCGAGTTTCCTGAACACGCCAAACCGTCTCCTCTGTCTGAGGCGTTACAGGAACTGATTGGCATGGCAGGCGGAATTTATTTGTCGCTCTTGCTTTTAATAACTTTTTTGCAGCTGGAACTTCCCGATAAGCTGGATTTATATGGCTTGGAGATTTCCCCGCTGGCTTTTGCCGCCTTGGTTCTGGCAATAATCCAACCTTTTATAATAAAAATTATTGAATATTTTAAAAAAGGGGGCAGATAGCTTTGGAGATGTCCCGTCTGTCAAGGAAAGAAATAATAAATATTTATGACGGAGCAAGGCTGGGTTATGTGGGAGAATCAGATCTGGTCATAGACAGTGAAAGCGGCATCATAAAAGCAATTATTATTGTGCAAAAAGGATTGGGAATGAAAATGGGACGCTCCTCACGGGAATTGGTTATTCCCTGGGATTCAGTCAAAAAAATAGGCGAAGAAGTGCTAATTGTGGACCTTTCTCCGGCGCGCGCAACGCGCCATCATGAATAATGGCACTCCTGTTGGTTGATACTAGAGTAAGTATCGAACAAAGGAGGGCAACTATGGCTAGTACAGTAGTAGGAATGTTCAAATCCAAGGAACAAGCTGAAGAGGCTATCAGGGAATTAAAGGCCCGTGATTTTTCCGAAGAAGAGATATCACTGATAGGGCGCGGAGAAGAAGGCGATGATGGCCAGGGAGAAGAAATGAGTTACGATGGCCAGAACCTTGCTGACGGGACTGCCACAGGTGGGGCCATCGGTGGTCTTACAGGCCTGCTCGCCGGAGCCGGGGCTCTGCTGATCCCGGGTATCGGCCCGATTATTGCCGCCGGCCCCCTGGCAGGCGCACTGACCGGAATTGTTACCGGGGGCATTGCAGGTGGGTTGATTGACTATGGCATTCCGGAGCATGAAGGTAAACGTTATGAGGAAGAAATAAAACGCGGTAAAATAATGGTGGCCGCAAAAAGCGAGAGTAAGGATATGTCTGAGGAGATAATTTCTATTTTCCGTCAAAATGGTGCTTACGATGTCAAAACTCACGACCCCAGATAACAGAAGAAAGCTATCCCTGTGATTAAGAAATCACAGGGATTTTTTTTTGCAGAAAATTATAAAGACCTGAACGAGTCACGCTTTTTAGCTGTTTTCAATATATTAAATTATCGGGTTGGAGGTGAAGCAGGATTGGTTGTAGGCTTAAAGGATTGGGAAATAGTAATTGCCGGCGGAGATGCCAGGGAAATTGTACTGGCGTTGGAACTTGAAAAAAAAGGAGCAAAAATCTACCTGGCGGGATTTGAAAAATACGTAATCCCGTCCCGGCCCAATATCAGCACCGGCCTGCCTGGCAGGGCCGATGCTGTTATCTGTCCTTTGGCCGGCATAAACGCAAACGGTGAAATTTATGCGCCATTCTCAGACGGTAAATTAACAATTGAATCAATCAGGTTGCCCATAAGTGCCGGTACAATTTTTCTCTGCGGCGCCATCCCGGATGAACTGAGGAATGATTTAAATGGCGCCGGTGTAAGTGTGGTCAAGACTGGAAATCTCGATGAATTGTGCATCTACAATGCGATCCCCACAGCGGAGGGCGCCATTGGAATAGCGCTGCGCGAGAGCCCTATCACTATCTACGGCAGTAAGGCTTTAGTTCTTGGCTTTGGGCGGTGCGCAGCACCGCTCTCAAGGGCGCTACTGGGTTTGGGAGCAGAAGTAACTGTAGCAGCCAGGAGGAGGGAAGTATTGGCGCAGGCATACAGCCTGGGGTTTAGAACTTTAGAACTGCCACGGTTGGCCGGGTATCTGAGTAAATTTAATTTTATTTTTAATACTGTACCGGCACTTGTGCTCGACGAGGAACTTTTAAGAAAAGTAAAAAGGGATGTACTGATTGTGGATATTGCATCTGCTCCGGGAGGCACCGACTTTAATGCTGCAGATAAGCTAGGTATCAAAAGCATACTGGCCCCTGGCCTGCCGGGAAAAACAGCGCCTGTAACTTCAGGGAAAATATTGGCGCAGGTATATCCTCATCTGCTGACACTACACAGAAAGGAGGCATGAAAATTGAGACTGAGGGGCAAAAAGATAGGTTTTGCGCTGACTGGTTCGCACTGTACACTGGAAAAAGTAGTGCCTGAAATTGAAAAGCTTGTGGCAGAGGGGGCAGAAATATTTCCGGTTATTTCACCGTCTGTAGACCACACTGACACCCGCTATGGCGACGCCACAGAGTGGAAAACCAGGATTGTAAAAATTGCCGGTAGAAAAATCATCAATAGTATTACCGGGGCTGAACCCCTGGGGCCAAAGGCCATGGTTGACGCCTTTATTATCGCGCCCTGTACCGGAAACACGCTGGCCAAACTGGCAAATGGCATCACCGACACGGCAGTGCTAATGGGGGCAAAAGCGCAATTGCGCAACCAAAAACCCGTCATACTATCAATATCTACCAATGACGGGTTAGGCATGAACGCAAAAAATATCGGGATTATTTTAAACACAAAAAATGTCTATATGGTTCCGTTTGGTCAGGACAATCCGTTTTTAAAACCTAATTCACTGGTTGCAAAAAATGAATTAATTGTGCCCACAATTATTGCAGCACTGGATGGCCGACAGCTTCAACCTTTGCTGATAAACCTTGCTGCTGAAGAGTTTCAGTTCGAGAGATAGAGGGTGAATGGATTGCGAATCATGGTTCAGAAGTTTGGCGGCTCTTCATTGGGCTGCCATGAACTGAGGCAGCGGGTGGTGAGACATGTTTTAGCAGCTCAAGGCGAGGGATACAATCCCGTAGTAGTTGTCTCAGCCATGGGCGGGAAGGGAGAGCCCTATGCCACAGATACACTGCTCGAATTAATGCGAAATGTAACTCCTGCGCCCCCACCCAGGGAAACAGACCTGCTGATATCATGCGGCGAGCTTATTGCTGCGGCCATTCTTGCAGTACAGATAACCGGAGCCGGTGCAGATGCAGTGGCCCTTGCAGGATGGCAGGCGGGAATTATTACCGATGGCGTTTTTGGGCAGGCAGAAATAGTACGTATAAAAAAGGACCGCATCCTAAAGCTGGCAGCAGAAGGCAAGATAGTAGTGGTAGCCGGAGTCCAGGGGGTAAGTGAGCAGGGAGACATTAACACACTGGGGCGAGGTGGTTCTGATACCACGGCAGTTGCCCTGGCAGCGGCGCTGGAATCTGAGTGGGTGGAAATATATTCAGATGAAGACCCTGTAATGACAGCAGACCCGCGCTTTGTTCCCGAAGCCAGGCCGATCAGAAATATCGGCTATGAGGAAGTACTGCAAATGGCAAGAGAGGGAGCAAAAGTTGTACATCCACGGGCTGTAGATATTGCCATGCAGTTTAATCTGCCTCTGCTTTTAAAAAAAACCGGTGAAAACAGCAGCGGCACCCTTGTGACACATAAGAAAACGCATGACGAGAAAGATTTTATACCAAAAGAAAGAGTCGTCAGCGCTATTACACATGTTGGTGGGTTGGCACAGATTCGCATGCTGGAGCCTCAGGCCAGAGGTAATGAGCTGGAAGAGATGCTGCGAAAGCTTGCTAAGTCCGGGATCAGTATTGACCTTATAAGCTTCTCACCCCAGGAAAAAATGTTTACCGTCAAGGATGAGGAAGCTGGTAAAGCTGCAGAGACTCTTAAAGCAGCGGGTTATCGTGCAGTTATTGGAACAGGGTTTGCCAAGGTGTCGGTTGTTGGATCCGGCATGCGGGGAATTCCCGGTGTCATGGCCAGGGTTGTAACCGCCCTCAGTCGTGCAGGTGCCGAAATATTACAGACTGCAGACTCACATCTTAGTATCTCCTGTCTTATACCGGAAAAAGACGTGGGAGATACCTTAAAGTCACTCCATTTAGAGTTTGGGTTGGCAAAGAATAATAGTGATTTACTAAGTTAGCATTTATTGAAAAGCACGGATAACTTTGTTATAATGTTTTATGGTCCTTTTGGAGTAAACTGGAGGTGATTCATTTGACAACAGCACCGTTTGGGGAACTGATTACTGCTATGGTAACTCCTTATGACAGCTGCGGTGAGGTCGACTACGGGAAAGCAGCAGAATTGGCGTTGCACCTGTCAGGAAACGGATCCGACGGCCTGGTGATTTCCGGCACCACAGGCGAGTCGCCTGCCTTAAGCAGAGACGAGAAAATACAGCTTTTTAAATCCGTGGTTGCTGCGGTGAAAGGAAAAGTTAAAATACTGGCCGGCACCGGAGGAAATTACACACATCAATCCATAGAATTGACCAAGTTGGCGGGGGAATGCGGCGTAGACGGTATTATGCTTGTTGTGCCTTATTATAATAAGCCCTCGCAGGATGCGCTATTGCATCATTTTTCCACCATTGCAGGTGCTGTGGAACTGCCGGTTATGCTATACAACGTACCGGGCAGGACAGGGGTAAATATGACGGCTGAAACCACGCTGCGCCTTGCTGAAATTGATAATATAGCAGCGGTAAAGGAGGCCAGCGGCAGCCTTGATCAGGTTTCGCAGATCTGTGCCAAAGCTCCGCCAGGATTTGCAGTTTACAGCGGTGATGACAGCCTCACCCTTCCCATTATGGCTGTGGGAGGTGTGGGTGTGGTTTCAGTGGCTTCACACGTTGCAGGCAGGGAGATTAAAAACATGATTACAGCCTACGCACAGGGAAATGTAGCGACAGCCAGAAATATCCACCTGCGGCTCCTGCCTTTATACAACGCCATGTTTATCACCAGCAATCCCGTCCCTGTTAAAAGCGCAATGAACCTGCTTGGGCATGAACTAGGCTCTGTGAGGGGGCCGCTCATTGCTTTAAATGAAAAAGAAAAGGATATAATAACAAGAGTGATGACTGAACTCGGGTTTTTGAGCTAAACAGATTGCCTTTCAACCGTGCTGGGGCACGGTTTTCCTTTGACTTGCAAGCAACCCCCGATTCCAGTATAATTGAAGTTGTTAAATACAGATAGGTGAAATAAAAAGGGAGGTGAAATAATATATGACAAACGATCCTAACAGAAGAAAAGCGCGCATCAAAACTGACAACGAAGAAAAAATCCAGATTATACCGCTTGGCGGGATAGGTGAAATCGGCAAAAATATGTTCGTTATCCGATTTGAAGACCAGATGCTGGTTATTGATTCCGGCCTGGCCTTTCCCGGCGATGAATTGCTGGGAATCGATGTGGTCATACCGGATATTACATATCTGCTTGAAAACAAGGATAAAGTGCTGGCAATTATATTAAGCCACGGCCATGAGGACCATATCGGTGCACTCCCGTATGTTCTGCCTCAGCTTAATGTGCCAGTCTATGGGACAAGGCTTACACTGGGACTGGTTGAAGGCAAATTGAGAGAGCATCATATGCTCGACCAATGCACACTGAATATCATCACCCCGGATGATACGTTGCGCCTTGGCAGCTTTAAATTAGAATTTTTCAGGACAAACCACAGTATCCCCGATTCAGTGGGAATTGCCATTAAAACTCCTGTGGGGACAGTGGTTTATACCAGTGACTTCAAATTTGACCAAACCCCAGTCAATGGAAACCCTACAGAATACGACAAGCTGGCGAGGCTGGGCAGGAAAGGCGTACTGGTGGCTTTTTCAGACAGCACCAATGCTGAAAGGCCAGGCTATACCCTGTCTGAAAAAGAAGTTGGCGCGTCAATCATGGACATTTTCCGCACGTCCAAACAGCGCATAATACTGGCGACATTTGCATCCAACATTCACAGGATCCAGCAAGTTTTTGACGCCGCCTGCCATTATAAGAGAAAAGTAGCGGTGGTAGGCCGGAGTATGGTTAATGTTGTCCAAATCGCCCAGGAACTTGGCTACCTTAATGTCTGTCAGGGCGCCCTGATCGAGATAGATGAGTTAAATACGCTGCCGCCAAGCCGTGCAGTGATTATTACCACAGGAAGCCAAGGTGAGCCGATGTCGGCTCTTACCCGTATTTCTATGTCTGAGCATAGGAAAGTGGAAATAATTCCCGGAGATACTGTAATTATAGCTGCCACCCCCATTCCGGGCAACGAAAAACTTGTTTCACGTACCATAGACAACCTGTTTAAGCGTGGGGCGAATGTAATTTATGAACGCGTTTCAGGCATACACGTCTCGGGTCACGCCTCGCAGGAAGAACTGAAACTGATGCTAAACCTGCTTAAACCTAAATACCTTATTCCTGTGCACGGTGAATATCGTCACCTCATCCACCATGCACAGCTGGCCGCAAAAGTGGGAATAAGAGAACAGGACGTTTTTGTGATTGAAAACGGCCAGGTTCTTGAGTTTACACAACGCTCCGGCCGGGTGGCAGGAAATGTTACAGCAGGAAAAGTGCTGGTTGACGGACTGGGAATTGGCGATGTGGGAAATGTTGTCCTTCGTGACCGCAAGCTGTTGTCACAGGACGGAATTTTAATAGTGGTGCTTGGTTTGGAAAGGGAAAATAACAGGGTTGTGGCCGGGCCTGATATCTATTCACGTGGCTTCGTCTATGTCAAAGAGTCTGAAGGGCTCATGGATGAAGCAAGGGAACAGGTTACACGCCTGCTTGAAAAAATGGAAAACGGTAAAAGACAGGATTGGTTTTCATTAAAAAACAATATGCGTGATACATTGTCCCGCTTCATCTGGGAGAAAACTCACAGGCGCCCGATGATACTTCCAATCATAATGGAAATGTAAGGGAGTATAAGCCTCTGGATTCCATGGGAAAATAGGATAAGTGAAATTCAGAGGAAGTGATATATTGACAACCGTTACACGCAGGCAGCGACAAACCAGAAACCGCAAGCCCAAAGAGGAAGATCTGCAGGTTAAGACCAACGAGGAACCACACGAAGAAAATGTCCTGCAGAATATTCAGCAGTTGGGGCAGGCCACCGTTCCCTCGCAAAGCGAAAACGCAATTCACAGTATTTCGATTATCGGCCAGATAGAAGGGCATATCACCCTTCCGCCTCAAAATAAAACTACCAAGTATGAGCATGTTATTCCACAACTCATCGCAGTGGAGCAGAACCCCAAGATTGAGGGTTTGCTCATTGTTCTAAACACTGTGGGCGGCGATGTGGAGGCCGGTTTGGCAATTGCAGAAATGATTGATACGCTCTCCAAACCTACTGTTTCACTGGTGCTGGGCGGAGGGCACAGTATCGGAGTTCCGGTGGCAGTAGCTGCCGACTACTCTTTTATTACATTTACAGCCACCATGACGATACATCCCATTCGTCTGAGCGGCCTTGTCATCGGTGTGCCACAGACCTACGAGTATCTTGACAAAATGCAGGACCGTGTCATTAAATTTGTAACTTCCCACTCCCGTGTCACAGAGGAAAAATTCCGCCACCTGATGTTCTGTACAGACCAGTTGGCCAGGGATATTGGCACGGTGATGGTGGGCAAGGATGCTGTGGATGTGGGACTTATTGATGAAGTGGGCGGGCTTGGCAGAGCAGTCAAAAAACTGCAGGAACTGATAGACGCCAGGCAGGAGGGGGCGGTGCATTGATCCTCTACACCATTGTCCCTGTGGAAGTCGTTATGGAAGGCAGCGACAGCTACCAGCCAGTCTATACTGAGTTGCCCTGGAAAGGTGGCGGCACGCTACTGGTGGAACAGTGCGGTATCAGCAGCGCCAGGGTGGTGCGCCTCATCTCTTCAAACGCAGTCGACTATCTTGACCCTGCTTTACAGCCGGGAAGTATAATTGAATTTAAGGCAGAAAACCAGGCTCAAAAATAGTGAGCCTGGTTTTTAAGTACAAAAGAGTTATGTTTGCGGACCACAGGCCATAGTCATATACAGGTGATGATATGACCGGCATATTTTTATTACCAGTGGGATTAATACTGTTTCTTGGCGGGCTTAGAATAATGACTGTGGGCCTTGAACAACTGGGAGGCGGTACATTTGCCCGTTTTATCAGCCGTGCGACTGAAAACCGCCTGTCGGCTTTTTTATGCGGTATCGTTTTTACCGTCCTGACTCAGAGCAGCTCACTGGCTTCTGTAATGGTGGTGGGAGCGGTGGAAGCGGGGCTGCTGCAGCTGGGCGCGGCCGTGGCTGTAATTATCGGCGCCAATGTGGGTACTACTGTAACAGGGCAGCTTCTATCATTCAATCTGCATGCACTGGCTATACCGATAGCGGCTTGCGGCCTGGTACTATTAGCGTTCCTTCCCCGCGGCAGGCTAAAAAACACCGGCAGGGTGCTGACGGGACTGGGCGCACTTCTTTTTGGATTAAATACAATGAGCCAGGCTTTGACACCTCTTGCGGGAGCCGCCTGGTTTAACAGTTTGCTCTCTGCAGCAGATGCCCACCCCGTGCTCGGAGTAGCCATGGGAGCTGTCTCCACAGCCATTCTCCAGAGTTCAAGCGCTTTGATGGGCATGGTGCTGGGGCTGGCGCACGGAGGCGGGATTACTCTCAAAGCAGGCGCAAGCCTGATTATGGGTGCTGATGTAGGTACATGCGTGACTTCGCTTATTGCGGGGATTGGCACGGGAATGGCGGCAAGGCGGGCAGCCCTTGCACACCTGCTTTTCAATATATTCAGCGTCATGCTTGTGATGCCGGTGTTTGGAAGTTTTATAGCGCTTGCAGCCTCCAGCGCCGATACTGTCCCCCGCCAGTTGGCCAACGCCCATACATTATACAATCTGGCAGGTGCTGTTGTCCTGCTGGCGATGCTTGGCCCTTACCTTAATCTGCTTGAGAAGATTACAAAGCCTAAAAACAATGGGAAAAAGAGGACTTTGAATATTGTTGTCGAAATAATTTCAAAATGGTTCCAGAAAATATGCGGAGGGATTTATGGGTTATCTTGAAGCATTGATACTTGGTATCCTGCAGGGATTAACAGAATTTCTGCCTGTATCCAGCTCCGGGCATCTGGTCATATTCCAGGACTTGCTTGGAGTGGTGCAGCAGGGCATTACATTTGAGATAATGGTTCACTTCGGCACTGTGCTTTCAGTGATATGGGTGTTCGGCCCGGATATTATGCGCATCCTGAGACGCTTTGCCCATGAAAAGCAGGAGAGGCATTTTGCTCTCATGCTGGCAGTGGGGACGGTGCCGACCGGCATCATCGGTTACCTTTTAAAAAATCTCTTCACACGTCTTTATCAATCAACGCTGCTGGTGGGATTTATGCTGCTTGTGACAGGGGTAATCCTGTATACCCTTCATACGTTAAAGCCAGGCAGGAAGAACGAGCGTACCATGACAGCGGCTGATGCTCTCATTGTCAGCCTGGCGCAGACTTTCGCCATCATTCCGGGAATCTCGCGCTCAGGGTCTACAATTACCTCTGCCCTCTGGCGCTCATTAGACCGTGAAACGGCGGTAAGATTTTCATTTTTACTTTCTGTCCCTGTAATACTGGGCGCCACCCTGGTGGAACTCAAAGATCTTGCCCAGGCCGGTTTTGACGGGTTTACAGGCAGTATCATTGTCGGTACTTTTGCTGCCTTCTTGGCAGGTATCTTTGCCATTAAAGTATTTATACACTTTCTAAAAACCGGCCGCTTCCAGTATTTTGCCTATTATTGCTGGTTTGCCGGTCTTGTGACGATTACACTCAAACTGGCGGGATTTTAAAATAATATCAGGCGGGGTGTCAGATGGCATCTTATGAAATAAGAGATGAAATACGGCAGCAAATCAAAGCAGTTATACTGCTGGCTATGGCAGCGTTGTGTTTTGCTGCGCTAAACCTGACATCACAAACCGGCGAAGTCGGCCTCTTTTTTAACAACGTACTAAGAGTGCTCACAGGCGATTTGGCCATAGTTGTCCCGCTTATCCTGGTAACTTTGGCGCTGCAGCAGATTCTGCCCAATAAAATAAGCAATATGAGGCAACGGGTCTACGGTGTGCTGCTTTTCCTGCTGATACTGCTGGTGGGGGCCCATCTGAAACTGATGGAAAACAGGATTGATCTGATTATACAGCAGGGTGTCTACAGAGCAAGTTTAACCTTGGGCTACTCCCAGCAGGGAGGAGGAGTTACTGGAGCAGTTGTTTCAATGCTTTTGTATTTCCTGTTTCGGGAGATTGGCAGTAAAATTATAATCCTGGCCCTTGTACTAATCTCGTTTCTTTTGGTGACCAACTACTCTTTCACACAGCTTTTTCAGACAGCGCTCAGCATAATTCTTTTTGGCTGCAGGTCTGCAGTTAAGTTTCTGAAAGCAACTTTCAGGTTTGCTTCTTTTTTGTTCTCTTCCTATGATTCAGGCGATGAGCCGACTGTCACTGAGAATACCGGCCGCATAAAAAAAGATAACGGAATAAATATTTCAATGCCCCAAAAAACATCTGAGGCAAACATAGAACAAGCTGCTGCTTTCTACCACCCTCAACCTGTGACAACTGTTACCCCCAAGTCTGTAAAACAGCCTGAATCAATAGATAACACCCTAATTCAGAAGTTAAAGGACAAACCCTCACACATCTCCTTTATTTCACTTGACCATGCTGATTACACATTGCCTCCGCTCACACTTCTGTCCAGAATTCCAAGGCTCCGGGACACCCAACAGCAGAAAACCATAGCGGAAAGGGCAAGAATACTGGAAAAAACGCTTGACAGTTTTGGTGTTAAAGTTAAAGTGTCGGATGTCCAATCGGGGCCCACAGTCACACGCTATGAAATACAGCCTGAGACAGGTGTCAAGGTAAGCAAAATTGTGGCCCTGGCGGATGACCTGGCCCTTAACCTCGCCGCCCCCGGCGTGCGCATTGAGGCCCCTATTCCGGGCAAAGCAGCCGTGGGCATAGAAGTCCCAAACAAGGTTATAGCCCCTGTATACCTGCGTGAGGTGCTGGAGGACGAGCAGTTTAAACAATCCTCATCCCCCCTTGCCGTCGGCCTTGGCAAGGATATCACAGGTATTCCGGTGTTGGCAGACTTGGTGTCAATGCCTCATCTGCTCATTGCAGGATCAACAGGCTCAGGGAAAAGTGTTTGTATAAACACAGTAATTGCCAGTATACTATTTAAAGCTACCCCTGATGAAGTAAAGTTTGTGCTGATTGACCCCAAAGTTGTTGAGCTCACCACTTTTAACGGTATTCCCCATCTCTTGATGCCTGTTGTAACAGAACCAAAAAAAGCATCGCTGGCTTTAAAAAATATGGTTAAGGAAATGGGGCGCCGCTACGAACTGTTTGCCAGGGAGAGCGTCCGTGAGATCAGCCGCTTCAATGAAAGGATGCGCCTGCAGAATCAGGAACACGAAATGCTTCCTTACATTGTAGTAATCATTGACGAGCTGGCTGACCTCATGATGGTGGCCGCAGCTGATGTGGAAGATTCAATCGCCCGCCTGGCCCAGATGTCCAGGGCAGCAGGGATACACCTTGTCATTGCCACGCAGCGGCCTTCGGTGGACGTAATTACAGGTGTAATCAAAGCAAATATCACTTCACGCGTCGCCTTCGCAGTTTCATCACATGCTGACTCCAGAACTATACTGGATATGGGTGGAGCTGAAAAGCTGCTTGGGCGCGGGGATATGCTTTTCCATCCCTTGGGCATCAGCAAGCCTTTCAGAGTGCAGGGCGCTTTTATCAACGATCGTGAGCTGAACGAGCTGCTCGAATTTATTAAAGGCCAAGGCGAACCAAAATATCAGGAACAGTTATTAAACGATGATGAGGGTGAAGAAGAGTGGTATGAAGAGGATGACCTTTTCCCGCAGGCTGTTATGCTGATTGCGGAAGCAGAGACTGCTTCCATTTCACTTCTGCAGCGCCGCCTGCGTATCGGCTACACCCGTGCTGCCCGTCTCATCGACGATATGGAGAGGCGCGGGTTTGTCGGAAGATTTGAGGGAAGCAAGGCCAGGGAGGTCTTAATTACACCTGACCAGGCAACCAAGCTGTTGTTTGACAGGGATGTACACTAAAGTACACGGTGAACGGGGTGAGAAAATGCCTGATATCGGCCGTGAACTGCGACAGGCCAGAGAAGAGCTTAATTTAACACTGGAAGAGATATCAAGCCGGACTCATATTGCAAAAAAATATCTGCGGGCCATTGAAACAGGTGAATACAGAGTTTTTCCGGGTGAAGTGTACCTTAAAGGCGCTTTACGTAAGTACGCTGAAGAAGTAGGTATCAGTCCCGGGCAGATTATCGTCTGGTATGAGGCTACCACCCGTGAAAGCGATGACAGCAGTGAACAAAAACAGGAGCAGCCACCAGAAACAAAAAGAACAAAAATTACAGAAATAAAAGGCAGTATTGAAAGTTACAGCGAATCCCGCCGGCAAGCTATCAGCGATGACTATGTGGGTAGTAAAAAAACCGGCCTCAAACGAACAATCATAATTTTTCTCAGTGTCATCCTTATAGCAGCTGCAGCACTGATCACCCTTATGCTCTTTACCCGGCAAACGCTCCCTGACAGTACTCCTCCTCCTCCAGGAGCACAAGAGCCAGCCCCCGGCGAAGAACAACCCCCGCAGGTTGAGCCGCAGCCGCAGGATGAGGAGCCCCCCGTTTTAACTGTGGAAAGGGATACCGCCCCAGGCGCAGTACTGTTTAGCGTTTCAGGGGCAGAAACCCTCGAGGTTAACCTTATCTTCAGGGAACGATGCTGGGTACGTGTCTTTGCCGATGGGAGGCAGGTTGTGGAAGAAACCTTCTCCGCCGGCAGAACTTTTTCTGTGGTTGCCGAAAGAGAAATCAGAGTCAATGTCGGATACCCGCCCGGATTACGTTTAGAGATAAACGGCCTCTTCGTGGAAATACCACCATCCTCAAACCCCTATGAAATTAAGATAGATCTTCTCACTCCTTAAGAACGGCAAAACGCCGTTTTTTTTGTACCGGTAGTAAATTATAACGCTTTGCAGTCAGCAAAGCTGCAGCGGAAACCGGCACTGAAAGGCGCGCGTTGAAGGAACCGAATTAACGCGCCTTTCTTGGTATTTTTATGAGTTGGAGGGGGAACGCTTTTAGAGACGGAAAAACACAGGAGGAAACAGATGAATTGGAATGACTTGATTTTTCATCAGGGAAATGAGGAACTGCAGCGTTTTATTGAACTGGGTATTTTTGCGGCCGGCCTTGAAATACCGTTTCATTTTCATGTAGAAGGAGTAAGAGGTACCGGGAAGACAACACTGATCAGGGCGGCCCGCAGCCAGCTGCCTTTAATTGAAAAGATAGAGGGTTGCTTTTATAACTGCCGGCCTGACCAGCCGCACTGTCCTGTGCATCAGGCATCAAGTGGAACTTTGGCGTCTCAGTTTACGCCAATGCCTTTCCTGGAGATTTCACATTCTGCCAAAGTGGGGACAGTAGCGGGTAGTATTGACCTTGAAAAGCTAACAGCGGTTGATAATCCCTCCGCTGCCGTACTACCCGGGACCCTGCCCAGGGCACACAGGGGAATTGTTTTTGTGGATGAAATCAACAGACTGGCAGATACTTCACCGTCGTTGGTGGATATACTGCTTGATGCCATGGGTACAAAGCCGGGCAGGGTGCAAATAGAAGAGACAGGTCTTACTCCGGTGGAACTGCAGCTTGCTGTCAGCGTCTGGGCGGCTTCAAACCCGGATGAAGAACCCGGCCCGCTGCAGGAGATTCGCCGCCAACTGTCCGACCGCTTTGATTTTGCTGTCAGGATTGAAAGGCCAAGCCAGGCAGAGACTGTGCGGGCAATTATAAATGCCGGCCAAAATAATGTATATACCGGAACACATGGCTTTAGCCTGAACAGGGAGCAGTTTTCAACAGTAACCCTTGAAGAGAACGTTGAAAAGTTTCTGGCCGAAACCTATATTCGCTTTAATCTTGAGAGTATACGCGCTGTGCAGGCGGCGCGCCTGGGGGCACTGCTCCATGCGGCCTGGCAGGGTAAGTATAAAGCTGATTTTACAGACCTTGCCGCCGTTTTGCCTGCGGCTTTAAGGCACAGGCTGGAGGCGCCAAAGCTTTTGGAGATTACACAGTTCATGAGAAATGCTGTGGAAAATGCAAAGAAAAGCAGTGACAACAGGCAGCAGCACAAAGAAGCGAACCCCGGCAAAGATAGTAAGCTGCCTGGTTACCCTGCACTTTGGCGGGGGATCTGGCAGCGGGTTGCGCGGCAGAAGGAAGGTTTGGACACTGCCAAATCAGGCCTGCAGCTGACAAAAGATGACAATACTATGGAAGAGGAAAAAAAAAAGGAAGCTATCCCCACAATACCGGAGGAGACAGGTACGTTAAAATAGCCAGGGAAGCAATGTTGTCTGCTGAGAGTGAGGAAAGGGCAGCCATACCAGGGATTGATCCTCCCGATCAACTGAAATCTGTGGAAAAAGAAATACGGCGCCTGCAGGAAGAACAGTCAGTTAAAATATTTCAGAGGTTTAATTATAAGCGCGTCAGGCAGTCACGGCAAACAATAGGAGCAATCCCTGAAAGAGAGGCTAAATACCGTGATGAGCAACCTGCGGTCAGCCTGGCGGTGGCTGAAACTATGATTTCAGCTGCCCTGAGACGCCTGCACGGCCCGCAGGATTCCACACTGGTAAAACCTGAAGATATACGGGTACAATCTGAGAGCGGCGGGCCCCAGCTTGAAGTCTGCCTGCTGGTAGATACCAGCGGGAGCATGAACGGCAAAAGAATAAGTGAAGTAAAAAATCTGGCTGATTACCTGGTCCGGCAGATGCACGAACCGCTTTCACTGGTTACCTTCCAGGAAGGCGATGTTGGGGTAAAGGTGGCGGCCACACGCAACACGGAGCGCGTCAGACGTCGTCTGGCGGCGATGAGCGCATCAGGACTGACGCCAATGGGTGAGGGTATCAGAACAGCAGTGGATTACCTGTCAAAGCGCAGGGGCAGGCGGCACCTTCTGATACTGATAACAGACGGGCTGCCTACCTGGGCCAGCGGAGACAGAGACCCTTATCAGGACGCTGTTGATGCCGCTGTCCTGGCAGAAAAAGCGGGGATTCGCACCATCTGTATAGGCCTGGAAGCACAGCGCGCATTTCTGGAGAAAGTGGCTGCTGCCGCAGATGCTTCACTCTATATTGTTGATGAACTTGACCACAGAGAAATAGCCACTATCACCAGACGGGAAAAGTCATTCGCCGCGGCACACAAAGGGACCCCAAATTAGGGTCCTTTTTTTATTGCGTAGGAAATTATATTAAATTCCTATGCAAGGGGGTTGTTAAGGGGGATTCCCCCTTAATCTTGCGGGGTGCTCAGGGCCCTCAGGCCCGCCGAAGGGGCGGCAGCCCCTAGCGGAATAAAAAAGACGTTCCTCTGAAAAAAGCGAAACGTCTTTTTTATTTTTCCTGAGTATCAAGTTACCTCAGGGAGACACGGCAACAAGCTCATTGTAAGTGATAGTATCTGTTAATACACAGGCATTGAGCAACCTGTTAAACAGCTGGCCTTTGAACTTTCTGCGATTAAAGCGG
>Ga0208242_100036_pt1 | contig 201598 bp, 202 predicted proteins | sample SubbioAug_CSW13A_FD_184825 | JGI IMG/M metagenome (GOLD analysis project Ga0208242, IMG submission 184825) | Serpentinite rock and fluid subsurface biosphere microbial communities from McLaughlin Reserve, California, USA - CR12Aug_CSW13A (SPAdes) | ecosystem: Environmental > Terrestrial > Deep... | reverse complement strand
GTAATGCTTAATGTCACTACCATTTATGATATCCCTTGTAGCTGCATAACGTAAAAGACGTCCTAACAATGCAAAATGCTCATATACATACTTTGGTGAAATTTCTTGATCAGCCATTTCAGTATAAAGAGATTCAAGCTGGTCATAGCCGATCTCCTTAATTTTATAATCTCCTAGAGCATCTAGAATTCGACGTGACATGTATTTGTACCAATCTTTTGTGCTTAGAACCATTTTATCCTGCTTAACCTTCACTTCCTGAAAACGGAACCATACATCGTAAAGATCTTTGAGCTTAATATTAATGTTATGAAACGACTTATAATTTTCTTGAACCCCTACAACCCATTTATTAAATTGCTTTTCCGCATCTTTCGGGCGTTCCGCGATAAACGTTTTACATATTTGTTTTCTTTTTCCGTCAATGCCCTGAACATCAATCCTTCCATCCCATTTATTTGGTGTTCCTTCCTTTTAGATAGCTTCCGGATTATGCGAAACAGATTTCCCTGCTTACGTTTACTTATTTACGGATTATGCGAAAGTATGTTGGTTGTCGTTTCGCATTAGGAAAAGGGGTTTGGTCAAATCTTGTCTGATGGCAAAGCAGGGGATTCCGGCGTGATGTTCTCTAAGGCATTTTCAAGTTTCTTTACATCTACTATCACTGTCAGCCCTCCTTGTTGTTCGGTGTCAACCTTAATTGTATTAAATTCCGTTGCCTGTGTAAGGAAAACCATAAAAAAAGAAAAAAAAGACAGCTCTCCTTGTCACGGGAGAGCTGCTTCTTTGCCACGCCTAATGGCGTAGCGAGTAATGCCTGCCCCAGCACCACTCTTTGCGCTTCTTGCCACATGACCCACATGTGACACTTAAATTGTACTATATTTGCCAGGTTGTGTTCACCGAAAACCTCGAAAAAAGTTGAACATTTGGGGCGATTCAGGGTTAGGAATGGGGCGCTGCCACTGTCTGGACGGTGTAGCAGTTTTATTTGTCTTTGATATCAAATATAGAATAAAAAAAGTTAGATCCCGCATACCCAACATTATAAATGTTTGCGGGATCTTCTTATTTTGGCACACTTAGTTTAGCAAGAATTCTTGCCTATTATAGCTTACTATTCCTTATTGTTCACAATTGAAGAGATATGTTCAAAAATAGCTTGCTGGTTTTCCAAACCTTTACCTTTAAATGGGCTATCAGCTGTAAACACAGCCTCATCATTTGCAAATTCTAAATGCCCCTGTGTAGGGTTGAGCACTTCAAAAGGAGTATTATATTCACTCTGGAAATCCGCTAAGAAAAATAAGTAGGGTCGATTCTTTTTAAAGAATTCCGTTCCTTCCTCTCGATATACTTGCCCATTCAATGTACCACCAAGCTGTTTAACTCGAATAGTTTCTTCTTCCTTAAAATTGCCCTTAAGAACTTTCTGTACACTAATATTTGAAACCGTATAAACAAATTCCGCGGATTCGTCCCGTTGATCGCCTACTCCGATATTTATTATTTCTACGTTTTGACTTTCAACCCTACCTAATACAATAATATCCGCAGTTTCAATTAACTCATTGGTGCTATTATAATAATCATAGTGTCCCTGATAAACAATTTCTGGCATAACTTCTTTTCCAGCCGAACAACCGACTAACAATAAACATAATAGAATAAAACAGATAGTTTTCCTTAACACCATTTTTCCTCCATTCTTTTAATTATTTAAGAATGTCCATGCATAGGTAGCTCTAGATATATCAATATCTTGAGGTTTGACCATAAAATCCAAATCAGCAAGACGGGACATTATTGAAGTAGGACTACTATCCCAATGATCCGCAAGGGCATAAGCATGACCTATTTCATGTGCTGCAACACCTCGTTTGAAGTTAAAAGATCGGTTATCTAAGCTTCTTCTATTTAGATAAATATGGAATGAGGTCGCCCTGTGCCAGTTATTATTATTATATGATTTGAGACTATACATACCGCTCCAAGTTCCTTCATAAAATCTGGCATAAACAACACTGGAATAAGGAGCACCTCCGCCATCATAAAACTTTCTCGGCACACTGGTACTATTCCAATCATTTCTTGCTCTGGTAAATGCATCGTAATATTCGGCAGTATCAAAAGTTGTAGCAGTGTGAACATATATATTTGCCTGATAATAACCATTTGTAGTAAAATAATCATCTGCTAAAGCAATGCTGCTTAAAGTGAACACCAAAAGAAATACTACTAAACTGATAATCCTTTTCATTTATTTTTCACTCCCTTAAAAATTAATTTAAAAAGCCTGCAATATCCAAAACCGTCATCTTCTCATACAACCACCCCTTTATCTTGTCCAAATTGGTAAGTTAGCTTATTGCTGCTCATAATTGATGAAATTGTTCTTTGACATTAGAGTAAATCTAGCGCAAAAAAGTTACGCATATTCAAAAAAAATACCTCTTGGAGATTAGGTTTCTTCCAAGAAGTATTTTTTTAAAATGCCGTGATAAAAAAAACTATCCTTATTTTAATGATAATGCCTTTTGTTCTCTGGATCAGTTATGGCTTTTGAAGTAGAACCAATGGCCTATAGTATTTCAGATATGGCCATGTGTCCATGAATCACAGGGGCAATGGGCAATTAAACATGTCTGGAGAAACCGTTGCCAAGCAAGTAGTTCAGAGCGTTAATGTTGTTATATATTTACAGCAATATAGGAATGGTCAATGGGTAAATATTTGGTCTGACAAAACAACAAAGTTTGGATCAATAAATGCTACCATTAACAAGAGCGTTATTGCTCCAAGAGGATATTATTATAGATTGGTTGGCGTTCATGGTGTAAATCATAACGGTGTCTATGAAATGGATATATCATACCACTGGAATTTTCTTTGTCCCTTAAATACGCCTATTGATAGCCCGAAATTAACAGTGCTCTTTGGAGACATTTCCACTCATAATAAATAAATAACCATCAGATTCCCATTCTAGCAATGTAAACCCTTGGTCGTTAGAAAATAGGGCAACCTCTGGACTCCAGAAACTGTTATCTGTATAACATTAAAATCTTCTATATCAAGTATTCTACCAGCAGTTCCCTGATTAGGTATTTAAACAAGATTTATAGGAACATTCTGCCGGTGAAATGCTTCCGTATTATGCGAAACGGTTTTTTGTCCTTGTGGATTTGTTATTTTCGCGTTATGCGAAAGATGGTTGCATATCATTTCGCAGTATTATGCGAATAACACTTATCATCATCTTAACGCAAACATATGTTCTCTGTAAAGGCTAAATATAGAAAATATACAAAATTTTTATTAATATGCGCATGCTTTCAAAAGAGTATGGATCTACTATGTTCTTTTTTGTTAGAGAGAAGAGAAGGATAGATAAAAATAAAAAACCCCAGATTTGGGGTTATAGGATATCGTGGTCACCGACGGCGAGTAGAATAATAATGGTTTTGGTTTTTGTGTCGTATTCCCAAAGAATTCGGTATTTCATATTGATGCTGGATTCAAAAACGCCAGGAATGGATTTATACGGCTTGCTCCTCAGAGATGGGTGCTTTGGGTTTTCTTGGAGTTGCCGTAAAGTATCTTTGAGTCGTTCCTTTATTTCTTCCGGCAGTTTTTTTATTAGCCTTTTAAACCGGCTGGTTGGCTGTATCTTTAGCATCATCTGCACCAAGCGCCTTTCCGACCACCACGCCGCCTTCATCTTCCCACTCGGCGAACATTTCATCTAAGTTATCATAGCTTTTCAGTTTGCCGATGCGAGCTTCCTTGCGTCCCTCCAGTATCGCCTCGTGGATTTCCGGCTTCCATGCCCACAGTTCATCCTTTGGAATCACCGCGACCGGAGTAATCACTACACACCCTGATTTAACCTCAACTTTTAAATCATCGCCGACATGCAAATCCAATGCTTTCACCACTTCTTTTGGCAGGGTCACTTGGGCACGGTTGCGCAGTTTTATCAGTGTTGACATTTTTCTGTTTCCTCCCGTTGTACGAATTTCGCACTTTACTCTATTATTATACCACGGATGTAAGAAAAAATAAAAGGCGCAAAAAAAGAAATTACTATTTCATTAATTTTCTAAAATAATGTAAGTAATTAATATCATCTAGCTCCTTCCATATACTTTGCATAATGAAGTTAACAGCAGAGTAGATATCTAAAGGTAATGAAGGGAGAAAGTTTTAGCTACATTAATGTAATTTTTTCCTATTGTACAGGTAAATACCCAATATATTAGAAGTAATTCTTGGAAATTAACAATAATCTCCACTATTATTTGAATTACAGTTTTAGAGTAACAGGAACGCTCTAAGTCGCAAAGAATAACTATAAAGCTCCGAACCGAAGCATCTCAAACTAATGGGGGTGAGGCCATTTAAAATACTTTTTCAGATCCGTGACCGCAAATTATTAGCAGCATCTGAGAGGAGAGAAAAAGTTTTTGAACAGGTTAATGAAACAGAAAAAAATTCTTCGCTTTATTTCATTCGTACTTATTTTTGTCTTTTCCTTTACTACAATCAGCCTTCCTTATGCCGAAGCCAGAGATTTTGTTCCAGAATCAAAAATAATAAATGACATACCATTACTGAGTGATACTGTTAACGAACCAAGATTTAATAACACTAATGTAATTATTGCACCTCCTAGTACCGTGTAACACCTAAAACTTGTATAAAATGTTGGTCCATGCTATGATATCCTTAATATAGTGAAGTGGGGGGATATCATATGCCAAAGAAAAAGTATGTTATTAAACTCACAGATTACGAACGCCTAGAATTGACAAGAATTATCAAGACGGGTACTTCTCCAGCAAAGGTAATTAGCCGGGCCAACATTTTGCTTGCATCCGACTCATCGCTTGGAAAACCTCTTACGGTAGCGGAAACTGCGGAACGCTTTAACACAACACCCACAACGGTTCAGACCGTCCGGACAGAATTTGCTAAATTCGGACTCCATGGTGCCCTGTATAGGAAGAAACGTGAAACTCCACCGGTGCCACCGAAGGTTGACGGAAATCTTGAAGCTTACATTATTTCTATTAGTTGCAGTGAACCTCCTCAGGGGTATGAACGTTGGACATTGCGGTTAATTGCTGATAAAGCCGTAGAACTTGGACACATTGTAGGCAAAAACACAAAAACATCTGTAATGGTTGGATATATAGACGGATTGGCTTCTGAGGAACTATGCCAAGAAGTCATAACTAGAATTAATAATATTGAATTAGATGCGGTTCTTGATAGTGGATATATTGAGGAATATTTAGATGATAATCCGCTTTCTCCTTTCCCTAGTATACGATTTACAGAACGCCCGGATACAGTAGCGGCACATCTTTTAGAAGGAGGAGTGACAATTATTGTTAATGGAAGTCCCCAAGTTCTTATGGCACCGACGACTTTAAACTCTTTACTTCAAAGCGGTGAAGACTATTATCAAAGGTATCAGGTTGTTATTTTGATTAGATTGATGCGTTGGTTGGCTGTTTTTCTAAGTGTATCAGCTCCTTCGCTGTATGTGGCTTTTACAACATTCCACACTGAAGTAATTCCTACGTCTTTATTACTTCAGATAGCACAAGGCAGAGAAGGAATTCCATATCCGGCGTTTGCAGAAGTTTTATTTATGGATATTGCTTTTGAAATTCTTCGAGAGGCTAGTCTGCGCATGCCTCAGAACATTGGGCCAGCTATTAGTATTGTAGGTGTTTTAGTAATAGGAGATGCAGCAGTAAGAGGAGGATTAGTCAGTCCGATTATGATTGTTGTAGTAGGTATAACAGCTATCTCAAATTTTGCTATACCAACTACAAACTTAGCAAATGCCTTTCGCTACTGGCGCTTTATTATGCTGGCTTTTGCGGCTTCATTTGGTTTGTTAGGCTTAGTTTATGGTTGGTTGTGGCTTTTGCTCGATTTAGCTGCTATGAAGTCATTTGGAGTTCCATTTTTAAGCCCATTTGCTCCATTGAAAATTGAGGATTGGCAAGATGTTATTTTACGCGTTCCATGGTGGAGTAAATCTAAGTCTCCCTTTAAAACTCAAAAACAGGCACATTCAAAAAGTAATATTAGCAAAGAGTTGGACAAGTTGAGGAGGAATAAAAAATGACTAGGCTATTATTAATAGTTGTATTGACAGGAGTATTATTCTTGCCTGGTTGTTGGGATAGAAAAGAAATTGATCATATTGCCTTTGTTTTAACATATGGAGTAGATCAGGAGAAGCCTGGAGACTTTTTTCATTTTACCCATTTGATAGGAAAACCTGGCATGCAAGGGGCAGGAGAAAATGGGAATGGAAGTGACGAAGCATATTATATTGTTACAAATAAGAGTAAAGCTTCAAGTATGGCAATGGCTGGCATAATGGATTTTACTCCACGCGAAATGAATTTGCATCATACTAGCAATGTTGTTCTTGGAGAGCAGTTAGCGCGAAATGGGGTAGAAGAGATATTAGACAGAGGAATGAGATGTCGGCAATGTCGTCCTACTATCAACGTGTTTGTAGCAACGGGAAGTGCAAGAGAATTATTGCAGTTGTCAAAATCTAATCTAAATCTTAATCCATCACGCGCTTTGGTAGGTTTAATGGAAGACACGGAAGGTCCTTTTACAGCTTTTCCTGTTCAATTAATTGATTTTGTCAAAACTTTTCTGGCAGAAGGGTTAGACCCAGTAGCTCCCCTTGTTGGACTAAAGGGAGATGTTAATAAAATAGCCAATGATGAGGGAGAAAATGATGAAAATCAAAGTGAAAATCCCAGCGATGAACAGGAAATTAAAATTAATGGCTTAGCAGTATTTCGCGATGATAAACTGGTGGGATTGCTTCATGGTGAAGAAGCTAGAGGGATTTTGTGGGGAATGGGTAAAAAGAAAGGTAGATTTGTAATCGATTATCCTTCACCAGGGAAAACTACTATTTCAAATATTTCAAATAAGAGTAGAGCTAAAGTTGAGATAAATGACTTAAATATGCCAGTTTTAATTTTAGAAGTAGAAGCTAAAGGAATATTGTCAGATTGGTCCAGATTGACGGAAAGAATAGACATAAAGCCTCATTTAGCGGATACCATTAGGCAAGCGATGAAGGAAAAAATAGAAAAAGAAATTAAGCAAGTAGCGTTAGTTGTTCAAAAAGAGTTGAAAGCAGATGTATTTGGGTTCGGCCAGGTTTTAAGCCGTAATCATCCTGAAATTTGGAAAGAAATTAAGGATGATTGGAATGAATTGTACTCAATACTGGATTTGAAAATTATAGTTAAAACAGAAATAGTAGGAACTGGATTTATTAGATAGAACTATATTCTGAGCAATGGGGTTGATGAATTTTGGTGTCCAGTTCAGCCAGGGCTTCCTCTGTGTCCGTAAAGAAAAGTGCCCCTTTTGCTTTTAATCGCTCGAGGATGATTACGGCCTTTCCCCCGGTAAAATCTCTTTCCTCGCCCTCTTTTTCCAGGGGTTAATTCCACCGATCCGTACCTTTCCTGCATTCCACGACCCAAGCTCACCGCTCGAAGTCATAGTTTTAAAAAAGTACCTTCCCCGTATAAACGGGGAAGGTCGGCAAAGCCGAAATATATGGGTTTAACAGGTCCGCGTAAAAAAAGTGTTGCTTCTAAAGATTTCCTTTCTTTAGTGAAACCATATATCCTGTCGTGGCCAGGAAACTCATCAGCAGCAGCGCAAACAGCATAATCCGCCAGGAATCAACACGGATAGGAGAAAAGTCCATCTGAGCTGCGCTGACAAAATTGGGAATAAAAAGGCTCAAAGTTGCGGTAGCCAAACCGACGAACAGCAACAGTGCGTTAAACGCTCTGCCAGGGTTTATGTCTTTTCTGGCGATTAGCCATCGCGTCCCGAAAGCAACCAGAAGCAAAATCAGGACAAAAACCAGAGAAATCACCAGATCAACAACCAGGCGGTCCAAGCCGGTCTGTTGCTTAAAGAGAATGATGCTTAAGGCCATCGCTATGAGGCAAAAGGGGCAAGGCAAAAAGACTGTAATATAGGCAGCATCGCTTTTCTTCCCCTGTTCTTCCCCGCCACAACAATCATCCCTTTCATTAAGGCCAAGGTAGATAAACAGGCCGGATATGAATAAGGATGCGGGAAAAGTATACTGCTCTGTCAGTTGGACAACCTGCGTAGTGAAAGGCAGTATTATAACCGCCACCAGAAACAGTAATGCGCCAAAAACGGCTGAAACAATCACAACTTGCCTCTTCCCCAGCCAGGAAGTAGCCAAGATTGCCCCCGTTTTAAGGCTAAGAGTGAAAAGGGCGAACAAGATTCCTGAGATAAAAGCGGCTGTCATTCTATCCTACCTCCATTTTAACTCAAATACCGGTAACTTTTTTCTTTTTCAAGTAACCCAAAGCCATCAACCCCACCATGGCTAATCCCAGTATAATACTGATGAAAGCGACTCCTGCCGACCTGGGAGAGTCACTCCCCTCTTTTTCTTTTATAAGCTCGAAAGCTCTCACCTGATTCTGTGGCGTCTGAGGTTCTTCGGGTTTGGTTTCATCCACCGGGGGCTCATCCACTTGGGTTCCGGGGACGGGCGGTGCAGGTTGGATTCCAGCCGAAACAACAGGCTGTTTCTGGTAGGTGGAAGATGATGGTTCCTGCTTAGCAGGGACACCGGTAAGCACTACATCAATTTGAAGCTTGTCGGCCTGCGGAGGAGTTCCCGTCACAATCGCCTCATCCGCTTCGGGATGCTGGTTCTCTGTCGGCGTTTTATCCGGAAATTGTGGCAACGGCTCCGTATCCTTATCTTTGTGTTCTGGCCTGTTGATGGACAAATCATTATAGGTGGCCGTCCTGAATATTTCCTTGAATTGTTCCAGAAGACTGTCATCCAGCATGGAAAAACTTGCGATCCACTCGTTTAAGGTTATATTGTTGCAGGTATGGTGGCAACAAACGACGCCGTATTCAACAGTTGCCTGCAAATAGATGTCTGCCAGCTGGGTGATGTCATCTACCGGTGCGGCCCAGAGGTTCTTCCGCGCCGCTTCCAGAGCAGTGGCGATAATAGACTGCATGGCAAAGGGGTCTAGCGCATTTCTAACATTTTCATCATAAATATAGGTATTCACCAGTTGGCTCCATGCCCGGTCACTGATCACCCCGGTGGTCACATCCATATAGAAGGTATTCGCAAACCACTTGGCGATCGTCCTGGCCCCTGAATACCCTTCTTTTAGCATTTCCTGTACAAAGACAGGGTTAAGAAGCCGGCTCTGCAGTTCCATGGTTACAAACTCCTGGAGTGTCTGAATAAACAAGTTGGATGGACCGAGGCGGGAGTTGGCGATATAGGCGTCCACACTGTTGCCGGAGGCCCATTCGGCGGCCAGCTTTAACCCTCCAAGGTACTGAGCGGCGTCGTCATTGTCCAAAGTGCCGTAAATAGAGTCTTTCACTTGCACCACAGCCTCCACAGTGCGAAGAACCTTGGTTAACAGATGTGTGGCGGGAACCCCGTAAACCGCGCTTCCGTCGGCTAGGTCGCTGCCGTAAATATACCCCATGCGGCTCACATAAAGCTCAGCCAGGGCGTCGGTGCTTTCCCACTGATCTGAAAAATCCATCATGCTGGAAAGTCCCAGCCCGTAAGCTCCCGGTTCAGAGCTGAAGACGCGGGAAGCGGCCAAAAAGGATGCGTCCGTCTCGGACATGCCTTCCGCCATCAGTTCGGCTTTGATTACATCATAGTGCTTTTTAAGATAATTGTCCTCCGGAGATTCGTTCAACATGGCTAACTCCCTGACAGCCTTGTCCAACAACGCGTTCACCACAGAAAACGCGTCCCTGAATAAGCCGGAGGTGCTAATAACCACGTCCACTCGTGGGCGCCCCAATTCTGCTATCGGAGTAATACGGTAGGAACTGAGCCTACCGCTGGCACCCCATACAGGTTCGATACCCATCAAGCGCATGGTCATGGCAATACTTTCGCCGTCGGTGCGCATCGTCTCAATAGCCCAGAGAATGACTCCAACAGACTTCGGGTAACTTCCGTGTCTGGCAAAATGTGCTTCCAACAATTTGTCAGCCAATTCTTTCCCAGTATTCCACGCTACTTTATCTGGAACCGTACGGGGATCGAAACTTTTTATATTTTTCCCCGTGGGCATCGCGTCCGGGTTTCGTATCGGGTCCCTGCCCAAACCGGGGGGAATAAACCCGGCATCCAGAGCTAGAAGGAGCATATCCATTTCTTCCGTGGTTCCGGCCAGGTTGTCTGCAATCAAATTTCGCACGGCTTCCCGGGTTTCGGGATCGTAGTTTACGATGGCATCCACCATCTGGTCAAAACGGTCGCCCTGAGGGGCGACGCCAAAAGTGTGAAGACCCAGAGGCGTAACGGTCGCCTCCAGAAGATGGAGATAATCATGAACTGCGTCCAGCAGTTCCGCAAAGGGTGTTTCATGGGGGTCAAGCCCGATTTCCCCGGCAACCCCTTCATCATCCAGGATCCACATCATTCTGGCTGTAATACGGTCGATGGTGTCGGTGTCACCGGGATGATTAGCCATTGCATCTTCACACTGGTGAATAAGATTGTGCAGGTCCAGAAGGTTGCCGTAAAGCTCTGTATTGGCCACCGCAGCCGTCAGGTGGCTGATGAGTACCGCATAACCACGTCGTTTGGCCTGGGTACCTTCACCGGGGTTATTAACGATATAGGGATAGATGTTAGGCATATGGCCATGAACCACGTCAGGCCAGCATTCAGCAGAGAGGCCGATGGACTTGCCCGGCAACCATTCCGCTGTGCCGTGGGTACCCAGGTGGATAACAGCATTCGCCGAAAATTCGCGCTGAAGCCAAAAATAAAATGCTAAATATTGATGATGAGGGGGCATATGGGGAGAATGGATTATCTTATTAATATCTTCACCCCATCCCCGCATGGGCTGTGGCCCGAAAAATACGTTTCCGCTGATATATCCCGGCAAAATGATTTGGCCGTTGTGTACCATGACAGATCCCGGCGCCGGCCCCCACTCAGCCTTAACTTGCTCCTGAAGAGCAAGGGGTAGCTGTCCGAACCATTGTAGGTATTCGTCCACGTCAAGCTTGATAATACCTTCCTGACTGGCAAAACGATCCAGTTCACCTGGTGCCCAGCCGCCGATATTTCTCCCTTTTTGAAACATTATGTCAAAGATCTTTTCTTCAGTTATGACGCCTGCAGAACCATTTAAGTCACCGTTTCCATTTACCCAATATCCTGAACTCTGCAGGGTTTTAAGGATTTCTGTGAGGCTACGGGGCACGTTTAGATAAGACGCCCCGATATCATCTTTGCCGCCTTCCATATTATAGTACAGAACAGCAATTTTTTTATCACTGTTTTCTGTTTTTTTCAGCCAGGCCCAAGCTGCCGCCCGGCCAACAAGCCTGTCTAACCGATCCGGCAGAGTGATTTTCGTTGTAACTACAGCGCCGGTCGCTTCGTCCACTTCTTTAACCACTGTTCCGCCCATCATAACCGGTTCAATCCGTCCTTCCATTTCGGGCATGGCTACCTGCCAGTGCACCACACTTATGGCCCCGGCCGGGTCTGCCTCCCATTTTTCCAGGTCAGAACTGTAAATGGGGTTAAGTACCGGCACATTCATTTCCTTGAACAGATCTAACGTGGCCTGTTCATTCCCTGACTGAAACTGAAAGCCAATGCAGAGAATGAAGGTGTGGATGGCCGGTTCCTTTACCCCGTCTCCATCTAAGTCCCGGAAATAAAACTTTCTGGCTGCAGCGTTGCGCCCGGTGGTTGTCGGATAAACAGGAATAGCATTTAATCCCCTGTTCTCTAATGCTAAAAGTGTATCGTTATACAATTCAATATCTGCATTTTTAAAAAAAGAATCGTATCCCATAATCCCGATCCAAGGCGCATCGGGGTTGAAGCCAGCCCGACTTTCGTACCAGTCGAAGTATTCGTCGGCATCATAAAAGATACCCGTTGTGTTTTCTGTTAAGCCTTCCTCATAAAAAGGCGAGCTGGAATCAGCAGCCGGGTGGTAAATAAAGTTGCCTTGAATAAGTACAGGGCTCAAATCCTCATCAGTCACCGCATTTCCGAAAACCGAGGACAGATAAAGAAGCATCCGTTCGTGGTTCTTTACCCCGCCGTTCGTAATATACCGGTTTAGCCTGGTCCATACGTCATCATCATTGTTCACGGTTATTTCCAGGTCTTTGACAATATTCACCAGAAATCCGCTCGTGGCCCAAGTTCCGTCAGCAGCTTTTTCGCCGGAACGCTGCACAAAGATTTCCGGTTGTTGGGCAGGGTCCAATTTGGAGAATATCTCATTTAATTTTTCATCCCGGTTGGCTCCAACCATTTCCAGTAAAACGACGTCGGATTGCAGAATTGAGTCCTCAACAATGTCCCTTCTGTCACTTATCTCCAAATCACCGGGAGAATAAATCTTTAGAATAATGGAATAAGGCTCACTTTGGTTGCCTGTAAGGTTGTGGTACGCTTCCACCATGGGAGCCACCATGCCGGTCGTCCCTGTGATAACCGTAATCCAGACAGGGACAGCCTCTTCGGGCACTTCAGCGCTCTCCTGTTTTTCCGGCGAATTATCCCCGGTAGCCAGAGCCAGCTCTAAAGGAGCGGTACTGATTAGCATTAAGACAATAAGTAATAACGCCAGTATCTTTTTCATTTCTTTCGCTTTGATCATATCTTATTAGCCTCCCTCTATCTTTTTTTAATGGAAGACACCTGTTTGTGGCCAATCTATTAATTGTTGGCAGGGACTTCTTCGATGAGAATCAGCTTCCCCGTTTCAGGATCCTGGTAAACTTTTCCCCGTTCGTGATATCCCTGCCCGCCGGCTTCCTGAAGCTGTGGCAAATCTTTTATTTCACGCCCCTGTTCAACGTTGACAAAGATAACGCTCTGTAGGTTCCAGGACAACACCAGGGCAATCATGAGACCCACGCAAAATACCAGCATCACGTCCAGCAGATTGGCCAGACCCGCCATAGGATCAATTTCCTGCTCATCCAGAGATCTTCTTCTTCTCCTGTTCCTCACCGGTCAGTTTGCCCCTCCCTTCGATTAATTCCAAAATGTTTTCCATGTAATTCAAATCTTTTTGATACCAGCCTCTTCTCACTTTTGATATGACCGAACTTATGGCCCCCACGCAAATTCCCATTACGGTCGTGTCAAAAGCGATGATAACAGCTTCCGACAGTCCCTGTATGTCTCCTTTACCCAAGGCGGTGAGCCCTGGCCCCAGAGGAATCAATGTGCCCATCAAACCCAGCACGGGCCCCAACTTGCACACCAAGTCAGTCTTACTGAGTATTTTTTCGTAATAGTGTTCCTCCTGATCGAGAAGGTCTCTGGCTAAAATCTTTCTCTGCTTTTTCCCCAGGTTTTTCTTAGCAACAAATTCATAGATTAAATTCTTCTGCCTGCTGCTCAGAGAACTGTTTTCCACGGCCTGACGCAAGTTGTTGTCTTGCCAGAGAGGATTCTTTCCCACGTCATAAAACAATTCCATCAGCTTGGAAGAAGGTTTCCTTTTGCGGCTCTGTCTTTCAGCAATGAAATTGCCCAGTTCCACCACGATATAAAGCGTCATGGCAAGCAGGCCGAGAAGAACCGGAATTAAAAGGCTCTGCGCCAAGGCATGTAACAGAATAACGATGTACTCAGATCCGATAATACTCAAGGCAATCTTTCCTTTCCGCTAAAATATCCCCTTTAATTTCCACTACAGCCTCCCTTTTTATTGTAGTTACGCAAAAAAATTCCCTCCTTCTGAAGGGAGGAAATTTTTATAAAAATAAAAAATAACCTTATCCCCTGGCGCGAAGGATAATCGGTTTGCATAAACAGACAGGTTTCCTGACTTCCGGCTCAGATGATTTCCATACCTTCCCGGAGCTAATTGCTCCAGTGGCTTTTATAGAACTCTCGCCGGTTACAGTGGCGCGACCGTCCGGGATTTTCACCCGGTTCCCTTTTAACCTCTGACAGAGGCATCTGTTTATCGCGCATATTCAGTTATCGAAATAATACCATGCCAGAAAAATAAAAACAAGGAGTTTTTTCTTAGTCACTTCATAATACGCGGATCAGCTATTCCTTCCAGGTCCCGTCCCAGCAAAGCAAGTGACGACACCAGTAGTGTCAGAAAGATCCAGGGGTAAACCAACCACCACTTCCAAAAAGGGGTGAAATATATACCGCGAAAGCTCACAGCGTGGTTGATAATTAACCCCCAGCTGCGGGAGGTGGGGTCACCCAGACCCAGAAACGAAAGAGATGCCTCTGTAACAATAGCCATACCGGCAAGCCGAATCATGCTCACCATCATCAGAGGAAAAAGTTCAGGCAAAAAATGCCTGAAAAACAGGTGTCCCATACCGGCCCCATAGTGAGCGGCTATTTTAATATAAGCCTGCTCTTTTAAAGCAAGCGCCTGTGACCGTATAAGCCGTGCCGGCATAGACCAGGAAAAAAGCGCCAATACAATGATAATATTGTGCAGACTGGAGCCAAAAAAAACAGCCAGCACTATCATAACCGGAAGGTCAGGAAGAACAACCATAATGTCCACGATACGCATTAGGACACGGTCCGGCCAACCTCCCCGGTAAGCAGCGATTATACCGGCTATCCCGCCCCCCAGTCCGGCCAAGAGTGCTGTAAACAAACCAACCATCAGGCTTACCCGGGCACCAAAACAGATCATAGACCAAAGATCTACTCCCAGATCGTCGGTCCCTAACAGGTGGCCTGCACCAGGCGGTACCAAAGGTGGCCCCGAGGAAACATGATGAGGATGTCTGGTCAGGTAAGGTGCAAATACAGCCATCAGCACCAAGTTTAACAGAATAATCAGTGATATTTTGCCAAACAGTCCTAATTGCCCCCAAACTCCTTTTATATATCTGATAACTGCATTACAGCCCAGAAGGCTCGGTTTTTCCATAAGTACCCCTTCCGCATGCGTTCATTACATCCGTTGTTCTCGTACGTGGATCAAGATAACGGTAGAGCAAATCAGCCAAGTAATTTGTGCCCATTACACTGATGGCTAAGACTAGGAAAATCCCCTGTAACAGCGGGTAATCCCGGACTAAAACAGCATCGCGCATAAGCCTGCCCAAACCCGGATAGACAAACACGTTTTCTACCAGTACCGCGCCACCTACCATGGCTCCCATCTGCAGAGCAACACGGGTAACCAGCGGCAGCAGAGCATTGCGCAAGGCGTGACGGTAGCGGATCCGCGGTTCGGCCAGCCCTTTAGCCCGGGCGGTACGCATATAATCCCGGGCTAAGATCGTTCCCAAACTGTTGCGCACCAACAGGTAAATACCGCTTGTCCGGGTCAGTGAAAGGGTTAGTGCCGGCAGAGCAGCGTGGTGCAGAATATCTTTGATTCTATCCCAAGAGGATGTGTACCGCGCAAAATGAGTTATGGCCCCAGCCAAAGGGAAAAGGCCGATTCCGGCTGCCAGGAGGATAAGCAGGGCCAGGCCGATTAAAAAAGCCGGGATTTCACCGAAAACGACCATTATAAGGTAGAGCATCTTATCCTGCCAATACCCTCTGCGCCAGGCCGAATAACTGCCCAGCAAAATCCCAAAAATCAAACTTAATACTGTCGCAGTTGCAACCAAAAACAGCGTCCAGGGCAGCCGGCGGGCAATAATTACAAGTACAGGCTCTTTATAATAATAACTGAAACCAAGGTTGCCGCGGGCCACTTCCGATAGATAGCGCCAGTACTGTTCGGTGACGGGGCGGTTCAACCCGTAATACTCCAGGAAATATTTTCGCTGCTGATCCGTGTATCCTTCCACAATCTCCCCTGCTTCTCCGGACAGGTGCAGGAACGGATCCCCGGGCATGAGACGGGGTAAGGCAAAGTTTAAGGTGATGATAAGCAAGAATGTAAGCAGATATTCTAAAGACCTAAGCGATGTTTTTTGTAATGACATGATTACAGACTCCGCATCTTTCCAGGCAGTGCCCGAAGTATTCTTAATTATCTTTGTTCAAGGCCGGCATCCAGAAGTTCCCTGGTATGACGGCAGCAGGAGTACTCCGTCACCCGCTTGGCTGAACCCTCTTCTACAATTAGGCCATGGTGCAGGACAATAATGCGTTCCGCCACTTTACGGGCCAAGTGCAGGTCATGCGTAATGTATAGCATGGCAAAGCCACAGCTGTTCTGCAACCCTTTAAGCAGTCGCATCAGGTTGGCCTGGGTTGAAACGTCCAGCATGGATGTAATCTCGTCGGCCAGCAGCAGGGCCGGTCGCATAACCAGCGCGCGGGCAATGGCCAGCCGCTGTCGCTGGCCTCCACTTAGCATAAAGCAAAATCGCTTCAGAAATGATTCTTCAGCGGGAAGCTGCACCGAACGAAGCGCCTCGATGACTCTGTTTTTGCGCCCTTCCGGCGAAGCAATTCGATTAATCAGTAAAGGCTCTGCCACAGCTTCTTCCACCGTCAGGCGGTGACTTAGCGAGCCGAACGGATCCTGCAGAACCAATTGGATCCCGTTTTCCTGTCGGGCCACCCGGCCGTCCTTCACCACTTGCCCCCGAAAGGTAACTTCCCCTGAGTCCGACTTTAAGTAGCCCGCAAGGATTTGCGCCAACGTAGATTTCCCCGAGCCCGAAGCACCCACCAGGGCTAATGTTTCACCGCTGTACACTTCGAGCCCTACTCCACCCAACGCGCTAATCATTTTCTGCTTGAGAGCATAAATCTTAGTGATATCCTTGGCCTGCAACAGCGTAACAATCCCGCCGCGGTGACAGCGCACTGCGCGCTCCTGCAACTCGGTCAGAGAAGGTTTGGTTTCGCGACACACGGCGAGGGCCTGAGTACAGCGAGGAGAAAAAGAGCAACCCGGCAGACCACTACCAACAGAAGGCTCCCCGGGGATACCCCAGAGATCCTTGTACGGAAACATCTCCACGGAAGCGTTTAGCAGACCGCGGGTATAAGGATGCCGCGGCTTTTCAATAACATCAGCGGTTTTGCCGCTTTCCATCACTTCACCGTTGTAAAGGACAATAAGCCGTTTTGTCAGACTGGAAACAGTGGCCAGGTCGTGCGTAATCACAATCAGGCCAAACCCCAGTTCTTCCTGGAGAGATTTCAGCATCTCCACAACCCCTTTGCGGGAAACAGCGTCCAGTGAGGTGGTCGGCTCGTCAACCAGTAAAAGATCCGGGCGGCAGGATAGTGCCATAGCCAGAAGCACCCGCTGGCGCATGCCTCCGGATAGCTGGTGGGGGTAGGCCTCCTGCCAGTGCGGCTCTAACCCCACCAAAGCCAAAAGTTTTTCCATTTCCCTTTCCAGCGACACCCCGTTTAATTTTAGATGCCGTTTCATGGGTTCACTGACCTGCTCACCCACTTTAAGAACAGGATTTAACACTTCAAGAGAGTTCTGAAAAACCAAAGCAATTTTTCGCCAGCGCAGGTGTTTCCTCATTTCTTCCGATAAAGCCAGAATGTTTTCGCCACCTATATACACTTCACCAGACACGCCGTGCGGTTCCTTAATCAGGCCCAACAAAGCCAGCGCCAAAGATGTCTTGCCACTGCCGGACTCCCCGATAATTCCCAGGGTTTCGCCTTGCCCCAGAGACAGAGAGACATTATGCGCGGCCATGACATCCTTATGCTGCCCGCGGTACAGCACAGACAAATCTTTAACCTGAAGGAGGTAACCCGGTTCGGATGCTCTGGTTTTGCTAAGTGATAGTCTATTCATAGATTGAATTCCTTCATTTTTATTTTATGAATCAAATCTGTCACGAGATTAGACGGAATTAAATCTTCACTAAGATCTGCCCCAGCCTGGTAACTGTTTCTTGCCTGAACGTCCCGTTCTGAGACCGTTGTCCGACGAATACTTTTATTTTGTCTTCCAACTCTAAAGGATCCCTGCCGTACATGCTGATTGTTTCCAACATATTAGTGATAGCAGCTTCTGATGTAATGTTGTCACTCCATTTTTCTTCCCAGACCCTAAAGGATAATTCCAGGCCTTTTGCATACAGCAGATTAAATAGATAGATGATGTCCCCGGGCCATGGGGGCATTTTTTCGTCAAAAAGTTCGGGCCATAATTCCTCCAGAACATCGTTTTTTCTTTTCCCCGCGAAGCTGCTAATGTAGCAGTATTTATTGGCGCAGCACAGCGCTTTCTCAAGCGTTTCCCAGTTATTGATCCCCGGGCTCATGGAAGCAAATACCAAGTCAAAACGATCTTCCCATTTTTCTTTGTTCGGATCCAACTCCTCCCAAGTTTTCGCCACCACTCTGATGTTGCGGCATTCCTGCCTCGCTATTTTTTCTTGGAGAAAGCTGACCATAGCCTCTGCCGGCTCTACAGCCACCACTTCTTCCGCCCGCTCGGCAAAAGCAAGGGCAAACGTACCAGGACCGGCGCCGATATCCAGCACCTTTACGCTATCAAGGATCACGCCCTGGCTGTCCAACCATTGCAACACATTTTCGACTCGTTTTCTTCCTTTTTCCCCTGCTGTATTTTCTTTAAAACTCCTGGCTCTTCTGTTCCAGGAATTCACCTTTTCTTCCAAACTTTTATTGGTCCGAAAAAGAGATGCGTCTCTGGCCTGCAGCCAGGCAGTTTCCCAAAAAGCGGGTTCTTTTAATACTCTGAAATTGGTTACATGTCCTTTCATTGTCTGTTGGTCCAATTTAATCATCAACCCTTTCCTCCGTTATTCGCAAAAATTAAGCTTATTAAAAATCGTGTTTTTCTTATCTTTGCAGGTAAGAGAGCTTATTGTGAGTGGGCGCGTGGTGGTCGAACACGTGCACCCAGCCATCGTATACATCTTGACGGAAAACGTTGTGCCCCGTGGTAAGGTATAAGGGTATTTCCGGCACGTCCTCCGCCAGCAGCTGCTGGAGAGTGAAAATCAGCTCTTTTCTGCGTGCTTCATTGGTTTCTTTTAATTGCTCAGCGGCCAGGCGGTCTACCTCCGGATTGCTGTATCCCGGCGTGCCGCTAGTCCAGGTGGTTTCCGCACTGGAAAAACGGGCCCGTAAGTAATCCGGGTCCTGGCCCCAGCCGCCGTGTCCCACCAGTACCAATTCGTAGTTACCCTCAGTAATGCGGGCGTCCCTGGTCTTCATGTCCACCGACGTAACTTTTATGTCAATCCCGGCCATGGCCAGTTGCTCTTTTAAAACCTCGCCGATACGCACCTCTTCTCCGCCCGCCACCAGCAAGTCGTAGGAGGGTTTATGAGAAATACCTGCCCCGACTATCAACTCCTTCGCTTTTTCCAGGTTACGCTGATATGACGGTAAATCTGAATTGTACCAGTGGTGGTGGGGTGAGAGAATGCCCATACTACCGGGGATGGCTTCACCGCGGGCAATTTTGTCCACCAGTTCCTGCCTGTCAATGGCATAAGCAAAAGCCTGCCGCACTGCCTTGGTTTTAAACTCGGGCAGTTTCTCCATATTGAATCGCAGGCGGTAGCCCCAAAAAGCAGGGTTTTCAATGGCCGTAAAAGCAGGGTTGTTTTTAAACCGGGACAGGACATCAGCCGGTATACCCGCTAAATCAATTTCTCCTTTTTCCAGCGCCAGTACCGCGTCGCTTACCGGGACAAACTCCAGGACATCAAGTGCACCGCGAGGACCCCAGAAATCCATAAAGGCTTCAAAACGGTACGTGCCGTGTTCCTTATTGTAATCTACCAGGCGCAGCGGTCCGCTGCCAATTACGGCCGCCGGTTCCAAAAATTCTTCCGGCTTTTCTATACCGCTCCAAATGTGCTCGGGAATAATTCTGACCCGGCCTACAGTTTCCAGGAAAGTAGCATTGGCTTCCACCGTGGTAAACTCCACCTGCATATCCGACAGTACCTTAATTTGCAGAAGGTAATTTTGGTCCATCACCATATCACTGATAGACACAGGCCGATATTGACGGTAATAGTTGAAAGAAAAAGCGACATCCCTGGCCGTCAGGGGCTGCCCGTCCTGCCATTTTACTCCGGGACGGATATGAAACACGTAGCGTGTTCCATCATCTAATATATCCCATCTTTCTGCCAGCCATGGGATATTACCCTTTTCGTCTCTTTCCAGTAAAGAGTCAAAAATATATGCTGTTTTTGCTGAACCCGGGCCTCGTGAATAGTGTGCAAACGGTGTAGGATAGCCCCAGTCCCCGCCCTCCAGCCTTACAATTACGGTTTCTTCTTTAACCTTTTTTTCCCCGGCGTCCGGAGCTGCTTTCTGTTCAACTCCGCCTTTCGGAAAACATCCTGCAACGAGGCTCAACAGTAGTATTGCTGTCGACATCAATGAGAGCATTTTTTTCACCGCTTTTTCTCCTCACTTTCCTTTAATTTCTTGAATCCGGCATACATCCTCAAGTGGCCTGGAAAGCATTTCATCTAGTAAACTATTTATTTTACACTTGAGACGCTCCCTGTCTTCTTTTACAGCCTTACCAACGGCCACCATTTCCTCATCCACATCCCGTACATTGCCGAAAGTCCGCATGACAGCTTCGGCGACCCGAAACCCCATGGCCGGTCCATGCAGCTGTGGCCGTGAAAGTCTGCGACCTGATCCCATAACGTTTTTTCAGAACACATTTGCATTCCTTCAGTGTTACAATTATTATATTCGTGTTACTATTCCGCATACTTTAATGAATTCCTGCTTAATAAATAAATTGTTACTCAAATTTTCCAGATAATCTTGAATTACACGCTGATCATAAAGCTCATGTCCTGTTGAGAGAAAAAACCTTTGAATATTTGGCAAATAGTCCATCGTGTAGTTCTCTAGCGTACCTGGTGATAGCTTTAGAGCCTCCAAGCTACGTTTGAAATCCACGATGATATTGCAGATTTTTGTTTCAACCACAATCCAAACCTCCTAAAAAATATTTACTACAGAATAACTCAATAATAATACTTTTAAGGAATGGTCTGTTGGGTATCAACAAAAATCCCGATAAAAACAAATAAAAGAAAGCCAAGGAAATGGTCAAATCGGAGGAAATTTTTTGGATAGGATGCAATCGTGTAGAATATCGGGATTAGGTGTGAAATTCCGATATCGGAATATCACACCAAAGCATGGAAGTTGGCTCAACATTGCAGAAATAGAATTAAGCGCCATGACAAGACAGTGCCTGGGTCGGCGAATTCCTTCAATTGACCAACTCGCGCTGGAATTGATGGAATGGGAATCTGCAAGAAACAGCAATCAGAAAGGCGTTGACTGGCAGTTCACGACTATTGACGCGAGAATAAAGCTACGTCAACTCTATCCGCAGTTTAAGAGTTGACACTCTACTAGCACATTGTAACATCTAAAACTTGCACAAACTGTCAGTCCATGCTATGATATCCTTAATTATAGGAAAGTGGGGGGATATCATATGCCAAAGAAAAAATATGTTATTGAACTCACAGATCAAGAACGCCTTGAATTAACAAAAATTATTAAGACAGGGACTTCTCCAGCAAAGGTAATTAGCCGGGCCAACATTCTGCTGGCATCCGACTCATCGTTTGGAAAGCCTCTTACAGTAGCGGAGACTGCAGAACGCTTTAACACAACACCCACAACGGTTCAGACGGTCCGGACAGAATTTGCTAAATTCGGACTCCATGGTGCTCTGTATAGAAAGAAACGTGAAACTCCACCGGTACCACCGAAAGTAGACGGAAATCTTGAAGCTTACATTATTTCCATTTGTTGCAGTGAACCTCCTCAAGGGTACGAACGTTGGACATTGCGCCTAATTGCCGATAAAGCCGTAGAGCTTGGATATGTTGATTCCCTTTCCCATATGACAGTTAAGCGCACCCTAAAAAAAACCAACTTAAACCTCACCTGAAAAAGTGCTGGTGTATTCCCCCCGAACATAATGCTGCCTTTGTTGCTGCGATGGAAGATGTGCTTGAAGTATACAGCCGCCCTTATGACAAAAAGTTTCCCGTTGTTTGCATGGACGAAAAACCGTTACAATTACTTGCCGATGCGCGCTGCAAAATCAAAATGGAATCCGGCAAACCGGAGCGTATTGATAATGAATACATAAGAAACGGGACGTGCAGTATTTTCCTTTTCACAGAACCATTAAGCGGATGGCGTTCTGCTGAGGCATGTGAGCGTCGAACGAAAATAGACTGGGCGCATCAGATCCAATGGCTGCTGGAAAAACAGTATCCTGCTGCTGAAAAAGTTGTGCTGGTCATGGATAACTTGAACACACACAATATATCATCTTTGTATGAGGCTTTCTGCCCAAAAGAAGCATTGTCAATGGCAAAGCGGTTGGAAATACACTATACACCGAAACATGGAAGTTGGCTTAACATTGCGGAGATAGAATTGTCTGCACTTGCTCGTCAATGCTTGGGAAGCCGACGTATCGGTAATTTGTCGGTTCTCAATCATGAGTTAGAGGCATGGTATGTTGACCGCAACCAGAGACAAAAAGGTGTTGATTGGCAGTTTACCACCGAAGACGCAAGGACGAAATTAAAACGGTTATATCCTGTGGTAAAATGAAACTTTTAGATGTTACACGGTACTAGGTAAAGTGGCAGAGTTTGCAGAATTCCAAAGCTCATAGAAGTTATAAGCCGAAAGCAAAAGCAATAAAACGTTGGGAAGAGTAATTGCAGTCGCTTTATGTTAGCAATTGAAAGAATGTAAGACAACATTTGTGCCACCTTAAAAGCATAACAACAGTGTCATACAAAATGACGAACTAGACTCCCGGACCTTGTTTTGAATATTAAACTGCAGCTTCACATCCTCAGTTCATACCGCTTACCCATGTGCGTCATTATACGGTCAATGGATGCATGGGCATTTTTGACTTCGTCTAAAAAGAGTGGCGTACTGGGTGCTAGAATAATCTGATCGTCGCTGTGGGTGATGGTGAGCCACGTAAAGATAAACCCGTTAACGCCCAGCTCTTCTGCAGCTTGTAGAACTTCGGTACTAATGCCTAGATGTTCCCAGATTCTTTCCCTTTTAGGAGAAGACCAGAAATTCTGGCCAGCATCTGCTGCCAAGTAAAGAAAGATAGCTTTAGATTTTATGTGGAGCCCTCTATGCTGCATAACCAATTTGGGTACTCTTCCGTATCCAAGAAATTCAAGCCCGCCGCTGTCAAGCCGTTCTAGCGCTTCTGCCCGTTGTCTCTGCTGGGTGTTCTTGTCAGGATAGGCACGGTCTATTAAATAAGATACATTAATTGCTTATTAAAGCTAAAAACTCTGTCCCAAACAGGTCAGAGTTTTTACTCACATAAAGTAAACTCACCGACTACTTAAAGAAACGCGGGATACCGGCAAATAGCAGCGCAAGGTAAATACAGCGTTGCTATTACTAGCCTTCCTTACCCTAATAATAGAAAGCGTAAACATCCTCTATCCGTATAATTTCTTCATGTGTGGATTATGATAATATATAAAAATTGGAGGATGTAAATGGACAGAGCAACTGTGGGTTTCGTGGCTGGTTTGGCAGGAGATGTCATAATCGGTGTGATAGCGATGGCTATGAACATACTTGGACTCTGCAAAATATGTCTTATCGCTCTTGGTGGAGGTGTTTTTCAGCAACAACTACTACAGGAACCTGTGGGGTTAGGTTGGATTCTGCTCGGTTGGGTCAGTCATTTGATTATAAGCGCATCACTTGGTGTAGGTATTGCTGTTATGTTTACCTATTTGGGTGAGAAACGAGCTGTACTGAAAGGTGCTTTCTTTGGTTCCGTTGTCTGGTACCTTCTGATTGGAATTTTTGCGCCACTCGCTGGATATTTGCCTGAATCCCCGAAGTGGATCGAGCTTTTTATCGTTTTTGGCTACCATATTGCCTTCGGTGGACTTGTGGCCTATCTCATTGTAAGATACGGTAATACAGAAAAAATTACATAGGTTTAATACGTACTAATAAGAAAAATCTATTAACGAAGGAAGCAACAAGGTGCCCATCTTGTTACTTCCTTCTTCATTTTAACGGTCCCGTTGCTGGAAACATCAAAAGTAAATGTAGCCTTAATGTTTTCTGAATGGTTCTAATGTTTGTACTTTCCTGCAGGTAGCGTGTATCAAAAGTATGCTGTAGGGGCGCAGAAGGATATGGTCATCTGAATATATATTTTCCCAGTTGGCAAACTAACCCAAAGTATCAATAGAGTTAAGGAGTGTAATATGGTTAAGAAGCTGACAAAGCTGTTTAATAATATAGTTAACGCAATTAATAATAAACACGGTTTAACGCCGGAAGTACCATCTTCAGTCAAACAGGAAAGCCGTTTATCGCGGAGGCTGGCCCTAAACCTCCGCCAATTAAAGCAAGCTCTTGGTGACAGCTCGGATATCGTAACCAGGGAATTTAGCATCGGCGAACAACCGCCGGTACATGCCGCCCTGGTATTCGTGGACGGCCTGACGGGGAAACCATTGGTGCAGGAGCATGTTATGAAGTCCCTGATGATTAAAGCACCACGGGAAATAGGGGGCAAAAAACCGGATTTGTCTAAAATCAGGGAAAACTTACTCACAATCGCGGATGTAAAAGAAGAACGGGATCTAAAGAAAATAATCCACAGCGTGCTTTCAGGGGACTCTGCCCTTCTGATTGACGGCTGCCCGGTTGCTTTACTAACGGATACCCGGGCCTGGGAGTCCAGGGGCATTTCAGAACCAGTAGCCGAAGGAGGGGTGCGGGGTCCCCGGGACGGTTTTGTGGAGACTTTACGGATCAATACTGCTCTGCTACGGCGTCATCTCAAAAGCCCTGACCTTAGAATCGAAACTATGATACTCGGCAATACAACGCGGACTGACGTGGCAATCGCTTATGTCCAAGGTATTGTTAACGAACAAATCCTGGAGAAGGTGCGGCAGGATCTCAGCCGCATAGATACCGACAGTATACTGGATAGCAGTTACCTCGAGGAATTGATGCGGGGGCATCCTTATACCCCTTTCCCCATGTATGAACACAGTGAGCGGCCAGACAAAATAGTTGCATCCTTGTTGGAAGGGCGGGTGGCAATCCTCGTGGACGGCACCCCTTTCGTAATTGTGGTGCCGACCATTTTATTCCAGTTTTTTCAGGCCAGCGAGGATTACTACACCATTTACCATGTTAGTACCTTCCTCAGGTGGCTGCGCTTACTGGGTTTTCTCCTAAGTCTGTATCTGCCTTCTTTATATATCGCGGTAATTACCATCCACCATGAACTGATTCCCACCTCCCTGGCCCTGGCATTGGCCGGCGCCAGGGAGGGGATTCCTTTTCCAGCTCTGGCAGAAGCCTTGCTCATGGAAATCGCTTTCGAATCCCTGCGGGAAGCGGGAGTACGGCTACCCAAGCCACTGGGACAGGCAGTAAGTATAGTTGGCGCCCTTATTATCGGTGATGCGGCGGTACGGGCAGGATTGGTCTCCCCAGCCATGGTGATTATTGTTGCCTTTACCGGTATTGCCTCGTTCACCGTGCCGAGCTACAAGCTGATTTTTACCACCCGCATGCTGCGCTTCCCCATGATGTTAGCGGCGGCGTTTCTTGGCCTGCCGGGAATTATCATGGTTTCTGTAGTACTCCTTGCTCATCTTACTACCCTGAAGTCATTTGGTGTCCCTTATCTGTCACCGCTGGCTCCCTATAGCGGTCAGGACCTTAAAGATGTACTTGCCCGTGCGCCATGGTGGGCTATGCGAAGACGGCCTCAGTCCTTAAGGTCTCCCGACCCTGTAAGGCAGGAGTCCGGACTAAGGCCAACCCTTTCCGGAAAGAAACCCAATGAGTAACCTGTTCGGCATCGTAGGCTGGGTTCAGACAAGACACAGAGCCATTGATTAATTTGAAAGGAAAAGTGCCCCATGCTTGAAGATGGAAGAATCTCCGGACGGCAGTTCACAACGCTGATTTTCCTAATTATCGTAAGCATCACTGTCCTGCAGGTCCCACCGCTGCTTCTGGGCTTAGCCGGACAGGACAGCGTTCTTGCTGTCCTGATAGCAGTGATTATAGACGGAGTCGTGGCGGCGGTCCTTTACTTTTTAGGTTTACGATATCCACGAAAAACTTTTATTCAGTACAGCGAGGACATCTTGGGCAAGATTCCGGGGAAATTTGCAGCCGTCATTTTCATACAGTTTTTTCTATTGGTAGCAGCCCTCTCAATACGGGGCATGAGCGACTTTCTTGTCACCATCATGCCTGAGACTCCCTTGACGGTTTTTATCATTGCCTTCACATTGGTGTCTGCCTTCGTGGCACGGGGAGGGATTGAATCCCTGGCACGCATGTCAGAAATAATCGCTCCTGTGTACATCGCCGCCATCGTATTCTTGATGGCCCTGCTATTACCTGAAATGGATTTCTCAAGGGTACTGCCTCTATTCAGGTACGGGGCCAAGCCAGTCATCATGGCTTCCCTACTCCCCGCCAGTTGGTTTGGGATTTGTATCATTATGGCAATGTTTATGGCCTACCACCATCGCCCAGAAAAGACCTTTACTGTCAAGATGACCGGAGTGGTAATGGGGGCAAGTGTTTTGCTGTTGTTGCTCATCGCCTGTATAGCCGTGCTTGGGGTAGAATATGCATCAATGCTCAGTTATCCGGTTTATATACTGGCCAGGCAAATTTCCCTGGCAGATTTCATAGAGAGGGTGGAAGTAATATGGGTAGCTGTCTGGTTGCTAGCGGGGTTTATAACCATCTCCAGCCTACACTATGTCTCTGCCCTGGGGACGGCCCAATTATTCGGGCTCCGTGAATACCGTCCACTGGTACTCCCCCTGGGCATTATGCTTGCATCCTTTTCTTTCCTGATTTATCCTAACGCGATGAGCGGAGTAAAGTTTATCCTGCAAATATTTCCTTTTTACGCGTTAAGCATCGAGGGCGGGCTGACCACTTTGCTTTTTTTAATTGCTCTGGTTAAACTGTTGACCAATAAATTGGGCAAAGAAAGGCGGCGCTGAGCATTGTCACAGAAGAAAAAAATAATCATTATGTTTCTGGCCGCGTTATTATTGTACCTGCACGCCGGGTGCTGGAGCAGGCGGGAAATTAATGAATTGGCCTTTGTAATGGCGTTAGGCATTGACAGTTTAGATGGCGGTAAGCTTTACAAAGTTTCGGTACAGACGGCAAATACAAAAACCTTTGCCAAAGAAGGGAGTGGCAGTACAGAGGAAAAAAGCTTTGCTGTGTATACGGCAACAGGCGCAACTCCGGCCGAGGCGGTGCGCAACCTGTCGCAGCAATTGCCGCGCCGGCTGCTACTGAGCCATTGCCGTTTGGTCCTGATAAGTGAAAACCTGGCTAAGTCAGGCGTGGAACCTGTTTTGGATTTTTTGCAGAGAAACCGCGAGGTCAGGGAAACAGTCTGGGTGCTGGTAGCAAAGGGCCAGGCAGACGTCCTGCTGGAGCAAGAATTCGATATGGAGGATATCCCGGCAGACACGCTTTCCCGCCTGATTAAACTGGGAGAGGAGACATCCCGCGGGTATGCCGCTACAAAGAGGGATTTTCTCTATAAACTAACTACAGCCCGTATAGACCCTGTTGCCGCATCCGTGGAGGTTCTGCCTGATGTTGCCAGAGAGGGGAAGCCCGGGGTACAACTTGGCGGACTTGCAGTATTTAGAGCTGACAAGCTTGCCGGCTGGTTAGATGCCAAGGAAACAAGAGGTTTCCTTTGGGTGACGGGAGAAGCCGCAGCTGGAAGTATTGTACTTGATTCCCCGTTGGTGCCTGGCAAAGTTACGTTTGAGTTTTTGCGCGTGCAGAGTAGAGTAACGCCCCAAGTCCGGGATGGTAGGGTTGTCATCCTTCTGGATGTGGAAACGCAGGGAGACCTGGGCGATTTAGCCGAACCTTGGGTGAGCCGTGGCCAGGATAATAGTGGCGGGGGAATGGAAGAACTCATTAAAGAGGTCGAGCGTGGGGTTCAGGAAACTATCGAAGATGAGATTCTGGCAGCTTTACACAGGGTTCAGCGGGAGTACAAAGCGGACATTTTTGGTTTTGGCGATGCCATTCACCGCCGGTTACCAAATGAATGGCGGAAGATAGAAGAAAGATGGGATGAAATTTATCCATCTCTAGAAATACACATAAAAGTCAGTGCTAATCTTCGTTCCTCAGGACAGACATGTCATTACCGCCACAGATAAGTTGCTCGTCGGAAGAATGGGATTGGTTTCCACTCTCATTCTTCCGGACCAAGAGGCCGCAGGTTCAAATCCTGTCGCTCCGACCATAAAATGATAAGTAACCACAGGTTCAAATTAACCCTGTGGTTTTTTGTATTGCATATTACATAACTATTGACTTCGGAAATACAAAATCGGCATGAAAACCATGAGAATGAATCAGCAGACTTAAAACTACACAAATTAAACCAAACAACGAATCTGGAAAGGAAACAATGATATGAAAAAACCTGCTGCACTCATTTTAATCTTGGCGATTGTAGTAGTCTCAGGGGTTATACTTTTCGGCCGCCTTACAGACAGGGAGCCTGAAAAGAGACCAGCGAGGGACTCCACACTTACACGGTTGGAAACGTTTATCGAGGAAAGCCCCAATGAAATAAGTCTCGTCTACTATGACTTCGCTGATGAGAGCATGGAAGGAATAAATGAGAGCAAGAAGATTTTCCCGGCCAGTATGATTAAGTCCCTATTTTTGCTGGCTGCTCTTGAGAAAGTGAAAGAAGGAGAACTGTCCTTGGATGAAACCTATACTCTGAAAGAAGAAGATAAGTATATGAATGACAAACCCGTAACAGGAAGCGGAACTATGCAAAATGAGGAGCCGGGAAAAGAATTTAGAGTGGAAGAAATACTGCACCTCATGGTCAGTATCAGTGATAATATCGCAGCCAATGTCACTGTTGACCTTGTAGGCAGAGACAGTATTACAAATCTTTTAGACCGGATGGGCTTAAATAATACCAGCGCTCAGCAGAAAATGTTTGAACCTCCAAACGGTGTACCCCGGAACATGTCCACTGCCATCGACCTTACTAAAATGTTGATTGCTCTGGAAAATGCAACAGTAGTCAATGAAAAACTAAGCCAAGAAGGTATCAGTATGATGAAGGACACAACCGATAAAAACCGTATTGGCCGAAATCTTGAGGATGGGATTACTCTGGCTAATAAAATTGGAACGGCAAGTTCTATGATCGGAGATATGGGGCTGCTTTATTTTCCTAATCGCCCACCCATTGCTCTTACTATTATGGTTGAAAATCCGGATGATCCGGATCAAGCAGAAGAAGAAATTGGACAGTTGACCTCAATTATTGTTGATTCGTTAGGACAATAAGCGCATCTGCCACAATAGGAGCGGAGTCGCTGATAATAATTGGGTTAACGTCAATTTCCGAAATTTCCGGATGAAGGCAAACGATAAAACTCAGCTTTTGCAAAATCCCTGCAATGGCCATATGATCGGGCTCAGGCATACCCCGAAATGATTGGAGCAACGCCTGGCTCTTAAGATCAGTTAGCATTTCCTTCGATTCGGCAATACTTAGCGGTGCAGCCCGGAATGTCACGTCTTGCATTGCTTCGGCAAAAATACCTCCCAGGCCAAACAGAACACACGGTCCAAATCCAGGATATTCGGCGGTTCCTGCTATAAACTCCCTGACACCGGATACCATCCTGGAAATAAGAACCGGCGTTTCTTCCGCCGTTGCAGCTTGAATGCTGGTAAAGGAACAACGCACATCTTCCTCGTTTTTTTGATTAAGAAACACCAGACCTTTTTCCGTCTTATGCAGAATTTCAGCAGAGCAAGCCTTTACAGCTACGGGGAATCCCAGTGAAACGGCATATTGGACCGCTTCATCTACGGCGTAAGCCAGCTTTTCCCCGGTTATGGGGATATCGTATGCAGCCAAAAACTTTTTCGCAGTATACTCATCCAAAGATTTCTGACCTTTTTCCATGGCTTGATTTAGGATAGCTGCGGCGACTGGAGATTTCTCAGGAAGTACCGGTTGTCCAATTGCTGGTCTCTCCTTGATATTTTTATACTGTAACATGGCCAGCATAGCTCGGGCCGCTTTTTCCGGCCCGTCGAAAACGGGAATGTCATTGTCCTGATATGCCGACGTATAGTTGTCTTCACGGTCTAAAAATGAGGACACGATAAGCGGCATTTTATATTTCTCAGGCAGAGAGACAGCCCGGGTAAAATCCGGAGGAAACCGGTTTAAAACCATTTCCAGTGAAACCCCGCCCAGGAGCTCACGGATGTGGGGGTACTTATCTCTTAAATACCCTGTACTCATAATGCCGTGCAGAATAACTCCATCCACTTCGCCACTTTTCATCACTGTTTCCGGGACAACAACACTAAGCACCTGGGCATCCAAGTCAAATGTCATGTCTACAGGATTTATGCTGGCAGCATGAGACGGGATATGCTTTTTTAGTTCTGCCTGCAGTTTTTCCGAGAATAGGGGAACGTCCAAACCACCGGCGTCGCAAGAATTGGCAATGGCGCTACCGGGTCCTCCGGAATTGGTCACGACGCCTATCCTTTTACCTCTTAGTCCCGGCTGCGTTGCCAAAGCCCACCCATGGTCATAAAGGTCTTCAATGGAATCAACGCGGATAATCCCTGCCTGCCTGAAAATACCTTCATAAAGTATATCCGGGCCGGCCATGGAACCGGTATGGCTCATCCCGGCACGGGCGCCCGCAGTTGATCCGCCAACGTATTGAGCTAGGACTGGTTTATGCGGCGTTATTTTCTGCGCAACGTCTATGAACCTCCGCCCGTCACTGATCCCTTCAATATAAAGGCCGATAGCTTTCGTATCCGGATCCTCTCCCAGGTATTCAAGTGCATCAATAATATCTATATTTGCCTCATTGCCAACGCTAATTGCCTTGCTGAAACGAATTCCTTTCCTACGCAAATAGCTCAGGGTTTGTGTTACATACGTGCCGCTTTGTGAAGCTAGTCCAAGGCTGCCGGGCTTGGCGGGGTGAGGAAAGACTGTCATATTCAGAGAAATTTGCGAATTGATAATCCCAATACAGTTGGGTCCAAGAAAGCGTATGCCATATGTATCCGCTATCTTTAGTAATTCATCCTCGAGTTTTTTACCCTGATGCCCCCTTTCTTTGAACCCACCGGTGATGATGACGGCATACTTCGTTCCTAGTTTTCCGAAGTCATCCAGCAAGGGAACGACTTGATCGGTGGGTACGATGAGTATTGCCAGATCGGGAACTTCAGGCAGATCAAATACGGAATGATATGCTTTATGACCTATAACCGTTTCTTCTCTGGGATGAATCGGATAGAATTTGCCATTATACCCGTCTTTAATTATGCTAAGGGCCTGTAGCGTGCCCATTTTCATCGGGTTATTACCTGCCCCGACCGTGGCGATTGACCGTGGATTCATCAGTTGATGAAGCGGATTCATATTCAATTTCTTTTTCCTCCAAGACTTCTTATTTTAATTAAATGTTAACTTTTGCAACTATTATCTCATAATGCTCAAATATTGTAAAATAAATAAATGGGGGCCGTCACCGACCCCCGTTTATTTATGAACTGCCACTGCCCTGACAGGTGAACCGTCCGCTTCACTAAATAGTAAAGGAAAACAATATAAATCTGCTAATGTACCGGATAAATTTCTCAGATTCGTTAAATTCTCAATAATTATAATCTCTTTTTCTAAGAAAATTTTATGATTTGTGTAATCTGTCGTCCCTACTTTATCAACAGAAATAGTGTCTACGCCAATACCCTTAAGATCAAAGTTGCTCAGCCAATGGGCGGCCTCTGCGGTCAGGACGGGGAAGTCGGAAAAGTATGTGTCAGTCCCCCAAAACTTTGACCACTCGGTATATAAAAGAACAAACTCACTTTTCCTGATCAGCGGCACAAATTGCTCTAATGATGTTTTGGTTATGGTTCTCTCCGTTGTGACACCCAGCACGGCAGCTTGTCCAAAAAAATGGCTCACCGGAAATTCATCCAGGGTTTTTGCTCCCGGGAGAATATGAGCAGGAGCATCCATATGTGTACCTGTATGAGAATAGAGGGAAATTTTTTTCTCCACGAAGCCGTCCTTTACCTTGGTACAGGCAGCAATAAACTCAGGAGGTTCAGTGCCCGGATATACCGGCATTTGAGGTGAAATCAGCTGGCTTAGATCGGTAACAATCAGTTATATCTCCTCCTTCAGATTTTCACAAAATTCTTTAACGGCCAGATTAAAAAGTTTCGCTTGTTCCAGCATAACCATATGTCCGGCTTCAGGGATTTCAACCAGTCTGGCTTTAGGGATTTGACTAGCCAGATACTGCGAATATTTTTTAGGCGTCAGCCTGTCCTCACTGCCGCAAACTACCAGCGTAGGCAGGGATATCTCGCTTACCCTCTCCCTGATGTCAAATCTGTCACAAGCAGTAAAATCAGCAAAGTATGCCTGACAGGTTGCCTGGCCAAAAAGTTGGTACCAATCTTTGATTTGCTCCCAGGTTGGCAGAGAACCATACGCCATTTTAGCCATAAGGTCTTCGATTTCAAGTGTACTGTTACCCTGGCATAAATTTAAAATCATCGGGGAAACACCTAGTTTTGCTCCCGTTCCCACCAGAATCAAACCTTTAAGAAGTTCCGGGACCGACAGCGCAACGGTCATTGCCACGGCCCCTCCCATGGAATGGCCGGCAAGGACAGGCCTCTCCCCTAATGTTCGAATAAACTCTGCCACCCAATCTGCATACTGAAAAATTCCATTCCGCGGATCACCGCCAGAGTTACCGTGTCCTGGCAGGTCAACGGCTATTACACGCCAGCCGGTCGGCGGCTCTGTCCCGAGCCAGTGAAGCGAATTGCCGCCGGCACCATGGAGAAACATCACTGCTTTGGGACCCTCACCACTGGTACGGTAAAAAGCCGGCTGCCCGTATACACTTATTTGGGGCATGTTTTCCCTCCTAATCCATCATAGCTTTTCGCAACATCAACCTTGCAAACAAAGGAAGCTGGTTAAGATTAAGTCCCGTCTTAAAATCAGCACTCAACTTTCCATCCAAGAGAAAACGGATAATTTTCGCCTCTTTCTTGAGGGCAAACTGGTTCCCAAGTGTGCGCGAAGCTTTGTATCCTGAGTGAAATAAGAATGCCAGATGTTCATTTAACTGACTGTGACCCAGTTCTTCATACAATTCTAAAATTTTCTTCTCCAATACAAGCCGTTTTCCCAGGATTTTCTCCACACGCCTGGGATACTCCCGGGGTCGTCCTTCGGCGATGGCCCGGCCAGCAAGAATACCGGAAATGCACGCCGTATCTATCCCTCCGCCGTGCAGAGGAGAAGCAAGGCCGGCGGCATTGCCAACGAGTAAAGTATTACCAAGGAGGAGTTCTTTTTTGCGTTTTACTGGAATAGGGCCTCCGCATTTTTTCAGTATAGCAAATTCAGAGAGTTCTTCTTGTTTTAATATCCTTTTTAATTCCCGGTGTATCTGCAGATTCTTTCTTCTTGAGCCAAACCACCCCACACCAACATTGGCGCTATCTATAGATTTGGGGAAAATCCAATAATACCCACAATATTCAGGCTCTGCTACAACTTTTATCTTACCCCCCAGAGCAGAAAAATCCCCGGCCAGCGTATATTGTGCGGTATGAGCAAAACTGTCCGCAGAATATTCCCTCTGCCCAGAGACCGGGAAAGTGCCTGATGCATCAATTACCCATTTGTATTCCTGTCTAATCCGGAAAAATTGTTCCGGGGTAATATTTGTTTGCTCAAAAATGTTACATCCTAAACGGGTAATTTCATTTGCCAGTGATTTTTGCCACTCTGACCGGTTAATAATCCAAAAATTAAGGTGGGAGCAGTCAATGGTAAAGGTATCTATAACAGTAACAACAATCTCCGAAACTTGATAGCATACACTGGCGGGAGGAGGCGCGAGCAGTTTTAGCAGATCAAAAAAGCCTTCTGCACAGGAAATATTTTCCCCTACGGCGTCCTTGTCGAAAACATCAACGGCTAATCCCAACGACGCCGCCTCCCGGGCCGCATAAAGCCCGCCGGGACCGGCACCAACCACCGCCACTGATTTCATCACGTTACCCTCCCCGCCTATGGTGGGCTCAACGATTTATTTACTCTGTCTAACAGACACGGATCCGGCACCTGCTTTAATCTCTATTTCGGCAATCGCTTTTTTCTCATTGAGCCGTTCACTTTCATATATGTGCTCACCCATACTGAAAACCCTGGCATCTTCACCGCTGAAGCTGAGCAGCGCTCCGCTGGTAGTTACTCGGACACCTGTTTCCGCAGGCACATAAAAAGTAATGTTTCCTGCTCCACTTTCCACACTTATACCGGTATTGTATTCACCAAGACGGATTGTTATATCTCCGGCACCGGCCTTAATCTGTAAATCTTGCACCATTAACTTTGACAGGTCAATATCGGCACGGGTAGCCCCTGTACGTAGAATAACTTCGCTGGGGATATCATCCGCCAGCCATAATTCCCACCGTGAAAATTGGTTTCCCATTTGCCATGACCGCTGGTCGTCACGAATCGATATTTCGCTGACTGTACCTCTCATGATGCGCTGTGTTTGCGGCGCTGGAGAAGCCTGAAACCGTGCCTGAAGAAGCGTTGTGCCCGGAACAGATTGCCCAAAGTCACTGAGTTGCTTCAATGCAAATTCGCCGGCACGATGTGTCAGGTCAAGACGAACAAGGGAAACATTTTCTCCCGCCTGGGCTCCGTACCGCATTTCACTGACGCTGCCAGCAATACGATGAGTGGGAGCCTCCTATCTTACAGAATACGCTATTTTTTTAGAACTTCCTCTAAATCTTAACAAATCTTAAACTTATTTTACATGTACAAATAAATTTGTGTAATACATAATAACTCTGCACCGGGAAAAAGTATATCTACAGGAGGTGATTCTATGGAAATCGTGTCATTTTTAGAAAGAGCCATGCTTAATGAACAGGAGCAGGTGCGTGATTACCATCGCTTCGCCCTGGTTACCGACAACGAAGAGGTAAGACATGCTTTTCTGGAGTTTGCGGAAACCAGCGGCCATACAGCAGCCAAAATTAAAGATATGCTGGATAAACTACAGGGAGAATCCAGCTAAAAAAATGATATTCCCTTAATGCATGATAACAAATAAAAAAAGCCCGCCTGAAGGAGCCTCTAGTCATTCAAAGGGGCTTTTTTTGTTACGAAAATAACCGTCCTAAGCCTCTGCGCGCCAGTGTTATCGCGCCTTCCGGGCATAATTCCTGGCAGCAATAACACCGTATGCAATCGTGACTGCTGATGACTGCCGCTTTATCCATAGTAATCGCTTTGGTCGGGCACAACTCACGGCAAACTGTACAGCCAATACAAGATTGCACGTTAACCACAGGCTTGGCCGTAAGCTGATCCCGTAACAGACTTTTTAAAAATGGCGGTAGATTTTTTAATGCCGATGATGAACCCGGCACCGTCTTAAACCCGCGAATGCGTGCCTCACTGAGTGACGTGCCAATAATTTCAATACTGCGTAAATCTCCGCATCCCACGCCACGCTGATGTGCGTTAAGGATTGTGGGCACAGAGAAAGGGTCTAACCCAATAACACTGGCAGCCACAGCATCCACAGCCACCCCGTCCCTTCCGGCCAGGAGCACGCCGACCTTGCGGGGTTCACCGTTACGCGGGCCGTTTCCTTCCATGGCTACGATGCCATCGACAACAGACAGAACAGGACTTACTGTCAGATACACATCTACAAGGAAGCTGGCGAATTTATCAATCTCTTCCATACGAAGATGCATCTCAGGCTTAAGCTTTCCCGGCATACAGCCAAATAGATTTTTAACTGCTCCTGTATACCTTGTTAACGCATGAGTCTTAAGCTTGGCGGCGCTAATCACTGCATCCGCCCGAAGTACCGCCTCTGCCAGTTGAATTATCCTGCATACCGCACCATCCGGTGTTTCTGTAACGACCGGGTTTGCAAAGTCAACAAGAGTTGCCCCTTCCCGCTGACAAACCTCAAGAATCCCCGCAATAGCTGCAACATTTTCCGTAGACCCCAACCCGGGACTGTCACCGACAGATACCTTACTCCCCTGCAGTTGACGGATTAATGCTCCTATTACTTCCGGATGAGTGCAGACCGCCTTGTCGGGAGAGGCACCCGCTACTAAATTTGGTTTTATCAAAACCTGCTTTCCCTGTAAAAGCGAATCAAGACCAAGCGGGCCCCAGAACATATTAACAGCTTCATCTAAAGCGTCCGGATGATAACTGTCCACTCTGAGCAAATATACACGGTTGTCCATGACAGATTCTCCCCGAATTCTTTAATGTCTGACCGGCTATACAGCGGAATAAGTACGGCTACGTTTCTTATCAATTATGCCTTCATATGAATCAGCTAATTTTTTTGCCATGTTAATCGCAGATATCGCCTCGGATTCGATTACAGCCCGCTTGGACATTTCCTCACGTAGCTGGTCATTCTCCAAAAGCTCTAAAACTCTGGCATTAAAATGTTCTAATGACAATGGTGTTAAAAAACCGTCAACACCATCAGTAACCATTTCAGAAGCACCCAGTGCTTTGACAGCTACAACCGGTGTTCCCGCAGCTTTCGCTTCACCCAGAACCAGTCCCTGTGTTTCCGTAGTGGACGCGAAAATAAACACATCTGCACTGGCATAACTGTCCACCACATTTTGCCGGGTAAGCCCGCCGGTGAAAATGACGGCATGTCCCAAACCCATTTGCTCTGTCTGTTCAATTAAATGCACCCGCTCTGGGCCGTCGCCGACAATAACCAATCGGGTATCCGGTTGTTTTTTAATAATTTCACTGTATGCCTGCAAAAGAAACCCAATATTTTTTTCCTTACCCATACGTCCTAAATGAAGTAAAATCTTCGTTTTCGCATCAATCTGATACGTCTCCCGCAACCAGTTAGAATTTACCGTGGAGAACTCATCAAGATCAATTCCTGTTGGCACCGCTTCCACCTGGGTTTGCAGGTGTTTCTCAATTAGCGCCCGCACCACCTCCGTCGGTGTAATGACTAAATCGCAACGGTTGCAAAAATTACGGGACAGGCGCAGAACCACTTTGCGAGAAATATTCTGGGCAAAAGGCAAATAATGAACATATTGGTCATACATCGTATGGTATGTAAATACCAGTGGAATTCCAAAGCGTTTAGCAGAGCGCGCCCCCAGCAGTCCCATTGAAAACGGTGAATGGACATGAATTACATCCAACCCGATTTTCTTTATCGTCGACCGTAAATACAGGGAGAACGGTAATGCTATCGCAAAATCCGGATACGTTGGTGTTGGTACGGAAATGAACCGAAACACCTTGGCTTCTTTTTCATATTGCGGGTAACAGGGTGCAAATATATATACTTCATGACCAAGTTCTGTTAATTTTGCCGCAGTCGTTTCAATAGAACGAACAACCCCGCTGGTGTATGGCCTGTAGCTGTCGGTAAACATACCGATCTTCACAACATAACCTCCTGTTATAATAAGTATTTATAGTTCTAAGGAATACCGTTCTGAAAAGCTTGTGAAACTGAAATCACTAGCTTTTCTATCTATTAACCTCAACAACTTGACTCAATGCTATACATTCACGGTTTTACTGTAATAACTTTCGACAAAGGAAAAAATTCCCCTGCTTCTTTAGAACCAAAAAGCAGATATCCCGTGTTTCACACTCTCTAACCCTGCTCATAAACTAAGGTAGAAAGGGGTGAAACCGTGCATGTCCTCCATTTAAACCGTTTTTTCTATTCCAGTCAAACATCCTATGTCATTTCTCTCGTACATGAACAACGGCTTCAGGGACACCAAGCCCTCTTAATCATGGAAGGCCGTCCCTCAATCAAAATACTTGACGTCTATAAAGATGCGCTCGATCAAATGGGAGCAGCCGTTATTCCACCAAATGACCCCGAAGACTTACTAACACTTTTAAAAGGCAGAGGATTTGAGCTTATCCATGCCCACTCCCCCCTCTCCTTCTCTCTGGCAGCCAACCTCTCCTCCCAGCTAAATATTCCCTACGTCGTTACCTGCCACGGCTTGGGCCTAAATCAACCGCAATATCATCGTTTTCTCAGAGGCGCCGGTGCTATTATCTGCATCTCCTACCGGGTTGCCCATAACTTAAGGGACTTCACCGATAAAACATATATCGTTCCAATCGGAGTGGATTTATCTGAATATAGCCCCGGACAAAAAAAAGAGCCGGTTAAAGTCGTCCTTTTAACCCGAGTAGACAGTGGCAGACAAAAAGGCTTCGATCATTTTTGCAAAGCCGCCGACCTGTTGGATGGTATAGAGTTTTATGTAGCCGCCAATGCCCAGCCAAACAGCAAGCACGCAATATTTCTGGGAGGTAAATCTCAGGACCCCAACTTATTTGCCAAAACCGACATCGCAGCCGGTACGGGTCGCACCATTGTTGAAGGCTTAGCCGCCGGCAACGCTACGCTTATACTCGGCCGTACATACCAGGGTATCCTTACACCGGGAAAAGTAGAAAAACAAAAATATCTCGACCTGAGCGGACTGACAGGCCGCGAACCATGCTATCGCGATATCTTTCTAGACCTGGCCAAACTCACACAAAATCACATATACCTGCGCCAGTTACAACAATTCGGCCGTTCCCTGGCCCAACAACAATTTGACCACAAGCTCCTTACCCGGCACATTGTGGAGATTTATGAAAATGTGCTGCGGAAGTGGCAGGAATAAAAGAGAGGCTCTCAGCGAGAGCCTCTCTTCAAATTATTGCACTTGGAAAGTAGTATCTTCTGTGAGTCCATTGAAATTTGCTTCAACAACCCAGGTTCCTTTAGGATCATTCCGGCGGATGCGGTGGCGGACGATACCGACACCATTGTCACCGGTTATGACGGAATAGCTTCCGTAAGTACCGTCTCCTTGCATCACAGTTATCATGACAGTCTCACCAGCAATCCCTACACCACTGTAGTCCGTCAGCGTTACTGTGATATTTACCCAACTGTTCCATGAGTAAGAAGGTTTATCCGTCTCCACGGAAATATTTGAAGCATCTCCGGGGGGCGGTGTGTACTGTATTTCTTTAAAGTAGGCGATTGCGGTTTTATCGCCATCCATTTCAACGGTTATTACCCCGTCTGTATCCCCGACCTCGTTACCATCGACCTCCCACTTCTCGAATTCCCAGTTTGTCGCGGCAACAGCCGTGAGCTCCACAGAAGTTGAAGTAGTGGCTGCTAGAACATAGGGCAGGGTAACAGCTACATTGTCAACCTCAACCGTACCATCACCTACTTTGTTTACAGTAAGCGTGGGGCCAGTTTGGGAAATCTCGGTGAATACTGCGGTTAAGGTTTTGTTATCGTTCATGGTGATAGTTATAGTTGGGTCGGCACTTTCAAAATCGCCCTCCCAGCGAGTGAATTCCCAGCCATCAGTTGCTGTGGCAGTTAAAGTTACTTCAGTACCGGAAGAGTAGGTATCTGAAGATGGGTCAGCTACAACGATGCCATTTCCCTCGACGTTAACCGTCAGTGAATAATGAGTAGGAAGTGTTGCATTTACAGCAGCAACCGCCAAATCGGCGCGAACTAGGCCGTAACCCTGATGATTTGCAGCCATACCCAGATCTTGAGCGGTATCGCGTAATATCTGGCGCACAGCAACATTGCTTTGTGTTTTATCAGCAGCCCAGACCAGCGCCGCCACTCCGGCTACGTGCGGAGAAGCCATGGATGTGCCGCTGGCAGTAGCGTATCCGTTATTCAGGTACGTACTTAAAATACTGACTCCCGGTGCAGAAAGTTCCACAGCAGGGCCGGTGCTTGAGAAGTACGCCCGCTTATCGCTACTATCCGTGGCGGCTACCGCAATCACTGATTCATACTTTGCAGGATAGATTACATTATCGCCGGTTCCGCGTCTGTTGCCGCTGTTGCCAGCCGCTGCCACCAAAAGTATTCCTTGACTGTATGCAGCATTACAGGCATTCTCAATGGTCTGGGAACTGCTGCCGGAACCCAGGCTCATATTGATAATATTTGCGCCCTGCTGCGCTGCCCAGTCAATACCTGCAGCTACACTGCCCGCAGTCCCGGAACCGCTGTCGCTTAATACTTTGGCGGAATAAAGCGTAACGAGGGGAGCGGCGCCGACAACGCCATACGTGTTATTTAGAGCCGCAACCGTTCCGGCGACATGGGTGCCGTGGCCGTGGCCGTCATTATTGCCGCTGCCGTCAATTGTATTCGTAGCTGATTGGACAGCGGGCAGGTCTGTATGCGGGCCTACCCCCGTATCCAACACGGCGACAATTACGCCGCTTCCTGTCGTCTTATCCCATACCGCGGGAGCCTGAATGCGGTTTATACCCCAGGGAGTGGTTTGCTCAATGGCAAAGAACTCAAAGTTCGGCTCGATATAATCGATAAGGGTATTACGGGATAACGCGGAAATCGCATGAGCGGGAAGATCCACCTCCACAGAGGGAATGATGCTGAATTCCCGTGTCACGGTAGCACCATATCTCTTCAGCAGGGCGTGTTCTGCCGCGCCGGGGAAGTTGTGAAAACCAATCAGCATGGACTGCCTTCCCACTGGTACTGCAGCACCGACGGGCGCAATCATCATGAAGAACATAGCAAAAACAAGAATCAGGCAAAGCCAATTCTTCCTGAATTTTTTTATGGGCATAAGGACTCCTCCTTTTTCTATATACTCCCATTATAATAGTAATTTCTGTAATCAACAAGGAAATATTTTTATATTTTATATATTTGCAGCTTGTTTTTTGTTTTGACATTCTGTACAGCGTCCGTACACTTCAAAGATATGGCCAAGCACTGTAAATCCTTCGCTGGCCGCATGGTCACTATAGGCGGGAAACTCCGGACAGTATTCAATGCAAGCCACTTTTTCACAGTCGATACAGACTAGATGATGGTGGTGCCGCCGGTCATCAGCAAGCTCAAATACAGCACCGGATTGCAGGGAAATCTGATGTACAAGGCCGATTTCCGTCAGAAGTCTCAGGTTTCGGTACACTGTATCCAGGCTGAGGCTAGGGTTTTTTTTACGCAATGCCTGATGAATATCCCGGGCTGATACTCTTCCGCCCAATTGACGGAGTGTCTCAATAATTCTGCGGCGTTGAACGGTTAGCTTAAAGCCCTTATCCTTCAACGCATCCAGCAAATTCAGCTTCGACACGATGTCTTCCCCCTATTCCAGCGACTTTTCTGATACCTATAGACACTACAAAAAGAATAATACATACCATTACAATACTTCCACCCGGTGCCAGGTCGGCATGGTATGAGATAAAAAGTCCGGATAGTACAGCAACCAGTGCGTATACATACGATAAAAACACGGTTTGACGAAAACTTCTGCCAACCTGCAGAGCTGCAGCCACCGGGACTGTAATCAGCGACGACACCAGTAATATGCCGACCACTCGCATGGATACGGCTATTGTGAGCGCCGTTGCCGCTACAAATAGAGAATTGACCAAATCCACAGGGATTCCTGCTGCGCGAGCCGCTTCTTCATCAAAGGCAATGTAAAACAATTCTTTACGCAACAGAATAACCAGTGCAAGCACAACGGCACCCACCGCGGCGACCAGCTTTAAGTCATTTGCTGTTATCGCAATAACACTGCCAAAAAGATAGGAAAACAAATCGGCATTAAATGCCCGGGAAAGGCTGATGAGAATGACAGCTAAGCTGATTCCCGCTGATATCATAATGGCAATGGCCAGGTCTGCAAACATGCGGTAGGTCCGGCGCAATGCTTCCAGTAGTGCGGCCGCGAGCAAAGAAAGGCCCAGAGCTGATACCAGCGGGTAAATACCGGTGAAAATTCCCAGGGCCACTCCGGCCAGAGAGACGTGGGCAAACATTTCACCTATCATAGAAAGTCTGCGCAGCACCAGGTAAACACCGATAGTCGGGCATAGTATCGCGGCAATAATTCCCGCCATAAACGCTCTCTGCATAAATGTGTACGCGAGAAAATCAAACATCAAATCTCTCCTGTCTCTTCACTGAAACTAATGAGCATGATGAAGAACACGGGCTTTGGAGCCATATAGCCGGGACAGAGTATCCCCGGACCAAAATTCCGCAGGTGACCCGTGAAAGTATAGTTTTTTGTTAAGGCAGGCGACGCTTTGCACCTGTTCGGTGACAACACCGATATCGTGGCTGACCATTAAAAGTGTAATGCCCTGCTCCTTACGCAGTGTGGTCAGTAATTCATAAAATCTTTCCTGCGCATCCACATCCACACCGACGGTGGGTTCATCAAGAATGAGTAGTTGGGGTCGGGATACCAAAGCCCGGGCTATAAACACCCGCTGCTGTTGCCCGCCGGACAGTTCGCCAACCATCCGGGTTTTCAGATCACATACACCAGCATTCTCCAATGCGTCCTCCACCATCTGTCTTTCGGGCCGGCCTGGGCGCTTAAATATGCCCAGAGCTGCTGTTAATCCGGACATAACAGCTTCTTCCACAGTGGCCGGGAAACCATGGTTAAACGCAGTTACATTTTGTGCCACGTAGCCCACTCTGGTCCACTGCCGAAAAAGATGCCGTTCAATGCCAAACAGTTTTACTGTCCCCGCTGAAGGGCGGAGAAGTCCCATAAGAATTTTTAGCAGCGTACTTTTACCGGAGCCGTTTGGTCCTACAATTCCTAAAAAATCACCGGATTCGATGGTAAGATTAATATCATCCAAAACGATTTTCGCTCCATATGAGAAAGAAACATGAGAAAGCTCTAGAATCGGTTCATGCATAAGGTCCCTCTATTCTGCCAGCGCTTTTTTAAGTTGCTCAAGGTTGTTGTGCATGACGGAGAAGTAATCGATACCGTCGGCCTGTTCCTTTTCCGTCAGCCCTTCCAGCGGATTTAGAGTAAGGACTTCTGCGCCGATTTCCGCCGCCAGCACTTGGGCAAAACGGGTGTCGGTCAACGGCTCTTGAAATACATGCTTTATCTCATGCCGGCGGGCGAAATCCACAACGTCTTTTAACTGTCCCGGACTTGGTTCGGAGTGCGGGGATAATCCGCTGATGCCGATTTGTTCCAGGCCGTAACGCTGCGCTAAGTAGGCAAATGACAGATGAGTCACGATAAATTTATGCTGGTTTATATTTGCAAGTGCCGCTGAATAGGCCATATCCAGTATTTCAATCTGCTCACGGAACTGTTCAAAGTTATCTTGGTAGTAGTCAGCATGGTCCGGGTCCAACGTGATAAAAGCGTCAAGAATGCCTTCTGCCTGATGAAGAGCAAGAAGCGGATCCAACCAAACATGAGGATCGGGCAAATCGTTATGGTCATCATCGTCATCATCGTGGTCATCATCGTCATCGTCGTGTTCATGTGAGTATCCGTACGACGGTACTATGCCGTCGGATGTATTAACGACCAAAAGCGTTTGCGCCTCTAAACTCTCAACTATTTTATTCACCCACGGCTCGAGGCCGAGGCCATTGAAAAAGAAAACATCAGCTTGCAGTAACCCGGCAATTTTTTGCGGACCCGGCTCCCAGTCATGGGGTTCAATACCGGCAGGAACCATATTGACCAACTCAATCCGTTCACCGCCTATTTTGCCGGCGAAATCGTATAGCGGGTAAAACGATGTATACACTTTTAGTTTAGGTACATTCACTTCCGGTTCAACGACTGCCACGGGTGGCTTCGTGCAACCGCTAAACAAAACGAATACCGTCAAGTACAGAGCGATTAAAAAAAACTTCTTCATCATCATGACCTCCTTAGGGGGTAAAATCTCTCTAAATAGTAATATTCTTATTTGATAAAATTATACCTTCTCCGGCTGCTATAAGTCAAATTTAAAAGACGCTTCAATGAAGCGTCTTTGTTATCGGCAATCGATTACCGCTCTTTAACTCACTCTCGGTTTATGAATCTGGTTGTTCGATAATGCAGAAGTGCGGCACACTCCCGGAGGGTATAGCGGAATCTTTCCCTGGGTACATAGTAGGACATCTCAACAGATACGGGAGCGCGTAGCGTTTCAATTCCGTAATCCTCAGCGAGGAGGACAGCCCGCTTCATATGAAAGTAGTCTGTAACTATAAGTGCGCTTGTCCACCCATTTTCTTTCATAATTTCTGCAGCATAGAACATATTCTCCCTGGTGTTGGACGAACGGTTCTCGATACGAATCCAACGCTGATCCACATCCCATGACTGTGCCAGAACAGCCATCGCTTCCGCTTCGGCGGGGGGATACAGGCCGAGACCGCCGGTAAGAATCAGATAGGGGGCTCTTCCTTCATGAAATAATGTGCTTCCTCGCCATACCCTGGCTCGCAGAGCGGGACTGGGTCCATTGGGCCACACTGCAGCACCCAGTACAATAATGACATCAGCGTTGCCCTGATCATTTTCCAGGCCGTAGCGAACAATATGCAAGTAGAGACTCCCCATTACCAGAGAAAGGGTAATCGCCAGAATCCCTACAGTTAATAGCAAACGTTTTATCTTTCGCAAAAAATTCACCTGGTTTCACCAAGTATTTTCATCATTTCATCCACCGGGGGCCGGTCTTCCGGAAACTTGCTACGATGAATAAATTGAACGTTACCATCAGTGTCAATAATTACGTCGCCGCCCATCTGCCGGACATCCTTCCCTTTAGGTTGCCGGGGGTAACCTGCGAAACGGAGACGCAAATAGGCGATCACGGTCCTCCAGGTGATTACCGGCCCTTTTTCCCTGTATACCATGCCGTACCGGCGGTAAACCTGCTTTTGGGGATCCAAAAGAAAAGTAAAGGGTAGCTTGTGGTTTGTTGCAAGCCTGCGCACACCGTCTTCTTCTTCAAAAGATATAACAATCACTTCACCGCTTGCGTACTGAATTTTATCATATCGCTGACGCAACTGCGCCAGGTGCGCACGACAAAGCAGTCACCCCAGGTGGCGGATAAAAACCAGTACAACGATACGACCCCGATAATCTTCAAGGCTTACCTTCTTTCCGTACATATCGGACAGTGTAAAATCCGGAGCTTTCTGACCCACTTCCACATTGCTCATATTTACTCTTCCTTTACAGTAGCTTTTGTTAGTGCGTCCATGATTTCCGCCATCGGGGGCCGGTCATCCGGAGTAACTCCACGATGAGCATAACGGACAATGCCTTCATCGTCGATGACAAAGTCTCCGCCAAGAGTATTATTCCTCTCGATTAAATCATAATTTCTAAATGCACTTTGCAAGGGATCGCCGATTAAAGGAAAAGGCAACTTTAAGGCCTTAACCAGAGGAGCCAGAACTTCGGGTTTATCCGATGCCACCGCTAACACAGATACATTTAAAGATAAAATATCTTCCTGTTTTTGGCGCAACTGCACCAAATGGGCTCTGCATGACGCTCAGCCACTGCTGCGCAGGAAAACGAGCAGTACTGTTTTTCCAAGGTAACTGCTTAGGGTAATATTCTCTTTTTCTGAGGATGGTAATGTAAAATCCGGTGCTTTTTTTCCAACGGACGGGTTTTTCCTGCCAAACATTTTACCACCTTCCTTTCTGTTTATATATTCTTGATAATTTAATTATTCTCCTCTTACATTTTTTTTTATAATCGTGCAGGAATATACGGAAGAGAAACCGAATAAGTGTGTTACGAATATTAAATTCATGCTACTGGGAGGATGGTTATGAAAAAACTACTGGGAGTTTGTGTTATCGCATTACTTTTATTGTTTGCAGGAAATGCTGTCGCTCATGAAATCTACATAGGGATCGACGAGGATATTGAGGTCAACGAACAGACAGAAATACGGCTTTATTGGGGCCATTTTCCTGCTGACCCGGATCCGGTAAGCTCGTACTTCAACAGCGTACCCGATGGTGAGTTCTACATTGTTGAACCAGACGGAGGAAGGATTTCGCTTCCGCTGGAAAGGCTGGATGACCATTACCGGGCCGTATTTACTCCAAGCCAGGCCGGTGACCATTGGGTGGTTTTCAGTCATGACCGGGGCATTCTGGACTGGACACACAGCGAACCGCAGGGAAAGCAGTCTATCGCTACCTATGCCAAAGCATTACTGGATGTACACGGTGACGATGAAACAGTGGCATTTTCCCGCCTGGCAGGACATTACCTGGAAATTTTACCGTTGGTGGACGGCGGTCACTTACATGCCGGTGAACTATATATGGCGCAGCTGCTCTATCACGGCATACCCCTTGACGGTGTATCGGGGACCTACTACGGGCCCGACGACCAAAGTGGAGAATTTATAACAGGCCCGGGAGGTACGTTCGCCTTTACTCCCGACGTAGAAGGAGATTGGCTTGTTAAAATAAGCTATTTCGATGATACGAAAACCGGTGACGGCGAAGAGGAATTACTCGGTGCCCGCTATACCACAACGCTTTTACTTACACCTCACACCCATGACGATGACGATTACGTGCAAACTCCAACTGCAACCAGTAGCGGTTCATCCACCTACGGATATATTGCTCTGATTGTCCTCATGCTATTGGGAGCAGGGTTCTTCTTTATGAAATCCAATAAACAAAGCGCATAGTAACGTGATTATAGAAGGCCGGGATTACGTAAGGTAATCCCGGCCTTCTTGTATTTTCTTTTAGTAAACCATACTACCTTCGACAAACGAACGGGTATATTCGTTTGCCGGTGTGTTGAAAACCCGTTCGGTAGAACCTGATTCCAGTAGTTGTCCCTGGTAAAAAAACATCACATCATGGGCCAGCCGCCGTGCCTGAAACAGGTTATGGGTAACCATCAGAATTGTAGTGCCATGTTCACGGTTTAAGTCTAGGATCATCGTTTCCAGCAACTCAACGTTTGCCGGGTCCAAATTGGCCGTGGGCTCGTCAAGCAGCAGAACTTCGGGTTGAAGGACTGCCGCACGTGCAAATGCTACCCGTTGCGCTTCCCCGGCTGACAGTGTTTTACCCCGCTGGCTTCGTTGTTCTGACATACCGACTGTCTCCAGAGCCGTCATGACCCGTCGCCGCGTTTCTTCTGGGGGAATACGGCGTGCATGAAGGCCGAAGGCGATATTTTCATAGACCGACATATCCAAAAGAGCTGCTTTCTGAAAAACCATCGTCATCCTTCTTTGCAGCTTCAGTCTGTCCGCAGGCACAGTCGGTACAGGTTGTCCAAAATAGTTAACTTCCCCAGTAGTGGGCACCTCCAGCATATTTACGATTCTAAGCATTGTGCTCTTTCCCGCCCCGCTCGGGCCCATAACACAGGTAATCCCTCCAGAACGAATCGTCATCTGGTCGATACGCAGAACTTCTTTTTTATGATAAGATTTGCTTAGGCCAATGGCTTCAATAATTCCATTAGTGTTCTCCATCGTTTCCTCCAAGCAACAACCGATAGAATCCGGCGTTAATTAAAAACGCGAGAACGAGTAAAATCAAACCCAATGCCATGGCGAAGCCGAAATTACCCTTACGGGTTTCCAGCACAATCGCCGTTGTCAACACCCGGGTATGTCCCTCAATGTTACCGCCTACCATCATTACTGCCCCGACTTCGGCAATAACCCGGCCAAGACCCGCGATAAATGCACCAAAAATACCATATCGCGATTCACGAATCAGTGTCCATAATATCAGATGTTTCTCTGCCCCCAGCGTCTTGACGGTGTCAAGGATATCAAAACCCTTATTACGTACAGCCACGGACGTCAGTCCGGTAATAATCGGCGTTGCCAGCAGCGTCTGAACAATAATCATGGCTGCCGGTGTAAAGAGCAGACCAAGAGACCCCAGAGCCCCTCGGCGCGATAGGAGTAAATATACGACAAGGCCTCCTACTACCGGAGGCAGGCCCATAAATGTGTAAGTCACACGGGTTAACCAGCGGACTTTCCGCGCTGGCTGCAGACCCAACCATGTGCCCAGCGGAACACCGAATAGCGCAGCCAAAATGACTGCGCTGCCTGATACAAACAGTGACAGGGAAATAACTCGATAGAGTCCGGAATCAAAGGTAATCAGGAGTTTTAAGCCTTGGACAAACGCTTCCAGCATTGGTTTCTCCCTCCTACGCCCCTGGAAAGGAAGCTTACATACAAAAAATCGTTATGTTTTTTCGCACATAACGATTTTATCACGCACTTTTTTTGCTGTCAATCAAGCTATTATAAACGGACAGATGGGAAAATAATCTTATGTACATGATTGTTCGAATATTTCATTAAGCTTGTCGGCTTGCTTCTTAAAGGTTTTTAATATTGCCGGATCAAAATGAAAGGGCTCTGTTCTGCCATCCCCTTCAGTGATGATTCGAAAAGCATCTTCGTGGCTAAACGCTGTCTTATAAGGACGCTGGCTACGCAAGGCATCATACTGGTCAATAATATTGACAATTCGTCCCTCTATGGGAATCTGTTCGCCCCGGAGTCCAAACGGGTAGCCACTTCCATCCCAACGTTCATGATGTGTTAGGGCAATTTTCCTGCTCATGGAAAGCCGTGGAGCATCTCCAAGAATTCTTGCTCCGTAAATCGGATGCTTTTTTACCAGATCAAACTCTTCCACAGTTAACGTACCCGGCTTTTGTAAAATATCAGGATGGATTTGCACTTTTCCCACATCATGCATTTGAGCAGAATATTCGATGGAACGGCAGAACTTTTCCGGCAGGCCCAGTGCTTCAGAAATGATCCGGCTATATTTATTTAATCTGCAGATATGAGCGCCTGTTTCTGGGTCATTTGCTTCTGCAGCTCTGGCCAAAGCATTTACGGTATAGACAAATGCATCTTCCACCTCTGCCATCTGACGGGTAACCGAACAGATCAGTGCCGCTTCCAGCGCCAGATGGCGCAGCACATTCAGTTCCATATCGGATACCGACCCGCTATAATCCCAAGCGGCTATCACATACGATCCGTTTTTAACAAGGAGCAGATTTTCCCTGCCAATCCCCTCTCGATGTAAAGCTTCTGACGGCATCGCAGCAAGCTCTTTTGCCGACCAAAGACGGGTACCCTGAACTGCCAACCGACTTAGAAACTTGCGGATATCTTTGCAGCAATGTTTCTGTAGTGTTTGACCAAGTTGAATTAACAGCACACATTGGTCGTGTATATCGAAAATCAGAATCCCTTTGGGGATAACGGAAGCGTTGCTTACCGGAGTTAAGATTCGCTCTGCCAGAATACTGATGATCGTATCCGCTCCGGGGTTTGCCGGTTCTAAATTATTCATAGCTTGTTCAGCAGAGTGGGTAAGTTGGACCAGTTGCTCATGAGCAGAACGAAAACGGTCTGAAGCTACTTTTGTTTTAAGTAAGGCATTGACACGGGCCAACACTTCCTTGCCCGAGAAAGGCTTGCTGATGAAGTCATCTGCTCCCGCTTCAATACCTTTTATACGCTCGTTTTTATCCTGCAGTGCTGAAATTATTACAATGGGAATATGCTTAGTCTGCGGGGAATCCTTTATGACCCGGCAAAGTTCATACCCATCCATTTCAGGCATCATAATATCAAGCAGCACCAAATCGATAGCCGTTTGGCCAATAATCTCCAACGCTCCCTGGCCACTTTGCGCAGTGATTACGTCATAGCCCCGCGGCTCAAGATGGGCCTGCAACAGCATAAGATTTTTTTCCTGGTCATCCACTGCCAGTATTAATTGTCTTGCTGTCTCCATGTCTACCTCCGTCGCAGGACTTTAGCCTACGCTTTTGTCGTCATCCATTGCATTAGTATTATTATGGTTTAAGGGAAGAGTAAAGAAAAAGCTTGAGCCCTTGAGCTCTTCACTTTTCGCCCATATCCTTCCTTCATGCAGTTCCACCAGATGCTTCGAAAGTGCCAGTCCAAGGCCGGTTCCTTCAATTTTTTTAGTATAAACAGATTCAATTTGTGAAAACGCTTTAAACAATTTTTCCTGATTTGCAGGAGAAATACCGATTCCGGTGTCAATTACTGCAAATTGCAGATATTCCCCACCCGATGGTCTATTACCCCCTGAATCGTTTCGCCTGTCCAGTGAAACTGTAATGGCCCCTTTGGGCCGGCTAAACTTTACGGCATTGATCAGCAGATTAATTAGAACTTGTTTTACCTTGATAGCATCGGCATAAATCTGATGCGGAACTTCTTTTTCGATTTGTACAGAGATGTCAATATCGCTTCTGGCGGCACTTTCACTGACCATAGACACTGCCTGCTCCACAATTTCAACCGGGTTAGTCTGGCTATATTCCACCTCCATCTTTCCCGCTTCAGCTTTGGAGAAATCCAGTATATCGTTTATGAGTTCAAGTAAATGGTGCCCGCTGGCATTTACACTGTGAATGTACTCCGTCTGCTTCTCCGTTAACGGACCCGCCAGTAAGTCGAGCAGCACCTCAGAAAACCCGATAATAGAATTTAACGGCGTACGTAATTCATGACTCATTTGTGCAAAAAACCTGCTTTTTGCCTCATTGGCTTCTTCGAGTCTGGCGAGAACAGACTGAAGCTCACCCTGCTGTGCCTGTAGCTCTTCTGTCTGTGCCTGCAGTTCTTCAGCTTGCTGTTGTAATTCCTCATTTTGCTGAAACATTCTTTGTTCTGCTTCCTTTATTTGCGTTACATCCCTGCTAACACCGACCAAACCTTTGATAGTTCCATCGGCATTCTTAACAGGAACTTTAATTGTCATCGCGCAGATTTGCTGGCCGTTGGCCCCTGTGACCATTTGTTCATGTACTGTTAAAACGTTACCCGATGTAAAGACTTCCTGATCATCGGCTCTGTCCCGCTCAGCTTCCCAGGACGGGTAAATATCTGCATCAGTGAGTCCGATAATTTCACCGGGTTGCATACCAACGTAATCTGCATAAGCCTGGTTTACTGTCAAATAGCGGCCGTCCAAGTCTTTGTAAAAAATTAAGTCGGGAACTGTGTCCATAATTAAACGGTTGAACTGGCGTTGTTCAACCAATTGCTGATTGGCATAATAAGCTGCGATATGGGTAGCTACCTTATCCGCGGCCATCTCCAGATAGCCAAGCGCATCTTCGGCAATACGCTGTGGATATGCTAATTCAATGACACCAAGAACACCGTCATCCTGTAGCAGCGGCACAGCCACAACTTCACTGGGCAGCATTTCACCATATCCGGAAACTAATTTTTGGCGTGCAACCTCTTTCGTCCGCATCGAACGGAACGGAGCTTTTTTTGCGAAAGCCATTCCCGGAACGCCTTCATTCGGTTTAAAAGTGGGCGGCTCTCCTTTCACCGAATTCTTTGCAAAGGGGTAAAGGACGCCTTCAGTATATAGATAAAGGATTCCGCCCCACGCGCCTGTGGTTTCTGTTAGGATATCCAGTAAATTGTCACTAAATTTTTCCAGGCTCAGACGAGGTGAATTAAGAAATAGTAATATATTGCGATAGCCTTGTTCAAGTGCGACTTTACGCTCTAGCTGATTATTGAGTTGCCTGTCTTTTTCCTTCATAGTTGCCAACCGGTAGAAGTTTATAAACATAAATAAAAGCATGAAAAGGCTGGAAAGCAATAAAACGTAAAACAGGCTGTAAACCGGTGCAAATGCTGCCGCTGTAGGCTCCTGTGCTATCAGGCCCAAATGCCCGCCGCGAATTTGCATCCACGCCGAAAGACGTTGTTCGTTATGTAGGGGATTAAATAGTACGCCGTGGCCCTTCTCCCCTGCCAGGACATTCTGAACGGCGGGAACATCTTTATAGTTGATTACACTGTCAATAACCATATGTGGATGAAAAATAAGAATACCATTTTTATCAACTGCATAGATATATCCACTGCCTACAGAAGCTCGTAACGGTTCAAAAAGGTGATCCATGTCAGGTTGCAGAACAAGAACACCCAAAACATCGTCCCCGTCTTTAATGGGCACGGCTATGGCAATTACATACCTTCTCGGGTTCGCCGCATTCAGAAAAAATTCAGAGATATAGGGCTGCCAGTCCCGGGAAACTCCCTGATACCAGTCCCGGTGCGCAAAACTCGTTCCCGCTAATCCCGGTTCCGCAGGATAGTCGGCTACCATTATCCCCTCCGGTGTGCTGATTGACACCCGGTGCAGAGACTCCAGGTTATTAACAAAATCATGCAACCTCTCCCGTAACAATACTACGTCACCGTCCGACACGGCAGACAGAAGAACCGGATCAGAAAACGTATTCTGGCTGTAACTAATAAGATGATTAAATGTGCGATCCATTTCCGAGGAAGCCATTGACAATACTTCAAGTTTTCCAGAAGCAATTCTTTCACGTAATGTTGCCGCAAATATGTAATAAATCCAGGAGCTAAATGATAGAAAAACAATTAGAAATGGCAAAAATAATGTAATAAAGGTTTTTAAGTGTTCATTTTTCTCATGCATCGTAAAACTCCCCTCAGAAAAACGGTTAGGAAAACATTCACTTTCGTCGCTAGAAATAAAAAGTGTGTTGCAATTTAACCCATCTATGCCCTCAAGTGCTATAATATGCTAGATAGTTATTGATTTCGACATCTCCTACTAAACTCCTTCGTTTATAAACAAAAACATACCATAGTATAGAGGGTTTTTTAGAACACATGTCTAATATAGTTTTAAGCCAGTTTCGTGGAGGTGCAGATGAATCGTTGGGTTTTCGCAGTGCCGCTGGAAAGATTAGGTGAAGGTGAACCGCTAAGAGTCAAAGCAGACGATACGCAGGTTGTCATGATTAAGGTGGATGGTGTGATTCACGCAGTGTTAAACCGCTGTCCCCACCTGGGCTGCTTTATGCATAAAGGGCAGCTGTCTGGTCATCTTCTAACCTGCCCATGCCATGATTGGGTTTTTGACATTCGTACTGGCCAATTTACCGCAGCGCCTGAAATTACCATCCCCATCTTTCCCACAAAAGTGGAGAACGGGGAAATTCTGATTGATTTGGGAGGAAAATAAAAATGAAAGCATTTTTGTATGCATTAAGCACTTGTTTCCACTGTCAGCGCACAAAAAAATGGCTTAATGAAAAAAATGTAGAGTATGACTATGTTGATGTGGACCTTGCCGAAGAAGAAGAAAAAAAGAGACTGGTAAATGAAGTGAAAGAACTTACCGGCGCCAGTCAGTTCCCTGTAATAACACTCGGAGATAAACATGTTGCAGGCTTCAATGAAGAAAGGTTAAAAGAACTGCTGGGAGTCAGCTGAGATGGATGGAGAAAAGCGCAAGGAAGTCTTGAGGGCTTGGCATGCGGGAGTGGTTGACCTCCTTGGCTACAAGTTCACACCCAACGAAGAGATGGTAGATTTTCTGCTGGAACAGGAAGTCAAGCTCGAACAACAACACGGCAGTCCTTTCTGTCCCTGCCAGTGCATTTCGGGAAACAGGGAAGAGGACATGAAAATTGTCTGTCCGTGCATCCCTTTTCACCGAAAACATTTTGATGCCATGAAGCAATGCTGGTGCGGTCTTTTTGTGCATAAGGATGTTACAGACCCTTCAAAACTTCGCCAGATTCCTGCCAGCGAAATACCGGATGAATAAAGTAATTCATTCGGTACTTTTTAAATTGAATATTCTGAAGATTGGCGCAATTATAATCTTGTGATATACTGGTAGAAACGCCTTTATAAACAAAGGGGGCTCGGACAATGTCCTTGATTTTCCCGGATCGAAAGGGATCAAAAATACCCGATTTTCGTGAAATTTTCAAAAATGATTTGCCAGCCTCCATGGTCACATTTCTGGTGGCACTTCCGCTCTCGTTGGGAATCGCGCTGGCCTCCGGCGCCCCGTTGATGGCGGGGGTTATTGCCGCCATCGTCGGCGGGATTGTGGTCGGCACACTAGCCGGTGCACCGATGCAGGTCAGCGGTCCGGCTGCCGGGCTAACAGTCATTATCTTCGGCTTCGTCCAGCAGTATGGCTGGGGCGTCACCTGTGCCATGACGGTGGGTGCCGGAATTCTGCAAATCATTCTTGGCACATTGGGCATTGCTCCGATTGCAATGGCAATCTCGCCGGCAGTGCTCCATGGAATGCTGGCGGCAATTGGCATTATCATTGCTCTCTCGCAGAGCCACGTGGTACTGGGATTGACACCCACCGGGAAGGGACTTGCCAACCTTTTTGCCATTCCCGGATCTGTCATGAATCTGCATCCGGGGGCCACCGCCCTCGGCATCCTCACAATTGCAATTCTGATTGTATGGCCAAAGCTTAAAATCCAGCGTCTCCGCAGTTTACCCGGATCGTTGGCGGCTGTCACCATAGCCACAGCCATCTCTGTGGTATTTGCAATGAACGTGCCGCGGGTAGATTTGGTTGGCAGCCTGCTCGAATCCATTGCTCTGCCGGTCCTGCCTACCGGGAACTACGGAGCGTTCGCCGCCGGCATCCTGATACTAACTCTGGTAGCGAGCACCGAATCACTTCTCTGTGCGCTAGCTACGGAAAAGCTTCATATAGGCCCACGCTGCTGCCTTCATAAAGAACTAATCGCTCAGGGCGCAGGCAATACCATCTCAGGTCTGCTTGGAGGCCTTCCGATTACCGGTGTCATTGTCCGAAGTAAAGCAAGCATCTCGGCAGGAGCTAAGAGCCGTGCCTCAGCAATCCTCCACGGTGTGTGGATTCTCATTTTTGTTGCACTCATGCCGGAGGTGGTGAAAATGATTCCTTTGGCCGTACTGGCCGGACTACTGGTACATACCGGCATCCAACTGGTAAACCTCCATCACGTTACAGAATTAAGGAAATACCAGGAAGTATTCGTTTACTCCGTTACTGTTATCGCCATTGTTAGCATCAACCTGCTGGTGGGATTAGGCATCGGTTTTGGCATAGCACTCATCCGGTTACTCTGGAAGCTTACGCGTATGGATATCAAAATCATCAATCAGGGGAACCGATGGCATGTGTCAATCATAGGAACGCTTACCTTTGCCGGAATCCCAAAACTGACCAGTCAGTTGGCAAAGATTCCTCCTGGTGAAGAGGTGGAAGTAAGCCTGGCACTTCGCTATCTGGACCACGCCGGATGTGAAGCGCTACACTCCTGGCAGGAGAGCTACGAAAAATTCGGCGGACGTGTGCGCGCCGCCGCCCTCGCAGAGGTCTGGGAGAAATGTCAGCCAAGCGAAAGCATCCCTATTGTAAACTGCAGTGTTTTTGAAGATATTTGGACCCGTAATAACGGACTAAAAGATGGTGTGTATTCCTCGCAAGAAGAAGGAGCCGAATATTCAGCATGAACACAAAAATAATTCTTGCTACACAAAAACGCCAGCGCGATAAGCGCTGGCGTTTGTTAGTTAGTAAGCGATTTATTTTTGGTGATATAATTTCCCAGAGAAGCGATGAAAAGAAAGAAAGAAACACCTATGGCTGCTGCCAGTGGGCGGGGAATCTCCCGCCGTACTTCCCCTTGAATATATACTGCGCGGTGTCCGAGACCGTCGCTGGCCTCGATCCTGGTAAATTGCTTAATTGCAGGCTTTATCCTGCCGTCTTGGTCAGCATTTCCCTCCCACAGAACCCGATCTCCTTCACCCAGCAGAACAACAGTTGCATTGGAAGCAGGCGCGTTGTTGTCATATATTATCCGTAGATATTCGCCATCCTCTGTGATGAGCATACGGTGGGCAGATACAGGAGAAACAAAAGAAAATAACAGCAAAGCTGGGACTAACAACAAGCAAATCTTAGCGGCTCTTATAAAACACACCCCCTTTTTCAGATTTAACAAGGGCTGCAGCCAAAAATCCCGTAGCTAACCCTTCACCGAAGATTACAGGGATATAGATGACAAACAATGTACCGACCACCGCAGCGGGAAAGCCGGTTAACAGCAGAGTTGCTGCAAGTAAAGCTACCATAATAAATGCCGCGCCGAAGCCCGCCAGTAGTGCAAAAACTGTGGTGCCTCGCTGCATTCGCGGGAAAAGGTGTCGTGCCTGAAAAAGGTAGTGGCCAGCTAAAGCGGCCATGCCCATATTAAACGCATTAACTCCCAGTGTACTTAATCCTCCATGCTGAAACAGCATGCCCTGAAACAGGACAGCTACCAGTACAGACAGAAAAGCTGCCGGACCTAGCAGAATCCCGGCCAATCCTACAAATGTAAAGTGAACGGATGTGCCAAGGAGTGGAAAGTGCAACAGAGATGCACAGAATACCGCTGCCGTGACCAAACTGATCTTGGGAATATTTTTCATCGTAAACGTTCTGCCCGTCCAGACGGATAATACTCCGGACAGGGCAAAACCGTATGTAGCCAGAGAACCGCTGATGATACCTTCAGGAATATGTGCCATAGGACCCCCGTAGCATAATGCTTAGATTCGTAACACGTAAAACGCAAAAAAAATCTTCTTAGGTTGATTATACCATGGAGCAAATCATTGTTCAAAACATTTATATGCTTGATTCGCTATATCATGCTTATTCTTTAAAAGAGTTGAGTCAGATAAAACATGCTAAAAAGAGCCCCCATTAAACCAAGAAAAGATCCAATGGCTAGGGCAAAGCTTTTTAGTGTCAGCACTGTACCTCTCCGGTGTCTGTTACCCATTGCGGCCTCCTGATGTCATATAACTTGTCTGATTATATCATAGCGAATGTTTTCGAAAAATTCAAGGAAATTATACTAATGCATAAAGAAAGCTTCGAAAACATAGAAGATTAGAGCCAACCCCATTAGCAGGCCGACAAAACCCGCCATTGCCAAAAGAATACTGGATAATGTAAGGTATGTCTTTTGCCGTTTTGTCAACTTGTTGCGTTTCATTTTCTGCCATCCCTTCCCGGGTCTTTCTTGTAAGCAACACAGACACCGCCCAGGACCTCCTGCCAAAGGGAGTTCATTTCCGCCTCGGAAAGCCCCTCCTGGCGTTGCCGTAAAACAGCGGCAGCATTCATTGACAGCGGAGCTGTCAGGAGAATCAGATTCACCATATTCGGACAACCATGCTCGCCACCCATTGCGGATAGTACTTCCCGGGTAAAACCAGGACCTACCTGAAGACCGGTCATGGACTGAACTAATGCCTGAATCTGACTACAATCAGGGTGGGGAGTGCGCTTTAACTCTACACTGGCGTCAGAAATTATAAATTTCCCGACTTCAACAGTTAGCTTTAAGATAATATCATGGTACATGTCCGTCAATCGAGTTCGAAGTACCAACACTCCTTGTTTGCCTTCATCAATTTCAATGTCTATAGTACGATGAAAAATGCTCATTCTAAGCTCCTTTAACTACAAAATATATATTCATAATATTCAGTCTATTCTTCTTGTCCTGTAATTTTCCTGCTTTGATAAAAAAATAATTACAGAAAGCCGCATCGAGTGATGCGGCTTTGAGGAATTATTATTTAAGGTATCATTAAAGTAAGGAAACGTAAGCTGAACACAACGACCAGCGTGACGACTACGATAAAGATGCATAAATCAAGGTTCATCAGCGTTAACTTTTTGTAGAGATAGTCCCCCCGTGCATTATAATCCACTTTAACCATGGTGAAAAATGCTGCCAGTTCTACCTGCCGCGTATAGTCTGCCACCACTTCAATATGACGGATAAAATAAGCATACACTGCGTCACGGGAGCCTACCGCAAATTGAGAGATAAGGTGCCCGGTCCAGGGAAGGACTTTCCCCTCGAATGCACCTATAGCACCGGCTATGCCGCAAAACGGGCCCACAGAACCGACAAGACCCCCTTCTACCACTGTTTCCACAGCACGGCCGATTTTTGTGAAACCAAAGGTAAATCCTGCCACAACAGGTCGATACAGTAGCTTTTCAACACTAAGTTGCTTGGGTAGTGGAATGGCAAAATCCATCCGACTGAGAATAACAAACGCTACCAGGCCAATTCCCAGGGAGACACCTATTCCCTCAAGATCATGAACGCCCCAGAAATTCAGTTCATGTAAATGATCCAAACCATGATGGTCGTACATAAAACCGGCACTCATGGGAACGATGACGCGCTCCACCACTTTGCCGGGCAACACACCGCCCAGAATGATTAGAGAGGCAAATGCTGAAAATATTCCTTTTTCCACCCATGTCTCTTTAGAATAACCGTGCCCGGCAGTGTCTGATTTCGGGCCTAAGAAAATTGAAGAAAATAAGCGAATGATATAACAAAACGTCAGACCGCCTGTGATAACAAAAATCTTTTCTGCTACCATTAATGATGTACTGCCATGATGGGCCACTGCTTCAACAATGGCATGGTGCAACAGTGTTTTGCTGGCATAACCGTTAAACCCTGGAATCCCTGAAATCGCTGCACCGGCAATCAAAAATGAGGCGGCGGTAACAGGAAAGTTCCGCCACAACCCTCCTAATTTACTGTAATTTAAGTCATGGGTGCGAAGATAAACTGCACCGACCATTAGAAACATTCCCGCCTTAAAGAAGGCATGATTGAGAATATGGTATGTCAGACCGGCGAAACCCATGGCACCTTCATACCCCAGATAGGCAGCTGCTCCGATTCCCATTAAAATATAGCCCATCTGACTTACACTGCTATATGCCAGAACCCGTTTAGCATGGGTTTGCGTTAGAGCCAGGAAGGCTGCAGTCAACATAGTAACCATACCTACCCAAATTACCAGAAACCCAAATTCTCCAGTCATATTCCAGAGGGATGAGTGACCATCATGGGGTGTAAACAGCACATTAAATACACGAATAATCCCGTACGCACCTGTTTTAATCATAATCCCGGAAAGCAGAGCGCTGGCTGGCGTTGGTGCCACAGGGTGTGCTTGGGGTAACCATATGTGTAACGGTGTAGCACCGGCTTTTATCCCGAATCCGATAAAGAAAAGGACGGCTACCAGGTATCGTGTGGTACCCAGCGTGGCAAATGCTTCCAGATTGGGAGCGATGGCCAGCGTTCCTGTCCCAGTGTACAGCAATAAGAGCGCCCCCAACAGGCAAAGACCGCCGAAGATTCCCATGTACAAATAGTTTCTTCCAGCAGCCATTGCTTCCTCACTGTGATTATGAACAACCAGAGCGTAGGAGAATAGTGTCATCGCTTCAAAGAATAGGAACAAGCTGAAAAAATCAGCGGTAATAAATACACCAAGGCAGCCGCCAAGGGATAAGAGCAGAAATACAAAATACCGGGTTGGTGCCTGTTCATGGTGCATATACTCGCTGGAATAAAATGTGGCAAAAAACCAAACCAGCGAACTTAGAGTAGCAAAGACAAACCCGAAAAAATCAATGCGAAAGAACAGACCAAGACCAATAAAGAACGGTAACTCAAAAACCACAGGCCCCTGAACAACCATAGGATACAGTGAAACCGCAAGTGCAAACACCGTAAATGTCACACTGGCTGCGATACAATCTCGAAGCTCAGCGCTGTAGCGACCGATGAGTCCGCATGCCAATGCTCCTACAAACGGGAGCATAACTAGCAAGAGCGGAATAATGCTGTAAGGGGATGACGTTGGCATGCCCGCCGATGTCAGCGGTATGACTGAAATAAATGCTTCTTTTTGAAAAAGAAAATAAAGTATGCCTGCGAGAACTAATGCCAGCGTTAGACTGGCGCCTATCCAGTCGGTGGACCCATTTCGATAGCGGAATAGAGTACCTCCCGGGGAGCTGCGGTGGCGGGTAGCGAAGCTGTATGCAATGGCCCCCGCTGCGGGTATTAAAACAATAATAAACGGTAACATGCTTCTTGCAGGCCCTGCAGCCTGCGCTACGGATGTCGGACTAAACATACAAATCCTCCTTGTTGTTAAAATACTGACAAGAAAGGCGTGCTCTTTTCAGTCCCTCATAACACGCTTTTCAGTACTTTATTATTCACTTTACAAATGTAAAGTGAATAATTTCCTAGAGTATTAAAAAATAGCTGAAGCGATATTACTGGCTGCAATTACGGGCCAATTGGGATAAATAAAGGCAAACCCAACACAAAGTAATGCCATTAACGCAGTGGTCCATATCATGCTGGCCGGCACTTCATCCCGAATAAATGACGTTTTTACCGATTTGTTTTCATTGGAAAAAAATGCGTTAATTACAATGGGAAAATAATAAACGGCATTTAACAAGCTGCTAAGAACCAGGAGTGCTACCAGCGCAGATTGTCCTGTTTCCAGAGAAGCCACTGCCAGATGCCATTTGCTGATAAAAGCATTAAATGGCGGAATACCAACCATAGTTACAGCAGCGATGGTAAAGGAAATCATAACCACAGGCATTTGATAGCCAATCCCCGCCAATTGGCTGATATACTTCTTTCCCGTCTGTGTAATAATGGCACCTGCGCAGAGAAAGAGCGTCCCTTTCATTAAAGCGTGGGAAAAGATATGAAATAATGCACCAAACATCGCTCTTTCGGTAAGCAGGGAAATCCCCAGCAGAACATAACCAATTTGCGCAACACTAGAATACGCCAGCCGTCTTTTTAAGTGATCCTGCTGCATAGCCAACGCAGATCCTAGTAAAATTGTAATTACCGCCAGCACCATAAGAACGCGGTCGAATGAAATAGCACGTACCACATCTAGCCCGTAGACAAAATGGATGACTCTGATAATTCCATACGCTCCGGTTTTTATCATACATCCTGACAGAAGTGCGCTTACGGGAGCCGGCGCGGCGGGATGGGCGTCTGGTAGCCATATATGGAAAGGGAACATGCCGGCTTTAAGACCGAACCCGGCTAAAAAGGCAAATAATGCATACGCCGCATAAGGGGACGATTGCGTAATATACCCGCCAGGGACAAAATCTAACCTACCTGCCAGATAATAGGTGACAACAAGGCCAAAAAAGACAGCTAGGCCGGCGCCAACGGTCATGAAGAGATATTTCGAACCTGAGAACATAGCCGGTTCATCTTCTTCATGGATAACAAGTAAAAATGATAGTACGGCCATGATTTCAAAGAAAAGAAAAAGGCCGATTAATGAGTATGCCATAAACACGCCGACAATTGCGCCTTGTGATGCTACTAGTAAAGAATAATAACGTTCCGGCGCATGGCTGTGCCCCATGTAACCCAGTGAGTAAATGGTAGCCAGAAGATAACAGAACGATAAAATTAAGGCCAGAAAAATACTCAAAGAATCAGCACGGAATGAAATCGGCAGAGGAAAGGTCAGGTAAGGTATTCCTGTACCCAACGTCTCACCACTCATTAAGGCGGGGAACATGGCAGCAACGACTGCCAAGCTAACAAACGAACCGACGACCGCTAAAACTTTTATTACAATTACCCGTCGTGAAAAAAGAATAATCATAATCGCAAACAGAAAAGGAAGTAGAACAGATACTGCAGGTAAATGGTGCATCATGTGACCTCCTAAATATTATGCTAATAGAAGAAACCTGCAGTAATGGCCCGGGCCCACTGCAAAGGAATATTAATTTGACCCAAACCGAAAGCGAGACAGCCAACAGTCAGCACAACAATTGACAGTGACATGCCTAAAGGTAACCGGTCCCAAGATAACTTTTCATGAAGATCATGGTTCCTCTCACCGAAAAATGCCGCTATGGCAATAGGCAGATAATATGCGGCATTAAGCATACTGCTGATTAACAGCACCACCAGTAATAGAGGTTGCCCCGCATCCAAGGCACCTAAGCCCAAGTGCCATTTACTGATGAAGATATTCATTGGCGGCAAGCCAACTGCTGTCAGTGCTGCTATAGAAAAACAGATCATGGTAAACGGCATCTTCCATCCGATTCCTGCCAAATCATCAATATTTCTTTTTCCTGTTTTCGCCAAAATGGCACCTGCGCACAGTAAGAGAGTTCCTTTCATCATCGCGTGGGCCATAATATGATAAACGCCCCCAGTTAACGCATCCGGTGTAAGCATTGTTATGCCGAGTGTAATATACCCCAGTTGTGCAATCCCGGAATATGCCAAGCGCCTCATTAAATCACGTGTTGCAAAGGCGCATGACGAACCATATAAAATTGATATTACAGCAAGTACAAGTACATAGTTGTGCCAACTCACATCTCTTAACAGATCTATGCCAAATATATGGTGGGTAATGCGCAGTATGCCGTAAGCTCCTGTTTTCAGCATGATCATGGATGATAACGTAACGGCAGGAGCAGGTGCCTGGCCATAGGCATCTGGCATCCAGAGATGCAAGGGGAACATTCCAGCTTTCATGCCGAATGCGACAACAAAACCGATAAATGCCAGTAACGTATAAGGTCCGCCGGCAGTCATAATCCCGCCATCACGCCAGGCAAGTTCACCGGCTTGGTTGAATACCGCAGCCAGTGCAATAAAATACATCACACTGCCGCCGATAGTCATGTAGAGGAATTTAAATGTGGCGCTAATTGTTTCCTGCTCCCGGTTGTGAATGACCAAGATAAAGAACGATAAGGACATGGCTTCAAAGAAGAGAAACAGGCTGAGTAGATCGCCGGCCAAAACAACGCCCACACTGCAGGCCAATACAAATAGAAACACGGTTCTAAAGCGCCGCTTCCCGCTTTCTAGAGGATAGGCTCCGGTGTAGAATGTTAGCACCAGTCCTGTGAATAAAAATAGAAGTGCCAATGATATACTCAATAATTCCACACGAAAAGACAGGCCAAAGGGTGGCAGGATCGAGTAACGTATGACTTGCACATGTCCGGCCAGGACATACGGGGATAGGGGCGCCAGGAACAGTAGCGCAGCAGTGATAGCCGACGCGGAAATCGCCGTAACCGCCTTTTCCCCTTTTTCGCCAATCACCCAAATGAATAGCGAAGCAGTTAGCAGTACTATAATAGAGACCGCTGGTTGCCAGAGTACTGTTGTTAAACCATCCATATCAATGTACCCCTCTTTCCTCTATTGAAAAATATTCGTAACAACAAGGTTCACGATTGGCAACGTTGTATAATGGGCGAACACACCAAAGAGTACACAGAAAACAGTTAGAACCGCAGTTGGGAAAAACATACTGGGCGGGCTTTCCAATCCATTTGGTTTATCGTATGATCCCTCTGTAAAATACGCGGAAATAATAATCGGCAGATAATAAATAGAATTTAAAACTGCGCTTGTCAGCAATACAAACCCGAGTATAGGCTTGCCTGCCTGCAAACTTCCGCTCAGCAGATAGAATTTACTGATATAACCTGTTAACGGCAGTACGCCGATTAACCCGATACTGGCCAGCGAGAAAAAAAACATGGTATAAGGCATTCGGCGGCCGATTCCCGCCATCTGGTTAAGGTGGGTTGCTCCTGTCTGGGTAATAATGGCACCCGCACAGAAGAAAAGCACAATTTTGAGCAGGGCGTGATTCACGATATGGGATATTCCTCCGATAAGTCCATACGGTGAAAGCATGGTAGCCCCTAGCGTAATATACCCTAGTTGCCCGATGGTCGAATATGCCAACCGTGATTTAAGTTTTGTCTGTTTAATTGCTAACACAGAAGCAACGATAATAGATAATGAAACGATAATTGCCAAAATATTGGCAACACCAAGCTCACGCAATGTATCCACGCCGTAAATATAAAACATAATACGCAGAATACCGAAAACACCTGTCTTGACGATGGCGACGGCATGGAGCAGTGCACTGACCGGAGTCGGTGCGACCATGGCTGACGGGAGCCATGAATGAAGCGGCATCAGCGCAGCTTTTACACCGAATCCCGCTATGGCTACAAAAAACATGACGGATATCAGTAAGCGGTTATCTGCTACTGCTGAGGCCAACACACCGGTTGGGGAAAATGTCAGTGATCCTCCTATGCCGGCTAAAGTAAACAGGGCAAGGAAGACCAGTGCACCGCTGGCAAAACAGTAGATAATATATTTTGTCCCTGCGGAATATGCTTCGGCTGACTGTTCATGGATGACAAGAGGATATGTAATTAGTGCAAGATACTCGTAAAAAATGTATAACGTAAAAAGGTTTGCCGAAAATGCCACTCCCATGGTAGCACTCAACGCCAGAATATAAAAGGTAAAGAATCTGCGGCGATGGTGTTCATGACTCATATAACCCGTAGCGTAAATAACGGAAAAAATCCACAGCATTGAGGCCAGTATTGCGAAAATTACCCCTAGAGGTTCTACGCGAAACGCAATACTTAACCCGCCGCTTATCCTTACCGCTGTAAAAGCTAGTTGTTCGCCTGTCAGCACCAGTGGCAGGGTGGGTGCGACAATAGAAAAGGTCAGAATTGAAATGAATACTGCCAGAGCGTTTCGCGGCCCATCCTGTTCTTCCTTTAAGAGAGCAATTAAGCCGCCGCCTAGAATTGGCACCAGTATTGCGTAAAATGGTGAGATAAACATTCCCGCTCTCCTCCTATAGTCCAATCATTCTTAAAAACCAAACGCTAAATGCCGTGACCAGCGTGATGACGACAATAAAGACACACAGATCCATATTCATTAGCGTCAGCTTGCGGTAAAGTTGTTCGCCCCGAGGATTGTAATCAAGCTTAATCAAAGTATGAAAAGCAGAATACTCTGCCTGTTGGATATAGTTTTGCAGTTCTCTTACACCCACGATTGAAGATGAGTATATATATTCTCGCACTGCTGTCATCAAAGCTAAAAGCCTCTCCCCAAGCATCGGCAAAAACGTTCCTTCTATTCCTACTACAGCATGTGCCAATCTGCCCATGGGGCGAACACTGCTGACCAACACCGCCACACTGAAGATTTCTATTATCATCCCAGTAGCCGCAAAGCCAAAGAGAAGAATCGTTAATGCCGGTTGATATACCATCCTCTCAATACTAAGCCCCTCAGGCAACCCCAGTTGAAAATCAATCCTGTAAAGAAAGAGAAATACAATTGTCCCGATAACTAGCGATACCGTAATTCCGCCTAAGTCATGGATATTCCAGATACATATATCAGACAGATGAGCCACAGTATAGCTGTCAAAGGTAAAAACACGGCTCATAGGGACAATGATATGCTGAATGATTTGTGTCGGTAGCAACCCTCCGGCAATAATTATTACGCCAAAAGTAGCAAAAATAATACGTTCAAGCCATGTTTCTCCAGCCAGCTTGAAAACGGGTGTGTCAGCCGGCCCGGTGAAAATTGCCAAAAACATGCGTAGCATATAACAGAACGTCAGGCCGCCGGTTATCACAAATATTTTTTCTGCCCCAAAAAGTGCTGTGCTTCCATGGTGGGAAGCGGCCTCAACAATACCATGATGCAACAGTGTTTTACTAACATACCCGTTAAAACCTGGAATCCCGGAGATGGCAGCGGCTGCAGTAAAGAATACAATGGTTATAACCGGAAATCTGCGCCAAAGCCCGCCCAAGTCTTTAAACTGTGCACTACCGGTACGCATTACGACGGCACCGGCCAGAAAAAACAATGCCGCTTTAAAAAATGCGTGATTAATGATATGGTACGATGTACCGGCAAAGCCCATCGCTCCTTCATAGCCGAGATATGAAGTCACGCCGATTCCCATCAGAATATAACCCATCTGGCTCACACTGCTGTATGCCAGGGTGCGCAATATGCTTTTTTGCATCAAGGCTAACCATGCACCGGTGGCCAGCGTAATTACGCCCGCCCAAATTAGCAGATAACCAAGTGACTCCGCAGCCGCGACAGTCTCACCTGAATGGGAAGTGTAGAGTAAATTAAAGACACGAATAAGTCCGTAAGCACCCGCTTTAAGCATTGCAGCTGAAGATAAGGCATTGACCAGCGGCGGGGCATGTTCATATGCCCCGGGGATCCAAATATGGAGAGGAACGGCAGTGGCCTTGATACCGAATCCGACAAAGAAAAGTACGGCAATTAATGGACGAGCCTGATTAAGAACGGCCAAACTCTCTATATTGGGTAGAAAAGATAATGATCCGGTGTAATTGAGAAGAAGCAACTGAGCTGACAGTAGACAAAGGCCGCCAAAAATACCCATATACAGATAAGAACGCCCTGCGGCATGTGCTTCCTCTGTTTGCTTATGGACAACAAGGACATATGACGAAAGAGTCATCGCTTCAAAAAAGAGGAACAGAGTGAAGAAATCAGCAGCTAAAAAGACGCCAATGCAACCTGCTAACGTTAACAGTAGAAAAACGTTAAAGCGGGTAGCTGAGTCATCTTTCCGTAAATATTCCGTTGCATAGAGCGTTGCCAGAGCCCAGATGATTGAAATAAACACGATAAAAACAAAACCAAGATAATCAACATTAAAGAATAAACCAATACCAAGAAACCCAGGGAGTGAAAACTCTGCCGTCCCCTGTACCACTTGAGGGTAAAGTGAGCAGGCTAAAACTAAAACTGTAAAACTTGTACAGTTAGCCAGCCAATTCCTTAATTTATCACGGTGCCGTTCCAACGTACCACAACCAAGAGCCCCTGCCAACGGCACAAGAATTAAAAGAAGAGGCAACATGTTTTGCATCCGGATTCCTCCTAATTACTTAAAAAAGGATGACGCAATGTCGCTTGCCATCATTACAGGCCAATGGGGCTGAATAAAGGCAAAGCCTACACAGAGCAAGGCCATCAAAGCCGTTGTCCAGAGCATACCGGACGAAATTTCCCCACCAAAGGACAAAGGTACTTCCACTCCTCCTTTATCGGAAAGGAACGCTTTAATTACAATGGGAAAATAATATAAAGCGTTGAGCAGGCTGCTGACCATCAGAACCGCAACCAATATTGCCTGACCGGATTCCAGAGAAGCAAGAGCCAAATGCCACTTGCTGATAAATGCGTTAAAGGGAGGGATGCCGACCATCGTTATCGCGGCTAACGTAAAGGACAGCATAATCACCGGCATTTCACGACCAATACCTTTTAACTCACTTACATACTTCTTTCCGGTCTGGGTGATAATGGCGCCCGCACAGAGAAAGAGCGTTCCCTTCATTAACGCGTGGGAAAAAATATGAAACAAAGCACCAAACAGTGCCCGCTCGTTCAGGAGAGCCACACCTAAAAGAACATAACCGATCTGCGCAACACTGGAATAGGCCAGTCGACGTTTTAGGTGATCCTGCTGCAGCGCAAGCGCTGAACCAAACAAGATCGTCACCACTGCTAATATGAGAAGGACTTTATCAAAAGAAACAGCTCGAACCGTTTCGGTCCCGTAGACATCAAATATAATCCGGATAAGGCCGTATATCCCAACTTTAATACCGCATCCGGAGAGCAACGCACTAAACGGTGCTGGAGCAGCGGGATGAGCCTCGGGAAGCCAGATATGTACGGGAAACATACCTGCTTTGACTCCAAATCCAATCAGAAAGGCAAACAAAGCTGCCGCAGATAGCGGGTTTGCCGACATATAACCACCGTGAAAAAAGTCAACCCTTCCGGCCATAAAGTACGTTGTAGCCAGCCCGAAAAAGATGAACAGACCTCCGGCTACAGCAGTATATAGAAATAATGCGCCCGCCGCCATGGCAAATTCGTCCTCTTCATGAATTACCAGTAAATATGCCGCCACAGCGTACACCTCAAAGAATAGAAACAGGCCAACTAATGAGGGCGTTAGGACAATGCCCATCATTGCTCCCAACGTAATAAGCATTAACGTGTAATAACGGTTTATGGCATGGCTGTGTGCAATATATCCGAAGGAATAAATAATAGCCATTAGGTAGCAAAAGGAGAATATCACGGCAAAAAAAACACTAAGTGAGTCGGCCCCAAAAGAAATAGTAATGGGGGAAGACAGGAATTTCCCACTTGAATATATCCAGCCATCCGTTCTCAGTAACGGCAACATGACCAGGGTAATTAAAAATGTAATGAATGATCCGGTCAGTGCGAGGATATTTCTTACATAGCTTCTATCACGCCCCAAAACAGCCATGAGTAATGCAAACGCAAAAGGAGTAAGCACAGCTGCCATTGGTAGGTAATTCATACCATCCCTCCTTCTACAAACTACGCATGTTCGCTTCCGGCCTTAATGGTTAAAAAGATGGCGATAATGGCGGTAAACAACACTGTAATTTCAATCAGCGTATCATAGCCGCGGTAAGCAACAACTATGTTTGCAACCAAATTGTGCCCACCTGTTTCCTCCACGCCCTGATCCAGGTAACGGTCAACAACATAATTGTTTGTGGGGCGTACTAATTCTCCATATGTGGGAATTTCGCTAACTGTCATCAGGAGCATATACCCGATCAACAGCAGGAGTAACACAATAAAAACATTGAAGATCTCTTTCATTCACGCGCCCCCCTCACTCTGGTCACCACGGCAACCATCAGAATTGTTGTCCCAACGCCAACGGCAGCCTCTGTTATCGCAATATCAGGTGCATTAAAATGCTGCCAAAGCAGGGCCATAACAAGAGAAAATCCACCAAAAATAATAACTGCATACAATAAACTGCGTACAAAAACGACCCCTAAAGCGGCAACGATTAAGAAAGTTAGCAGTAAAAAAACTAGCCAATCAGGCACGTATATCCTCCTTCCCCGTTACATCCTTACCCGGATAAGGCAAGTCATAACAGTCCTTAAAAAAAGTTTCAGCCGTATGATCCTCTCCGCGGATATAGGCGGTACTGCCAATAGCATGGGTGACTAAGGGGTTAATTGTCCAGATAAAGGCTCCAATCATCACCAGCTTAACGACTTCGTTGTAGCCCCCCACTTGGGTCATCAATGCCAACAATATCAACCCTGTGCCCAATGTGTCACACTTGGATGTGGCATGCATCCGGGTATAAATATCCGGGAGTCGAATTAAACCCAAAGTGCCGACGAATAGGAAAAACATCCCGGACCAGAGTAAAAAGCAGACAACCAATTCCATCAATAATTTCATGACAGACGCCCCTTTGACAAACTTTTTAAAACACAAAGGGAACCGACGAAGGCGCTGAGAGTATACACAAAAGCTACATCCAAGTATGTATAGTTGTGAAAAAGATGGGCGAGAATGATAATTGCCAGGATCACATTTGTCATAACAACGTTCGTACCGACAATTCTGTCCGACGCATGCGGTCCCCAAATTATCCTGTATAACGACATGAACGACAGAATTACCAGTCCGAGAAACACAGCTTCCAAGCTAAACGTAACTATGGTCCGCTCCAAAATTTGCTGCTCACCTCTATTCCCCGCATTTTATCCTCCATATACCAATTAGCAACACCCTCTGCGGCTTCATCCGTTATCGCATGGACAAGCAAACGGTCTCCGTTTAAATCGATGGTAATTGTACCCGGAGTTAGTGTAATAGAATTGGCATAAAGAACACGACTTAATTCTTTCCTTAGTTTTGTTTGGAGCAAAATAAAGCCGGGCGATATCGGCATCTTGGGGCTTAATACAATCTTAGCTACGGCAAAATTAGCGATGAGGATGTTATACCCTAGGTGGACAAGGTAGCCCATCAACTTTATTACCTGAATCGGAGTAAAACCCATGGGTGATCCTGGACGAAATAAGTCGGGGCTCCAAAAGTATGTAATCCCTAAGCAACACGAAGTCCCAATAATAATATTAACCACGCTTAATGTGGGAGACATCAGAAACCAAAACCCCAAGAGTATAACGGTTATAATTAGAAAACCTTTAGGGTCAATAATTCGTTTTATATAATACATGGCAGCCTCCTATTAATTATTGCAATAACATCCCTGCAGCCTTCATCGCTAAGGAAAGGGGAATCTCAGGACTGATGCCAAAGTAGAGCACAGCTAGCGCTAGCAAAATCATGGACACAGACATACTTACAGGAATTTTATCAAGGGAGAATGTTCTGGGCTTATGAGCATCAATATCAAAAAACGCTTGCCAAATAACTGGGAAGAAATAACTAGCGTTTAACAAGCCGCTTAAAACAATTAACCCAACAAACAACGGCATCCCCGCTTCTATACTTCCCAGAGCCAGATGCCATTTTGTGATAAAACCACTAAACAGCGGGAGCCCGACCATGGAGAGCGCAGCGATAGAAAATGCACCCATTGTAATAGGCATTTCATAGGCAATACCCTGGAGCGTATTCACCTGCTTGTGCCCGGTCTGGCGGTAAATAGCTCCTGCCGCCATAAACAGACATGCTTTCATTACCGCGTGGTTAAAAATATGCAAAATGCCAGCAGCTAGGCCGGTAGCTCCTCCCAAGCCGATACCAAGAAAGATATAACCAATACCTGCCACGCTGGAATACGCCAGCCGCCGCTTTAAGTTCAGTTGGACGAAAGCAAACAATGAACCACCGATGATTGCTGCCGAGGCCATTATTAAAATCAGATGTCGGAAGTAGATTTCGTTTAAAAGTTCAAAGCCGAACATAATAAAATAGAATTTAATCAGTGCCACGATATAAGCTTTTACCACCAGACCTGAAAGGACAGCGCTGGACGTAGTGGGAGCAGAAGAGTGAGCATCGGGAAGCCAGACATGAAGGGGGAATAAAGCCGACTTAATACCAAAGCCTACCAGGAAAAAGCTCAGAATAGTCCAACTGAGGAAAGGATACTGAGGAATAATGGATGTAAATTCAGCCGCGATAAACGTGATATTCAGGTGACCTGTAACCAAATACGTTAAAGTGATACCGAACAGAACAAAACCTGAACCCACTGTAGCTAATAAGAGATACTTAAAGGAAGCCTCAGTAGCTAGTTTCGTGTTTTTGGACAATACTAGAGCACATGCTGAAATTCCCGTTACTTCAATGAAAACATACATATTAAACATATCGTTCGTCATAGCCATTCCCATCATTGAAGCTACCAACAATAAAAATACCGTATAATACCAACCAATGGCATTCGGGGGAATTTCCGACTCCAGAGAAGAAACACTATAAATTAAAATTGCTAGTGTTACAAAGGAGATTGTCAATAACATAAACCCTGATAGCGGGTTGATGAGAATTTCAATGCCAAAGGGTGCTTCCCACCCACCGGCGGCATATGAAATAACTCTACCCACGCTGGCAATCTGAGCGAAATGGATACTTCCAGCCAGCGCAAATAACAAGGCGACACACGCTACCGGACCACACAACTTCCGTTTGAAGTGGGCAACAGTCGGCATGATAAACGCAACAATTAATACAAAAACAACAAGGGCGGGAGGGTGCAGTTCCAGGAATGTGAACATCAGTCCAAGCTCCTTATCTCTAATATTTCATGAGATTCAATTGTTCCAAAATGCTCATACAACTTAACAACGATACTGAGGGCAAACGCTGTGACACTTAAACTGACGACAATTCCTGTAAGCACAAGTGCTGCAGGCAAGGGATTTACATAGTAAACTCCCTCTGGCAACTCCCCGCCATGGGGTACAATGGGGGCGATCCCACCGCGGATATTCGCAGCGGCAATCAGGAGAAGGAAGATTGCATTTCCCATAATGTTAATGCCGATAATCTTTTTCATAAGATTTGAACGGGACAAAATTGTATAAATGCCTATGCAGAACAGGACGATAGATACAAAGTAAGGGTAATTTTGCACGATGCGTTCGGTAATATCCACGTTAAACCTCCTCAACCAGAGTGGAGAAGATGGATAGAGCAACTAGCGCGACAATAAGTCCGATGCCAATTTCAAACACATGACCAATTAACAGTTCCGCAAAGATTGTCAGTACCAGAATAAGGCCGCCAACCATAGCCAAGTCATGGGGCACACGCTTTTGACCCTCATTTAGCCCGAATATTAAAGAATAGAGGACCAGGCCCACACCTAATACCATACCGCCGGCAAATCCCCCTCCAGGGCTTTCATGCCCGTGGAAAATAATATACAGGCCATATACCTGCATGACAGGTATTATATAGCGGGTGACAACATGTAAAATTGAATCTTCCATAACTAACCATCCCTCTCTGTTATATAATTCACAATATTGCAAAAAATAGAAACTGCCCCTTAATACATTGTATTAAGGGGCAGTCATTTTAACCCTTTTTAAATTCATGCAGTATCAAATTATTATGTTTAGGGTGCAAGACTTATCCAGATATGCAACTCTCCGATGCTCCCCTTACGCTAAGGATATTCGCGGGGGGACCAAAGAATCCCTCTATCTTACATGGGACATATGTCCCTGCTTCTAATAAATAGAACATACGCTTCTACTTACGCTTCATATTTCCCCGCTACTCTTTGCCCAGGGACTGTAACAGCACTGCCATATTCGCACCTAACCTGCGACAGGACAGTAGAGCGACTTCATCCTCACTGACACCTTTTTTAAAACGCATCCGTCCGTCTGCTTGTGATTCAAACATCGTGCCCATAGGACCGGTGCTGACGATATTGTCCTTTGGACCCCGATCCGAAGCAATAATCATACCGTGCCCTGTTAAAAAGGTGTGGAGTATCTGTAATGCCAGTTCCTGTCCGCCGTTTCGCAGTCCTGCATGAACAACAGCACCGCCCACTTTACTATCAAGAGCGTTTGTTACCATATGAAGGGGACGGCTTCGGTCAATGAAGTCCTTAAGCCTTCCGGTAACATTAGAGAAATACACCGGTGAGCCAATTACAATCCCATCAGCAGAAAGCATTTTTTCATATAACTCTTCCATACCATCATCCTTAATAGAGCACTCCGCTTTGCTAAGACATTTATTACAAGAGATACATTCCTTAATTTCATAATCCATCAGTTCAATCAATTCTGTTTCGGCACCTGCATTTTCAGCTCCTGCCAGAACGACTTTGAGCATTTCTGCCGTATTCTTCCCTTTTCTGTGGCTGCCGTTAATCGCTAATATTTTCATGTTGTCATTCCTCCTGATTCATTAATGGTATTTAATTTTTCTTTTTAGTGAACGGTAATTCCTTTTTTTGTGTAATCTTTTTTTTCTGCGATGTTTGCGGATTAGCTTTCGGGCCCGCAGTCCGGTTAACCCAAACATGCCGGATAGTAACCAAAAACGTCCGGTAGCAATTGCCGTACGGCTAACTGCCTCTGCGGCCACTAATTGCACCCTACCGAGAGGATTTCCATTGATAACGACTACAGCCTCTCCAACAACCTCCCCCTGCAGAACAGGGGCAGTCAGTCTGTCCAATGAATCTACTTCCAGCTTCACTTCCAACAGCCCGCTTGGCACTGTAATCTCATAATCTTCCGCCGTATGCAATACAACAGGTTCTCCGTAACAAAAGTATTGTGGTCAATATTTTTTTTGTGCTAGCTGGGTGCAAGGAACTATGAGCTTCCTTCTCCCAAAGGATCTCCCCAGTTCTGGCGTTTATAAGAATACCGGCGAAAGCATCAATATCAATACTGCTCCACGCCATAGAAGGCGGAAACAGAAAAAAAAGAAGCAGGCCGGCAAGTAGTTTTTTCCAGCTTGTCATCTTTGGCCACTCCTATTTAATTTAAGCAAGGAATAAGGTCTAAGGAATCTTATTCCTTGCTTTCTGCTCCAGCAGTACTTTCTTCTTTTCTCGGCAATGATGTCAATCCTTCTACATGTGAAATATCCTTATCACAATAGGGACATAGCCATTTAACAGAAGGTGATTCAGCGGCGGAATAAGAAGCTTTTCCGCAATACGTGCAAATTTTGTAGGGCATTTGCATTCCCCCTCAGTAGTAGTCTTTCTTGTGAAAACATTCTACAAAAAAACAGAATATCCTCTTTTTGTCAAAGAAATATTACTGATTTCTCTCATAGATAATTCGCAAACCTTCCAGTGTTAACAGCGGATTTATAACTTCCAGTGTTTGAAACTCTCTGGCAATCAGTTGAGATAAGCCGCCTGTAGCGATAACCTTAGGCTTCACCGTAAATTCGGGTATCATACGGTTCACAATTCCGTCAACTTGTCCTGCAAAACCATATATGATACCTGACTGCATGCTTGATATGGTATCCCGACCGATAACCCGTTTAGGCTTAATTAACTCAATACGGGGAAGTTTTGCCGCCCTCTGAAAAAGGGCTTCCGTCGAAACGCTAATCCCTGGTGCAATGGCACCCCCCAGATAATCGCCTTTATCAGATATAGCATCAAAGGTTGTTGCCGTACCAAAGTCTACGATAATTAGTGGACCGCCATACAGTTCGAATCCGGCAACCGCATTAACAATCCTGTCTGCACCTACTTCTCTGGGGTTCTCCATCAGGATATTGAGTCCTGTTTTAATACCGGGGCCAACTACTAAAGGGTGTACATTAAAGTAGCGCTCGGACATTTCTTCCAAAGAAAACATTAATGGGGGCACCACCGAAGATACAATAATCCCCGTAAGACAGTCTTCAGCAAGGCCAGACTGGGATAACAGGTTTTTTAAAATAATTCCGTACTCATCGCCGGTTTGCTGGCGATTTGTAGAAATCCTCCAGGATACTTGTAGCTTCCTGCCCTCATAGATTCCCAAGACAATATTTGTATTTCCCACGTCCACGGCTAAGAGCATTCATTTCGCCTCCACTATCACGGTTATTTTTTTAGTGAAACCTCACCGGCCATAAAAGTTTCAATACCATCATCTGTTTTAACCTGCAATGCGCCATTGCTATCTATATCAGTCGCAATCCCTGTTACCACCCTGTCTGCAATACGGACCGTTACCGGCTGCCCCAGCGTAACGGAGTAGCGGCGCCAGGAATCGAAAACCGCTGCAAAGCCTTCCTGCAGCACTAAGAAATAATAACGCTCCAACGTTTCAAGAAAAGATCGAACCCAATGGGTACGCTCTACGAGTATCCCGGTTTCAGCAAGTAATGAAGTAGCCTCTCCCAATAACTGCCCATGGAATAACTTCGCCGGTATATTTGCATTGAGCCCAATACCGAGAACCAAATAATTTACACGTTCCATTTCTGCGGAAACTTCAGTCAGTATGCCGGCAACCTTTTTTTTTCCGAGCAGGAGGTCGTTTGGCCACTTAATTCCCGGTGTCACTCCTGTGGCATTGTACGTCGCCTCAACTGCAGCCACGGCAGCAGTTAATGTAAGTGCCTGCACCTGATATGGCGCCAATTCAGGCCTGAGAATCACCGACATCCAGATTCCCCCTGTTGGCGAACTCCACTCCCTGCCCATCCTGCCACGGCCGGTTCGCTGTTGTTCCGCCAGAACCACACTGCCTTCTGGTTCACCATCTATAGCAAGTTGTCTCGCCAATCGGTTAGTTGAATCAATTTCTGCGCTATAATGAATCTGTTTCCCCAATACAGTGGTATGCAACCCTTCCCAGATTTCCGCGGGCATAAGTAAATCCGGCACAGATACCAGCTTATACCCCCGTCGCGGTGAAGACTCAACGACGTAACCATCGTCCCGCAAACTGCCGATATGTTTCCATACCGCCGTTCTGCTCACACCAAGCTCCCGACTTAACTTCTCTCCGGATACATACTTCCCTGCATTATCTTTAAGTACAGCCAGTAGCGTATCTTTCACATTCGCACCTCCGCCAAACCACATACAAGGTTGACATTTCCATTCTAGCTTAGAAAATGCTTTCGCGCAACACGTATAAAAAAGACGCTACGCGTTTTCAGATGAACGTCTTTTTTATTCCGCTAGGGGCTGCCGCCCCTTCGGCGGGTCTGAGGACCCTGAGCACCCCGCAAGAGTAAGGGGGAACACCCCCTTACAACCCCCACGGCAAGGATCGTAGCTTCCCTGAGCGTTATAATTTCCTTGCCTATAAAAAAACGGCCGGATGTCCGGCCGCTAATGTCAATTGTTAAACCTGACCCCCGGGGGGATCGAGCAGGGTTTTTAGTTTTTCGGCAAGCATTGGCAAACCGACAGGCTGGATGCGCAGACTTTTGATGACACGGCGGTATTGTCGCAGTGTGCCCATGAGTATCACATCGGAAACGCGCTGCCGACAGTTGACTACACCTGCATGGACAGCGGCGTCGCCGCCTTTGGATAACATCTCCTGCTTCAGGATGTTAGCCGCCGTGGCTGAAACGCCGTGCACTTTAACGACATGAAATACAGCTTTGGGCGCCATAATGTTTACGCTAACCGGACTTGCGCCTACTGCAGCAATCTCATTTTTGGCCTCTTCAAGGCTACCGATGCTTAATTTCTCAATCTCCATCGGCTACTACCTCCCTGCATGGTAAGCCGTGACATAATAGCGGAGCTTTGATGTCAGTGCAAAGGTAAAAAAGGCGTATACGGGAACCTGTACCAACATGGCAATTAATCTGGGTGGCAGGATTACGAGAAATTCCTGTCCCAATAACCATGAAAGGCCCCAGGTTGTCAGGAATATGCCGCTGACTAATTCGGCTGCAAAAACTGAGACTATGACTTTAGGCAGCCAGTTATTACCGTTGTTGCCAATGGCGCGCACGACCAGCGGTGGGATAATCCCACGCATAACTGACGCCAGGAAAATGTGAGGGACAAACGTTGCGCCAAAGGGGTTAATCAGGAATCCCACCAAATCAGCTACAGCACCAACCAAGCCGCCAATACTGGGTCCAAATAGCAGTCCGGCCATATAGATGGGTATTGTGCCAAATGAAAGCCTGATTGTATTTAGCACCATTACTGCAGCTAAACGGGTCAAAATGATGCTGAGGGCGGCAAGTAAACCAGCATGGGTTAACTGACGGATCTCTAACTTCATAAAAATACCTCCTTTCTCTCGAGATGGCAGAGTCGCCACACTGCGAGAGAAAGGAGGCTGTCCTTACTCTTTTGTGCGGCAGCGGATGCGGTGATATATCGCAGGAGCACCTTTCGTCTAAGGGCAACTTCCCATCCCCTAGCACTTGACGCATATCACCTACTCTGCACAATATCCGTTCGGATCGGGAGTGACCCGGAACAAATCTTGCTTGCCTAGCAGTATTCAGTTTTAGAAGATTTTTAGAACAATCCCTGTACCTTACCGGTTTCCACATCCACATCCACACGGCGGAAGGCCGGGTTAGCAGCAGTACCGGGCATCAGAGAAATAGCTCCGGCTACAGGCACCACGAAACCGGCACCTTTGTAGGTGAGAATATCGCGGACAGCAAGTTTCCAGCCGGTCGGTACACCTTTAAGCATCGGGTTGTCAGTCAGGCTGAGGTGTGTTTTTACCATGCAGGTGCCTAGCTTTTGAATTTCAGGATCTTTCTCCATGCGAATCGCTTTTTCCAACGCTTCCGGAGTATACGTAACGCCATCGGCGCCGTAAACTTCTTTGGCAATCAGTTCAATACGCTCACGAAGCGGGGTTTCCAGCTCATAGAGAAACTTGAAGTTACTAGGCTCATTGCAGGCTTCAACAACGGCATCGGCGAATTCAAGCGCACCGTCGCCACCGAACTGCCAATGTTTCGATACAGCGACACGGGCACCGGCCGCTTCGGCCAAACGGCGAACCGCTTTAATCTCGTTATCTGTATCAGTATGGAATGCGTTAATGCATACAACAGGGCTAATGCCTGCTTTTCTGACTGTATTAATATGGTGAATAAGGTTGGAACAACCTTTTTCCACCCATTCAACATGTTCCTTGCTGTAAGCCGGATCAAGCGGCTGGCCTGGCAGTGGTAGCGGAGCGCCACCGTGAGCTTTTAAGGCACGGATGGTGGCAACAACGACAGCACAATCCGGAATCAGGCCCGACATGCGGCACTTCAGGTTCCAGAACTTTTCAAAACCGATATCGGCGGCGAAGCCGGATTCTGTAACAACATAGTCACCCAGTTTTAAAGCAACACGGTCTCCAATAATCGAAGACTGGCCGATAGCGATATTGGCGAAGGGACCGGCATGAACAAAGGTAGGCTGTCCTTCCAATGTCTGCATCAGGTTCGGGTTGAGCGCTTCTACCATCCAGGCAGTCATGGCGCCATCAACGCCTAAATCGCCGGTGGTAACAGGCTGGCCTTTTTTATTGTAAGCCACAACAATTTTGCCCATCCGCTCGCGCATATCCTTTAAGTCCGTCGCAACGGCTAAAATGGCCATTACTTCTGACGAAACGGCGATGGCAAAGCCGGAATTCATCATAAAGCCGTCTTTCCTGCCACCCTGGCCGATGGTAATATTACGCAGAGCCTGGGCGCAGAAGTCGATGATCCACTTCATTTCCACGTTACGTGGGTCGATATCCAGTCTTTTCAGACCGCTTCTCTCTAAGAAGGCATCACTGGAGTTAAATTCATGCTGAATACGGGCAGTCAATGCAACCATAGCCAAGTTGTGGGCGTTCATAATTGCGTTAATGTCACCGGTCAGGCCCAAAGAAAAAGGTGTCAACGGAATGCACTGAGCAAGACCGCCGCCTGCAGCCGAACCCTTAACGTTCATGGTCGGGCCACCAGATGGCTGGCGAATGGTAGCAATAACGTTCTTGCCCCGCTTGCCAAGGCCCTGAACCAGACCCATGGTCGAAGTGGATTTACCTTCGCCAAGAGGAGTCGGTGTAATGGCCGTAACATCTATGTACTTTCCATCGGGCTTGTCTTTCAGGCGATCTAATACCTTTGCGAAGTCTACTTTTGCCACATAATGGCCATACGGTAGAAGCTCTTTTTCTTCCAGTCCCAGTTCATCCCTCAGTTGATAAACCGTCTTCATTCTCGATTCTGCTTCTTCAGCTATTTCCCAATCCGCGTGCTTCGTGGGGTCAAGTACCATAAATTTATTCCCTCCCTAAAAAAATTTCTATTTCGGTGAAACCTTTTCTTAACTTCTACACACTGGCAAAGAATCCTGCTTAAATATCAGAATTTTTTAATATTTTGTATATTTTTCCAGTACGACCCTAAGCTTTCGTGTACCCCATTCACAAGAAACTTTACAAATCTTAAGCATATAATCTCCCACATACAAAAAAGTGGAGGCTAGCCTCCACTTTAGTTTTTACTATTAAAACGTTTACTATTATTCTTTTGTAGCACCCGGACCATCCGTTTCCAGCTTCTTTTCATTAATAATAACCTGGACACTCTCTTTTTTTATCATCGATTCCTTACCTGCGGCACGGAGGTCTTTGGTTTGCTGCTCTTGCACATCGTCATATTTAACGGGCTGACTCTTGTGAAAATCTGTCAACGATTGTCCTTCCATCAGTGCGGCAATTTCTTCTGCATCCAGCGTCTCCTGCTCTATCAGAGCATTGGCTAAAAGATCGAGCTTATCTCTATTTTCTCTAATAATCTCTTCAGCCTGCTTGTAGGAGTCATCAATGGTAGAGCGGGTCTCCATATCAATAGCTCTGGCAATTTCTTCGGAGAAATCCCTGTCCCTTGTGAGGTCACGGCCCAGAAATACTTGCTCGAACTGTTTTTTCCCAAGAGTTATCGGTCCCAGTTGATCACTCATGCCATACTCCATAATCATCTGTCTCACGATAGCTGTCGCCCGCTCCAGATCATTTTGGGCACCAGTGGAGATGTCATCCAGAGCCACTTTCTCAGCAACCCGTCCTCCAAGCAATACTGTGACCCGAGCTTTAAGCTCCGATTTCGTCATATAGTAGCGATCCTGCTCAGGTAACATCAATGTATACCCTCCGGAACGGCCACGGGGAATGATGGACACTTTGTGAACCGGGTCTGTATGCGGCAAGAGATAGCCTACCAGGGCATGCCCTGCTTCATGAAAAGCTACAATTTTTTTCTCAAATTCACTAATGACACGGCTTTTCTTCTCGGTTCCTCCGATGACACGATCTACAGCTTCTTCCAGTTCGCCCATACCTACTTGTTTTTTATTGATTCTTCCTGTCAGAAGCGCTGCCTCATTAATCACATTTTCTAAGTCTGCACCGCTAAAGCCAGGTGTGCGCCGGGCGACAACACTTAAGTCGACGCCGCTTGCCAACGGTTTTCCCTTGGCATGAACTTGCAGAATTTGCTCGCGCCCCTTGACATCAGGAAACCCTACTGTAACCTGCCTGTCGAAACGACCGGGACGGAGAAGTGCCGGATCTAAAATGTCAGGACGGTTGGTTGCAGCCACAATAATAATACCTTCATGGGCATCAAAGCCGTCCATTTCCACCAAAAGCTGGTTTAATGTTTGCTCACGCTCATCATGGCCTCCGCCGAGGCCTGCGCCACGCTGACGGCCAACCGCATCGATTTCATCGATAAATACAATGCACGGGGCGCTTTTCTTGGCATTCTCAAATAAATCACGAACGCGTGAAGCACCCACACCAACAAACATCTCCACGAAATCAGAACCGGAAATGCTGAAAAACGGGACGCCCGCCTCTCCGGCCACGGCCCGGGCAAGCAACGTTTTTCCTGTTCCCGGAGGACCGACAAGCAAAACCCCTTTAGGGATTCGTGCACCAAGCTCAATGAACTTTCGCGGCTCCTTAAGGAATTCAACAATTTCCACCAATTCGGCCTTTTCCTCATCGGCACCAGCCACATCCAAAAAGGTTACCTTCTTACGTGAGCCATCATGCAGTTTGGCCCGGGACTTGCCAAAGTTCATTACACGGTTGCCGCCGCCCTGGCTCTGTTGCATAAAAAAGAAAAAGATTACCATGAGTAAAACGAAGGGGATGATAAAGGTAAGCAGGTTCGCCCACCATTGTGGCTCAGGAGGACGGGCCCCCCGGATTTCTACTTTGTTGGCTTCCAGCCTTGGCACCAGCAGATCGCCGCCCACATTAAATGCTGTAAACTTGCTTCCATCCTTCAACGTACCGGTAATCTCCCGATCGACAATAATAACATTATCAACCTGGTTTGTTTCGACCAGTTGAATAAATTCGGTATAAGATAAATCCTTGACCGTTTCGGGCCGTTTATCAAAAAACTGAATTACAACAACTGCTATCAGCAGAATTAACAGATAAAAAGTCGCTTGCCGGATAAATTTATTCAAATTATTGCCTCCTCTCTGAAAAAGGCTCTGAAGTCTCATCAACCAATTGTAACACATTCTTTCCCGACCGACAAGGATAACTCAGCCAACAAAAAGCTGCCCTACACTATACGCCGTGCTCGCGGCGCATATGCCAGAGCAGCTTGCCAATTCATCCTGCTACTATCTCACGGAGATTTCACCGCTTAACTTTGCCATTTCAACCACAGTTACACCAGCCATTCCGTTCCCCAGAACCTGATTTGCCTTTTCCTGCGATACACTCCTGTATAAAAGCCTTGCTTGCACAGTTATCTTGCCAGGCAGAGGTGCGCCGGGGATTTCAAAAAACTCGTCTACATATTTTTGCGGTGGAATTCTCCTGTCATAGATAACAGAGGCTGCTTCCCAAAGGTTCGTGGTTTCTTTGCCTGAAGCATCCGCCACCGTTGTTTTATAAACCACACTCCCATCAGGCACAGCTCCGTTTTGATCAAGGACGCCGTTCTGGTATAGGACGTTACCTTTTTCATCCGTTACCACAACTTCCAGCCACATCTCCTTGAACATAGTCAGACCGGTAGGCAGGGAGTGGCCTGCCCCGCTGTTTCTTACGCGCACATTGATATTTGCGCCTTGATACGGGCTTAATGTTTGCGGTAAACCAAGGAAAAGAGTGGCAGCTGCCTGCAAATTCTCCTTAGCCTGGAGTGCATGACCGTCAAAACCGGCCTGCTCCAGATTAAAAACATTTCCTCCAACCATGCTGTGCGTCCAGGTGTGCTCCCTCTTTTTAGGCACACCGGTAGCCGCATAGCCAGGATTGGGTTTTGTTACACCGGGACCCGGCGTCATGTGGCAATCCTGACAGGTTGCACGCTTTGGCGCAAAACCGCTGGTCTTCCATTCGCTGTAGGTGGCACCCAGAACCAGACCTGTTTGCGGATTCGTAACCTCATGGCATGTCGCACAGAATTCAGCCTCATTATATATGGATGAGTATTCACTGTCGTGCAAAGGAGTATGAAGTGGGTCATTAAACGGCCCATATTTTACAATGCCCGGACTCACCCGGTAGGATGCGTTTCCGTCAGCCGATACTTCGGTAATTGTGTGGCAAAAATCACAGGAGATGCCGCGCCGGGCCACTTCACTCAGTTTACTGCCATCGGCAGGGGGAATTTCCTGTGCCAAAAAACCGATGGGAGCATGACAGGATGCACAAAAAGCGTCCGCCGCTCCGTCCGTTTCCCTGCTTGTCTTTTGTGCTTCGGCCTGGTATACCGGGTTGGTAAACGCTAGTGCGTGCATTGAGCCTTGCCACTGTTCATAAATCTCCAGATGACAGTACTGACACATTCCCGCCGGTTCGAATTCAGCGGAATCCATTGTTTGAGCCGGTCCCACAGGTATCGGGCCCGGCAGAGAAACTCCGGGGTCTTTACCTTTACTGCAACCGGCGGTAAGCAGTATGGTAAACAATAGCAATGTAAAAATACAACTTGTCTTTTTCATGTAGTCCACCCATCCAATGAAGTCAGAATAATATTCGTTAAGAAGTAGTAATTCGACTCTCTCTACAAAATTCCTGCAAAAACAGCGTGTTGTTCATTACTCTATTCATAAAGACCGCAAGGGGGTCAGGTTTAACAATTGATCTAACTCCGGCTATCACCTTTTGCTGACAGTTAGATCAATTGTTAAACCTGACCCCCTTGCGCGGTCTATACTTAGCTGATGACAGTTATTGTATCTCCGGGCGCAAGTCGCCCTCCCGTTAATACCCGGACAAAAATACCTTCTTTGGGCATAACACAATCGCCGGCCTGATAATAGATGGCACACCGTTCATGACAAACTTTTCCGATTTGGGTAACCTCCAAAAGCGCTGATTCACCAATGCGCAGTTTTGTGCCAACTGGCAAAGAAACCAGGTCAATGCCTTCTGTTGTTAGATTTTCAGCAAAATCACCGGCATGAACATCCAGACCCAGATCCCGCATTTTATCTATACTTTCCTGGGCGAGCAGGCTCACCTGCCGATGCCAGGGCCCGGCATGAGCATCCCCTTTAATTCCGCTTTCAACCTCTAATATCACTTCATCCACATTTGTCTTTCTCATGCCTTTTTTTTCACTGACAGAAACTGCAACTAGTTGCGCCATCTTTCTTACCTCCTATTAACCACCAATTTCCACCATCCCGCGCGGTCCGCAGGATGAACCCCGTGCCGCCGGACTGGTGTCTGCATGCTCAGGCTTTTGTTTTGCCGCAGCCTGATATAGTAGAGAGAGATTGTCCCCCGCTAGCAAAGCGGGAATCAGGTCAATTTCTTCCGCCGCAAATAAACAGGGTTTAAGTTTCCCATCACTGGTGAGGCGCAATCGATTGCACTCCGCACAGAAATGCTGGCTTACCGGTGTTATAAATCCAAGTCGGCCTGCAGACCCGGCAAAGCGGAAATTTCGGGCTGGTCCGTGCAAATCTTCCTCAGGCAAAGGGATAAGCGGGGCAACATGTTCACAAAGAGCCATGATTGCTGCCGATGTCAGGTAATGCTCCCGCCATAATTCTTCCTGACCCAGCATAGGCATGTATTCAATAAAACGAACATGGAGCTCCTGATCCATGGTCATACGGGCAAAGTTGGCTACTTCATGATCGTTAATACCCTTCATAACCACCATATTTATTTTAACCGGTGTCAGTCCGAAGGCAACGGCAGCGTTAATTCCGTCCAATGTGGCCTGAAGCTGTCCGCCCTGGGTAATATGATAAAAATTTTCGCAGTCTAAGGAGTCCAATGAGATATTTACCCGGTTTAAACCGGCTGCGGCAAGAGGCCGAGCCAGTTCTGCCAGCATAGACCCGTTTGTTGTCAGGCTGAGGTCTTCAATCCCCGGTATCTTTGCAATTTCCCGAACCAGTTCCACAATATCTTTGCGAACCAGGGGTTCGCCGCCGGTCAGACGGACTTTTCGGATTCCAGCGTCGGCCGCTCCGGCAACAGCACGGACAATCAGTTTACGATCCAGTTGGCCGCGAACACTTCTTGGCTTACACGTGTCCCCGGGACGGCAATAAAAACAACGGAGGTTGCAACTGTCAATCACCGAGACCCGCAAGTATTCCAGTTTTCTGCCAAAAGAATCAAAAAGTTCTGCCATACTATTTCCTCCGATCATTAATACAGATCCAGTCGGAAATCACCTTCATCAATGAGTTCGGTCAGATCTTTGTTTGTGGCTGCAATCACGCGGACATCAATTTTCCGCAGACGGTTGTCACCGATCCTGACCACTTCCCTTTCCTGTAACACACGGAGCAGGGATGCCTGTACATTATGTGGCATGTCTCCAATTTCGCACAGTAGCGTTGGTTTGGGCAGCTTTTTCCGCTCTCTTAAAGACGCTCTTTGTCGCTTCACTGCGGCCGACCCACAGTAACTGCTCCCGCTCTTGGGTAGCTGCAGGGCGCAATACTCCTACCGCTACCATAGCAAAACCGTCTTATTCATAACCGCAAGTCCTCCAGCTCCATATCTAAAAGGGTAATCTGCAGCGTATCAGCCGCCTCCGACCGGTGGAAAGAGAGACAGAGTATCGCCATCACGGATTTCATGATCAACTTCCACCGAAATACCATTGACTAAGGTCAGAGCCAGTTCTTCTTTGGGTATATCTAAGTCGCGGGCAACATCTAGTATAGTTGTCCCGGAAGAATAATCGAGTACTTTAACCTTAAAGCGGTTTGTACGCAATGTTGCAAACAGCTTTACTGTTACCTGCACAGGTATCACCTCAATATAATATTACCACACCTATTTACTTCAAACAATCGCCACATGCTGGTACTTATCCGGAGATATCGCCGGGTGTTTTCAGCTTCGCTACAACCCGCTTATAGGGAAAGGAGGGCTTCCCGTAAGGAAAGCCCTCCGCCTACATCTTTACAGCCCTAAGGCTTTCTTCTTCTCTTCGGTGGGAATTCCCTGGGCATCCCAACCGCGAACTTCGTAATACTTGGGCAGCATCTCTTTTAAAGGATGGACATAACCCTTGGTGGGGCCATCAGGCATAGGATCTTCAAGCAAACGCTTCGGCAGAGTGTCGTCTGCTATGCTGTAACCTTCGGCCAGATTAAACATCCGTTCCACGTTAAAGCAGCGTTCTCCTGCTGCCAATACATCCTCAGCTGAATATGCGATGCCGGTGGCTGCGGTCAGCAGGTCGGCGTACTCCTGGGCTCCGATGGCAAACGATGTGAAGAGGCAAATACCAGCGCTGTCAATGGCAGCTGTAATATCCTGGAATATTTTAACCCATTCTGCTTTGCCGTCTATGGCGAACCGATCCAGTTTTTCCGGCACGCCGAGAATCTCAGGAGAAACCATATAGCCGCGGACGTGGCAACCGCCGCGGTTAGCGGTGGCATACTGCAAACCGTGGCCAGCCAGACCGCGGGGGTCATACGCGGGCAGTTCCAGTTTCTTGACAGCCATGGAAAGCTCGGGAGCACCGTACGCTTCGGTGAGGCGGGCGGAACCCATGGCCATTTTGGCACCAAGACCTTCGGTGTCAGCCATCTTCTTTGTCCATTCAACAATTGCTTCAGCATTACCCCAGGTTAAAGCAGGACCAGTTACTTCTTCCGGCTTGATATAGCCGCGCTGAACCAGTTCCATGGCAGCAGCTATGGTAGCACCGGCAGAGATGGTATCCACGCCAATTTCATTACAGACATTGTTGGCTTTAATGATTGCCTTTAGGTCTGAAACGCCACAGTCACTGCCGTAGGCCCAGAGGGTTTCGTATTCCGGACCGCCGCCGCCTTCACCGTCTACTTCGCAGTAACGGCCGCAAGCGATGGGACAACGGAAACAGGGATCCTTCTTCTTCAGATACTTTTCAGCAAGGGCTTCCCCGGAAATTTCTTCTGCCAGGGGGAATACGCCTTCCTGGAAGTTATTGGTGGGGAAAATGCCGCTTTCATTAATGATGTTCACCAGTACGGCTGTACCGTATGCAGGCAAGCCCTGGCCGGTAACACCGTTCTCTTTAATTTTCTTAATCGCATCGCTGACTACTGCTTTAAACTTGTCGGGATCAGCCGCTTCTACCTTCTGACTGCCGCGGACAACAATGGCCTTCAGGTTTTTAGAGCCCATGACGGCACCAACGCCGGAACGGCCGGCAGCACGCCAACGGTCATTGATAATGCATGCAATACGGGAGAGGTTTTCACCGGCAGGGCCGATGTTTAGTACACGGGCTTTCGGATCGCCGAATTCTTCAAGCAGCATGTCGGTCGTTTCATTGCTCTTCTTACCCCAAAGTTTGTCGGCAGGACGGATTTCCACCTCGTCATCTTTGATGGCGATGTAGACAGGCTCCTTTGCTTTGCCTTCCACAATAACCACGTCATAACCGGCGAATTTTAGCTCTGCTCCCCAGAAGCCACCGGAGTTGGAGGATGCAATAACATTGTTCAGTGGTGATTTGGTAACAACCATGTAGCGTCCGCCCGTGGGAGCGGCAGTACCAGTCAGCGGACCTGTTACAAAAAAGAGTTTGTTTTCTTCAGATAGAGCATCGATACCGGCGGGAATTTCATCTGCCAGCATTTTGCCTGCAAGGCCGCGGCCGCCAATGTATGCTTTGGAGAGCTCCGCGGACAGCGCCTCGGTAGCGATGGCTCCCGTGGACAGGTTGACACGTAACACTTTTCCCAATATGGAACTCATAAACACATTCCTCCTGTTCTCTTAATAAGTATGTCTCTATAGCTATATAATGCAAGATATATACCAGCTTGTCAACGTTCCGTTTGCAACAAGCGGATAATCCTGCAGGAATGTTACCAGAACATGAGAACTGCACCAAACTGAAACAGCGCTGTTTTGGCGCTGTCCCATTTTGACACAGTTACTCGTCATCCTGATCATCATTTAACTCAAGCGCCGCCTTTTTAAAATCCCGAATGCCGCGACCCATCGCGCGGCCGATTTCAGGTAGCTGCCTCGGTCCGAATATGATTAAAACCAAGCCGAATATTAACAAAAGTTCCGACATACCCAACCGGCCAAACATAAATATCACACCTTTACCATGTATTTAAGGCATTTTTTATCTTCCCCCATTTAATATAAGAAAAACGCGTTTTATTTTTATAAACAAGAAAAACACTTCTCACGATTTGGAGAAGTGCAGGCTTTGGAGCTTTATTTATTTTGTCTTATTCACTAAAAACGTTTTCTCTATAAACTCAGCCAAGCCGGAGTAATCATTGATTGAGTAGACAGGGACGCCGAGACCTGGATTTATGTCGCTGGCAAATGCCAGCAGATTATCATCTGCTGTGCAGAGGGGTTTATCATGGACAGTGGAGCGAAAGATCTCGATTTTAGGCTTATTATTTCTTTTATACCCTTCAGTAAGAATCAGATCCACGTTGTCAATCTTCGCAATGACCTGATCCATTGTTAATTCCTCGTTCACTTTTTCAATCATTGCCACCTTTTGCGGTGAAGAAATGATAACAATATCAGCACCAGCCTGGGCATGCTTCCAAGTATCTTTACCGGGCTTATCAATATCAAAGCCGTGCACATCGTGCTTAATCGTTGCCACCCGGTAGCCACGCCGTTTTAATTCCGGCAGTATGCCGCAAATTAACGTTGTTTTACCGCTATCCGATTTACCAACGATGGAGACAATCGGTATCTTCAAATTTTCTCCGCCTCCTCAGTTCTTTCCTCAGCAATTTTAACGGCATGAAGGTAATCTTCGGGGTTGTTTACATTAAAAAATGATAACAACTCGGGATCATACACTTTTAATGCATTGGTATCTATCTGCCTGACACGGACGCCGGGAAAAAAATCGATTATTTTATACCAACCGCACTCCAGCAATTCTTCCATGTGCGGCAGGCAGTTTTTAGTATACACCGCGCAAAGAGGTTGGAGGTGCTGGACTTCGCGTGGAATCGTAACATCATATCCCTCACACAATTCACAAAGATAACGAACTAAGTCCGGTTGTACAAACGGCATATCTCCAGCTATTACGAAGTTATAATTAAAAGAGGAAACCCTTAGTCCTGCATGGATTCCCGTTAATGAATTTCGCACCGGACTGGGGAATACGTCCCCGGCAACCTGGACAGGCATGGACAAATAGGCATTGGGATGATCAGTCACGACAATAATCTCAGCAAAAAGGTCCTGTAGTGTGTGAATCAGGCACCCTATCACAGTACTCCCGCCCAGGGGCAACAACAGCTTATTCTCTCCCATACGGGAGCTTCTGCCTCCAGCCAGAATAACTGCGGCCATTTCACCGGGATTCATGCCACCACTCCCTTTTACTGCCACTACAAAAAAGCCGCTCTCTGTATAATATCCCTCTTTCTTCACCACTCGCAAGGAGTAATCCTGCCTGACAATAAATATTATGTTTTATCTAGAAATGCTTCCATTCTGCGCTTTCGCAAACACACCAGGAAGGAAAGAAGGATACTGATCTCATAGAGGAATAGTAACGGTCCAGCCATTAATGTCTGTGAAATAACATCAGGGGGAGTAAGCACGGCTGCGAGAATAAAGATAACTAGAACGGAGTATTTCCGGTTTTTCTTTAAGTAGTCCGGTGTAAGCAGACCTATCCCCGTAAGGACCACCACCAGCAGGGGAAGCTGGAAAACTAAGCCTAAAGGAATTACAATTCCAAGAACAAAGGAAACATAGCTTCCGACAGAAATCAATGCAACCAGCCTACCATCACTAAAACCAGTAAAAAAGACATATGTCATAGGTACCATAACGCGGTACGCAAACAGGATCCCCAGGAAAAAGAGCAAAAAAGCAGCAGGGAAACCGAATTTGATATATCTTTTTTCTTCGCTGGTTAACCCAGGCATAGTAAACAATGCAATTTGATAAAGTGTGACCGGAAGAGCGAAAGTAATGCCGATTACCACAGCTAACCGAACGTGTGTAAAAAATGCCTCATCACTTTCCTTTTTTCCAAAGATGTGCATCTCATCAACCCTGCCTGTTTATCATTTACTTCCAGAGTAAGAAAAACAAACCCACCTGCTATTATCCCACATCCTATCTCTATTATTGAAAGATATCTCTTGATATCTCCGTTATTCTTAGAATTACGAAAAACTTTATTAAAGCCTAAATCTTTTCAAATAAAGAAATAATTAACAGTAGCAGTGGTTGTGGTAATGTGGTCAACGCTTTTGCGTTGTCCAAGCAGTTGTGGAGTCTGTGGGTAACTCTCTTGAGTTATCCATCAGAATCCATAGCTGCGGCATTTCCACAGCCTATTCTAAAATAATTCGCCAAATAATTCCGACTTAAGTTAACATATAGAGGTTTACACGCCGATCTCATCCCTAAACTCACCCTATCATGTCTCGCTGGGTCTATGCCCTTACATTCCTTCGTACGGTTTTAAGGATAAAAGCGGAGATAGCTTTAAGCTTAGATACTGCCTCAGTGGGCTAATGGATGTGATCTCCTTATCTCCGCTTTATCGGCTTGATAGACTCTTTACGCAACTTGCTTTATTTGGTTCTTTCTGTACTCGCCTAAGACTAATTCTGCCTTGTATTCGGTCTGCTTTTTGACCAAGTTGTAGATTATGGACACAATCTTTTTTGAAATAACGACAAGGGCTTGTTTTTTCTTCAGAGGGTTGTCAGGCCGTGTCTTTAAGTACTGATACAATTCTTTCATTTCCGGATTTTTGGCTACCATCGTCCTGGCCATTTGGTATAACACACTTCTTAAGTTTTTACGGCCTCGTTTTGATATGATGGTCCCACTTTTATTTTTGCCCGAGCTGTCCTCTACTAAATTGTAGCCGGCCATTTTGCTGATTTGGCGGGGATGAGCAAATCTCATAGGATCTCCTATCTCACCTAGAAAACTGGCTGCTGTTACAACACCGATCCCTGGGATCCCAAGGATAATTTCCTTTATCCCTGTCTCATCCAGTGCCAGTTCCATGGCTTTTTCAATTTGCTCCAGCTGTCCAGTTAATAGCTCTAATTCTTCAATCATTAGCTCCAGTTTTAATTTGGCTGCTCTGAGTCCGTAATTGACACCTATGGAGGTTTGAGCTACATCTATTAGCTGTTGTGCCTTTTTTAAACCAACGGTCTTTACAACAGCCTTCCGAATCTCTACAAGGACTCCATCTACGCCCAGCTCAAGGATCAGGGAGGGAAAGGGGCAGCTTTTTAAAATTTGTATCGAAGCCTTCCCTTTGAGTGGGTTTTTAAATACGGTTACGATTTCGGGAAAATATTCATCCAATACGGTTGTTATGGTATTTTTCAGAGCATTGTGCCGCTTCATTAGGCTTACTCTGGCGTTGGACAAGCCTCTTAATTCTGCAAAAACGTCATGAGGCATGTATACCTCATAGTACCGGCCATCGCGAACCAACCTTGCTATTGTTATGGCATCTTTTTTATCACTTTTTGTAGGACTGTTATCATCAAGTTCCTTCGCACGTTTCGTATGAAACGGGTTAATCATCACCACTGTTATTCCGCGCAAAATTAAGTAGTTTGCGAGAGGTTTCCAGTAATGACCTGTCGGTTCCATTCCCATAATAATTTTATCCAGTTTCTTGAACTTGCATATCGCTTCTATGCTTGCTAAAATACTATCAAAGCCTTCTTTGTCGTTATTGAATTTCAAGGCTTTGCCTATCTCCAATCCACGGTAATCTGTAAACCTTGCCCAATGCACATTCTTTGCAATATCTACACCAACAATTAATGTGCTTGTCGTTATGGCTTCAAGTTTTTGAGTGTTGTTCATCTTGTAACCTCCGGATTTATGATTTTTGTGCGTTTGCAGAGCACACATTTATCATACCTGGAGGTTATTTATTTTTCAAAGTTCATTTTCACGTATTACAGGAATGCTTTAATAAAGATATTCACGTTGTTCCAGAACAATTGCTTTAGAATAAACGACACTCATCTTGTCTGAATTAAAAAAGCCTTTGGATACTATCCAAAAGCTTTTCGAGCTTTATTTTTCTGCTATTAGCCACTTTTTGATTTCTTCTTTTCCGGGAACCCGGCCGTACACTTTTGTATTCCCGTTAATAATTAAAGCGGGAACTCCGGGGACATTAAATGTGTCAATTAGAGCAGGATCGCTGATGCTGTTCAGCTCAGCAGCGATATCAAGTTCCGACAGGGCATTAAATACCTCTTTCTCCAAGGCCTGGCAATTATAACAACCCCGACCTAAGATGACAACTTTCATATCGTCACTTCTTTCTGAGAAATTTTAATTTACTTCCGGTTGCTGGCGGGAAAAAGGAGAACAGGGCGGATGGAGTCACGAATGACATTTTCTGCCGTGCTCCCCACAAAAAGCTCCCGAATGCTCCCTGCTCCCCGGGTAGCCATCATTACCAGCGAAACATTATCTTCTTCCGCAATTTCGGCGATTTTTCTTGCAGGCATACCGATGCGGACACGAATTTCTGTTTTAACACCGGCGTCCTCCAGGTTTTGGCGCAACGCCGTCAAACGGTCAAACGCCTCATCTTTTTGCTTCTCCACGACTTCTTCCGTATTTCCCTTATCGACCACATGAATCAGCACCGCTTCTTCAACCCGTCCGGCCAACTTGTTAATAAAGAGGCTGTAAACACGGAGAGAATCCTCGGAAAAATCTATCGGCAAAAGTACCCGCCGGAATTTTTTTGTGCAAACTGCAACACATTTGTTGTTCTCCATTAAAAACTTCTCGATGAGAACCGGATTGCGGCTGGTGCGGATTAAATCCCAGACAGTGCTGCCGAGAAAGATGTCGCGAATTCTGTTCTCTCCTTTTGCCCCCACCAGGATCAGATCCGCTTGCTCTTTTACAGCAATGTCATTTATCTCGTGGGCGGGCAAACCTACCCGAACGATGGATCTGGCGCTTATACCGCGGGACTCCAATTCAGCTTTCTTCACATCCAAGGCTTCCCGTGCCTGATCCTGGGAACGTCCGCCTGACATCAAAGGAGCAATATGGACAATCAGAACCTCTTCCATCCCCAGTTCTTTCAGTTCATCCACACAGTTCCAAAGCTGCTCAGCGCAATGCGAAAAATCGGTTGCCAACAGAATTTTTTTAAACATCTTTACACCTCCGTACGCATCTTTGGGTAAATTCATATTTTTAAGTTCTTCCTTGTTTGCAAGCCGCCCGGACAAGACTACATTACCGTTTTCAATTATATAATCCCGTGCCTCAGGCAAAACAACCAGTCTATCCATAATCGTCCCCCCTGAAATTGTGTTTGCTTATTTTTCACCGAGCACACAGATTTCAGGGAGGGAGCGGTACTGTTCGTTAAAATCCAACCCGTAGCCAACAACAAATTCATCGGGAATCCGGAAGCCGCAATAGTCGGGCTGAATATCGACCTTACGCCGTTCCGGCTTGTCCAGCAGAGTAACAATTTTCATGGAAGCAGGTTGCCGTGACAGCAGATTCTCCTCCAGATATTTTAAGGTCAGGCCGCTGTCAATGATGTCCTCGACAATGAGACAGTGCTTATTTTCAATACTGCAGTCCAAATCCTTTAATATTCTGACGACCCCAGAAGACTCGGTAGACGCGCCATAGGATGAAACCGCCATAAAATCAATTTCTAAGGGCATGTCCAAATGACGCATCAAATCAGAGAGAAAAATAACGGCGCCTTTAAGAACACATATCAAAAGAAGTTCTTTACCCTGGTAATCCTTACTGATCTGGGAACCAAGCTCAGCAATCTTCTTTTCTATTGCTGCTTTATCAAGTAAAACCTTTTCTACATATTTATCTGTCATAATCCCCATCCTTTTCTGTTTTTTGATGCAATTTCAAATGAAGAACCTCTTCTGTGGCCGCGGTGACCCGAAAAGGGTGGGCAATTTCCACACCACCAAGCCAGGCTACATGTTTACCGCTCAGTACCAGGGGAACACTGTTCCTCTGCGCCAGCGGCACCTTCTTATCTATTAGTATGTCCTTGACTTTGCGGGTTCCACCGCACCCTAACGGTTCCATCCTGTCCCCCGGCAGACGCGGCCTTACACACAGAGGGCGTTCGAGTAAAGCCCAGTCAAGATAAGCTTGATTTCTGTCCGTCAACGGCAATGTAACGTCCCTTCTGGAAATAATTTGGGCTTCAATAACGGCACTACCTGGCAATACAGTCCGTCCCGGGACCGACAGTTCAACGGGGTTAAAGGATAAAGAATGATTATCATGGGCAACCCGGCTAAGTCGAAGCTCCGAGTAACGCCTGACGGCCGTAATGCCGCCAGGCAAGGAGATGCGAGCCGACGGGGACGGGTTGCGTGCCAGCGATAAAAGTTGCTTAGCATGGACGACGGAGGCCCGCTCGATGCCAGAGGACCACATGCTCATACGCAGTAGCCGGAGTTGCAGAGCCGGGGATAAACGGAGGAGTTTCATTACATCTAAATTTACTTCGCCGTCATGATTGCTACTTGCCACATCGTGGTAAATGTCTCTGACAAAACGATGCAATAGCTCCCTGTCCATTATCAATAAATCCGCACTTTTAGCAAGGGATGTGCGCACATGTCCGCCAAATTCCTTTTCTAAAAATGGAAGCAGATGTAACCGAACGCGATTACGCAGATAGTGATCATATTCCTCATTGGACGGGTCCATGACTGGCTTTAATTTATGTATGCGACAGTACTCCTCAATTTCATCCCGACTGACAGCAAAGAAGGGCCGGGCAACCGTAAGCGTGTCGGCCATTTTACGCTCCACCGGGATTCCCGCCAGTCCGTCAAGCCCGCTACCATGCAGCATTCGTAGCAAGAGTGTTTCCACCCGGTCGTCACGGTGATGGGCAGTGGCAACTCGGGTTGCACCGACCCGCCGGGCGGTTATACGGATTACGGCATAGCGGGCGCGCCGTGCTGCATCCTGAACAGAATATCCGCCTTTTTGCTTCAGTCCCCGTACGTCCACACTGCAGACAGTGACAGGCACCCCCAGCTTACAGCCCTGCTTCTTCACGAAGAGTGCTTCAGACGCTGACTCCGGTCTCAACCTGTGATTAATGTGAATCACATGCAGAGTAATATTCAGTGCTGCTGCAATATCATGCATTACGTGCAGCAAGCAAAGAGAATCCGGTCCGCCGGAAACAGCAAGAAGGACTTTCTCTCCTGGAGGAAACATGTTATATGTTTTAATTGTTTGCAAAACCTTATTTTTCATGACATCCCTCTCAAAGTATTACCTGTATTGTTCTTCTCGACCGTCAGGGAAATTCCTGCCAGAAAGAAAAACGCTTCGATCATTTAAAAAAGCACACAGCGATTGAACTGCGTGCTTATTTCTTGGTTGGCATGGTGATAACGGAACTGCCGTCTCGAAGAGTCTTCTTCACAGTTGGTTAGCCTGTGGCAAAATCACGGACTTTATACTTTAGTCGTTTTACACTACAGACTAAAACAGTGATATCATCCCGCAATTCAGCCGAACCATTGAATACATTGGCCTGGTGGATGATTTCGTCTGCCAGCACTTGGGGATGGCTTGGCACATGACCGGCCAGATAGCTTTTCAGCCAACCCGGGTTTGAAGGATGCACATCAAAAATTCCGTCTGTAACCATTACCAACAGCGTATCGTCGTCCAGTCCGACACGCACTTGTTTCACTTCAACTTCATTCAGGATACCCAGAGGTACAGAGGGGCTGCGGATCTCGCGGACCCGCCCCTGGGAGCGCATAAAGCTGGGTGCGGCGCCAATCTTAATAAATTCTGCTTCTCCTTTTTCCGTATCCACTAAAAGTGCGTCCAACGTGGCAAATATCTCATCCTGAGAGCGCAGTTGCAGTATGGTATTTACAGTACGAACAATGGGCTCCCGTCTAAATCCGGCAAGAAGCAATTGTTCAACCAATTGTACAGCAGAACTGCTCTCCTGGTAAGCTCTGGGCCCGTTGCCCATGCCATCGCTTATGAGGAACGCCTGCTTTCCGTCCCTCAGTTCCAGGTAACTATAATAATCGCCGCAAACTTCCTCCGCGCCTTTGGCGGCCTGAGCAACCCCTATTTCCACATGAAAGTACTGGTTTTTTACTCGTTTTAACTGTTCCGGCACACCTTCTCTGACTTCTTTGGAAAGGTCCAGCATAATCTGTGACAGTCCTGATAACTGCAATGTAACCAACTGGCGATTATCCTCCAATCTTTTATGCCAGGAATCATTGACCTCATCCAGTTCCCTGACAAAACTCAGTGTCGCCAGAAAATCGTCTTTTTTCCGGCAATACTTTTGAAAAAATTCAGGGCTGCGGATTTCCTTGATATTCTGACCATTGTTTAGATCAGCTAAGACACGAAGCATAGAGTTATACGTGCGATGAAGATCTTTTTCCCAACAGCGTCTGCGGGAAGGACAAAACTTACAGACTCGCTCTGCCACTGTTTCCACCAGCGCAGCCAGTGAAACATCTTTTTCCTTTTCCAATGTTCCTGCCTGCTGGAACGCTTCGGCAAGTTCCTTAAAAACCAGGGCATAGTCTTTTATTCTTCCCGCTGTTACATCACGTACCCGCTTCCCTTCATCCTCCTGTTCTCTTTTTAAAAAAGGAGCCAGGGCCTGTACACGCATGGGGAACACAGGCCCCAGGAGGAAAAAGAGTATCGCCACGGTTGTGACTGATGTTTCCACAGGGATTGTCTCCCACCCGGTCAGATAAAGGGAGAGAGCCGAAGCACCGAACAGAAAACCTAGCGCAATGGCAAAACGTCCGTATGGACGGAATAAGCCGGATAAAAATCCGGCAAACGTCAGAATACTTAACCACGCTAACCCGCCTCCCTGTACTCCCAGGAAAAAACCTAGCAGAGCACCGGTGGCGGCAGCCATGCCAGGCCCAAATAAAAAAGACGCCCAAAGCACAATGACACGGGCAATTCCCCCTGCCGTCAGGGAAAGATATGCACCTCCCTGAACAAGGGACAGGAGAAGTAGGCCTGCAAAGATTATCCAGGATGTAATCGCTTCGAGATGCTTGTCCGGGCTGAGCACAGCAAACGGTCTTTTAAATACCTGGAGAAATACGGCAACGGCCAGCATCGCCAGTGAAATCTCAAAAAAGAGCAGAAAAAAGTCATAGGTATGTAGCAAACCAAGCCACATACGGGGTATCATACCAATCAGCAGAGCTAGTCCTACCAGCGGGACAACAGGTAACCAGGACATCCGCTGATAATTTCGTGCCAGGTAATATACCATCATTGAAATCAGAAGGCTGCCAACGTAATATGGTGACCCCGTTGTGGCAGCAGACAACATGACTACTGCGCCGTAAAGGGACATCCTTCTTTTTTCATCCCGGCCCGCCACTGCCCAAAACGCAAAACCAAACGGCGCTAACTCCCCCAACAGATGCAATCTGGTTAACAACAAGAGTGCTGTGACCGTCCCCAGTGACTCCCGGGATAAAAGGTCTGTGGGGATTTTTATGCTGTGTGCCTTGCTTCTTTTCTCCGCGAGAGATTCTCTTTGTCGATAAACTCTCTGATATGGCTGTACAGCGGTACTGTTTTCCGGCATATAGACCCCCCTTTATGGAGCTATCACTCCCCATATTATAAATGCTTGTCCAATTATTTTTTGTCGTTGTACCGGACAAAGGCAATAAAATTTTTCGACAAATTTTAAAGCGTTTGCTTTATGCGAATCAGCATTGCCAGTTCGGTATCTAAGGCCACTTTTGTATAGCCAATTTGCACAATAACACCGGAACTACGGCGCAGCAATAGAAATGTTGTCCCCGGAATAATGCCGAGGCTCATCATTTTTCCAAGAATTCTGCGGTCAGTGGATGATATTTCTACAATTATCCCCCGGGTATTTTCTTTGCATTGATTGAGTGTAATCATATTTTTCATAAAAACCTCGCAAAATCATAGTTGTGGCCAGGAAACTAGCATGTTTATCACTATACCTGCAATAACGGCTATCATGGCTACGGCGGCAACGATTACGGCAGAAACTGCTAACCCCCGCTCCCTGATCATAACAGCCAACTGAGCGAGGCATGGCAGAAAAAGAGTGAGGACAACTGCAGCAACTAAAAGTTGTCCGCCACTAACTGTACCACTCCGATAAAGATCATACAGGCCGGCCGCACCGTAATCCCGTCGGAAAAAGCCGTACAAGAATACCATATTTAGAGAAGGTGGCAGGCCCATTAACTGAAGTACGGGCGTAAGCTTTACTGACAGGACGTCTAAAAGACCTGTTGCCCCCAGCAGCCATAAAAGGATACTAACCAAGATAAAAACCGGAATAATTTCGGCAAAATACCACCGCATACGAGCCAGTGTCTTCTGTGTTACCGCTGCTATTGTAGGCAGGCGCAAAGGGGGCAGTTCCATAAAAAACGGAGCGCGCTTGCCCGGCAAAAGGATATTCAGCAATGCTCCCATGATTAAAAATACTGTGCCCACAATGCAAATCCAGTAAAAAAGATAGCGCGGCTCTGATGCCAGAATGGCCATAATCAACCCCAGTTGTGCTGAACAGGGGATAGCCAGTGCCAGTAAAAAGGTGACGATTATCCGCTCCCGGGAGCTTTCCAGCGTTCTTGTTACCAGAACTGCCATCGTACCGCACCCGAACCCCAATGTTAAAGGTATTACAGCCCGTCCGTTGAGGCCGACTTTTTCCATCCAGCCATCGGCAAGAAATGCCAGTCTGGGTAGATAACCGCTGTCCTCCAGTATGGCAAAGACAAAGAAATAGGTGCCGACAATGGGTAGAATAATACCAAAGGCATAGCGCAAACCCAAAGTCATAATGCCGAAGTCTCCGGCAAGCAGTTGACGCAACGCAAGCCATGGGATATACATATCTGTCCATCGTTCCATCAGCGGAACCAGTAACTGTCCAAAAAGCGTTCCTTCCAGTACGTCGACTAAATACCCGGCGCCGAAACGTCCCACAATTAAATATAATCCCACATAAAGAATAAGGGCCATGGACATCAACCCGCCAACCGGATGCAGTACCAGCTTTTCCAGTCCCTTAAGGGAATCGGGTGTACCCTTAAGAAACACTCCATCAAGGATTTTCCCCGCTTCCCGATGGTTTTCCAGCGAATTACCGGTAAAGGCGGAAACCCTGTTTCTCTTTTTTTTCTCAGTCCCTAAACGGGTACACACCATACTGTTAATTTCTTTTTTTAATAAGGCAATACCCCTTCCCTCGGCAAAAGCAGCTCCCAGCACAGGAATACCAAGCCTACGGCTTAGCTCTTTATGTAAAATTCGAACACGCAGTTTCTCAGCTTCGTCCATCATATTTAGCACTAAAATCACGGGAAACCCGCTTTTTAACAACTCCAGCGTCAAAGGTAGCATTCTGGGAAGATTTTTAGCGTCCACGATGTGAATAACCAAATCCGGGGGGGTTTCCAGCAACAGCCGCCCGGTAACAGCTTCTTCTTCTGTAACCGGTGTAAGGCTGTACATGCCGGGTGTGTCTACAATTTCAACGACCTTACCGTTTATATTTGCGGTGCCGCGGAAGATTTCCACAGTGGTTCCAGGATAGTTTGATACCGTCACATACTTACGCGTCAAATGGTAAAAAAGCGCACTTTTGCCTACATTGGGATTACCGACCAAGACAACAGTTTTCATAGTCCCACCCCGCTCATTGATAAATATGCAAAAAGAAGCACCGTGTTGCAGAAAAGATTTTCCGCATAGACGGTGCTTCCCTCGTACACAATATGTGTGAGAAAGGAGACGAAAAAATGTTTCTGATTGCTTTGCTGCTCGCGTTTATCGCTGGTATCTCCATGGCTGTCCAAGGATCTCTTAATGCCGGACTTGGTAAAATAATCGGCCTGTTGGAAGCCACATTTACAGTACACGTTATCGGTACGGTGGCCATTTTTTTTGCCCTTTTTCTACTTCGGCTGGGCAAGGGAAATTTGGGTGAAATTCCCAATGCACCGTGGTACCTTTATTTAGGCGGCCTGATTAGTGTTGTAATCATTTACGCAGTTTTAAGCAGTATCGCCACAGTGGGCGTGGCAACGGCAACGACCGCTATCATTGTCGGGCAAGTCGGCACTGCTCTGCTCATCGATCACCTGGGTTGTTTCGGACTGGAGCGAATTCCCTTTACCTGGCTGAAAGCTGTGGGTGTACTCTTTTTAGCACTAGGGGCTAAGTTCATGTTAATGAAATAAGTGAACAGATGAGACCGGTAAGGATGTCACCTTCAGATACAGTGAAGGATGGTGCGCGAAAATGGGACAGGATCTCTTTGACTACCAGCGCCCCTGCAGGTAAGATATCTGCGCGGGCCGGTTGCACACCGGCAATTTGGCTTCTTTCGTTTAATGGAACAGCAAGAAGTCGCTGTAATTGAGCCGATACCATCTGTGCCGTTAATATTCTGCCATGGACTTGCTTTGCGTCATACCTGGTCATTTTCATTTCCATCGCAGCAAGGCTGGTTACCGTACCACCGATGCCGACAACCGGTATCCCCCTAAGTGTAAAGCTAGACAGTAGCTCCGCCGAATGCTGGCGAATGCATTGAAGCTCTTCTGCCAATGGCGGGTCGTGTCGGATAAACATTTCTGTCAAATATACGGCCCCCAGTTTTAGACTGGCGAAACACAGATTCCCGTCCTCTGGCCAAATCAACTCACATGACCCGCCGCCCAGATCAAAAACCAGCACTTCGGTGGGCAGGCGTAAACTGCTGGCTGCACCTTCATAACTTAAGCGCGCCTCTTCATCAGGCAAAAGGATATCCACATATGCTCCCGCTTGCCGGGCGAGAGTCCGGGCAAATGATTGTCCGTCTGATGCCTCGCGCATAGCGCTTGTACCTGCTACCCTGAGTTTTTGTGCTCCTAAAGACCGGGCAAGGGCAGTACATTCCATGACTGCTGCAACAGTGGCTTCTTTACCGGGCTTGGAAAGACAGCCGCTCTGCATTAAGCCAGCTCCCAACCTGGTAGTTGTAAGTACTCTTTTTATCGGATTTATACCGGTTTCTGATATCTCAGCTACCAGCAGGCGTACCGAATTGGTACCGATATCGATGGCCGCTAAACGCATCATTTTACCCCCTGAAATAGAACAAGTATCCTGCAGGATACTTGTTTGGCTTTTATTATGAGATTAATTACATTACTTTAAACGGCGAACCTCTGCCTCCACGCTTCGACTCTGTGTTACGGCGAAGATCCTGAAGTCTCTCATCACTGTCTTTCATAAACTTATTCAGCTTATCCTCAAAGGACAAACGGGGGACTCTGCTGTGGGACCCGCGGTCACCGCTGCTGTTGGCCTGCTTAATAGAAAGGCCAATTTTACCTTTTCCATCAATGGAGAGGATTTTTACTTTGACTTTATCCTTTTTCTGCAGATGCTCGTTAATATCCTTAACATAGGTATCTGCAACTTCGGAAATGTGCACAAGGCCGGTTTCCCCATTGGAAAGTAGGATAAAGGCTCCAAAATGGGTGATTCCCGTGACCACCCCTTCAACAATGGCTCCCACCACTAAAGACATTAGAAAAAAATTCCCCCTTAAAGATTACTATCTAAACCTATTATACCGGGTTTAACTCGTTTGTCAAGAATATGCTTTACTTTACCGTTGATTCACAGGCGGATTGTCCGCTTCCTGGAAATAAAACAGCAATTCGCCGGGACGAACCATTCCCAGTTCCTGCCGCGCCATTTGCTCTACATAGGAAGTTGAATGAAGCTTCTCAATTTCCTTTAGCATTTCTTCATTCTGCAAGCGGACGGCCTGAATGTCCGCTTCGATAGATTGCAGAGAGTGGCGCAATTGAACAAGACGACTGTACTGGCCAATAAACAGCGCAGAAAAATAAATGACTGCTAAAACAGCCAAAACAGGCATCAGGCGAAAACGCGGTAAACGCGGCACCTTTTTCGCTGCCGGTAAATATGTTATTTTTTCCTTTCTGCGCGCAGGCAATTGGCCCATACAATTTCTCCCCACATAGAGTAAAACATAATTATGTTTCGCGCAGACTGAACACTATTCCTTCTTTTTCCTATAAAAGATTGCTTTAATTTTATGGCTACCTTTTCTTATTCTTCTTAAAAACCCCCGAAAAAGCCGTTTACAGAATGACCATACAACCAGAACTCGTTTTGTAATCCAAACGAACGGACGTATAATCGTACGGACAATCAGGCACATGTACAACATAATTCGTTGCAACAGTCTGTAACAGGGCTTACTTAGCACAATTGCATAAATTACAGCTCCAAACCCTAAACCGATAAACACATATGCCCGTACCTCTCCCCAACTACTGGATAATAATACAATGAATGTAATCACCGTTATCAAAATCCAGAAAAACAGATCATAAAAAAAGAGTGCCCGACGAGATGGGCGAAATGTACCCCGTATCACTCTGAGCACATCATAAGCCAGGCCTATAAACATTCCAAGAGCAATAGTCACCGCAAACGCTACAACCTGATATGTGACAAAGGTCTCCTGCACTGTCGGCCTCCTAATTGATCATTCTTATTTAAACAGACGTTCAAAAATACCTTTGCCCCGGTCCCGGAACCTTTTATCATCGGAGTAAGCCAGTTCTAAAACCAACCCTTCGATGGACAGTTCGCCCTTTTCCAGATTTAACTGTTTAATATGCAACTCTTCTCCGCGAACAGCAAGCAAACCCTGTTCTGTTTCTAAAATCACTTCTTCATCATCAAAGCTGTCCACATGCAGGACACCGGTGATATCCATGGTTTCCCGGTTATTAATTACCAGTCTGTGCTGACTTTGTGGTTTGCCGTATGTATGGTCCATTGTCATTTTACATTCCTCCTTGGATAATGCGCCCTCTTAATCCATAAATATGAAGTGGACAAGAATTTATGCAAAAAAGTTTTATCTAAAGGTTAAACACAGTATCCATATAAAAAATTAAAAGGAGAGACCGTTTTTTAATAAAACAGTCTCTCCTTTTGATGTATGCCACTACACTAGTCCCAGAGTTTAACGATATTTACATTACGGTAATAGTAGTTCACTATATCTTCTGCGCTTCTCCCTTCCTCGGCCAGGGCATTGGCACCCCACTGGCACATCCCTACGCCGTGCCCGAAACCGCTTCCGCTCATAACCAGACGGTTTCCTTCTATGCCGATCCTGTTCACAAACGTGGAGCGCATCACCGTACTATCCAGGCCGAGACGCATTTGCGGACCCGTAAGCTCCACGTCGTTGACACGGAAGCGGGTAACTCTGCCCGAGGGGCCCTTTTGATTAATCTCCACACTTGTAATGTTTCCGGGATCCTGTCCTGTCGCCTGTCTCACCACACTGCGAACCTGTGATAACGGAAAGCCAGCCTGCCAGTCTTTTTGATCTTCGGGAATCACAGGGTCAGCCGGACTGTCCACAATTTGAATATACGGCGGGTTTGGTCCACGAAAATCCAGTCCCTCCCTGGCCAAAGCTGTGCGCGGTCCAGCGTAAGCATGGAACCAACCTCGGATAAATTGACCACCATGAACGGCTACCTGGCCTCTGGTCGCTTCTACCGCTTCCCGCACATTGTCGTTAATCCGGGCAGCGTCATACGCCTGAAATTCCTTGATATCTGTGGATGCATGGGCATTGCGTGCCGGCACACCGCCGTTCTCAGCAATTTTCTGCAGTGTGAAGCTACGGGCAATAATCGCCTGGGCAGCCAACGCTTCCCGTGGCCATGTGGGCTCCATTTCCGCCGCAACGACTCCCATTAAATATTCTTCCATTTTCATAGTACGAACCTGATTTTGCTCTGCGATAAACACCCTAAGTTCCGGTTCCACATCTGGCCCCTGATTTATGGGTGCGGGAATGGTAGGTTCAGTAGCTGTTCTCTCCCTTAGACGCCGGAATTGCTCGGGAAGCGGCGTAAGCTCCGGCGCACGGCGTAACAGCGCACAGCCTGACGTGAATAACACGGTTAGCAGTAATGTAATGATCAACAACTTTCGTTTCTTCATCTTTTTCCTCCTTCTTAATTCCATCCCCTTTAGTATTCGGAGGAACAAAGAAAATATTATGTTTGGACATAAAAAAATTAGGCCTTCGCGAAAGGCCTAATGGTCATCATCTTTTTTTGCTTTACTTAACGTTATCTTTTAAAGCTTTGCCGGCTTTAAAAACAGGAACTTTTACTGCCGGAATCTTAATCGTGTCGCCGGTAGCCGGGTTGCGGCCTTCACGGGCTTTACGGTCGCGAACATCAAATGTCCCGAAACCTATTACCTGGACTTTATCACCTTTGGCCAGTGCTTCACCAATTCCGTCAAATACCGCGTTTACCACTTTTTCTGTGTCTTTTTTTGTCAAACCTGCTTTTTCTGCTACAACACTGATGAGTTCAGATTTGTTCACAAAATTCCCTCCTATTACCATAATTTAATAACCTAGAATACTTTTAGCATATTCTCTAAAATTTACGTAATTCCTGCTAATTTTAAAGGTTTTTTCAACCTTTTTACTGCTTTTTGGCCTCTTCCCACCATTCGTCAAGTTTCGACAAGGAGTATCCGGAAATTCCTCTCCCTTCTGCCTCGGCCATTTGTTCCACATAACGGAGGCGTTTGTAGAATTTTTCTGTACTACCCGCCAGTGCCTGCTCCGCATCAACTTTGAGGAAACGAGAAACATTTACTGCTGCAAAGAGTAAATCTCCGAATTCTTCCACTATTTTTGCCTGATCCTGTTGATTATATGCATCTATTAACTCTTTTAACTCCTCATCCACCTTTTGCCATGCACCTTTGTCATCAGGCCAGTCAAAACCGGCACTGGATGCCTGCCTTTGTAATTTTTGCGCCCTCAGTAAAGCAGGGAGGTAATTCTCCAGGGTAAACAGGGAAGTCCGTTCTGTTTTTTCATCTTTTTTGATTTGCTGCCAGCTTTTCATTACATCCCCCGCAGTTGTGGCCGAAGCAGAACCAAATACGTGGGGGTGACGCCTGATTAATTTTTCCGTGATACCATCCACGGCATCATAAAACGTAAACGTTCCGTTTTCTGACGCGATCTGACAGTGAAAAACCACTTGAAGAAGAAGATCTCCCAACTCTTCACACAGATCCTTGGCTGAACCGCTGTTAATCGCACCCAGAACTTCATACGCTTCTTCCAATAAGTACGGTTTAAGGGTATGGTGGTCCTGCTCCCGATCCCAGGGGCAACCCTCTTCGCCGCGGAGACGGCGCATGACGCGCAGGAAATCTGTAATGCCACGCGGGACAACAGGCGGTAAATAGAATGTGGTCAGGTGGTCGATAAACGGTATGCGGTCCATCTTGTAAAGGGGGACCGTCACTGTTTTTTTCCCGGAAAAAAGCCCGGCACCGCGAATAGCGGTGACAGGGTGGTCATCTGGATATATTGAACCAAGCTCCAGCTTAACCCGTGATGCTATGAAACTGTTATATGCCTGCATAATAAGAAGATGTTTTTCAGGGTAATCAAGTAGCTTGTCCTGCTGCAGGGCGTCAACGACTGCTACTTCTTCATCACGCGGCAGACAAATCTCCGCAGCCATCGCCTCCATAAAGGAGACAGAAGGAATAATCCGACAACGGATCCCAGCAGCAGGAGCTTTTTTTAGAATAATTTCCACTGCTTTCTCAGCAAACAGCGGACTACCCGGAACGGCATAGGCAACGGGGCCTTTCTTTCGTGCGGCGTTCATGACGAGATAAGCGATTTTTTGATATGTCTCGTCAAATGTACTGGACTTTTCATAAACAAAATCTAATGCTGTATATCGGATTTGATAACGTGTAAGCAATTGCAATCCCGGATGCCTTGCAGTACGCAGATAAACCGATTTTACACGTTTTAAAGTCTTTAATGCCCGTAATGTCAGCGCCTGGGGGTCCCCTGGACCGAGTCCGACCAAATATATTGTGCTCATTGGTTTCATCCCCTCAGTAAGTGAAGTTTTGCGGCAAGACGCGCCATTTTGCGTCCTATTTTAGGCACAGCCTCCAGGTCTTCCCTTTGCACGACGCCTAACAAAAAGAGTAACAATACGTAGACAGCGGCACCCACTGTGATTGCGGAAAGTGTGGCAATCGCGTTTGCCCTGGACGGGCCGTAGGCTATAAGCATAATTTCCAGTTGTTTATAAACATATATCACCAGAGCCGCCATGCCCGTAGAAGCCAGTAAAGGCTTAATGATTGTCTCCATGGGCCGTAAGGACGTTCCGGTAAGGGTCTGTACCTTATAGACATTCATAATGGCTGCAACACCAAAGCCAATCACAGTCGCCAGTGCCGCGCCGCGGATATGCACATCCGGCAGTGATGTCAGCGTCCAGGTTAATACAGTTTTAACGGCTGCTCCGTATAGCAGGCTGATGACAGGATCCATCGTTTTGCCCAGCCCCTGAAGTATTCCGGACGTTGTTTGATAAAGAGTGAGAAAAAGGACACTAAAAGACAAAACGGCCAAAACTAAACCCGCTTCCGCGTTTTGAAAAAGCAGGACAGTAATCGGTTCTGCCAATAGATATAATCCTGCAGCAGATGGAAGTGCGAGCAACATAGTCATCCGTATTGCCATATAAGAGCGTTCCTGAATCAGCCGCATCCTCTGCAGCGCCAGCGCTTCGGAGATAGCGGGCACCAGTGAGATCGCCAGTGCTACCGTAATTATAGTGGGAATATGGACAAGAGGGCCAGCCATCCCCGTCAACTGTCCGTATAGCGCAGTTGCACGCCCCGTTTCAAAACCGGCCATATGTAATCTTTGCGGAACGATGGAAAGATCAACAATGTTAATAACCGGCATCACCAAACTGCCTAATGTTATGGGAATAGATAAGGCAAAAATGTTGTAGGCGATGGTAGTATTATGATCCGGGTCTTTGTGGCGTTGACGGCTAAGCCTGGAAAAAAAATCTTTCTTTTGTTTTTGCCAAATTACAAGCAAAATCAACAGGCCGGTAAATGCTCCGGCTGCCGCCCCAAAGCTGGCGCCGGCTGCGGCGTATTCCAGGCCTCTGGGAAGGAGAATTAACACCAATATGAGGGCAACGACTACCCGGCCAACCTGTTCCGCAATCTGTGAAAGTGCGGTAGGAAGCATTTGCTGCTGCCCCTGAAAGAACCCGCGATAAGCAGACATGAGAGTTACCAGAAAGATTGCCGGGGAGATACTAACCAGGGGTAAATACGCACGGGGATCCTGAACCACAGTCCGGGCGAACAGCCCTGCTCCCAGATAGAGAAGCACGGAAATGAAAAGCCCCGATATGGCCAAAATGGCCAAGGCAACATGAAATACCCGTAACGCCCCACGATAATTACCTTTTGCCATATTCTCAGCAACCAGCTTTGAAATAGCAATAGGAATGCCTGCTGTAGAGACAGCCAGCAATGTCGTGTAAATCGGATAGGCCATCTGGAACAACCCAATACCTTCATCGGCAATCAGCATTGCTAAGACAATGCGAAACAGTGCGCCGATTAAACGAACGGAAATGCCGGCCAGCGTTAATATGGCCGCTCCTTTAACAAACGACTGCCGTGCCAATCCCTCACCCCAGCTTTACTTGAAAAATTGAGCCTGCAATCCATTTTATTATAGCACAGTAGTAAAAAATAACCACATCATGTCTAAAAAAGGGGCGGTAACCGAAGTTACCGCCCCTTCTTAGCTTATGTGAAGACTACTGCTCCATTTGCTTAGCCAAAAAACCGGCTGCTGTTTCCACAAGCTTAAGTTCTAAATCACCCATTTTAACGTCCTTGTCCTTTATCCCGAGGATAACGGCACCGATAGGATCTCCTTCGGAAATAATCGGGGCGATTACTTCTGCGAAAAACTTGGGAACACTGTCTTCATCCTCACCTTTGTAGAATTTATGTTCAGCTGTGTTGCTAATAAGCACACTTTTCCTTGTCTCCATAACTTGTTCTACAGCGGAAGACAGTGGCTTACCCATAAATTCTTTTTTTGGCGCACCGGATACGGCGATAATTGTGTCCCGGTCAGCGATTAGGGCAATGTGCCCCATCGCTTCATGCAGAGAATCAGCATATTCCTGAGCAAAATTACCAAGTTCAGCGATCGGCGAATATTTCTTCAGGATCACCTCGCCGTCACGGTCGACAAAAATTTCCAAAGGGTCGCCTTCGCGGATTCTAAGTGTCCTGCGAATTTCTTTGGGGATGACAACACGTCCCAGGTCATCAATCCTGCGTACAATTCCTGTTGCCTTCAAGCAGACTTCCCCTCCTTTTTCTGCAAAGAATTACAGTCTTAACCTCTAGTGATAGTATATATCGAGGGTTATCGTTTTATTCATGATAAAGCAAACAGGAAAAAAAAATGCTCTAATGGTTGTTCTAACAGTTTTGTTAGTTTGGCTAAAAAAATACGGTCTATACGGCATAAGACCGTATAGACCGTATTTACATCACTTTATCGAGTTGCTTACAGGAAAATCTTGACTGATTGCTCAGTGTATAGAGCATCAAAGTATGAATTGAAACTTTCTTCTGCTGCAAACCCACGAGCTTCATCAAGCGACATGACAGACTCCTCTGTCCGGTTGTGTAGCTTAATTAAATGCCAGCCAAACTGACTCTCTACAGGTTCGGAAACTTCTCCGGCTTCCACCAGCATATTAGCACCGGCCATAAAATCCCGATCCATATCTTGTGCATCCGGGAGAATATCGTTTCCTAAATAGCCACGGTTCATCGCAACAGACGGGTCAGTGGAAAGTTCTTCAGCCAAACTGGCGAAATCTTCACCAGCCAACAGTTGTTCCCTGGCATCCAGCGCTTCTTCTTCTGTTTCAAATAGTATATGGCTTAATTCCAGCATGGACGGAACACGTACAAAATCAGGGTACCTTTCCATAAAGCTGACAACATCCTCATCCGTAAGTTCCTCAGCAAATGCTGCCATTACTTTATCTGAGTAAAGGCTGCTGCCAATAAATGCTTTTAAATCTTTCTCGTCAATTTTTAAGTCTTTTAACTTTTTGTCCAATTCTGATTCAGAACCAAACATCATCGCCATTTGCCCCTTAGACTGCGCATAAAGAGCATCTGTTTCCTCGGCGGTCACCACAATATTCCGCTTACGGGCTTCCTGTTTTATCAAAACTGTATCTACCATAGTATCGAGGATTTGACCCTCCAGGGCGGAACGTCCGGCTTTATCTTTTAGCATTGGTTCCAGTTGCGGCATAAACAATTGTAAAATATTAATATAGGTATCAAGCTGGGCCCGGGTAATTTTTTCACCGTTTACTTCTGCCACCGCTTTCGAACTTCCGCCGCAGCCGGCCGCGGCTAACAACATGGCTAACAGTAAAAGAACGGCTCCCCACTTCATGACTCGTCCTTTTTTAAACAGCATCAGTGCACTTCCCTTCTGATTTTGGACATAACCCCATTATAAACGAGAATTCTTCTCTTTGGCAAGCCCTTTTAACTCACTAAAAAGTTCCAAAAGGAACATCAGCTTATCCCTTCCGTCCATTCCCTGCCGCCGGAAAGCAAGTAAAAAGTATTTTCCTGTTCCTACGGTTAGCCGTCCCCGGTATTTTTTTGAGAGTGCAAGCAATATTTCACTGATTGCACTGACTTGGGGACCAAAGCGAATCTGTAACTCATTTTTTTCCTCACTGAGTGACAGCACCCCCAGCTCTCCCGCCAGAAGTTTAACGTGGGCCACATTAAGCAAGTTCTCCGCCGGCGGCGGCAACGGACCAAAGCGGTCGCTTAATTCTTCCCTGGCTTCTGTCACATGATCTAAATTCTCCACAGCAGCCACTTTTTGATAAAAAACTATTTTCTGTCGGGTATCTGAAATATAAGTTGCAGGCAAAAACGCATCCACATTTATTTCCACCCGGGGTTCAGGCTTACTCTCCTGTGTACCCTCTTTATACGTACGGACAGCATCATCCAACAGCTTTACGTACAGGTCAAAACCCACAGTCATCATAAAGCCGTGCTGCTCCGGGCCCAGTATGTTCCCCGCACCTCGAATTTCGAGGTCTCGGAGAGCAATCTTAAAGCCTGAGCCCAACTCGGTAAATTCTTTTATTGCCTGAAGCCGTTTTTCGGCAATTTCTGTAAGTACTTTGTTTTTCTGGTAAGTAAGGTAGCAGTATGCAATTCTGTTAGACCGGCCAACCCGTCCACGCAACTGGTACAACTGAGACAAGCCAAATTTATCGGCATCATGAATAATAATGGTATTCACATTGGGAATATCCAGGCCCGCCTCCACAATTGTGGTGGAAAGAAGGACATCATATTCCCCCTGTAAAAAGTCGACCATCACATCTTCCAGGCGGTCCTCCGCCATCTGACCGTGGGCTACCCCGATTTTAACCTCAGGCAGCAGCGTGTTTAAATGTTTTGCCCACTTATCAATAGACTGGACTCTGTTGTGAACAAAATAAACCTGTCCGCCGCGATTCACTTCTCGTAATATTGCTTCACGAATCAACCCGTCTGAAAACTCCATCACATACGTTTGAATGGGATAACGGTTTTCCGGAGGCGTCTCAATGACACTCATATCTCTGACTCCTGCGAGGGACATATGCAACGTTCGAGGTACCGGTGTTGCCGTCATCGTCAGCACGTCGACATTGTGCTTTATCATTTTAATGCGTTCTTTATGGCGGACTCCGAAACGCTGCTCCTCATCGATAACCAGAACTCCCAAATCTTTAAACCGTACATCTTGGGAGAGCAGGCGATGGGTACCCACAACCAAATCCACACTTCCTTCCCGCAGTCCCTGTAATGTTGCTTTCTGTTCCGATCCACTTTGAAAACGACTAAGAACACCGACTGTTACAGGGAAACCCTCGAACCGCTCCAGAAAAGTCCGGTAATGTTGCTGAGCCAACACTGTTGTCGGGACAAGGAACGCTGCCTGGGCACCGTCCATAATCGCTTTAAACGCTGCGCGCAGCGCCACTTCTGTCTTTCCATAGCCGACATCACCGCACAGAAGCCGATCCATGGGACGGCTTTTCTCCATATCTTCTTTGATTTCGCGGACAGCCTGGAGTTGATCCGGTGTTTCTTCGAAAGGGAAAGCAGCCTCAAAATCTTGCTGAAAATCATGGTCCGGAGAAAACGAACGACCATGCTCCGTTTCCCTTGCAGCATATAAGGCCAGCAGTTCTTTCGCCAATTCCTGTACCGAGGCCTGGACACGGGCCTTAATCCTGCTCCATTCATTGCCTCCCAGAGCGTAAAGTTTTGGCTTTTTACCTTCTGCCCCAATATACTTTCGTACGACCTCAATTTGTTCTACGGGGATAAACAGTTTGTCGTTTCCCGCATACTGAATAAAAAGATAATCACGATGAATCTTGCCCACTTCCAAAGTACGCAGGCCCAGGTATTGGCCGATGCCGTGCTGTTCATGCACCACATAATCACCAACCTGAAGTTCCTGATAATCGCCGATTCGGACCCCCTCTTTACCTTTGAGCCGGCGCCTCTTTTTTCGCTGTGGCAGTATTTCCTGTTCTGTTAATACGGCAAGTTTTATCTCCGGGACGACAAAACCGCTCTCTAAGCCTCCGTGCAGCAGTGCCACTGTACGCGGCAATAATTCCGGCTTTGCCAAGGCATACCCCGCCGTAATCCCTCTCTCAGCGAGGATATCTGTAATGCCTGTGCTTCGCTCCCGGGTGGAGGTAAGAATGATAGTCCTGTAGCCAAGATTACGCCAATGACCGACTTCTTCCCCAAAAAGATCCCACTGACCCAAAAAGCGGGGTACCGGTTTTGCGGAAAGTGAAATTGTCCTTCTGTAAGGGTGAAGGGGCATATTATGAGAAAAGAGAGAAAAGGAGACGAGTGGTTTTTTTGACAAAGAAATCAGTTCTTTATAATCCCAGACTAACTCTGCCTGGCGTGACAGCAGTTCGCCTTGAGCCAGCAGAGCGCTTTGTGCTTCTTTTAGCTCATTCCCCGTTTGTTCAGCTACCTGCTCACAGCGTAGCGGGTCATCTAAAAAAATAACGCCATCATCAGAGCAATAATCCGGCAGAGAAGCCGTCTGCGGGTAAAAATAAAGAAGATACTGTTCAATCCCGGAAAAATAAACCTCTTCCCGTATTTTTTCAAGATGTTCAGCCAGTTTTTCACGAAGTCGCATAACCGGGTCAGAGTGTCCCCTGTTCTTTAACTGAGAATCGAGAAGTTTCAGTTCCTTCTCCAGTTCCCTTACAGCCAGTAACCGTTCTTCTTCCCAGATGGGAACTTCTTTGGCAGGGAAAACCTTTAGTCTTTCCACCTTATCTTTTGAACGCTGCGTCTCCAAGTCAAAACGGCGGATAGATTCCACCGTATCGCCAAAAAATTCAATACGATATGGGAGTACCTGGCCCATAGGGAACAAGTCCACAATGCCGCCGCGCATTGATGCCTGTCCCTGCATTTCCACCATTTCCGCCCGCTCATAGCCAGCACGCATCAGGTTTTTTAGCAGACAACCTATTTCCAACTCCTGCCCGGTTACAAGCTCAAAAGATGCTTCCAGCCACCGTTTAGGCGGCGTCATTTTAGTCATCAATCCTGCAACTGTGGTTATAGTTACACTGCCTGTACCTTCCGCCATACGTTGCATTGTTGTAATCCGTTGAGCGGAGGCATCTGAACTTTCAGACAGCAAATCATAATAGTAATACAACTCCCGGGCTGGAAACAGATTCACATGTTCTTCCCCGAAAATAGATAGCATGTCTTCATAAATTTTACCCGCCCGCACGGGATCGGAGGCAACAATTAATATGGGCCGGCCTGTTTTTAGCTGAATCGATGCCATAAGCATACTACGGGCACTGTCGTCAAATCCGTATACTAACTGGGAGCGGGTATTTCGTCCCAGGCCTTCAAAGAGAACATCCAGTGCAGGCAGTGCCAACAATTCCACGGCAACATTTTTAAGCATAAGCAGCCCTCCCATAGCCGTAAATCTTCCTGCAGCTTGTTAAACACAAAGCAGACCTTGTCGGTTGAGCAAGGCCTGTTATTGATACCCTTAATTTTTCAATGTAGCTCAGGTCCCCGTAAAAAATCAATTTCACTGTCTTCTTCTTCCTCCAGATCCATGGTCTCGAGGCACTCTTCACAAAGTAACCGTATGGTTACATTCCCTTCCGGGTCATAATCTATTATATCTTCCCCCACTTGTGCCGTCAACGCAGCTACCCGCGGATCATCCCTTTGCACAGCCATCCTTGCTAATTTACATTCACAGTTTCTGCAAAGCCACGTTAAAAGCATGTTTCCACCTCTTGGCGCGCGGAGCATCCGCACATTCGTTCCTTCTAGTATGGTCAGAACAATGCGGTTTATTCCCGCAGCCTAGTGGAGAACAGGGTAGGTTCCCAGCAATTTTAACATCACCGCTTCCCCGCCAGCTTCCCGCAGGGCATTTTTAACATTTATGTTTTCAGTTGTACCGTCTATGTCTACGAAAAAAATATAATCTCCCAGTTGGCTTTTTGCAGGCCTGGACTCAATACGGGTTAAGTTAACATTATGGGCGGCAAAGGCTTGCAGAACCCGAAACAGGCTGCCGGCAGCATTTTTAACGGCAAAGAGTAGCGACGTTTTTTCGGCGGTGGCAAAAGCGGTTGCCGCTTTGGTTAAAACACAGAAGCGGGTGCGATTTACGCCATCCTGGACGGCGGCAGCCAATATCTTTAAATGATAACGCCCGGCGGCCCGCTTACTGCTGATGGCGGCTGATCCGATCCCGGCTCCAGCCGCGGTTGCTGCCGCCTCTGCTGTACTAAAAACAGGAACAGTCTGCACGTCCGGCAGGTTTCGGCGTAAAAACGTCCGACACTGTGCCAACGCCTGGGGATGGGAGTAAACCTTATTAATTTCGGCCAAACCTCCAGCCGGCACCAGTAAGTTATGCTCAATATCCAAGATAATTTCTGCACAGATTCGCAGTTCTACGCTGGTCGTTAATATGTCCAGCGTAATACTTACAGAACCCTCCAGAGAGTTTTCCAGTGGTATCACAGCAAAATCAGCTACGCCGTCTTCCACAGCTTCCGTACAAGCCTCAATCGTGGGGTAGGGAATAATATTTCCGGTAAGGGCGGTTACGCGCAGAAATTTTTGCGCTGCCTCTTCAGAGAATGTTCCCTCCGGACCCAGATATGCAATACTAACTGCCACTTTCCTCAACTCCCTGCCAAAGCTTTTTACCCAATACAGGCGCCAGTGCACCCAATTCAGTCATTAACTCGTTAAAATGTTCCGGAGTTAATGATTGCGGTCCGTCACACAGAGCCCTGGCCGGCTCGGGATGAACTTCAATCAGTAGCCCGTCTGCGCCGGCTGCCATGGATGCCAGTGCCAGCGGCTTAACCAGATGCCAATGCCCGGTAGCATGGCTCGGGTCAACAATCACAGGCAGGTGCGACAACCGCTTAGCTAATACAACAGCGCTAAGATCCAGCGTATTTCTCGTATACGTCTCAAACGTCCTGATGCCGCGCTCGCAGAGGATAACTTGATAGTTCCCTTCGGATAAAATATATTCCGCGGCCATAAGCCACTCTTCCACGGTAGCGGACAAGCCGCGCTTTAAAAGCACTGGTTTACGCAGCTGGCCCACTTCTCTTAGCAGTGGGAAATTCTGCATATTTCTGGCACCAATCTGTATAATATCTGCCGTATCGGCCACTCTAGCCACATCAGATGGGTTAACCACCTCGGTGACAATGGCTAAACCCGTTTCTTCCCTGGCTCGCCTTAGATACTGCAACCCCACATCTTCCAAGCCCTGAAAGGCGTAGGGAGACGTCCGCGGCTTAAACGCGCCGCCGCGTAACCCGACCGCACCGCCGCTACGAACGGCCCGTGCCGAAGCAGACAGCTGCTCCATGCTTTCAACGGCACAGGGTCCTGCCATGACTGAAAAAAAACCGCCCCCCAGCTTGATTTTACCCGTTTCCACCACAGTATCTTCTATTTTTACTTCCCGGCCTACCAGCTTAAACGGCTTCGTGATGCGTACAACATCGATGACGCCGGGCATAGTCTCTAATCCCGGAGGAATCTCTCCTTTTTGCGCCCCGACTGCGCCCAGTACCAGCCGCTCCTCGCCGTAGATGGCGTGACAGCGGTAGCCATATTCCGCCAACATGTCTTCCACCGCTTTAATCTCTTCTGCACCGACTCTTAAATCCATAACAACAATCATGGTAAATCCCTCCAAGTTTTGTGAAATAAAAAAACCGCCCCTGGTTAGGGACGGATATTTCCGTGGTACCACCCTGATTGGCGCAATGTGCGCCCTCTCAATTCAGGTACGGGAGCAATGTCCGATACCTGTTCCTTTGATAACGGGTGGAATACCCGGCTCAGCCTACTTAGTTCAGCCTGCAGCTCCGGAGGGAACTTCGGACAACCCGTATCTTAGGAACGCTTACAGTCGGTGACGTTCCCTCCCTGAAAGACCGGAAAGCCTTACTTTTCTCCATCAACGCTTTTTCATCTGCGATATAAAAAATATTTTATCATGTCTGCACCAAATTGTAAAGGGCTACTGTGCATCTTTTTTATTACTGTCTTTTTTATTATATTTATTCATAGCTTCGAGGATACCGTGTTTAATAAATTCGGCGGCTGCTTCTGCAGCAAGTGGCAGGAGCTCCTCCAGCACTGGCTGCTCGTCAACAGAAAAAGGTTGAAGGACATAGTCAACAACATTACCGTCATGGGGTCGGTTAATACCGATACGCATACGCGGAAATTCTTCTGTACATAATTGATCAATCATTGACTTCATGCCGTTATGACCACCGCTACCGCCCCCCGGACGCAATCGTAGTGTCCCCAAAGGCAGATCCAGATCATCATATACAACGAAAAGGTTTTCCGGTGGAATCTTAAAAAACCGGCACAAAGAAGCAGCGGCCAAACCGCTGCCGTTCATATATGTCATCGGTTTGGCAAGAATTACTTCTTCACCGGCAAGTTTGCCTTTTCCATAGTAAGAATGGTGACCTACTTTATAAAGTGGGATTTTACACTGCTCACTCAATCGGTCGACAACCCGAAAACCCACATTATGTCGGGTTAGAAGATAGCGGGGGCCAGGATTGCCAAGGCCGATAATAATTAACATCCGTTTCTATTCTTCTTCTGCTTCAGTCTTTTCAGCAGGTGTGGCTTCTTCGGCAGACTCTTCCGTTTCCCCAGCTACCCTTAGTGCAACTATGGTGACGACTGCCTCATGGGCATCGCTGATAAATTCAGAACCTGCAGGCACATTCAAATCCCCCACAGTCAGCGTTTCTCCCATACCGAGGTTGCTGATATCCAATTCAACCTGATCCGGGATTTCTGTTGGCAGGCACTTTAACGCAACTTCACGCAAAGACTGCTGAACAATGCCACCGTCTTTAACTCCGGGTGCTTCTCCTGTTAAAACTACGGGAACCTGTACCTCAAGTTTATCTTTCAGGGAAATTTGCAGAAAATCGACGTGGGTAAACCGATCTTGCAGCAGAATATCCCTTTCCAGTTCCTTAATGATCACCGTTTCCGTTTTGCCGCCCACAGCAAGGTCAACCAAAGTATTGGCACCCGATGCGGAATGAATAATGGTATGAATGTCTTTGCTTTGCACTGCCACTGCGGTGGCTTCTGTATCTTTCCCGTAAACAATACCCGGGACAAGGCCTTCCGAGCGAAGCTTTTTCAGCTGGCCCTTGGAAGATGTTGTCCGTGGTTTTGCCTGGACTTGCATTCGCTCCATAATATGCGTCCTCCTTCTCTATTATCCATGGTATTATACCCTATAATGTCTAATCGAGTCAAACCAGGATTAATCAAACAGTTTTGAAACGGAAAGCTCTTCGTGGATTCGTATTATGGCATCACCAATCAAAGGTGCCACAGAAAGGACCCTAATCTTGTCCAGCTTTTTTTCTGCCGTAACAGGAATGGTATTGGTAACGACTATTTCCGTAATGGGAGACGCTGCTAACCGCTCCAGTGCAGGGCCGGAAAGGACTGGGTGGGTACAACAGGCGTATACTTCCCTGGCGCCTTGTTCAAGCAGTGCAGTCGCTCCTTTTGCAATGGTTCCGGCAGTATCGATAATGTCATCCAGCATAATGACGGTTTTCCCTTTTACCTTACCGATAATACTCATTACCTGCGCCACATTCTGTTCGGGACGGCGCTTATCAATAATTGCGATGGGAAGCTGTAATCTCTCGGCCAGTTCCCGTGCCCGTGTAACTCCACCCATATCCGGCGAAATTACGACAGCATCCGTGAGCCCTTTTTGCTCGAAATACTTGGCAAGAATGGGCAGGCTCTTTAAATGATCCACAGGAATATTAAAAAACCCCTGAATCTGTCCCGCATGTAAGTCCATGGTGATTACCCGGTTTGCCCCGGCGGTTGTTAAGAGATCCGCAACCAGCTTAGCAGTAATCGGATCCCGGGCCCGGGTCTTTCTGTCCTGCCGTGCGTATCCATAATAGGGAAGTACGGTGTTGATGCTTTTAGCTGACGCCCGTTTTAACGCGTCCATCATAATCAACAATTCCATGAGGTTTTCGTTGGCCGGACAGCATATGGGTTGCACAATAAAAACGTCTGCTCCCCTGACACTTTCCCCGATATAGATATTAATTTCTCCGTCACTGAAACGTTTTACTTCCGCCAGACCCAGTGGAACACCGACATGCTGTGCGATTTCCTCTGTCAGCCCCAGATTTGCTGTACCGCTAAATATTTGCAGTTTGCGACCTCGATACACACCATACCCTCCCGCTTATTCATACTGTAGGAAATGATAGCACTTTACATGAGTAAAGTCCTGTGCTTTCCTTATTGTTCGCCCCGGATGACAAGTTTTCCTGCCTAAACCGTCATGATTCGCGATTTCGCTGTGTATCGATAAATCTTCCTGCCATTTTTTCTTTAGTCACCTGGGGTGAGCGGGACATAGATAAAGCCCCGGCAGGAACATCTTTCGTCAGTGTGGAGCCGGCCGCTATAAAGGCGCCTTCACCCACACGAAGCGGTGCCACCAAATTACTGTTGCAACCGATAAATGCCCCGTCTTCTATTTTTGTTACATGTTTCTTACGTCCATCATAATTGACCACAATCGTTCCGGCACCCATATTGACACAACTGCCTATCACAGCATCGCCGACATAGGACAAATGAGGTACTTTTGAGCCGGGACCGATATCCGATTTTTTTATTTCCACAAAGTCACCAATTTTTACACCCTGTCGCAAAATTGTTTCAGGACGTATATTGGCAAAAGGCCCCACTGATACTCCGTCCTCAAGGATACTGCCGTTCACTGTGGAATAACGAATCAAAACCCCATTGCCCACAGTGCAATCTGTAAGCTCTGAACAGGGGCCGATCTGGCAATCCTCACCGATGACTGTTTTACCAAGGATGATTGTGTTTGGCAACAAAACCGTATCCCGGCCAATCGATACATTGATATCGACATATGTAGTTTCGGGGTCTGTAAACGTTACGCCCTTTTCCATATGACTATGGTTTATTCGGTCACGAAGGAGCTTTGAGGCTTCCGATAATTGACTGCGGTCGTTTACTCCCAGTGCAACCCGGTAGTCGTCCAGGCAATACGATGCCACCGTCAGTCCTTTACAAATCAACAGCTCAACGCAGTCTGTCAGGTAGTATTCGCCCTGAGCATTATCACTGCTGAGGCTCCGTAATGTTTCATGTAAAGCAGCCGCTGAAAACACGTAGGTACCGGTATTTATCTCGCGAATTTCACGCTCCTTATCAGTTGCATCTTTCTCTTCAACAATTTTAACCAAAGTGCCACCTGGTTCACGAACCATCCGGCCATATCCCGCGGCATTGGGAACTTGGGCGGTAAGTACTGTTGCTGCGGCACCGTGAGCTTTATGGACATCAAGTAAACGGCCCATAATGTCAGCCGTTAAAAGAGGAGTATCGCCGCATAGGACAAAAACAGATCCATCTGCCGGTAAAAGAGGTGCTGCCTGCAAAACCGCGTGGCCTGTACCTAACTGTTCTTCCTGAATTGCAAAATGTACAGTGTCGCCCATAGCCTGCCGTACCTGTTCTGCACCATGCCCGATGACAACTATTACTTCCCGGCACAGTGGCCGAACGGACGATAGTACGTGGTCTATCAACGAACGTCCACAAACAGTATGCAATACTTTAGGTAGCTTTGAAATCATTCGTTTGCCTTCGCCCGCCGCCAGTATTACCGCTGTTATCTTTTCCATCTTCCAGCCTCCTTGCCTTCGCCCTGTTTATTTTACCCCTTTGTTCATTATTATAAATTCTGTATTCATTATGCATTTACATCTAAAGTGTATAATTTCACAGAATAAAAAAAAGGAGCTCCTGCTCCGTTTTTTAAGCTCCTACTAATTCTTTTTCTAATTCCATGCTGTACGCCATAAGTACAGCCGACTGAATAATCTCACGCGTCTCGGAAGTAATCGGATGGGCAATATCCTTGAACTCTCCGTCCGGTGTCCGCTTACTCGGCATCGCAACGAACAAGCCGTTATTGCCTTCGATTACCCGCACGTCATGAACAACGAACTGTTCTTCCAAAGTAATAGATACAATTGCTTTCATCTTTCCATCCTGGTTCATTTTTCTAATCCTGACGTCGGTAACCCTCATGTTTTCACCGCCTTTCATATCTGCCTAGCTACTTACTTGTGCTATTTCCACACAAAGAAATAAATTCCTTCTTTATCTGGGAAAATAATAACAAATACATTTGTTTTTAGGAGTATCCCCCGAATAACGCCAAAATTCCCTTTAAATCAACAGTTTTTTCATAAGCTCTAAATCACTAGGTTTATCCACATCCGTACCAATTTCCGGGTAGCTGCTGATTACAGCCTTTCCACTTAAACCCAGCAATCCGGGGATGCGCATTTCCACTTCCGTAATAGATAAGCGTTTGCTTACAAGTTTTACTATAAAGGAAAAGCCCAGCACTGACACCAGCTTTAGAGGACTTTTCCTTAGCTCAAAAAAGCGGAGTAATCGTGGCAGGCTCTCCTCCAGTTTCCCGGGATTCATAAGAAATAAATTACCGCCGGTAAAGGTTCCTTCACGCAGCCGTGCATACGTACGCGTAACTCCCGGATAACTCTTTTCGCTGTTCTCCTTACTGACGATGGGATAGTAAAAATCATGGGAATACGGACTGCATTTTGCTAAAAAATCTTCCACAGAAGTCGGGGTTAACAGGGGAATATCGGCGGAAACAATGAGAAAATGCTGTTTCGGCTGCAGTGCCGCAAACCCTTTATCAATGTTATCGGTAATATTGCCCCCCTCGGCAACCACAAGAATACCGTATTCATCTATTAAGGGCGATAATTGCTCCACAGGTCCCACAACAGCGATACGGTCTATGGCAGTAACTGCGCGTAATGCATCCAGTGTATAGCTTAACATAGCCCGCCCGTTTATATGGATAAATGCCTTATTCTTCACATTCTCCCCTACGGTCAGAGGTGTTTCTTTTCCGGTTCCCGCCAGTACAACGACATCAATCATTTACCCACCTCCAATAAATTACCCGCAACTGTCTGCGTTAGCCAGGCGCTACATCCTTCTTGCTGTAATGCCCGGTACAGCTCAACGGCTTCTCCTCTGTCATGAAACAGGGCGAACACGGTGGGACCACTCCCGCACATTAATGCGGAACCGGCCAGGGACATCCTGCTTTTTAATTCCCCCACCTTTGGGAATAGCGGGAACGTTGCTGTTTCCAGCACATTATTCAGGTGAGCACCCACAGCCGACCGGTCCCCGGAGGCAATGGCTGCACACATTGCTTCCGTATCCGGACGTTCCCGTGTTTCATGTAAACGAAACGCCTGATAGACAGCTGCAGTGGAAACAGCGAATCCGGGGTTTGCCAATACAACAAAAAAATGAGGACAGGGTGGTAAAATTTCAACCTTCTCTCCCCGGCCGCGCCCCAGCGCAGTCCCTCCCTCCAGGCAAAAGGGGACGTCAGAACCGAGCGTTTCCGCCAGAGAGTAAAGAGTGTCCCTCTCCAGGGGAAGTCGCCAAAGACGAACAAGGCCGCGCAGTACTGCGGCCGCATCACTGCTGCCTCCGCCCAACCCGGCAGCGATAGGAATTTTTTTATCCAGAATAATATGTACTCCTTCTTGTATTCCATATTGCTTCTGTAGCAGGCGGGCTGCACGCCCGGCTAGGTTCGTTCCGTCCGTCGGCAGCGGCGCGTTCCCGACGGACAAAGTAATCATGCCCGTGTTATTCCGGCTTAACGACAACGTATCATGCAGAGCTAACGCCTGAAACACTGTCAGCAACTCATGGTAGCCATCGGGCCTTTTACCTATGATATCTAACGTCAGATTAATTTTTGCCCATGCTTTTTCCTCTACTGTTTGCATACTTCCAATATTCGCCGGTAACAAGTTTAATCCTGCTAGGGAAGGGAGACGGGATTTATCATGTTTCCGGTGTTTTCCGTAACCCCTGCCGTATCTTTAGGCATCTGGCGGGCATGGTGCGATACCAGTTCGGTTAATGTGGCTTCCAGTTTCTCATAGAATATAACAACCAGGTTGCTGGGGCAGGCCATTGCCAGCGCCTCTCCGATAGCTTTGCGCTCGTCAAGATATACTGAAATACTGCTTACATCTTTTCCTGCAGCCAATGCTCCTTCCAATAAGAGACGGGCTGTCTCCCCTACTTTCCTGCCGCGTAAATCTTCGTCTTCTTTAATCACCAAATGGTCAAAATACCTGCCTGCCACTTCACCTGTTTTTATGATCGCTTCATCACTGCGATCACCTGGTACACCAATAACGGCCACAGTTTTATTGGGATGCAGCTTGCGGGCCAATTCACCGGTTTTAGCAATTCCGTCAGGGTTATGGCCATAATCCACCAAAACCCGGTACGCGCCCATGTTAAATAAATTAGTTCTGCCCGGATTATCCTCAATATTAGAAGCAAACTTCCGCAGATACTGCCCTGCCTGACGCGGGAATAAGCCAAAGCCCCAACATGCCGCGATAGCATGTAATAAGTTCTCTACCTGATGCGCGGCCTTGCCACCAAAAGTCACAGGAAAATCGCGGAGTCGACCCACAACAGTAGCACGGTTTCCCTGAGCCGCCAGAATCGTTCCCTTGCGGGTAAAAACGGCCCGTCCGCCTTTTCCCAGGTGACGACGGACAATGATGCTCTCATTTCCTGTACTCACGTAAATAATTTCAGACCAAACACGGGCTGATACATCATGAATATAGGATTCATCAGCATTTAACACAGCGGTGCCGCCGGGGTAAACCGCTTCGGCAACCAAACTTTTGATGTGGACAAGATCATCCAGTGTCTCTACTCCGTCTTGGCCTAAATGATCCTCACGAATATTGGTGATTACCGCGACATCAGCCCTGTCGTATCCCAGACCGCGGCGAATAATTCCACCCCGGGCTGTTTCCAGGATGGCTACTTCCACCTCGGGATGCGCCAGTACGGCGCGGGCACCGGCCGGGCCGGTTAAGTCCCCTGATTTAGCCTTACTGTTACCAAAATATATCCCGTCAGTACAGGTCATGCCGGTATATAGCCCGTGTCGCCGCAGTACAAATTCCAGCATTCGCGTCGTTGTTGTCTTTCCGTTCGTACCGGTAATACTAAATACCGGAACCCTATACGGCTTACCCGGAGGAAAGAGCATATCAATAACTTTTTCTCCCACATTACGGGGCTGACCTTCTGATGGATGCAGGTGCATCCGCAGACCAGGAGCTGCGTTTACTTCAATAATTCCTCCATCCTGACACTGTGGAGGTGCCGCAATATCTCCCATCACCACATCGACGCCGGCAATATCCAGCCCAACCACTTTTGCAGCAATGATTGCCAGCTCAGCCTGGAGTGGATGAACCTCATCAGTTACATCCCTGGCGGTTCCACCCGTTGAGAGGTTGGCGTTCTCACGGAGCCAGACCAACTGTCCCTGAGCCGGTATGGACGATAGCGCAAGTTTATTTCTGGCAAGAACTTCTTCCGTTATTCTGTCGATATTTATTTTCGTCAAGGGCAACTCATGTCCCTCACCCCGCAGGGGGTTATCATTTTCACTGTCAATAAGCTGCTTAACCGTTTGTCTGCCGTCCCCCAAGACACAGGCCGGCATCCTTTCGGAAGCAGCAACCAATTCTCCATTGATAACAAGTAAACGGTAGTGGCGTCCGGGCAGATATTTTTCCACCATCACACCTGGACTGTACAACGTTGCCTGAAAAAATGCTTTTTTAACTTCTAGCTCCGATTCAATCTTTAAGGACACTCCCTTTCCCTGGTTACCGTTATCCGGTTTCATCGCCAGAGGAAAGCCCAGCTCGGATGCTGCAATTAAGGCATCTCCGACATTGGTCACTACCTTACCCCGGGGTACCGGCAATCCATGTTCTGAGAGTAGTTTTTTTGTAATTTGCTTATTACACGAGATATCTACGGCCACGCATTTTGTCTTCTCACTTAGGCTTGCCATAATCCGTTGCTGATACTTTCCTGTTCCTAAACGGTAAAGGCTTGTTCCATCTTCCAGAGAAGTAACGGGAATACCTCTTCTGCGTGCCGCGGCCAAAATCGCTGCCGTGCTCGGTCCGGGCATATGCCTGGCAGCAAGGCACCTGGCCTCTGCCACCGTTTCAGAAACAGAGAAAGAATTTCCGGTTAGGATTGCAGACACAACACTTACAGCAGCGCGGGCTAAAACTTCGGCTGCTGAGCGGCAACGGTATTCACTGACGACTTCTACTAATCCACCTTTAACAGTCAACGTTTTTCCGTATTCTGTACCAATACCGGCCTGCTCCTGAAGCTCCAAAAAAACATGTTCTGTTACATGGCCAAGATATGTTCCGTCATGCAGGCGTTCCAGGAATCCTCCCTGCCTCCGGCGTGAACAATGATGTTCTGCCAAGCCCGGAAGGTGCCGCAAAAGTTCCCTGCCAAACTCCGGGTGCCGGTCAGTCCGAAAGGTACGCCATTGTGCAAGATCCAGAAGCATCCTCATCACGGGACGGTGGCTGTAAATATTTCGCCCCTGATAAAAATGCAGCTCAACTATTTTCACTTGTTTTCCTCCTTAGTACCGGGCATCATGACATAGCGCTCTTTTAAATGAAAGCCGTAGTCCCTGGCGAGAAGATGCAGGCATACATCAGTGAGTGCCAGGGATTGATCAGAATCAGATTCGGAAACATTGGAATGGGATACCTGCTTACCGTCAATCACTGTTACAGCCCCTGAGCCAATGACCTTGAATGAACCACTCTCTCTGACGACAATCGCTGTATCTTCATCGATACCAACACCTAAAATATATGGATTATGCGCAACAGCGGCAAGCAGCCGCCCAATGCGCCCACGTTGTGCAAAATGCTGGTCAACCACCACGCCGTTTAATAGCCCTAAACCGGGCGCCATACGGATGATTTCTTTTTTGGGTGTGGCATCATCAAGACCGCCGACAAGCATTGTTTCACTCATTGCCGACGCCCCGGCACTGGTGCCTGCAACAATAGCTCCCGTCACATATGCCCTGTGCAATGCCGTTCCCAGTATACTGCCGCCCAGAATGCCGGTGATCCGCAGTTGATCGCCACCTGTGAAAAAAATTCCGCTGTTATCATCAAAAAATCGAAAGAACTGGGCCTGGTTTGCTTCCTTTCTGTTTTGAACAGCAAGGACCCGGACTTCTTCAGCTCCCATATCCAGAAAAATACGCCGGTACTGATCCCCTGCTTCAGGGTCTTCACTGGCGGTAGAAAGTACATTTAACCGGCTTTTTCTGCCCCCGGCCAACGAGAAAAATTCACGTAAAATCTCACACTCACCCGTTTTATCTTCGGCACCGCCAATGATGACCAAAGTACCTCCATCTTTCTTCGTCAAAACAAGGCACCCCCATGATGACTATAACAATAGTTAGAATTTCCAAGCTCCTGGAAAGTATGCAAAAAAGCACACTGTCTACAGTGTGCTGCTTTAATAAACATCATGATTTGTTCATCGGAAAATTCTGCGGTGATGAGCTTATGGGCAAGTTTTCAACCGCTTGCAACTTGCTTATCTTCTACTGCAGGCAGTTCAATAGTAAACGTTGTCCCTTTGCCTACAATACTTTTTGCTGATAACCGACCGCCATGAGTTTCAATAATCCGGTAGGAAATGGTAAGGCCCAGTCCTGTGCCACTCTCTTTCGTGGTAAAAAAAGGATCAAATATTCTCAACAGTTGTTCATTAGCCATCCCGCAACCGGTATCTTTGAATTCCACATAAGCTTTACCACTATGAGTAGAAGTGGAGATCTCAAGCTGCCCATCATTAGGCATTGCCTGAATCGCATTCGTTGCCAAATTAAGAAACACCTGTTTTATCTGCGCCGGATCCACATGAACAAGCGGTAAGCTTTTTGTATATTTTTTTCGAACTTCCACGTTTTCTAACAAAGATTTACTTTCAATCAATAAAAATATTTCTTCGAGGATAACATGCAGATCTGCTTCTCTTAACTTAGGGGCAGCCGGTTTTGTTAACAACAGAAATTCTTTAATAATAGCGTTAGCCCGGTCGATTTCATCAATCATTAAAGTACAGTACTCATATCCTTTTGTTTCTGTTCTGAACTCCTTGGAAAGGATTTGCAGAAAGCCCCGTAGAGTAGTCATGGGGTTACGAATTTCGTGGGCTGTCCCTGCAGCCAATTCAGCGACCAGTGAAAATTTCTCCATCTGCAGAAGTTCTGTTTCCAGAACTTTTTGTTCCGTAATATCCTGAAAAACGCTGACAGCTCCGCTCACATAACCGTTTGCATCACTGAGAGGTGCCACGTTAAAGGAATAATATCTCGATCCTTCCGGAAAAGGCATATTGAGTACCTGCTGGTTAACACCTGTTCCGGTATGCAACGTTTCCGAAAGTATTCTCTGAAAACTTTCCGTGACCAGTGTATCCCAATAGTTTTGCACGTTAAGCAAGTCTTGCGCTGTTTTATTCATATATGTAATTTTACAGCTTTCATTCACTGTCAGTACGCCCAGTTTTAAGTCTGTAAAAATTTCATTTCTCAGCTGATTATATTCACATTCCAACTCACGGTGAATAGATTGCAGGCTCTCCAGACTCTCCACATATTTGTTATATACAGAGTTGTCAATTAAACATTCCTCGTTAAACGTTTGAATCTCATTACGTGTAAGCAAATAGGATGTCGGTTCATTTTTAAACACGACACCGTCGGCACAGACAGCTTCCCCTGTTTCCGTTAGGTAATACACAATCTGACACGTAGAACTCTTGGTGGCAATGCTTTTTTCAATATGACCCTTACTATAGGGAAAGTTTCGGGCGGCAATACCCCCGATCAGGCTGGTATGGATCAGACAGAGAGCCGGCGTTTTAAGCGCCATATGACCAAACGGGCAGGAATAGCAATTTAAAATTAGTTTCTCATCCAGTATTTGAAATGTATACTCTCCACCCAGCTTATTAAAAAACTCAGATGACAAGTCAACTAATTGTTCCATTGTCAGCTTCTCATCAAGTTGATACTCTTTTCTATATCGATCCTCAACTCTCATCCCGTACTTTATGCCTACTTTATGCAGGCATTGTTCCGTAAAAGGAGCGGCCACAATTTCATTGAGGATGATATAGTCCACCAGTATCTGCAAGAAGAAGTCTTCCCTATCCTCATAACTCATCATCAACTCTCCCGAAATTATATTTTTTTCAATCGGGCACTTTCCGTAGTTCCCGGAATGCGCCCTCTTTTGGCTATCGCCTTCCCCTCAATTTCTTTTATATCCATAGTCATATCCACCGCAGGAGCCCTGGAAATAAAGCTGCCCACACCGAAAGCATCTATACCTGCCTCTATCAGGGCAGGCATACGTTCCTCGTTCACGCCACCGGAAGCAAACAGTTTAACATAATGGTAGCCAGCTTGATTCAACCGGGCCCGTACTTCACGGACTAAACCAGGAGTCACTCCACCCCGCTCACTGGGCGTGTCCAAACGTACCCCTGTCAAGCGCTCACGCAGCGCGTCTGCTACTCGAAGCGTTTCCTCTGCTTCATCTTTAAAGGTATCGACCAAAATAACACGGGGATCTTCCAAGGGCATGACATGATCATAAGTAAGTGCCACTTCAACCGTGTCTCCCACAATCAACATCACAGCATGGGGTACTGTCCCTGTCGGTTTCCTTCCAGCTAACTTAGCTCCCAGGATACAACTGCACCCGTCGGCACCGCCTACAATTGCGGCTCTTTCCATGACCGATGCTACCGCAGGGTGAACATGTCTTGCGCCAAAACAAAACACTGCTTTATCTCCGGCAAGTTGTTTACAACGCCTGGCTGCCGTGGCCCAGCCGCTGGCACTGGCCAGCATGCCTAGTATAGCAGTTTCATAAATACCAAATTCACTGTAGCGCCCCCGGATACGCAAAACAACTTCTTTTTGCGTAAACTCTTCTCCTTCTTCCAGCGCCCAGATCTCCACATCTTTTTTTTGCAGAAGCCCGACGGCTTCCTGAATTCCGCAAAGAACACCTGCCTTACTGGCAAAAATCTCTGCCGTGACCACTGTATCTTCCTTGCCGGTAGCACGCAGTATTTCCTGCGTTCTGATAAAGTAAATATCTGTCGTTGCGCCTGCTAAAATTTCTTCATGAGTTGCGGAATGAATAACACGTGCTTTATCTGGTTGATATTCTTTTACATCTTCCAGGCTGCGTAATTCTTTCATTGATATCTTCCCTCCAATGGCTAGTACCGTTGTTGCTATTTTTCCCTGAAAGAGAGCGTTTCAACAATTCAAAGACTTGCTTTACTATTCCACATTAGGCTGAAAATTCCTTTTAGCCGTTAAAAATCATATAAAAAAACAGAAGGGTATGCCTCCCGGCATACCCCATACGTCTATTGTTCTTCCATCAGAGCACGTTCGGCACGTTCAATGGCAAGTTTCACTAAATTTCCGCAGTTTCGTGAGGACACACTGCCCCAACCTTCTTCACGGACAAGATTAACTACACCAAGTTCTTCGGCTAACTCTTCTTTTAGCGTATCCGACATCACTTTGTTCCGCCTTGGACTCATTAGCCTCAACTCCTTTTATTTTAGAACATTTAGACGCATTATTATTATTACCCTCATATTTTTTCAGTATAGCTGTAAATTTCTCTTATTTTCTCTATTATTTTATTTAAAATTTAAGAATGACCAAATACCAGCAGAACACATAGAATATATAAAGATTTTGGGGAGGCAAACCAAATGACACGGATTGAAATAAACCGCGCCATGAAAAAACTGGATTTTTACCGGCAAGGGCAATATTACAAAACATACCCTATTGCCATTGGTAAACCGGAAACACCGACACCGCTTGGTGAATATAAAGTCTATGAGAAAAACCCCAAGCCCCATCCGGGGCTTGGGACACGCTGGATGGCATTTACCTATCAGCGCCACGGTGTCCACGGTACTTTTAACCCTTGGACCATCGGCACTGCCGCCACTGCCGGCTGCGTCCGCCTCCACAACGAAGATGTGGAAGAGATATACCCGCTGACACCTATCGGCACGCCCGTCATTATTTTTGAAAAAGAAGAAGAAGTTAAAGTTCCCCAGCACATAGGTAAAGAAGTGTATTTTGTCCGGCCGGGAGATACAGTGGAGAGCATCGCCCGCCGCTTCAAAATAACGGAAAAGCAGTTAATTGACTTTAATAAAATCAAGTATCCCAATTACCTCCACCCTGGGAAAATGCTGTTCATCCCCAAGTTTGCTTAAAAAGGTGAGGCCGACTGCCTCACCTTTTGAATATTAACGATCAAGTCACCAATTTCTCCCGCAGCTTTTGTGCTTCCCTCCGCCAGCCAATTTTTGCACGAATTCCCATCTTCATATAGTTCCCCCCTGAATTTATCTAAGTTTATCCTTCCGCCAACAGTAGAAGGTCTTCCTGTTCATCTGAACTGAAAATTCGGTTAAGATCAAGCAGGATTAACATCCGGTCTTTGTGATAAACAACTCCCTTAATATATTGATTATCGATAACACTGGTCATTTTTGGCGCTTCTTTAATATCACACGGCGTAATTCTGACCACTTCGCTGACCTGATCCACAATAAGTCCCGCGTTTTGGGAAGTCAGCTCCACAATCATTACCCGTGCTTTTTCGTCAACTTCATCATGACTTAAATTAAGACGTTTTTTTAGGTTAATAACGGGAATGACTTTCCCCCGGATATTCATAACACCTTCTACAAAATGGGGGCTTTGCGGTATTTTGATGGTTTTTGGCAGCTTAATGACTTCCCGTACCTGAAAAATCGGCGCTGCATAAAACTCCTGGGCAATACTAAATACAACAAGTAGTTGCTCTACATCTTTTGCTTGGTGTTCTTGACTGACAGCTAAAGTCAACACGTCTCCCCTCCTTTTTACTAGACGATAAAGCGTCCAACCAGAATATTCAGATCTTCCGACATTTCAGCCAGTTGTGTAGCCGTTCCGCTAATTTGCGTAATAATCCCGACCTGCTCTTCCGTACCGGCTGCGATTTCCTGTGCTGAGGACGCCTGCATTTCCGCCGCTGCACTTACTTCATTAACCAGGGCTACTTCTCTGGAGGCTATTTCCTGTACCTGCCGAAGGATTTCCCGAGCCTTGGCAGCCACTTCTTTCCCTTTCTCAACCATTTCCTTGTTTGTATCCATTTTTTTCACGGCGTCCTTTACCCGGTTCTGGATATCATTAATCAGCTTAACGATTGCCACGCCTGCCTGGTTACTGTTTTCTGCCAGTTTACGGACTTCCTCGGCAACAACAGCAAAGCCCCTGCCGCTTTCGCCTGCCCTTGCCGCTTCAATGGCGGCATTTAAAGCCAGCAAGTTTGTCTGCTCCGCGATGCCGGTAATCGTCTCGATAATAATACCAATCTCACTGGATGACTGTTCCAGCTCCTTAATTACCGCGCTGGTATCTCCGGTAGCTTCACCAATGGTATTGATGACTTTAACAATATCCTGTACCGCTTCATCCCCTTGCTGAGACGCTAACTGTGTCGCTTTAGCCTCCTCTAACGTTGTCTGTGCTTTGAGAGATATATCCTGGGCTTTTTGGGCTATCTGGGACTCCACGACGCCGGTAATTTCCTCCATAGAGGCGTTGCTTTCCTCCGCCGCTGCTGAAAGCTCCTGGGATGACGAGGATATTGTATCAACGGAGACTTTAAGCTTCCCTACAATCTCCTGGAGTTGAGAAACAAATGTGTTGAACCAGTGCGCTAATTCTCCAACTTCATCTTTTGATGCCACATTAATTCTTTTTGTCAGATCACCATCACTCTGTGCCATATCTTTCAGCATTTCCACAACAGATTTAATGGGATTTGTAATCCCCCGGCTTAAAAACAACACGAGTAAAACACCGAAAATCAACGCTATAAGCGCTGAAATAATAATGATTCTGTTCGCTGATAGCTCAGTAGCTTCAGCCTGGGCCACCAGTACGCCACTCTCGTCAGATAAGCCATCGGATATTTTCCCCAGCAATTCCCGCACCTGTGCCAGGTATTTGTTTGTTTCCTGGGTATAAATAACCTGGGCCCCGGCTAACCCTCCACCTCCGGTGACCTGACTGTTTATACTACCAGCTGTTTGATGAAGCAAGCGGTGTGGCTCTTCCATTTCGTGAAACAGCGTTTTTATATGACTTGGTAACGCTTTAAACTCATCGGACTCAAGAAAAGCATAGTACCAACTGCCCAGACCGCATTTTGTATGATCCAGTTGTCCCTGAAAACTTTCACCGGTTCTAAAAACATCGGACAGTTGGTTCACCCATACTAAGTGATCGACTTCCCTCTCTGACAAGAAGTATTCCAGTTGGCTGTTAGTGCGAACCTCTGCATTGCTGTTGCCGATTGCACCCATCATGCGATAAGAAACCAGACTAATGACAAGCAAAAGTAAAACGACAAACCCTACCCCACCAAAGAGTTTTGACTTGATTGTCAATTTCATGGATAGACCCCCCATTCAAAATTATTGTCTTCTTGGTTTCCAACAACAGCGGTTTGCATTTGTTATAACAGAAATAGACGAAATGAGGATTTGATAACAGCTTCCCCGCCCAGCAGCTATATAGCATTGTGATAACAGGCACAAGGCTGCTCGTAATTAGCTACGCTCCCGTCTCGTGGCCTAATCCATACATGCTCACCTCCCCGCTGTCAACAAATTGGGTAAAATACCGGCTTTGTTTCGTCATTTCCCGCAGAGCATCTACCGCACTTTTATCAAACTGGATACCGGCAGCCTCCTCTAAACAGCGAATGGCCGCGGCAGGTGTCATTGCCTTACGGTATGGCCTGTCAGCAGTCATAGCTTCATATGCGTCAGCAACGGTGATTAGCCGACTTAGCAATAATCCTAAAAAAAGCATGCACAGTGTTAGCACAATCGCAGAAAACATAAAAACGCGAAGCATCCGCTTCACAGGCAGACCGACTTCCTCTGCCGACTGGCTAAACCCCACAACTAAATCAAGCCTTTCCAGAGGTACTGCACCGGCTATACGATTAACGTTTTCCATGGAGTAATGCAGCAGAGAATATGACGCTTGTGTAAAGAATAACTTGCCTGTTTTTTCTATTGTAGTCACATTTGCCATATATCGACAATAGTCCCTATGTTGTATTTTTTGTGTCAAATAAAAAAACTAAGCCCATAGGCCTAGTTAAATAGTTGCGTTTCTCTATTTGTTTGTTAAAAAGAAAATAGCAGCCTGCGTCCTGTCTTTTAGTGCCAGCTTTTGCAAAAGATTAGAAACATGAATTTTTACTGTTTTTTCACTAATATACAATTCTGCTGCAATCTCGTTATTATTTTTTCCGCTTGCAATCATTTCCAGAACCTCGCGTTCACGCGGTGTCAGCTTTTGATATACTTCCGAGTTATCCACACCTGCTGAAGCATTGATTCTTGCATTAGTGGACACAACTTTTTTAAAAATAGAGTAATAAAACATGGAAAGTTTTTTTTCTACTTCTTTTGCCATACTATCCAGCGCCAACGCCTCTTGCAGTGTATCCCTGTATGCGCGCGTTGCCGTTAATGCGCTATACGTTGAAGCGATACGGATGATGAGAGAATGTGGATGGATTTCTTCCTCCTTCAGTCCACGGGGATAGCCACTGCCGTCCACATTCTCCTCCAACTGCGCTAGCACCGGGGCATAACATGCAAGCGTCGGTATGGATGATAAAATTTCGGCCCCGAACATGCCGAACCGCTCAAGCCTTCTTTTTTCTGCCAGCGTTAACTTACCCGACTTTGAAAAGAGGGCGGGCGAAATTTTAATTTTACCGATATCGTGCAGGCGGGCGGCTATAGTAAGGTCACTTACTTCCCGTTCAGGCAATCCGGCGGCCCTGCCTAATGTTGTAGCATACAAAGCGGTCTTTTCCGCATGTTCTTTTAACCAGGGCAAATGCCCTTCCAGCATTGCAATCATCCCGTCCATCAATTCGTAGATCCGCTGATTTTCCTGTTTTTTGTGCCTTTGCCGACTAAGGAAAACTTCGCATATTTTAGCTACTCTTAATATACACTCTTGTTCTTCATCGTTAAATTCTGCGTTTTTACGTATAATAAGAAACCCGTCATACCTTTCAGACGCCCCCCCAATAGGAACCTCCCAGTATCCTGAGCCCTGTGGCCTGTTCATGCGGAGTGGATGCTGAATATAAACTTTCCCACCGTACAATTGTTCAAGCAGAATACAATCCTGCTTCACCTGTGCCTTGCTAAGACTGCATGCGGCAGTAGTGTAAAATTGCCCTTCGTCTCCTTGCAGGTAAATGCCAAGGGAATGGCACTTTAACCCTTTAAACAGCGCCTCTGCTACTAAATGAAATACATTTTCATCCCTTTCCTGTCCCAGTAAACCTATTATCAGGCCTAAAGAGCAGTCCAGAAGGCTTTCCTTACGTTTCGTGTGTTTTGTGGAATCGTAATCTTCTAAGTTTCCCAAGTACTGGCCAAATCCCTGCAATAGCTCCAGGTCCCGGGGACAAATGTCTGCTTTCAGCGCGAAATGCAGGACTCCCCAGACGCCGTTATCTGACTTCAGTGGAAGACTTAACAATCTTTCCAGCTCCGGCTCTAAGAGCAGAAATTCTTCCGTTCGCAGATCTTTAGCCGCATCAGGCAAATACACTGCTTCCCCCGTTTCTTTTATCCATTGGGAAAGCATGCAATTAAATGCCTCCAGCCTGCGAATTCTGTTCTTTTCCGAACAGATAAAAGCATAGCTATTTTTCATAGCGGGAAAAAGCACGACTCCTCCCCAGTAGGACGGAAAAATGCTGCATATTTTTTTCAGTGCTTCTTCCCAGAATGTTTCGCCCTGAATACCCTGGTTCGCATAGATAAGCCTGATAAACTCGTATATTTTTTGAATCTCATCGTTACTCTTATGTAGTTTCCTTAAAAAATGTGCCAGATTATTATTCATACTGAGCAGTAAGTTCCGTTTGTCGTTCCACTCTCCGGTGAGATTCTTGGTGATTAATTCGCTCATAACCTGTTCTGGGAACATCCGGTGCAGTTGTTGATTTGCAGTGTCTGTAAAATACCCGGCTACTAAGTACATGGGCTGGTTAAAGACCGTGGCAGGGGAAATTACCGCTTCCAAGCCCGGTGCAATACTATAAAGTTTTCCTTCATCTGAATTCACGCAAGACAGTGTTTTTTTAAGACAGGTGGACAACTGCGACTCCAAATCAAAAGAAAAATAATAACTTGAGCGAAATACAGGGTTTGCGTCGGCATCAACCAGAAGAAGAGGAACTCTTGCGACTTCCGAAATTGTGTTAATCAGATCCAATGTGTCGCATTTACATGTTAACTGCATTGTTTGAATTTTTATGCCCCCCCAATAGAAGTTACTCCCCCACCAAGCATTGTAACATTGTCGGAATATTTTAACAATAGTGCTATCGCATTATACGACTGTTTTCAACAAAAAAAGCGCCTTTCCTCTAAAGTGACGAAAAGCGCTTTTTTGAGACTATCGTCCCACAAACATTTGCGTAAACATCATCCCGTACCGTCCGCCGGTGATGGCACCGATGCCGATATGGGTGAAATTGGGATTTAAAATATTGGCGCGGTGGCCGGGAGAATTCATCAGCCCTGTATGAGCCCGTTCCACAGTGGGGGCACCGGCCAGGTTTTCACCGGCAGTACGGTAAGTAACACCAGCAGCCCTCATCATATCAAAGGGAGAACCATAAGTTGGTGACTGGTGCGCAAAATAGTTCAGATTAATCATATCCTGGCTTTTCAGCCGGGCTAAGCGGGTCAGTTCCATATCGGCCTGCAGCGGACGGAGGCCACGGCTTGTCCGCTCATAATTTACCAGGTTAAGCATTTGCTGTTCTGCCTGGGTCAACCCGCTGACGTTTTGCTCAGGCGCAGGGGCAACAGGCGCAGGGGCAGGAATCGGGGTAGGGGCGGGAGCCGGCTGTGGCGCAGTGGCAGGCTGTGATGTAAGAGGAACAAGGAGTAGCCGACCAGCGTAGAGAGCATCACTGGTTAGGTTGTTTAGCCGTTTTAACTCTGCCACAGTGGTCTTAAAACGCTGACTGATACTAACAAGAGTATCTCCCGATTGTATCCTGTAGTACGCGTACGTAATTCTGGTCGTTGTCGTAGTGGTGGGGGAAGAGACAAGCCGCCAGCCGTTTGCTGTATATTGATATGTATAACGGTAAGTGATGGTTGTTGCTTCGGCTGTGGCGGAGAGGGGAATGAACAGCAATGTGATAAACAGCACAAGGGAGAGTAGGCACGTCCACTTTCTCTTCAAAAATAACACTCCTTTTTTCGTAAATTGTTAACATAACTTCACAATTAGATTATAGCTTACATTACCGGAACTCAGCAAAGAGTAAATATTGGTATTCTCTAGGCTTAAACGAGATTACAGGAAAAAATGAGCGGTAAATGAACCGCTCATTTAAGAATATGCTCTCATGGCATATGCTGCCAGCTATCCCGGAATGATCAGTTTTTGCCCAGGGAAAATCAGGCTGGGGTTTTGTAAATTGTTGGCGGCAATAATTGATTCCATTGTTACGCCGAACATACGGGCAATCTTCCAGATACTATCTCCGGAACGGACAATATACACTCTGCCTGTGGGCTGAGGCTTCGGGTGAGACGGGGATATGGGGGATACAGGAAAGAAGGGATGCTTAGTGATAATATCCTTCTTTACGGCCCTTGTTACCTTGACTGTAATTTCTATAATAGTGACCTGCCGGGCCGTCAGGCCTCCGGGGTTAATGTCGACCTTGACAAATTCCACCCGAGCTTTAACACGGGCCCGCATTCCCGGAGCCGCCCCGGGGACATCAACAAAATGTACAAAGCTTTCATCCACATCCTGCGCGAAAACCACGCTGGTTTCGGCGTCAACTGCGAAAATCTGCTTGTGCAGCACTCCGCGAACGATAACTTTATTCGCAATAACTTCTGTGCGTAGATTCCTTACTTCCGCATCTACCGGCTCCCTGACTTTACGGGCAGGCCTGCTGAAAAAAATCTCCCGTTGTATTAATATCTGTGATGAACCGACCCCCAATACCTGATCTAAAAGGAATGGATCCTGAAAGTGAGAGTGATGGAAGTGGCTCCGTGTATCCGCGGCCACTTCGAGCGACTCTATCTTGGAAAGACGGACGCCGGCATGAAGCAGTCCCCGCAGTACACCCTTATTGCTCCCAGGTTCTCTTTGGCAGGTAAATAACTGGGCCTGTGCCGCACAGTCCGCCAACATTTCTGTCCCTGCGTCGGCCGCTTCTAAAAAGCGCTTAACCGGGAAAACAAATGTCTCTACAAACGTATTTTCCCTGGGACCCTGATAGGGAACTGTGGCAACCACATCCCCCTCCAGCTTTAGCCAACCCCGCATCGGTGTTACTTTTGCATTAACAAAGCGACTCTCGATTGTCCCCAGACTCTGCGGCGTTTCCTCGAAACTTACTGGCAAAGCCAGATCCCACGAATCAGCATAACGATCAAAGAAAGTTTCCACATTTACCGTCTCTGAAAGTATAGACGCATCTACATCGCCGGGTTTGTAAATCGTTATTTCCCTTTGTTCGTAGACGGTATAATCCATCTTTAACTGGCAATTACCCGTCATTAGTGTCGTATGCTTGCCCCGAACAGCCATGGACTCAGTCCGCCATTGTCCTTTCAGGCTCGCCTCAGTGGATATCTCAATTTCATCACCGGGCTTAATGCCAGGGACAGGAACCAGTTCAATAACCGTGTGAACAGTGGCCGCTTTTTCCACTAAGCCGGTTTCCGGTGCAACGTAATGGGTTTCCTGCTGAATAACTAAGTGGGCGCATAGTTCTCCGGACAGTGCAAGTGCACTGGCCTCCAAAACGGTTAATACGGGGTCGTCAAAGTCCTTCGTCTGATCCGGCAGTGCCCATTTAAGCGGAAATGCTACACTTACCTCACCTGTGGCCTGAACTATCGGTAAAATCCGGTTTACTTTTTGCGGTTCTGTCATAATAACCTCCTCCCGCTTTATCGTATGACAAGCACAACAAAATTGCTTCTTTTTGAATAAAAAAAATGTAGCATCACCGATGCTACATTTTGCGGATTATCCTTTGGGTGGAGCGGGGATAATGATTTTTTGCCCGGGGAAGATCAGATTGGGGTCTTTAATTTCCGGGTTTGCTGCAAGAATTGCATCCACCGTTGTCCGGAACCGCTGTGCTATTTTAAACAGCGTGTCGCCTTTCTGGACGATATAGACAGTAAATGTGGGGAGCACATCAATGACATCCAGATCTACCACAACCTCTAGCTGGACAAACTCCGTCACCTTGATGAAGATTTCGATAACTACAATCTGGCGAATACGTGTCCTGTCATAGGGGTCAATTTCAAAGTCTACAAATTCAACACGGGGATAAACCTGAACGACCTGACCCGGCATGGCCCCTGGAATATCAATAAACACGGAGAAGCGTTCACGGACTTCAAATTCCAGGACATCTGGGAATTCGCCTTCCCGGACAAAGAAGATTTGCTTGACCAGATCCCCTTCTACAATAACTTTGTTTTCGATAATGCGGGTTTCGATGTTCTCAAAGCGGGTATCGGGCGGGCCTGCAATCTTTTTGGCAGGTGCCGGTGCCACTAAGTCCATGACAATCTTGTGTTGGCGAGCGCCTTCACCGACTACTTGTGAGACTTTAAGTAACTCTTTTGTTACTTTGACGTCTTTAATGTCTGTAACAACTTCAACCTGGACAGTCTCCGTCACCTTGACAAAGATGTCAATAATCGCTGTCTGCACACCCCGTGTCGGGTCATACGTGTCAATAACTACGTCCACAAATTCTACCCGGGGATGTACCTGCGCGTTCGCTCCGGGGAAAGCGCCGGGCACGTCGACAAAGTGAGTAAACCGTTCATCCACCGATACCTCAAAGACGATATCGTCTTCACCCACGAAGAAAATTTGTTTATGCAGAATGCCTTCCACAATCACTTTATTTTCAATGACACGGGCTACAATATTTCTTATTTCGGTATCAATGTTTTTGATTTTCCTTGCGAAACGCCCAAAATCAATGTCTGCTCTGACCGCAACCTGTGATGCGTTTTCCCCAATTACACTTTCTACTTTCAATAACTCTTTGACGATTTTTTTGGGATCAACACCGATCACATCTACGACAACTTCCAGTTGCAGTGTTTCCGTGACCTTTACGAAAATTTCCAGGACCACAGTTTGCCGGAACAGTGAATCAACCATATTGTTGTTCTCATGGTGGGGGACTTCGCGAATAAAATCGTGTCCAACAAATTCAATACGGGTATGAACCTGGACGTTCATGCCGGGCATGGCACCGGGCACATCTACAAAATGGACAAACCTTTCATCGGGTACCGTAAACTCTTTTAGCTGGCCGGTGTCGTCATCCACATAGAAAATCTGCTTGTGAATAACCCCTTCTACCACAACTTTATTTTCGATGACCCTCGCTTGAACATTCCGGATCGTGGCATCTACTTCCGTAATTTTTCTGACCCGGCCCGGCAGAGTTATATCTCTGATCACCGATGTCTGGGCGGCGTTCTCCCCGACCACCTGTTCCACCTTAAGTAGGTCGGTGATAAATTCCACCTTTACTTTTTCATCTTTACCCATAGTTCAGCCTCCTTTCGTCTAATTTACTACACTATATGCAAACAACGGAAAAATGTATCCCCCGCCCCCTTTCCCGTTGGTTCATCAGATTAATTATATGCTCAATCTCCGGAAAATGTGCGCAGGGGCTGAACCGTCTCTAACATATCTATTTTACTAAAAAGAAAAATATGCAAGAAATGCCGACTTACAAGAAAAAGGATCGTAGCCTCCCTGAGCGTTATAATTTCCTTGCCTAAAACAAAAAGCAGCCCCCTGTTTGCAGGGGGCTGCTTTTTGTCTGCGAGAAAATTATTTTACCATGTACTGCGGGCTCATACCGCCATCTTTTTGCACCAGTGTCAGTTCAACTGTCTCCGTGAGTACATCGGCATACGAAAAAGATAGTCTTTGATTATAGTTGGGTTCATCAATCCGAATGATAAAGATGGAAGGATAGGTGTTTTCCAGTACACCTATTTTCTCTAGCGTCTTGCGACGCCCTCTGTGGGCGCGAAGTCGAATTTTCTGACCGACATGTGATTCCAGGTCACGCCTGATATCAATTAGCGCTTTTGTAGCTGCCAACATTCATCACCCCATCTAAGATTTACTCACTAATTGTAACATATGACAGGGCAAAAGTCAAATTTTAAAACTATATTATATCAGCCCCATTTAGAAAGTGTCAAGGGTTAAATTCATTGTTAATTATTTGCTTATACGTGGCTGTTTATACGGAGTAAAACGTAATCAATGATACCTGACAGAAGTGCATCAGCCGTTTTTTCGCGAAAATCATCGCCTGCAAGGAGATTTTCTTCTTTTCGGTTGGTAATAAATGCTACTTCAACCAGGATTGCCGGCATTGCCGTATATCTCAGTACATAAAACGATGCCGCCTTAACACCGCGATTACGCCTGCCCAGCATCTCTATTAACTTTTTCTGAACAAACCCGGCAAAGATTTGACCAGGGGTGCTGCCCGGGTAATGGTAAGTTTCCGTTCCATGCGCTGCCGGATTTTCATGGCCGTTGGCATGAATACTGACAAAGACATTTGCCTTAGCCTGGTTTGCCGTCGCCACACGATTTTGTAAGGTAACAGTACTATCATCTGCCCTCGTGAGAATTACTTCTGCACCGTGTTTGGACAATTTTTTTGCCAGGCGCAGTGAAATATCAAGCACAACATCCTTCTCTTTAACCCCGCTTGGCCCTACAGCACCGCTGCTGTTTCCACCGTGTCCCGGATCTACAGCAATGACCGTTCCCAAAAGCGGCAGTGGGTCGGTATCTTGCTCATCTGTCGCTTCAATGGGTTGAATTTCGGTATCACGGTAATAATGTGCCAGAATTTCCTGCCAGGACAATCCTTTTCGGGCATAGCCGTCAGCACCGTACTGACACAGGCCGACCCGGTGGCCATAACCTTTGCTGATAAACTCAATAGTCGGCAAACTCCAATCCAGCCATTGTGAAGGAAGATTGAGCGCCTGCCGCAAAGTAGCGCCGGAGATACTTTTGTCGGCAATGCGGACCTGCCGTAAAGTCCCTGCATCAGTTACATTTTCTTTTTGTAATAAAGGCGTTCCACCCATTATGGCAGCGTAAATTTCACCAAATGAAACTCCTGTTTTTTGCGAAAGTTCAACCGGGTTTATATGATATTTCCGTTCGTAATATGGAGAGTGCTTGTCGTGCATACAGGGGACAGAACGAAGGTAAGGAAGGTCATTTTCCCAAACGTTGACGGCACTTTCAGTCTTGCCTCCACAGGTAGAGTGAAAAACAGTATCTGCTCTTTTTCCCTGGTAAAACAATACGGACCAGGCCGTGGCTTTCACTGCTTCTTCTATATTATTCCGGTGGCGCGGGTAATCCCCGCCCCACAACTCCCGCTGTTTTTCCCGGGAGAGCCACCCCTGACAGTGTGCCGGGCTTGTGCAAATATCGGCGTCCGGGCTTCTGTTGCATCCCTGCCCGCCGAAGAGCAGCATTTTTCGTGCAGCATAACCCCGGGAGGCCACAGTCTGCGCACGCAGAGCTTCGGGATGGAATAGAGCCGGCATTTCAGCAGCCACGACCCCGGCAAGGTAATCTTCCATTTCCATGTTGAGTATTGTCTCATCATGAAAAACCTTAAGTAGTGTCCGGCTGAGACGCACTGTTACCCGAAAGGGGGTATATAAGCTTTGAATAGAATAAGGGTGAGACCTTTCAAGATCAAGAACAACACGGAGTATCCCTGGACGCGGCCGACCAAACCGTATACCGCTGATTAACCCGTCATCAAAGTTATTGCTGTCCGGAACAGAACCGGTTTCAGCGAAATCAATGACAACCCGCGGCGGGTTGTCAAGGATAAAATGTTCATATTGGACCGGGTTATTAAATAAGAAATCAAAACGACTAAAGATTACACTTTTTTCCCTATCCGCCTCTTTTACGTATCTCCAGCTCAGAAAGTCGGACATATTACACTCCTTTGTTTAATACGGGGATTTTGGCAGGCCCAGCCGGAACTTACCCCGTGTTTCCAGCCCTCCGACCCCGTCAAGCCCCGTAATTGTATGTTTTATTACTTCATAAATGTTGACCGTCTCGATAATGGGAGTAAAAGCAACTTTTTCCATAATAAAAACGGGGTCCAGTGCATGAATGAGAACGCGTTGAGGCGAACTGGCAAAGTTAGCTCCTGCATCCAAAAGTGCCTCATAATGAGACTGACACGCTCCCGCAAATATTACCAAGTCATCTTTTCCGGGCTCATATTGCCTTGCCTTTACCGTCGCATTTACAAAAAACTGTGAATTCCTATAGCTGTTTATATCCTGAAAGTTTTTCTTGTGTTTCAAATAAGCATCGTGACCGGTGAGGATAAGAATATCGGGATGATGTTCATGAAGCAAATTCCATATCGCATCCGGTTGATCCCGTTCCGGTACAAAAACACCCTGCGCCGTTAACCCCAGTGATTGATATACTTTTAAACACTCGTCGAGGTAGTCAGCATCTCCGTCAAGATGCAAGATTTTTCCGGGCATCTCAAAAAACTGTTCCGGTGCCATACCGCTTCGTCCACGCAGGTGTTCCCGCTCCATAATGCGGCGGCGGTAAATTTTTTTTATACATTCCTTTTGTGCATTTTTTGAATGAGAGTTGTACTGCTGCACCTCATCAGGTTGAGGGTGGATCAGATCACTGATTTCCGCGTCCGCCAAAAGCCGCATATCCAGACCTTTTAGCATTGCCGTTCCCTTTTTTTCATCAATGTAAGCGATTTTAAACAATATATCCATGCCGTATGACTTGCGTCCAACAATATCTCCCACACTAAACTTCAATGAACAATCCCCCTTTAAAGCTCGTCGCTGCATCACACGTATTCCCTCACAGTATATGTATATGTAGGGATAAAACAATTTGTGCTTGCCAAGAGAAGTTTTTGGAGTTTGATAATATACTGTAGCAGGAGGGGTAGTCAATGTTTGCTGCTGTTGTTCCTGTTCATAACGAAGAAGCCCGTGTCGGCAGTCTGTTGCGGCGGCTGCAAAATATAGAAGAAATTTCAAAAACGTATGTCATCCTTAACGGATCCAACCGCTCTACAGTAGAGGAGGTTGAATCCGTCTACCGCCGTAATAAGCAAAAAATAACACTGGTTTCCTTTAAGGATCCTTTGGGAATTGATGTGCCCCGGGCTGTGGGGGCCCAGCTGGTATATACCTTCAGTATGTGCCATGCAATTTTTATTGACGGAGACCTTGTTGGTGAAATCACCAAAGACTTAAGAGGTTTAATTGCCACAGCCCGCTTAAACAAGTTGGACCTTGCTTTAACAGACTGCTACCCGGAGAAAAAAGCATTGGAAGCAGTCAGTGAACCCATGCATTTCTTTCGACGGCTGCTCAATCAGGAGTTGGGCCTGCAATCCCGGTTAGGTATCGCCACACCGTCTCACGGCCCGCATATCGTATCCCGGCGGCTTCTTCCGCTGGTCCCGTGGGATGACTATGCTGTACCACCCATGCTTTTGGCGCATGCCAAGTGTAATAATCTGAATATTGGGATTGCCGGTGTTATCCCCCATGGCCTGTTGGGCTCATCCATAAAGAACCAGACCCATAGCCAGCTTATTATTGATACTATTGCGGGTGACTGCCTTGAAGCCCTTTCTGTGTTACATCATCAACCAAGGAACAGGAGCTTTGAAGGTAAAACGTATCTGGGATACCACAAGCAACGGCGTTTCGATTTATTGCAACAATTTTTAGGAGGACGACTCATGAACTAAAAAAGACGCTTCATCACATTTCAGATGAAGCGTCTTTTGCATACTTTACCCACCAAAAAAACGCCTTTCGGCGTTGGCAGTACATCTTTATTCTGACAGGTTCAGGACAAGCTTATCTGCAGAAAAGTGCCGCTTATTTTGTATACTTATCGGCTACTGTACTGGCCCCATACGATTCAGGCTTAATGCACGCATGAAACCCGCTGCCAATTACCATACCGACCACTTCCCGGATTAATTCCCTGGTATCCCCTTTTTCACCCACATCCAAATGAACCTCCATGTTCAGGCATGAATGGCCGTTTTCCGCTAGTTTTGCGGTGACCAGCGTGGCGACTTCAAGGCTGAGGAATGTCTCATAGTAGATGCGTTGTCTCAAACTTTCCATATAGCGATGCTTCTGTCGTCTGAAAAAATACCTGGCACCTTTGCCAACACGGTGGATAATAATTGCAGTAACAAAGCAGACATCCTGCCGATAATGGGCATGGGAATCCGTCCCGATAATCAGCTTATATTGCTCCTTTGGCTTATCATCAATATAGGCGATAATATCAGCAAACGCTTCATCCAATGATAAGCTTCCGCGTGAAGGGCTCGTAAAGTTCATTGTTTATCGGCACCTTTCAAAATCTTTACACGCTATACTGCTGTTTTATTATAAAGCAAGCGAGATAAATTTGCAAATTCCGCCACGCTAAGCGTTTCACCCCGTCGAGCTAAGTCGAGGTCGGCTTCGGCTCCTAGTTCAGTTAATTCTCCCTTTGAAAGTGGAAAAACAGCATGTAACGTGTTCAATGCCATTTTACGCCTTTGAGAAAATACTGCTTCAACTACACGAAAAAAAACAGCTTCATCTCCCACATCATACTGTGTTGCTGCGTCGGGCCGCAGGCGGACCACCGCAGATGAAATCTCAGGTCGTGGGAAAAAAACCGTCCGGGGAACGGTAAAGAGCAATTCTGTTTTTGCCGCAAACTGGCACACTACCGAAAGAGTTCCATACTCTTTGCTGCCAGGTTTGGCGACGATGCGCTGCGCCACTTCTTTCTGCAACATACAGACCATTACCGGAAATTGCTGTCTGTGTTGCTTAAGCCATCGATAGAATAAGGGAGTCGCAACATTATACGGCATATTAGCCACCAGCTTGACCGGCTTATCGCCAAGCAGGCCCGGATAATCCACATCCATGGCATCCTGGCGGATAATTGTAATATTATCATATTCAGCCAGGGTTTCTTTTAGCACCGGAATTAGCCGCTCGTCAATTTCCAGAGCGGTAACCCTGTCGGCCCGCAGAGCCAGTTCCCGTGTCAGCGCCCCAATCCCGGGACCGATTTCCAGCACATGGTCACCGCACTCAATTTCTGCCGCAGAAACTATTTTAATCAAAATATTTTCATCGACTAAAAAATTCTGGCCCCATTTTTTTCGTAATCGAATACCATGGCTGCTCAGCAACTGGGTTACAAAACCCGGATTCGTCAGCTTACTCACAGTTTCCCCCTATTCTTTCAAAATCCTATAATTCTTGTGGTAGCAAGTATACACGAAGTCGTTTACGTCCGAATTTCCAGGCCGTGCTGTGATCAGCAATCAGCAGATCAATTCGATTTCCTTTTATGGCACCGCCCACATCAGCGGCAACAGCAAACCCGTAGCCGTCTATGTATAAACGGCTGCCGAGGGGGATAACTCTCGGATCTACCGCCACGATATGTGGATTTCCCTCTTGCCCGTTCCCTGCAGTTGCACGTATACCTGTGGCGGTAATTCCATCATTAAAATGGCCGGTACATTTACTTCTGCCGTACTCGTCTATAGGACACCCGCTTTCTGCGGTACCAGGGCAATATGCTGTAGCAGTCACATGAATTACTTGATTAAACTGAAATGATCGCCCGGCCCGGGAAAGCAGGGTGTTACCCCCATGCTCAACTACCCGGTCCTGTTTTACGCGAATGATCTCCGATTGGACCAGATGTAAATCAACTTCCTCACCATTCTCCATTGTTACTTCCACAGTGTCTTCCCGTAACCCGGTTACCCCGCGCTGCAACACCCGACTCTCACCGCGATCCATGCTTTCATTAGTTCGCCGGATTTCACGGAAAGGAATTTCACTGCGCTGCGTTATTAAATGCTTACTAACACGAATTACTTCCACTGTATCACCCGATTGTAGCTTTTCATCAGCTCCAGGTTGTATCCGGTCCAGTTCTCCCAGTGTAACCCCCAGGGACTGCAGAGCCTGACCGGCAGTAGTTTCTGCCGCCCACAGCACAAAATCATTACCATCCGCGGCTACAGTAATGGGGAAAGCTGCCCTGTATTTAATCTCCATACCATCGTACGTTCTCTCCTCCGGTTGATGGGAGAGCATATCATACTTACCTGGCTCAATACCGGCCTCACTAAGAACTCCGGCCACATTGTGGCTGTATGTGTACACTACACGACTGTGCCCGTCTGCTAACAACCTGACTTCTTTCCGGGATAAATGTACAGAAAACAATACTAACATACCTGCTGTTATCAGGAATAAAACAGGTATCCAAGTAGCGGCTTCAAACCGATCACTCCTGGTAATTTTATCCATAATTCTTCCTCCTTACAGCCTTTCTATTTTACCCAATTTGGCAAAGATTTGTCAAGAAATTCCGCTTCACTGTACCGGGCATCCCCGCAGATAGTATTTCCATTATTTTCTGCCCTATACGGCAGTAAAATTTTTGACAACAAGAAATGCGCGCTTATTCAGTTCCCTCAGCGTGCGCTTTTCAGTACTGTATACCGCTGCCGATTTGCAAATGCAAACCGTTATAATTTTCTGCAGTAAAAAAAAAGCACCCTGCAGGTGCTAGCGTTTGCTGATAACCTCTCAGGCGACTTTATTTCAACACTTCAACCGTAACCTTGCCAACCCCGGCAGAGCGCAGGCCAATAGCTTCGGCAGCGGCCATGGATAAATCTATGATGCGATTTTTACCAAACGGCCCACGGTCGTTAATCCGAACATCTACGCTTTTACCGGTTTTCAAATATGTGACACGGACGCGGGTGCCAAAAGCCAGGGTGGGATGGGCCGCTGTATAATCATTTTTGTTAAAAACCTCACCACTGGCCGTTTTCGCACCATGTAAACCGTCTCCATTGCCGTACCAGGAAGCAATCCCTTCAATAATATTAGTCACTACGCCACCCCCCCGCGCACTGGCGGTTACAATAGGCTCAGGATCGGCAGTGCCGATTAGAACTACGCTGTTTGTCGGTTCATTCAATTGCTTCTCTTCAATTAACTGTCGACTTTCTTCGTTCCCGTCGGCTAATACAATCTCGTATGTCTTAAGCAGTGTGCCTACTTTTCCCTGGACGGTTACCTTCTTTTTTCCCCGGGGTATGGTTGGATCATTTTTTTGTTCTGTCTTAAAAGGGATTGAAACTTCCTCACTGATTAGCGAAGTACTGACCCGGGTAATAAGAATATCGCTACCGTGGCTCAGTGTGGCCTGTAAGCTTGGCTCCACCCTGTCTTCAAGGGCAACTGTCACAGCCAGTTCATTCAGCAATTCTGACGTGCTCTCTGCGGTTGTATAAACTAGTGCTGTCTGCCCGTCAACATGGAGAAAGACGGGAAACGCTTTGCGCAAACTGATAATCATCCCTTTTTCAATCCGCTCATCGGCGCTCGGTGAGAGTTTGTCACGCCCTCGTACATATATTCCGATTTCGTCCAACAATTGACCAACTGTTTTTGCTTCGGTCATAATGATTTGCGACTCATAATCTACAATAAGAGTGACCTCTTTTGCTGTCGCCTGCCGATAGACAAAGATGGAAACCAGTAGCAACATGCTTAATAAAATGCTTTTAACGGCGTACTGTTTTACGGAGAACTTTTCGTTTAAGCCTGGAATGGCCATAGGCCACATCCCCTCTTTTTTCTTCTTCTCTCTAAGTTTTGAGCTTTAAATATATCTATGAAAAGAACGTCTGAATATGCGGAATTATTTTCCCGTTATGTAAGCGAGAACAACCTTCTGGCGTTTTCACTGGTTTTTTCAGCAAAATCCTTTATACTTTCACCGCGTAATTTTGAGACATAGTCAGCAATTGCCGTCACATACGCAGGTTCATTTCGTTTCCCACGATATGGCACCGGTGCCAGGTAGGGTGAATCTGTCTCTATCAGCAATCTCTCCGTTGGAATCTCTGTTGCGACTGCCTGTAAGTCCGCGGCGTTTTTAAACGTCACCGGACCTGCCAGAGATATATAAAAACCCAGGTCCAGACACTTGCGAACAAATGAGATATTACCGGAAAAACAGTGAAACACCCCTCCGGCCTCCCATGCCTGCTCGTCTAGTAAAATGTTGAGCACTTCTTCATGGGCATCCCTGTCATGGATAATGACAGGCAAACCCAGTTCTTTTGCCAGACGGATTTGTTCACGGAAGACTGTTTCCTGTGCCTGGGCAGAGGAGTGGTTGTAATAGTAGTCAAGGCCGATTTCGCCAATAGCCACAACTTTCTTTTCTGCAGCCATGGAGCGGACTTTGTCCTTCCATCCCAGTCCGACCCGACCGGCATCGTGCGGGTGAACACCTACTGCAGCAAATACAGATGTATATTTTTGTGCCAAGTCAACAGCCGCCAGGGATGACTCCAAATCAAAACCAACGTTAATAATTGTGCTGACTCCAGCCTGTGCAGCCCGTCCAATCACTTCCGACAAATCCTTGCCAAAGCGACCGTCGTTTAAATGGGCATGGGTATCAATCAATTCAACCATTACTTCACCTTGCTACCTGGAGCAACCAATGTCTCCGTGGTGGTAAGTACCAGATTCCCTTCTGTATCAGACGCAGCAAGCAACATTCCTTCCGAGAGAATGCCCCGGAGTTTAACCGGCTTTAAGTTGGCCACAAAAATAACGCTTTTGCCAACCAGCCCCTCCGGTGCGTAGTGCTTGGCAATCCCCGCCACAACTTGCCTTTCTTCATTCCCTAAACTCACTTTTAATTGTAAGAGTTTGTCCGCCCCTTCAATCCGCTCAGCCTCAATAATTGAGGCGACACGTAAGTCAATGCGGGCAAATTCGTCAATACTGATTAATCCCTCAGTCTCTGCCATGTTGCCGGCCTCCTTTGGTTTTACCTCACGTTCTGGTTGCGGCTTATCTTTTTTCGTTGCCTGGCGTACTGGCACCCGGTCTTCTCCCACCAATTCTAAACGGGGAAATAAAACAGCTCCGGGAGACGTGGCGGCACCAGAGGGAAACTTGCCAAATTCCAGAATACTTTCCCATGTGTGCAATTCAGGCATATCTATGATACCCAGTTGCGCCCAAATCTTTTCCGGCGTTTGTGGCATAAACGGCTGAAGCAACACGGAAATGATGCGGATGCTTTCCAAAAGGTTATACATTACAGCATCCAGCCGGTCCTGCCTGCCTGCCTTAGCCAGGGCCCAGGGTGCTGCTTCATCTATATACTTGTTGGCACGCCCGATAAATTTCCACAGTTCCGTAAGGGCGTTGGAAAAAAGCAACTCATCCATTAATTGTTCCATTTTAGCCGGTAAATCAAAAGCCATATTTTTCAGTTCATCATCCAGAGGTTCACCTGTACCGGACGCAGGCGCGGTACCGCCGTAATATTTTTGCAGCATTGCCAGCGTTCTGTTCAGAAGATTGCCTAAATCGTTGGCTAAATCAAAGTTTAACCGTTGAATCAGTGCATCTTCACTAAAGTGTCCATCGGCGCCAAAAGGAATTTCCCGCAACAGAAAATAGCGAATAGCATCTGAGCCGTACCGATCTACTAAAACCTCTGGGTCAATTACATTGCCTTTAGACTTTGACATTTTCCCTTCGTCGAGAAGAAGCCAGCCATGACCAAATACCTTCTTAGGCAGTTCCAATCCCAGTGCCATCAGAAAAATTGGCCAGTAAATCGTATGAAAACGGACAATTTCCTTACCGATTAACTGTACATCGGCTGGCCAATATGTATGTACTTTATGATCATCTTCAGAAAGGTAACCAAGAGCTGTAATATAGTTACTTAATGCATCCAGCCAGACATAGATGACGTGCTTTTCGTCGAACGGAACAGGAATGCCCCAACGGAATGTAGTGCGGGAAACACACAAGTCTTCGAGACCTGGCTTTAAAAAGTTGTTAATCATTTCGTTTTTACGGGAAACGGGCTGGATAAACTCCGGATGATTCTCAATATACTCCATCAGTCGGTCAGCATATTTTGACATCTTAAAAAAGTAACTTTCTTCCGCCACCATTTCCACCGGACGCCTACAATCAGGACAGCAAGTTTCTTCCAACTGCCGCTCTGTCCAAAAAGCTTCACAGGGAGTGCAGTACCAACCTTCATACTTGGATTTATAAATGTCTCCTTGTTCATAAAACTTTGCGAAGATTTTTTGTACAGAATCCTTATGCCGCATCTCAGTCGTACGGATAAAGTCATCATAGGAAATATCCAATATTTCCCACAGCTTCTGAATCCATGCTACAATTTCATCAACAAATACTTGCGGTTCTTTCCCCGCCTCAACGGCACGACGTTCCATTTTCTGGCCGTGTTCATCGGTTCCGGTGAGAAAATATACTTCGTAACCGGTGAGCCGTTTAAAGCGAGCCATAGCGTCGGCAGCAACTGTGGTATAGGAATGGCCGATATGCAGTTTATCGCTGGGATAGTAGATTGGTGTTGTAATATAAAATGTTTTCTTGTTCACGGGTATCTCCCTACTTTTCATATAGAAGTTAATCTTAATTATATCAAAAAATCTCCGTTTTAAGCAAGTAACGGCAGGTACACTTGTCCCTATATACCAATGTTTGTATAAATTACAAATTTAACACTTGTTTTTTATGGGAATTGCTGGTATAATTGGCCTGTGTCGAAACGTGTTGAATTAGGGGAGGGAAAATGTTGAAATCTACCGGGATTGTACGTAAAGTCGATGAGCTTGGACGGGTTGTTATCCCCATCGAATTACGGAGAACTTTAGGCATTGATGTTAAAGACTCCTTGGAAATTTATGTGGACAGTGAAAAAATCATCCTGAAGAAGTACGAACCAGCCTGTATTTTCTGCGGTAATGCCGACCATGTTAAGCATTACAAAGGACGAATTATCTGCGGAGAGTGCATTAAGGAAATGGCTACCGAATAAAGAGCAAGTTTTACTTGCTCTTTATTTTTTTTTATGAATTACGTTATATACATCCCGGCGCGGAACACCAAGGCGGCGGGCTGCTTCACGAATCGCATCTCTTTTGTCGAAACCTGTCGCAAGAAGCTCGTCTACCAGCGCTTCCGGACTCATGTTAATTTCCATTTTTTCAACCTTTTTTTCAAGGAGAACGGTACACTCACCCCGCGGCGGGTTTTGCGTAAAGTGATCCAATACAACGTCCAGCGTACCACGGATAAATTCCTCATGAATTTTCGTCAGTTCTCTGGCAACTACAACCTGACGGTCTTTTTGGGACATCCCGGCCAGTTCGGACAATGTTTTCAATAAACGGTGTGGTGCTTCATAAAATACCGTAGTTTTTGTTTCCCTTTCTATATCGGCCAGCATTCCTTTCCTTAGCTTGCCACGGGCGGGAATAAATCCGTAAAACGCAAACGGCGTTGAAGTCAGACCTGAGGCGGACAGAGCAGTTACGGCAGCGACCGGACCTGGCAGCGCAATTACGGGGATCCCGTTGCCAATTGCCTCCCGTACCAATTCTTCTCCGGGATCAGCAATACCCGGTGTGCCCGCGTCACTGACCAGCGCCACATCCTCTCCGGCTAACAGCCGTTCCAGGATGTACGGTGTTTTTTTTATTTTATTATGCTCATGGTAGCTGACCAAAGGAACATGTATATCAAAATGGCTGAGAAGTTTCCTTGTATGCCGGGTGTCTTCGGCCGCGACCCTGGAGGCTTGCTTTAATATTCTCAGCACCCGCAGGGTTATATCTTCCAGGTTGCCCAGCGGAGTGGGACAAAGATAAAGTTTCCCCACAGTCATTTTCATCCCTCCAATAACCGATACATAAAGGTTATCAAGTTCACAAACAATATAGCCGAACTTGCTCAAACGTAGTAATTTCAGGTAAAGGAGCACCCTATGATCCATATAAAAAACGCGCGTCCGGTGATTGGCGTTACAGGGACAAACGGGAAAACAACAAGCTTACTCATGGCAAAACACATTATGGAGTACTGTGGTCAGTAACATCCGTTCCCGGTTCCTGTACGTTCTGAAGCGCCGCCTTAGCCATTTCGTAAGCATCGGACTCATAGCGCAGGCAACACATCAGACGCCCGCAGACACCGGATATTTTTGTTGGGTTTAAAGAAAGATTTTGATCCTTAGCCATACGGATGGATACAGGCTCAAATTCACCCAAAAATGTATGACAGCATAGTACCCGGCCGCATGGGCCTAAGCCGCCAATCATTTTAGCTTCATCTCGTACTCCAATCTGCCTAAGCTCAATTCGTGTCCGAAACACAGTGGCCAAATCTTTCACTAATTCCCGAAAATCAACTCTGCCGTCCGCCGTAAAGTAAAAAATTACTTTGGACCGGTCAAAGGTATATTCCACATCAACCAGCTTCATATCCAAGGCGTGTTCCTGAATTTTTTGCAGTGCGGCGTCAAACGCCTCCTCTTCCTTCTGCCGATTTTCCAGGATTTTTTGACAATCCTCTTCACTGGCGGCTCGGACCACTTTCTTTAGCGGTTGGACAACGTCTGCCGGAGGTACCTGTTTGGGCCCAACAACAATCTCGCCAAATTCCTGGCCGCGGGACGTCTCTACAATCACAAACCCCCCGGGAGTAAGCTCAATTCCGTCGGGGTCAAAATAATAAATCTTTCCCGCTTTTTTAAAGCGGATACCGATGACTGTTTGCATTTTCAAAAACCTCCTTTATACGCCTTAGCGTCAGCTCCAAAGCAAGACGAACATTCACAGGACTACGTACCATTTTCTGCAAGGTTATAATTTCCTCAATTACTTTAATCGTCGCATCTTCAGACCACTTTTCCGTGAACGTATTGATAATATCCATATGCTCCTGATAGAGTATAAGCTCCGGTTCCCCCGTCGACTGCATTACTAACAGATCCCGAAGCAGAGCTAAGAGCGTGTCTATAATCGCTGTCAGGTTTTCTTTACCCGCCAGCTGGCTTGCCAACATGCTTGCTCCATCCCCCACAGAAAGGGCTGACAGCACATCGGCCGCTTCTTGATAGAGTTCCAGCCAGGGGGACATATCTGCCATTGACAGCGCCCTCCCGGGGATTCCCTCGGCCAAAGTCAGCATTCGTTCCTTTGAAGATGGATCGGCACCAGGCAGCATGTCCAAAAGTTTGCTCATGCTTTCCCTGTCCAATCTTTGCAGCGGGAATAGCTGACAACGGGAAACTATGGTAGGCGGCAGACTTCCCGGATTTTCGCAAAGAAGAATAAACACCGTCGCCGGCGGCGGCTCTTCCAACACTTTAAGCAGGCTGTTAGCCGCTTCCGGAGTTATCATGCCTGTTACATCAAGGATAAATACCTGGTAACGTGCTTCGTGGGGTTTTAATGAAACCTTCTTTTTAAGCTGCCTGATTTGATCAATCTTTACCGATTTACCATCTGGTACAATCCAATGGATATCCGGGTGGCTTCCTTGGTAAATCTTTTTACAGGATATACACTGTCCGCAAAAATCATCCGCGATATGCGAACAATTTAAAGCACGCACTAAAGCAGTGGCTATTTTTTTTTTGCCTATTCCCTCGGGGCCATAAAACAGATACGCGTGGGAAGTCGTTCCCGAGCGAAGGGAAGAGCGGATTGTCTGAATGATTTGATTCTGTCCACAAATTTCATCAAAGCCCATAATTTAACCTCGATACTTATTATTATACCATAACCGGGTTATTACACGGTACGCGCTATCAGGGGGCTTACTCCGTTCCAAATGGCACGAAATACTTCATCCGCATCCGGTGTCCCGTCTACCACAGCTATTCTTTCGGGAAAACGGGCGGCAACTTCTAAAAAGCCCTGCCGCACACGGTTATGGTAAGTCAGTGATTTTTGTTCTATGCGGTCTGCCGCCGCACCGGCACGCCGGGAAAGTCCGGTGTCCGGTGGCAAATCTAAAATAAAGGTGCGGTCGGGCAGGCGTTCCTGCACCGCTTTTACATTGATGCTGAGAACAAAGTCCCACTCAATTCCTCCGCCAAATACCTGATAGGCCAATGAAGAATCAATAAAACGGTCGCAGAGTACCAGCTTTCCCGCTGACAGCGCGGGAGCAATGACCTCACGATAGAGTTGGGCCCGGGCTGCTGCGTACAGAAAAACTTCCGTCAGCGGTGTCATCTCCCCGAAACGGGGGTCGAGTAGAATTTCCCTCACCGCATCACTGATTGCGGTGCCGCCAGGCTCCCTGGTACATACCGTTTCAATACCAAGCTCATTGGCTTTTTGCGCAATACGATGTAATTGCGTCGTTTTACCGGCTCCATCAGGTCCTTCCAGACTGATAAACACGCCTTGTTTATTCATAGCTGCACCTCTCATAAACAGATACGCAGACGACCCTGACGGTCAAGCCCGCGCAGTTCTATTCCCGCGTTCCCGGCAGCAGCCAAATAATCGGCCACCTGTTCTGATACCCGTTCCCCGGCAGCCAAAACGGGAATTCCCGGTGGATAGGGCACAACAAAGGATGCGGAGATTCCTCCCACAGCTTCCCGTGGATGAGCAAAGCGGGCCGCTCCAAACCAGGCCTGCCGCGGTGAAATAACCGGGTCAGGATCAGGGACGGCAGAAAACTCAACAATAGGCTCACCCCGGTAGCCAGTCAACCGTTGAAACGCGGCTACTGTTTTTTCCATCTGCAGAGCGCGAGAACCTATTCCTAAAACGGCAAGAATGTGACCAGAGCAGGCCAGTTCCGTTTCTACCCCTGATTCCCGTAATAAGCGGGCAGCTGTCACCCCACTCACTCCCGCTTGCCCTGTTAACACAGTCACACGGGTTAAATCCAGGTCAAAACCCAGTTTGCACACCAGATTACGCTCCAGAAGAGGAAAATGAGTCCGCAAAGCATCACGCAGAGTTTCGGCTGTATTACAGACACCAGTCCAGATTTCTTTTCCCTGCAGAGCCATTTGTTTACGGGTGGCGTCCAGAGAGAGGAGCAGCGGATAAGAAGGACTGCTCGTCTGGACTGACTGCAGAGCTGCTCTTAGGCGGAATGGGTCAATCCTGCTGCCCTGCCGGTGGAGTACCGCACCCGGTGTAAGCGCGCCCAGGGTTTTATGCCAACTCTGTACCCGTAGGTCTGCCATCCGGCCCGATGATGACGGCAAAACAGGGGAAAACCCCAGGTGAGCTCCATGTGCTTCGTCAAGAAGCAGATAAGCATTATGGCGGCGTACAGCGGCTTCAATCTTCTTAATGTCTGCACAAACGCCGTAATAACTGGGGCTGGTAACCACCACGGCTTTCGCATCCGGGCAACTATGAAAACCTGCTTCTATCTCCTCAACTGTCACATTCAGAGGAAAACCCTTATCACATGCAACAGGAATGTAGCGAGGGATTGCACCGGAGTAGACAAGTCCATGGTAGACGGAACTGTGCGCATTTCGTGGTACCAACACATTATCCCCGGGTCCACATGTGGCGAGAATCATCGCCATCACCCCGGCACTGGCTCCGTTAACGAGAAAATAGGACTGATTAGCACCAAAAGCAACGGCTGCCAAATCTTGTGCATCCCGAATCATTCCACAAGGTTTATGCAAATCATCAAGACCGGGAAGTTCCGTCAGGTCATACTTTGCCAATTCATTAAAAAGCAACGGCAAGTCAGCCGGAATTCCGCCGCCGCCGGCATGGCCGGGTACATGCAGCCTAACATTTCCCTTCCCGATATGCTTATGCAGTTGGCTTAAAATTGGCAGAGATGTTTGGTCCATAACCTTGTTATTTTTCCACAAAAAGTAGCGTTTACCTGCAATGTCCGCCTGATGTATGAAATAAAAAGCCGGAAGGTTATCTCCCGGCAGAAAACATATACTCTTTAGGATAAACTGTAGTTTGGAGCTTCTTTCGTAATATGCACATCATGGGGATGGCTTTCCTTAAGGGATGCACTGGTGATACGCATAAATTTAGTTTTGGTCCGCAATTCTTCAATGTCTTTCACACCGCAGTAACCCATGCCAGCACGTAAACCACCAATCAGTTGGTAAACGGTATCTGCCACTGTTCCCCGATAGGGAACCCGGCCTTCAATGCCTTCGGGCACAAGTTTTTGTTCGTTCTCCTGGAAATAGCGATCTTTGCTGCCCTCTTTCATAGCAGAAATAGAACCCATCCCGCGGTATACTTTATAGCTACGACCCTGGAAGATTTCCATCTCCCCCGGGCTTTCTTCCGCACCGGCAAAGAGGCTGCCCACCATAACCACGTTGGCTCCGGCGCCAATTGCCTTCGTAATATCGCCGGAGAATTTAATCCCGCCGTCGGCAATAATCGGGGTACCGCTTGCCACTGCGGCTTCAGCAGAATCAAAAATTGCCGTAATCTGAGGCACACCAATGCCCGCTACGACCCTGGTGGTACAAATGGACCCGGGACCCACACCTACCTTGATCGCATCTGCCCCTGCCTCAATTAAATCACGGGTACCTTCTCCGGTGGCAACATTACCGGCGACGATACCAACCGCAGGGTAATTCAATTTAATTTTCTCAACCATCTTTAGAACTCCGACTGAATGACCGTGAGCAGTATCAACGACAAGGATGTCAACACCGGCCTGAGCCAACGCATGAACCCTGTCCATAGTATCCTGAGCAATCCCCACGGCAGCGGCGGCCAACAGCCGGCCGTTGTTATCTTTAGCGGAACGGGGATACTGAATGGCTTTTTCAATATCTTTAATGGTAATAAGCCCTTTAAGCATAAACTGCTCGTCCACAATGGGGAGCTTCTCCACTTTATGTTTCTGCAATATCTCCTGCGCCTGAGCCAGAGTTGTTCCTACCGGAGCTACAATTAGTTTATCTTTGGTCATGACATCTCTAATGTAACGGTCATAATTCGTTTCAAAACGCAGATCACGGTTCGTCAGAATCCCTACCAGTTTACCGTTTACAGTAATGGGGACACCGGAAATACGGTAACGTTCCATCAGTGCCGCAGCATCGTGTATCATATGGTCAGGGGACAAATGAAATGGGTTAGTAATAACCCCGTGCTCAGAGCGCTTTACCCGGTCTACTTCAGCCGCCTGTTTCTCAATTGGCATATTTTTGTGAATGACCCCAACTCCGCCTTCTCTGGCCATGGCTATAGCCATTCTCGATTCTGTTACCGTGTCCATCCCGGCGCTCATCAGCGGGATATTCAGCCGTATTTTCTTCGTTAAGTTTGTGACCACGTCCACTTCGGATGGAAGTACCCGGGACTTGGCCGGTATCAAAAGAACATCATCGAATGTAATGCCTTCTTTACAGAATTTATCGTGATTTAGCATCGCAACGCCCCCTTTCCTCAAGATAATTTGCTTCATCGTAACAAAAATCAGGACAGGTGTCAACTGTCCCGAATCGTTAGTACTAACCGAGAAACTTTTTTAATTCTGATAATTGCTCTTCATTGAATACAGGAATTCCCTTTTCCCCTAAAAGAGCTGCCGTAACGCCTGCTCCGGTTTTGACCCGGCCGGAAAAGCTGCCATCATAGATCATATCATTTCCACATGACGGGCTGCGTGCCTTAAGCAATGCAGCGGTAATGCCTAATGTGTTTGCCAACAGCAATGTTTCCTGCGCACCGCGCAGAAACGCTGCTGTTGTGTCATCGCCTTGCCGGGTACAGACTTTTGCTTTACCGGTTAATACATCCCGACCATCACCGCCCTGGATTTCTACGGCGGGTCGCGGGGTAGCCAGCCCACCCAACTGCTCCGGACAACAGGGAATGAGCAGCCCTTCCTTACCATAAGCCAATACTTCCCGGCAAAAATTATGGCCGCCATTATATTTTGTGTTCAATCCAAGCAAACAGGCGCTAACCAAAAACATACAGGCCTCCGTAAAATTATTTTGTCACCCCGTCCAGCGAGTCCCAGACCTCGTTGGACTGACCCCCTACCACAGTCAGTATTAGCCTGTTTGGCAGGCAGACGATAGCGTCACCGGACTGCTCGACCCAACCAATGGATGAACATACGCCGAGCGGACAAATCTCCTTAGGCATGGCCAGCACACGAACCCGTCCCGCCACAATTTCCACAGTAGCGTGGCCAGCTGGCATCTCTACTGTAATTGTTTGGTCAATTTCTTCATCGAAGGGAATTTCATCAATAAGCTGCCCGCCCAGTTCCACACGTAATATCCGACTGCCGGCAACTGTCGGCAGCGCTTTTACCCCTAACAGAAACAGGGCCACAAACAATACTGCGGCTATTACAAGTATATCCCCTTTTTTCCACTTCATCTGTGCCACACTTCTTTCACCGAAGGAGTTATTTATACAATAAATTAATTGTACCATTTTCGGCACCTGGTTGAAAAGGGCAAGACTTGGGGCTAAAGGAAACGGCCGGTATATACCGGCCGAACTCTCTTGGTATCTATTTGTTTGCCGCGGCTTTTTTCTTATCTTTCTTCTCAATCAAAATCGCAGCGTCAGGGCAAACCAACTCACAGATGCCGCAGGCGATACACTGATCCAGCCGCGCTGGTCCCATAATAGGGGTGCCGTAGACTCCCGGTTCCTTAGCCCAGTCCAACACGTCGGTCGGGCATTTCTCTTTACACAGGCCGCAACCTTTGCATAGATCGGGAGAAACGTTAAACCAGCCTTTAGGCCCCTCAAAACGCAGATTCCTAAACGTCTTTTTGGTCATTATTTTCCTCCCCCTGCAGTGCCTCTTCCACAAGATCAATGCCTCGTTGCAGTGCGTTAAAGTTTAACTCCCGCAGCTTTGGGTCATCGATAAACTTTTTACCAAGCTTTGTTTCCAGAGCATGCTTAACCGTTTCGATATCCACAACACCGGCCGCCCGCACAGTTGCTCCCAGGATAATCATGTTAAACACCCGGGGATGAAGTTCGGACAGCGCTATATCTGTTGCAGGAATACCAATAACCTTTTTGGCGTTTTTAGGCAATTCGACTTTCCCTGTTTTCGGCTGTTCACTTACAGCGTCAGCCTGCGCTTCCGGCGCTACACTGTCATAGACCTGCAAGCCTACCGCTTCATCCGCCACTTCCGGAGGTGCGATTAGCGAGCTGTCATAAACAAAAAGCGTATCCCCAGTCACGTACTGTTTTGTCCGTGCCACTGCACGTTCACTCAAAGCAATAACAATATCCCCGTGCTGAAATTTCGGTGAACCAATCTGCTCATCCGAAATCTGCACAAAAGCGAGGGACACACCGCCGCGTTGCTCAACGCCGAAATTAGGGATGTAGAGCGCTTCTTTTCCTTCTTCATTTCCCGCTTCAGCCAGGATATCACCAATGGCTTGTACGCCCTGGCCACCCTCTCCTGCAATTGCTATCTTAACCAGTATGGCCATCTCTCTACCCCTCCTTGCTTTCGTCCGGAGTCCGGAGTTCACCGGTTTTAAAGTATTTGGCCATCTCTTCTTCCATGAAAGCCCAGGTTTGCTTTGCATTTGTCCGCCAGTTGGTCGGACAGCTGGAGATTACTTCAAGGAAGGAAAAGCCGTTGCCCGCAATCTGATTCTCCACAGCCTTTTTCATAAACCGTTTCAGTTGCTTCATATTCGATACACTGGCACGTGCCACGTAAGCGCCCGGCGATGCTATGGCGGCTACCATTTCAGGTCCCAGTGTGGGGTTGCCGGTTTCTTTGGCGTCTCGCCCATAAGGGCTGGTCTCCGTCTTCTGACCAGGTAATGTAGTCGGGGACATCTGACCACCGGTCATTCCATAGTTACAATTATTAACAACAATAGCCATAATTTTCTCATTACGGAATGCGCTGTTCACCAGATGCTGTGAACCAATAGCATAGCCGCCACCGTCACCCATATAGGCAATGGGAAGCAACTTCGGGTTGGCACGTTTAATACCGACCATCACAGGGTTGGTGCGCCCGTGGTGTGTCTGGACGGTATCTACATTGAAGAAGTCCCAGGCAAGCAGGGAGCAGCCGATATCCACGCCGAATACCATTCGGTCCTGAATTTCAAGTTCATCAATTACTTCACCCAGGACTTTTAAGACCAGGCCGTGTCCACAGCCCGGACAAAATTTATGGGGCTTCGTTTCTGTGTTCCAGGATTTTGGCATTGCCAAATGTTCTGCCATCTCTCTCCCACCTTTCTATTTTATAGTTTTCTCTATTCTTTGCACTAATTCTTCTGCTGTCACACCGACACCTGGCTTGTAGAGGGTGTCAAAATTATCGATTGGCATATTGAAAAGTGCACTTTTTACGAGTCGGGCTAACTGGCCAAGGGCTGACTCAACAAGCAGGAAGTTGCTGCACTTGGCGGCCACTTTTTGTAGCTGCTCATCCGGGAACGGGCGCAGGGTAATGGGACGGAAATATCCAACCTTAACCCCTTTTTCGCGAAGCCTGTTCATCGCAGCAATGGCTGCGCGGCTGACAACACCGTGTGAAATAATAATGATATCAGCATCGTCAACATTTCTCTCATCCCATTCCACCACTTCTTTGGACATCTTTTCATAATCTTCCTGAATCGGCATCGTGGCGTCGTACAGTTCTTCTTCCACACTGTATGTGTTGCGAAGATGCACCGCATCGCGATCTTTACCAGGTGTGCCCGGCAAACCCAGGGATGCTACAGGTTTAATCATTTCAATGCCGCGATCTTCAGGATTGTACATAACCAGAGGTTCACGCATTTTTGCCTGATAGCCGTCCCCGAGTATAAAGGTGGGGAAACGATACTTCCAGGCAGTATTAAATGCTTTGATGGTGTAATCAAACAACTCTTGATGGGTTGCGGTGGAATAGACCACACGCCAACCTTCACCGTTTCCGCCGAAGGTTACCATATTCACTTCCTGCTGTGAGTAAATAACTGTGGCAGTAGACGGACCCCCGCGTTGCTGCACGATAACTACAACGGGTATACGCATCATTTCTGCCATGGACAAAGGTTCCTGGAACAGGGTTGTCCCCGGTCCTGCGGTAGCCGAGAAGGATTTACGTCCGGCCAGTGCACCGCCAAGGGTTGTAAAGCCAGCCGAAAGTTCATCCTCGGTCTGTAAAAATTTCTTTCCGTGCTTAGGCGCCAGGCGGGTCCAGTAGTGCATGATTTCATTCTGGGGCGTAATGGGATACCCGTACATAATATCGGCCCCCGCCGCTACAGCAGCCCACGCTACAACTTCGTTGCCCGTCATAAAGACTCTCTTCTCTTCTTGAATGGGCTTTTCTGCCATCCAACACACCTCCTAAGGCTAAGTAAATTCTCATCCAGTCTACTGTATCTTCTGGGTTAAAAACCCTCTGGACTCTACCAAAAAGCTCTCTCCATATACCGTTTCAGGTATCTGACAGGGTTGCCGTGATGATCTTTTTCCCCCATAATACCGCGAAACCGCTCGTCGACCGTTGTGGCGACGACCGGGATCCCCAGCCTTCTACTGACTTCTGTTACAATATCTGACCCTTGGCGAATTATATCTAAATCCGTATCCGCTCCGAGGTGGCTGTTATTTATTAATCCGTCCACCCGGATGAAACCTTCCAGGTAGTGAATAATCTCTTCCGTATCAGATGTCATCGGACGGGCTATATTTAAAACTGCCAGAATTTTCAGTTGAGATTCCTCAAACCCTTCCAATAAATTAAAGATATCACTTCCGGAAACGCCATAACCAACATCAATAATCACATGTCCTGGCCGTTTTAACACCCAGCGCATTTCCGGCTTAAGAATGGATCCGGCCTCACCAAGGCCCATGGTTTCTCTGGTCTCCCAAGCTACTACTTCCAGCCCCAATGCTTCCAACTCTTTTTTTAAAGGCCGTAGTGTATAGAATGGTTCCACCAAGTCAAGGTCTATCAACGACACCTGTTGTCCCTGATCTATCAGCGATAAAGCGCGGTTTATCGCATTCTCACTTTTCCCACTGGCATATTCGCCTACATAGGCTTCCAAATAGCGCACACGGAGTCCCCTTTTTTGCTTGATATGTGTTCATAGCATGTCCAAGGGCAAAAGCCACCATGCCATTAATTCCACACATCACGAAATTAAAGGCCCGGGACGCCTCTGGGCCAATCCGGGCCGAGTCAATTATTAGAAATAATTTTTCTGCTGGTAAGATGTAATGTATATTCTGAATAAAAAAATAATATTTACTTTAACACGAATTATATCACTGTCTCTATAGAGCGTCAAGGTTTGTGGAACAAAGCGATAATAATTTTTAGAATTTTTCAACGGCTTTAGAATTAGCCCAGCATCCGCTGCAGCAGAACAAGCATCGCCAGCCCGGGTATGCCCATGAAACCTACGATTAGCGCAGTTACAGCGTTAATGCCCACCACGGTACTGAACAGACCGCCGATCACATTAAAAACAAACAAAACGACTACACCAATGGCACCTGTAGTCACCACACGCAATGCAAAACGAGCCGGAGTAAAGAGCAGCTTTGCTACAAAATAAAGGACAGTTATACCAAAGACAACAGCTAAAGCCACATTGTAATCAAAATCAGGCATTATTGACCCTCCTTTCTCTTAGTGCATCTAATTTTGCCGGCAACCGGTAACCTTCTTGCCGGGCTTTCTTTAAGAGAAATGTATACTTCTTTTCTGCCGCTACCATGGCGTGAATTGCATGATCAACCAGATCGGGATCGGATACATGGTCAAACTGAGACAAAGCGACCTTATATTCCTGGCGCGCTTCTTCAACCAAGTCAAAAAAATCTTTTTCTTTACTTACCGGTGTAAGGTTGTCCGCCATGGAAAACCTGGCGATTACCACTTCCCAAAGGGATAAAACTTGTTTACGCACATCCTGCCTTATCAATAAACATACCTCCCTTAACTCGCATATTCATATTAGTATTCAATTCTTTCCTTAATATATATGCGAAATGCTGTAAATTATCTCATTAATTACTGGCATTGACGGATTAAAATCTGTGAATGCTAGTTTTAGGAGGTGTTTACATGGCCGAGTTGTCTTGTACCAGTGAATGCAAGTTTCAGCGGGAAGGAAAATGTACTCTCGAGCGGGCGGAATGGGCAAAAAGCAGCGACGGCGCAGAATGCATGTCCCACATCTTTGAAAAAGAAAGCGAATGCCACTCCTCGTAAACCGGGGTCAGGCTTAACAATTGATTTTATGAACGCAAAAAACAGTGGGTGAAAATACCCACTGTTTCCGCATAATTGATAAATGAAATTTGGTTTCGTGGTTTGACCGCTTACGATAGATCGATTTTCATCATGCGAAAGAATTAGGTCAATTGTTAAGCCTGACCCCCGGTTAGAAGTCGCGGCGGCCTTCAAGCGCTCTGGATAATGTGACTTCATCAGCATATTCCAGATCGGCGCCTACCGGCAGGCCGTGGGCGATTCTGGTGACACGGATGCCCAAAGGTTTGACAACTCTGGACACATACATGGCGGTGGCTTCCCCTTCCACATTGGGATTGGTTGCAAGAATCAGCTCCCGAATCTGTCCGCTTTTTAACCGCTCTAATAGCTGCCGAATACGCAGTTGATCCGGACCGATCCCGTCCATCGGAGATATGGCACCACCCAAAACATGGTAAACCCCTTTAAACTCTCTCATTTTTTCCATGGCAAGGACATCGCGGGCATCCTGGACTACACAAATTGTGTGCACATCGCGACGTTTATCACCGCAGACGAAACAAACATCGCTGTCACTGAAATTGCCACAGATCTGGCAGTACTTCGTCTTATCCTTGGCATCTACCATGGCCCGCGCCATAAAGACCACTTCTTCCCGCGGCAGGTTAAGGACAAACAAAGCCAGGCGCTGCGCCGTTTTGGGGCCTACGCCGGGCAATTTCTGAAATGCTTCTATTAAACGGGCGATAGGTTCAGGATATAGCACGTGCTGCCTCCCTTGCGTGTTTCGATCTAAAATAACCCCGGAGGCAGGTTCAGGCCGCCAGTTAATTTTTTCATTTCCTGCGCCGTCATTTCATCCACCATGCGCAGGCCTTCATTAACCGCCGCCAGAATTAAATCCTGCAGCATTTCCACATCATCGGGATCTACAGCTTCAGGGTCAATGGTAATACTGACAACCTCTTTTTTGCCGTTCACTTCAGCCCGCACCATACCGCCGCCGCTTGTTGCCTCCAGTACCCTCTGCTGCAGTTCCTCCTGCATTTTTAGCATCTCTTTTTGCATTTTCTGAACCTGTTTCATCATGTTGCCCATATTGCCACCGTACATAGTTACGCCTCCTTACGAAATACTGGTATCTTCAACAATTGTCCCCTGAAATATATCTACCGCCGTACTGATTAAGTCTTCCTGACCGTTTTCAACGGGGGCCTGGGAAGAACCTTGGCCGTTAAGCATACAGCGGACAACTACATCCCGACCTAACATTTTACTAACGACTTTCTGCAGACACTGCTTGTTTTTTGCTTCTTCCATCATCTCACAGTGTATTGCGCTACCAAAGCTAACTTCCAGTATATTCTCATCACATTTGGCTGGCTGCCCCTGAAGAAGCAATGCCTGTGTTTTCACACTTTCTTTTTTCACCTGTTCCAGAACCCGGGGCCATAGTTGATGAATCGTTTGCTCCGGCTTGCGTTCTTCCGCGGCTTGCTGCACAGGCTCACGTACTACCAACGGGGCAGACACCTCTTTGAGGGTAACCGGTTGCTTTTGGGGTTGCACCTGCCCGGAATGGGCAGCAGCACCTAAACCAAAGATGCGGAATAATGCCAGTTCCCACATTAAGCGGGGCTTAGCCGACCAGCGAACCTCGGCCAGAAGCTCATGCAGCACCGATAAAATCTGGCCTATGGTTCCCATCCCCAACGCGGCAGCCTGAATTCTGAGTCGACTTTCCCAAACGGGAGCTACCCCGAGCGTGCCGGAATCATCTTCACATGCCAGGGTAACCATTAAATCACGGTAGTAGGATACCGCCTGATGTGTAAAGTGATGCAAATCTTTGCCGGCGGCCACCACTTCGTGCAAAATCAGCAATAGCGATTTTAAATCCCCGCGCAGTAACGCCTCAGTGAGATTAAAATAAACATCCCTGCCTACTGCTCCCAGGACAGATAATACATCCTCGGTTTCGACATCCCCCCGGGAAAAGGCCATGACTTGTTCCAGCAGTGAAAGGGCGTCCCGGAGTCCACCTTCGGCCTCTTCAGCAATCAGATGCAGTGCTTCCTCCGTAATCTTCCGTTCAGCTGAGTCCGTCACTTCACGTAGTCGCTCCACAATTTCACTGTGCCCAATGAGGCGAAAATCCAATCGCTGGCAACGGGAAACAATGGTAGCGGGAAGCTTGTGAGGTTCTGTGGTGGCCAAAATAAATAATACCTGGCCCGGCGGTTCTTCCAGCGTTTTTAACAAGGCGTTAAAAGCCTCGGCGGTTAACATATGGACTTCATCAATGATATATACTTTTCGGCGTACTTCCGTGGGAGAATAGCGGGCCTTCTCACGGAGTTCGCGAATTTCATCAATCCCCCGGTTGGAAGCAGCGTCAATTTCCAGCACATCCATAACACGCCCGGACTGAATACCAATACAGGACTGACATTGGTTACACGGCTCACGGCCCGGGCCGTTTTCACAGTTTACCGCTTTGGCCAGTAGTTTGGCAGCACTGGTCTTACCGGTACCGCGCGGACCGCAGAATAAATAGGCATGGGCAATTCTGCCCTGTTCCAGAGCATTTTGCAATGTACGTGTAATATGTTCCTGGCCGACCAACTCCGCGAAAAGCTGGGGGCGCCAGCGTCGGTAAAGCGCCTGATAAGACATAGCATCACCCATCTTCCCATATTCCCCGTCAGTCGGAAAAATCCTTTACACTGTGATGAATTTTTGCCAGATATTCATATCCTCAAATCCGCCACAAATAAAGCAGTTATTGATTACCTGTAAAAGAGGTAAGTTTACCCTCTGGTTGAATGGGTCAACCAAAACCTGCGCATGATACTGAACCAGCACCTTATAAAGGTAAGGCAGTCATTCTATGATACTTTTTACACAACAAAAAAAATTCCCTAAAAAAGGGAACTTTTGTTAAAATAAATTGGCCGTGCACCTGCCTTTGGCACTTTCTCCCAGGCGTTACCCGAATAGTTAGCTCAGGCCAGGCCGCCCCGTGGCACCCATAAGGACTTGCTTACCGCTGCTTCCTTCCGGACCTGACGGGGTTCACAAGCTTACGCCGCACGGGACCCGGCCGTCGACACCACTTTTTCGGGTCAGACCCTGAAAAACCGGAACCGGGGGCAGGAATTCAACCCTGCTACAGCGGGTTGCAGGTACAGGGCACCGCTACCTCCCCGTCTAGCACGACCAAACTTGTAATAAAATATATGGCGGAGAGAGAGGGATTCGAACCCTCGAGACGCGTGAACATCTACCCGCTTTCCAGGCGAGCGCCTTCGACCAACTCAGCCATCTCTCCGAACTAACCTATAAAATATTGAATTTTAGAGTCGCAAATATCCCGACAATAATATATTTTACTATTCTTTTGCATGAATATCAAGTACTTATTCTTGCCAGTTACCAAAATCCATTGCAATAGAAAGCTTATTGCTGTTTTACCCGTGTAATATCGATACCATTTCCACTAATTTTTTCTCTGCCTGAACGGAAAGCCCAAATCCGGCCAGGTCTTTCACCAAGCCCTCCGGCGTTCCCAGGCCTGCCACATAGCCATTAATGCGGGCAGCCACGGTAGACGCCACAAAATCGTTAACTTCCGGATATACCGTTTGCATTTCATCCTTTAACTCGTCAATCCGCTGCAAGTAATATTTTTGATGATAAGCCTCTGCGAGATAAAAGACTTCAAACGGCCTGACCTCTGTATATATTTTCCTGCCGCTGTTTTTTTCCTGCAATGCTATACTTTCTATTGCTGCTTTTTCCTGCGCTCCGTTATGGAAAAAAATAATTGACATGTACTGGACAGGGCGACGCTCCCAGGGTGCATGGTTTACCCAAAAAACCTCTAATAACTCTGTGTATGTAATCGTATCGGGGTCAAACTGAACTTGCACCGTTTCCGTATGATCGCCTAATTTACGGTAAGTAGGGCTCTCACTGGTACCGCCCGCATACCCTACACGCGTACTAACCACACCGGGAAGATGTCCGAACCGGGCATCAGGACCCCAGAATCAACCCATGGCAAAGGTAGCCGTTTCTATCAAAGGCATCACAACGCTGTCCAGTGGTAATTTTTTTTGTTTAGATAATGGGTTCATCGCGTCGCCTCCTCTTGCCTATTATGCTCGTAAACGTCCCGATGTCACCTTCCTTTTTTTTCTACTCCTGTCTACTGTCGCTTAATGGACCAGCCTGCCGAACCGGAGTGGATACATCCTTAAACTTTTGAAAGTTTTTGGTAAAGCTGTCCGCCAACTCCCGTGCTTTACGCTCAAACGCATTCTTGTCCTGCCAGGTATCCCGCGGGTTTAATAACTTGTCTGGCACACCGGCAACTTTCTGTGGCACCAAGATGTTAAAGACCGGGTCAGACTGGAATTCACCATCTTCTATGCTACCGTCCAATACAGCGGAAATAATCGCCCGGGTGTATGTCAGATCAATTCTGCTACCCACACCGTAGGGTCCACCGGACCAACCAGTATTAATCAGGTATACCCGGGAACCGTGTAAATCTATTTTCTCTCCGAGCATATCCGCATAGACATTCGGCCGCAACGGCAAAAACGGTGCACCAAAGCAGGTTGAAAATGTCGCTTCCGGTTTTGTTACACCCCGTTCCGTCCCTGCCAGCTTAGATGTATATCCGGAAAGAAAATGGTACATTGCCTGATCCTTTGTCAGCTTTGCAACGGGAGGCAGCACACCAAATGCGTCTGCCGTTAAAAAAATGACGACCTCAGGGTGCCCGGCCACCCCCGGAACTACCGCACCGGGAATATATTCAATGGGATATGCAGCCCGTGTATTCTCCGTTATTGTTCCATCCTGGTAATCGGCTACTCCGGTATCCTCATCAACAGCCACATTTTCCAGTACAGAACCATTTTTAATAGCATTCCAGATTTGGGGTTCTTTTTTCTCTGTTAGTCCAATACATTTGGCGTAGCATCCGCCTTCAAAGTTAAATATCCCCCGTTCGGTCCAACCGTGTTCATCATCGCCGACCAAAAAGCGATTGGAATCTGCGGACAATGTTGTTTTTCCTGTGCCCGAAAGTCCGAAAAACAATGCTGTATCCCCGTGTTTACCCACATTTGCCGAACAATGCATCGGCAAAACTCCCTGAAACGGCAAGAGATAATTTAGTACGCTGAATACCGACTTTTTTAACTCTCCCGCATACTCCGTACCGCCGATTAACACTACTTTTTTCTCAAATGAGATAATAATATATGTTTCCGAGTTTGTACCGTCAAGTACGGGATCTGCCTGTAAACAGGGGGTGCCGATAATAGTAAACTCAGGTTTGTGTCCCCGCAATTCATCCTCGCCTGGGGATATTAACAACTGGCGAACAAATAGATTTTGCCAGGCGTATTCAGTCAGAACCCGAATGGGTAGCCTGTATTTTTTATCGGCGCCGGCATACCCGTCAAAAACAAACATTTCCTGCTGCTGCACATAATCCTGTGCCCGCTGATATATCTGCTCAAATTTCTCTTGTGATATCGGCCGGTTGTTACCCCAATCGATATGCTCCCGTACCGACGGCTCGTCTACAATAAATTTGTCTTTTGGTGAGCGGCCTGTATATTTACCTGTCAGAACCCTCAACGCGCCGCTCGCGGTAAGCTCCCCTTCTCCCCGGGACAATGCAAAACTTAAGAGTTTGTCCGCCGACAGGTTGTAATAATCCTGTTTATGCCCCGTTATTTCTTCCTCAGACAGGTTCGCCTTCATAATAATTAGCTCCCTCCACAACAGCATCCACACGGAATGCAAAAAAAATTTAAGATGACCTTTACAAGACGATATTCACATTTTAGCACATCTTTTACATAGAGGAAATATCACGATGCGAAAAATATATAAAAAAGAAAGTAAGGCAGGGTACGAGGCGCACCCTGCCTTACTTTCTTCAGCGATTCATTTCGTATGCATCCTTCAGCGCATAAACTTCATTCTCCCAGACCCGACGGTATCTGTGCTCATCTACAACCGGCTTCCTGATCATCTTAATCAGATAGTCCATTTGCTGCTGATTGGTAATAGGCTTACTGTAAAGCTGTAGAGCATATTTAGAAAAGTCCCTTACCATAAAATCAAAAATCTGGTCCACCAGGTCATCTTCAATCTTGTATATCCCGGCATTCTCTAAAATTAGCTGCCCGTAAACGACCAGTGTAAAAATTTCACCCAGTGCTAACAGGAAATCCGTGTCCCGGCGCTGAGCGTCATCGGGCGTTGCCGCCATTAGAAACTTCCTAAATAACGATATCTGCTCCTTAAACACATTTACGTTTGGTAAATCCCGGCTATCATAGGCAGCAGTATAGTTATGGAAGCGAATTTTACTTAAGCCGCTTGCTGAACCCTGGTCAAACAGAAAGTCATCGTTGCAGGGTTGATCCTGCCTGGAAACCACCGGATAAACCTTGGGATTAAAGAAATAGTTGGCCATGAACTTGACAATCAGTGCTATATTCACATGCACTGTACCTTCAAGCTTCGGTAGTGCGCGAATATCCCTGGCAGCCATCTCAAAAAACGTGTCCTTCTCAAAACCTTTGGCCGCAATCACATCCCATAACAGATTGATTACTTCCTCGCCCTGGGTTGTTACTTTCATCTTAACCGTGGGGTTATAAAGAAGATAGCGCCTGTCTTCCGGCGAAGCTGCCCGCATATAATCAGCTGCCCGCAGAGCAAAAAGCTTCATTGCTGTTAAGCGGCTGTACGCATCCACAAACATCTGCTTTACGTGGGGAAAGTCCGTGACATACATCCCGTAGAGCTGCCGGTTGGCAGCATGATTCAGAGCCTCATAGAAGGCATGGGTGCAGATACCGACAGATGCCCAACCCAGATTATACTTCCCAACGTTCACAGTGTTCAGGGCCGCGTCCCAGGCGTCCTGCCCCCGGGACAAAAGATCTGTCTCTGTAACCACATAGTCATGAAGCTTGAAATCGGCTACATACGATTGTGAATTGACCACATTGGTCACCAGTTCATAGTTCTTGTTGCGGTAATTGGCCGTAAAAAACACATACTCACCGCTGTCTGCCACCTTCCCAAACGTAGAAACCATCTCGGCCACATTGCCGTTACCGATATAGTACTTCTCCCCGTTAGCCAGATATGTCCCGTCGGATTGCGGCGTCAAAGCCATTTCCGTGGCATAGATATCCGCACCGTGCGCCCTCTCTGACAGGCCAAAAGCAAATACTTCCCCTTGTTTTAATAACTCCGCCGCCTTGCGCTTGGCGTCTTCGTTGTTACTCATCCAGATTGGTCCCAACCCAAGGATAGATACTTGCCAGGTATACCAGTAGTGTAGACCGTAAAAAGCTAAAATCTCATTAAACTCACAGTTTCTCCAGGTATCCCAGCGACAGTCTTTATTCCCGTACCCTGCCGGCGTCAGCAGTGTGGAAAAAATCTCGTTTTCTTTTATAAACTGAAGCAGATCTTCATACCAGACCCGTTCCCGGTCGTCTTTTTTCAAACGGTCCTTTCCCTTGTTCTCAAAAAATTCAATGGTTTTTAGCATGATCTGGCGCGAACGTTCATCGGAGTATTCCCGGTTATGTTTTTTGGGATGTAAAAGAATCATGAAAACACCTCCCCAAATTATTTATCTAATATAAATATTATATGATGCAAATAATTATGGCAAGACTTATTTCAAGAATATTGAAAATCATGAAAAAGAGTTTCGCAAATAACGAAACTCTCACACATCCATGCAGGCAGTTTCCTTTTAGCCAAAATTTTTATCTATCCAAGCTTTAATTTCATCTCTAACATATCGAACTCTAGCTAAAATTTCTTCATCTCTGCCGGTAAATGTGGACGGGTCGGGAAAGCTTTCATGGAAATAATTCTTGCCGCCAGCAAAAAATGGGCATATTTCATTAGCATTGTCACAAACCGTAACAATATGGTCCAACTCCGCATCCTTAAACTCGTCGGCGCTCTTTGCCCTGTGTGATGACATATCGACGTCCATTTCTTCCATCACCATGACTACATACGGATTGAGGCTCCCGGGCTCCACCCCGGCACTATATGCTTCATACCGATCTCCGTAAAAATGGCGCAACAGGGCTTCTCCCAACTGTGAGCGAGCTGAATTATGGGTACACAGAAACAGAACTTTTTGCTTTGACATAAGGTCACCCCTTACTCAAAATACCATATGCTATGCATTTTCTCTTGTAAGATACCCTTTTCCTGCCGTTATAACACTTTTAACAAAACGTTAACACAATCATAATAAACCAATGGGTAATTTCAAGTATAATAGTTGCGGGGTGATTACATGAATAAACATGAGGAAATCGAAAAGATCAAAATAAAAATAGAAGATGTAAAGAAAAGAATGCCTGCTCATTCGGTAAAACCAGCTATTATTCAGGAACTGGAGCAACTGGAAGACAGGCTAGCCGAACTGGTAAAGGAGTAATACGATCTGATGTAAAATGAGCCACTTCAGTATTGAAGTAGCTCATTTTTTCACGTTTCTTATTCTTTTGTCGCATATATTCCACACAGAAAACCTGTTTTCCTGCTAACAAAAAAAGACTTTGCATCCTTGGCAAAATCTTTTTCTACGTTTCAATTCTGGCACTTACCATTCACCGCTTCCATAACTAACTGATACAAAGCATCCTCCCCCTGGCGGACCACATCCACCACCGGTGTTTTTAGGCGGGAGGACATGGTTGACCACATCTCATCAGCATCCAGCCAAGACTTGACAAACTCACGGTTAGCCTTGTTATACAATGGATAAAAAGGGTTGATGGTCACAGACAAAAGGGAAAGAGGGGAACGAACTCCGACGTTTCCCCCTTCTCTGCAATAATCCCGTATCAACAGGGACATCTTTAACAAATCCCCACATAATAACAGCTTTATGGGATTACTAAAAACAAGGCCGGGCAGAGAAGGGCATTGACTCAACGTCTCTGTCAGACGGGTAAACGGTTTAATATCCACCATGCCGGAAAATTCTATGAAACTGTGAGTACAATCTGCAAACGAGTACACTTTCAGATTGCGTTCAATTAGCAGGTTTGTGACATGCAACGCAGGCTCTTGGATAGTCAACTGTGGCAGATTCAATAGAAACTCAATTGCCTGGGCTTCTTGAGCCAGTTCTTCTATATTTGTATTGCGGGACGCTCCTGTAGCAATAATTAAACCGTCTACAATACCCATAGGGGCAAGACGGTTTAAAGCACCGTCAACAAGCAGTACCCTAACATTATATTTATCGAGACAGGCTACAGTCTGCTCCAATGTCTTTTTACTGTTGGGGCCGGCCAAAACGACGAGTCCGCTTCTGCGTACCCTGCAGATAAAGAGACTGCCTAAAGGAACCTGCAATTCCAACTTCTCCAGTTTTTCCAGAACTGCACTGCCAGCGTTTAGGCATTTTTCTGCAGTCACTACAATGGAGCCGGTTGTAAGGTGCAAGCGCGGTTTAGGCAGATTGGTTACGTTATCAATTTCTTCACCATCATAGCCAATACTGGTGACCGCCAAACTGGCAGGACTGGGCCATCTGCTGATAAGAGACATAGTAGCCGTTGTCTTACCTGTATTTTTCGCTGTCCCTGCAATGCCTATCTTTTTAATCATGCATGAACCTTATAAACAGTACCCCGACCTGCCCGGCCCGGATAGGCGCCGTCTTCCCTTGTCCCCAGCAAGCCTTTGTACAGGCTTTGCGCAAAGTCCCCTTCTTGCGCTACCTGTGCTAACACCTTTTCTATGCCGCTTAAAATCTCCTGCGACCACTGGGCCGCCTGCTCGGTTGGTGCAATTTTCGCTTTTCCCAGAAAACGAAAAGATTCTTTCACAGCTTTTAATGTATCAACCCTGGAAGCAGCAGCAATGGGACCGCCGGAATACGCTTCATCAGAAGAAGCAATTGAAATTGCTTCCACTCCGCAAGAAGCGGCAAGAGCTGCATGCAGACAGGTTGACACGGAAGACTGGACCCGTTCTTCTGTCTGTGTTAAAAAGCCAATCGGCGCACCGGGCCAAATAGGTGCGTCAACAATCTCCCTGAGCGCTAGTATTTTGGCTATATTAAAATCAATATAATTATCATTCATGTAGCCGTTAATCATTACTTCCGGCGAATTACAAAACAGTGGTTGTAAAATTGGCTGGGCACCTAATTGAAGTGCCAGATTAGCAACGATTAACATGCCAGCGAAAGCCTTATGAGCAGGAACACCCGACAGCTCCTCATTCGTTACCACGTCAAAAGGCATATTGTAGCCGGCGGCGAATTTTATCGACTGGACACCGTCAACCAAAAGTCTTTCAGGGTCCGTACCGCCTCCGAGTGAACCGTAGACAATATTAATTTTCGTCAAATCAGCACCGGCATTAGCGGCCAATACGACAGTTTCAGGGGTATTAACCCCCCTGTGTGCCCGGACCTGCCAAAGGGTGGTGTCAAGCAGCGAACTTTTTATACATTGCAGGTTTTCAGGTGTTATGACTGACCCGTCTTCCTGGTGCGTCTGGTATCCTTCCATAAACCCTTCCGTACGGGCACCCCAGGACGGGTCAAAATGAACTACACCATCAGCTCCCCAGGCTTCAGCTACCTTTATATGACCAATGTCAAGGGATGGACAGCCTGTGCCATATTGAACAAACACCGCCGGCTTGCTACGTGTGTGTCGCAAATCTATTGCTCTCATCCTGGAATTGGTTAGCTTTAAATAGTCACTGAGCGCGTCCAACTCACTTTTCTCCAGCCGGCGCGTCTGAGGATGAAGAGTCCCCTTCGTGTAATAATTACTAATTACTTCATCACAAAGCCGGGCATACTCTTTTTTTAGGCTGGCAGCATCTTTGCCGGCTTGGTTCTCCTCAATAATTGCCTGGCGCAGCAATGCTCTTCCTATTCCCGGACTGCTTTTACCTTGGCTCCAGGATAGAATCTGGCCTGCAATCTGATCTAAAAGCTTCTTAATGTTTGCGTGATGAAACGTATAATGATAATCGCTTGTAAGGTCATATCGCTTTTTTTGAGTGGCATACTCTGCCAGGGTATACTCCCGGCCTTCAACAAAGGCGACGGCCTCTTCCACAGTGGTACCGGGTCCAAAACCGGCATCAAAGCCCAGTTCGGCCGCAAACTCAGGCCTAATCGCCATACCGCCCACAGCTACCCTAATCTTTTCCCGTAACCCCGCAGCGTCCAATAGGTCCACAAAGCGGGCCAAGAGCTCCTCCACGCCGTAACCTAAGGTACGGCTGACAAGGACTGTGTCTGCCTTATGCTCTATGATGGCATTGATGATTTCCTGTGCTGAATAATCAGGAGGGTAAAGCCAGGTCTGATGGCCGGCCTCGTTGAGAGCGCGACGAATCATTTTAAGTCCGATATCATGTACCGGATCCATGGGAGCTAACACTACTTTTTTACTTACTGTCATTTCCCATCCGCCCCTTTCAGCCAGCCGTATTTGTCACCGGCACGGAAAATATAACCACGTGCTCTGACTCTGGCTCCGGGACCAAGGTGTTGACAATACACGACATCAATATCTTTCAGGCCCATTTCCGTCATTATTTTTTTAATGACCTCTTTGGCCTCATTTTCATCTTTTGCTACAACAAATGTTTCGACGTCAAGTGCATCAATGATACTATCCAGGCAATGGGCCATAAACAGCATCCTTTCTCTGTTAGAGTTATGTTTTGCCTTCTTCTTTGTGCACCAGAGACCAGAATTTTTGCACGTCGGAGATTAGATTATCAACGTGCTCCACCATGGCTTTTTCTGCTGCTTCAGGATCGCGGGCTCTGAGTGCTGTATAAATTTTATAATGGTCTTGCAGTACCTGGCTGTGTACCTGTTTGCGGATATACTCCAGCACCGGCGAAAGTTGCGCATCCTGACGAATGAGGTCAAGTGCTGCTCTAAGTACCTTATTTCCTGCCGCTTCGGCAAGTAAATAGTGGAACTCCACATCTTTTTCTACCACACTTTTTGTTGATGCAGCCAGTCCGGGTTTTGCTATGCCTTCCATCAGGCTTAACTGGTGCGAAGTAATGTTAAGCGCAGCCTGACGGGCAATCTCACGTTCAATCGCTTTACGGGCTACAAGTATTTCTAAAAGTTCCTCTTTATTCCTTGACCCAACCAAATTCGCTAACTTCTGTGAATGATGCATACGCGCTTCTTCATTCACAATTTGCTCCAACCGCTCTTTACCAAATTCAGTTAAAATCCTGCCTTTGAAACCTTCCCTCTGCGTTAAACCCTGCTGGTCTAATAGGCGAAGCAATCGCCCTACCGTCGCTTCACTTACGTTATATTCTGCCTCATTCAGAGCCTTGCATGCAGAGCCGCAACCTACAGGGGCATCGCTTCCGGCAATAAATTTTAGTAAAACAAGCTGTTCTTTTCTCTCTCTCAACATTCCCCATCCCCCCCTGGCAATCAGTGTGTTGTTGACATTCTACTATTTGCCAGTAAAAATTGCAATTTAATTTTGTACTATTTACCAGTCATGAGAGAGAGTACTAGTAACCGCCAGCTTATTAACTGGCGGTTACTAGTATTTTATTCATTGTAAAGCTTTTCTTTACATCATGAAAACGGCAACGATGGATGCGGTGATAAGACCACAGGCAACAGGAATAAAGTTTTTGCGGGCCAGATCTAAAGGATTGACTCCCGCAACACCAGCAGTAGCTACAAGGCCAAAGGCCCAGGCTGCAATGGTACCACCGCCGGACCAAACAGCACCCATTTGACCGATAGCTGCCATGGCAGGCACACTGACACCAGCCGCGCCGCCAATGGATTGGGCCAGGCTGGCAGTCAGGGGCAGGCCTGAAAATCCGGAGCCATCAAGACCGGTAATTACACCAATGAACATGTTACCGAAAGAAAGTGCGAATTTATTCATCGGCAAAGAGGTAGCCAATTTGGTGCCCAAATCAAAAAGCAGTCTGGGAGCGCCTTCGCCTAGAATATCCGCCGCCGCACCGGCACCCAGAAAGAAAAAGCCGGCAATGGGAATAACAGGAGCGAAAATTTTAATTGCAAAGCCCATACCCTCACGCAAATGTCCCACAATCGACTCCAGAGCGTAATGGCCCTCTTCGAGAACACTGTTGAAAATCAGCATGGCAACAGCAGCTCCGCCCAACAAAGCGGTTGCATCCCCACCACGGATATGGGGCATCGCTTCAATAAACTTAGAAGAAATCATGAGGATAATAATGGAGATGAACACAGCAGGCACCACAATAGCACTGATAACCGCTTTATTATCTTTCCTTACCTTCGGCTCAGCCGCTGAAACCAGTTCGCTGCAGGCAGCCAGTTCACCGCTTGCCACTTTGGCACAATTGATGGTAATCTCTTTACGCATCATGAAGTAAGCAACTAAAATTGCAACGATACCTGTCACCCAGGAAAGAATGGCAACATTACCCAGCATAGACCCGGAAGCAAGTCCTGCCGAGCGTTCGCTCAAACCAGGTGCGCCCTGGATGACAAGGTCTCCCGATAAAGCAACCCCGTGTCCAAAGATGTTAACGGCCATGGCAGCTGCCATGGGAGGCAGGCCTGCTTTTACAGCAACGGGAATCAGCATAACACCAACCAGAGCTGTAGCAGGAGTAGGCCAGAAAAAGAGAGCACAGACATACATAACACTGCCCAGTGCAAAAAAGCTAAGATGCGGGTTCACCATGAGCTTGCGGGCCGGAGAAACCATCAGATAGTCCGATCCCAGCTTTTGCATCGCTTTTAGCATCGCCACCATCAGAGCTATGACCAACATGATGTCAAACAAGTCCATACCGGCAATCATCAGTGCATTAAATGATGACTGAATGGCAAAAACGATTCTCGCCACAAATGAACCCTGGGAATAGAGAAGACCGATGGTAAAGATACCAATTAAACAAGGCAACACAACATCCCGTCTGAGAACCATTGTAATAACGACGATAACAATAAAAAGCAGGTAAATCCAGTGAGAGGCAGTAAGAACTACTCCATCCATAAGTTAGCAACCTCCTAGACGTTTTTATTTTTTTAAAACTAAGATAGCTACACTCCCCGTCTCCAAGCCCCCTTTCTGTTATTACCGCATAGCCGGTGCCGCCAGAATATAATGGACAATTTAAAATCTTTTGTATATTTCAGGCAGAGAAAACAGAAGTTGTCTCTGCCCGTCAGTTAGTTAGTGGGTGTTTTTGCAAAAATCCCAGTCAACCCTGCTTCAGCAACACGATTTTCAACTACCGATTTCTCCGTGGTATACAGATCCTTGTCTTTCAGTGCATTAAAGAGAACAGAACCTGAGAAGGTATACTTCTTGCCCATTCCTCCCGGGGTCGCCATTTCTTCTTTCACCCAGGCAATCGCTTCACCGATAATCAGGCTGCGCGGAATTTCCAGCATCTTTACTCCCATTGCCGAGCATACAGCATTGTATCCGGCCAGGGTACCTGTGACAATAGCCTCGGTATGTCCTACCAGCAGGCCTGCCTTTTCCCCACCGCAGAACAGGTTATCCACGCCTTGTACCTGGAGATGGTTGTCGCGGGGTGAAAGAGCGAGATAACGCATTGAGTTCCCTGTGCCACCGGCATACGGGTCTTCATAGCGTGCTTCAGCAAAGCCGGGAATCTGGCGTAATGCTTCCAGGGGAAAGTAGGAAGTCATGAGCTTCGCATGACCTGTATCCAACAAAATAATATTTTGCTCAAATTCAGGCAGAGCATATTGCTGACAAGCCTTCTTCTCCATGGAACCGGTTTTCCGCATTTTTTCCGGAATAGGAATGATAGCAACACCTTTGGCATTCAATTCCTTAAGGATTTCCGGTGCCAGTGACTCTTTATGCAGTTTACAGGAACCGCTCATAGCACCGATAGTGCCGTCTTCTTTAATACCCATAAACTCTTCGACGCCGGCTTTAGCAGCAATACTGACACGGCCTCCAAAGGTAGGACAGCGTAGAATACACATGGCACAGCCGTTGCCGTACTTTGTACAGTTAGCCATACCGCCTGCTGTACCGGTAGCCTCTATAAATACATCCGCTTCCAATTTAGTTCCGTCGGCAAGGACAACTGCTGCGATTTTCTTCCCGTTCATTTCAACGTTTTTGGCTGCACTCATACAGATAAGGCGAATCCCTTTACTTTCCAATAACTGCCGTACTGCCGGTTCAATTTTTGCCACATCGTATAATGATGCATGCTTGTGTCCGGGGAAATCTATATTCGTATGCCTTGAAACGCTATCTGTTACCTCAAACAGGTCGCCGCCACCCATAGCAATTGCTTCCTCGGTCGCTGTCCAGCGCCCGTTGTTACGCATAATCCCTCCTACCAGTCCGGTTCCAAGCAACATATCAGTACGTTCAACCAGTGTGACATGTGCGCCTGCCTTGGCAGCAGCTAAAGCTGCCGCAGAGCCTGCCCATCCTCCGCCTACTACTACTACGTTTATCATAGGTACCTACCCCCGTGTTAAAATAGTTAGTTTTTCCTGTTTGCGGTATCTGTAATAAATTTCGGCGGCCATGCATTAAAACTCAAGTAAATACTTGGATATCTGCATGACCACCGGAAAATTAACTGCCAAAAACTTTAGTTATAAGCATACTTTGTAATAATCTCAATCAACTTAACTAATGCTTTCACGGCGTAACGAGCTCTCTCTTCGATGATCTGGCCCTTTTCATCCGTTGTGCCAAGACCCGGTGAAATATAAATATTGGCATCATAGGCGATGGTGGGAATTACACCCATTTGAGCTAAACCGGTCTGGAGAAGATTGGAGCCCGCATACATATCTTCAATGGAGAAGATGGGAATCCCTGAGCCATCAGCCCAAGTTCCTTCGTAATTGACTTCAATTGCTGTCGAGTTATAACTCTTGTTGAAGATAATTCCCTGACGCAGATTCGCATCCAACTGACTGAATTCCTGCTCAATGATATCATAGAAGTCATCAACAGGCTTGGTCAGCACCTCCGGCGCATCCTTCAGCACACGCAGCGCAGCAATTTGGCCCAGCAGTGCTTCTTTACCGGGATCCTGAGTAACGTAGGCTGCTTTTCCGTAAGATGCGGTTGTGCCCCAACGATCGCCATGCATCCCCATAGCCCGGCGAATCGGCACCATATATTCTTCCTTGCCGATAATCAAGCCACTGGTTGTGGCGCCGCTTGCCTTGTCCATGCTGTAAATCATCACATCTGCGCCGGTCTTCCGGATGTCAGTACCAACGAAAGGAATGCCCCAGGCATTATCAACAATATAGGGAACGTTCCACTTTTGAGCCAAACGGCTCAAACCTTTCTGTAAAAGAGGAACTCCGTTTTCATCTTTTTGTCCATAACCGTACCCCGGCGTTTCATAGCCAAGAGAAGCAAACCCAGTCACTTGATCGGCATGACGCTGTGCCACTTCTTCCATTTTTGCCACGGTTTTTTCAGCATCGACCCCTGTTAACAAAGGTACAGGCCAATACTTGATGCCGTGCACAGGATACTCTGCACCTTCCATGGGAACGATGACGGTGTCCATGTTATTTTGTCTTTTACCATAAAAACCTAGCTCACCTGCAGACGATCCGCGGTCAGCAAAAATATCTTTATACTTCGGAGGAAACGGGCGACCGTATGCTCCATGGTGATGTAAATGCTTTTCCAAAGGAGCTAAGTAGCGGGTCCGGTAATTATCACCGCGGCCAAGATTCGGAGGGGTAAGCAGACAATCATAGGCTGTCCAAAGACCAGCCTCACAGGTGTTGACGGGAGCGCAATCATATTCATCCCCATAAAAACCTTTAATCAGTTCCCTGATATCATCGACTAACTTGGCCAGGGGGATAACTTTCTTGCCGCCTTCCTCACAAAAATGTGCAATATCGTCACGCAAGGGTGCGGGACAACCGGATATTGCACCGGTTAAACCAAACGTACCTTTCAAATCATCGGGAATACCAATTTCTGCAGCGGCATCCTTCGCCTCTTTATAGATGGCGGGGATATTAGCCTGCAGCTTTTTATAAATTTGATACTTAAACACTTCTAAACACTCCTTTTTAAATTATTTCTTACAACACTGTAAATCCTGACCAATCTGTAAATCTCTTTCACTTCCGGAAAGTGCTTGTCCGTGAATCACAATATTTAAGTGATTAGGCATATGAGTTTCATCAAAGCCGCAGACAGTCCCGATGACTTCATTGTCAATCATAATTGTGTCTCCTGAAACCATAACGCCGCCGTTTTGAAATTCGACGAATCCCAGGTACGCAATGGAATCCACTCTGTCTCCCGGTCGCGCATCTTTAACAGCAATGATCAGCTCATGAACCTCATTCTTACAAATTACCCGTGATGGTTGAGATATGAGTTGTAAACCACGGCTAGAAAACTTTCCGTCCAACACTGCTACCAGCTTTCCCATAAGAGGGGCTTTTAGCACATATGGGTCCCTTTTAAACATCTTTACCTTATAAGGGTCCACAAAATTCACTCCCTTTATTTTCTAGCCGCTCATCACTGATGAGTAGCACCTTGATAAGTATTTCTATCATTTCTCCAAAATACCTTTTTTAAAACGAAAAAAAACTGAAATTTTTTCTTTTCTAAAAACCAAGAAAGGTGCGCTTATTCAGTTCCCTCAGCGCGCGCTTTTGCAGTACTGTATACCGCTGCCGATTTGCAAATGCAAATCGTTATTTCCTCCAGGATAAAAAAATACCGGAAATCTTTCCGGTATTTGGTACTATTCTATCCATAACATCAAAAAAGAGGTACGCCTCCCAGCAAACAGCCCAGCAAGACTAAACAGGTAATCCAAATGGCTCCTCCAAATAACATAAGGATAGCCGACGGAGCTTCTGAAGAAATTCTCACTCATTCACCTCCTAATGCTCAAGAATAAAAAGCTTATGTTCCAATTCTTCAAGCGGGAATTTTAAACCGGGGCAGTTCCGATTATGAGGCTCTACATGATGAAAAGGAATTTTATATTTCTGCATCAAAGAAAACACCTCATCAACCAGATCATCCATCTTCTTTACTTTCACATGCAAGCTGTGTTCCGGAATATCCGGGCAGTCTTCCTTATGTAGCACAATGACCATTTTTTCATCACTCCCACAATTAAAATATGTAATGCGGGTTGGAAGTGTTACAAGAACTGCGGAGCGTCCAGAGAGATAAAAAAATAAAACGTTCCCGGCCTTAGGCCTTGAACGTTTTATACTATCTTTTTGTTATGCTAACAACGTGTTCCCCAAAATACAAACCCAATCCCTGTCAGCAACATCATCAGATTAACTGGATTTAGAGAACTGCTTAGCCCTGCGATGCCCAAGGCACTGACTGACAGAAAAATAAATGGTCCTATACTGCCAATAATTCCGTTGGCACGTACGGCAAAGGCAATATCTTTTTTTAGCATCAGTAGACCGGCTACCAAGCTAATTAAGCCAAATGTGATCCTGAGCACTGCCATGAATGCTATCCTGATATCCATACACCACCTCCGCCGCTACTTTGCGGTTGTAACCATTTCATTAATTGGACAATTGGGAGGCACCATGGGAAAAACATTTTCCCCGGTCTTCACTCTAAAGTCTATCACGACCGGGCCTGGCGTACTCAGCGCTTTTTGCAGCACAGGAATAACTTCAGACGGCTTTTGCGCCCTCAATCCCAAAGCACCGTAAGCCTCAGCCAGTTTAACAAAATCCGGACTGCCTTTTTGAAGAACAACCGAAGAATAACGGCTGTGAAAAAACATCTCCTGCCATTGTCTGACAAGGCCCAGATGTTGATTATTAATAATGGCAACTTTAACAGGCAGGCAATACTTTACGGCTGTGGCCAGTTCCCGGATATTCATCTGAAAACTACCGTCTCCGGCGATACAAAAAACAACATCATCCGGACAACCTAATTGAACTCCGATTGAAGCGGGAAACCCATAGCCCATGGTACCCAGTCCACCCGATGACGCAAAAGAGCGTGGTTTATTAAATTTATAGTACTGCGCCGTCCACATTTGATGCTGTCCTACTTCTGTTGTGATTAATGCCTTGCCTTCTGTTTGCTCATAGATCTGTTCAATAACAAACTGTGGGCAAATTTCGCCATCCGCATCCTGACAGTAGCGCATGGGAGCACAGCGCCGCCATTCATTAATTTTCGCCAGCCAAGGCTCTGTATTCTCAGGCCCGGGCTTTTTCAGTAATTGTGTTAAAACCTGCTTGATATCTCCGACAATGGGAATATCAGCACGAACGTTTTTCCCGATTTCTGCCGGATCTATATCAACATGAATGATTGTGGCATCCTTAGCAAAATCGCTTTTTCTGCCTGTAACACGGTCGTCAAAACGAGCACCGGCTGCAATAATTACATCTGCTTCATTTACTGCCATATTGGCCCAATAAGTACCGTGCATGCCCAGCATTCCCAAAGCCAGAGGATGCCCCGTGGGAAATCCTGACAAACCCATTAGTGTCGTAGTTACAGGAATGCTAAATTTTTCAGCAAACTGCCGTAATTCCTCATGCGCACCTGAATAAATAATTCCGCCACCGGCATAAATAACTGGCTTATTAGCTTGGGCCAGAACCTTTGCCACTTTGTTTACCTGGCCCGGGTGACAATTGTAGACAGGATTATAACCGCGCATATAAATATTTTTCGGATACCTAAAAATTCCGATGTCCATCTGGACGTGGATGGGTAAATCAATAAGAACAGGTCCACATCTACCCGTTGTTGCCAAATGAAAAGCTTCTCTGATCGTACGGGGCAAATCTGAAACCGATTCAACCACTGTACTATGTTTTGTGATTGGCAAGGTGATGCTAAAGACATCCACATCTTTGTAGGCATCGTTAACACTATTTGCTGACATACCATGGCCGGTGAAAATCACCATGGGGACAGAGTCCATATAGGCAGTGGCTATACCAGTTACAAGGCTGGTTGATCCCGGACCGGATGTGCTAAAGACGATACCCGGTTTCCCCGTGGCTCTTGCATAACCGTCTGCAGCATGGGCTGCACCCTGCTCGTGACAATACATAACGAACCGGATATCGGCCTCGGTTAACTGATTAACCACATTATCCGATGTACCTCCGGGATAACAAAATACTGTATCCACAAGCTCTTTCTTCAGAGCCTCTACTACTATTTGGATCCCGCTCATTTTCATGCTCGACTTCACCTCAATTGTAAAAACAATCCCGATAAAACGTTATATATACTCTTCAGATTTGTTGCAATTCTAACGGATCCCTAACATAATCAATGTTACGCCCAGAATCAGCAGTAGCAGTTTCCGCTTATCCATTTTTGCACGTAAAGCTGCGATGCCCAAGGCGCTCACGGAAAGAAAAACAAAAGGCCCTATGCTTCCTAAAATACCATTAATTAATATGGCCTGTTGCAGATCATTAAAATAAAAAATCAGCAGCCCTCCGGTTAGACCCAGAAGGCCGTAAATCACCCTGGTCAATCCCATAAGCTTTACCCTTGCATCCATGCAGACAACCCCTCTGTAGCCCGTGTCTCAGTTATTTTATTGTCTTGCTGCCTCTCAATATTGCAATTTTCCCCGTCCTGACAACTTCAAGGATGGTGTATTGTGAAAGCAACATTGTAATGGCTTCAATCTTTTCCTGGTTGCCCGTAACTTCGATAATTATCGAATTTAAAGCGACATCAACAATTTTAGCTCTAAACGTTTCCACGATTTGCTGAATTTCAGCCCTGTTGCCAACATCTGCACTTACTTTTATGAGCACCAGTTCTCTGTCCACTGAAGGCTCCTGAGTCAGGTTGGACACTTTTAAAACATTGATTAATTTATATAGCTGTTTAATAATCTGCTCTAAAATCTTTTCATCGGCTTCCACCTCGATGGTCATCCGAGACACCATCGGCTCAACGGTTTTTCCCACAGCAAGGCTTTCAATATTATAACCCCTCCGGGAAAAAAGGCCTGCCACTCTGACGAGCACACCGGGCTTATCTTCCACCAGTACAGCTAAGACGTATCTCATTTTTGTTCCCCCTTTATCATTTTGTTAATTTGACTATTAGGTGGAACCATGGGAAAAACATTGGTATTAGACATAACTCTGAAATCGATGACTGCGGGACCGCTAAACGCCAATGCCTCTTCTATGGCAGGCACGACATCCGCCGGCTTCTCGACACGCAGGCCTAATGCACCATAGGCCTCAGCCATTTTGGCAAAATCAGGCACCTGTTGCAAATCGACGGAAATATATCGGCCCTTACAATAAAATTGCTGCAACTGGCGGACCATTCCCAGGCATTGATTATTAATAATTGCCACTTTAACAGGAATATTGTATTCCACAGCCATAGCAAGTTCCTGGGAATTCATCAGAAAACTGCCATCTCCGGCAATACAAAATACCAATTCGTCGGGACGCCCGACTTGCATGCCAAGAGATGCAGGGAATCCGTATCCCATCGCACCCAATCCACCCGAGGAAGCCAGGGAACGCGGCCGCGTAAACTTGTAATACTGAGCAGTCCACATCTGATGCTGGCCCACTTCCGTCGCAATCAACGCTTTCCCTTGTGTCTTTTCATAAATTTTTTCAATAACAAATTGTGGAGATATTTCGCCATTCATATCCTGCGAATAGCTGAGAGGAGTTTCTTCCTTCCACTTCGCGATTTTTTCCAGCCACGGACCTGTATCTGATGGCCCCAATTTTTTCAGCAGTTCCGTTAGAACAAGCTTAACATCACCCACAATAGGGACGTCAACCTGGACGTTTTTCCCTATTTCCGCCGGATCAATATCAATATGAACAATCTTTGCTTTACTGGCAAAACGTTTGGCGTCCCCTGTTACCCTTTCATCAAACCGCGCTCCCACGGCAAGAATCATGTCGGCGTTACTAACAGCCATATTTGCCCAGTACGTTCCGTGCATTCCCAGCATACCCAACGCCAGGGGATGATTTCCGGGAAAAGCGGACAGACCCATTAGTGTTGTCGTTACGGGAATTCCGCACTGTTCAGCCAACTGCAACAACTCTTCGTAGGCACCGGAATTTGTTACTCCGCCTCCTGCGTAAATTACAGGCTTTTTAGCACGGGCAATAGCTCTGGCACCTCTGGATATTTGTCCGGGATGACCGTTATAGGTTGGATTATACCCCGGAATGGATACATTCTCAGGATAACGGAACTCTGCAACAGCCTGCTGTACATCCTTTGGAATATCAATCAGTACGGGGCCGCATCTGCCTGTGGTGGCCAGGTAAAAAGCCTGCTTAATAATTGTAGGCAATTCACGCACATCTTTGACCAGAAAATTATGCTTTGTAATGGGGAGCGTAATCCCTGTAATGTCAACCTCCTGGAAAGCATCGGTGCCAATTAAGGGAATCGCAACCTGCCCGGTTATAAAGACCATAGGAACAGAATCCATATAGGCGGCGGCAATGCCCGTAACCAAGTTGGTAGCCCCGGGACCGGATGTGGCCAGAACCACCCCTGGCTTTCCTGTGGCACGTGCATATCCGTCCGCAGCATGCGCCGCACCCTGCTCGTGCCTGGATAAAATATGGCGAATGTCCGTGTCATAAAGCATATCATAGAGGTTTAGGACATTACCGCCGGGATACCCAAATATGGTATCAACATTCTCGTGTTTTAAGGCCTCCATGACCATTTGTGCGCCGGAAATTTTCATTATGTCAACCCCTTTTTCAGATTATCAATACCTTGTCCCAGCGCTATTCAGGACGATTAAGTATATATAGGCACTCCGTCGTTACCGACAAGGGAGCGAAACCTCTGGATAACCCGCCGAAATATAGCCCTGGGCATTTAGCATTATCGCTTCCAACACAACCGCAAAACAACCAGAAATAATTAAATGTATATAAAAAAATCCAGCCGCCCATTATTACATGTTAAGGGGCGAAAGGATTTCCTCCGCGGTACCACCCTTATTCTTTCGGCTAAGCCGAACTCAAGGTTAAACCTGCTGATAACGGACAGCTCCGGCCCGGCCTACTTGTACTTTCGGGGGGCAGCTTCAGGGGGACTTTCATCCGTAGCGTTTACCGGTTCACAGCTTCCACCGGCTCTCTGAAAAACAAATTACGGGTTACTTTCCCTGGCATTGCTGTTTACAAAATAGCGAAAATATTGTTTTTAATTATATCTAACTGAGCTTTTTTTGTCAACAAAACTTTGCACTCCTGATTTTTATATATTTCCCAATAAAACGCAGTGAATGCTGGCAGCATTCACTGCGTTTGTAAAAGCAAGTTCTTTTAATTATTCTACTTCGACAATCATTTCCACTTCAACAACCGCATTGAGAGGCAATGCTGCCACTCCTACAGCTGCACGGGCATGACCAGTTTCAAACAACTGTCCCAGAAATTCTGAGGCGCCGTTAACCACTTTGGCATGGGCGGTAAAATCAGGAGCGCTATTTACAAATCCGGTTACCTTAACAATCTGTTTAATCCCATCCAGACTGCCTGTCAGGCCTTTGATTGCTGCAAGGCAGTTAATCACGCAGATCTTAGCTGCCTGATAAGCGTCTTCCTCACTGACATCGACGCCTACCTTACCAGCGTATTTGATTTCACCGTTTACCAAAGGCACTTGCCCTGACGTAAAGATATGTTTCCCCGAGCGCACGGCTGGCACATAAGCACCTACAGGACTTGCTGCCGTTGGCAGTTCCACACCGATCTCACTAAGTTTCTTTTCGATACTCAAATTGGTAACCTCCTTTAATGTGTTGCTTACTTCTCACCACAGCGAACCAGCAACGCTTCCCACTGTTGGTCTACAAACTCCTGCATTTGTTCAATGACGCCCTCGTTCTCAGGCTTAAAAAGATGGCTGAAGCGTCCCTGTACTTTCAAGTATCCCCTTAATTCTTGTTTATTTTGCACTTTACCAGTCAGTCGCCATTCACCGTTTTCCACCTCATAGAGAGGCCAGATGCAAGCTTCTGTGGCCATCTTACTTAATTCTATCGTTTTTTCCATGGGGTAGCGCCAACCGCGATGGCAGGGAGCCAAAATATTAAGGAATGCAGGCCCGTCCACTGCGAAAGCTTTTTGCGCTTTTGCAACCGTGTCGCGCCAGTGATGCACAGCGGCCTGAGCCACATAGGGGATATTATGTGCTGCGGCAATAGCGGTCAAATCCTTACGGTTTTGTGTTTTACCAGAACTACCCTTCCCGTAAGGAGATGTGGTGGTCCAGGTGCCCATGGGGGTTGCGCCTGAGCGCTGAGTGCCCGTATTCATATATGCTTCATTATTATAACACACATACAGTACACGATGACCACGTTCCAGCATCCCGGATAACGCCTGGAAGCCGATATCATAAGTTCCCCCGTCTCCGCCAAACACCACAAAACGAAAGTCCTTGCCGATTTTACCCTGCTTTTTTAAAGCGATATAGGCAGCCTCAATGCCACTAATGGTCGCCGAAGCATTTTCAAAAGCGCTGTGTATAAACGATGTCTGCCAAGCGCTGTACGGATATATTGCTGTGGAAACGGCCAGACAACCTGTCGCACCGCTAACAACAATCTGGGCATCTTGGGGAGCGGCATGAAGCACTTGCCGTACTGCAATAGGTGCGCCACACCCGGCGCACATACGATGCCCGCCGGCCAGCAACTCTTTCTGTTTAACGATCTCACTTAATTTTATGGCCATGCTAATCCCTCCAGCGTAGTTCAGTTTGCATTATTTTTGCCATTTATTCCCGGACCCCCAGATAAGCTACGCTACTTTGCACAACACCGTCAGACATGCCGGTTTGAATCGTTTCAACTGTTTGCTTCATCATATTAATATCTAACTCGCGGCCGCCAAGGCCGTAAATAAAATTATACAGGCGGGGTTTTTTCTCCGCTTCGTAAAAAGCTGAGCGTAATTCCACAAAAACGGGGCCGCCTATACTGCCGGCTAATGTGTCAGAACGGTCTAAAACAGCAGCCGCCTTTATATGAGAGAGCGCATCCACCAATTCCTGCGCTGGAAACGGCCTGAACATTCTCAGCTTTAACAGACCGACCCGTTCACCCTGTTCCCTTAACTCATCAACAGCTGTTCTGGCAGTACCGGCTGCGGAGCCTAAAGCAATAATGGCATATTCCGCATCTTCAAGCCTGTATGTCTCAAAAAAATCATAGCTGCGTCCGGAGATGCCCGCAAATTCAGTCCCGACTTTTTTAATTACGGCGGAGGCATTCAACATCCCCTGAGCCTGAGCGCGCTTAACCTCAAAATAATAACCGTGCAGTCCGTCAAATGCGCCAAAGCTCGGCGGATTTTTCGTATCAAGCAAAGAGTATGGCGGTTGAATCGTACCCACAAAATTCTTAACCGGTTGATCTTCCAGCAGTTCCACCCTCCCCAGAGAGTGACTGATAATAAATCCGTCCATTAAAACCATCACCGGCAGAAGCACATCGGGGTGCTCGGCAATACGGACAGCCTGAATGATATTGTCATACGCTTCCTGAGCATCCTCTGAGTAAAGCTGTATCCAACCGGCATCACGGGCTCCCATACTGTCACTGTGGTCACAATGGATGTTAACGGGAGCAGACAGAGCCCGGTTGACATTGGTCATTACTATCGGCAGTCGCAGACCGGAAGCAATATAAAGCATCTCCCACATTAATGCCAGTCCCTGAGAAGATGTTGCTGTCATTACACGGGACCCGGCTGCGGCAGCGCCGATAGCAGCACTAAGTGCACTATGCTCACTCTCCACGTTAATCATTTCCGTATCCACCAGTTTATCAGCAACCATCTGAGCATATGTCTCCACAATCGAGGTTTGCGGTGTTATAGGATAAGCAGGCACTACATCCGGGTTAATTTGTCGCATGGCTTCAGCAATTGCGTCTGTGCCAACCATAGCCGCTACTTTGGTCATTAAAATCCTCCTCCTGCACGCTTAGGCGCTTTTATCTTCTTTTTTATCTTTCTTATCATCATCCGGCAGCAAGCATTGTTCCAACCCCAGCGCCTCCGCCTCATTCATCATGTGAATGGCGTTTTTCGGGCAAACCTGGGCACAAATACCGCAGCCCTTACAATGCTCCAGCTTAAACCCATCCATCTTTTCATTTTCAACCAAAATAGAACTATCGGGGCAAAATATGAAGCAGATAAAACAATGTACACACTTCTCCAAATCAAGAATAGGCCTTAAAGAACGCCAGCCGCCTGTAACGTAGCGATTTGTGGTGGCAGGTTCGGGAATCACAGCCCCCACTGGATGCTTTGACCAGCCCCACTTTGAAATTTCTGACACATCCCAGGATTTACTCATTTAACCTGCACCTCCTCAAATGCGCGTACCAGTGCTTTGATATTTGCTTCTATTACCTTTTGAGGGAATTTACTGCCGAAATAATCTTCTGTAAAATTTTTCGCTTCTTCTAACGAAAAAAGTCCGTTGATTTTCAACAGTGCCCCTAACATGGGAATATTGGGCATCGATCTGCCCATGGTTTCCGTTGAAATCCTGATTGCGTCCACGGTTGCTACCTTGTAATCATAAAGCTTGTACTTTTCCTTCATCGTGTCAGGACACTCTCCGGTGTTGATAACAACCTGAGCACCTGCAGCCATGCCGGATGTAAAATCGATCACATCGCATAAGGAAGGATCTACAACCATCACAATATCAGGCTGAGTGACACTATAGTAAGTACGTATTGGTTCATCGCTCACACGGTTAAAACATTGTATGGGCGCGCCCATTCTTTCAGGTCCGTACTCCGGAAAAGCCTGAAAAAAAAGACCTTTACACAAAGCCATCTCCGCCAACATTTTGGCCGCAGTTACTGCTCCCTGACCCCCTCTGGCATGCCAGCGGATTTCTGTCATGTTTTTACTCACTGTCGCTTACCCCTTTCTTTGAGCTGCAAAATACTAAACAACCAGACCGCTGCTCATCAATGATGAGTAGTGGTCTTAATCAATTTCGACAAGTGTAATAAATCTCCTTCCCGCAAAAATAAAAAAAATTAATTTCTTGTTAAATAAATACGTGGAATCCCGACAAAGATACGATTCTACAGTGTCAGGAATTCGGGGAAAAGTTATTAAAATAGTGATTACGGATGCTACCTAATCGTATGAACTGAAGCGTGCAGGCTAAAGGGGCTGACCTGAAAATCAGGTCAGCCCCTTTGGTTTATTAAGCTCCATGCCTTGGCTTATACGGCCTCATGGAATACATCCTCTTCCTCAACGCCCTTATCCCGTAACAGTTGCAAGGTGTCAAGAGTCATTGCTTTAGTACCGCAAATATACACCTTATAACCAATCAGATCCATTTCCCGAATTATGTTTGTAACATATCCCTTTTTATGCTCCGCTTCATTATGAGGTCTGGATACCACCTTAATATAGCGGAACTTATTATGTTCAGCTTCCAGTTCCTTAAAATAGTTATCATAAATGAACTGGTCTTCATAGCGCACACCATAAATCAGGGTAATTTCCTTAATATTGTTTGTAGTTGTCAACAGATCTTTAGTCAGCGGAATAAAGGGCGTGATACCAATTCCGTTTGCTACAAACAACACCTTTTGTGCTGTCTTATCCACAATCAATTCATTCCCCATGGGACCTTCCAGCTCAACCATATCTCCTTCTTTGAATCTGTTGAAGATGATTTCGCTGCCGTATCCACCAGGCTCTCTTTTAATAATAATCTTGACTGTTTTCCCGTCAATATTGTTGGATGCAATCGTAAACGCACGGAAGAGTAAAGGTTTATCCTGAATTTTAATCAGCATAAATTGTCCGGGCTGATAATCTACTTTTTGAGGACTTTTAAATGCTAAAATATATTCATTTATGTCATCCTGCAGTTCCTTAACAGAAACTATTTGCGCTTTGATTGACTGTCGGTTTTCATAACCAGTCAAGTCTTGTTCACTGACAACCTTCAACCCATCTTCTGTGTTAGACAAAATAAGGATTCCCGCCGGGCAGTTTTCAACACAGGTAGCACAACGAATACACATTTCATTTTCAAACTGGCTGTTCTCAGTAAATTCCAGGTGCGGGGTTAACTGCATCGGGCAGACCCGGGCGCACTTGCCGCATGTATGGCACTTTTCTATGCTGCAGACAGTTACTTTTTTATCAATCTTCTTATTTAACCCCATCAATTTGCCAAGCTTATAGGACAGAACCTGGAAAGTTCCCATAGGACAAAAAGAACACCATGTTCTGGAACTGACAAACAGAGCAAAAATTGTTCCCAGAATTGTTACCATAAGATAGTTCATGACAAAAATAAACCCGAGCCTATCCCAAAAAGGTGCTGCACCAAAAAGGGCAAATACTTTAATTAACCTTTGGGTTAACATATACATAAACCAGGAAAATGCTAAAACTATCATGACCTTGGACTTTAAAAAAGAAGGGATTTTTTTATTTCTACTTATCGGCATAATAAACTGATCAAATAAACTGCCATGGGGGCAGAGATTACCACACCAGTACTTCCCTTTAAAAAAGCCTTGAACGCCAAGTGCAAGCATTAAAGGTATCATCAACAGACCTAGTTTTGGATACCACAAACCGCCAAAAGCAACTAACAAAATAAATAACCAGGCAAATTTTCTTATTGAGTTAAAAATACGGTTCGTGTTAATATAAAACGAATTCATTCCTCACTACACCTCCAGAAATTTTAAACGCTTGCAGTATACCCCTTGGGGGTATACTGGTATGATAACGTGTTAACATTATTTTGTCAATACGAAAACTGCGCTGGTATGAGTTTCCATTTAGCTTAGGTAGCAACTTTTTCCTTTGCAATGGCCAAAAACAAGGTGTTAAAATTTAAGAGGAATATTATTAGTAAGTATCGAATAATAATATAGTTTGAACTAAAACGTACAGAAGCGGAGAAGTTTATGGAGTCTAGAGTTAGTAGTAACACCCATTTAGAATCCGGTCAACAACATGCAGAATACCAGGCATTAATGCAGGGGCTCGAGCGAAGCAAGTTTGAGAAAGCGTTAATTCTTCCGCTAATTGAAGATGCGCAGAACATCGTGGAGGTCGGCTGTGGTAACGGTGTCGTCCTCGATTTACTGTCTCATAATTTCCCATCCAGTAACGTTTGGGGAATAGACTTGGACCCCGTGATGTGTGAAGCATCAAAAAGCAGAGGCCTGCCCAATGTAAACGTGCTGTGTACAGATGCTACCACCATTCCATTCGCAGAGAATGAATCTATGGATGCGGTGGTCTACTGCAGCACATTACATGAAATCTTTTCCCAGGGAGGCCCGTCTCAGGTTGTTGCCAGCCTAAAAGAAGCCGCCCGTGTCTTACGCCCAGGCGGTAGTGTAATTATCCGGGATAGCGTTAAACCTTCTCCCGGTAAAACACAGATACGCTTTAAACAAGAGTGGGTAGAAAAACGGTTTTATAACTATCTAAAAGATTACGAACTGGTTAAACGTCAATATGAGCAATTAAGCGATGGGACGTTTTCTGTGGAAAATTCGTATCTCTTTGAGTTTTTAACTAAATATTTCTATGATGTTGGCTGGGATAAAGAAATGCAGGAAGTATATGGGTACTACACAGAAGAGGAATTTCGTGATGAGCTTCGCTGTGCAGGATTTGAAATTGTTTATAAGCATAGCTACCTCCTTCCATATTTCAGCGAGAAATGGGCAAAGGATCTATTAATCGATCAGCCATTTACCAAAAGCACAATTATTGTGAAAGCTGAAAAGGTTTGCAGTGTATGAAAGCAGTCTTTCTGACCGATTTCGATGGAACTGTTACGCAGGATATACTAAAATAAAAATAATATCCCCTTAGCAATTGTTAGTGACGGTTTGGATTTTTATATACAGCATATGCTAAAAAATGCCGACATTCACAACATTCCCGTGTACTCAAACTTAACTTCATTTAATGGTAACCGATTAACCGTGGCTTTCCCCCCTCTGCCGGACGATTGTCCATGCGGAATGTGCGCTAACTGCAAGCTGGCAATCTGTCGAAAGTACAGGAAAGAATTTCCCGGACATAAGTTGATTTATGCAGGAGACGGGTATTCCGACAGAAATGTAATTCACGAAGTGAATATGATTTTTGCAAAAAATGAATTTGCTGACTACTGTCGGCAAAACAAAATTTCGTATATTCCTTTTGATAATTTCGGCAATATACTATCCCATATGCAGATGTTAGCATAAGCTTGCAATGAGCCAGCCGCTCCTTTCCACATTCAACATTGGTAGTTTGGCAAACTCATAGTTAAACTGATTAAGGGGTTTCGCAATGCGAAACCCCTTTAAAATAAGCATATGACAAGAGACAAGAACAATTCAATTCCGCTTACAACATCCTATTTGCTTTCATCAATAATCCTAAGTAAAATATCCTCCACCTCTTCGGCAAAACTCCGTAGCTCCGGTTTGTCAAACATACCCACCAGATACATAGGTTTGACCGTACTAATGACAACCTTGCCTTCCGTTACATACACATTAATCCGGCAGGGCATTAACAGACCCACTGTAACTTCAATCTGCAGCGCTGTATGAGCATATTTTGCATTGCAGACCTCAATAATCTTCAATGGTTCCCGCTCAAAGCTTTTTTCGGCCAACATAGCCTGTACATCATGGACATGAAGCACTCTAAAAGCATTTGCACTGGTTCTTTCAATAACAGCGTCCACTGCCTCATCAAATGACTTGTTGCTCACAACTTCATATATTGCATCCATTGATATTATTAGCCTCCTCAGGATTTGCATAATACTTACTTTTATTATATCAGGCATTCCATATATTAAACCTCGGCAAATTATTTCTCGAAAACAATGCCCGAGTCCTTGGGCAGGGCCAATCCGGATTCCGCTTCAATTGCCTTTAAGATCCCTGCAGGAACCATTCTTATATCCTCCTGTTATAGAACAGAACAATCGGATCCTGTTTTAGTAAATCCCTTGAAATCCGGGTAGTGCGGATAATATTTCTGATGCCACGCCATAGCATCCAGAACCTTATCAATATTCTCCGGCGGCACGTTGTAAGGCACATTACAGCCAGGTGCCAGAACATATCCGGTAGACCCGCCGGCAGACAGACTGGTAATGGCATCCTCACGAGGATCCACCATACCCAGCATCAGCGACATTGTCAGTTTCAGGCTACCCGAAAAACCTAGGCCGTAATGCAACGCTAAATCCCGAGCGTAATTCAGGTTCACCTGCTCGTCGCAGGAAAAGCTGTGCACGCCCAACTTACAGATATCTTCCATAACTTTGCTGGCGTCACCACATGTCAGAAAAATAGATGTTCTTTCTGCAGAATGGATGACGTCGATTGCCTCCTGACAGTGTGGAGCAACAAATTCCCGGAACGTATCCGGATGAATTTGTGAGGCTACCGGATCCACAATACCCAATACTTCACACCCAATATCTCGATAAATCCGGGCAGACTCTGCAATTACCCTACCGCTAAAGCTGATGATTTCAGCTGCCAGTTCCTTGTTTTTCACCAAATCGGTGAACAGCTTTGTGCCTCGCAGATGGGCTGCGAGCGTTAAAGGACCACAAAACAGGCCCACGAGCGCCCAGTCACCTTTATTTTGCATTATCTTTTGCCCAGCTTCCACCACAACCGGCCATCGTCCATCCCGGGCAGTGGGAACAGTCAATCCCGCCTCCGCCAGAGATTGTTCAGCCAGAGGGTGACCACTCACAGACGGCGGGTTGTCAGCGTGCCATTCCAGGGCACAACCCAACGCCGATGCTTCTACAGCCAGATCAAAAACAAGCGGCATACCATCAGCCTTGTAACGCTCTGCAGTAAACAGAACCCCTTTAGCAATCAGATCCGGGTCTTTTAAGTAGTCATCCGCCTTTTCACCAATCAGATACGCGCAGTGAACGCCTGTATAAGGAAACCAGGGAACTGCCTTGGTTCGTTTACCCCTAAGCGCATCCAGTAACTCCAGTTTCGACACAGAAATCCCTCCTGTACAGTTTTCTTCCCCACTATTCCATTATCTCAAATGTTGTCCTAATTTCGATATCCGGATGCAGGCTGTGGAGAATAAAACATTTCTGGTGACTTTTTATCATCACCTGCTCTAGTTGCGGCTCAGTTACACTGCCCCACACTTTTAAGTGAATATTAATAGCATCAAAAAGCGCTGGTGGATTAGCTGCTTTTTCTCCTGAGAGCACAATTTCAAAATCATTAACGTCAAGGCCCAGCTCTTTGATAGCAGGGGTAAGAAACAGACCGGTGCAGCTTCCCAGACTCATCAGCAGCAAATCTGGTGGTTTTACCATATCGTCTTGTTTCGGCTTGGGGTTGATTTTAATTTCAATCCCATTCTCGTCTCGTCCCAGATAACTTTGGTCTCCCAGCCACTTAACCGTTGTTTCTTGCATTATACATCTGTTTCGTGTTACACTTATTTCTGAGGTGATCAAAAGTGAACTCACAAACAAATGTGGCCCAGTTTCGTGGGCTTATCCGGCTTTTAGCAAAAAACATCAACTTCTTTGATAAATTTAATGCTTCCTGTTGCGGCATCAGCGCCAGTCAGTGGCAGGTTATCTGGGAGATTGGCTCCGCTGGAGAAATCTCCTTAACTGAATTAGCCGCTCTCCTGAACCTTGATAACAGTACCATGAGCAGAGCCATTAATACCCTCGTAGAACAGGGACTTGTGCAGCGGGATGCAGACCCGACAGACAGGCGGTATGTAATAATAAAATTAACTCAAAAAGGAATCGAATTTTATAAAGAAATGGAAGAGACAATCGACCATTATTATAAAACCATTTTACAGTCTATCCCTGCTGAAAAAAGAAATCAGGTCACAGAAAGTCTCAGCTTACTTTTGAAAGCATTACAAGAAAACAATTGTTGCTAACGGAGGAATGAAACGTGAAAAAAGAAAACTCATGCTGTTCCACTCCGTGCTGCGATGCAACGGAGAGCCTGGAGCCATCTGCACATCCTAACAGAAACACTGACTTTCCCTGGGTACTTGAAGAAATGGATACACCGATAGGGAAAATCCCAAAGATAAAAACACAAACAGAATTTGCGGACACATTGGGTGCCATTGCTGTCCGTCTTGGCATTAACCGGAGTAATTATAGGATTAACCCAGGCCTGTATGCTGTGGGAAACCCGAATGATCTATCTCCCGTGCTGGTCACAGCCAATTACAAACTGACCTTCGATTCCCTGCGAAAAGAGCTTTCTAAGCAAAACCTCTGGATTTTGGTCCTGGATACCAAAGGCATCAATGTCTGGTGCGCTGCAGGAAAAGGGACTTTTAGTACAGATGAGCTCATTAAGAGGATTAACCTGGTTCAGTTAAAGAATGTCATCTCCCACAAAACCATCATCCTGCCCCAGCTGGGAGCGCCCGGGGTGGCGGCGCATGAAGTCAGCAAACATACAGGCTTAAAGGTGTCCTATGGTCCAGTTTATGCAAGAGATCTTCCCCGTTTTCTCAACAATGAGCTTAAGGCAACAACAGACATGAGAAAAGTACATTTTACATTAAAGAACCGTCTCACCGTAATCCCGGTTGAATTAAAAGTTGTGCTCAAGGTTTTGCCCATACTATTTACCCTGCTTTTTATCTTTAACCTGATATCTCCGGGAGAAATCAACTTCTCTAGAGTCTTTTTGCAAAGCGCCAATAATCTTATCCCCTACGCCATCTCGATTGCTTTGGGAACATTGGGCATCGCGGCTCTGCTCCCCTATATCCCTTTTAGAAGTTTTGCCGCAAAAGGGCTGCTGTTGGGGCTGGCATGGGCAGCTTTAGCTGTCAGATATCATGGGACGTTTAACTTTCCTGAGAATACCTTAATTGTCGCAGCAAATATTCTTTTTCTAACATCCATCACTTCCTTTTCCGCCTTGAATTTCACCGGTTCCACTACCTATACATCGATTTCCGGTGTTCAGAAAGAAATGTTATACACCATACCCTTGATTGCTGTAGCGACATTGCTTGGCCTGGGCTTGGTAATCACGTATAAAATAATGCTCTTTACAGGTTAGGAGGAGAACAAAATGGGATTGGTATATTTAAAGGACGTAACCACACTTACCTTACATCCGGAGAAGTGCATCGGATGTGAACTCTGTACCCAGGTCTGCCCGCACTTGGTCTTCACCATGGAAAATAAAAAAGCCCGCATTGCAAACAAAGAAGCCTGCATGGAATGCGGTGCCTGTGCCACAAACTGCCCGGCGGCCGCCATCTCCGTACACTCCGGCGTTGGCTGAGCATATGCCATAATTCTTGGCAAGCTCACTGGAAGTGAGCCAAACTGTGGAGGTTCTGATGATGATGAATGTTGCTGTTGAATAAATGCCTCGACGATAAAAATCAGGATGTAGGCACCCTGATTTTTATTTACGCTTACATTCAGTGTTACTAGTATAATACTTTCCAGATATTATTGGTGAATTCTACCGGATCCTCGATAGGCAACCCCTCAATAAGCAGTGCCTGGTTATAAAGCAGGTCTGTAAATAGCTTAAACTTTTCCTTGTCATTTGTAAATGCATCCTGCAATGATTTAAACACATCGTGGTTCACGTTAATTTCAAGCACTTTTTGGGCTTTTATCTTCTCGTTATTAGGCATGGCGTTTAGTATTTTCTCCATCTCGATGGTCAGTTCCCCCTCGTTTGACAGGCAGACCGGATGGCTCTTTAACCGCTTTGAGGCTCTGACAGCGGCAACTCTGTCAGCTAAAATACGTTTCATCTCAGCAAACATATCGTTATCATCAGCGTCGGGAGATTTGCTTTCTTCGGCTTCGATACCTAAATCACCGCTGGATATGGATTTAAACTCCAAATCTTTATAGGCACCAATCATTTTAATAGCGAATTCATCCACATCATCGGTGAAGTAGAGGATCTCGTAACCTTTGTCCGCTACGAATTCAGCCTGGGGCAGCTTTTCAATCCGTTCAATGGATTCTCCTGCAGCATAGTAGATAAACTTCTGACCTTCGGCCATTCTGCCCACATATTCAGACAACGTGGCCGGCTTCTTTTCTGTGGATGAATAAAAGAGCAGCAAGTCCAGCAAAACATCCTTATTACTGCCAAAATCGCTGTATACACCATATTTTAATTGCCGGCCAAAAGCCTTAAAGAATTCTTCATATTTTTCCCTGTCATTCTTCAGCAGGTCCTCCAACTCGCTCTTGATTTTCGACCTGACACTCTTGGCAATCAGTTTTAACTGCCGGTCATGCTGCAGCATTTCCCTGGAGATATTCAGTGATAAATCTTCCGAATCCACCATCCCTTTAACAAAACTAAAATAATCCGGCAGCAGCTCAGCGCACTTATTCATGATCAAAACGCCATTCGCGTAAAGCTCCAGACCTTTTTCATACTCTCGGGTGTAAAAGTCAAAAGGGATTTTCTCCGGGATAAACAAGATGGCTTTGTAACTCACCGCACCTTCGGCACTGATGTGGATATACCTGACCGGTTTGTCAAAACCGTAACGCTTTTCCGTATAGAAATTCTCGTAATCCTCTCCGGTCAGTTCGTTTTTGTTTTTTTTCCATATAGGGACCATGCTGTTAACAATCTGTTCCTCGACATAGTCCTCGTATTCGTTCCCGCTGCCTTCTTTAAGCTTTCTCCGGGTTACATCCATCTTAATGGGGTAGCGGATAAAATCCGAATACTTTTTAATCACAGACCGCAGCCGGTATTCATCCAGGAACTCATCGTAATTCTCTTCTTCGGTATTTTCCTTGATTTTAAGTATTACATCCGTACCGGTCTGTTCTTTTTCAGTCGGCACAACCGTATACCCGTCCGTGCCTTTAGATTCCCACTTATACGCATCACTGCTGCCAAACGCCTTACTAATCACAGTAACCGTTTCTGCCACCATAAATGAGGAATAAAACCCGACACCAAATTGCCCGATAATATCAAAACCGTCTTTACTTTCATTTTCTTTTTTAAAGGCCAAAGAACCGCTCCGGGCAATCACGCCCAGGTTATCTTCCAATTCCTCTTTGGTCATGCCGATGCCAGTGTCAGAAAGCGTAAGGATTCTGTTTTCCTTATCCACGGTGATTTTAATATAGTAGTCATCTTTGTTGAAGCTGACAGCATCATCGGTTAACGCTATGTAATATATTTTATCAATAGCATCGCTGGCATTAGAGATTAGTTCCCTTAAGAAAATCTCCTGATGGGTGTAAACTGAGTTAATCATCAGATCCAACAGTCTCTTTGACTCCGCCTTAAACTGTTTCTTAGCCAACACATTCTCCTCCTTCTGAGTTGCGGTATCATTTAACAATCATTATCCGAGCATCATATTTCCATTCTTTTTATATCAAAACTTATCGACTATGTCAATAATCAGGGTACTGTTGGGATTAGATATATACACCGCGGGCGGCATGGATGCGAACCTTTTCTGCATCTTAAAATGTATAGACTTTCGTCTAGCCGTTCAGAATGATAGTATCCGTGTACGGGAGGTTTTCTAGTGAGTAGGAAATTATTTTTCACAATGGTTTTTCTTCTTCTGTCTTTCTCCTCAGTAAATGCACAGACGTGTGACCAGTGCCATAGCGATGTTGTAAATCCGTATCAGGCTGGCCCCCACGCTGCGTTAGATTGTAACCGCTGCCACCAAAATGGTAACGCTCATGCTGCAAATCCACAGACTCCAACTGGCGTTAGAGTTGAAGTAGCAAACTGCGGTGAATGCCACCAACTCCAATTCGACAGCTATATGGAAGGAGAAGGGACCGATCAGACACCGCAGAAACAGGACGAATACCCGATTCTGAGACGACTGCTGGCAGGGCATCCTTTCGCCGAAGACTACCGCGAGCCACGGTCACACGTCAACATGCTGACCGACTTTGTCCGTACCAGTCGACCCCGTTCAGCCACGTGTATGCTCTGCAAAAGCAGTGACGTCTATTGGCAGTGGAACAATAATATTAACTACGACAGTAACACCGGTGAATTACTGGATCAAAACATTATTGTAAACCCCATCACATGTGTCCAGTGCCATAATCCGCATGTGCCTGAACTGCGTGTTGTACAGCCCGCGCTGATTGAAGCCACGGAACGGATGCCGCAGACTCACCCCGGCAAAGAGGATCCCATGGGTACCCGTGTATGCAGCCAATGCCATGTGAACTACAACTTGAACCCTCCGGCAAAAGGGATCGAATTTCCCTTTGTGAAAGTTGCCGAAATGCCAGACTACATCGTAAATACTGATATCTGGCGCCAGACGAAAACCGGCGGCTGGGACAATCCGGAAGCGGGCACCATGCTCTACAAAGTGCAGCACCCGGAGGCAGAACTCTATTGGGATAGCATTCACCATAAGCTTGGTGTATCCTGTGCTGATTGCCATATGCCAAAGCGGACGGCAGCGAATGGACAAACTTATACGCAGCACTGGCTCACAAGCCCATTAAATCATATCGAAGATGCCTGTTTGGTTTGTCACACACAATCTGCTGGCGAATTGCAAGCACGGGTAAAAGGCATCCAGGATGAGGTCTATGCGCTCATCGAAACAGCCATGAATACTATGGATGAAGCCCTGGACAATCTGGTTGTAGCTCAGAATACAGCCACCGTCAACGAAAACAGATTAAATGATGCACGGGAAAACTACTTTATGGCTCATTTATTCTGGGAATGGATTGCGGCGGAAAACAGCATGGGCTTCCATAATGCTGCAGAAGCCCGAGAATCACTGACAAGAGCCACAGCTTTCGCTTCGGATGCAATCGACCAGGCGGCGCAATCCGTTGGAAATATGCCTCTTCCGGAAGAACCGCCGTCCCGTCGCATCCCCTGGATACCCATATTGCTGGGGCTGGCGGTAACCATCGGTGCTATTGCATATATCATCCGACGCAGACGATAAAAGAATTAATAGAATTCATATTCAGTGATGGCTCGTTCTTTAATAGTTTACGGCAACAGATAATTCTAAGCGATGGCGCTCGGGTTTTTCCGCCTATGGTTATACCTTCAAGTACAACTTTTGTCTCAGAGAGTCGTACCAGGGTTCGAATCCCTGTCTCTCCGCTATATGATTATTCATTCCTCCTTATTAAGCTAAAGAGTATACTGCTTTACCTTTCAAGTAACTCTGTCCCTGCCTGTAGTAAATCAATATAATTACTATAGTAATATCTTTTGTTTCTTTGCTTCGTAGGGTCATGCCTGAGTAGCTTAAGAGCGCAAAGTTCAGAAATAAGTGAACTAGCAGTTGGATAGGTTACGTTAAGTATATCAGCTACCATATTAACTGTAACAATCGGGTGTTCAAATAATCTCTCCAGTACCTTTAACCCGTTTGACGGATTTCTTATACTTATGCTTATTATTTGAGAGTGCTTGTCCTTCATCTTGATTATTTCTTTGGCCGTATTTGTTGATTCTTTTGATATCTGGGAAATACCCTTCAGAAAAAACTTGGTCCAGCCTTCCCAATCGCCTTTTAACCTTATATTCATTAATCTGTCATAGTATTCAGTCCGATTAACTTTAAAGTAATAACTCAAATACAACAACGGCTTACTCAGGATTTTTTGCTGACATAACCAAAACGTTATCAGCAATCTTCCCATTCTTCCATTTCCATCAAGAAAGGGGTGAATCGTCTCGAACTGAGCATGAATCAAACCTATTTTTATTAACGGGGGTAAATCATTATTGTCATGAATGAATTTTTCTAGCTCCCCCATAGCTATAATCATTTCATGAACTGTGGGCGGAACAAATGTTGCTGTTATAATTGTACTTCCTGCAGGACCTATCCAATTCTGAGACCTTCTAAATTCTCCCGGATTTTTTTCACTTCCCCTTACATCTTCCATTAGTATATTGTGAATTTCTTTTAATAACCTTAAGCAGAGTGGCAATTCTTTAAGCCTCTCTAAACCGTAATTCAAGGCCCTTACATAATTAACTACTTCTGCTACATTTTTTTCATTATTAACAACGCTTCCTTCTTCTACTTCCAAAACATCGATTAATGACGCTTGTGTTCCTTCAATTTGACTGCTTAGTACAGCCTCTTTTTTTACGTACATTGCCACAAAAAGGTCTGGGTTAGGAAGTATTTCTGTTATCCCATCGAGTCTCCCTAAACAACGATCAGCTTCTGACATCAATTTTATTATCTCATTGTCCATTATTAATAGAGGGTCAGGAGGTAGGGATTTGGGAATAAAGGCCTTAAAGCCACCTGATTGACTTACAAAAAAGCCAGCTCTATTTTGATTCAAAGCCATCTTCCTTTCAAGCTTAAGATTGCTTATTAAATTAGACTTTAATAATTACCCATTATTTAAGCAGTTAATAAAATATATGGACGATTATTTTAATAACTCTAAGCTTTATCTTTAATTATTTAAATTAACTTTAATTATACTCATAATAGATGGCCTTATTAAAATTTTACGATATTTTTTATAATAAGTCAATTTATTCTTTAATTTAAACAGCAGAGTCGTCCTCATATGTTTGTCTTTTAGCGTTCCAAAATCCAAAAACCTCTATCTCGTTTAGTATCGCGGATACAACTGGATCAAGAAATAGCTTTAATGTCATCAGAACTTCGGAAAATTCCACGTTCTCTTTCAGTATACTATTACTAAAATTTCTCCACTTCTGTTTCATTGCGCTATCTTGTTCAAAGGCCAAAACCTTTTGAAATGTACTTCTTTCATAATGTGTACCTCGTTTTTGTAATGTCAGGAACAAGGCTTCCTGCAGTTTCCTTGCCTCAAAACAATAGTTATGAGCTAAATATACGGGATATAATTGCATCAACTTTTTCTGCCACTGTAGATCGATATCCATCGTGGGGCGGCTTTCAAAACCACTAAGACAGAAAAGGAAAAGTCCTCCCTTTAACACCAAGCATGGTAGCTTTTTACATAAAATCTATCAATACTTAAAGTCTAGCCAGGTGTCAAAATTAGCCATTCATGATCTGAGCTGGTTATGAGTTATATTTAACTCCAGGGGCTTTCAATACTGTTACGACGATTTTTTCGCGACTAACTATATAACCTCTTAAGAGCACCTTACCCACTCACGAATAATAAACGCGGGTAAAATATATTATTTTTTACTCATATTATTATTGTCATAGGTAAATACTACCTGTATAATGAAAAGGAGAGGGGTGAGGTTTTTGAGTCAGATAAAGCTTTTACCGCCTGATGTGGATATTGAGACGAAAAGGGTTTTA